>Ga0306867_1000006_pt1 | contig 408431 bp, 402 predicted proteins | sample AntRauTorckE6831_FD_190432 | JGI IMG/M metagenome (GOLD analysis project Ga0306867, IMG submission 190432) | Saline lake microbial communities from Rauer Islands, Antarctica - Metagenome Torckler E6 #831 (v2) (version 2) | ecosystem: Environmental > Aquatic > Non-marine Saline and Alkaline >...
TTGCTGAGGCCGAGGGCGAGTTCGACAACGAAGATGAGATCCAGGTTGCCGCCGAGGACAACCAGTCCATCACGGGCACGACGAACGTCGCGCCCGGGACGGAGATCGACGTGCGCGTCCGCAGTGATGACGACGCCTCGACGAGCTTCATCATGAACGATGAAGATATCGCCGTGTCGTCCAACGGCACGTTCGAAGCCAACTTCGACTTCAGCGACCAGGAAGTGAACGACACGTTCACCGCTGAGGTCCGGCAGGCTGCCTTCGACGCTGAGTCCGACGGGACGGTCGTCGAAGCGGCCGACGACGGTGACGACGGTAACGCCACCTTCGAGGTCTCGAACCTTGACCCCGAAGAGGCCACGATCACCGCGGGCGACGCGCTGACCGTCTCCGCGACGATCGAGAACACCGGCGACTCGAACGCGACCCAGTCTGTCGCGCTCACGCTTGACGGCGAGGAGCTCGACAGCCAAGAAGTCACCCTCGAGGGTGGCAACAGCACCACCGTCGAGTTCACGGACGTCGACACGTCCGGACTCGAGGCCGGTGAATACACGCACGGTATCGCCACTGACGGCGACGAGCAGACCGGCACGCTCATCGTCGAATCCGCCGACGGTGACGACGGCGCCGACGGGAACGACACCGACGGCGACGACGGCACCGACGACGGCGATGACGGCATGGACGGCGACGACGGCGCCGACGGGAACGACACCGACGGCGACGACGGCACCGACGACAGCACGCCCGGCTTCGGCGCGCTCGTCGCGCTCGTCGCTCTCATCGCGGCTGCGCTCCTCGCGACGCGGCGTCACGAGTAACGCGGCTGCGACACACAACGCTCGCTAACCATCGGCCCTCGCGGGCCGACCCCCGCGGCACTTCTTTATGATGCGACGCGCCGACCGCCCAGCGACGGCTCTCGGCGTCGCTCACGGAACGCCGCACGTCGCCTCCCGAGGCGCGACGGACGGCCGACAGCGATTTGCGCGGGGTCCGCAGCCGGGAACTCCGACGAGTCACGGCTGTCGACCGCGAGGAGAACCGGGGCGTCTCCGGCGCCTTCGAACCCGAGTGACGGCCGATCCGCGCGTGCCACCGTCCCCCACGCGAACGCCGTAGCGAAGCGGTTAAGGGCGAACCGCGGGAAGTACGGGCAACTCGCTGGTGCGGACACAGCGGGCACTCGCCGCCGGGGGCTCGTCGACGTCATCAGACTGCGTCTGATGGGCTGACGAGCGAAGCTCGTCAACGCCGTCGACGCCCCCCGGGACGAGACGACATGTGGCCGCCTCGCGGCTGAATCGCAACCGTCCGCGGACAACATATGGCACGAAGCTTCTATTCGCACATCAAGGAGGCGTGGCGGTCCCCCAAGGAGGGGAAACTAGCAGAGCTGCAGTGGCAGCGCAAACAGCAGTGGCGCGACGAGGGCGCCATCGAGCGCGTCGAGCGCCCCACGCGCCTCGACAAGGCCCGCGAGCTCGGCTACAAGGCCAAGCAGGGCGTCGTCGTCGCCCGCGTGAGCGTCCGCAAGGGCGGCTCGCGCAAGCAGCGCCACAAGGCGGGTCGCCGCTCGAAGCGCCAGGGCGTCAACCGCCTCTCGCGGCGCAAGTCGATCCAGCGCATCGCCGAGGAGCGCGCCTCGCGGAAGTACCGCAACCTCCGCGTGCTCAACTCCTACTGGGTCGGTGAGGACGGCTCCCAGAAGTGGCACGAAGTAATCTTAGTGGACCCCGCCCACCCCGCGATCGAGAACGACGACGACCTCGGGTGGATCACCTCGGACGACCACCGCGGGCGCGCCTTCCGCGGGCTCACCTCCGCCGGCACGAAGGGCCGCGGCCAGCGCACGCGCGGCAAGGGCACGGAGAAGACCCGCCCGAGCGTCACCGGCAACGACCGCCAGGGCAAGTAACGCCCCGTCGGTTTACCTGCAACGCCCGTCGGCAGCGCTCGAGGCTCGATCGCGTCGGCGATCGCGTTTTTCTTTCGTCTCGTTCGGCCAGTGACCACGCCGCCGCCCGCGCTCCGCGTCTCGTCGACGGCGTGATGACGCCGGTCCCGACCACAGGGTCGCCCCGGGAAAGCCGTTATACGCCACTACCTCTCACACTCTGGCATGAGTCTCTCGCTCGACGCCGACCAGCTCGACCGGTACTCCAGACACGTGATCATGGACGAAGTCGGCCCGGAGGGGCAGAAGCGCCTCCTCGACGGGAGCGCCCTGGTGATCGGGGCGGGCGGGCTGGGCGCCCCGGTCATCCAGTACCTCGCGGCCGCGGGCGTCGGAACGCTCGGGATCGTCGACGACGACGTCGTCGAGCGCTCGAACCTCCAGCGGCAGGTGATCCACGGCGAGAGCGACGTGGGCGAGCCGAAGGTGGAATCCGCAGCCCGATACGTCGACCGGCTCAACCCCGACGTCGACGTGGAGACGCACGAGACACGGCTCGACGAGGGGAACGTCCGCGACCTGCTCGCCGGGTACGACGTGGTCGTCGACTGCGCGGACAACTTCCGGACGCGGTACGTCGTCAACGACGCGGCCCGGATCGAGGGGCTGCCGGTGGTCCACGGCGCGATCTACAAGTTCGAGGGGCAGGCCACGACACTCGTTCCCGGGGGGCCCTGTTACCGGTGTCTGTTCCCGGAGGCGCCCGAGCCCGGGACGGTGCCGGACTGCGCGGCGACGGGCGTGCTCGGCGTCCTCCCCGGCACCGTGGGCTGTATCCAGGCGACCGAGGCGATCAAGCTCCTCCTCGACACGGGGGGGCGGCTGGACGGCCGGCTGCTCTTTTACGACGCGATGGACCTCACCTTCGAAACGGTCCCGTACCGCCGGAACCCGGGCTGTCCGGTGTGCGGCGACGACGGCATCGAGTCGATCGACGGGATCGACTACTCGGGCGGGTGCCGGGTGGACGCGGACTAGCGCTCCCGCCGCTCACAGGGAGCGCTCGGTCATCGTCGGCCCGCCGGCGGCCCCCGACCCGTCGTCGGCGAAGCCCGACCGGACGCACCACCGGCAGTAGCGGAAGTCGGGGCGGTTCTCCGCCCCGCAGTGCCGGCAGACGACGGTCTCGCCGTCGGCGTCGAGCGGGGGCGGGTCGCCGTTCGGGTCGTTCCCGGCCGCTCCCGGTCCCGAGTCGGCGCCCACGGCGAACTCGGGTCCGGCGGTCGAGGCGGTCTCGGAGTCGCCCGCGTCCGGGGCGGACTCCGAGGGCGGCGAGTCGCCGAACGAGCCGAGGGCTTCGGGCGGCTCCCAGTCCCGCCTCGCGAGGAGCCACGCGAGCGCGAGGTTGGCGGCGAGCACCCCGATGAGCACCGCGGCGACCGGAAGGAGATTGCCTCCCGTCATATGTGGCGTGTTAGCAGGCGAGGAATATATGACCAGCGGTGGTCGAGGGGGAGATCCGGCGCGGTCTCTCCGGGGTTCGCCCGGTTCCCCCGCACTCTTAGGTCGGCACGCCGAACGGGGAGTCGTATGAAAGAGATCGTCCACACCGACGCGGCACCCGAAGCGGTCGGGGCGTACAGTCAGGCGACGACGAACGGCGAGCTCGTGTTCACGGCCGGGCAGATCCCGCTGACGCCCGACGGCGAGCTCCTCGACGACGCGCCGATCGCCGAGCAGACGGAGCAGGCCCTCGACAACCTCGTCGCCGTCCTCGAGGAGGCGGGCGCGGCGCCGACGGACGTGCTGAAAACGACCGTCTTCCTCGCCGATATCGACGACTTCGACGAGATGAACGAGACGTACGCCGGGTACTTCGACGAGTCGCCGCCGGCGCGGTCGGCGGTCCAGGCGGGCGCACTCCCGAAGGGCGCCGTCGTCGAGATCGAGGCGGTGGCCGTCGTCGAGTAGATGGACACTGAGGGCGGCGGAGTCGGCGATAGGAGTAGCGGAGTCAGCGATGGGGGCGGCGGAGTCGGCGATGGAGACAGCGTAGGGGACGGGACGGACGGCGGCGGTCCACGTCCAGATCGGAGGGCCGCGCGACCGGCGAAGCGCGCCAGAGCGAAGTCGGCGGCCCTGTGGGGGCTCGTCGGCGGATTCGCATTTCTCGTGCTCGCGCAGGGGTTCCTGATCGCCGCAGGCTCCCTTCCCGTCGGATACGGCGGGCTGCTCGGCCTCGCCGCGGCGATAGCCGTCGCGTCCGGCGGAATCGCCTACGCGGTCGAACACCGCCTGTGGGCGAAGCGCGTGAAAAGAAGGACTTAACAGTCCCAGTAGATTATCTCAGGCCGAGCCAGGATGGCCGAGTGGTAAGGCGCACGCCTGGAAAGCGTGTTCCCTTCCGGGATCGGGGGTTCAAATCCCTCTCCTGGCGTTTTTGCTGTCGCAACAACGAACGAGGAGCAGAGCGACGGGTGAGTTCCGCGACAGCGGAAGCACCAGCGGATTTGAACCAGGGAGTGGAGCGAGTGAAACGAGCGGAACGACTGGGGTTCAAATCTCTCTCCTGACGTTTTCCCTCTCTCGTGACCCTCGTAGCCACGGTGCTCGCGTTCCGCCCGACGGCGTCGCTCCGCTGGCTCGACGCCCTCGGAATCGTCGCGCTCGACGCCCTCTCACACCGACATAAGACTCATATGCGTGGGTGTTGTTGACACGGGTGACGATGCCAGACACGAAATCAGGTCGCGAGCGGAAAGGACGGAACAAGCGCCGGCAGCTGGAGAGTCACCTCAACCGACGCGAACTCACTGCTGCCGACGAACCGCCGGAGCCGTCCCTCGACGAGGTCGATTCGGAGTATCTCGACGAGGACGAGCTCGACTGGTGACCGCTCGCGACCGAACACCGCCTTCGTTTTTTGCGTTCGTGGCCGCCCCCGGAAGCGACGCGTCCGTCGGACCCCTCTCCTAAGCGGCATTCCCTCCGTTCTCCGGCGTCGGCGCCGCCAGTCCACCGTTTCAGCACCGCGAGCGGTCCCGCCGTTCGACGATCCGCTCGTGGGACGGTGCAGCCGCCGATCTATATAAAGGGACCACCAACGACATCCGACGGAGCGCGAAGTGTCGTGCTAACTACTCACATAAATACCACCAAAACACACCACAGTCGGGCGATTTTCACGACGCTCGGGCCGTCGAGCGGAACACTGCTCGATCGCCACTCAACGACGGATTTATATAGAATCACAATCAATCAAACGCTGTATGAGCCAGCGAATGCAGCAGGGTCAGCCGATGATCATCATGGGCGACGACGCCCAGCGCGTCAAGGACCGTGACGCACAGGAGTACAACATCTCCGCGGCGCGCGGCGTCGCCGAGGCCGTACGGTCGACGCTCGGACCGAAAGGGATGGACAAGATGCTCGTCGACTCGATGGGCGACGTCACCATCACGAACGACGGCGTCACCATCCTGCAGACGATGGACATCGACAACCCGACCGCCGAGATGATCGTCGAGGTCGCCGAGACGCAGGAGAACGAGGCCGGCGACGGCACGACGAGCGCGGTCGCGATCGCGGGCGAGCTCCTCAAGAACGCCGAGGACCTCCTCGAACAGGACATCCACCCGACCGCCGTGATCAAGGGCTTCAACCTCGCGAGCGAGTACGCCCGCGAACAGGTCGACGAGGTCGCCACACGGGTCGACCCCGACGACACGGAGACGCTGAAGAACGTCGCCGAGACGTCGATGACCGGCAAGGGCGCCGAGCTCGACAAGGAGACCCTCGCAGACCTCGTCGTCCGCGCGGTCCAGGGCGTCACCGTCGAGGCCGACGACGGCTCCCACGTCGTCGACTTGGCGAACCTCAACATCGAGACCCACACGGGACGCGCGGCCGGCGAGTCCGAGCTCCTCTCGGGCGCCGTCATCGACAAGGACCCCGTCCACGACGACATGCCGACCGAGTTCGAATCGGCGAACGTCCTCCTCCTCAACGACCCCATCGAGGTCGAGGAGGCCGACGTCGACACCTCCGTCAACGTCGACTCCCCCGACCAGCTCCAGAAGTTCCTCGACCAGGAGGAGAAGCAGCTCCGCGACAAGGTCGACAAGATCGTCGAGAGCGGGGCCGACGTCGTCTTCTGTCAGAAGGGGATCGACGACCTCGCCCAGCACTACCTCGCGAAGGAGGGCATCCTCGCGGTCCGCCGGACGAAGAAGTCCGACCTGAGCTTCCTCAAGAACGTGCTCGGCGCGCCGATCGTCACCGACCTCGACTCGCTCACCGCTGACGACCTCGCGGTCGGCTCGATCGAGCGCGACGAGGAGGACGGGCTGTTCTACGTCGAGGGCGAGGACTCCCACGGCGTCACCCTCCTGGTGTACGGCACGACCGACCACGTGGTCGACGAGCTCGAACGCGGCATCGAGGACGCGATCGACGTGGTCTCGGCGACCGTCTCGGACGGGCGCACCCTCCCCGGCGGCGGCGCCATCGAGGTCGAGCTCGCCCGCCGGCTCCGCGACTACGCCGACTCCGTCTCCGGCCGCGAGCAGCTCGCCGTCGAGGCGTTCGCCGACTCGCTGGAGCTCATCCCCCGCGTGCTCGCCGAGAACGCCGGGCTCGACGCCATCGACCTGCTCGTCGACCTGCGCGCGGCCCACGAGGCCGGCGACGCGCACGCCGGGCTGAACGTCTTCTCCGGCGAGGTCGAGGACACGGCCGCGGCCGGTGTCGTGGAGACGGCCCAGGCGAAGGAGCAGGCGATCGCCTCCGCCGCCGAGGCCGCGAACCTCGTCCTGAAAATCGACGACATCATCTCCGCGGGCGACCTGTCGACCAGCGGTGGCGACGACGAGGGCGGCGCCCCGGCCGGCGGCATGGGCGGCATGGGCGGTATGGGCGGTGCGATGTAACCCGGTCCGGTAAATCGCTCCCACGCCTCACCTCACCGACCCGCTCGCGCACTGGCGCCCGACCGACTCACGCGTTCTCGTTTTTTTTAAGTTGTTACCTAGACACGATCCCGCCGCTCGCCGAGGGCCTTGACTTCGATTGCCGCTCACCGCCGACCGACGCGGACGGCCAGCGCGGCCGCGAGGAGCGCGAGCGCCGCAGCGGTCAGGCCGAAGCCCGGTGCGCTCTCCTCCGTCCGCGTCTCCGTGTCGGCCGCCCCTTCGTCGCCGCCGAAGAGGCTGATCGATCCGGCCTCGGTCCCGCTGAGCGACACCGTTCCGCTCTCGACCGGTTCGAACGCGATCTCCACGGTCGCGTTCTCGCTGGGACCGAGTGACACGTCGCGCTCGGCGAGCCGCTCGCCGTCCATGGTGACGGTGAGCGTTCGGTTTGCCGGCCGGTCGCCGGGGTTTTCGACCGTCGCGCGGAGCGTCGTCTCGTAGCCCACGCGAACCTGATCTGCCGGGACCTCGCTGTCGACGACCTCGACGCTCCCGGGTTCCAGCGCGACGACGGCGACGGGCGCGGCGTTCGGCATCGTCGCGGTGTGAGTGTCTCCGTCGACGGTGTGCGTGACGTCCGCCGTCGTCCACTCGCCGTCGGCGTACCGCATCACAGCCACGTCTTCCTGTCCCAGCCTGTTAGGGAGCGCGTCGCGGTCGACGTCGAACCGGAGCGTCGCCGCGCTCGTGTCGGCCGCGTCGAGCGTCGAGCCGACCTCCACGTACCCCAGCGCGCTTCCGTGCTGGACCGCGCCGCGCTCTCCGGGGTCGGCCGTGGGCCGTCCGACGGTCAGATCGAACGCCTCGCGGTCTCCGGCCGTCTCGATCGTGAACCCAGATAGCGACACCGCGGGCCGCGTCTCAGAGGGTCCGGCGAGCGTGACGTCGGCCGTGTAGCGTCCGTCGACCGCGCCGTTGACCTCGACCGTGACGGCGTCGGCCGACTCCGACTGGGACACGGTCGGCTCGTCGGCGCTCGTCGCGGACGACTCGGACGATTCCGATGAGTCGGCTGATTCGGGTGACACAGGACCGTCGGTGTCGTCGCCGTCGTCGGGTTCGTTCTCGTCAGAATTGCCCTCATCGGGCTCGTTTTGCTCGCCTTCGTTGTCGTTGTCGCTGTCCTCGTCGTTGCCGTCGTTGCCGTTGTTGTCGTCGCCCTCGTTATCGTCGCCCTCGTTGCCCTCGTTTGGCTCGTCACCACCACTGTCATCGTCGTCCTCGCCTGGACCGTCGTCGTCGCCATTGTCGGAATCGTCGCCGTCCTCGTCACCGTTTGACTCGTCCTCTTCTGGCTCGTTATCCTCAGAGCTTCCAGACTCACCTCCTTCCTTGTCTGAGTTGTCAGAATTGTCTAAGTTGCCGCCCTCATCTACCTCGTCAGAAGCTCCGGACTCGTCTTGTTCATCGCCGGCGTCGGAATTTTCAGAATCGCCTCCTTCCTCGTCGGAATTGTCGCCCTCGTCTGACTCGTTCCCGTCGGAATTGTCCTCATTGGACTCGTCTTGCTCGTCCTCGTCGAGACCTTCGGATTCGTTGTCACCGTCGCCCTTGCCAGAATCCTCGCCCTCGCCAGAATTCCCGCCATTATCGATGTCGTCGCCCTCGCCGTTATCGTCGGGGCCTTCGGAATCGTCTAGCTCGGTGTCTTCGTCGTCCTCCTCGTTCTCTTCCTCGTCGGAGTTGTCGGCGTTCTCTTCCTCGTCGGAGTTGTCGGCGTTGTCTGAGTTATCTGAGTTATCTGAGTTGTCTGAATTGTCGGCGTTGTCTGAGTTGTCGGCGTTGTCTGAGTTATCACCCCCGTTTAAATCGTTCTTGTCGCTCTCGCCAGGGTTCTCGGAGCCGTCTGGATCGTTCTGGCCGGAATTGTCGTTCTGGCCGGAATTGTCTGGCTCGGTGTCTTCGTCGTCCTCCTCGGAATCGTTGCCCTCGCCTTCATTCTCGCCCTCTTCGGGACCTGCAGACTCGTCTCCTTCCTCCTCGGAACTGTCTGAACCGTCAGTCTCGTCACCCTCCTCTAGCTCAGTCCCTTCGTCGTCATCGGTCGACTGGTCCTCGTCGCCATCGTCGCCTTCGTGGTCCTCGCTGGAATCGTCCTCACCGGAATCGTCGCCTACGTCTGGCCCGTCGTCTTCATCGGACCCTTCGGATTCGCCTCCTTCCGCGTCGGAATCGTCTGAATTGCCTGCATTATCGGGGTCGGCGCCCTCATCTGGCCCGGTTCCCACGTTGCCCTCGTCGTCGTCGTTTGACTCCTCGTCGGAATCTTCGGAATCGTCGTTATTGTCGGCGCCTTCGTCGGGATCTCCGGAATTGTCCGAATTGTTCTCGCCCTCGTTCGACTCGCCCTCGCCGTTATCGAGGTCTTCGCTGTCGTCGTCGTCGTCAGAGCCCTCGGAACCGTCGCCTCCGTCTGGCTCGTCTCCTTCGTCGGAATCTTCGGACTCGTCCCCTTCGTCACCCTCGTCGGGACCTTCAGGCTCGCCTCCTTCCTCGTCGGAATTGTCTGAATTGCCTGAATTGTCGGGGTCGTTGCCCTCGTCCCACTCGGTTTCTTCACTGTCCTCGTCGTCATCGTTTGACTCCTCCTCGCCGGAATCTTCGGAATTGTCGTTATCGTCGGGGTCCTCGGAATTGTCTGACTCGTCGTCTTCCTCGTCGGAATTGTCTGAGTTGCCAGGATTATCGTCTTGGTCTGAATTACCTGAGTTCCCAGCGTTGTCTGAGTTCCCGGGATTATCGCCTTGGTCAGAATTCCCAGGACTATCGCCTCGCTCAGAATTGCCGGGATTGTCAGACTCGTTGTCCTCGTGCGTGTCCTCGAGATCGATGTCCGTCACGTCGATATCAGCGTCTGTTCCGGTAGCTGGCACGCCTCCGACGACGGCTCCGGCGAGCGTGAGCGTCGACAGGAGGATTGCCACACAGATCCACACGACGGCGACCTCGCGGCCGGACATACGCACAGGAGCGGACGCGGCCGGTTTGTAATACGCACGACAGTCCGATTAATTCTCACTTAGCGCGCTGTCTAGTTGCGCGTGTCGCGTCTCGCGACGACCCTCGGACGAGCGCGGCGTCTCTCGCCGCGCGTTCGAAAGGCTAAGTACCCGGTCCGGCATTGACTTCGACATGCAGACGCTGCTTCTCAACGCCGACGACGTCGACGAGAACGCCCACATGGACCGCGTTATCGACGCGGTACGCGGCGCGTTCACCGCCTACGAGCGCGGAAACGCCAAGATGCCCGCGAAGTCGTACATCGACCTCCCGGAGTACAACGGCGACTTCCGGTCGATGCCCGCCTACCTCGACGTCCGGACCGAGGACACCGCCGAGGAGGCCGGCTGGGACGCCGCCGGGATCAAGTGGGTCAACGTCCACACCGACAACCCCGTCGACCACGACCTCCCGACCGTGATGGGGACGATGATCTACTCCGACCCCGAGACGGCGTTCCCGCTGGCGGTCCTCGACGGCACGACGCTCACCATGAAGCGCACGGGGGCGGCCGCCGCGGTCGCCACCGACCACCTCGCGGTCCCCGACGCGACCTCGCTCGGGCTCGTCGGCGCGGGCGTCCAGTCGTACACCCAGCTCGAGGCCATCGCGGCGGTCCGCGACATCGAGGAGGTCGTGATCAGCGACCTCGACGAGGAGCGCGTCGCGGACTTCATCGACGCCTTCGACGACCGGTTCGACGTCCGAGCGGGCTCGATATCGGAGGCCGGCCACTGCGACGTGCTCTCGACGGTGACGCCCGTCGAGAACCCCATCGTCGGCCCCGACGACGTCGGCGCGCACACCCACGTCAACGCGATGGGCGCCGACGCCGAGGGCAAACACGAGCTGGCGGACGACCTGCTGCTGGACGCGACCGTCGTCATCGACGACCACGAACAGTGCACGCACTCCGGCGAGATCAACGTCCCCTACGCGGCGGGGACGCTCACCGACGACGACATCTACGGCGAGATCGGCGAGATCGTCGTCGGACGGCGGGCCGGTCGGCCCGGCGCGCCCGGCACGCCCGCCGACGCCGACGGCGTCGCCGGCGTCAGCGTCTTCGACTCCACCGGGCTCGCGATCCAGGACGTCGCGGCCGCCCGCGTCGTCTACGAACAGGCCGACGAGGCCGACAACGGCTACCCGTTCGACCTCCTCGGGCTGGCCGAGTAGTCGAGAGGGCGCCCGCCGGCCGCGCATCGCCGTCTGGCTCCGCCACGTGCGGTTCGGTCGACCGCGCACCGCCGACCGCTTTTTACCGCCACCGTCCGTACTGCTCCCGTGCAACTCGTTAGCGTCGCCGCGCTCGCGGAGAACCGCGTTATCGGCAACGACGGCGGCGTCCCGTGGCCCGACCTCCCGGAGGACGTCCGCCAGTACCGCGAACGCGTCGCGGACTCGCCGGTGATCCTCGGTCGCAAGACCTTCGAGTCCATGCGCGGGGACCTTCCCGGACGCCGGCAGATCGTCGTGAGCCGCAGCGTCGACGCGGTCGACGACCCCACCGCGGTCGTCGCCGACGGCGTCGACGCGGCGATCGAACTCGCCCGCGAGCTGGTCGGCGACGAGGCCGATCCGGAAACGGCCGTCTACGTCCTCGGCGGCGGGACGATCTACGAGCTGTTCCAGCCCCGCGTCGATCGGATGGTCCTCAGCCACGTCGACGGCGCCTACGAGGGCGACACGCGGTTCCCGGCGTGGGACGAGACGGAGTGGCGCGTGGTCGACGAGACGGACTACGAGGGGTTCACCCTGCGCGAGTGGGTCCGGGGCGCGGGCGCGAGCTGAACGCGATACCCTCGTCGGACGACCGAAAAGAGGTCCGCTACTCGTCGTCGCTCTCGACGCGTTCGGCGAAGCCGAACCGCGGCTTCGCCTCGTCGATCTCGACCGTCAGCGTCTCGCCGACCGCGGCGTTCGGGACGAAGACCGAGTACCCCTCGACGTAGGCGATGCCGTCGCCCTCGTCGCCGAGCTCCTCGACGGTCACCTCCAGCCGGTCGCCCGCCTTGACGGGAGCCGTGTTGAGCCCCTTCGCGACGAGGTACACCTCCGAGGAGGAGTCGCGGGAGGCCGGCGGCACGACGGTCCGGAGGTACTCGAACTCCGCGCGCACGTCCTCGCGGAAGGCGTCGAGGTCCTCGCCCTGGAACACCTTCACGACGAAGTCGCCCCCGGGTGCGAGCAGCTCCTCGGCCACGTCGAACGCCTGCCGCGCGAGGTGGACCGACCGGGCGTGATCGAGGGCGTACTCCCCGGTCATGTTCGGCGCCATGTCGGAGATGACCACGTCCGCGCCGCGCTCGCCGACGGCCTCGCGCAGGTAGTGGCGGGTGCGATCCTGGGTCATGTCCCCGCGGATCGTCTCCACGTCGTGGTCCTCGAAGTCGTCGATGCGCTGGAGGTCCACGCCGACGACGGTGCCCGACTCGCCCACCTCCTCGGCCGCGACCTGGAGCCACCCGCCCGGGGCGGCGCCGAGGTCGACGACGGTGTCGCCGGGCTCGAAGAGGTCCGCCTCCTCGTCGAGCTGTTTCAGCTTATAAGAAGCCCGGCTGCGATACCCCTGCTGTTTCGACCGGTTGTAGTACTCGTCCTTTCCGCTCATTGCGCCCTCGTAGACCGTCCGGCCGTTTATCGGCGTCGTTCGCCGGATTCCGCCTCACTGTCGCCCGCCACCGCTCAGACCGAGCGACGACCGCACAGTCGGTCGGTCCCGCGCTCGTCGTCGCTTCGGTCATCGTCGTCGCTTCGGTCATCGTCGTCGCTTCGGTCATCGTCGTCGCTTCGGTCATCGTCGCCGTCACTCCGATCGCGGTCGACGGCGAACCCGAGATCGGTATAAAACGCCTCCAGTTTCGGGTCGAACGCGGCGGTGACGGCGTCGACCGGGGCGTCGCGCTCGGCGCGCCGCACCGCCGCGGCGACGAGCGCGGCGCCGATCCCGCGACCGCGACGCGCCCGCCGGACGGCCACGGCGTCGACGTGGAGCCGGGCCGGCTCGGGGCGCGTCGCGACCAGCGCGCCGACGACCGCGCCGGTTCGGGTAAACCGGGCGACGAGGGCGTCGCCGGCGTCGATCGCGGCGTCCACCGTCTCGGCGTCCGTCTCCAGCATCGCGGCGTCGAGCACGCGGAGGACGTCGATCCGGTCGTCGGGAGTCGCGGACTCGACGGCGAACCCGTCGGGGGCGCCCTCGGACGCGCTCTCGTCGCTCACGCGCCGCCGTCCGTCGCGCCGCCCTTTATAAGCCGGAGCAGCCGGACCTCGTCGACGTCGACGACGCGGTCGCCCGGAACCGGGGAGCCGTCGACCAGCACGGACGCCTCCTGCGGGTGGTACCCCGCCTCGCGGATGAGGTCCGCGTACGTCGCGTCGGCGTCGAGGTCGTACTCGGCGGTCCCCTCGCCGACGACGTCGACGGAGACGCGCATCGGGGAGCTACCCGTCCAGCCGCTCGCGGAGCAGCCCGTTCACCTGTCCGGGGTCGGCGCTGCCGCCCGTCGCCTGCATCACCTGGCCGACCAGGAAGTTGATCGCGCCCTCGTCGCCGTCGTGGTAGTCGGCGACCGCGTCGGGGTTGTCGTCGATCGCGGACTCGACGGCGGCCTCGACCTCGCCGGAGTCGGCCACGCCGAGCCCCTCGCGCTCGATGACGGTGTCGGGGTCCTCGCCCGCGTCGAGCATCTCGCGGAGGACGACCTCCTCGGCGTTCTTCACGGTGAGCTCCTCGGCGGCGACCAGCTCGATCAGGCGTTTGAACTCGTCGAGGCGGTCCTCGACGTCCGTGATCTGCATCTCGCGGTAGTTGAGCTCGCCGAGCAGGTTGTCGGCGACCCACGTGGCGGCGAGCTCGGGGTCGAACGACTCGGCGACGTCCTCGAAGAAGTCCGCGACCGCCTTCGTCGACGTGAGCTTCGAGGCTGACTCGCGGTCGAGCCCGTACTCCTCGCGGAAGCGCTCCCGGCGGGCGTCGGGCAGCTCCGGGATCGGAATCCGCTCCTTCCAGTCCGACACCTCCAGCGCCGGCAGGTCGGCCTCTCGGAAGTAGCGGTAATCCTTCTCGGCCTCCTTCGAGCGCATCGAGACGGTGACGCCGCGCGCCTCGTCCCAGTGGCGGGTCTCCTGTTCGATCTCGCGGCCGCGCCGGAGCACGTTCTCCTGGCGTGTGACCTCGTACGCGAGCGCCTGCTCGGCGCCCTTGTGGCTGGAGATGTTCTTCACCTCCGCGCGGTTCACGTCCTCGAGGGCCTCGCCGGCGATCGTCCCGTCGGCGGCGACGTCGCTCTCGGGGACGAGGGAGACGTTGGCGTCGACGCGCAGGCTCCCGTCGCGGGTCGGGTCGAAGACGCCGAGATACTCGAGGACCTCCTCCAGCTTCGCGAGGAACGCCCGGGTCTCCGCGGGCGACCGGAAGTCGGGCTCGGTGACGATCTCCATCAGCGGCGTCCCGGCGCGGTTGTAGTTCACGAGCGTGTGCGTCGCCGACTCGATGGAGCCGCCGGCGTGCTGGAGGCTCCCGGGGTCCTCCTCGAGGTGCGCGCGGGTGATCCCGATGGCCCGCGGCTCGTCGTCGACGCGGACCTCTAGCTCCCCGGACTGGCAGATCGGGGCGTCGTACTGGGTGAGCTGGAAGTTCTTCGGCAGATCGGGGTAGTAGTAGTTCTTCCGGTGGAACGTCGTCGTCTCGGGGATGTCGGCGTCGATCGCCTTCCCCACCTTCACGGCGGCCTCGACGGCGGCCTCGTTGAGGACCGGCAGCGCGCCCGGCAGGCCGAGGCAGGTCGGACACGTGCGCGTGTTCGGCTCCTCGTCGTCCGCGGGCTCGGTCGAACAGCCGCAGAAGATCTTCGTGTCGGTCTCGAGCTGGACGTGGACCTCCAGCCCGATCACGACCGTGCGTTCCTCCGTCGCGGCCTGAGTGCTCATTACCGACCCGTTGCGGGCGGGTCACCTAAATCGTGTCGGGACCGCGACGGCGCGCTCCCCGCCGCGAGCGACGGCGGCAGCGGGGCGAGGGCCGGCCCGCTCAGAGGTACTCGCCCAGCAGCGGCTCGACGCGCTCGCGGGTCTCCTCCGGGATCGCCTCCGTGGGCGTGTTGACGGTGCCCGCCAGGGACGTGTGCGCCTCGCACTTCAGGTCGTCGGGGAGCGTCCGGACCGCCTCCTCGACGGCGGCCTTGATCGCCTCCTGGTTCTTCTCGGCGTTCTCCAGCACCTCCTCGAGCGTCACCTCGCTGTCCGCCTTCCAGACGTCGTAGTCGGTGACGCCGGCGATCGTCGCGTAGGCGATCTCGGCCTCGCGGGCGAGCTTCGCCTCCGGGATCGCGGTCATGCCGACGAGGTCCCACCCCTGGCTCTTGTAGAACTCCGACTCCGCGCGCGTCGAGTACTGGGGCCCCTCGATGCAGACGTAGGTGCCGCCCTTCACGATCTTCGTGTCGTCGACCGCGCCCTCCCCGTCGCCGCTCTCGCTGGCGCCGCCCACGGCCGACTCGGCCGCGTCGGTGAGGTGGTCGACCAGCTCCGGGCTGTACGGGTCCGCGAACGGCTGGTGGACGACGACGCCGTCGCCGTAGAAGGAGAGGTCGCGGTGTTTCGTCCGGTCGTAGATCTGGTCGGGGACGACGAGCGTGCCGGGCTCCAGCTCCTCTTTCAAGCTACCCACCGCGTTCGACGCGAAGACGTGCGTGACGCCCGCCTGCTTCAGCGCGTACATGTTCGCGCGGTAGGGGAGGTCGGTCGGCGAGACGCCGTGCTCGGAGCCGTGCCGGGGGAGGAACGCGACCTCTTTTCCGGTGTCGGCGAACTCCCCGATCGTGATCGCGTCGCTCGGCTCGCCGTAGGGCGTGTCGAACTCGACCTCGCGCACGTCGTTCAGGGGGAGCGCCTCGTAGATGCCGCTGCCGCCGATGAACCCGATAGTGCTCATACCCGGAGTCCGCCCGCTCGCTACTTATAAGGAGTGAACGCGGTCGACAGGGGCGCCTCACGGCCTCACAGCAGCCACCGCACCGCCGCCAGCGCGAGCGCGCTCACGACGAGCAGGTGGACGAGGACGGCGCCGACGGCGGCCCCGCCGACCTCCCGCATCTCGCGGAGCCGGATCGAGAAGCCGAGGCCGACGAACGCCAGCGTGAACAGCGCGTCCGACACCCGTCCGATAGACGCCAGCGCGGCCGGCGAGAGGAGCCCGCTGTTCGCGATCGCGGCGACCGCGAGGAAGCCGAGGAGGAACTTCGGGAACTCCGCCCACAGCCGGCGCACGCCCGGGTCGGTCGCCGACCGCGCCGTGTACGCCAGCGAGTAGGCGACGGCGACGCCCCCCAACAGGGAGTTGCGCGCGAGCTTCGTCACGGTCGCCCACTGGCCCGCCTCCGGCGAGTGGGCGAACCCCGCGGCCGCGACGGGGCCGGTCGAGAACATGCTCACGCCGGCCCAGACGCCGAACTGCCGGCCGGTGAGCCCGAGCCACTCGCCGGCGATCGGGAACGCGACGAGCGTGACGGCGTCGAACAGCAGGACGGTCGCCGCCGCGAACGTGATCGCCGAGCCGCGCGCGTCGAGCACGCGCCCGATCGCGACGACCGCGGAGACGCCGCAGATGCTCGCGCCCGCGGCCAAAAGCGAGGGCGTCGTCCCGTCCAATCGAAAGAGGCCCCGCGCGATCAGCTCGGCGAGCAGGAGCCCCCCGCCGACCGCGACGACGACCAGCCCGAGCACGGTCGGTCCCGCGGCGAGGAACTCCTCGACGACGACCGCGGCGCCGAGCAGGACGATCCCGGTCTCTAAGAAGAGCTTATCGACGCCGACGCCCGGCTTCGCGGCGTCGGGCGTGCCGACCGCGTTGCCGCCGAGCGCGCCGAGCGCGACCGCGACGACGAGCGGCTGGAGCCCGTCGACCGCGCCGGCGACGAGATGCGAGAGGAGCGCCCCGGCCGCCAGGAGCGCGAGGCCGGGGACGTACGGCCGAGCGACGGCGACGGCGCGCATCAGAAGGCGCCCGCGGCCTGTCCCGCGGCGTGGACGGCGACGATCCCCAGTCCCAGCAGGAGCGCCTGCCAACCGCGGTCGAGCGCGATCCACCGGTCGGCGATCGGCGATCCGGTGCCGGCGTCTGCCGCGTCGCTATCGGCGTCCTCCGCCCCGCCGCCCGGCCCGTCGGCGGCCTCCGGTGCCATGCCCGCGAGTCGGCGCGCTCGGTATTTATAAGAACGGACTCCGGCGACGAGCGGGGGCGTCGCCCGCGTGACCGAAAGACGCAGGTATCGGGGCGTCCATCCACGGACATCCGGATGCCGACCACACAGTTCAAAGACCCCGTCCACGGCTACGTGGAGCTGCCGGACGCGCTCGTCGACGGCGTCGTCGACACCCGGCCGTTCCAGCGACTGCGGTACGTCCGGCAGCTCTCGGCGACGCACCTCGTCTACCCCGGGGCGAACCACACGCGGTTCGAGCACTCCCTCGGCGTCTACCACCTCGGGCGGACCGTCTTCGAGAACCTCCGCCGGCAGTCGTACTTCACGCGGGACGCGACGACCGACGAGCTCGAGGAGATCCAGCGCACGTTAGAGTGCGCCTGCCTGCTCCACGACGTCGGCCACCCGCCCTTCTCGCACCTCTCGGAGGGGTTCCTCGACGAGGGCGTCCTCCGGGAGCGGATCGTCGACGCCGGGCTGGTCGACGCCTTCGACCGGGCGGGCGTCGGCGGGGCGCCGCTCCGATCGGCGAGTCCTCACGAGCTGCTCGGCTGCGTCCTCATCGTCGAGGAGTACGGCGACGCGCTGCGCTCGTTCGACGTGGACCCGTTCGAGGTGTGCGCGTACGTCCTCGGCTACAGCCTCGCGTACGAGCGCGGCGACCCCTGGCAGTGCGGCGTCGGCGCGCAGCTGCTCCACTCGCCCATCGACGTCGACCGGCTCGACTACATCACCCGCGACAACCGGATGACCGGCGCGGGCGTGTTGAGCTTCGACGTCGACCGCATGGTCGACGCCTACACGGCGCACCCGGAGGAGGGGCTCGCGCTCACCGAGAAGGCGCTCTCGACCATCGGCAACTACCTGGAGGGCCGGATCGCGCTCTACATGTGGGTCACCCAGCACCACAAGGCCGTCTACGCCAACCGCCTCCTCCAGGAGCTGCTGGGCGAGTACGAGGCCGTGACCGGCGAGAGCCCGGTGACGGTCGAGGGCGTCCTCTCGCGGGAGCTCGACGACAACGCCGTGCTCGAACGGCTCCGGATCGCCGCCCGCGAGCACCCCGACTCGACGCTGGCGTCGATGTACGACCGGTTCCGCGGGCGCCGCTTCCCGGCCACCTGCTGGAAGCACCGGATCGCGTTCGCCGACCGGGTCGGCGGGAGCCTCGGTGACGACGGCCGCACCGACGACCGCGGCCCCGACCTCGACGACTTCGCCGCGTGGCTCACCGAGGGCGACGACCGGCTGGAGGGGCTGCTCGCCGACGCCCTCGACGTGCCGATCCACGAGGTGTGGATCGACCGCTCCTACGTGCCCGCGTACGACCCCGACGAGCTGGAGGACATCCCGATCGCGTACGGCGGGACGACCCGCTCCGTCGGCGAGTGGGGGCTGTACGGCGACCGCGCGTTCGACGTGCCGATCCCCTTCGTGTTCGTCCCCCACGGAACGAAGCGGCGGGCGATCCGCCTGCTCAGGGAGGCGTTCGAGCGGGAGGTCGGCGAGGAGACGCCGGCGTGAGACGGGACGGACGCTCCGGTGACTGACCGGTAGTTAAATACTCGTGCGAAGCGGCGAGCGACGACCGTCGCGGTCGACGCGAAAACGGGAGACGAACGGCGTCGGAGAAGGGCCGAACGTGGTCAGCGGAGAGCCGAACGTGGCCAGTGGAGAGCCGAACGTGGTCAGTGGGGAACCGAACGGTCCGGTCGGGAAGCGACCGTTATCGGCCGGGGGCATTCCCCGCGGCGCCTGCGGCCTCGCCCGCGCCCTTGGCCGCGTCGCTTCCGCCGGGGGTCATGCCGCTGATCGCCTCGCCGATCCCGCCGGCCGCGTCGCCGGCCGTGGACCCGACCTTGGCGAGGATCTCCTGCACGAACGCGGGGGCCTGCGAGGCGGCGTCGGCCGGCGGGCCGGCCTGCAGGGCCACCTTCGCCGCGTCGGTCGCGAGCGTCGCCGTCGTGAGCGGATCTGCTTCGAACATTGCAAATCGACGTAGCGGGTGTTCGAATAAAAGCGAGGATGGCCCTGCAGCCGATTTCAACGCGATTTGACCCGATTTACGCCGATCGCAGCCGACTCAATTCGGATAGCGACGCCGGAGGAGGCCGGCGAGCCGTATCGAGCCCGAATCCGATCGGGTCGGCTCGGCGCGCGTTCGACGGAGTCGCCTCGATCGGTCAGTCGTCGGCTTCGGCGGGGACGCGGTCGTCGTCGACGTCGCCGCTCTCGGTCGCGTCGGCGGCGGCGTCGCCCTCGACCGGGTCGTCGACGCGCGGGAAGTTCTCGATCGTCGCCTCGCGGAACGCCGCCTCGTCGAACTCGTGGTCGGCGTCGAAGAAGTCGAGGACGGTCCGCACGTCGGCCATCGCGTTCTTCAGCGCGGTCGAGGCGCCCGGCGAGGGCGTGATGTTGAATAAGATCCCGTCGCCGGTGATCTTCGCCTCGCCCATGTCGAGTTCCTTGTTCTCCGTGTCAACGATCTGGGGGCGCACGCCGCCGTACCCCTTGGCGCGCTCGATGTCGTCGACGTCGACGCTCGGCACGACCTTCTGGACGTTCGGGAGGAACGCGCGCTTGCCGACCTCGGGGATGTCGTACACGAGATTGCGCACGACGTAGGGGAACAGGATGCGGTCCGAGAGGATGTTGACGTAGCTCAGGACCGAGGCGGGCGAGAAGCCGAACACGTCGGCGAAGTCGCTCACGGTGGAGAGTTCGCCGCGTTCGAGCGCGGGGACGAGCTTCGCCGTGGGACCGAACCGGGTGACGCCGTCGTCGTGCACGTCGGCGTCGCCGTGGACCGCCGCGAACGGGAGCTTCTTCATCTGGAGCGTGTACACCTTCCCGTTCAGCAGGTCGTCGGCGAGGAAGAAGCTCCCCGCGACCGGCAGCAGCGACATGTCCTCGCCGTATCCCATCTCCTTGGCGAACTGGAGGCTGTGGGAGCCGGCGGCGACGACCACCGCGTCGGCCGCGAAGTCGCCGTCGTCGGTGTCGACGGTGAACCCGTCGCGATCCTCGTCGACGCCCTCGACCGCCGTGCCGAGGTGGACGGAGACGCCGTCCTCGGCGCGGGCGTCCTCCACGAACGACTTCGCGACCGCGCCGTAGTCGACGACGTACCCGTCGGGCGTCTGGAGCGCCTTGAGTTCGGTGTCGGGGTCGCGGCCCTCGACGACCTTCGGCTCCAGTTCCTCGATCTCCTCGCGGCCGATCTCGCGGAGCTTCGGGAAGAGGTCGCCGAACCCGTTCTCGCGGTACCGCTCCTCGAGCTTGGCGACCTCCTCGTCGCCGACGCCGAGCACCATCTTGCTCCGCTTGCTGTGCATCTCGCGGTCGGGGTCGGTGCCCTCCAGGTACCCCGCGAGCAGCTCCGCCCCCTCCTTGACCTCCTCGGCCTTCTCGAGGGTGTAGTTCGTCTCGATGTCACCGAAGTGGAGGGTCTGTGAGTTGTTCGTGCGGTGGGAGTTCACCGCGGCGATCTCCCGCTCTTTCTCGATCAGCGTGACGTCATCGACGTCGGTGAACTTCGCGACCGTATATAAAAGCGATGCCCCGCTGATACCCCCGCCGACGATAACGAGATCTGTGTGTTCGGTCATGCGTGGTGAGCGCTCTCACTCCGCGGAACGCACTGGACCGTTAACGTTCTTGCTATCTTCCGCCGCTAATCCGCCGATAGCGGCCCTGCATTCGTCGGTTTTGATGTTCGACGAACGTCGAACCGATCGCCGGCGACGCGGGGTGCGCCCGGAGGGGTGAGTCCTGCGCGGCCGGCCCGGCCGGAGGGGTCAGTCTTGCGCGGCCGACCCGCCCGGAGGGGTCAGTCTTGCTCGGCCGGCTCAGCCGACGGCTCCGTCGCGGGAGCGGGCGGTTCGTGGGTCCCGAACTCCGGATGCGTCTCTTCCATCCAGACGTACACGACCGCGCCGGACAGGAACATCAGGACGGCGGTCAGGTAGAACGCGGCCTCGACGTTGACGAACTCCATCGAGACCCCGATCAGGATCGCGCCGACGGCGTAGCCCGAGTCGCGCCACATCCGGTAGACCCCCATCCCGGCCGACCGCCAGGTGGGATGGGCCGCGTCGCTGGGGACGGTCATCAGGTTCGGATACAGCAGCGCCATCCCGAGCCCGGAGACGGCGGCCAGCGCGGCCCACATGAGGTACCCCTCGACGAGCACCATCCCGAGCACGCCCGCGCCGGCCAGGAACATTCCGGCGATGACCGGCGGCCGTCGGCCGATCCGATCCGCGAGGCCGCCGGTCCCGATCTGGAGGAAGTACATCGCGCTGTGGACGCCGACCACGGCCCCGACCGCCGCGATACCGAGCCCCTGGCTGAGCAGGTACAGCGGGACGGCGATCCAGAACAGCGTGTCGACGAAGTTCTCGATGTGGCCGGCCTGCGCCGCCGCGAACAGCGTCCGGTCGCCGTAGGTCGCTCGCTTTAACACCTCGTTAAACGGGAGGTTCGCGTCGCGAGCGTCGTCGTCGCCCTCCGCCCGCGCGTACTGGACGGTCTCCTTGATCAGGAATATCGAGATGAGGAACGCCAACACCACGACGATCGCGAGGAAGTAGAACGGCTCCGGCCGGAGGCTCCACCGGCTGGCGATGACGCCCGTGATCCAGGCGCCGACGGCCACGCCGGTGTAGCCGAACGACTCGTCGATGCCGACCGCGAGGCCGCGCTGCTCGGGGGCCGCGAGGTCTATCTTGGCGTTGATCGCCATGCTCCACGTCAGCGCTTGGTTGACGCCCAGCAGGACGTTCCCGAGGGTGATCCAGCCCCAGCTCGGGGCGAAGATGAGGATGACCGGCAGCGGGAGCGCCGTGACCCAGCCGGCGACGAGCACGGGCTTGCGGCCGTACTCCTCGCCCCACTTCCCGGCGTAGAGGTTGAGGATCGACTTCACGATCCCGAAGGAGACGACGAACGAGCCGATCACGAGGAACGACTCGACGCCGAGGACGTCCTCGCCCAGCGCGGGGACGACGGTCCGCTCGGACCCGATGGTCAGCCCGGTCGCGAACACGAGCAGGACGTGGAGCGAGAACTGTCCGAGGTGTTCGCGAATTCCCTGTTTGAGTTCGGGTGTCGCGCTCATCGGTCACTTGGCCGCGCAGTTGTTCGGCCCCAGCTCCAGCTCGGCCAGTTCGTCCGCCGGAACCGACTCCCGCCCCACGTTCGTGCGTTTGACGCGCTCGAAGTTCGGCGGGTGGTCCGGGACGTCCGACGCGAGCTCCTCGACGAACGCCTCGCGGTCGCGACCGAGGTCCGCGTTCCGCTCTTTGACCTCTCCGAGCGTCGCGGTCACCGGCGGGTCGGGCGAGCCGGGGTCATGGGCCGGAAGCACGACCGCGTCGTCCGGCCGGTCCAGCAGCCGCCGGAGGCTCTCGTAGAGCGTCGCGGCGTTCCCCTCGACGTCGGCGTCCTCGATGCCGGCTTCGACGCCGAGTTCGACGCGGCCGACGCTCTCGTGGAACAGGGTGTCTCCCGTCAGCAGCGCCGCGCCGTCGACGTCGAACGAGACGCTGCCCTCGCTGTGTCCGGGCGTGTGGATGACCTCGACGTCGAGTCGACCGACGGTCACGGTCTGACCGTCCTCGATCGGCGTCGCGTCGAGGGCGATGGCGTCCTTCGGGTGGAGGAAGTACGGGACTCCGTGACGGGTCGCGAGCGACGCGGCGCCCGAGACGTGGTCGGCGTGGGCGTGCGTGTCGAAGACGCCGACGAGCTCCGCGTCGTACTCGTCGAGAATCGCGTCGTATTCGTCGAGGTAGTGCGACGGGTCGAAGACGGCGGCCTCGCCGTCCGAGACGAGGACGTGCGAGAGACAGCCCTTGCCCGGACGCGCGACCTGCACGATCGCGCCGTCGAGGTCGACGGGCACCTCGGCGTGCCGGTGGACGCGGCTCCAGCCGCTCATGCCGTCCGCGAGCGTCACCGCGTCGTAGCCCAACTCCCGGAGGACCTCGGTCGCGGTCTGCGAGACGACGCCCGCGGCGCAGACGGTGACGATCCGCGACTCGCGCGGGAGCGCAGAGAGCGCCGGCTTGGCGCGTTCGGGGTCTCCGGTCAGTTCGTCGTACACGTCGACGTTGACGCTGCCCGGGATGTGCCACTCCTCGAACTCCGCTTCGTGACGGATGTCGAGGACGAGCGGGCCCTCGTCGTCGTTTCGCAGCTGTTCGCTGAGCGCGTCCGGCGATAGCGTCTGCATTGGTGTTCCAGAGTAGCGGGTATACGGGGATACCGTCACTGCCGGACATGGCCGGCACTATTAATCCGTGGAAGCCCTAAGTCGACGTATGAGTCTGTACGAGGCCTCCATCCGGGTCAAACACGAATGCCCGTATCGGGAGATCTCGGAGCGGTATCCGGACCTCACGATACGCGAGTGGCCGCTGAGCGAGTGTCAGGTGCTCGAGATCACGTCGGAGACGACGCCGACGGCCGAGCTGCTCGACGACATCGATCGGCTCGGGACCGTCCTCCACGAGTCGGAAGACGACGACGGGTATCACGTCGTCACGCAGTCCTGCCTCTGTTCGCTCGAGGAGTCGGTCATCGATCGCTTCGAGGAGCACAACTGCCTGTATCAGTCGCCGACGATCTACCGGCAGGGGTGGGAGCACTACACGGTGGTCGCGTTCGACGACGCGGACGTCCGGGAGCTGCTCGACGACCTGCGCTCCGACCGGGAGATCGAACTGCTCTCGAAGACCTCGATTTCGGAGACGCAGGTCCCGCACAGCATGTTGGCGCCGGCCACGCAGCTGTTCGAGGACATCACCGACCGACAGCTGGCGGCGCTCCAGCTGGCGCTCGAGCGCGGGTACTACACCCAGCCGCGGAAGACCTCGCTGCGGGAGCTCGCCGACCTGACGGCCGTCGCCCGCTCGACGTACGAGGAGCACCTCCGGAAGGCGGAGAACAAGCTGCTCACGAACGCGGGGCAGTACCTGCGGCTGGTCACCGCGACGTCGACGGCCGACCCGCTGGAGGTGGAGGAGACCCGACGGGCCGCGCCGTGAGCGACGTCGAGAGCTTCGTCCGGTCGAACCTGCGGCGCGAGGGCTCGTACTTCCAGCGGATGGTCCACCGCGACTCGGCGGCCCTGACGGAGCGGATACTGGAACGCGTCGACGGTGATCGGGAGTACTTCCTGGGCATCTCCGACGAGGAGGTCTTCGAGAGCAGCGACCCGACGACCGCGGCGATCTCGGCTGTCGTCGGCGAGCCGACCGAGTGACCGCAACACCCTTTCGTCGGTTCCGCTAACACTGTCCGCATGACCGACCCGTCCGACCCGGACGCGTCTCCGCTCTTCGAGGCGAAGGCGTTCGACGAGCCGTCCGTCTTCGCGCCGGAGTCCCTCCTCGAGAACGCCCGACGGCAGAAGGACCTCCCGGAGCGCTCGGTCCCCGATATCTGCGTCCTCGACCCGGACGGAGACGTCGTGCGTCGACTGGTGGCCGCCGGGACGGCGCGGGAAGACGAGACGTGGCCCGGCTACCACACCGACCTCTATCGGTTCGAACGGGACGGCGAGGAGTTCGGGATCGTGGGACGCGCCGTCGGGGCCCCGTTCGCCGTCCTCGTCGCGGAGCAGCTGTTCGCCGCCGGCTGTCGGTTCCTCGTGAGCGTCACCTCCTCGGGCCGGATCGTTCCGAAGGACGACCCGCCCTACTTCGTGCTCATCGAGCGCGCGCTCCGGGACGAGGGAGCGAGCCACCACTACCGGTCGGCGGGTCGCTACGCGACGCTCGACCCCGGCCTCCGGACGTCGGTCGAACGGGCGTGCGAGACGGTGTCGCGGCCGGTGTACGCGGGCGCGACGTGGACGACCGACGCCCCCTTCCGCGAGACGGAGACCGCGATCGAACGCGCCCGATCCGAGGGGGTCCTCGCGGTGGAGATGGAGGCGGCGGCGCTGTACGCGTTCGCGGACGCCCGAGAGCGGCCGGTGGTCTGCTTCGCGCACGTGACCAACCAAATGGGGCAGACCGAGGAGGACTTCGAGAAGGGGGAGGCGGACGGCAGCCGAGACGCGCTGGAGGTCATCGACGCGGCCGCCGCGGCCTGGCGCGCTTCGAACTGAGCGCCCTCGGAGCCGACCACCGGTCGGCCAGGGCGCTCACGTCCCGTCGCGAGCGGCCCGGTATCGGTCGCGGAGGCGGTCGAACAGCGCCCGCCCCGTCGCGGTCCGAAGTCGGGGTTCGGTCGTCGCGAAGAACTCGTCGAGGTCGTCGTACTCGCGGAACGCCTCCGGGTCGCCGGCGGCGGGGTCGTACCGGCCCCCGCGCTCGTAGACGACGGCCTGCAGGCAGACGTCGAGGAGGTCGCACTCCTTGACGAGGACCGCCTCTGGCGAGTCGCGGGCCTCGTACGCCTCCCACGCGTCCCGGACGCGGTCGGGGAGCGGCCCGGCGAGGCCGGCCATCGCCTCGCGCTCCGCGGCCTCCTTCGCGGCCGGGTCCGTCGTCTCGGCGGTCGAGTCGGCGCGCGTCGCGACGTCGCCGGTCTCAGCCTCGGCGACGTCGTGGACCACCGCGAGCCGGAGCGCGCGGTCGAGGTCGAGACCGGGGAGGTCCGTCCGGAACCGGTCGCCGAGCGTCAACACGAGGTACGCGACGCCCCAGGCGTGCGCGGCCACCGATTCGGGTGCGTCGACGCCGCGGAGCTCCCAGCCCGTGCGCCGCTCGTCTTTGAGCGCGTAGGCGTCGAGGAGGGCGTCGATCGCCGGGTCCGGGTCGCGGGCGTTTCGGACGTCGTCGTCCGGGTCGGGTTCGTTCGATTCGTCCGGGTCGTCTCCGGCCATCGCGGGCGGTTACTCGGTGAGCGTCCAGGCGTCGTCACCCGCGAGCGCGGCCACGTCGCGGCGGACCATCTCGTCGAGCACCTCGTCGAGGCGGCCGGGTTGGGCGACCTCCATCTCGATGCGGCCGATGCTGTGGTACTCGTCGAGGTAGTGCCGGAGGTCCTCTCGGTCGAACACCTCCTGATCGGCGCGCTCCATCGCGCCCTCGGTGAGGTCGATCATGTCCTCGAGGAAGTTCCACGGGTAGACGACCCACGTCCACTGTTCGAGCCGCTCGCCGACGAAGTCCGGCTGGAACTCCGAGGTGCCGAGCAGCTGAAGCGTCGCGGTGCGGATCTCGGCGGCGTCGCGGTCGTCGACGTACTCCTCGGCGCGGCGGATCGAGCCGCCGGTGTCCGCGATGTCGTCGATGATCAGGACGTCTTTCCCCTCGACGCTCCCCTCCGGCATCGGGTAGCGGATCCGGGGCTCGCCGCTCTTCTCCGCGGTCCCGACGTAGTGTTCCATCTTGAGGCTCGTCAGGTCGTTGAGTCCGAGGAAGTCGCAGACGCACCGCCCCGCGAACCAGCCCCCCCGGGCCAGCGCGACGACCATGTCCGGCTCGAAGTCGGCGCGTTTCACCGCGTTCGAGACGTTGCGGCAGAGCCCGTAGATGTACTCCCAGTTGGTGAGGGTACAGTCGAAGTCGTCCGGGAGATCGCTCATACGGCCGTCTCTCTCACCTGCGCGCTCATAAGGGTTTAGCAACGCAAATATCCGGTCATCCGCACTCCGCGACTTCGCGTTCGCCCGGTTCAGTCCGCGACCGCTTCCGACTCCCCGGTCATCGCCGCGGGGTCTTTCACCCACAGGTCGCCGAACAGGTCGTCCTGCTGGAGCCGGACCGAACCGCGGTGGGCCATGAACAGCAGCGCGAGGTACGTCATGAAGGGGCGGCCGCCCGCGGTCTCGATCTCCGCGAACAGCACCTCCGTGCGCCCGCGGTCGAAGTGGGTCCGGAGGACGTTGTCGATCTCCACGATCACCTCCTCGATGTCCTCGTCGTGGGTGCGGTCCGTCGCCTCGCCCGCGGTCGGCTCCCCGTCGCGACGGAACTCGTCGCCGGTGTGGTAATCGAGCGTCTGCGTGCCGCGAGCGTACCCGTGCGGCGAGTCGGAGGTGTCGTACTCGCGGGAGTCCTTCCACCACGAGCCGCGCTCGGCCTCCCGGAGCTCTCGGACCAGTTCGTCGAGCGTCTCCGGCGATCCGCGGGTGCTCTTCCGGTCGAGCCGCCGGTCCATCTCCGCCTCTAGCTCCTCGACCGGGTCGAAGTCGCCGTCGGCGGGGTCCGGCGCACCGCCCTCCATCGCGACCTCCCAGGGCTCGGGCTCGGGCTCCTCGTCGTCATCGTCGTCGTCGGCCAGCATGCCGTCGCTCTTCATCCGCAACAGCACGCTGGCGTAGAACAGCGCCCGCCCCGACGTCCGGAGGTCCGTCTCGTCGAGCCGCGCTAAGAAGGCGTCCGTCACCTGGACGATGTCGATGTCCCACGGCTCGATCTCGCCCTCCTCGGCGAGCTGGACGAGGAGCTCGACGGGCTCGACCTCGCCGTCTTCGTCGGGCCCCTCGTCGGTGTCTTCGTCCGGACCCTTGTCGGCGCCGGCGTCGTCACCCGCGTCGCTCGCGGCCGGCCCGTCGGTCCCGGGCGTTCCCGGGACCGACCCGTCGCGCTCGCTCGTCAGGTCGAGCTCCGGAACGCCCCCCGCCGACTCCGGCGGCTCAGTCATCCGCGGTCACCTCCTCGTCGCCCTCGTCGCCGAACTGCATCCCGGTGACCGCGGAGAGGTTGTCTCCCTGCATCGTGACGCCGATCGCGCGATCGGAGCGCTCCAACAGCGCAGAGCGGTGACCGACCACCACGAACTGCGCCTCCGCGGCCAGCTCCTCGATCATCTCGCCGACGCGCTCGGCGTTGACCGCGTCCAGGAACGCGTCGATCTCGTCGAGCGCGTAGAACGGCGCGGGGTTGTGCCGCTGAATGGCGAAGATGAACGAGAGCGCGGTCAGCGACTTCTCGCCGCCGCTCATCGCGTCGAGCCGCTGGACCGGCTTGTCCGCGGGCTGCGCCTTCATCGTCAGCCCCTCCTCGAAGGGGTCCTCCGGGTTCTCTAAGAGGAGCTCGCCGCTGCCGGCCGAGAGGCGCGCGAAGATGTCCTCGAAGTGGTCGTTGATCGACTCGAACGTCTGCATGAACGTCTCCTTCTTGGCGGCCTCGTACCCCTCGATGCGCTCTTCGATCCCGTCGCGCTCCTCGACGAGCACGTCCCGGCGCTCCTGGAGCTGGTCGAGCGCCTCCTGCACCTCGTCGTACTCGTCGATCGCGAGCATGTTGACGGGCTCTAACGCCTCCATCTCGGCCTCCAGCTCCTCGATCCGGGACTCGACCTCGTCGAGGTCGGGGATCTCGCCGGCGTCGTACTCGCCGACCTGCGACTCCAGCTCGTCGATCTCCCAGGCCAGCCGGTCGCGGCGGTCGGTCAGGTCCTCCAGGTCGGACTCGGCCTCGGCGACGAGCGAGCGCTGCTCGTCGCGCTCGCGGGTCGCCGCCTTGATCTCCTCGCGGAGGTCCTCGCGGTCGGCCTTCAGCTCCGTGAGCTCCTCTTCGAGATCGGCGATCGCCTCCTTCTTCTCCGCGAGATCGTCCTCCTTCCCCTCGATCGCGGCCTCGTGCTCCGCGACGGCCTCTTCGGCCTCCGCCTTCCGGTTCTGTGCCGTCTCGACGGTGTCGTGGAGCTCGTCGACGGCGTCCTCGGCGTACCCCTTCTCTAACTCCAACTCGCTCTGGCGCCCGTCGAGCGAGCTCATCCGGTCTTCCAGGTCCGATATCTCGCCGCGGATCTCGTCGGCGCGCTCCGAGAGCTCCGGGATCTTCGAGTCGGCGAGCTCCGCCTCGATATCTTCGATCTCGGCCTCCAGCTCCGCGATCTCGTCGTCGAGCTCGTCGAGCTCCGCGTCGAGCGAGCTCATCTCCTCGTCGACCGACTCCCGTTCCGCCTCCAGCTCCTCGAGTTCGGTCTCCAGCTCGTCGATACGCTCTTCGGCGTCCGCCAGCTCGTTCTCGGCGCGCTCGACGTCGGCCTCCAGCGACCGAACGCGCTCGGCGGCGTCGGCCTTCCGGTCGCGGGCGTCGTCGATGTCGCCCTCGAGATCGTCGATCTCCGCCTGCAGCGACTGGCGCTCGTCCTCCAGGTCCGAGATCTCCGTCGCGAGCCGCTCGAGCTTCCCGCCGCCGGACTTGGTGAACGCGTACCGCGAGCCGCCGCCGGACCCCCCGGTCATCGCGCCGGACTTCTCGACGAGGTCGCCGTCGAGGGTGACCATCCGGTAGTCGCCCATCAGCTCGCGGGCGGTGTCCATGTCCTCGACCACGAGCGTGGAGCCGAGCACGTACGAGAACACCGAGGCGTACTCGGCGTCGTACTCCACGAGGTTCCGAGCGAAGTCGACGACGCCCGGCAGCGAGGGTTTCCGCGGGAGGCTCCGGTCGTCCATCTCCGTGATCGGGAGGAACGTGGCTCGCCCCGCGTTCCGCCGCTTGAGGTAGTCGATACACGTCGAGCCGACCCCGTCGTCGTCGACCACGACGTTCGCCAGCCGGCCGCCGGCGGCCGTCTCGCACGCCTCGGCGTACTCGGCCTCGACCGACCCCAGTTCGCCGACCGCGCCGTGAACCCCGTCGATGCCGCCGTTCTTCACCTCGGTCACCGCGCGGGGCCAGGAGGTGTCGCCGCGCTGGTCGGCGGCGGCCTCCAGCTTGGCGTACTCGTTCTGCTTCTCGCGGAGGTCGCCCTCTATCGTCTCCAGCCGCTCGCTCTTCTCGGCCTTCTCCGAGAAGAGGTCGGCGACGACCTCCTCGATCGTCTCCTCGTTCTTCTCGGCCTTGTCGAGCTCGCTGTGGAGCTCGGAGATCCGCGCCTTGTGCTCCGGCAGCGACTCGCGGGCCTCCTCCAGCTCGGTCCGCGCCTCGCTGACCGCGTTCGAGCGCCGGCGCGCCTCGTCGAGGAGCCGGTCCTTCTCTCGCTGCTTCTCGTTCTTCTCCTCGCGCAGCGATTCGATCGCCTCCTTCTTCTCCGCGAGCTCGGCTTTCAGCTCGTCGAACTCGGTGTCTGCGCCCTCGATCTCGGCCTCGACGTCCGCCAGCTCCGACCGCTTCGTCGCGATCTCGGACTTCACCGAGGCCTTCTCGACTTTTACCTCGCGGATCTCCGCTTCGAGCTCCTCGATCGTCTCCTCCTTCCGGTCGATCTGGACGAACGCGTCGCGCCGTTCCGTCTCCGCCTCCGCGGCGCGCTCCTCCGCCGCCTCGATCTTGTCCTCGAGCCGGGAGATCTCGCCTTTGACCTCCTCGATCTCCGAGCGGATCTGGATCTGCTCGTCCTCGCCTTTCGTCTCGATCTCGTGGTTGAGGTCGGCCAGGTCCTCCTCGAGGCGGGTGAGCTTCCCCTGTCTCGCGTCGAGCTCCGCGCGGAGCTCCGAGAGCTCGGCCTCCGCGTCGTCGATGTCCTCCTCGACGCCGTCGAGGGCCTCGCGCTTCTCCTCCAGCTCGGAGGCCTTGAGGAAGCCGCGGTACTCCTCCAGCTCGTCGCGGTACTCCTGGTACTGGAGGGCGGTCTCGCGCTCGTCGGCCAGCCGATCGAGCCGGTCCTGCTTCTCGCCGATCCGGAGGTCCGCCTCGCCGATCCGCTCTTCGACCGTGTCCAGCTCCTCGTAGGCGGCCTCCTTCTTCTCGTCGAACTCGGCGACGCCCGCGATCTCGTCGATGATCCCCCGGCGCTGGTACGGGGTCATGTTGATGATCTCGGTGACGTCGCCCTGCATCACGACGTTGTACCCCTCCGGCGTGACGCCGGCCGCCGCGAGCAGGTCCTGCACGTCCGAGAGATTAACGGAGCGCCCGTTGAGGTAGTAATACGAGTAGTAGTTGTCCTCGGTCTCCTTCACGCGCCGTTTGATCGTGATCTCGGAGACGTCGCCGACGTTCTCCGTGCCGGCCGCGGAGACGACCTGCGACCGGTCGAGAGCGCCGTCTTCGTTCGAGAGCACGACCGTCACCGAGGCCTCGTTCGGCCCGTCGGCGTCCTCGCCGCCGTCGTGGCCGGGGTTGTAGATCAGGTCGGTGAGCTTCTTGGCTCTGATCCCGCGGGTGCGCGCCAGCCCGAGCGCGAAGAGGACGCCGTCGATGATGTTCGACTTGCCCGAGCCGTTCGGTCCCGTGACGACGGTGAAATCGTCGTAAAAGGGGATCCTCGTCGTTCGCCCGAAGCTCTTGAACCCGTCCAGAACGACTTCCGTAATGTGCATGTGACGCGGGGATCCGGAGTCGGATTACGCGACGATGATGTCGCTGTCCGACTCCTCGTCGTCGCCCTCAGCCTCCGACTCCCCGGCGTCGGCGTCCGGCGTCGTCGCCTCCTGTTCGGGGACGACCATGTCGTCGTCGCCGGGTTCCGCGTCGGCGTCGGTCTCCCCGCCCCCCGTCCGCTCCACGACCTCGACGTGATCGTCGGAGTGCGTTCGCTCCTCGCCGCCCGACGCGTCGGTCTGTTCGGCCGTCTCCTCGTCCGCCGTGGCGGCCGTTACGGACACCTCCTGTGCGTCCTCCACCTGTCGGACGCGCTCTTTCATTTCGACCAGCTCTTCCGTGAGCCCGTTGACCGCCGCCTGCAGCTCCGCGACCTGTCGTTCGAGGTCCTCGACCCGGTTACTCATTATATACACGTATGCCCGCGCGAGCCGTATAAATCTGCGTCAGACACACGTGTGACCATATCACACGATATTCGCAGACCGCGCCGGGATCGCGGATAGTTTCCGGCGGCTGAAACGTCACGGTATCACCGTTGGGTATCGGGGGGGAAGATACTTGTAGTGCGGTCGATATGACGTGCGTATGAGCAAGATCACCTTCCGGGCCGACGACGATCTGGTCGAGCGGCTGGAAGCGTGTGACGCCTCCAAAAGCGAGGTGATGCGGGAAGCGCTCCGCACCTACCTCGACGACGCCGAAACGGGGTCGACGGCCGAGGCGGAGGGGGAACCCGACGCGACGATCGACGCCGCGCTGGCCGACCGCGTCGACGACCTGATCGCGGACCGTCTCGACGCGGCGTTGGACGCGCGTCTCGGCGGACGGCCCGCCGCGTCCGACGCGACGTATGCGCCCACAAACCCGGCGGAGATCAACGTGAACGTCTCTCTCGACGCGCCTGACGCCGACGCGACGGACGCGAGTGTGACACGCGAGGCGTCGACGGACGCCGATCCGGAGGCACGTAAGACGCCACCGGACGTGCCCGCCGCCGAAAGCGTCTGCGGCGGCTGCGGCGAGACGGTTCCCGGCGAACACGTGTACTGCCCGAACTGCGGTGAAAAGCAGTCTCACCGGGCCTTCTGCGAGTGCGGCGACGAGCTCCGGACCGACTGGGCGTTCTGTCCCGGCTGCGGCCGCCGGACACCGGCGGCGGACGTGTTGAACGACAGATAATCGGGTCTCAAAGCCAGTAGCGTCCGAATTCTGGCGATTTGACTATCTGTCTTACGCCCGCCGGTAGTTTTATAAATGTGGCCTCGGTGACTACAAATGCGTAAGACGGTCGTCTTACAGCGACCGGCCGCGGTGGGTCGACCACCGATAAACGGGCCGACGCTGTAAGACACACGCGTCGCGTGCTGCCGTCTTACCGGGGGAATACCAATGGAGCGTGTGACACTACGAATCCCGAAACAGCAGATTGACGAGGTCGAACAGATGGTCGAAACGGGCGAGTTCCCGAACCGGAGCGAGGCGATCCGGTCGGCCGTTCGCGACATGTTGAACGAACAGGACGGCGAGCGCGACGAGCGCGGCCGCAACCGCAACTGGGCGAAGGTGTAAACGGATGCAAGATCTCGTTCAGGACGCCCTCGACAACGCGGAAGCGGAGAAGCGCGACATGGACGTCGACATGGACGACGACGAGTTCGGGGACCCCCGGATCGTCATCGTCGGTGCCGGCGGCGCCGGAAACAACACGATCAACCGACTGTATAACATCGGCGTCGACGGCGCCGACACCGTCGCGATCAACACGGACAAACAGCACCTCAAGATGGTCGAGGCCGACACCAAGATCCTCGTGGGCAAGTCGCTCACGCAGGGGCTCGGCGCCGGCGGCGACCCCAAGATGGGCGAACGCGCGACCGAGATGGCCCAGGGAACGATCAAGGAGGTGCTCGGCGACGCGGACCTCGTCTTCGTCACCGCTGGTATGGGCGGCGGGACCGGGACCGGCGCGGCGCCGGTCGTCTCGAAGATCGCCAAAGACCAAGGGGCGATCGTCGTCGGGATGGTCTCGACGCCGTTCAACGTCGAGCGCGCCCGCACCGTGAAAGCAGAGGAGGGGTTAGAGGACCTCCGGAACGAGGCCGACTCGATCATCGTCCTCGACAACAACCGGCTGCTCGACTACGTGCCGAACCTGCCGATCGGGAAGGCGTTCTCCGTGATGGACCAGATCATCGCGGAGACCGTGAAGGGGATCTCCGAGACGATCACCCAGCCGAGCCTCATCAACCTGGACTACGCCGACATGTCCACCATCATGAACCAGGGCGGCGTGGCCGTGATGCTGGTCGGCGAGACCCAAGACAAGAACAAGACCCAGGAAGTGGTCAACGACGCGATGAACCACCCGCTCCTGGACGTCGACTACCGCGGGGCCTCCGGCGGGCTCGTCCACATCACGGGCGGTCCGGACCTCACGCTGAAGGAGGCCGAGGGGATCGCGAACAACATCACCGAGCGGCTGGAGGCGAGCGCCAACGTGATCTGGGGGGCCCGTATTCAGGACGAGTACAAGGGGAAGGTCCGTGTCATGGCGATCATGACGGGCGTCCAGAGCGCGCAGGTCCTCGGCCCGTCCACGCAGAAACAGGCCGACAAGTCCCGCGCTGCGGTTGACGCCGACGACCTCGGCGACTCGCGCTCGCGCGCCGCCGAGGCGAACGGCACCGCGGGCGCGGCGACCTCCGGCGGCGCCGACCAGGGCGCCTGGGAGTCCGACGGCGGCACCGAGCCGACCGAGACGAACAACGGCCTCGACGTCATCCGCTAGGCGTCTCGTCGCGGAAACCGACCGCCGCCGCGTCTTTCGATTCCGTTTTTTCCGTCGATTCGACCGACGGGCGCGAGGACTTAACACGGCACAGCGCCTGTGGATCGACGTGTCACGTCACCAGTCGAGCCGACGCCCGTGGCATCGATCGGGCGCCGCCCGAAACCGGGCCGGGCCCGCTATCCGATGACCGACGCCGCGCTCTACTTCACGGCCCCGGAGACCGTGGAGGTCCGAGAGACCGACGTGGGGTCGCCGGACGCCGACGAGCTCCTCGTCGACACCCGCGCCTCGGCGATAAGCGCCGGGACGGAGCTGCTCGTCTACCGCGACCAGACCCCGGACGACCTTCCCGCCGACGAGGCGCTCGACGCGCTCGACGGCGACCTCTCGTACCCGCTTCGGTACGGATACGCCGCGAGCGGCGTCGTCCGGGAGGTCGGCGACGACGTCGACCCGGACTGGGTCGACCGGTCGGTGTTCGCGTTCGCCCCGCACCAGACGAGCTTCCGTGTGTCCCCCGAGTCGGTGGTCGCGCTCCCGCCGGAGACGACGCCGGCCGCGGGGTCGCTGCTTCCCTCCGTCGAGACCGCGACGAACATCGTCCTCGACGCCGCCCCCCGCCTCGGGGAGCGGGTCGTGGTGTTCGGCGCCGGCGTGATCGGGCTCTGCGTCACTCGACTGCTGGCCGCGTTCCCGCTGCAGTCGCTCGTCGTGGTCGACCCGATCGAGCGGCGACGGGAACTCGCGGCGGATTTCGGGGCCGACCGAACGACGACGCCGGCCGACCTCGGCGGTCCCGCCGCCGACGTCGACGATCCCGCAGTCGACGACGCCGACCTCGCGATCGAGCTGTCCGGGCAGCCGAGCGCGATCGACGACGCGATCGGGGTCGTCGGCTACGACGCGCGGATCGTCGTCGGCTCGTGGTACGGGACCAAACGCGAGCCGATCGACCTCGGCGGCCGGTTCCACCGCGACCGCATCGACATCGTCTCCAGTCAGGTGTCGACGATCAGTCCGGAGCTGCGCGGTCGCTGGGACCACGACCGACGGATGGACGCGGCGCTCGACCGCCTCGACCGGATCCCCGTCGACGAGCTGATCACCCACCGGATCCCCTTCGAGCGCGCGCCGGAGGCGTACGAGCTGCTCGAATCGGCGTCCGACGCGGCGGTGCAGGTGATCTTAGAGTACTCCTGAGCGCTCGCCGGGTCACCGAGGACCCGGAAGCCGTCCGCTGACGGCGAGGTAGTCCCGCGTAAACACCGCCAGCGACGGGAGCAGGACGACTGGCGCGAGGGTCCACACGAGGTCCGTCGGCACCGGCGGGACGAGCGCGACCGTCACGAACATCATCTGAACGCCCGCGAGGTACCGTCCGAGGTCGCTGTCCGGGAGGTCGCCGACGGGGAGTCCCCGAGCCCGGCGCAGCCACACGGCCCCGCGGAAGACGTAGCGAGCGGCGGAGATCGAGAGGTACCAGACCGGAAGCAGTCCCCACAGCACCGCCACCAGCGGCGCGACGACGAAGCCGAACGTGTCGAACGCCATGTCGAGCCGGCGACCGATCTCCGTCTCCCGTCCGACCTTTCGGGCGACGGTTCCGTCGAGGTTGTCGAGGACGACGCCCGTCCCGTAACACAGCGCCGGTACCCACGCGAGCCTGGTCCCCGGCGGGACGGCGACGAATCCGGCGACGACGGCGTACAGCGCGCCCCGGACGAGCGTGATCGCGTTCGCGATCCCGAGCAGCCGCCGCCAGAACCCGCCGGTCAGCCGCCCCGGGTCGAGCCCGTACCCGACGTACCAGAGCAGTCCGGCCCAGCAGACGCCGGCCACGAGGGCGGGGGAGAGTCCCCACCGGCCCGTCGCCTCCGCCGGAAGCAGCCGCAACAGGAGCCCGGTGAGCGCGACGCCGGCGACGACCGGGAGTCCGATCCCGATCCCGACGCGGACGGAGCGTCGCTGGCGGGTCTCGGCCATCGCTCAGTCACTCCTCGCCCCCGTCTGCAGGGCGGCGACGTTTACGGGACCGTGAGGTTCGTTTACGCCGCGATCCGCCGCGTTTACGTCCGCGTCGTCGACCGCAGCGGCGCGCTCGCGTCGCGGTCGGCGGTTCCGGGGCGACACGGTCACCGGCGCAGCAGGACGACGAGGACGGCGATCAACACGACCTGCGCGACCTTGTCGACGGCGCCGAGCGTCCCCACGTCGGCCGGGAACGACTTCTGGCCTCCCGCGAAGTTGAGGACGTACCACAAGACGATCTGAACGAGCGTGAAGGGAATCCCGACCGCGTACACCGTGCGCCGGCGGTAGTCGAGCAACACCAGCACGACGGCGCCGAGGAAGCCGAGTCCGGCGAGGAGGAAGCTGATTCGCAACGGCAACGGGAGCCCGCCGACGCCGAGACGGAGGTGGACGGCGGCGGTGACTAACGCGGCGATGATGCCTACCCAGTGGAGGCCGCTCAACGAGCCGATGTCTATCGCGGGCCGTTGTGATTCGGTCGTTGCCATACCCTACACACGGACTTCGGCCACATAGAAATACCGCCGGACTCGACTCGCTCGTCCGTCTCCGACCGCACTACCGCTCGAAGTCGGGATCGCGGAGAGCGTCGACGCGAGCGATCTCGTCGGCCGTCAGCCGCACGCTTCCGGCGGCCAGGTTCGAGACGACGTGCGACTCGGCGGTGCTCGACGGGATCGGGACGACGCCCCGAGAGACGTTCCACGCGATCACGACTTCGGCCGGCGAGAGTCCGCGGTCGGCGGCGATCGCGTCGAGATCGGGCTCGTCGAGGAGGCCCGGCGCCGACAGCGGCGAGTGCGCGACGACTCGGATCCCGCGCTCGTGACAGAACTCGACGAGGTCGGTTCGCGGGCGGTAGGGGTGTCGTTCGACCTGGACGAGCGCCGGGTCGACCGCGCCCGTCTCCAGCACCGTCTCCAGCTGTGGCCGCGAGACGTTACAGATCCCGAGCGTCCGGGCCCACCCTCGCTCGTGGACGGCCTCCAGGTTCCGCCACGCCGTCGCGAGCGACACGTCGGCGGTCGCGGGCTCGCCGTCCTCGCCCTCGGGAAAGGTGAGCGCCTCCTGCCGCTCGACCGGCTTCTCGGCGAGTCGGCTCAGCTCGCCGCGGTGTTCGAGCGCCGCGGGCCAGTGGAGCGCGTAGCAGTCGAACGCGTCGATCCCCAGCTCCTCGCGGCTGCCCGCACAGGCGGCGAGCAGGTGCTCGCGGCAGTGGTTGGTGCGCCACGCCTTCCCCAGGAGAAAGACGCGCTCGCGGTCCGGGGCGCCGGGCGCGGCGAGCAGCGCCCCGATCCGGTGTTCGTTGCCGTACAGCTCGGCGGAGTCGAGGAGGCGGTAGCCGGCGTCCAGCGCGGTCGCGATCGAGTCGGCGCGGTCGACGTACGTCCCGTCGCGGTAGCGCGAGCAGCCGAAGCCGACCGGGGGGAGCCGGATCGCTCGCGGGCCGGAGCGGCTTTCGTCCTCGTTTTTCAGTCCCACCGATTCCTCCGGCCTGACCACCGGCGCCGCCGGCGGGTCGGCGGTCGCTCCGTGGTCGTCGACGGCGACCGGACCGCCTCCCTCGGCGGCCGCCTCGATCGCGTTGCAGACGGCGACGACGTGCGCGCCTCGGCGACCCCCGGCCCGGGACGGCGAGCCCGACTCGACCGTCGCGGCGAGGCGCTCGACCGCGTCGACGTACTGGTAGGGTTCCGACGGCGATTCCGGCGGTGCGCTCACGTACTCCCGGCCGACGCGCCCGAACCGGACGCCGTCGCGGTCGTCGTCCATCGCGCCGGTCCCCTCGAGGTACAGCGAGCCGTCGTCGCCGTGGAGCTCCAGCCCGTAGAACTCCCGGCTCCGGTGGGGCGCGTAGAAGCTCGCCGTCAGCCTCACGGTCGGGCCCGCCGCGAACGCCAGCGTCGCCTCCACGTGGCTCGGCGTCGACGGCCGCCGCTCCTCGCGCTCGGGCCAGACGTCGAGGGCGTCGGCGACGCGGACGCGGTCGACCGGGCCGAACCACGAGACCAGCAGTGCGAGCGGGTACACCGCCCCGTCGTACAGCGGCCCGATCTCGAGGAAGGAGTCGGGGCGGTCGTGCCAGTCGGTCACGCGACCGACGTGGGCGTGCGCGTATCCCAGCCCCACCGGCCCGAGCCGTCCGTCGGCGAGGAGCCGACCCGCGCGGCGCTGGGAGGGCGCTCGCGGCGTCCCGGGCGCACAGCCCAGTGCGAGCCCCCGATCGCGGGCGAGCGTCACCAGCTCCCCCGCCTCGTCGGCGTCGAGCGCGAGCGGCTTCTGCGAGTAGACGTGTCGGTCGGCGTCGAGCGCGGTCCGCGTCACCGGCGCGTGGGCGGCGTGGCTCGTCAGGTTCACCACGAGCGGCGCGTCGACCGCCGAGAGCGCCGTCTCCAGGTCAGTGAACGACGGGGCCTCGTGGGTCGCGGCGAGCGACGCGGCGCGGTCTCCGTCGAGGTCGACGACGCCGGCGAGCGACAGGGAACTCCCCGACAGCCCGGCGGCGTACTCGGGCGCGATCGACCCGGCCCCCACGAACAGACAGTTCACGGTCGTACCGAGGCGGCGAGACGTATAGGTGTCCCGCCGGCCGGCGGTCGCGGGGCTCCCGCGGTCGACGCGCAGCCGCGCCCGCCGGAGCGGTTTAGTCGCCTCGCGCCAACGAGCAGTCGTGAGAGAGCCGGGCATGAGCCGCCTCGGGACCGCCTGCCTGCGCGGATTGCAGGCAGTCGGCCGGCGGCTCGACTACGGGGTGAACGCCTTCGACCGCGAGTGGGACGTCCTCGTCGTCCTCGACGCCTGTCGGGCCGACCTGCTGCGCTCGGTCGCGTCCGACGTCGAGTTCCTCGGTCGCGTCGAGACGGTCCGGTCGGTCGGGAGCTCCTCCTCGGAGTGGCTGGAGAACACCTTCCTCGACCACCCGGAGACGGCGCGGACGGTCATGGCCACGGGGAACACGTGGACCGACCGCTACCTCGACGCCGACGCGTTCGCGGCGCTCGACGAGGTGTGGAAGTACGCGTGGGACGACGACATCGGCACCGTGCCGGCGGCGGCGGTCACCGACCGGGCCGTCGCGCTCGCCCGCGAGCGCGACCCGGATCGACTCGTCGTCCACTACATGCAGCCGCACCACCCGTTCGTCCCGGATCCCCTCGACGGTGACGACGGGCTGGCCCGGACCGGCGGTCGCAGCAACGAGGGGAACCCGTGGGTCATGCTCCGGCGCGGCGAGATATCAGTCGAGCGCGTCCGGCGGGCCTACGAGGCGAACCTCCGGCACGTCCTCCCGGAGGTCGCGACGCTCGTCGACAACGTCGACGGCCGCGTCGCGATCACGGCCGACCACGGCAACCTCTTCGGCGAGTGGGGGCTGTACGGGCATCCGATGCACACGCCCGTGCCCGCCCTCCTCGCCGTCCCGTGGGCGGAGGCGACGGGCGTCGACCGCGGGACCCTCGACCCCGAACTCGAACCGCCGGAGCCGCTGCCGGTGAGTCGAGTTCACGGCGAGACGGACGAGCGGGAGCGGCTCGAGGCGCTCGGTTACCTGTGACGGCCGCCACCCCTCTCGCCCTCCGGATTTAGGTGCGTCGCGCCCGTGGATCGGTCCATGTACGCGACCACGGTACTGACTGACTTCGTGGCTCAGCACTACCTCACGGTCCCCGATCCCGGCCCCGAGGGCGTCCCGCACTCCCACCACTTCGAGGTGGAGCTGACCTTCCGCGGCCCGGAGCTGAACGACCACGACTACCTCGTCGACATCGACGACGCCGAGGCGGCGCTCGCCGACCTCGCCGACCGCTACCGCGACGAGCTGCTCAACGACCTCCCGGAGTTCGAGGGGCGTAACCCGAGCGTCGAGCGCTTCGCTCGGGTGATCTTCGAGCGCGTGACCGACGCGGTGACCGACGAGACCGTGGCCGAGCTCGCCGTGACGGTCTGGGAGGACGACGCGGCCGCCGCGACGTACGACGCCCCGGTATGAGGGTCGGACTCACCCTGTACGGGAGCCTCGACGAGCAGTCCGGAGGGTTTCGCTACGACCGGAAACTGGTGGAGGGGCTCCGCCGGGCCGGCGACACCGTCGAGATCGTCGAGCTCCCGTGGCGGGCGTACCCGCGCGGGCTCCTCGACAGCGCGCTCCCGGGGTTCCGCGACCGCCTCCGCGTCGACGTCGACGTGATGCTCCAAGACGAGCTGGCGCACCCCTCGCTCGTCGGTCACAACGGCGACCTCCCGTACCCGGTCGTGGCGATCGTCCACCACCTCCGCGCGAGCGAGCCCCGGCGGCTCGCCCCGCTGTACCGCGCCGTCGAGCGCCGGTACCTCGCGACCCTCGACGGCGTCGTCTGCAACAGCGCGGCGACCCGCGACGCCGTCGCCGCCCTCGGCGTCCGCCCCGACGAGAGCGTCGTCGCCCCGCCCGCCGGCGACCGGTTCGATCCCGCGATCGACGACGACGCGATCGCGGTGCGAGCGGCGTCGCTCGGCGGGGGCGGGAGGGCCGCCGGCTCGGCCGACGAGACCGACTCCGCACCCCTCCGGGTCGCGTTCGTCGGGAACCTCGCGCCCCGGAAGGGGCTCGACACCCTCGTGGAGGGTGTGGCCCGAGCCGACGCCGCCGTCGACCTCACGGTCGTCGGGCGGGCGGTCGACGAGGGGCACGTCGCCGACGTCAGGCGACTGGTCCGGGAGCGCGGGATCGGCGACCGCGTGCGCTTCGCCGGCCGGCTCTCGGACGCCGAGCTGGCCGACGTCCTCCGCGAGAGCCACGTCCTCGCGGTCCCCTCCCGGTACGAGGGGTTCGGGATCGTCTACCTGGAGGGCATGAGCTTCGGCCTGCCGGCGATCGCCTCCCGGGCGGGCGGCGCGGTCGAGACGGTCGCGGACGGCGAGACGGGCGTCCTCGTCGACCCGGACGACCCCGACGGCGTCGCCCGCGCGCTCGACGGGTTCGCGGCCGACCCCGACCGGCTCGCCGAGATGGGCCGCGCCGCCAGGCGGCGGTACGAGCGGCACCCGAGCTGGGACGAGTCGACGGCGCGCGTTCGCCGGCTCCTCGCCGACGTCGCGGACGAGCCAGGCGCCGTCGAGTCGGAGGTGGCGACGTGACGGTCGGCGGCGACGGATCTCCGGTCGGCGGCGACGACGCCATCGCCGACGACACCTCCGCCTTCCGGCGCTACCTCCGCGCGAAGCGGGCCGTCGACGACCGGGCGCTCGACCGGCGGCTCGTCGGGCTCCTCCGCGAGCGGCTCGCCGACCGCGCCGCGAGTGAGGGACCGCTCCGCGTGCTGGAGGTCGGGTCGGGTATCGGAACCATGGTCGCCCGCCTGATCGAGTGGGAGGTGCTCCCGCCGGGCGAGACGCGGTACGTCGCCGTCGACCGCGACGCGGGGGCGCTCGCCGGGCTCGAGCCGTTCCTCCGAGAGTGGGCGGCGGACCGGAGCGCGTCGGTCTCCGTCGACGAAGCCGACGAGGGGGGCGAGGCGGACGCGCTCGTCGTCGAGAGCAACGCCCGCACGGTTCGGGTCGAGCCGGTCGCCGCCGATGCGGTCGCGTTCGCGGGAGAGCGTCCGGACGAGTTCGACGCCCTGATCGGGATGGCGCTGCTCGACGTGCTCGACCTGGACGGGCTCGGGACCCTGCTCGACGCGCTCGCGCCCGGCGGGACGTACTACTTCCCGATCACGTTCGACGGCGGGACCCGATTCCGCCCGTCGCACCCGGCCGACCGCGCGATCGAGCGGCGCTACCACGCGCACATGGACGCCAAGCCCGGCGGGAGCAGCCGGGCCGGCGGCGACGCGCTCGCGCGGCTCCGCGAGGTCGACGGGTCGTCGCTCCTCGGCGTCGCCGGCTCGGACTGGGTGGTCCGACCGGTCGAGGTCGGTGATCGGCGTACGCCTTCCGACTCACCGTACCCCGGCGACGAGGCGTTCTTCCTCCGCCACATCCTCGACACCGTGGAGGCGGCGGTCGGCGAGGTGATCGACGGGAGCGTCGGGGAGCCGCCGGCGGACGGCGGCGTACATACGGAGAACAACGGGGTAGATACGAAGGGCTCAGACGCGGACCCGGCCGCCGCGCTCGACGGCTGGCTGGACGCCCGACGACGACAGGTCGACGCCGGCGAGCTCGTCTACCTCACTCACCAGCTCGACCTGCTCGGGCGGGTCGACCCGGAGGGGTGATTCGCGTCGACCGGCCGGCTCACACCGCCCGACTCAGGCCGCCTCGATCGACTCGAGCAGCCGGCACTTCCGACAGACGTCGCGGCTCGTCTTCGAGCCGCAGCGCTCGCACTCGCCGAGGTCGGGCGCGTCGGCGGCGGCGTCGCCGCCCTCCCGATACGCCTCGGCGGCGAGCGCCGAGAGCTCCTCGTAGCCGGCCATGATCGAGTGGCGGGCGCCGGGGTGGTTCTCCTCTAGCTCGTGGATCGTCGACTGGATCTCGCCGCGGTACGCCTCCGAGGAGTGGGGGCACTCGGCCATGTGCGTCGGGAGGTCGCGGACGTGACAGTAGAGGGCGATCTCCTTCTCGGGCACGTCGCGGAGGGGCTTGGCGCGCGGGACGAACGTCTCCGTCTCCCCGCGCTCGTCGAAGGGGCCGAGCGAGGCGTCGAAGTGCTTCGCCACCTGCCGGACGTCGCCCTCGAGGAAGTTCATCATCGCCGTCTGGGCCTCGTCGTCGAGGTTGTGACCGGTGAGCAGTTTGTCGGCGTCGAACTCGGCGGCGTACTTCTCCAAGAGGTCGCGCCGGAACACGCCGCAGTACGCGCAGGCGGCCATGTTCTCCGGGTCGCTCTCGACGACGTCGTCCATCCGCACGTCGAACTCCTCCTCGTAGGAGACGACCTCGTGGCGGAGCGAGAGGTCCGCGGCCAGCTCGACGCAGGCGTCGAGGCTCTCGTCGCGGTACCCCTCGATCCCCTCGTGGATCGTCAGGGCGAGCATCTCGACGCGGGGGTCCTTCCCGAACACGTCGTCCAGGATTTGGGTCAGCGCGACGCTGTCCTTCCCGCCCGAGAGGCCGATCACCCAGCGGTCGGGCTCCTCCGGCGTCGCGTCGGGATCGAGCAGGCCGTCCTCGCGGACCCGGCGTTTCACGCGCTTCTCGACCGACCGGCGGAGGTGCTCGCCGCACAGGTGCGCCCCGGAGTAGGCGGCGTGGTGGACGGCGTCGGCCCCGCACTTGTCGCACTCCATCGGTGACGGGTTGCGGACGCGCGGGGATACCCGTTTCGGGCCGTGACGAGGTGAGCGCAGTCGCGAGGAGGGGTGTGTTCTCTGTGACTATTGTCGGAGCTCCAGTCGTTCATTTATAAATTGTCGTCTGTAGACCGATGTCGATCACCTCCAAAGCCACAGCCGCTCGTTTATACGCAGTTGCTGACGGATGACGGTGAACACCGCCAAAGCCCCAGTCGCGACGACTCGCGCACCTCGTTGCGCTCCTCACTCGGTCGCTGGGGCTCCCTCGCTGCGGTACTTGCGTCGCCGTGCTTCGCCCTCGCGACAGCGAGGCGCTTCGCGCCTCTGGCAGCCGGCGGCGCCGCCGCCGGCGACTGCCCCTTCGAGTCCCACCCCGACCGCACCTCACGCCTCCCCAGCCTCGTCAGTCGCCTCCGCTTCGCTCCGGCGACCGACTCCCTCGCGCGTGCGATCGCCGGCGGCTTCACCGCCGGCTGTCAGAGGGACCGAAGGTCCCTCGCTACTCGCGCCCTGCGGGCACTCGTCGGCACGCGCCACCGCGGTCGGTATAAATAAGCGTCCGACGTCGACAACCCCGGGCGCGTTGTCGCCGGTTCCGACACGGGTTTGTCGCCGGCGGCGCCCCTCCCTGACGTGCCAGACTCGCCGACCGGCGTCGACCGCGACCCAGATCCCTGTCCCCTCCGCGAGGACCCGCCGGCGGAGAGCCTCCGAACGCGCCTGTGGCGCCACGGCTTCAACCTCCTCCCCGCCTACCGCGGGACCGGTGCCCGTGTCGAGCGCATCGGCGCCGACTGGCGGTACGTGCGGATCCGCGTCCCCTTTAATTGGCGCACCCGGAACGCGGTCGGGACGATCTTCGGCGGGAGCCTCTACGGCGCGATCGACCCCGTCTACATGACGATGCTCCGGCGGATCCTCGGCGACGACTTCACCGTCTGGGACAAGTCGGCCGCGCTCGAGTTCATCGAACCGGGCCGCGACACGCTGTACGCCGAGTTCGAGCTCCCGGTCGCTCAGACCGACGCGATCCGGGACGCGCTCGGTCCCGGCGAGTCGACGGACCGCGAGTACCTCGTCTCGCTCGTCGACGACGCGGGGACCGTCCACGCGGCCTGCGAGAAGACGGTTTACGTCCGGCGGGACGGGTAGCGTCGGTCGCCCGTCGACGCCCTCGGCCTCGCGGACTCCCCGGTCGTCCGCGATCGCCTCGCCACCGACCCTCTCAGTCGCCCGCGGGCGCCCCGCCCGCGAGCGCCTCGAACGACGACACGCCGATGACGAGTCGGTCGTCGCTGGTCGTGCTCACCAGCTTCGACTCCGCGAACGTCGTCCCGTCGGCGCGGAGCCCCTCGCTCGTCCCCGTCCACCGCTCGCCCTCCATCACCGCCGGGATGACGTGGGTTCGAATGTGTTCGACCTCCTCGTCCGGGTGGAGACGCTGCCAGCGCTCGCCGACGAGCTCGTCCGGGTCGTAGCCGTACAGCCGCCCGTACTCCTCGCCGACGAACTCGAAGGTGCCGTCCGGGGCGACCGTGCAGACCCCGTCGAGCGCGACGTCGGCCGCGGAGGCGACGCCGCCTGCCGAACCCCGCTCGCCTCCCGTCCCGCGGCTCTCGTCTCCGCCACCCGTCCCGAAGCGCCCGCCCTTCCCGTCGACCGCGTGCCCGACGCGGCGCAGGAGCGCGGTGTACCCGTCCGCGCCGCCGCGTTTACGAACGTAGTCGCTGACGCCCGCCCGCACCATCTCGGCCGCGATGGCGTCCGGCTCGGTCGCCGAAAACAGGAGGAACGGGAGGTCGGGGTCCGTCTCGCGCGCGGCGGAGAGGAGCTCGACGCCGGTGTAGTCGGGCATGTCGTAGTCGCTCACGACGCAGTCGAACGGCTCGTCCTCGATGCGGTCGAGGGCGGCCGCGGGGTCCGTCTCGGCGACGGTCTCGCAGTCGATCTCGTCGTCGCGCTCGAGGTACGCCGCGACGAGCGCCGCGAGTCCCGGCTCGTCGTCGACACAGAGCACGCGGAGTGAAGCGTCGGTCATACCCGCCGTCGACGGACCCCGGATAAACCCGTTGTCCCCCGGTACTCACGCCTGATACTCGGGGCGGGAGAACAGCCGCTTCTCCCGACTCGCGACGGCTCGCCGCTGCCAGCTCCGCGCGAACCCGACGGACCGCCTCAGGCCGTCGCGCCCGCGACGAGGCTCTCCCGGACGGTCTCGGCGAACCGGTCCGGATGCTCGACGTGCGGGAGCAGCCGCGCGCGGTCGAAGACGACGAGCCGCGCGCCGGACGCGTCGGCCAGCTCGCGTCCGTCGGAGAGGGGGCTCACCTCGGCCTCGCGTCCCCACACGATCGTCGGCGGCACGCCGAGGTCGGCGAGCGCGGCCGCCAGGTTCACGTCGCTGTTGAGGTAGCCGGAGAGGAACGACGCCGGGGCGAACCGGGCGTTCTCGACGTGGGTCGTCCGCCACTCGTAGTCGACCCACTCCTCGCTCGGGTTCGTCGGGTCGTCGTAGCCGTGGTCGGCGTTGAAGTACCGGATCGACGGCTTCGACGCGATGACGTTGAACAGCGCGTCCCCGATCAGCGGCGACCGGAGCAGCTCGCGGACCCACGACTTCGGCGGGCTCGGTCCCGCGACGCTCGTCGGACAGACGCCGACGAAGCCGCGGAGGTCGATGCCGCCGTCTCCCGACTCGTCCCGGGTGACCGCTCCGGCGACGTAGGCGGCCGACAGCGAGGAAGCGACGACGGCGGGCTCCTCGAAGTCGGCGAGGAAGTCGTGGACGAAGTCCTCGTACAGCGCGGCGGAGTACCGCAGCGGCGGTCGGTCGGACCGGCCGTACCCCGGGTAGTCGGGAGCGATCACGTGGTAGTCGGCGGCGAGGTCGTCGAACACCGCGCGCCACTCGCCGGACGAGCCGGCGGCGTTTATCCCGTGGAGCAGGACGAGGTCCGGATCGTCGGGGTCGCCCGCCTCGGTGAACGCGACGTCCATCCCGCGCCAGCGGAAGACGCCGTCGTCGCCGTCGAGCGGGGCCTCCAGTTCTCCCTCGTACCGGAGCCCGGTGTTGAGGGCGGCGAGCGCGCCGACGCCGAGGAGGGCGGTCCCGGCGAGGTTCCTGAGCTTCATGGAAACCTGTTGGTCCGCTGGCGACTTATACCTCGTGGCGATACCGCTTACTCCTCGTTCTCCGCCACGCAGTCGGCGATGGGGGCAACGATCTCGGCGGCGACGCTGTACGGATCGGTTTCGCGCCTGCGGACCGCCTCGGCGAGCCGGTCGATCCCGCCGCGGCGCTCGATCTCTTCGGTCGCGATCGCCCCCACGTCCGAGCGCACGAGGGTCCGTATCTCCTCGGCGTAGCGCAGCCGCTTCGTCGCCTCGATCTCTCCGGACTCTCGGAGGTACGCGGCGTGCGCGTCGAACGTCTCGATCAGCTCCGTGACGCCTTCGCCCGTGTTCGCGACAGTCCGGAGCACCTCGGGGGTCCACTCGGGGGCGTCTCCGTCGGTCTCGTCGCCGTCGTTCGAGCGGTCCGGGTCGTCCGGGTGTTCCGGCGCGTCGAACGCGTGGTGGCCCGTGTCGAGCCCCTTCGTCGGGCTCTCGCGCAGGTGAACCATCTCCTCTAACTCGGCGAGGGTGCGCTCCGCCCCGTCCATGTCCGCCTTGTTGACGACGAACACGTCGCCGATCTCCAGGATGCCGGCCTTCAGGGTCTGCACGTCGTCGCCGGAGCCGGGCTGGACGAGTACTGCGACCGTGTCGGCGGTGCGCACCACGTCGACCTCGTTCTGTCCGGCGCCGACGGTCTCGATGATCACGACGTCCTTCCCGAAGGCGTCGAGCGCCTTCACGGCGTCCGCGGTCGCCATCGAGAGCCCGCCGAGCTGGCCGCGCGCGCTCATCGACCGGAAGAACACGTCCATGTCGCCGACGTTCGACCCCATCCGAATCCGGTCGCCGAGCACGGCGCCGCCGGTGTACGGCGAGGAGGGGTCGACGGCGACGACGCCGACCGTGTCCCCCCGCTCGCGGTAGGCGGCCGCCAGCTTATCGACGAGCGTCGACTTGCCGGCGCCCGGCGAGCCCGTGATCCCGATCACGTCCGCGCCGCCGGTGTGTTCGTGGAGCGCGGCGACGATCGCCCGGTGGCCCCCGGTGCGGTTCTCGATGCGCGTGATGACGCGGGCGAGCGCCCGGTGGCTTCCGCCGAGCAGCTCCTCGACGAGGTCGGCGTCGCGGTCGCTCAGCTCCGGCGCTCGCGGCGTCGCCGACCCGTCGCGGTTCGGCCCGTCCATCTACGCTCGCTCCGGCACGTTGTTCCGGATGAACTCGATCGTCTCCTCCATCGGCGTGCCGGGGCCGAACACCTCGGCGACGCCGAGCTCTTTGAGCTCCGTCTCGTCGTCGTCGGGGATGATCCCGCCCACCAAGATCAGGGTGTCCTCGAACGCGTCGTACTCTTTTAATCCCTCGATCACCTTCGGCACGAGGGTGTTGTGGGCCCCCGAGAGGATGGAGATGCCGAGCACGTCGACGTCCTCTTGGACCGCCGCCTGCACGATGTCCTCGGGCGCGCGGTGGAGCCCGGAGTAGACGACCTCGAAGCCGGCGTCGCGGAACGCCCGCGCGATCACGTGTGCGCCCCGGTCGTGGCCGTCGAGCCCGACTTTCGCGACCAGACACCGGATGGCCCGCTCCTCCTGTTCGACGCTCATATCGGGTACTGCGTCGTCCCACCGCTTCACTCTAACGGACGATCGGGAGGGATCGACGCGTTGAACGCGCGTGCGCTCCTCGGTGGCGACATGGCCGACGCTCCACCCGCCGACCGCCCCTCCAGCGACCACCTGCCGGCCGGAACCCGCATCGGCCGCGCCGCGCTTCGCGTCGCCGACCTCGACGAGACCGTCGCCTTCTACCGCGACGTCGTCGGCCTCGCCGTCCTCGACCGCGACGGCGACGAGGCCCTGCTCGGCGTCGGCGACGCGGAGGGCGACGAGACCGCGGCTCCCGACGCCACCCCCCTGCTCGTCCTCCGGCGCGACCCGGACCGCCCCGAGCGTGCCCCCACCGACGCCGGCCTCTTCCACACCGCGTTTCGAGTTCCCTCCCGCGCCGCGCTCGGCGAGGCGCTGGGGCGGGCGCGCGACCGGTGGCGGCTCGACGGCGCCTCCGACCACCTCGTCAGCGAGGCGCTGTACCTCGACGACCCGGAGGGGAACGGCGTGGAGATCTACCGCGACCGCCCCCGCGACGAGTGGCCGATCGACGAGGACGGGACGGTACGGATGGCGACCGACCCGCTCGACGTCGAGGGCGTCGCCGCCGCGGCGGGAGGGACGAGAGCCGACCGCGCCCCGCCCGGCACCGACGTGGGACACGTCCACCTCGAAGTGACGTCGCTGTCGGCGTTCGAGGCGGTGTACGTCGACGGGCTCGGCTTCGAGGTCGGCATGACCGGACCGGACGTCCGGTTCGTCGCCGCCGGCGGCTACCACCACCACCTCGGCGCGAACACGTGGCGGGGGCGGACGACGTCGGCGTCGGGGCGAGGCCTCGCGTGGTTCGAAGTGGTCGTCCCTGACGCCGCCGCGCTGGACGCGGCGCGGGTCCGGCTAGAGGGGGTCGCGTCCGACGGCGACCTCGACGTCGCCGTCGACGAGCGGGCGGACGGGATCGCCGCCACCGACGCCGACGGCATCGAGGTCCGGGTCCGGACGCCGTAGCCGACGGTCACCCGACGATCGTCCGGAGCGTCTCCTCGGTGAGCAGCGCGGTAACTCCGAGCGCCTCGGTCGTCATCCAGCCGAGGAAGGCGACGTACATCGCGAGGAAGACGTACCCCTCCTCGGTGGTGATCTCGAAGTTCGTCGCGGCCAACACCACGACGATGAGGGTGGTATAGAAGAGGAATAACATCAGCGGCACGGACGTGAGGAAGCCGATCGAGACGCCGCCGGCGAGGATGACGCCGACGGGCAGCGCCGCGACGAGGTTGAACGTGTTCGTCCCGAAGACGTTCGCGATCGCCGCCCGCTTGTCGCCGGCCTCGCCCATCTTCACGCCGACGAGCAGGTCGGGGAACGAGCTCAGTATCGACAGCACCGTCACGGAGATGAGGAACGGCGGCGCGTTGAGCGCGTCCGAGATCTGCATCGTCATGCCGACCATCGCTTCGACGCCGACGAGCACGACGACCAGCCCGGCCGCGAACAGCCCGGCCTGCTTCGGGACGTTCGTCGATTCGGTCCGCTTCCGGTCCGACGCGGCGGTCTTGCCGCCGACGAGCAAGATGACGTAGACGCCGTACAGCACCAGCAGGCCGATGCCCATCTGCGGGGTGATCCGCGCGAGCTCCCGCCCGTCGGTCCCGAGGACGCCGAGCGCGATCACGCCGAAGAGGGCGAGGACGGCGACCATGTAGAAGATGGCGTCGCGGTAGACGATCCCCTGCGTCGTCGTCGTGTCGCCGCTCGTGATTGCGACGGCGGCCGGGATGACGAGGATGTTGAACACCGCGGTCCCGATGAGCGCCCCGGCGCCGACGCCGAACTCGCCGAGCACGAGCACCGAGATGACGATGATCGCGAGCTCGGGGAACGACGTCGCGGCCGCGACGATGAGCCCGCCTTGGATCGCCTGCGAGACGCCGAAGTGGTCGCTGATCTTCGAGGTCGTCGACTCGATGACGTTCGCGCCCTTCCAGGTCAGCAGGAACCCGATCGCGCCCAACACGATCCAGACGGCGAGCGGCTGGTTCCCGATGAGTTCCTGCAGTATTGTCACGTAACGGTAGTGCGTCCGGAGTCGATTAGGACTTCCGGCGACATCGAGAGGAGGCGGCTCCTCCCAATCGGCTCCGCTTCGGTGGTAAAAAGACGGGAACGCGACGCCGTCGCCGGCGCGAGCGTCCTATTCGCCGTCGTACGCGCCGAACCGCTCGTCGAAGAGGGCGACCACGCGGCGCTCGATCTCGTCGCGGATCTCGCGGACTTCCTCTATCGGGCGCTCACCCGGGTCGTCGAGGTCCCAGTCGTCGGTGTCGACGCCCGCGAGATCGAGCGTCGAACAGCCCATCGTGGCGACGAAGTCGGCGGCGGCGAGCGTCTCCTCGGAGACGTGCCTCGGCGTCCGGCCGTTCACGTCGAGGCCGACCTCAGCGAGCGCCTCGACGACCACGTCGTGGACGCTGTCTGCGGGAGCGGTGCCGCCGGTCACGATCTCGACCGCGTCGCCGAGGCCGCGGCGGTCGCGCTCGCGCTCCGCGAACGCCGTCGCCATCTGGCTCCGCCCGGCGTTGCGGACGCACATGAACACGAGGGTGGTCGTCGCGTCGGTCGCCGTCTCGTCGGCCGGGTCTGTTGGTGTCGTCATCGGTGAATCGTGGGTTCGGCCGCCGGATCAGTAGATCAGCTCGTCGTCGCTCTCGATCATGTACAGCGTCCGGGCGGCGATGTTGACCCCGTGGTCCCCGACGCGTTCGAGGTCGCGGATCGCCAGCAGGGCCCGGGAGATCTCGTCGAGGGTGTCCGCGAGTTGGTCCGGGTCCGACTCGGCGGTGTCGCTCGCCGCGGCGCGGGCGCGGTCGGCCTCGAGCAGGCTCCGCACGACCGCCTCGCTGGCTCGCCGACACCGCTCGTCGAGGTCGTCGTCGCGGGCGTCGATCTCTCGGCAGGCGTCGGGGTCGGCCGCCTCGTAGGCCGCGACCGCGTCCGCGACCATCTCGCCGGCCGCGTCGCCGAGCCCGCGGAAGTCGACGGCCGGGTGGATCCCGCCGTCGTCGCCGCCGTACTCGGCGAGGTTCGTCGCGAGGTCGCCGATGCGCTCGAGGTCGGTGATGATCTTGAACGACGCCGTCACCAGCCTGAGGTCGCCGGCCACGGGCTGCTGGAGCGCGAGCAGGTTCGTGCACTCCTCCTCCAGTTCGAGGTACCGGGCGTTGACCGCGTGGTCGCCGCCGATCACCTCGTCGGCGAGGTCGTCGTCGCCCGTCTCGGCCGCGCGAAGGGCGGTCTCGTACCGGTCGAGGACCAGATCGCCCATGTCGACCACGTCGGCCCGGAGCTGCTCGAGCCGCTCCTGGTAGTTCTCGCGGGGCATCTATCCGAACTTCCCCGTGATGTAGTCCTCGACGCGCTGTTCCTCGGGGTCCTCGAAGATCTTGGTGGTGTCGTCGTACTCGACCAGCCGGCCGCCGGTGAGGAACACCGCGGTCCGGTCGGAGATGCGCGCCGCCTGCTGCATGTTGTGCGTGACGATGATCACCGTGTACTCCTCGGCGAGGTCGTCGATGAGGTCCTCGATCTTCGAGGCCGCGACGGGGTCGAGCGCGGAGGTCGGCTCGTCCATCAGGATGACCTCCGGGTCGGGCGCGATGGCGCGGGCGATACAGAGCCGCTGCTGTTGCCCGCCGGAGAGGTCGAGTCCCGAGGAGTCGAGCTGGTCTTTCACCTCGTCCCACAGCGCCGCGGCCTTCAGCGACTCCTCGACGCGGGCGTCGACGTCGCCGTCGAATCCCTGGATCTTCAGCCCGTACGCGACGTTGTCGCGGATCGACTTCGGGAACGGGTTCGGCTTCTGGAACACCATCCCGATCTTCCGCCGCAGGGCGACCGGGTCGACGTCGTCGTCGTACACGTTCTTTCCGCCGAACTCCACGTCGCCCTCGACCCGGCAGACGTCGATCATGTCGTTCATCCGGTTGATACACCGGAGGAACGTCGACTTGCCGCAGCCCGAGGGGCCGATGAGCGCGGTCACTCGCTTTTCGGGGATCTCGATCGACACGTCGTCGATCGCCTGTTCCTCGCCGTAGTAGACGTTCAGGTCGCGCGCGGCGACCGCGGTCCTTTCCGTCATGGTCGTTCGGCCGTTCGATCCGGTCTCTACGTCCGTCGTGATGAGCGAGTCGCTCGTTTCGGTTTCGGTGTTACTCATGTTAGTTTCCCCGCTCCGCGCGGTTTCGCAGCAGTATCGCCGTCCCGTTCATGCCGATGAGGATGATCAGCAGCGTGATCACGCCGGCCGCGACGACTCCGTACCGGAACTCCGCCTGCGGGAAGTTCGCCCACGCGTAGATCTGCATCGGCATCGCGCTGAACCGGCTGAAGAGGCTGCTCGGTGCGCTGAACACCGTCGTCGCCGCGCCGATCATGATGAGCGGCGCGGTCTCGCCGATCGCCCGCCCGAGCGCGAGGATCGTCCCGGTCAGGATGCCGGGCAACGCTTCCGGCAGCACGACGTTCTTCGTCGTCTGCCACCGGGTCGCGCCCATCGCGTCCGAGCCGCGACGAAGGTCGTCCGGCACCGACCGGATCGCCTCCTGCGCGGAGATGATCGTGATCGGGAGGATGAGCAGCGACAGGGTCAGCGAGGCCGTCACCGCGGTCCCGAGCCCGAATCCGAGGAGGTTCGCGAACAGCCCGAGCCCGAGCAGCCCGTACACGACCGAGGGGATGGCGGCCAGGTTCGCGATATTCACCTGAAGCAGCCGCGTCAGCGATCCGACGACGCCGCTCCCCGCCGTGTACTCCTCCAGGAAGATGGAGGTCCCCACGCCGAGCACGAACGACAGCACCGCGACCAGCGCGATGATGATCACCGATCCCACGATCGCCGGATACAGTCCGGCCTCGGCGGCGGTCCGCGACGGCGCCTCCGTGACGAACGACGCGTCGAGCCACGGGTCCGGCGCGGGGACGCCCCACGCCTCGACGACGAGCGCGCCGACGAGCGCGCCGCCGACGAGGAGGACCGGGAGCGTCAGGCCGACGACCCCCTCGCCCACGCCGACCGTGCGGTGGACGTAGGCGACGGTCGGCACGCCCGTCACGACGAGCACGATCAGCGTGGTGGGTCCGGGGAGCCCGACGGTCCCGGCGAGGAAGCCGCCCGCGGTCGCGACGGCGAGCGGGACGCCGCCGGCGGCGATCGCCGCGGTCCGGCTTCCGCGGCCGGCGACGACGATCCCCCCGGCGACCGCGACCGGGACCGCGATCGTCCAGAGGTAGATGATGAGGTCGGAGGGGTACGTCCGAAGCACGCCGCGGAGGACCAGGGCGAGGACCACGCCGACGACGCCGACGGGGATCGCGGCGGTCGCCGCTCGCGGCGCCGAGCGCCAGCGGCCGTACGCGTACAGCGCGGCGGCCGGGAACACCCCGAGCGTGTACGCGAGGAACCACACCAGCGGGTCGAACACCAAGAACAGCGTCCCGACGGCGAGGCCGATCGCGATCCCGCCGACGAGCCGGCCCACCAGTCCGAACCCGACGGCGGCGACTCGTCCGCGGCTCCCGACGTACGCGAGGTACGCGGTGACCGGCATGGCGACGACGAAGAGGTACGCGAGCTGCCAGGTGAGTCGCGGGATCGTCACGACGAACGCCTCGATCGCGGTGAACAGCGCCGCGACGGCGACGAGCCCGCCGCCGAGCGCGGCGAGGGACCGTCGAGTCACCGCCGGGTCGTTCGCGCTGTACAGGCAGAACGCGAGGAACGGAACGACGAGGGTGAGGAAGTACGTCAGCAGCCACTCCGGACTGGCGTTCGCCAGGTCGAAGGCGTCGATGGTGACGTACACGAGCAGCACGCCGAGCGCGACGAGTCCGACCACGCTCGCGCCGAGCGAGAGGTACTCGAAGACGGCTCCTCGTACCCGGCTCACTTGGCCGAATCCCTCGGCGTTTGCGTTGTCCGTCGCCATCAGTACTCCTCCCGGTACCGCTGTGCGATGATGTCACTGATCACGTTCATTACGAGGGTCACCACGAACAGTGTGAGTCCGAGCGCGAACATGGAGTCGTACGGGATCGACCCGCCCGTGAGGTCGCCGCCGGCGATCTGCACCATCGCGACGGTGATCGTCATCCCGGAATCTAAGAGAACGTCGGCGGGATTGATGATCGGGATCCCGAAGGCGGCCTCCTGGACCGTCGGCATCCGCGCCTGCGCGCCCATCGCGACGACGACGATCATCGTCTCACCGATGGCGCGGGACACCGCGAGAATGTACGAGGAGGCGATCCCCGAGATGGAGGCCGGGACCACGATCCCGGTCGACACCTCGAACTTCGTCGCTCCGAGGCCGTAGCCGGCCTGGCGCAGGTCGTCGGGAACAGCGCTCATCGCGTCCTCGGAGATGGACGACACCATCGGAATCGTCATGATGCCGACCATGATCGACGCCGAGAGCGCGTTGAACGTGCTCATACTGGGAAACAGGGTCGCCTTCAGCGCCGGCGTGACGTACACCAGCGCGAAGTACCCGTACACGACCGTCGGGATGCCGGCGAGGATCTCCAAGAGCGGCTTCAGTATCGAACGTGCGTTCCGCGTCGCGTACTCGCTGAGGTAAATCGCCGTCAGCGTCCCCACGGGGAGCGCGATGAACGCCGCCGTGATCGTCACGACGATCGTCCCGATCAGCAGGGGGATGATGCCGAACGCCTGCCCGCCGCCGGCCGGGTTCGGGCTCCAGTTGGTGCCGGTCAGGAACTCGGTTATCGGTATCTCTTGGAAAAACACCACCGCGTCCGACAGCAGCGTCACGAAGATCGCGACCGTCGTGAGTAGGGTGATCGCCGCGCACGCGGCGAAGAGACCGCCGTAGGTTCCCTCCTTCAGTCGTCTGAGCCCGCTCCGCCGCTGGAGATCGGGGCTCTCGGTACTATCTGTCACAACCGGTCGGGTATCGAACGCTGTCGTAAATCAATACACCGGTTCATCGCGCTGAGTTAGCCCTGCGCCCGTTCGATGGCGTCTTCGAGGAGCTCCATCTGCTCCTCCTGGGTCTCTTCGGTCGCGGGCACGTACCCCACGTCGCCGGCGACGAGGTCCTCGTTCGTCGTCTGCTCGACGAAGTACCGGGCGAACTCGGCGACGTGCTCCTTCCCGAGCGACTCGATCGACGGGTAGGTGAACAGCGGCCGGGAGAGGGGAGTGTACTCGCCGCTGGACGCCGTCTCGAGGCTTGGCTCGACCGGGCCGTCGCCGGAGTCGATTCCGAGGGCCTTGAGCTGGTCGGGGTTCTGGAAGTAGTACGCGAAGCCGAAGTAGCCGATCGCGAACTCGCTGCCCGCGACGCCCTGCGCGATCGAGTTGTCCTGCTCGGTCGCCTGGTAGTCGCTGGTGTGGCCGCGGTCCTCCAAGATGGCCTCGATGAAGTAATCGTACGTCCCGGAGGTGTCGGCGGCGCCGAACCGCTCGATCTCCTCGTTGGGGAACTCGTCGCGGACCTCGTCCCAGGTCTCGGCGGCGTCCTCTTCCCAGATCTTCGCGAGCTCCTCGACGGTGAGCGAGTCGATCCAGTCGGCCTCCGGGTTGACGACGACCGTGAGCGCGTCCGTCGCCGCGATGAGCTCGACGTACTCGACGCCGTTCTCCTCGCACAGCTCCTCCTCCTCCGGCTGGATCGGACGGCTCGCGTTGTTGAAGTCGGTGTCGCCGACGCAGAAGAAGTTGGAGAACCCGCCGCCGGACCCGGTCGAGCTGATGTCGACCGAGACCTCGGGGTTGTCCTCGGCGAAGTCCTCCGCGATCGCGCTCATCAGCGGGAAGACGGTGCTCGACCCGGCGATGTTGATCGACCCGGAGAGGGTGTCGTCTCCGTCTCCGGAGCCGCCGTCGGAGCCGTCTCCGGAGCCGCCGTCGGAGCCGTCTCCGGAGCTCTGCGTACAGCCGGCGAGGCCGAGGGCCCCGACACCGGCGAGTGCCGCGAGCGATTTCCGCCGTGTGATCCCCTCTGTCTCCGCGTCGTGGCTTGATGCCATCACTTGACCGTGGACGTTTTCGAGTTAAGTAGTATGCTATGAGGAGTACGGCCTCAACAGTATCACTCGGGTGCACTATGTACGCTATATAGATCGCCGTCGATCGGCGATCGCAGCGGCCGAGTCCCGCTCGATCCGCGTTGCCGGCGTATGTTCACGACCTTCGCGTGAAGCCCCGGACGACGACGCCTCCGCGGAACGGAGACCGGATCCGGTTCTCCCGCGAGGAGGCGTGGGTCGCTCACGCCGCCCTGCTCGACGCGGGTGCGGCCGCGGTCGACTCCCGGCCCCGATCGATTCCCGGCAGCGATCGACTCCCGGCCCCGATCGACCCCGCGGGCCGTTGCGCATGACCCGCCTCGCCTTCCTATTTCGCCCCCGCCTCCAGCGCCTCGATCAGCAGCTCCGCGACGTCGACGACCTCCACGTCGTCCTCGAAGCCGCCCGTCTTCCGGCCGTCCTCGAACATCGTGGTGCACATCGGGCAGGCGACGACGAACTTCTCGACCGCGCCGCCGGCGTCGGTGTCCTCGACCGCCTCGCGGAGGCGTTCCTCGCTCGGCTTGACGTCCTCGTCGTGCTCGGTCCAGAGGCCGCCGCCGCCGCCGCCACAGCAGAACGAGTCGTCCCGCGAGCGCGGCATCTCGTAGAGGTCGGCGCCGGTCGCGCGGATCAGCTCGCGGGGCGCCTCGTACTCGTCGTTGTACCGTCCCAAGTGACAGGGATCGTGGTAGGTGACGGTGTAGTCGAGCTCGTCGCCCGACAGGCCGAGCCGGCCCTCGTCGACCAGCTCCTCGACCACCTGCGTCCAGTGGAACACGTCGATCTCGCCGTCGGCGTTCCACGGCTCCTCGCGGTCGAACGGCATCATCGGGTCGTCGGCGAACTCCGCGAAGTCGACCTCGGGGTACTCGTTTTTGATGGTGTTGTACGAGTGGGGGTCCGTACAGACGATCCGCTCGAACTCGCAGTCGGCGAACGTCTCCACGTGGTGGCCCGCCAGCTCCAGGTAGAGGAACTCCTCGCCGATCCGGCGGATGTCGTTGCCGTCCGTCTTCTCGTCGTCGAAGAGGATACCGAACGACACGTCGGCCTCGTCGAACAGCCGGGCGAGCGCGCGGGCGACCTTCTTGTTTCGGTCGTCGAAGCTCGGGTAGTCGCCGACGTACCAGAGGTACTCCACCTCGCGCTCGCGGGCGTCCGCGACCTCGACGTCGTCCAGTTCGTCCGCCCAGTCGCCGCGGGCCGACTGCGACTCGCCGAAGGTGTTGCCCTTCTGCATGACGTCCTGGAACACGCCCTGGAGGTTCGCGTCCACGGCCCCCTCGTCGACGAGCTGGCGGTTCAGCTTGGTGAAGGAGGTGAGGTGCTCGATGTCGACCGGACAGGCGTCCATGCAGGCCATACAGGACATGCAGGCCTCCATCGACTCCCTGTCGATTACGCCGCCCTCGTCGGCGATGATGGGGACGGTGCCGCCGCCGTCGGCGGCCGCGGTCCCCCCGTCGGTCGCCACCGCGTCCCGCCGCCCCACCACCGGATCGTCGGTCACGGACTCGCGGTACTCCTTCAGATCCAGAATCACGTCCCGCGGGTCGAGGGGGCGACCGACCGCGTTGGCCGGGCAGGCGTCGGTACACCTCCCGCACTTCGTGCAGGCGTCGCCGTCCATCAGCTCCTTCCAGGTGAAGTCCTCGATCGACTCGGCGTTGGTGTGATCGAGGTCGGCCGGGACGTTCGGGAGCCGGGCGCCCGCCTGCTCGTCGCGGGCGACGACGTTCGCGAACGAGGAGATCATGTGGAACGGCTTCGCGTACGGGATCCACGCGATGAACGCGAACGCCAAAAGCGAGTGGCTCCACCAGACGACGCCGTAGATCGCCTCGGCGCCCGCGGGCGTCAGCCCGACCCACCGGAACCCGGCGGCCATCGCCATCCCGACGAAGCTCACCGTCTCCGTCGCCCGCGCCGGCTGGCCGACGATGCCGAGCGCCTGCACGACGAAGCCGCCGACGCCGAGCGCGAAGAGGGTCCAGACGAACGCGTCGTCTTCCAGCGAGGTGTGTTTCCCCCACAGTCGCCCGTCGCGCTCGCGGTAGCGACGGGCCATCGCCATGCCGACGCCGACGACGAACAGCAGGCCGAACGCGTCGACGACGAACTGGTAGGCCAGGTAGAAGTCACCCACCCAGAACGACTCGCCGGCGATCGGGCGGTAGACGTCGATGTCGAACCCGAGGATCGTCGTCGCGACGAGCAGGGTGAGGAAGCCCCACACCACGAACGTGTGCATCACGCCGGCGTAGGCGTCGCCGTCGAACTGGTTCTCGTTCGAGAGCACGGTCCGCGTCGCCGCGACGACCCGCGACGGGAGGTCGGACAGCCGGTCCCGGGGGTCCGCGCTCCCGCGGGCGTACGCCGCAAAGCGGGCGTACACCCCGTACAGGAACACGAGGATCGCGACCGCGGCGAGCCAGTAGAACGCGGCCTTCCCCACCGGGCCGATCGTCCAGAACGTCTCCCGGGTGGCCGCCTGCAAGGGAGTCATGATCGATCAGGCGGATACGGCGCGGTTAAAACTTGCCACAACACGGAGCGCGTCGCCGACCGTTTCGCCCCTCACGTCGCGCTCGCCCGCTCAGACGACGGGCGCGAGCGCCGCCGCGAGCAGGCCGCCTCCGAGCGCGAGCGCGACCGCGTCCGCCCGCCCGAACGCCAGCCGCGGGAGCGTCGGGTTCCAGGCGAAACAGCGGGCGTTCAGCGCGGTCCCGAGCCGGTCCGCCCGTCCGAACGCCCGGTTGACGCCCGCGACGGCGACGAGCCGCATCCGATCGCGGACCGGGAGCGCGTCGCCCCCGCGGGCGCGGACCGCTTCCCGCGCCGTCAGCAGGTCCCGCTTCAACAGCGGGAGGAAGCGGAAGACGAGCGCGACGCCCACGCCGAGGAACTGCCCCGCCCTCCCGGGCACCGTGCGCTGGATCGCCGCCCGCGACTCGCGGACCGGGGTCGACCGGACGTACCCCGCGGCGACGACGAGGACCAGCAGGACCCGGTAGCTCGCGAGCCCCGTGGTCGCGGCGCGCTCGGGCCGGAACCACGGCGCGCCGAGCGTCGCGCCGGCGACGAGGGGCGCGAGGGCGAGCACCGGGAACGCGACCCGGTACGTCCACACGTCGCGGGCGCCGCCCCCGGCGAGCCGGAGGCACCCGACCGCGAGGAGGGTGAGCGCCGCGAGCCCGCGGGGGGTCGTGTACGCGTACGCCGCGGCCGCGAACCCGGCTTGCACGAGCAGCTTCGACCGCGGGTCGAGCCGGTGGGCGAGCGAGTCGCCGGGGACGTACGAGAGCGTCACTGGTCGGCGGGCCGCTCGGTTCGCGCGCTCTCCGGGACTCGCACGTCCAGTTCCGGTAGCTCCGTCACCGCCGCCTCCGGCGTCGCGTCGACGGCGACGCGTCCGTCCGTCAGCCCCACCACGCGGTCGGCGAGGCCGAGCACGTCGCGGAGGTCGTGGGTGACGACGATCACGCCCGTCCCGGCGCGGTGGCGCTCCCGCAGGCTGGCCACGACAGATCGACGCGCCGGCTCGTCGAGCCCGGTGAACGGCTCGTCGAGGACGAGGTGGTCCGGCTCCATCGCCAGCGCGCCGGCGATCGCGACGCGCTCGCGCTCGCCGCCCGACAGCGACGCGATCCGGTCGGTCTCGCGCCCGGCCATGTTCACGGCGTCGAGCGCCGCCGCGACTCTCCGGTCGATCTCCTCGTGCGCGAGCCCGAGGTTCTCCGGGCCGAAGGCCACGTCGCCGCCGACGGTGGCCGCCACCAGCTGGTCGCGCGGGTCCTGAAACACCATCCCGACCGCGGTCCGGGCGGCGACGAGGTCGTCCTCGACGGCCGTTCCGTTCACGGCGACCGTTCCCGAATCCGGCACCGCGAGGCCGTTGAACGTCCGGACGAGCGTCGTCTTCCCGGAGCCGTTCGCGCCCGCGACGAGCAGGAACTCGCCGTCGGGGACCGAGAGGGAGACGTCGTCGACGGCGGTGACGCCGGCTTCATCCCCGGATCCGCCGCCGTACCGACACGTGACGCCGTCGACGTCGATCACGCCGCCACCTCGACGTCGATCACGGCGCCACCTCGGCGTCAGTCACGCGTGTACCTCACGCCGCCGCGATCGCGTCCGAGCGCACGATGCCGACCGCGGCGGCGATCTTCAGCGCCTCCGCGGGGAGGAACGCCGCGGCGCCCACGGTCACCGCTTCGACCGGCCCGAGCGAGAGCACCAGAGCGAGTCCGGCGACGCCGAGCGCGTAGATGATCGCCGTGCCGAGGACCATCGCGCCGACGAGCGTCGGGAGCCCGACCGCGTCCGGGTCCCGGAGCGTCGCGCCGCGGTGGACGACCGCGCCGACCGCGGCGGCGGCGAGCGGGTACGACCAGAGGTAGCCGGCAGACTGACCGACGAGCGCTCCCACGCCGGCGGAGCCGCCCTGGAACACCGGCGCGCCGAGCGCGCCCGCGGCGAGGTAGAGGACGAGCGACGCGGCTCCCCACACCGGGCCGAGATAGATTCCGGCGAGGAACACGCCGAGCACCTGCAGCGTCACCGAGACGGGAGAGACGGGGTTCGGGAACGTCACGTACGCGAACGCGCCGACGAGCGCGGCGAACAGCGCCGCGCGAGCGAGGTTCGTGGCGGCCTCGTCGCCGACGAGATCCACCGACTCCGTGCTGGTTGCCATGTCCTCGACACGCTCGTAAACCGACTTGAATATACTGGTTGACGATCTGTCTCGTCCATCGGCGGGGGTCGATCCCGTCGGCGCGATTCCGCGTCCCTCGCCCGAGACCGTCTGAAATCGGACGCGAGGCTTTTCTACCGGGAGCGCGTACGTCGGGGTCCATGGACGAAAAGACCGCCGAGCTCCGCGACATCTTCGTCGAGACCACCGGGTCCGACACGGTCACCGAGCGGCAGGCGGAGTCCCCCGGATCACTCACCGGCCGCGACGAGGCCGCCGTCGGCGAGCGCGTCCGCGAGCTGGTCGCCGCGATGCGGGAGCGGTACGACTTCTCGACGGACCTCGACGACGCGACGTACGCCCGGATCGCCCGCGGGCACTTCGAACTGGACGACGACGCGGCGATCGCCGCCGCGCTCGCCGCGGCCGACGAAGCGGTTCACGTGGGCGGCGAGCGCGCCGACGGCGCCGCGAGCGACGCCCCCGAGCCGGTCGACCTCGATCCGGACACGGTGCGCGACGCCCGCTTCGACCTCCACCTCGTGCGGGAGGCCGACCGCGAGGTCGAGGACGCCCCGTTCGAGTACGCGGACCTGAAGTCGCTGACCGCCGAGGGCCGTTCGATCGTCGAATGCGCGGAGGAACTCGGCGCCGACCCCGACGCCGTCGCGAAGTACGCGCGCGTCGCCCGCGTCGACCTGACCTCCACTCGAGCGAACGACCGCTTCCGCGACGAATTCCGCGACCTGCTCACCGACGCCGACATCGAGGGCTCCCACGCCGAAACCGCGCGCGAGGACGGGCTGAAGGAGGCCACCGAGGACCTCGAGACCGACGTTTCCTTATAAATAGCCGCTCGTTGCGGGCGGCATCGCGGTCTACCGCTTCCCCGCTTTCGATCGACCACTACCGCGTACTTCCACCCCTCACGACGGAGCGGCGCGCCGGGTCGCGCCGAACGGGCGCGACCCGCCCGCGAGGGAGGCGGCGGTCCGGCGCGGCTCCGCTCGCACCGAGCCGTCCTCGCGGCTGGGGCTTTGGAGATGATCACCGACGATCCCCTATCTGACATTTATAAACGAGCGGCTGGGGCTTTGGACGTGTTCACCCTTTATCTGCGGTCAACTCTTTATAACTGAGACCGCGCCCAACCGCCCCGTGACTCCCTTCAGCGACGTGGCCCGCGCGGCCTACTGCCCGCGACAGCTCTACTACGCGCGCCGCGAGGACGACCGCGCGGTCCCGCCCGACGCGCGCGCCCGGATCGACCTCGCGTTCCGCTACCCCGCGCTCGTCGACGCCCCGGACGCGACGCTCCGGCGGCTCCCGATCCGGCGCTCCCCCGCCGCCTACCGTCGGAACCTCGACCGGCTCCGCGAGCGCGACGACTACGACCGCCTCGTCGACCCCGAGCGCGAGCGCGCGTTCGTCTCCGGAAAGGACTGCCACGGAACGGTGCACAAGGTGCTCGGCGGTGCCGACGCCACCGACGCGTCCCCCGCCGCCGAAACGACCGACGCCGCCGACTCTCCCGATACCACCGACGCGTCGGACGCCACCGATCCGCCCGTCCCCGTCGTCGTCTCGCCGGGTGAGCCCCCGGAAAACGGCGTCTGGAAGTCGCAGTCGGTCAGAGCGGTCGCCGTCGCGAAGGCGGTCGCCTGGGAGCGCGAGCGCGAGGTGCCGCGCGCGCTGGTCGAGTACCCGAGCGTCGGCGCCGTCCGCGAGGTCCGGATCACGACCCGCAAACGGGCCGCCTACCGGCGGGCGTTACGTGCCGCCCGCGCGATCGACGGCCCGCCGTCGCGCGTCGACGACGACCGCTGTTCCGCCTGCGACTACCGCGAGGCGTGCGGCGTCGGTCGCCGGTCGTTCCGGTCGCTGTTGGGCTAGCGCTCCCTACGGCGAGAACGACGTGCCGCACTCGGTGCACGTGAACCGGAAGCGTCCCTCGTCGGTCAGCGCCGTGGCGTGCGGGAGCTCCTCCCCGCAGCTGCGGCACTCGATCAGCGACTCGATCTCCTCCCAGTCGTGGCGCGCGCCGGGCGCGCCGAACGCCCACGCGACGACCTCCTCGTCGGCGTCCTCGCGGACGAACCCGGACTGGAACTCGCCGGGCGCGAACCGGATCAGCTCGCCGGCCTCGACGTCGACGCGTTCGCGCTCCCGACCGACCTCGAAGGTGGCGGTCCCGGAGAGGACGTAGAACACCTCCTCCTGGTCGCCGTGCGCGTGGAGCCCGCCAGAGAACTCGTCGCCGGGCGCGAGCTCGAAGTAGTTCATCGCGACGTGCTCCGTCCCGAGCGCGCGCGAGACGGGCTTGCGCACGTCGTGGACCTCCATCGAGTTCGTGACGACGTCGACGTCGTCGACCGCGACTCGCTCCATGCGGGTCCGCTCTCGGTCCGTACTGGTAATCCTGTCGGCGAGCGGGGACGTCCCTGCCGGGAGAGCGCACGCTGACCTCGTCGACGGATCCGCGCCGACGAATCGTCGGCTACTCCTCGCGCTCGCCGACGATCCGTTGACCATTCCTGTCGCGACCCGTCCGTTTATATGTGTGTGCGCCGTTCGCACGGATACGAATGACACGAGACGATCGTGGTCGTTCGGAGGATAGAGGAAGTCGCCTCGCGGCGGCTGGCCGCGAAATTCTCCGAGGATAACGACTCCGGGGCACGACCGCCCCGCGGCGGCACCGACCCCGAACACACCGCAGAGCCGACGGACTCCCTTTTGACCCGAACACCACTCACCGACCTGAACGAAGTACAGCTGTTAGACACCACCTTACGCGACGGCGAGCAGATGCCCGGCGTCTCGCTGACGCCGGCCGAGAAGGTCGACGTCGCCCGCGAGCTCGACGCGGCGGGGATGCACCTGATCGAGGCCGGCTCGGCGTGTACCTCCGAGGGCGAGCGCGAGGCGATCCGCCGGGTCGCGGGCGAGGGCCTGGACGCGACCGTGACGAGCTTCGCCCGCGGCGTGAAGCGCGACGTCGACCACGCGCTCGACTGCGGCGTCGACGGGATCAACCTCGTCGTCCCCGCCTCGGACAAGCACGTCGAGACGAAGGTCGGCTCGACGCGCGACGAGGTGGTCGACACGACGGTCGAACTCGTCGAGTACGCCACCGACCACGGGCTGTGGGTCGAGGTGCTCGGCGAGGACGGCTCCCGCGCCGACCTCGATTACCTCGAACGCCTGCTCGGCGCCGGCCTCGAGGCGGGCGCCGACCGGATCTGCTACTGCGACACCGTCGGCGCGGCCGATCCCGAGCGCACCGCCGAGGTCGTCTCCCGGCTCGCCGCGCTCGGTCCGACCAGCCTCCACACTCACGACGACCTCGGCTTCGGCGTCGCGAACGTCCACGCCGGGCTGAAGGCGGGCGCCGACACCGTCCACGGCACCGTGATGGGCGTCGGCGAGCGCGCCGGCAACGTCGCCTTAGAGGAGGTCGCCGTCGCGCTCGCCCGATCGTACGATGTCGACACGGTGGAGCTGGAGCGGCTCTACCGGCTGTGTCGGGTCGTGAGCGAGGTCACCGGCGTCGCGCTCCCGCCGAATAAGGCGGTCTGCGGCGCCAACGCCTTCGCCCACGAGTCCGGCATCCACACCGACGGCACGCTCAAGGACGGGACGATGTACGAGCCGTACCCGCCGGAGACGGTGGGCCGCGAGCGGCGGCTCGTCCTCGGCAAACACGCCGGCCGCGCCGGCGTCAAGGCCGCGCTCGCCGAGCACGACGTCGCCGTCGACGCCGACGAGCTGAGCGCGGTCGTGAGCCGCGTGAAGGAGCTCGGCGATCGCGGCAAGCGCGTCACCGACGCCGACCTGCTGGCGATCACCGAGGACGTGCAGGGCCGCGAGCGCGACCGCCGCGTCGAGCTCGTCGACCTGACGGCCACCTCCGGCGGGAACCTCCCGACGGCGTCGGTTCGGCTCCGCGTCGGCGACGAGGAGCGCGTCGCCTCCGGCACGGGCGCCGGCCCCGTCGACGCCGGCCTCGAAGCCGTGCGAGCCGCGCTGGCGGACGACGGCGGGACCGACGGGGACGGGGCCGAGAGCGACGGCCCCGGCGGGGTGTCTTTCGACCTGGACTCCTACCACGTGGACGCGATCACGGGCGGCACCGACGCGGTCGTCACCGTCGAAGTCGACCTCTCGCGCGGCGATCGGTCCGTCTCGGTCTCCTCGACGGACGCCGACATCACCCGCGCCAGCGTCGTCGCCATGGTCGACGGACTCGACCGACTGCTCTCGGCCGCCGCCGAGGAGGAGTCGGTGCCGGACGCCGCCTCGCTGGCGGACGACTGACGGCGGCGGGGTGCGCGTCAGATCGCGCCGCCGTTCACCGCTTCTCGCCGCGGATCCACACGTAGTCGCAGGCGTCGAGTCGGAAGGTGACGCCCCCGTCGGCGACGTGGTAGTCCCCGTCGCCGACGACGTGGTCGACCGTGTCCGGATCGACGTCGAAGCCGACGATCTCCTCGCGATACTCGTCGGCGAGGTTGTGCGCGCAGAGGAGGACGGTTTCGTCCGCGTCCTCCCCGTGGTCGAACCGGTGGACGCGCGTTTCCTTGTGATCGGTATAGAGCGCGCGGTAGTCGCCGCGGGCGATTTCGGGGCACGCGTCCCGGGCCGCGACGAGCGCTTCGACCCGCGAGAGCAGCGAGTCGGGGTCGCCTCGCTGGGCGGCGACGCTCACGCGGTCGTACGCGTACGCGCCCTCGTCGATCACGGGGTTGTAGCAGTCCTCGGGATCGGCGGTCGAGAAGCCGCCGTTCGGCGTGTCGTCCCACTGCATCGGCGTGCGGACGGCCTCGCGCTCGGGGAGCGAGAGGTCGGAACCCATCCCGATCTCGTCGCCGGACTGGAGCGCGACGGAGCCGGGAAGCGCGAACAACAGGCTGTGAGCGACGGCGATCCGGTCGCGGTCGCCGCCGTACAGGTCGGCGAGCCGGAGCCGGTGGCCGCGCTCGAAGATCCAGGAGTCGCCGGCGTCGTCGCCGAAGTAGTCGCGGCCGTGCTCGAACGCCTCCTGGGGGAGCTTCAACAGGTTCCACTCGTCGTGGTTCCGCAGGAAATTCACCCACCCGCCGACGCCGGAGATGTCCGGCAGGATCTCCTCGGCGCGTTGCAGCGGCCACGTGTCTTTCACGCCGACCGCGTACGTGAGGTGCGCGTTCATCACGAAGTTGAACTGGAGGTGGAACGCCTCGCCGTCGCCGAAGTAGTAGTCGAGGTGTTCCGGCTCGTCGTCGGCCTCGGCCAACAGCACCGCGTCCGACTGCTCCGCCTCGACGACCCGCCGCATCTCTTTGAACAGATCGATGGGCTCGCCGAGGCCGCTCTCCTCGAGGGTCGTCGCGTTGTGGCCCTTCGGCATCAGCATCGGGTGGGCGGCGTCGATCCGGAACCCGTCCGCACCCTGATCGAGCCAGAAGCGGAGCACGTCGTACAGCTCCTCGCGCACGTCGGGGTTCGCGACGTTGAGGTCGGGCTGGTGGCCGTAGAACTGGTGGAAGTAGTGTTTGCCGGCGACCTCGTCGTACGACCAGACGCCGTCTTCGTACTCGGGGAAGATGTTGCCGCGGTGGTGGGCGTCCTCCAGGTGGCTCGTCCACAGGTAGTAGTCGTGGTACTCCGAGGTGGGATCCTCTCGCGCCCGCTGGAACCACTCGTGTTCGTCCGAGGTGTGATTGAACACGAGGTCGGTGATCACGCGGATCCCGTACCCGTGTGCCCGGTCGGTGAATTCGCGGAAGTCCTCGAGGCTCCCGAGGCGATCGTCGACGTCGTAGTAGTCGGCGACGTCGTAGCCGTTGTCGCGGAGCGGACTGGGGTAGAAGGGGCGGATCCAGAGCGCGTCGACCCCCAGCTCGTCGAGGTAGTCGAGCCGCTCGCTCGCCCCCCGGAAGTCCCCCCATCCGTCCCCGTCGCTGTCCTTGAACGTCTTCACGTCCAACGAGTAGATCGTCGCGTCCTCGTACCACTCCGAGTCGCTCATGTATTCGGGTATGGAACCGGGGGTTTGGTTTCTTGCGGTTCGCCTTTGCCGCATTACGACCGGGCGCGTCTAACGAGGTTTTTAAGCGACGACGCCCCAACGTCACCCGTGAGCGTCGTCGTCGCGGTGAAGCCCTCGGCGCGCAAGCGCAACGCCAAGGTGGGGCGGCTCGTGTTCGAGGACGGTTCCCGCCACGCCTTCGAGAGCCGCGCGGCCGCGGAGCGCTGGGCGGCCGACCTCTCGACGGGGGACGGACACGTCTGGGTCGCGAGCGCGCACCCTCGCGACGGCGACGAGGTCGACTGCTACCTGGTCTCGCGGGCGACGAACGCGAAGCTGGAGGCGGCCTACGACAAGCGACGGCGTCGGCTGCGCGGCGACCCCGCGTCCGAGCAGGAGTCGCTCGGCGGCGAACCGTAGGAGTCGTTCGCGGCGGCTTCGACGCGGTTTCCGATCACTCCTCGACGATGTCGTCGCGGTACCCCTCAACCGTCCCCATCACCGCCTCGCGGTCCGCGTCGGCGACGTCGAACTCGCGCAGCGCTCCGTCGAGGTGGCCCGCGATCGCGTCGAACTCCGCGCCCGTGATCCCGAATCCGTCGTGGGCGGTCGCCATGTCGTCGCCCTCGTACTGCATCGGGCCGCCGGTGACCGCGCTCAGAAACTTCGTCTGATGGGAGCGCTGGTCGACCATGTCCACGTCGTCGAAGTGGTGCGCCACCCGTTCGTCGGCCAGCACCCGATCGTAAAACTCGTTGACGACCGCACCGACCGCCGGCTCGCCGCCGAGGCGGTCGTACAGCGACGCGTCTGGCATACGAGTCGGTCACGTGGGCGACGTATGGATGTTTCGCCGACCGCGACGTGACGACTCGCCCCGTCGGCCGGATCTTCGCGTCACTCGTCGGCCGGATCTTCGCGCCGACCGGTCGCCGCGCCGCTACCGGCACAGCGTTCGAGAGAAGCGCCGAGGCGGAGATTTGAACTCCGGTGTCCGAATGGACAGTAGATTTCGAATCTACCGCCTTGGCCAGGCTAGGCTACCTCGGCTCACTCTGGGGTTGGCCGGTTCCGCTGTTATGCGTTTCGATCGTCGCCGACGTCGACGGTGCTGTCGTTACCGGACCACCGACGGAGCCGTCGCCACCGGATCGCTCGGGGCGACCGGCGGACCGCCGCCGGCAACGCTTTTCGGGGCGGCACCCGTGCGCCAGGTATGGACGTCCCCGAAGCGGCGGCGGCCTGCTCGCGCGTCGTCGACGAGGTCGGCGGGGCGGTCGTCGCCGACCGCGAGTTCCTCGACCGCGTCACGCTCGGTGTCCTCGCCCGCGGCCACGTCCTCCTGGAGGACGTGCCCGGCACCGGGAAGACCCTCTCGGCGCGCTCGTTCGCGACCGCGCTCGGCCTGGAGTTCTCCCGGGTGCAGTTCACGCCCGACCTCCTCCCGGCCGACGTCACCGGGACGAACGTGTTCGACGAGCGCGACGGGTCCTTCGCGTTCTCGCCCGGCCCGATCTTCGCCAACGTCGTGCTCGCCGACGAGATCAATCGCGCGCCGCCGAAGACGCAGGCCGCGCTGCTGGAGGCGATGGAGGAGGGACAGGTGACCGTCGACGGCGAGACGCACGCCCTCCCGGACCCCTTCTACGTCATCGCGACCCAGAACCCCGTCGAGAGCGAGGGCGCGTTCCCCCTGCCCGAGGCGCAGCTGGACCGGTTCACGATCAAGACCTCGATCGGCTACCCCGACGACGACGGCGAGGTCGAGCTGCTCCGGCGGCGCGCGGGCCGCGTCGAGCAGGCGCCGACGGTCGACCGCGTGCTCGACCCAGACGCCGTCTCGGCGCTCCGCGAGGTGCCCGAGTCGGTCCGCGTCGACGACGACCTGCTCGGGTACATGGCCGCGCTCGTCCGCGCGACCCGCGAGGACCGTCGCGTCGACGTGGGCGTCTCGCCGCGCGGCACCCAGCGGCTGTTCGAGACCGCCCGCGCCGCGGCGGTCATCGCCGGCCGCGAGTTCGTCACCCCCGACGACGTGAAGCGCGTCGCGGAGCCGACGCTCGCGCACCGGCTCGTGCTCACTCCGGACGCCGCCGTCAACGACGTCGACAAGCGCGACGTGATCGCCGACGCGCTCGATCGGGTCGCGGTGCCGACGGTGGACGGCGCCGAGGCCTGACGCCTGCTTACAAAGCGGCCCAGTCCGCCCGCCTACTCCGCGTCCCGCTCCGCCAGCAGCTCCGTCGCCGTCAGCAGCGACTCCAGCTCCACGTCGTGATCGGCGAGCAGCTCGGCGGCCCCCTCCTCGCGGTCGACGACGACGAGCACGCGGTTCACCGTCGCGCCCGCGTCGCGCAGCGCCTCGACGGCGTCGACGGCGGACTGGCCGGTCGTGGCGATGTCCTCCAACACGACGACCTCCTCGCCCTCGTCTAACCGCCCCTCGATGCGGTTGCCGGTGCCGTACTCCTTCGTCTGCTTTCGCGCGATGACGTACGGGCGTCCCATCTCGGCGGCCGTCACGGCCACGAGCGGGACCGCGCCGAGCGCGACCCCCGCGAGCTTCGCGTCCGTGTCTGCGAGCCGGGCCGCGAACGCCTCGCTCACGAGCGTCAGCGCGTGGGGGTCGGTCTCGAACAGGTACTTGTCGACGTAGTAGTCGCTGGTGCCGCCGTGCGAGAGCTCGAACTCGCCGAATCGGACGGCGTCGGCCGCCCGCAGCGCGGCGATGAGCTCGCTCCGTCGCTCGTCGTCGGTCATACCCTCACGGGGCCGCCCGGCGATTATAAACGGGTCGGAACGCGGCGCGGGAGCCTGCCCCGGACCAGGCGTCCGCCCGTCGAGTCCGGTTCGGTACCTCGTCGCCGGTCCGGCTCTCTCACCTCGCCGCGGGAAGCCGAAGGGTGACGGTCGTCCCCGCTCCGTCGATCCCGGGTCCGAATCCGACCTCGCCGCCGTACGCCTCCGCGATCCAGGCCACGATCCACAGCCCGATACCGGTGTTGTGGGTGAGCTGCGTCACCTCCGTCTCGCCCGTGATCACCCGTCGAACGGCCTCCGGGATCCCCGGACCGTCGTCGGCGACGCGCACGGCGACGACCCCGGCGTCCGGGTCGTGCTCGGCGGTCACGGCTATCCGCGTCCCGTCGTCTCGCGAGTGGACGACGGCGTTCTCGACGAGGTGACCGACCGCTTCCTCGAGCCGATCGTCGCCGCGGACGACGACGTCGTCCCGGACCGCGACGTCGATCCGGGCCTCGGGGAACCGCTCCTCGTACTCCTCGCGGACCGCCGCGGCGACGCGCCCAACGGACACGGGGGTGGGGTCGCTCACGGTCCCCTCCTCGACGACGCGTCTGATCCCGGCCGCCCCCTCCGCGAGATCGGCGAGCCGCTTGCCCGTCGTCTCGATCCGCCGGGCGTAGTCGGCGATCTTCTCGTCCTCGGCGCTGTTCGCGATCTCGCTCGCGAAGCCGAACACGACGTTCAGCTCGTTGCGGAGGTTGTGTCGCAGGATGCGGTTGACGACCCGGAAGTACCGCTCGCGGCGCCGCCGGTCGGTGATGTCGGTGTAGATGCCGAACGCGCGGCGCCCGTCCGTGGTCTCGTAGGCGAACCCCCGGAAGAGGAACTCCCGGACGCCGTCGACGGTCCGCCGGCGCACCTCCGCGGTGACGAACCCCTCCTCGCGCACCCGTTCGTCCAGGCTCCGTTCGGTCGCCTCGGCGGCTCCGTTCCCCCTCTCGGTCTCCTCGCCCATGCCGGAGAGCCGGTCGTCGTCGATGTCCAGCGCCCCGATAGTCCGCCCGCGGAGCGCGGCCGGATCGTAGCCGAACTGCGACGCGAACGCCGAGTTGACCCTGGCGATCCTCGTCTCGGTCGGATCCAGCGCCACCTCCATCACCGGGTCGGGGAGGCGCTCGAACAGTCGGTCGAACCGGTCCCGCTCCCGGGAGAGCTCCGTCTGCGTCCGCCGGAGGTCGGTCGTGTCGGTCAGCGACGCGACGACTCCCCCCGACCCGTCCGACAGCGCCGAGAGGCGAAGTTCGCCGTGTCGCCGTCGGCCGTCGTCCTCCTGTCTGACGGCGATCTCCACCTGCCGGACCCGCTCTGTCCCCCCGTTCGGGGTTCCGCCGCCGGCGCTCTCGCTCCCGCCGACCCCGTCCACCGCGGCGGCGACCCGACCGTCGGCCGGTTCCGGGAGCAACTCGCGGAGCCGCCGCCCGACGAGCGCCGTCGAGGTCGCGCCGAGCCACTCGGCGAACGGCGCGGTGGCGTACGTCACGGCGCCGTCGGCGCCGAGCACACAGACCATGTCGTCGACGTTCTTCAGGGCGTTCTCGTAGGTTCTGAGCGTGTCCTGTCGCCGTCTCGCGTCGAGCGTCGCCGTCGCGTTCATCGCCAGCAGCTCGACGATCGAGACGTCGGACTCGTCGAACGCGTCGGGTTCGAGCGACCCGACGAGGAACACGCCGTGGTCGCCCATCGGGACGCCGATCAGCGAACGCATCCCGTGATACTCGCGGCCGTCGTCGCGATCGGCGAGGTCCGACAACACCCGCGACTCGCCGGACTCGTACATCTCGCCGACGATCCCCTCGCCCGGCGACCGCGGCTCCCGACCGGTGAACCGATCGCCGACCCCCTCGCTGGTGGCGACGAGCCGCAAGCGACCGTCGTCCTCGTCGAACAGGCGAACGCCGCTTATCCTGTACCCGAGGATCTCGTCGGCGGCGTCGACCAGTCGGTCGGCGACGGCCGCCGCGTCCGCGTCGCGCTGGAGGCGCTCGGCGGTGCGCAAGAGCCGCTCGAGCGTCTCCTCGCGCCGTCGCCGGTCGGTGACGTCGGAGAAGAACACCGACAGCCCGTCCGGCGAGGGGTACGCGGTCACCTCGGTCCAGAGGTCCAGCGGTTCGTAGCGGCCCTCGAACGACACCGACTCCTGGGTCTCCATCGCTCGCCGGTAGCTCGTCTCGTACGCCTCGCCGACCGCGTCGGGGAACTCGTCCCAGACGTTCGCGCCGACCAGCTCTTCGGGGGACCGATCGAGCAGCGCCGCCGCCTTCTCGTTGACGTAGGTGAACCGCCAGTCGTCGTCGAGCGCGAAGAACGCGTCGTCGATCCGCTCGAGGGTGTCCTCCAGCCGGGCCACGGCCGCCTCGCGCTGCTCGCGGGCCGCGCGCCGCTCGAACGCGCGTCCGAGCCAGTCGGCGAGGAGCTCGACGAACAGGCGCTCTCGCGACGAAAAGGGGCGCTCTCGGCTCGTCTCGTCGACGAAACAGAGGCTGCCGACGACCTCGTCGTTGACCACGACCCGTCCGCCGATGTAGCTTCCCAGCCCGAACAGCTCGTGGGCCGGATCGTCCTCCCACCCCGCCGCGACCGGATCGGTGAACGCCACGACGCCGCCGTCGACGTCGGCCAGGCCTTCCTCGTCGGCTCCGTCTCCGTCGGCCTCGCCCGTGTCGACGGTCCGCCGGCAGTAGGTGCTCTCCAGCGGAAGGGAGCCGTCGGCGTCGATCGCGCCGCGCGCGATCAGCGACTCGAACAGCTCCGACCCGCCCCGGTGGCGGCGGACGGCGAACCGGTCGTCGGTCGTGCGCGACGCGTAGCCGATCGACAGGTCGAGCCGTTCGCGACCGAGGTCGAGCAGCGCGTCCAGCTTCTCCTCCAACTCCGCGGTCCGGTCGGAGACGATCCGAACGAACCGCTCGAGGAACGGGTCATCCGCGTTCTCACCGGACACCTCGGTGTCGGCGCCCTCGGGTCGACCGGCGGCGGTCGCGGCCCGCTCTGCCAGCGCGTCGACCCGGTCCGCGAGCGTTTCGCCGTCGTCGGTCAAGCGCCGGCCGGAGACGTACTCGATCCCCCTCCGCCCCGCGTCGATCGCCGCGTCAGGGTCGTCGTCGTCGGAGTACGCGAGGACCGGCGCGTCGGGGAACCGATCCCGGACTCGACGCAGTCGGTCGGCGGTGTCCTCGCCTCCCGATCCGGTCCGGACGACCACGACGGGGTCCCGCCCCGAACGGACGCCTTCCGGGGCGCGCTCGCTCGGCGCGATCCGCGTCGCCTCCGCCGGGAGGTGCGCCCACGGAGCGTCCGGTACGTCGTCGCGGTCGCCGACGTGGAGTATGGGTCGGTCAGTGCCCATCGCCTCGGTGCGTCCGGTCCCGGACCGTGCCGCCCTCGCGGGCGTGGAGAACGGGGGTCGCCGACGCCGCAGACCGACGGTCGCGATCGAGCGATCCAATCATGTCTCTCTCTTCCGTCACGGGAATCATAACGGTTCCCCCCGAAGTTACGAGATCCGATATTCGGCGGTCGAACGGCGTCGTCTCTCGACTTCGATCCCGGATACTCCGGTCGAATGACGGATCCGGCGAGAACGGGACGATATCGGGTCTCGCCGGGCGAAATCGAGGGTCGTCGGGTGGAGCCGGTCGCCGCCGGGCGAAGCCGAGGATCGCCGCCGGACGGTGCCGCGGGCCGCCGGAGGGTCGGCCCCTACCGGTCGATACCGGCCGCGCCACCGACGACGCCGGCCACGTCGTCTGGAGTGATCACGGCGACGTCGCCGCCGATGGTGCGTTTCAGGGCGGCCGCCGCGGCGGCCCACTCCAGCCCGTCGGCGACGTCTCCGCCCCCGAGTCGCCTCGCGAGGTACCCGGCGACGAACGCGTCGCCGGTCCCGATCGCGTCGAGCGTCTCCGCGTCGAAGACGTCCTGCTCGTACACCGCGCCGTCCCGCAGCGCCACCGCCCCCTCCGTGCCCCGCGTGACGACGACGGTCTCGAGGCCGAACTCGGAGGCGAGCCCGTGGGCGATCTCGACGGCGTCGCCCTCGCGGTCCAGCACCTCGCGGGCGTCGCGCCGCGGAACGAACAGGGTGTCGACGTGCGCGAACAGGTCCTCGTAGGTCTCCCGCGCCGTCGCCGCGTCCCAGAGCTTCGCCCGGTAGTTCAGGTCGAACGACCGGGTCGCGCCGGCCTCGCCCGCGGCGCGGAGCAGCGCCGCCGTCGTCTCCCGGGCCCGATCGGAGAGCGCCGGGGTGATCCCGGTCGTGTGGAAACGCGCCGCCGACTCCAGCGCGGCGGTCGGCAGCTCTCCGGGCTCGACCGTCGTGATCGCGGCGTCGGCGCGGTCGTATATCACGTTCGTCCCGCGCGGCTCGCCGCCCTGTTCGATGTAGTACGTCCCGACGCGGCTCGATCCGGGATCCGCCCACGCGACGCCGGTCCGGACGCCGTGGCTCCGCAGTTCGCCCACGACCCGCCGTCCGAGCGGCGACTCGGGGAGCTTGGAGAGCCAGACGGCGTCCGCGCCGAGTCGCGCCGCGCCGACCGCGACGTTGCTCTCCGCCCCGCCCGCCTGTACCTCGAACGTCCGGGCGGTCTCCAGGCGCTCGCCGCGCGGCGGCGAGAGCCGGAGCATCGTCTCGCCGAACGTCACGAGGTCCGTCACGCCACCCACCCCGCCGCGGTGGTCGTCCCGGCCGTCGCTGTCGTCCCCGCCGCCGTGGTCGCTCCCGACGCCGTGATCGCGACGGCCGTCGCGGTCGTTGCGATGTGCATGCCGGAACGTCAGCGGGTGAATACAAAAGGACAGGCGATCGCCGGCCGAGGTTCCGCTCCCCTCGCCGAGGGCGACCGTCACCGGAGCGCCGACGCCAGCACCACCGCACCGAACAGGAGCAGCGCGAGGGCCGCCACCGGCTGCGACCCGGCGGCGGCGAGGTACACCCCGTAGACGACCCCGACCGAGAGCGCCCCCGCGAGCAGGGTCGTCCCCGCGTGGACGGCGACGTTCCGGCGGGTCCGGGCATCGCGCCCGACCTGTTCGCCGACGGAGAGCCCGTGGTCCGCGGCGTCCCACGCGACCGCGAGGGCGACCCCGCCGACGAGCAGCGGCTCGACGCCCCCGCCGCGGTACCCCGCGACGGCGAGCCCGACGACCCCGAGCCCCGCGCCCCACGAGAGGAACCGGTGGGAGCGACGGACCGACCCGGCGACGAAGGCGACCGTCGCGACGGCGAGGAGAGCGCCCCCGAGCGGCGCTGCGAGGAAGGTGGCGAGACTCGCGATCGCGGCCGCGACGAGGCTCACCACGACGGCGAGCGCGGGGGGACGGGCGTCGCGCTCGGGCCGGTCGACCGGGTCGATGACTTCGTCGCCCTCGGCCGAGGTCTCGGCGTCCGCTCCGTCCGTTCCGGGCGACCGGTCCGCACTCATCGCGACCACCTGCTCGTCGCTCGCGCGACGGCGACGGGGAACGACTCCTCGCCCCACTCGATCGCGCGAACCCCGGTCGACCGGAGGTCGCGGAGCCGCTCGCGCCGCTCGAGTCCGACGAGCCGTTCGCCGGTGGTCCCGCTCGCCGTCACGTCCGGCGAGAGGACGGTGACGAGGTGGCCGTGCGCGTCGATCCGGCGCGCGATCGACGCGGCCGCGTCGTCGATGAGGGGGGTGAAGAACAGCACCTGGGCGTCCGCCGGGAGCCGCCGCCGGAACCGGCGGAGCCACAGCGACCGGTAGAACCGGTCCCCGCTCGGCGTCGGCGCCAGCGCGGGGTCGGTCGCCAGCGTCTCGCGGCCGCGGGCGGCGTGAGCCGTGCCGGCGCCCGGGGCGAGCCAGCAGTCCACCGGCCCGAGCGCCGCGATCCCGACGCGGTCGCCGCCGTCGAGGAGCGCGCGGAACGCCTGCCCGGCGGCGCCGACGCTCGCCTCGACCGCGGTCTCCGCCGCCGGATCGGACGCGGCGTAGGCCGTCTCCCGCGCGTCGACCAGGAGGACGACGGTGGCGGCGCGCTCCTCGCGGAGCTCCACGGTCGCCAGCTCGCCCGTCCGCGCCCGGCGGTTCCAGTCGACCCGCTTGAGGGGGTCGCCGCGGCGGTACTCGCGGGTGGCGTGGAACTCCACGCCCGCTCCCCCCACGTCGGTGGGCATCCGGCCGTGGGACCGCGTCGTCAGGCCGCGGAGGGGCAGGTCGCCGCCGGCGGCCAGGTCCGGGGTGCAGACGATCCGCGCGGGGTCGACCGGATCGACCGCGGTCGTCCGCTCGCGCGACCCGGACGGATTCCGCGTGATCGCCGTCGCGGCCTCCCACTCGTGCTCGCCGCGACTCGCGCGCGCCGCGTACTCGAACGCGACCGTCGCGCCCGGACGGAGCGCGGTCGCGACGCGAGCGGGACCGTCGACCACCTCGAGCCCCGGCGGGACGCCGTCCACGAGGCGGAGGTCGGGGAGGGGCGCGTCCCCGACGTTGCGCGCCCGGACGGTGACGGTCACCTCGTCGCCCGGCTCCGGCGTCGCGTCGCTCGCGGTTCGAGTCACGTCGAGCGTCGCCGCCGGCGCCTCGCCGACGCCGGCGTAGAGGACGTAGCCGACCCCGACCGCGCCGAGGAGCACGAGGCCCGGCCGCCGGGCCACGATCCCGACGCCGACGAGGGCGAGCGCCGCCCCGCGGACCCCGTCCCAGCGCCCCGTCTCGATCTCGCGGCGGACCCGGCGCTCGGTCGTCGCGGCGTCCGCTCCCTCCGCGGGCCCCTCGTTGGGCGCCGGATCGCCGGTCTCGCTCATCGCTCGGCCTCCGACCCCTCCTCGTCCAGCCGGTCGATCGCGTCGACGGCGGCTCGGAGACCGAACTCGTAGCGCGAGCGCCCCGAGACCACCGCCCGGATCCGGACCCGGACCGGGTACGACGAGCGCCGCGCGAGGAACGCGGCGGCGGTCGCGTCGGCCGTCCAGTCACCGGTCTCGACCAGGCGGTCGGCGGTCTCGACCGACACGTTCCGGCCGCGGACGACGGCCGCGACCGCGAGTTCCCGGACCCGATCGCGGATCTGCCGTCGGGTCCGGTGACCGCCTCGCGCGGGGCCGGTCGCCCGTTCGATGCGCTCGTCGAGGTCGGCGCCGGGAACCGACGCCGGCGCCCGTCGCTCCGGGTCGCCCGGGTCGGCCGCCTGACGCCGCCGGTTCCGACGGGCGTTCGCGTACCTGAGCCCCTGCGCCACGCCGAGCGCGCCGATCAGCGTGACGACGGTCGTCGACGGGTCCAGCGCGGCCGCGACCCCGCGGTCGATGACGGCGACGAAGCCGACCGCGACCGCCGCCACGCCGAGGGCGACGAGGGGCCGGACCACTACCCCGCACCCCCGTGGCGCTCCTCGATCCGACGGAGGGCCTCCGCGGCCCGGCGCTCCCGCTCTGCCGTCGCCTCCTCGCCGCCGTAGCGCACTCGCTCGAAGACGGCGGTGAGGGCCTCGACCGGCTCCTCGTCGACGCCGGCGTCGACGGCCGCGGCCGCGAACTCGGCGGGCGTCGACGAGGCGGGTCGGTCCACGTCGAGGGCCTCCGTCATGTCGCGCCACGCGCGGTACACCCCGTTATCGACGTCGGACCGCTCGATCCGGTCGGCCGCCGCGCCCGCGGTCCGCCCGACCGCTCGGAGGTCGGGGTCGTCCGACTCGTCGTCGCTCCCGGCGGCGGCCTCGCTGCCCTCGGCCTCGTCGTCGCCGCCGGCGCCGAGGAGGACGACGACGCTCGCGACGAGCGCCGCGACCACGACCAGCCCGAACAGGAGCTCCGGCGTCGAGGCGGCCCCTTCGCCGCCGCCGAGGCCCGCCCCCCCGCCGCCCTCCGGCAAGAGGCCGCCCTCGTCGGCGCTGGCGCCCCCGAGCGCGAACTCGATCTCGCCGTCGGCCGGCCGGCAGGTCGAGAGCGCCCACCCCAGCACGGCGACGGGGAAGCCCATCGCCCCGACCACGACGCCCGTCGCGAGCGCCGAGTTAGTGTCTCGGTAGATGACCCACGCGAGCGCGAGGAGGACCGCGGCGAACGCCACCAGCGCCGGCGGCTCCCGGAGGAACTCGTAGCACGCGGGCGGCAGGGAGACGGTCCCGCCGCCGCTCGGGGAGGGCGAGAGCCCCACGTCGCCGGCCTCGCCGGTCGGTCCCCCCTCGTCGCCGGCGCCACCGACCCCGCCGCCGCCGAGGCTCACGGCGGAGTCGAGGGTCGCGGCGGCGACGCCGAGCGCGACGACCGCGAGGAGGGCGAGGAGGACCGCAGCGAGGGTGTCCCGTTTCACGTCCGTGGATACGCCGTCCCGCAGGAATAGCTTACGGCGACGGCGACGAAATCGGCGCTGTGGCCTCCGGAGCGGTCGGAATCCTCAGTCCGACGACCCGTCGACGGCGTCGTCGAGAGGCGTCGTCGGAAACAGCGCGTCGACGTCGGGGTCCGGATCGACGAGGCGGTAGTCGACGCCGTCGCGCTCGACGACCCCCGCGTCGGCGAGGTGGTCGAGGTGCGCGAACGCCTCGCCCGGCCCGTGGAGCACGTGGATGTCGACCAGCTCGCCGAACAGCTCCGCCGACACCTCCCAGGCCGTCGCCGGCCCGTCGTGGGCGAGGACATCGAGCACGCGCCGCGTCCGGTGGCGGTGGTGGTCGAGGATCGTCGCGGCCCGCTGGCTCGGGTCGTCGATCCGCTCGCGGTGGCCCGGGTGCGCCGCGTCGAAGTCGCGCTCGACGATGCGCGCGAGGCTCCGGGCGTACGCCGCGAGCGGCGCGTCGACCCTGACGTCCGCCCCGCCGACGTTCGGGGTGTACTTCGGGAGGAGCGCGTCGCCGGAGAACAGCTCTGCGGGGGCGGTCGACTCGCCGCGAGGAGGCCGGTCCGCCGTCCGCCCCGAGTCGCGTCCCTCCCGCCCGACCGGCTCGTGGTCCGGGACCTCGCGCGGGTCGAACGCGAACCCGGTGAGGCCGGCGGTGTGGCCCGGGAGGTGGACGGCCTCCAGCGCGACGCCCCCGACGTCGATCACGTCGCCGTCGGCGATCGCCGTCACGTCTGCGGGACGACCGCTCAGGTCGGCGCCCACCGCGTCGAAGAAGTCGCGAAGCCGCTTCCGGTCGGCCGCCGGGAGCCCCCACCGCTCGAACGTCTCGCGCTGGAGGTCGGGGTCGGCCGCGAGCGGGGTCTCCGTCCCGTCGACGAGGGGCGCGTCCGCCTCGTGCACGAACACGTCGGCGCCGCCGGCGGCCTGGATCTCGCCGGCCAGTCCCGCGTGGTCGGGGTGCCAGTGGGTCAGGGCGATCGCGTCGACGTCGGCGAACGCGATGCCGCGCTCGGCGAGTCCCGCCTCCAAGTCGGCGCGGACGTCCGGGAGCGCGACGCCGGTGTCGACCAGCGCGGTCGTCTCGCGGTCGAGCACGTAGACGTCGTTCTCGCCCTCGAACACGGTGTTTCCGAGCTGTATCCGGTTCACACCGTCCCGTCGTCGGGAGGCCTTTTGAGGGTTGCCTCCGCGGAAACCCGTCGTCCGGTGACGCCGCGGTCGCCGGCGGTCCGGGCCCCGCTCAGCCGAGCACGCCGCCGGCGGTCCGGACCCCGCTCAGCCGAGCACGTCGACGCCGGTGAACTCGAAGCGGGCGCCCCCGTCGGCGCCGTCGGTGACGCGCACGTCCCACCCGTGGGCCGCCGCGACGCCCTCGACGATCTCCAGTCCGAAGCCGGTCCCGCCGTCCGCCGTGGTGAAGCCCGGCTCGAACACAGCCTCGCGGTCGGCCTCCGGGATCCCCGGGCCGTCGTCGGCCACGTAGAAGCCGCCGTCGAGGTCGCCGACCGTGACCGTGACGTCCTCGCCGCCGTGCTCGACCGCGTCGCCGGGCTCCGCCCGGCTGCCCGTGGAACCGTGTTCCACGCTGTTCCGCATGAGGTTCTCGAACACCTGTCTGAGCCGGCTTCGGTCGGCGCGGACGGCGCCGTCCGCGTCGACCCGTAGCGTCGCGTCGGCGGTCTCGACGCCCCGCCAGCAGGCCTCTGCGAGGTCGCGGAGCGGGACCCGTTCCGCCCCGTCGACGCCCGCGCCGTCGCGGGCGAGCGTCAGGAGGTCGTCGATGAGGGAGCTCATGCGTTCGTGAGCGTCGGCGACCGCGTCGAGGTGTTCGGAGTCGCACTCCTCGCGGGCGAGCTCCAGCCGTCCCTCGGCGACGCTGAGGGGGTTTCGGAGGTCGTGTGAGACGATGCTCGCGAACTCCTCCAGCCGATCGTTCTTCTCCCTGAGCGCCTCCTCGCGCCGCTTCTGCTCGCTGACGTCCCGGATGACGCCGACGCGGTCCAGCTCGCTCACCCCGGCACCGCTCTCGTCGTCCACGAGCCGATTGAACCGCATCTCCACCGGGAACCGGTCGCCGTCCGCGGTGAGAAACTCGTACTCGACGGCGCCGGCGTCCCGCTCTCCGGCCGCGATCTCGCGGCGCACCTGCTTCGCCTTCTCGGCGGTCTCCTCGGTCACCCAGTCGTAGATGTCCGTACCGATGAGCTCCTCTCGGCTCACGCCCTTCATCTCCGCGTAGCGCTCGTTGACGTACGCGATGGTTCCGTCGGAACGCACGGCGTAGACGGCGTCGTCGAGCGACTCGAGAATCGTCTCGTAGCGGCGTATCTCCCGCTCCCGACGTGACTCGTCCATCGTGGCTCTTCGTGTCCCTCGTTTCGCCCGTTTCGTAATAAATGGGCCGTCCCGGTCGCCCGTTCGCGAGGCTGCCTCCCGGCCGCTCGGACGCGGACGTGCTGGCCCCCGATCACCCGCTCGCAGAGGGATCAGTCCCCCCGCCGCTCGTCCCGCCGCCGGCGCGGATCCGGTGTGTTTTCCTCGCCGCGCGCCCACGGACTCGTATGGAGTATCAACCGGGCGTGTGCAACATCGGACCGGCTCAGCAGCGACGGCGACTCCTCCTCGGAGCCGTCTCCCTCCTGCTCGCGGTCGGTCTCGTCGCCGCCGTCGTCGCGGTCGGGTGGCCGCGCTGGACGCTGCTTACCGCCACGTTCCCGCTGTACGGCGCCGCGATGGGGTACTTCCAGTACCGCGAGCGGTTCTGCGTCGGCTTCGCGGGCATCGGCGTCTTCGACGTCGGCGACGGGACCAATCGGATCCTCGACGAGGCGGCGCTGGCGGCCGACCGGAAACGCGCGGTCCGGCTGAACGCGAAGTCGCTGGCCGCCGGCGTTCTCGGTGCGACCGTGATATACGGCGTCTCGCTCGTCGTTTTATAACGCGTCGGCCGATCGGTGCGGTGATCGCGTCGCCCCCCGCTCTCCACCTCTCTCGTCTCACCCCACGAACGTGCACATAGAAAAGCATTAGAACGGGCTCGATAATCACGTAAGTGAATGAGTCTGCCCGAACCGGACCGCGAGCTCGTGGTCGCCGAGCTCGGCCGAGAGCCGACGACGGCCGAGGCCGCGCTGTTCGAGAACCTCTGGAGCGAGCACTGCGCGTACCGCTCCTCGCGGCCCCTGCTGTCGGCGTTCGAGAGCGAGGGCGACCAAGTCGTCGTCGGGCCGGGCGACGACGCGGCCGTCCTCGCGTTACCCGAGCCCGACGCCGCCGACCTGCCCGCGGCCGACCGCGACGCCGACGACTACGGCGACCAGTACGTCACCTTCGGCGTCGAGAGCCACAACCACCCCTCCTTCGTCGATCCGTTCGACGGGGCCGCGACGGGGGTCGGCGGCATCGTCCGCGACACGATGAGCATGGGCGCGTACCCGATCGCCCTGCTCGACTCGCTGTACTTCGGCGGCTTCGACCGCGAGCGCTCGCGGTACCTCTTCGAGGGCGTCGTCGAGGGCATCTCCCACTACGGGAACTGCATCGGCGTCCCCACCGTCGGCGGCAGCGTCGCCTTCCACGGCGGCTACGAGGGGAACCCCCTCGTCAACGTCGCCTGCGTCGGCCTCACGAACGAGGACCGCCTCGTGACCGCGACGGCCCAGTCGCCCGGGAACAAGCTCGTACTCGTCGGTAACGCCACCGGCCGGGACGGCCTCGGCGGCGCGTCGTTCGCCTCCGAGGACCTGGCGGAGGACGCCGAGACGGAGGACCGCCCCGCGGTGCAGGTCGGCGACCCCTACGCCGAGAAGCGGCTGATCGAGTGCAACGAGGCGCTCGTCGACGAGAATCTGGTCCTGTCCGCCCGCGACCTCGGCGCGGCCGGGCTCGGCGGCGCCTCCTCGGAGCTCGTCGCGAAGGGCGGGCTCGGCGCCCGCATCGACCTCGACCGCGTCCACCAGCGCGAGCCGAACATGAACGCGACCGAGATCCTCCTCGCCGAGAGCCAGGAGCGGATGTGCTACGAGGTCGCCCCCGACGACGTCGACCGGGTCGAAGAGCTCGCCGACCGGTTCGACCTCGGCTGCTCGGTCATCGGCGAAGTGACCGACGGGAACTACGTCTGCGAGTTCGCCGGCGACGCCGAGGAGTCCGAGACCGTCGTCGACGTCGACGCCGAGTACCTCGCCGACGGGGCGCCGATGAACGACCTCGCGAGCGCGACTCCCGCACAGCCGGACCGCGACCTCCCCGACCCCGAGCCCGCCCTCGGAGACGCGGTCGAGGCGGTCGTCTCGGCGCCGTCGACCGCGAGCAAGCGCTGGGTGTACCGCCAGTACGACCACGAGGTCGGCGCCCGCACCGCCGTGAAGCCCGGCGACGACGCCGCGATCATGGCGATTCGAGAGACCGCGGAAACCGACTCCGCCGCGCTCGACGTCGACGAGCAGGGGGTCGGCCTCGCGCTCTCCTCGGGCGCGAACCCGAACTGGACCGCGACCGCCCCGTACGAGGGCGCCCGCGCGGTGGCCCTGGAGAACGCGGCCAACCTCGCGGCGAAGGGCGCCGTCCCGCTCGCCGCGGTCGACTGCCTCAACGGCGGAAACCCGGAGAAGCCGGACGTGTACGGCGGATTTAAGGGAATCGTCGACGGGCTCGCCGACGCCTGCGCCGCGCTCGACACCCCCGTGGTCGGCGGCAACGTCTCGCTGTACAACGACAGCGTCGAGGGACCGATCCCGCCGACGCCGACGCTCGCGCTGATCGGGACGAAGCGCGGGTACGACGCCCCGCCGGCCGCCCTCGACGCGGACCGCGCCGCCGACTCCGAACTCCTGGTGGTCGGCGCCGGCGGCGACGCGCTCGGCGGCTCCGAGTACCTCGCGCAGGCGGGCGGGAGCGACCGGTTCCCGGATCTGCCGGACGCCGACTCCGGCTCCGATTCCGTCGACCTCGCCGACCTCGTCGCGTCGCTCGCGGCCGTCGCGCGCCACGAGTCGACGCTGGCGACCCACGACGTGAGCGACGGGGGAGTCGCGGCCGCGCTCGCCGAACTGGTGACCGACGCGGCCGGCGCCGACGTGACGCTCCCCGACCGCGTCGCGGCGTTCGACGAGACGCCCGGTCGCCTCGTCGTCCAGACGACCGACCCCGAGGCGGTCGCCGACGTCGCGGGGGACCTCCCCGTGTTCCGGCTGGGCGACGTGACGACGGACGGGACGCTCTCGCTCTCGGTCGGCGGGGAGTCGGCGGCGCTCGACGCGGCCGCGATCCGGGAGCTCCGCGGCGTGATCCAGCGCGAGCTGGCCTGACGGCTCGCCGGACCGCGTTCCGCCCCCGATTTTCGGCGCGCGACACCGAGCGATACGCTTTTAGGTGTTCCTAAAATATGTAGGGGCAATCACGGGACGCCGGTCACGTCGGCGCCCGATTCATCGATGGCTCAGACGCAATCAGTCGGCACGAGACGGTCGAGCGGGACGGAGAGCGGGTCGCCCGCGGACCCCTCTCCGGACCCGGTGTTGTCGCTGTCGGACGTGACCAAGGAGTTCGGCCCGGAGACCGCCGTCGACGGCGTCTCACTCGACGTCGAACCGGGCGAGCTCCTCACCTTCCTCGGCCCGTCGGGCTGCGGGAAGACGACGACGCTCCGGACGATCGCCGGACTGGAAGAGCCGACCGATGGTGAGATCCGTCTCGGGGGCGAGACCGTCGCCGGCGACGGCGCGTTCGTCGCGCCCGAGCAGCGCGACGTCGGCATCGTCTTCCAGAACTTCGCGCTGTTCCCGCACCTCACCGTCCGCGAGAACATCGCGTTCGGGCTCTCCGACGCCGACGACGCGGCGACCGCGGCCCGCGTCGACGAGCTGCTCGAGCTCGTCAACATGCCCGAACACGGCGAGAAGACGCCCGACCAGCTCTCCGGCGGGCAGAAGCAGCGCGTCGCGCTCGCCCGGTCGCTGGCGCCCGAGCCCGAGGTGCTCCTGCTCGACGAGCCGTTCTCGAACCTCGACGTCCGGCTCCGCGTGGAGATGCGCGAGGAGGTGCGCCGCATCCTGAAGGAGGCGGGCGTCACCGCCGTCTCCGTCACCCACGACCAGGAGGAGGCGCTCTCCATCTCCGACCGCGTCGCCGTCATGAACGAGGGGCGGATCGAGCAGGTCGGCCGCCCGGAGTCGGTCTTCGAGCGGCCGGAGTCGAAGTTCGTCGCCTCCTTCCTCGGGCGGGCGTCGTTCCTCGAAGGGAAGCTCCGCGAGGGGAAGGTCGAGACCGGGATCGGCCGGTTCGACGCCGTCACGCTGGAGGGGTACGACACCGTCTACGACGGCGCGCCCGTCGACGTGCTCGTCCGGCCCGACGACCTCCGGGCCACTCCGGCGAGCCCCGAGCTGGCGGACGGGACCATCGTCTCGCGGCAGTACGTCGGCCCGTCGTTCGTCTACCGCGTCGAGCTGGAGTCCGGCGACGTGGTCCACTGCCTGCACAACCACGTCGAGGAGTTCGACCTCGACGAGCCGGTCAGCTTAGAGCTCACCGCCGACCACCCGCTGGCGTGGTACCCGCGGTAAGCGCGTCGCTCTCCGCGGTTCGTCGTCTCTCTTAAAACCGGCAGCGACGGGCGCCGCCGCTCAGAAGCTGAACAGGAAGGGGATGACGTACGCGATCAGCAGGCCGACGAGGGTGACGGCCGCGCCGATGCCGACCTCGCGGCTGCCGAACTCCTGCATGGGGGCGGTCACGCGTTCGTCCGGGTCGGGCTCGTGGGAGTGGTCGTCCATGTCCGAAGATCAGTACGGCGGACATATAAGCGCATCTGAACCGGGCGGCGGATGCGACGCCCGATCGGGGAGTTCACGGCAGGTTCGTCGGGGAAATTTATCAGACGCCGCGTGGATCGACACGTATGACCGGCGTCGAACTCACCGATCGCGGGCTCGTCGTCGACCGCGAGCCGAATCGGCTCGACGAGCTCGCGGCCGGTTTCTCCGAGATTCTCTCCCGGCTCGACATCGACCACGTCTTCGTCGCCGGCTACGTCGCGATCCTCGCCGGCCGGTCGCGGTCGACCGAGGACATCGACGTGTTCATCGAGCGCTGTTCGGCCGAGCGGATCGACGACCTCGTCGCCGAACTGGAACGCGAGGGGTACTGGGGACCCGCCATGCCGCTCTCCGAGATGTACGGGAACCTCTCCAACGAGACGAACATCTGGGTCGCGCCCGACGGCGAGATGACGCCCCACCTCGAAGTGAAATTCCCGAGCGACGAGTTCGACGACGCGTCCCTCGCGAACGCGGTGGACGCGCACGTCGGCGGCCACACGGTCCCCATCGGACCGCTCGAACTCCAGATCGCGTACAAGCTCTCGCTCGGCGGTCGAACCGACCTCGAAGACGCTGCGCACCTCTACACCGTCTTCGGAGAAACGCTTTCCCGCACCCGGCTCGAAACGTGGGTCGAACGACTCGACGTCGAGGAGCGCTATGAGCGACTCACGAACGCCTGATGAGGGCTCGACCGGAGCCGACGACGGCCCCGAGCGACCGCCCCGCTACGAGCAGGTGATCCGGTGGGCCGAATATATAAAAGAGCACCCGCCAGAGGTGTGGGGACCACAGCAGAACGCGGTCGTGAACGGTCAGATCGAGAGCGCGCAGGCGGTCGACGTGAGCGCGGAGGACAGAACGCGAATTCGAGAGTTCGCGCGGGCGGAACTCACCGAGGAGACGGATTCTGAGACGGAACACGCGGATCGGTCCGACACGGAGTAGTCCTTGGTCAGTCTCCGAACCGTTCCAGTTCCCCGACGATCTTCCTGTACCGATCCGGCGCCACGTACCAGCCGTGATCGATCATCGCGCTGATCGTCTCGTGTCCTCGGTTGAGGGAGACAGTTAGCTTTCCGCTGTCAAGAGGACGCAATCCTATGCGTCTCGAATTCTTTGATATCGCAAAAATTTTGTCCCTTTTGTCTATCCTGCGCTAATATCAACAAAACTTTTGATCAACTAGACGTTATATTAAGGGTGCCAGAAAGGTCTTCGCTGGTAGTACCATTTATACCGGACCCAAAGCCGGGATCTCCATCCCCAGTATCTACTTGGAATGAAACTCCCACCTTTTCACCAGCACTCAAAGTAACTGTGGCTGTATTGTCTCTTCCTGCAACGTTAGGAATGAGAATTTCATCAGAGATATCATTGCTGTTTTTGTCATTTTCGTCCTGTAACTGGAAATATATCTGAGACCCGTTTATATTGCCCTCAATATTATATGTGACTTCGACAGTCGTGAGGATTCCGTATCCCATATCGAGTAAACACTCTCGCTCCCAAATTAGAGTCTTCACACGAGTGAAGATCCACGCACGAGACCGAATCGGAGGATCGAGAAGATCGCCGACTAATCGGGGCCACAGCTGGGCGGACTATCGGACGGAACACCGAGTCCACCGTTGGTTGGCTGATCGAAGCCGCAATCTCCCGGGTTCCACTGCGGATGGATGTAGGTGGTGCCGTCGAGAGTGACACCGACGATCCTGTGGCCTCCGGCTTCGGACAGCTGACCCCTGATATTCTGACTCGTGTCGACCTCTTCGTCCTCGACGACGATGATCGCGTTCGCTCCGCGGTCGAAGAGGTGGACATCGACGGTCACATCCCGATCGTCGCCGAGAATCTCCGCGTTCCCGGCTCCGAAGAACTCCACCTCCGTATTCTCGAGAGCGACGTCTCGGTCCGACCGTTCGATCGTGAACCGCCGTGTCTCCGTATCGCCGAACAGCTGTGCCGTGACGCCGGCTCCCTCGACGGTGACCGTCACTTCGACCTCGGCGCTTTCGCCGGGAGCGAGCCCTTCGACACGGCCCGTGATCTCTTCTTTTTCGCCCGTTTCAAACGAGGAGTCGCTGTACGACACATCGGTCAACACGTCCGTTCCGTCTCCGATCTCAGCGTCGACGATGGATATCGATTGCCGGAAACGATTCGTGACCGTAACTAAGTGGACGGTCCCGTCGTCACGCAGATCTGCCGGGATCGTTTTGTTCCACTCCTTATATCCCACGTACGCGCTGCCGTCGTCCGCGACGTTCACCTCCACGCCTCGCTCGGCCTCCATACTGCTGAACGCGCCGGTGCCGACGCTCATCGCGCCGGAGCTCGCGCCGCCGAGCAACAGGATGAGGTTTCGTCGTTTCATGTGCGGTGGGACCTCACGCTTCGTTCACGTGGTCCAACGTGTTCCGACCGTATGGTTATGCGCTCCCGGAAGACCGGAAACCGCTGCCTGAAACACCCGATCTCAGGTCAGTTCCGGAGGTTCGTCGGGTTCGCCGATCTTCATCTCCGCGGTGTAGTACTTGTGCGTGAGCGCGGAGAACGCGAACGCCACGACGATCGCGACCATCCACGCCATGGTGGGGAGGAGGACGAACGGCCACGCGCCGAGCCACACCGCGCCGGTGAGCGCGACGGCGACCCCCGAGAGCCCCAGGTAGTAGGTGCTCCACGGGATCTCCTTCCCCTCGACGACGTCCATGTAGAGGTCGACGTTCGTCAGCGCGGGCGTGGGCTCGACCACGCCCCGGTCCTTGTTGAACTCCACGACGCCCGCGTCGTCCATCTTCGGCAGGTGCGACTGCTGGAGCGCGGTGTACACGCGCTTGCGCTCGGTGCCCGTGATCTCCGTCGTGTCGATCCCGTTCTCCCACGCCGCGATCTGATCGGCCATGTCGCCGATCGCGACCGCGTCGTCCTCCTCTCGTTTCAGCAGGTGTACCGCGAAGCGCCGGCGCTGATTCGCCAGCACCTCGAACAGCTCGTCCTCGGACACCTCCGTCGTCGGTTCGACCCCTCCCCCGTCGATCTGCTGTGCCGACGCCATTTCTGTCAGACACAAATGAGCAGACCAACATAAATCCCGTGGTTATGATACTCAGCCAAACTTTCTCAGCGCTCATACAGTAATCAGATAGAACACGTCTACCCGGCGTATTATGGGCTGAAAGTTCACAAAAACGGAATTCTGTGGATCGGATTCGTGAATTTCTCGTTCGCCATTTGGCAGGATATTTCAGATAACATAGCATTTCAGCAGCAACGATTTCCGGATTAGGATCCGCCTGAACGAGTCGCGACAGGATCGCAGGCCGGGCCTGAAGCGATCGGACTGAGGTTCTGGTGCGGGCAGAACTGACGGCCGAGGGTTCTCTCTCGTCCAGAAGTATTTCTGGAAATCCATAACGATATGGGATAGGGCCCATGGGTGAAGTAGAGCGACCCCGGATGACGCGGGATGTCCCACGTCGGCGGTCCGCGGGTCGTGTGCGGTCAACACGAGGTCAACAACAATGACAAACCGACGCAAGTTCATCGCCGGTCTGGGCGCATTGGCTACGGGTAGTGCAGCTGCAATGGGTACGGGAGCGTTCTCCAGTGTGGAGGCGAATCGCCAGGTGTCTGTCAACACCGCAGGCGACGCAAACGCGTACCTCGGGCTCTCTGGAGACGACGAATACGTTAGCGACGATACTGACGAGGGTGAGCTAACGATCGATCTCGGTTCTCCCGACGAGCTCATGGGAGACGGCTTCAACGAGTCTGCAGTTACGACTGTTGAGGAGATTATCACTGTGACCAATCAGGGAGAAGACGGTGTTCGGGTCGATTTCAACCCCGACGACGAACCCTACGGACAAGAAGCAACTGTTGTTCTTGAAGACGCCACGGTGACGTTCATGCTTCCGTCCGTTATGGATACGTCATACCTGTACTCCGGAAACAGCATGACGATCGACGCCGAGATCGACACTACCGATGGCGCGGGAGGGGGTAGTGAGTCGAACAAGGACCTGACTATCTACGCGCACGACCACCCTCAGTAGTCGTCCGACTATCTACGCGCACTCTCTCCGGACAATTCGTACTCTGCTCAGCGACAGACGCCCAGTGTTGACTTAAAAGACCATTTTTATCTGACAGATGGGGCGCGAGAGGGCGGATCGCCATCTGATCGCTTTGAGCAACTAGTCTGACTTCTGATCGCTGCACTCTGTCCCCCTCACTTCTCGTTGTCGCCGGTTCTGCTCGCGTGCGCCACGGGCGCGGCGGCGGGCGACGGCCCGGCAGACACCTTCGCGAATGACTACCTCGTGCTCCAGCCGGTTGACGGCCCGAACGGGCGATGCGGCTACCTGGACGACGAGTTCGATCGAATCGCCGTCCGACACGCTGATCCCGTCCGTCCGTTGCTCGGGCCATCGCATCTGACGAATGCCTAGTCGTCAGCATCGACCGTCACCGTCACGCCCCGTTTCGCTCTCCTACGCGCTATGTCGGCTAGGCCTACCGATTTTGGGCTAGCTCGAACCGATCAAGGTGGTCTCAGGCTTGGCTTGAAGTGACCAGAGCCGGACTCTGGATCGGGCGGAACACGCTGGCTTACTGTTCAGACTCGCCCTGAGATGTTTCTGCACGTTCATTACGATATGGTGTAGGGCCCATACGGAAGACGAAGCGATCTCGCATCGTCATCTCGATGACGGGCGCGGGTCGCGTGCATTCAGAACTATGGACCGACGCAACCTACTGAAGACGGTGGGAGGTATTGGAGTAACAGCAAGTGCAGCCGGTGCGGGTGTTCTCGCTACGTCTGGTAGCGCAGCAGCAGCCGAAATCGGAACTATCGACATCTCCGATTCGGAAATCACGACTGATGGCGGTACCATCACTGGCTTCACCGTCAGTCCCGACGTGTCGTTTGAGTACGACGGTCTGGACGAGAACGCGGAGTGGGCGATTCTCAACTTCGGTGTTGTCGGCCCGGACCACACGGAAGACGACCCGCAGGCGACGAAACTCAGTGGTTCGGAGCAGTACCCGAACACCCGAGTCTACGTGGACGACAACGACTCGATGGGCACTCGCGCTGGCGAGGCCACCTACGACTTCGGCACGTTCGACGTGCTGGCGGAGTCCAACTGGAGTGCTGAGGACTTCGAGGAGACCGAAGAAGGCCAGACGAAGGAGACCGAGGTCACTTTCTACGTCCTGTTCGCGCTTCGTAAGGAGGGTGGCGGACGCATCGAGGACGCGCCTTCGGCGTCTGAGACCGGCACGGTCACTGTCTCGGTCACCAACGAGCAGGCAACTGGCGGGGTTGGTGCCGACGGCGATACCAGCGTCACTGGCGACGACCAAGACCCCGGCGACGACGCTGGGAACTGAGAGAGTGACGATCCCCCGTGGACCGCCGTAGAACGGCACTCATCGTCCTGCTCCTGCTGCCGTTGGTAGCAGGTGCGTTCTTCCACACGGGGAGTTCTCCGGAGGACGATGACCCTCCGCCGACAATGTCGGGAGCCCTCTCTTTTCAGGACCTCCCAGAAGCGCTTCTGGTGTGTCAATACGATATGCTGGTGCACTCATCAACCCAACAACACGCCGGAGTGTAAGCAAACTCCAGAGATCACTATGATAAACGCTCATCGAACTCTGGTATATGTTCTCCTCCTCGTAGCCGCCGGTTCGCTCGCGTTCGCCACGGGCGCGGCGGTAGTCGACGGCCCGGCAGACACTGTCGCCGACGGAGACCTCCAGATACAGCCGGCCGACGGGCCGAACGGGCGGTACGCCTACTTAAATGACGACGAGGAGATCGAGATCGACGTCTCGGCGTCGAACCCGAACATCCGGGATCCCTCCTTCGAGGGCGTGAACGTCGGATCGACCGGGCGGATCGACGGGGTCTTCGAGATCACGTACACGGGCGACGAGTACGCGCACGTCTGGATCGGCGACGAGGGGGAGAAGGTCACCTTCGTCGCCGACGGCGACTCGATCGAGGGCGAGCCGAACAACGTCACGCTCGCGCCCAACGAGTCGGTCACGGTCGGCCTCGCGCTCGACGCGAGCGACGCGGCCGCCGGAACGCAGCTGGGCGCCGACGAGTTCTCGATCGAGGCGAAGCTCGCGGAGCCGGACGAGGCGGCGAGCGCGGCGCCCGCGACCGGCGGGTCGGCTCGACAGACGGGCGGCGGCCCGACCACGACGGTCAGGGCGCCGACCGACGACCGCCGCGAGTTCGTCGGGAGCGGTATCGGCCGCGGGGGATCGGTCCGGTTCCTCGCTGAAGGAATGCACCTCGACGGCGACGACGTGACGCTGGAGGGGATCGACCTGGCGGGCGTCGACGACGAGCGCGTCGAACTGGACGCGACGGGAAGCCCGACGCCGTTCGCGAACGGGAGCGCGCTGACGGCGCCGACGACGCCGCGATCGATGGCACATCTCTCGCTGGACCACGACTTCGCCCCCGACGAGGTCGACGAGATGACGGTCCGGTTCAGCGCGGACCGCGACCACCTCAACGCGACCGATACCGACCCCGAGGACGTGACGCTCTACCGGCAAACGGACGCGGGCGAGTGGGAGGAGAAGCCCGTCGAGGTCGTCGACGACGAGGTCGTCGAGATACTGGGGCTGCCCGAGGACCGCGTCCACTTCCGCGCGACGACAACGGAGTTCTCCACGTTCGCGGTCGCGGCGCGGGAGCCTCGGTTCGACGTGACAGAGGCGACGGTCGCGCCCGAGGCGATCGATCCGGGCGACGAGGCGACCGTCCGGGCGACCCTGCGGAACGGCGGCGGTGCGGCGGACGAGCGCGCGGTGACGCTGATCGCCGACGGCGATCCGATCGCGAACGAGACGGTCGCGCTCGAACCGAACGAGACGGCGACGGTCGCGTTCGACGGCGCCTTCGAGACCGCCGGCGCCTCCGAGCTCGCGGTCGACGGGACGCCGGTCGGCACCCTGATCGTCGGGGATCCGGCGGGCGACGGCGAGAGTGGCTCCGCGGAGGCGAGCGGCTCAGACGGTGCTGACGAGGCGGGCGCCGGTCCCGCCGAGGAGCCGAGCGGGGTCGACCTCGCGGCGCTCGCCGGACTCCTCGCCGCCCTGGTCATCGCCGTGGCCGGGCTCGTCCTGTTCCGCCGGATGCCGCGCGTGTGAGGCGCGCCAGTCGCTCGGATCGATCGAGTCGATCCGCCGTTCCGGACGCGCGACCGACGACTGCCAGTTATCGTCGCTGAGACGTGCGTCGACAGGTATTACCCGTCGGTCGCCGAGTTCCGGTCCGTGACCACGTCGGCGACGGACGGACGCAACCGGGTCGGGGGCGACGACCGCGCTGACACGACCGACGGGGACGCGAACGCGCCCCTCCGACGAGAGCTGCTCGGGAGCGTCCGGTCGCTCGACCTGCTCGTCCTGCTCGCGGTGCCGACGGTCCTGATCGCGGTCTTTTCGCTCCCCGAATCGACACGCTGGTCGCTCGCGTTCGCGTACGCGGACCCGACGCTGCGGAGCGCGTTCACCGCGCACTACGTCCACCTCGACCTCGGTCATCTCGCCGGCAACGTGGCGGGTTACTGTCTCCTCGCCGGCGTCGGCTACGCGCTCGCGGCGCTCGGGGACGCCCGCCGCTTCTTTCTGACCGCGCTGGCGACGTTCCTGCTGGCGTTCCCGTTCGCCCTTTCGGCGCTGAACCTCGCGGTCCCGCGGGACGCGGTCGGGTTCGGCTTCTCGGGGATCAACATGGCGCTCGCGGGGCTGCTCCCGCTGCTGCTCTGGACCTACGGGAGAGAGCGGTTCGTCCCGGGGGCGTCGCCCCGCGCGCTGCCGGCGGCGTTCTTCGCGCTCGTCGGCTGGATCGCGCTGCTCGCGCTCCCGCTCTCGACGACCGGCGTCGGGCTCGCCGGCCTCGCGACGGGGGTCGGCGGCGCGCTCCTCGCGGTTCTCTACGCGTCGAGCGCCGGCGTCCCGATTCGCGCGACCGCGCGGGAGGACGTCGTAACGATCGCGTCGCGACCGGGAGAAGGCGACCTGTTCGTCGCCGGTGCGGTCCTCATCGTCGGCTACCCCGTCGCCGGGTTTCCGGCGGATCCGACCGGCGCGGGCAGCGTCGTGAACCTCTACGTCCACCTGCTCGGGTTCTGTCTCGGCTTCATCGGCCCGTTCTCCCTGCTCGCGGTCGGGGTGTTCGACGCGTGAGCGCCGAGCGCGCGCCGCGGGTCGTCGACCTCCCGCCACGTCCTGCGTCGAACCACGAACTTATAACGTGTCGATTACATTCCATGATCAGCGTCCGGCGCCGAACCGCGGCGAGACCGACGCACGAGACGCGAGACTCGCCGACACATGTCACCGAAACGCATACTCTCGATCACGCTGCAGGTCGCGGTCGTCGTGGTGGTCCTCTCGCTGATCGTCGGCCAGCTGCTCGGACAGCCATTGCTGCTCAGCTTCGTCGAGACCGGCAGCATGCAGCCCACCCTCGATCCCGGCGACGGATTCGTCGCGATCCCCCCGCCGCTCGCCGGCGACGTGGGGGTCGGCGACGTGGTGACCTTCGACGCGCAGGAGATCGAGGGCGGCGGGCTGACCACCCACCGCGTCGTCGAGGAGACGGAGCGCGGGTACGTCACCCAGGGCGACAACAACCCGTTCACCGATCAGGACGGGGGCGAGCCCGTGGTACAGGACGCCGACGTCGTCGCGGTGGCGCTCTCCGTCGGCGGGAACGTGGTCGTCATCCCGCATCTGGGCACCGTCGCGATGGCGATCCAGTCGGGGCTCGCCTCGGTCCAGACGTGGCTCGCGGTCACGTTCGGCGTCCGGTCGTTCCAGGGGACGCAGGGGCTGGCGTACATCCTCTTCGGGCTCTCGACGGTCGCCTACGCGGCCGACTGGTACGTAAACCGACACTCGCGCGAGAGGCGCGAACGCGACCGGTCCCGCGACGACGGCACCTCCGTGGTCGCGATCGTCGCCGTGCTCGCCCTCGTACTGATGGCGACCGCGACCGCGGCGATGGTCGTCCCGGCCGGCACGCAGGAGTACGGCGTCGTGAGCGCCGAGTTCGAGTCGGAGAACCCCACCGTCATCGAGCGCGGCACGAGCCAGGAGCTGGAGTACGTCGTCCCCAACGCCGGACTGATCCCGGTGTACGCGTACGTCACCCCGGCGAGCCCCGGCGTCGAGGTCGAGCCGCAGCGGCTCAGGGTCGGGAGCCGCGGCGAGGCGTCGACGACGGTGACGCTCACGGCCCCGCCCGAGACCGGCTACTATCGGCTGTTCGTGGCCGATCACCGGTACCTCGCGGTGCTCCCGCCCGGCGTGATCGACGGGCTGTACGGCGTCCACCCGTGGGCGCCGCTCGTCGCGATCAACGGGCTGCTCGGCGGCGGCATCGTCGCCCTCGGGCTCGTCCTCCTGCGCGGCGAGCCCGCGCGGATACGCTCCCGCGAATCGCGCGAGAAACCCCCGCTGTATCGCCGCCTCCTCCGCCAGCTATACAGGTGACCGAATGAGCTCATCCCCAGACGAAACCCGACTCCGCCTCCGCGCGATACTGGACGCACAGTTCGCCGTGATCCTCGCCGTCTGTCTGATCGCGGCCGCCGTCGGCGGCGGGCTCGTCTACACGACCCACGTCGACCCCGGCACCGAGACCCGCCAGCAGACCGTCTCCTCGTTCACGGTCGAGACGGCGTACAACCACTCCGCCGAGGTGACCGAGCCGAACTCGGTGTTCGGGGTCGGAACCGTCCTCGAAGAGCGGAACACGTACTTCACGCGGATCGCCCCCGAGCTGGACGTCGACGTCGAGACGACGTACGCGGCCGCGTCCGCGTCGGACGTCGACGTCCAGCTCGACTCCGTGCTCGTCCTCCGCAACGTCGGCGAGGAGGAGGGCACCGTCTACTGGAGCGAGCGGGAGACGCTGGCGACCGAGACGGTCTCGGACGTCGAGCCCGGCGAGACGGCGTCGGCGTCGTTCGCGCTCAACAGCTCGGCGGTGGACGAGACCGCGACCGAGATCGAAGAGGAGCTCGGCGCGTCGCCGGGCGAGACGGAGCTGTTCGTCGTCACCGACGTGACGCTGGATGGGACCATCAACGGCGAGTCGACCTCGTACGCCCGCACGGTCGAGCTGGGTCTCGACCACGGCGGCGACGTCTACACGGTCTCGGACCCCGGCGTCCAGTCGGACACCTCCGAGCGCACGGAGCAGGTGACCGTCGAGCAGCGCTACGGGCCGCTCCGGTCGATCGGCGGTCCGATCCTGTTCGTGCTCGGACTCCTCGGCGCCGGCGCCCTGGCGTACGGCCGCCGGGAGCGCGACCTCGCGCTGACGCCCGCCGAACGCGACTACCTCTCGTACCGTGACGACCGGTCCGAGTTCGCGGAGTGGATCACGACGTTCCGGCTCCCGACATCCGTCCACGAGCGTCCCGAGGCGGAGGCGGAGAGCCTCCGCGACCTCGTCGACTTCGCCATCGACAACGACACGGGCGTCATCGAGGACCCCGAGACGGGGGCGTACCACGCCGTGACCGGCGAGTTCGTCTACACCTACCGGCCGCCGTCTCCCCCCGCTGTCGCTCCGGAGGGCGGCGCGGCCGGCGCCGATCCGGACTCGGGGGACGACGACGCGCACTCGGCGGGAGACGCCTCGACCGCGACGGACGACGGCTCGGACACCGACGACGCCTCGACCTAGGGGTCTCCGTTCGGGCGCCTCCCGAGATCGAGTCCCTGCGGATGCCCGACGAGAATCGGGGGTCGACGTCGACGGCCCCGCGGTCGGTCTCGGCACCGCGGTCGACCGGTCAGGGAAAGTAACCTACTTGAGTGCGCACGGGCAACCAACGATCGCAGTCCCGTGGTGTAGTGGCCAATCATAATGGCCTTTGGAGCCATTGACGGCGGTTCGAATCCGCCCGGGACTATTCTCCGAACGAAGTGAGGACGAATAGTCGCAATGCGGATTCGAATCGGGAAACGGAGCGAAGCGGAGTGACCGTGGTTCGATATCCGCCCGGGACTACTTTGGCGCGGGTAACGGGGCGGGGGATACCGAGAACTCGGTCGCGCTCCCTCACACGAGCACCCCTGCAGCGATCACGGAGCCGGTAATGACGGCGCCGACGAACTGTGTTCTGGTAGCGTAGATGCGAAACGGAGCGATCATCAGCGGTGTGATGACGACGATCGAAGCCGCTCCGATCCGCGACGGGAGGGCGGTCGATACGGCGGCTAATCGAACGACGAGCGCCCAGGCGGCAACGTGAAAAGCAGTAAGTCCCCGGTAGTACGGCGTCTCGTCGCCGGCGACCGTGTCGTCGTCGGAGTAGCGGGCCAATCGCAAGACGCCGAATCCGAGGATGACCGCCCCGGCGAGATCTCGAACACGGCCGACCCGGTAAGGAGGTCGGACACGACGACCGCGGCCGGGACGAGGTAGATCACCACGTCCGCCAGCGCGTCGAGGTGGGCTCCGAGCGGCGAACCGTAGCCGCGTCGCGCCAGACAACCATCGGCCTTGTCACACAGGAACGCGAGAAGCAGCGTCAGCGTTGCCGCGCCGGGATCGCCCCGCAGGAACAGGCTGACAGCCGTCCATCCCAGCCCCAACCCGACGAGCGTGGCGTAGTCCGCGAGAGCGAGTCGGCGGAACACCCTACGACTGCCCTCTGTGTTGAAATCCGAACACCTGATAGTACGATCGAGTGCGCTTCCGTTCGAAGCCCACGCCCGTCAGAACGCGCTTCGATGGGGCGTTATCGATTCCGACCAGCGTCTGGACGCGCGTTTGCGACGTCTCGTTCGCGACGAACGAGAGTGCTCGGGCGACGAGCGCCGTCGCGACGCCCCGACGACGCCACTCGGGAGTGACGTACAGTCCCCAGAAGTAGGCACCGTCGAAGTCGATCGCTCGCTCGAGCGGCTCGACGTAGAAGGGGCGATCGACCGTCACGGGCTGGACGCCGACGACGCACCCGTCTGCGACTGCGACGACGATTCGGTCCCGATCAGACAGTTCCGATCGGTCCATTCGGCCTGTGAGAGTGACCGTTTCTGGAGCAGCAACGCGAAGTGAGATTTCGTCGGGAACGGATGGGTCTGGGAGCGGGCCGCCGAGCGTGTGTTCGAACTGCTCAAGTCGTGAGAACATCATCCCAGCACTCGCGAGCGTGTCAAACACCCGGTGGCCGACTGCCGTCCGAGTGAGCCTCCATATCGGGAATGTCACCGAAAACAGTAATTACATACACATAATATGTTTTCTGATTCGGCCAGTCTCAGACACGTGTCGGGTGACTACGGACAGCCGGCGCATCACGCGGCATGAGACGTGGTGATCGCTGCGAGCCACGAGCGTGTCGGGTATGAAAGAGACAGACGAGCTTCTGGACACGGGCGTGGACGACCTGAATTCCCCCCCCCTGGTGACTCAGTCTCTCCCGCGTTATTCGGCTTCTTCGGCGATCCGGGTGTCCCCGTCACCACGATGCGTATCCGAACACCGCCACCGTATTAGGGCATAGATGTTTTGCGGTAGGCACCGAATGGTCGAGCAGCGGCCGATCACGACGGACGCCGGCGGCGGTGTCTCGGCCGAAAGAGACGAACACTGATGGCCCCAGACCTCACACTCGTTACGACCGCCGTCGCGCTCCCCTTCGTTGCCGCAGCCCTCACGCCGCTTCTGTATCGCATCCTCGGCGAACGAACCGGGTACGCGGGGGCCGCCGTCGCGGCGGCCAGTTTCGGACTGCTGGCGACGGGGATCAACAGTTACGGCACCGTCGGGGTGCCGTGGGTCCCCGCCCTCGACGTGGGAGTCCAGTTCACCGTCGACGGGTGGGGACTCCTCTTCGCGCTCCTCGCCAGCGGTATCGGCGTCCTCGTGTTCGTGTACTCGGCGGAGTACATGCACGGCGAGGAGGGGCTCGCTCGCTACTACGCGGCACTGCTGGCGTTCATGGGATCGATACTCGGCGTCGCGCTCGCCTCCGACCTCGTGCTCGTCTTCCTGTTCTGGGAGCTGACGAGCCTCTGTTCGTTCGTGCTCATCGGCCACCACACCGAGGACGGCGAGTCCCGCCGCTCGGCGCGGATGGCCATGGTCGTCACCGTGGGCGGCGGCCTGTGCCTGCTCGGGGGACTGCTCATGCTCGCGGTGGCGGCGCGGGGTCCCCTCGGCGGCGTGACCTTCGATCTGACGGCGATGATCGCGAACGACGAGGCGATGCGCGCCGCGCTCCGCGAGTCGGGGCTGTTCGTCCCGGCACTGGGCCTGATCGTCGCCGCCGCGGCCGCCAAGTCCGCACAGGTGCCGCTCCACTTCTGGCTGCCGAACGCCATGGTCGCTCCGACGCCCGTCTCCGCGTTCCTCCACTCCGCGACGATGGTCAAGGTGGGCGTCTACTTCCTCGGCCGCGTGCGTCCCCTCCTGATGAGTCCCGAGTGGGTGTCGCTCGTCGCGACCCTGGGCCTCCTGACGATGGCTGTCGGGGCGCTGCTGGCGGTGGCCGCGACCGACACCAAGGAGCTGCTCGCGTACTCGACGGCGAGCCACCTCGGACTGATGGTCGCGGGGTTCGGCTTCGACATCGTCTACGGCGGCGAGGCCGGCGCGTTCCACCTGCTCAACCACGCGCTGTTCAAGGCGCCGCTGTTCCTCGTCGCGGGTATCGTCGTCCACGAGGCCGGGACCCGAAACCTCGACAACCTCGGGGGGCTCTGGCGGGAGCTCCCGGTGACGGCCGCCGTCACCGTGGTCGCCGCGTTGAGCATGGCGGGCGTCCCGCCGTTCAACGGCTTCTACTCCAAGGAGCTGCTGTTCGAGGCGGCGTACGAAGTCGCTCACGAGGCCGGCGGCGTCGCCTGGCTGTATCCCGTCGTGGCGACCCTCGCGAGCGTCTTGACCGTCGTCTACTCTCTGAAGTTCCTCGCGCTGTTCTTCGGCGAGCGGCGGGCCCCGGTCGCGGACGTCCACCGACCGCCGATCGCGCTGGTCGTGCCCCCCGCCGTGCTGGCCCTCGCGGCGGCCGTCGTCAGCGTCGCGCCGCAGTTGGCGGTCGACGCCATCGTCCAAGGCGCCGTCGACGCCACCGCCACCGGCGAAGCCCGACTCGAGGTCGGACTGCCGACGCACCTCTCGCCCCCGGTCGCGATGTCGGCCGTCGCCCTCCTCGGCGGGTTCGTTGCGTACCCGCTTCGAGGGCGTCTCGCGGCGGGCATCGAACGCGGCGTCGACGCGCCGGTTCCCGTCCGGCCCAGCGGGTGGTACGACTGGACGGTCTCGACCGCGGAGGTAACCGGCGCCCGGTTCGGCTCGGTGATCCACAACGGGCTCCTCCGGACGTACATGGGGTGGGTGGCGGCGGCCGGAAGCCTGCTCGCGCTCGCCGGCTTCGCCGTAGCGGGGGGACCCCTCGAGACCGGCGGGATCGGCGTGCCGCTGTCGGTCGCCGTCGTGTTGGGGGTCGCGACCCTCGCCGGCGTGGCCGTGGCGACCGCGTCGTCGCACGTCGCCGGCGTGCTCACGCTGTCGATCCTCGGGTTCATGTTCGCCATCTTCTTCATCCTCGCGAGCGCGCCCGACCTGGCGCTCACGCAGCTGGTCGTCGAGACGCTCATCCTCCTCATCTTCCTGCTCGTCCTCCAGCGGTTGCCGTCGTTCTACTCGGAGGTCCGACCGCTCGCGATCGCCCGTGACGCGGGCGTTTCACTACTCGTGGGCGCGATGGCGTTCGTCTCGGTCCTCCTGACGATACCCGCTCCCGACGCCGACCCGACGAGCGTCGCCACGTACTACACGGAGCAGGCGGTTCCGGGCGGCGGCGGGACGAACGTCGTCAACGTCATCCTCGTGGATTTCCGGGCGTTCGACACGCTCGGGGAGTTGCTGGTCGTCGCGATCGCCGCGATCGCCATCCTCGTGCTCGTGACGATGCGGACCCGCGGTGAGGCGTCCGGGGCCGAGGACGCAGCGGAATCGGTTCCCGACGGGGGTGACTCGCCGTGACCACGACGATCATGCGGACGACGGCCCGAGTGACCGTTCCCATCGTGCTCGTCGTCGCGATCTCGCTGTTCCTGCAGGGCCACAACCTGCCCGGCGGCGGCTTCATCGGCGGCGTCCTCACCACCGCGGCGTTCGTTCTGATCTACGTCGCCCACGACCTCGATTACCTGGAGTCGGGGGTGCTCGGCAGGGAGGTCGAGCCCGGGACCAGCATCTTCGAGAACCGCACGGTCACCGCCTACCGCCGCGTGTTTCTCGCCGGCCTCGTGGTCGTTCTCGGCAGCGGCGTCGCGGGGATCGTCGTCGGCGACCCGTTCTTGACCCAGGGGTACGTTCACCTCGAAGGCATTCCGATCTACCACGAGGTCGAACTCGCGAGCGCGCTCGTGTTCGATCTGGGCGTGTACCTCGTCGTCGTCGGCAGCCTCCTCACTATCGTCTCGGTGGTGAGCGCCGAATGATCCGAGCCGGAGAGCCGCCGGCCGCCCGACGGAGGGCTGGTGAGCGATGAGCGTCGCCCTCGCGGTCGCGGTCGGCGGACTGTTCGCCGTCGGGACGTTCCTGCTGTTACAGCGGGACCTCGTGCGGATCGTGTTGGGAGTCGCCGTCGTCTCCCAGGCGACGTTCGCCTATCTGATCGCGATGGGCGGCATCGATGAGGGGACCCAAGACCTCGTGCCCGTCCTGGAGGGCCACGGTGGCGGAGCCCCCGAGGTCGCCGACCCGGTGGTACAGGCGCTCGTCCTGACGGCGATCGTCATCAGTTTCGGAACGACCGCGCTGGCGCTCGTGCTGTCGTACCGCGCCTACGAGGAGAACGATACCATGGATGTCACGGAGTGGACGGAATGAGCGTGCTCGTGATCGCGCCGCTGCTCGTCGCGCTGACGACCGTCGTGCTTACGCTCCTGCTCGGTCGCCGGCCGCGCCTTCAGCGGGCGACGAGCGTGGCCGGCGCCGTCGGCTACCTCGGAACGGTGTCCGTCGCCGTCTGGACGCTGGTTCTCGGGCCGGGGGCCCCCGGCGCGGCGGCCTATCAGGTCGGCGACTGGCCCGCCCCCTTCGGGATCACGCTCGTCCTCGACGGGCTGTCGGCGTTCATGCTGACGATCGCCGCGGGCGTCGGCATCGCTTCGATACTGTTCTCGGTCCGGTACGTCACCCCCGAGAACCAGCGCGTGTACTATCACCCGCTGTTTCACGCGCTCCTCGTGGGCGTGACCGGCGCGTTCCTCACCGGCGACCTGTTCAACCTGTTCGTCTGGTTCGAGGTGATGCTGATCGTCAGTTACGTCTTCGTCGCCTTCTACGGCACCGGTCACGCCACCGCGGCGTCGTTCCGGTACCTCGTGATGAACGTGTTCGGAAGCGCGCTCATGCTCGTCGCCGTCGGCGGCCTGTACGCCACGACGGGGACGCTCAACATGGCCGACATGGCCCGGCGACTGGCGACTCCCGACGCGTACGGCATCGATCCCGCGCCCGTCGTCGGGCTGTCGGCGCTGCTCCTCGCGGTGTTCGCGCTGAAAGCCGGGCTCGTGCCCTTCCAGTTCTGGGTGCCCTCGGCCTACACCGCCGCCCCGGCGCCCGTCACCGCGATGTTCGCCGGCGTCACCAAGAAGGTCGGCATATACGCGATCGTTCGCCTCTACTTCACGGTCTTCGCCGCCGCGAGGATCCCCGTCGACGTGCCGGGTATCACCGTCACGTCACCACTGGAGTTCCTCGCCCCGGTGTTGGGGACGATGGGGGTGGCGAGCATCGTCATCGGGGGGGTCAGTGCCGTCGGCCAGGACCGGCTCGAGGGCGTGTTCGCGTACTCGAGCATCGGGCAGGTCGGCTTCATCGCGCTTCCCGTCGCCATCGCCGCGGCGGCGGATCCCGCGGGGACGCTCCGCGGAGTCGCCATCGCGGCCGCGCTCGTGTTCGCGCTCCACCACGCGCTCGCGAAGGGACTGCTCTTCCTCTCGGTCGCCGCCGTCGAGGACGCGACCAAAACGGACAGGCTGCGGGACCTCGGCGGCCTCGCCGGCCACTCGCCGCTGCTCTCGGGAGCCGTCTTCGTCGGCCTCCTCTCGCTCATCGGCCTCCCGCCGCTGACCGGGTTCTTCGGGAAGTTCCTCGCGTTCGACGCGGCGGTCCGGGGACTCGCGTCCGGTCCCGACACGCTGTCGGCGCTCGCACTGGTCGCGTTGCTCCTCGGCGCCGTACTCACGATCCTGTACGCGACGCGGGTGTGGGTCGACGGCTTCTGGGGACGGGAGACGGCGGCGGTCGAAGTCGCGTCCGTCGAGTCGGGACAGGTCGCGGTCCTCGTCGCGCTCGCGGTGGCCGTCGTTCTCGTCGGCGTGGGGTTCGACCCGGTCTACCGGTTCGCCGAGACGGCGGCGACCGCCGCGCTCGACGGCGAGGCCTACGTCGACGTCGTGGGGCTGAACGGGGGTGAGCGGGCGTGACCCGCACCTGGCCGGTCGCCGGGTTCCTGTTCGGCCTCATCTGGGTGTTCGTCCAGGGACCGCCGCTCGCGCCGGAACCGCTCCTCGGGTCGCTGCTGATCGGCCTCGTGGTGGGTCTCCCCACGGCCTTCGTCTTCCGACGGCTGTACGGGGAGACCGTGGATCTCCCCCGGACGATTCGCGGGATCCCGTACGTGTTGTTGTACGCGCTGACGTTCATTCGGGAGGCGATCGTCGCCAGTCTCGACGTCACGTACCGCGTGCTCGCGCCCGCCGGACCGGTCGAATCCGAGGTGATCCTCATCCCGCTGCGCGTGCGGACCGATCTGGGCGTGACCACCATCGCCAACAGCATCACGATGACTCCGGGGTCGCTCACGATTAACTACGACCCCGAGGAGAACGCGCTGTACGTCCACGTCATCGACGGGAGCGATCCGGAGGACATCGTCGACCCCATCCGCGACTGGGAGAACTACGCGCTCGTCATCTTCGACGAGGAGCTCTCGCCGAGCGACCCCGCGCCGGACTTCGCCGTTTACCCGCCCGAGCGAACGCATCCGAGCCTCGAACAGGCCGCCCCGGACGCGGCGGAAGAGACGGAGACCGGACCGCCGATCGAGGAGGGCACGGGAGGTGACGGAAATGGCCGCTGAGGGGGCGCTGTTGCTGGTCATCGACGCCGCGATCGTCCTCGTGGCGCTTCTGAACCTGCTGTGCGGCTACCGAGCGGTCCGCGGTCCGACGGTGCCCGACCGCGTGGTCGCGCTGGACGCCATCGCGACGAACGTCGTCGCCATCGCCGTCCTGTTCGCCATCAAGACCGGCCGGGGCCTCTTCGTGATCGTCAGTCTCGTGCTCGCGATCATCGCGTTCCTCTCGACGATCGCGGTTGCCAAGTTCATCACCGAAGGCGACATCATCGTGACGAAGGAGTGACCACACCATGACTTACCACCACCGAGCACGACGGGACGTTCCGACTGATAAACGCGTTTTCGGGGGGTACCGTCGATGATCGAGTCGACATCGATACGGATGTGGATCGTCATCGGGCTGATCGTCGTCGGGACGTTCTTCCTCACGGTCGGGACGATCGGGCTGTTGAGACTGCCGAACGTGTACAACCGGATGCACGCGACGAGCAAGCCGGCGACCATCGGAGCGGTCGCGGTCTTTCTCGCCGGGTTCGTGTACTTCGGTCCCGGGGGCGCGGGCCTCTCGTCGCTCATCGGCATCGTCTTCCTGTTCCTGACGGTACCGACCGGCGCTCACATGATCGCGCGAGCGGCGGAACAGACCGGCGTCCCGTTCCTCGGATCCGTGACGTGGCCGGGCAAATCCGACGACGAGTAGGGGGGCTCCCGACGGTCACCGACCGGGCGCGGCCGCGATCGGTCGACGGTCTCGCAGTCACCAGGGGCTTGACCGGGACCTGGCGGGTGTCGCCGCCATGTGTGTCATTTTTTAACATGCAGTTCCTGTGGGAGCGTATGGACCACGCGCAGTACCGCGATGCGGTCGTCGAAAACAGACGAAAACACGGGTTCGAGCGGGTCGAGGGGGACACCGGCGGGTTCGACCCGGTGTGGGAGGCCCGCGACGAGGACGACTCGATCGGAGCGATCACCGTCCTCGCCACGGTCGTCGAGGATCCGGATCCGGAGCCGGACGACATCGTCGAGACCGCCGACGCGTTTCGCGAGGTGCTCGTCGACCGCGTCGACGACCGACGCGAGTCGGTGACCCCGCTCGGCTACGTCGTGTTTCTCGTGTCCGACCCGGACCCGTCGCTCGTCGACGCCGCGTGCTCCTACACGGTCGCGCGCCGCCGCACGAACGTCTTCCCCGTCGTCTACGACTGCGAGGCGGAGACGCTCCACCGGCACGACGTCCCCCGGCTGAAGGGACGGGGGATCTACCGGCGACAGGCCGACGACACGGAACGCCTGTTCGACGTGTGAACCGCGGCTAAACCCGAGACCGGCCGTTTAGATCAGGCGCTCGGCGATCCGACCGGCGCCCTCCGCGGCGGCGGTCGCGGGGTCGTCGGGCGAGACGACTTCGACGTCGCGGGCGAGCTCGGCCGAGAGCCGCTTCTCGAACGCCTCGGTGAGCCCGGGGATACAGGCCATGCCGCCCGTCACCGCGACGGGACGGCCCAGCGCGAGCTGGTACGGCTTCGCGTGGTCGTTCGCGAGCTCCGGCAGGAACTCGTCGGCGACGGCGTCGACCGCCTCGTCGACGTACCGGTCGACGGGCTCCCGCACGCCGCGGTCGACGGTGAACTCGTGGCTCCCGCCGCCGGGCCGCTGGATCACGTCCGTGAACGGCTCGAAGTCGTACACGTCCGCGTGCTCCTCCTTGTACTCGCGCGCGGTCGTCCGGTCGACGTGGACGCGCCCCCGGCTCTCCGCCTCGACGGCGGCGACGATCCGACGGTCGACCTCGTTGCCGGACACCGAGTCGGTCGAGAACGGCGAGAGCTGCTCGCCGCGCCGGTAGGCGCACGCCTCCAGCGTCGTCGACCCCATGTTGATCGAGACGAACACCTCGTCGACGGCGGCGAGACCGTCGCCGTACGCGGGGATCGCCCCGCACAGTGACTCGGGATAGCTCCGCGTCTCGACCCCCCCGATAGAGGAGCCCGCGATCACCGATTCGAGGTTCTTCACGCCCGTCTCGTCGTCGACGGCGGGGACGGCGTAGACGACCGCGCCGTCCGCGGGAACGTCGTGGTCGTCCACGACGGCCTCGAAGAACCGCGCCGCGTCGGCGACGCTCTCGTCGTCCTCCGGCAGTCCCGACCGGAGCATGAATCGAACGGTGTCGGGGCACTCGATCGCGGCCTCGCGTCCGAAAAGGACCTCGTCGTCGCCCGTGGCGTCGTCGGACGTCGCCAAACACGTCAGCGTCGAGCGGCGCTCGCGGCCGCCCCGCCCGTCGGGGAGGTCGAGTACCGTCCGAGCGCTGCCGAGTTTCACGCCGACCGCGTTCGGGCCGTCTCTGTCGTTTCTGACCGCGGATTCGTCGCCGTCGTCGCTCATCGGCAATCGCTCGCACACGAGGCGATCCGGGCGATGGAGACGAGACTGATCCGGTGGTCCGCGGGAGTGAACGGCCGGTCGTGACGAGGGGCGTCGAACCCCTCCAGCCGACGCGTCAGCGCGTCGACCGCGTCGGTGGCGACCCAGCCGAGTTCGGCGTAGTACGAGAGCGCGTCGCGGCTCCGCAGGTGGCCGCCGACGTCGACGAGGTACCCGAGCCACTCGCCGACCTCGCGTTCCGCGTCCGGCGAGGCGGGGATCGCCCGCAGGTACGGGCGGTCGCCGGCGTCGTCGGGGTGAGGACCGCCGCCGGACAGCCGCAGCCCTCGCTGACGCTGGAGCAGTTCGGCGAACGCGGCCGAGCGAGCCGCCTGTTCCGCTCGGTTCCGGTTCGGCTGGCGAAGCGACCGCTCCCGAGGCGCTCCGTCCGCGCCGTCCCGCGGTGCCTCCGCGATCCGGCGCAGCTCACGTACGTCGTATCTCCGTGGATCCAGACTCATGGTCGGTCCGTCGGTCGCGTCCGTACCGTCACGCTCACCGCCGCGTTATATGAGAGTACCCTCGCAGTTATCAGCGGTGAGAAAACGCCCGTCTCCCGGCTCGGGACGCGTGCAGTTGAACGGCGGGGCGCTGAAACTCGGGAGTTCAGGTGTGGAGCAGATCACCGTTCAGCTCGTCCTGGTGATCGCGTATCAACCGGAGAAGCGGAGCGATCTCCGTCCAATTCCGTCCCTGTGAGAACGTGCCCGACTCCCGGTCCCAGTCGATGAACCCCATATCGGCGAGCTTCGGGAGATGCGTGTGGGTTAATTCGAGCCGAGTGGTAGCGGACTCGTCAGGCGTACGGTCCTCCGCGAGAAGATCGAACGGATCGAGACTGTCGTGCGGATTCGCATCCAAGAGGGCACAGAGGAGCTGGCGACGATCCGCGTCGGCGAGCGCGTCGAAGGCGCGGTCGTTCCGACTGGTTGCGGACATGTTACGGTACCCGTTCGCCGCCGTACGGTCGGTCGGTCGACTGACTGTCGGCGTCGGTGACGGACACGCTGTGTCGACCGGCGGCGGCAGCGACGCCGGTCATCGCGTCGAGCACGACGACCGCAGTCGGGAGGTTGGCTGCCGTACGTTCGCTCATCATCTATCGGAGTCTGGCGCCGTTACGGTATAAAAAGAGAGCTTAGTTAACTCGGTTTAAACGGGATTTCTGTCGGTCGCGAGCGCTGTCTCGGTGGTTTTCGAAATGTGAAACCTTCAGGCGATGCCTGACCGCTCCGGGTCGAATGGGATCGCCTCGCGGCTCGAACGGTGGGTGAGCGCATCCGATCCGTCGATCGCGAGTCAAATCGCCCGCGCCCCGGAGTGCGGTGCGTCGTCGTTGACTACTCCGTTGCCCGGACGAGGGAACTGGAACCCTCCTGTGACGAGACCGCGAAGACCCACCGCGGGCGCGTCGTGTCGTCGATACGGACGCCGGCGACTCACCGTTCGTCTTCGCCCTCTCCGTCGCCGAGGTCGACGACCGCCTGTCGCCGGAGCGCGCGTTCCAGAAACTCTCGGGGGAGCGAGGCGATGTCACCGGTCTGCACTCGCCAGAAGTTCGCGTACAGCCCGTCCGTCTCGAGCAGCCCCTCGTGCGTGCCGTCCTCGACCACCCGCCCCTCGTCGAGGACGAGGATCCGGTCGGCCGTCCGGACGGTCGACAACCGGTGCGCGATGACGAAGGTGGTCCGATCGGCGGCGAACTCGGCGAGTCGGTCCTGGATAAGCGCCTCCGTCTCGGTGTCGACCGCCGAGGTCGCCTCGTCTAACACCAGGATAGCGGGATCTTTGAGCATCGTTCGCGCGAGCGCCAGCCGCTGGCGCTGGCCCCCCGAGAGCTTCACCCCCCGTTCGCCGACCACCGTGTCGTACCCGTCGGGCAGGTTCTCGATGAACTCGTGGGCCTGCGCCCGCCGGGCGGCCCGTTCGACGTCGTCGTCGGTCGCGTCGAAGGTGCCGTAGCGGACGTTCTCCCCGACCGTACCGAAGAAGAGGAACGGCTCTTGGCTGACGTAGCCGATGGAGCGCCGGAGGCTCCGGAGCGTCACGTCGCGGACGTCCTGTCCGTCGATTCGGACGGCGCCCTCGTCGGCGTCGTACAGGCGCGGCAGCAGCTTCAGCAGGGTCGACTTCCCGGCGCCGGTCGGCCCGACCACTCCGACGGTCGTCCCGCCCTCGACCGCGACGTCGACGTCGGTGAGCACGGCCTCCCCCGAGTAGGCGAACCGGACGTCGTCGTAGGTCACGGCGCCCTCGTCGATCTCGAGCGGGTCGGCGTCGGGACGGTCCCGAATCGCGGGGTCCCGAGAGAGCACGCCCTGAACCCGGCTGCCGGCGGCCTTGGCCCGCTCGTAGTCGTCGACGACGTCGCCCAGCCTGATGATCGGCCAGAGGAACTGCTGGGCGTAGATCACGAACGTGACGAACGCCCCCGGCGTCAGCGCGCCCGTCAGCCCGAACACCGGCCGGCCCAGCACCCACAGCCCGCCGACGAGGAAGGTGATCGCGAAGCCGACGCCGGAGATGACGTTCAACCCCGGGAAGTACGTGATCCGGACCTTGATCGCCGAGAGGTTGGCGGCGAGGTACTCGTCTGAGGCCTCGGCCACCCGGTCGGCCTCGAACCGCTCGGCTCCCTCGCTCTTGATGACCTCGATGCCGCTGACGTTGTTCTCCAGCCGGGAGTTCAGGTCCCCGATCTCCTCGCGGATCGACAGGTACCGCGGCTCGATCAGCCGGGTGAAAAGCAGGGTGAACGCCGCGAGCGCCGGGATCGGCAACAGGGTGACCGCCGTCAGCGGGACGTTCAATCCGACGAGGATCAGCCCGATGCCGACGACGGTCGCGAGGATCCACAGCGTCGCGCTCAGGCCGTCCTCCAGAAACGTCTCGAGCGCGTTGACGTCGTTGTTGAGGACGCTCATCAGGTCGCCGGTTCGGTGGCCGGTGAAATAGGCGAGTTCCAGGTCTTGAAGCCCCTCGTAGGCGTCGACTCGGAGGTTACGCTGGACGCGCTGGGCGAAGACGCTCCACCCCCAGTCCTCGATCCACGACGCGACCGCGCCGGCGAGGGTCGCCCCCATGAGGATCGCGATCGAGAAGTAGAGCTGCTTGACGTCGGTGCCGGGAACGAGCCCTTCCGGCACCAACGGAAGCGCGTACGGCCGCTCGGCGAGGAAGATGGCGTCGACGGCCAGTCCGATGACGAACGCGGGGATCAGCCCGAACGCCCGGCCGACGATCGTGGCGACGGCCCCCACGACGGCGTACCGGCGACCGGTGCCGTACTCGGTGTACAGTCGCCAGATCGGGTTCTCCGACCACGAGCCGGGCGGCGCTGCCCCGTCGACTGACCGTTCGCGGTCCGTCGCCATACCGCAAGCCTGGCGCGCGTGAACCAATAGCCTGTGCATGGTTCGCCGCGGGGCTCGGGCCACGGACGGTCGGACGCTGAACAAGGTTCATGCGTTTATAGGTACGTGTATACATACCAAGATGGACGAACTCGACCGAGTCCGGAAGCGATTCATGACGAGCCAGGCGCTCATGGATCAGATCCGCTACGCCGCCGAGTCGTTGAGCCTGGAGTTCGACCGGTGGGAGCAACCGCACGTCGCCGGGCCCAGCCTCTACGTGTTAATCGTCGCCGAGATGAGCTTCGACGGGTTCACCGACCCGCTCGGCGCGAACAGGTGGCCGATCAAGCGGTGTCAGCTCGTCACCGACTCGTTAGACAAGTTCACCGCGGTCGCCCGCGACGTGGCGTTCACGCAAGACGGCGCGGTCATCGTCACCGCGGACGGGACGATCCAGGAGCAGATGGTGCGCGTCCGCAACCCGTCACCGGGCGAGATACCGGGAAGCGACGACATCGCCCCCGCCGACTGGATGGGGACCAAACACCTGAGCGCGCTGGAGACCTCGCTCCGCGAGGAGGTCATCTGGGCGGTCACGCTCAGCGAGGAGGACGGCCGCGTCACCACGTTTCTGGACGGCACGTATCAGGACTACCCGCGCGACGAGATCGGCGGTCGGTGGCGACCCGACGAGTGAGTCCGGGGGGATCGCGCCCCGCGGATCCGCGGCTCGACCCTCGCGCTCGGGCCGGCGGCCTCTCAGCAAATAACCGATTCTCGATGAATTATAAAATATCTCATTGGTTCTGAGCCCGTTTTGAACGGTCGGACGCGACTCGTGAACAGTCCCGAAACGTCCGGGATTTCGGCTAATCCAACCAAACCCGCGCCAACGCTCTGGCCCTTATATGATGGCGGCGGTCCATGCGACGAGTATGTCCGGTGTTCCCCATGTCGAGTAAAACGTCCTCTTCGCCGATTCGGGCGCCGATGCGGATCGGGGCCAGCGTCTCGAGCGCCTGTTGGAACCGAGCGGTCGCGAGCGTTCGCGCGGTCGCCTTCTGGGCGGCGATCCTGTTGCCGCTCGCGTACGTGCCCGCCGCCTACGGAGTTGGCTTCGACGGGTGGAGTCCGCTGGCGCTCATCGCCCTCCACGCGGCGTGCGTCGTCGTCGGTCACAACCACGGCAGCGCCGGGAGCCAGTCATGAGCGCGACGGACACCCCCGCGCGGTCGGCCGCGAGTTCGTCCGAGTCGTCGGGGTCGAAGGCCGACCGGCTCGCCGCGTTCCTCCGGGCCGAGGCGGCCGACGGCGAGACGTACTTCAAAGCGAAGTTCATCGCCGACGACGTCGGCCTCTCGCCGAAGGAGATCGGCGCGCTGATCGTCCGGCTGCAGGACTCTGTGCAGGACCTCGAGATCGAGAAGTGGTCGTACACCGGGGCGACCACGTGGCGGGTCGCACGGCGGTAGCGGGTCCTGAGGCGGGTGGCCCGCACGACGGTCGCGGATCGTCACGCGGGCGGCTCGACGGCGGCGTCCGCGTGATCGGCACGCTCGATTCGACGCGGCGGTATTCTTACCACCTCGCTGGGAGGCAGTCACCTCAGCGTTTTAGCCCGCGGAGCCGCTAGGAGGCCTATGAAGCGAAACGTCGGACGGATCGACGCGATCGCCCGGATCGCGGGCGGCGTCGGGATCGCGGCGCTCGCCCTCCTCGTCGCGAGCGGCACGGTGAGCGTTCCGGTCCTCTCCGCGGTCGGCCTCGGTATCGCCGCGGCGGTCCTGATCGTCGAGGGCGCGACGCGGCGGTGTCTGCTGTACCGCGCGCTCGGCATCGATCGCTGTCCGGCGACGTGACACCCCGCCTGCGGCCCGGTTCACCCGATCAGTGACCGCCCGATTCACGACGTGGTTGTCGAGAGCGACGGCTCCACGCCGAGGAGGTCGGCGCTCGCGTCCCAGAGGCGGCGGGCGGCCGCCGAGTCCTCCGCCGCGCGCGACGGTCGCGTCGGTCGTCGATCGGCGAAGTATCGGCCCGAGACGTCGGCCGTTCGAGGCGACACGGCGGGGACGAGCAGTTCGGCGGCGCCGTCCGCGACGCTCGTGACGACGGGTAGGGCGTCGAGCGCCTGTAGGACGCGCGGCAACGGTCCCGGGAGAAAGCGACCGAACCCGCTGCCCGGGATCGCACCGGGGTGGACGCTGTTCGAGACGACGTCGCGATCGGCCGCGTCCAGACGGGCGGCGAGCTCGTTCGCGAACAGGACGTTTGCGAGCTTCGAGTGCCCGTACGCCCACGTCGCGGAGTACTCCTCGACCGTTCGGACTCTGCTCAGGTCGAGCTCCGTCCCCCGGTGGGCGGCCGACGCCGTCGTCACGATCCGGGCACCGTCGGCGAGGTGATCGAGCAGCTCGACCGTCAGCAGATACGGACTGAGGTGATTCACGTGGAAGGTGTACTCGACGCCGAGGACGGTCAATCGTCCCCTCCGGAAGAAGCCGCCGGCGTTGTTGATCAGCAGGTCGAGCCCGTCCGTCTCCCGGCGAACGCTCGCGGCCAGCTCCCGTACCGAACCCGGATCAGCGAAGTCCGCCCGAACGAACCGGCCGTGTGCGCCGACCGCCTCGAGATCGTCGACGACGGCCGCTCCGGCCTCGCGGTCGCGACCGTGCACGACGACGTCGGCGCCGAGCCGACCGAGCGCGAGCGCCGCGGCGCGTCCGATACCGCTCGTCGACCCGGTCACCAGCGCCTGGAGGCCCGTGCAGTCGACGTCTCCGACGCCCGCGATGGTCTCCGGTTGCTTCGTCATGCCGCGTGTTAGTGCCGAACGGACTTGAGACCCACTGGAGTTCGCCGCCGTATCGCCCCCCGGCGCTCGCGACGGAGCGTCTGCCGTGAGCCGCCGCTGTCACCGTGAGCCGCGGACGCCAGAGTCGGCGTCGATTCGGGAGGCTACCACGAGATCCGCTCGCGGTCCTTCCAGAGTCGGCCGGCGGGACTCCCCGGCGCGAACCGCGCGAGCCACACCGGCGTCTCGGCGCCCTTCGACGGCGACCGGGGAGCGCCCTCCCCGCCCATGTCCGTTCGGACCCACCCCGGAGAGACGGCGTTCGCGATGAGTCCCCGGTCGCCGTACTCCCCGTCGAGGTACGCCGTCAGCCCGCCGACGCCGACCTTCGAAATTCGGTAGGCCGGGTACTGACCGCCCATCTGGCCCTCGGTGAACCGTCCGAGCCCCGACGAGAGCGTGACGACGCGCCCCCCGGGCTCGTCCAGTAGCGACGGTATCGCGTGTTTGGTCACGAGAACCGGCCCGCGGAGGTTCACGGCCATCGCCCGGTCGAACTCGCCGATATCCATCTCGTGGAGCGGCCCCGATCGGGGGAAGACTCCAGCGTTGTTCACCAAGACGTCGAGCGAGCCCTGTTCGCGCTCGATCCGTTCGACGGCCGCCCGGGCGTCGTCGGCTTCGGTCACGTCCAATCGGACCGCGTGCTGGTCGGGCGCGGTGACGTCGTCCGGATCCCGCGCGCCGGCGTACACGGTCGCTCCGAGCTCGGCGAGGTCCGCGGCGATCTCGGCGCCGATCCCTCGGGTCGCCCCCGTGACCAGGGCCACATCGTCCGTCAGATCTGACTTGAGATCGACTCCCGTAGAGGCGTCTGCCATGTTCCCGTTTCGGGCGCGTCGCCAATAGAAGCCCGGGGCCGACGACACGTCCCGGACGAGTCCGGTCCACGCCAGCGGCTCGCCGACATCCGCCCGTCGGAGTCGTTCGGAACGCCGTCCCGCGATCGCTGGGAGCCGGTCCCGATCGTGGGAAGGGATCGACCCCGTGCGGCGAATTCTCTACTCGACCGTCTCCCGACCGGTAACGGACTCCATCCCCAGCTCGTACAGGGTAAACCCGACGTTCTCGATCGCCTCGTCGAACAGCCGAAACGGCTGGAACCACTCGTTGAGCGTTTCCTCGTCGACGTCCGCTTCCCACTCCCGGAGCGGGCCGCGAACGTGAATACTCCACGACTCCGTCGTCGAGGCCTCGTAGCACACGAACGTGGCGGTCTCGGTCGATTCGATGAACCGCCCCTTCTCGCTGTCGTCGTCGTGGTCGCTCACCCGGAGCAGGAATCGGTCGCCGTCGTAGTGATAGCTCAGCGGGATGGTGTACGCGTCGTTCCCGTCCGCCAGCCCGAGGACGCCGTGCTCGCCCGCTCGCAGGTACTCGTCGACGTCGGACTCGGACATTCCGCTGGTGTAGACGTACTCTGCGTGTTCCATACGCCCCTGACGTGACGGAGGGACATATAGACACCTCGCCTGTCAGTCAACGACCACGACCGAACGTGCGGGTACCGACGGACGTCGCGTTCTACTCCGTCTCGTTCCACGGGAGCGGCTCCGTACACCAGTGACAGAAGTCGAGTTCGGCGTCGGTCTCCTTCCCGCAGTTCGGACACTCGACCTGCAGCGCCTCGTCGTCCTCGCCGGTGATCTCGGTCACGGGCGAGCCGGCGGTGGACCCCTCGTCGTTGGCGCTCGCGGCGCGGCGCCGGACCGCCTCCGCGGTCGCGTCGACCCGGTTCCGCTCGGCGACGTCCGCCCGTCCGACGACGTAGGCGTCGATCGAGGACAGCACGGTCAGCAGGGCGACCGGAAGCGTCACTTCGGTCGGGAGCGCGGCGGCGGCGTCGGCCGCCTGACCCGGCGTCAGAACCGAACTGCCCGCGTCGACGTCGTAGAGCGCCAGCAGCGCCACGGCGCCGCCGACGATCGTGAGGTGCCACAGCAGCGCCCGGCCCCAGCGGCGCAAGACGAGGTGCCCGAGCCCCGGGAACACCAGCGCCAGCACGGCGGCGAGGACGGGACGCAACTGGTCTCGCATACGACCCGGGTTTGGGTGGGGACTATTTACCGCCTGCGGTGTCGTCGCTCGCCCCGGCGCGGATAACAACCGTTAATCGACGCCCGGTCGTCCGGTTCGCCATGAGCAGGGCGACCGCCTTCGTTCCCGGGCACGTCACCGCCTTCTTCAGCGCGCACCCGGCCGAGCGTCCCGCGGCCGCCGGGTCGCGCGGGGCCGGTCTCACCCTCACCGACGGGGTGACCGTCCGGGTGTCGACGGCGGACCGGGCCGAGAGCGCGAGCGGCGCGACCGACGGCTCCCGCGAGATCGACGGGTCTCACACGATCGACGGGTCCCACACGATCGACGGCGATCCGGGGACCATCGGGGCGGTCGAGGACGTGGTCGCGGAACTGGGCTGCGGGGGCGTCGACGTCGGGGTCGAGACCGACCTCCCGATCGGCGCCGGCTTCGGCGTCTCCGGCGCCGCGGCGCTCGGCGCGGCCCTCGCGGCCAACGACGCCCTCGATCGCGGGCGCTCCGAGAACGAGCTAGTCCGGATCGCCCACGAGGCGGAGGTGGGCCGCGGTACCGGCCTCGGCGACGTGGTCGCGCAGGCCCGCGGCGGCGTCCCGATCCGAGTGGAGCCCGGCGCGCCGGGGGTGGGCGCGCTCGACGGGATCCCCGCCGACGCCCGCGTCGAGTACGTCACCTTCGGCGAACTCTCGACCGAGGCGGTCTTGGGCGGCGACACGACCGCCCTCTCGGCCGCGGGGGAGGAGGCGCTCGACCGACTCCGCGCGGACCCGCGGCTCCCGACCCTGATGGACGCGGCCCGCGAGTTCGCCCGCGAGGCGGACCTCCTCGTCCCCGAGGTCGCCGAGGCGATCGCGGCGGTCGGCGAGGCGGACGACGGCGTGGACAGCGGTTCGGACGGGCAGACCGCCGGCCACGGGGCCGCGATGGCGATGCTCGGTCGCACCGTCTTCGCGCTCGGCACGGGGCTCTCCGACGCGGGATACGACCCCGAGGTCTGCCGGATCGACGCCGCGGGCGCGCGGCTCGTTCGGGACTGACCGCCGCCCGCTCGCCCGTTCGCACTGCCGCCCGAATCCGGCCCCGTCGACGAACAAAGCTTTACCGCGTCGACCGCCTATCTCCGGCAAATGGTACTCGACGACCTCGGTTCGTCCCTGCGGAGCAGCCTCGACAAGCTCCAGGGGAAAAGCCGGCTTTCGGAGAGCGACGTCGAGGAGATCGTCAAGGAGATCCAGCGCTCGCTCCTCTCCGCCGACGTCGACGTCTCCCTCGTCATGGAGCTGTCGGACTCGATCAAGTCCCGGGCCCTCGAAGAGGAGCCGCCGGGCGGCACCACGGCGAAGGACCACGTCCTCAAGATCGTCTACGAGGAGATGGTCGAGCTGGTCGGGGACTCCACCGAGCTCCCCTTAGAGAACCAGACGATCCTCCTCGCCGGCCTCCAGGGGTCGGGGAAGACCACCTCCGCCGCCAAGATGGCGTGGTGGTTCTCGAAGAAGGGGCTCCGCCCCGCCGTCATCCAGACGGACACCTTCCGGCCCGGCGCGTACGACCAGGCCAAGCAGATGTGCGAGCGCGCGGAGGTCGAGTTCTACGGCGACCCCGACAGCGACGACCCGGTCCAGATCGCCCGCGACGGGTTGGCGGAGACCGAGGACGCCGACGTCCACATCGTCGACACCGCCGGCCGCCACGCGCTCGAAGACGACCTCATCGCGGAGATCGAAGAGATCGAGCGCGCCGTCGACCCCGACCGCTCGCTGCTCGTGTTAGACGCCGCGATCGGGCAGGGCGCCAAGGAGCAGGCCCGCCAGTTCGAGGAGTCGATCGGCATCGAGGGCGTGATGATCACCAAGCTCGACGGGACCGCGAAAGGTGGCGGCGCGCTGACCGCCGTCAACGAGACCGACTCGTCCATCGCCTTCCTCGGGACCGGCGAGACCGTCCAGGACATCGAGCGGTTCGAGCCCTCCGGGTTCATCTCGCGGCTGCTCGGCATGGGCGACCTCAAGCAGCTCTCCGAGCGCGTCGAGCGCGCCATGCAGGAGGCCCAGGAGGAGGACGAGGACTGGGACCCCGAGGACATGCTGAAAGGGGAGTTCACCCTGAAGGACATGAAAAAGCAGATGGACGCGATGAACCGGATGGGTCCCCTCGATCAGGTGATGGACATGATCCCCGGCATGGGCGGCGGGATGATGGACCAGCTCCCGGACGACGCGATGGACGTCACCCAAGACCGGATGCGCAAGTTCGAGCGGATCATGGACTCGATGACCGACGAGGAGCTGACGAACCCCCGCGTCGTCGGCCAGTCGCGCACCGAGCGGATCGCCCGCGGCTCCGGCACCGACGAGGAGACCGTCCGGCAGCTCTTAGAGCAGCACTCCATGATGGAACAGACGATCAGCCAGTTCCAGGGCATGGGCGAGGGCGACATGCAGCGCATGATGAAGAAGATGGGCGGCGACGGCGGCGGCCTCGGCGACATGATGGGCGGCGGCAAGGGACCGTTCTGAACGCCGCCGGCAGGATCCCCTCGCCGGCCCCGCACGTTGACGACTCGCCGACCCCGCACGTTGACGACTCGCCGGCCCCGCACGTTGACGACTCGCCGACCCCGCACGTTGACGTGGTGCGCTGAACTTCGCTGACGGTCTCCCCGACGCTTATACGCGCCACCGGGCTACAGTCGCGCTATGAACCTCGACCGGGTCAGGGAGTACGACGTGCTCGCGCTGACCGCCCTGATCTGGTTTCTCGGGAAGTTCGTGCGGTACGCGTTCCCGCCCCTCTTCGGGCCGTTGCAAGCGAGCTACGGCGTGAGCAACGCCGCCGTCGGCGCCGCGTTCTCGGGATTCATGACCGCCTACGCGCTGATGCAGTTCCCCAGCGGCACGCTCGCCGACCGCGTCGGTGCGGTCCGGGTGATCGCCGCGGGAGCGGCCGTCGCGGGCGTCGGTTCGCTCGCGGTCCTGTTCGACGCGCCGTTCGTCGCGCTCGTGGGCGCGATGCTCGTCATCGGCGCGGGGACGGGCGCGCACAAGACGGTCGCCATCCGGCTGCTCTCGCGGGTGTATCCGGCTCGAACCGGGCGCGCGCTGGGCGTTCTTGACACCGTCGGCGCGTTCGGCGGGGTGGTCGCGCCCGCGGCCGTGGTGCTGTTCGTCTCCCCGTCCCCCGCGCTCGCGACCCTGCTCTCGCGGTTGCCGGGCGCGGACTGGCGCGCGCTCTTCGTCGTCACCGGCCTCGTCGCGCTCGCGCTCGCCGTGACCTTCTTCGTTCGCGTCCCGGGGCGGCTCCCGGTCGACGCCGACCGCGGCCCGGAGCGCGAGGGCCCGGAACCGAGCGCCCGCGACTACCTCGCGCTGTTCGAGGACCGGCGGATCACGGCGTTCGTCTTCGTGACGATCGCCTTCTCGTTCGCGTACAACGGGACGGTCGCGTTCCTCCCGCTGTACCTCTCCGAAGCGGCGGGCCTCGCCGTGACGACCGCGAGCCTGCTGTACTCCGCGCTGTTCGCGGTCACGTTCGTTCAGCTCGTCTCCGGTGACCTCTCGGACCGACTCGGTCGGTTCCCGGTGATGGTCGCCGCGCTCGGGCTCGCGGCGGCGGCCCTCGTCGGAATCGTCGCCCTCGCGGGATCGGGCGCGGTCGTCCTCGGGGGCCTCGTCGTCGCGCTGGGGCTCGGGTCTCACGGGCTCCGCCCCGTTCGCGGCGCCTACCTCGTCGAGGCCCTCCCCGAGCGACTGGCCGGGGGCGGCCTCGGCGTCGTCCGGACGCTGACCATGAGCGCCGGCGCGGTCGCGCCCGCGTTCGTCGGCGGGGTCGCCGACGCCGTCGGATTCCGCCCCGCCTTCGCGCTGCTCGCCGGGTCGATGGGCGCGGCGGCGCTCGTGGCCACCGCGCTGTGGGCGACGGCCTAGCGCCGCGGCCGCCGGCCCTCACCCCTCCAGCGGGTCCGGCTCGAACCCCTCCGGATCGAACTCGTGCTCGCGGAGCCGGTCGGGGTCGACGGCCCGGAGCACGGACTCGTCGGTCGCCTCCAACACGACCGGCGGCGCGACCCCGGCGTCGGCCGCCTCGATCCACCGGCCGACGCAGAGACACCAGCGGTCGCCCGGCTCCAGTCCGGGGAAGTCGAACTCCGGTCGCGGGGTGACCAGGTCGTTGCCCCGCCCGCGGCTGTACGTCAGGAACTCCGCCGTCACGACCGCACAGAGGGTGTGATCGCCGACGTCGCCCTCGACGTCGCGGCAGCGGCCGTCGCGGAGGTATCCCGTGGCGGGGTCGTGACCGCAGGGCGCGAGATCGCCGCCGAACACGTTGCGGTCGTCCTCGCCCTCGTCGGTCTCGTCGGTGGACACGTCCCCCCTTCGGGGCCTGCGCGCCTTATCGGTGGCGCCGGTTCGGCCTTCGGCGCCCGACCGCGAAGGCCGCGACGCCGACCGCGGTGAGACGGATCGGTGCGTCTATCCGACGGGCCGCTCATCCGGTGGCATGGCCGAACGATGGCTGTACGGTTGGGGACTCGGATCGGTCGCGCTCGGCGGCGCCTCGCTCGTCGTCCCGCTGTACGTCGTCGAACTCGGCGGGGGGCCGGTGGCCCTCGGCGTGCTCGCCGCGGTCGCTGCCGTCGTCGGGGTCCCCGCCGCGCTGGGCGCCGGGCGGTTCGCCGACCGGACCGGAAAGCGCCGCGTGGTCGTGCTCGCGATGCTGGCGCTCGCCGCGGTCGGAATCGCCGTGATACCGCTCACCGATCGGGTGAGGCCGGTGATCGTCGCGAACGGCGCGATCTGGTTCGCGTTCGCGGCGGCCACCCCCGTCCTGACGCTGCTCGCGGTCGTCGACGTTCCGGAGAGCGCCTGGAGCGAGCGGATCGCGCTGTTGAACCAGTACCAGGGCGTCGGCTGGGCGCTCGGACTGCTGCTCGGCGCGGTCTGGACGAGCGTCGGCGGGCAGTTCCTCCCGACCGAGACCCTGATCCGGTGGCTGTTCGTTCCGCTCGCGATCGCCGCGGTGCTCGGTGTCGCCCTCGGGGTCCGCACGCTGCCCGCGGATCCGGGTCCCGGTAGCGACGGGGAGGTGTCGGGGACTCGTCTCCGGCGCGCGATCCGCGCGGCCGACCGATTCAGCGTCCGAAGCGCCACGTTCCCGTTCACCGTGGGACGAGCCGACTTCCGCGGCCTCCACCCCCGTCGGTTCGTCGAGCGGTTCACGCCGGTCCTCGCGCTGTACTTCGCCGCCGTCTTCTGCTTCTTCGCCGGATTCGCCGCCTTCTTCGCGCCGCTGCCGGCGTTCCTGACCGCGGTCGGGTTCGACTCCGACGGCGTGTTCGCGCTGTACCTGATAAACGGGCTCGCCGCCGCCGCCCTCTTCGGCACCGCGGGGCGACTGACCGCCGACCGCGACGTGGCCCTCCTGCAGATCGCCTCGCTCTCGACGCGCGCGATCGCGCTCCCCGTGGTCGCGCTCGTCGGCGCACTGTGGGGCGCGACGGCGCTCGGGTTCGGTGCCGCCGCCGTGGTCTTCGCCGTGATCGGACTGACGTGGGCGGTGATCGCGGTGACCGGGGGAACGCTCGTCGCTCGGTTCGCCCCGCTGTCGATCCGGGGGGAGGCGCTCGGCACGTACGCCGCGCTCGGCGCGCTGGCCGGCGGGGTGGGCAGCGTCGTCGGCGGGTGGCTCGCCGCCCTGAGCTACGCCGTCGCCTTCGGCGCCGCGGGCGGACTGGTGCTCCTCGGGGCGGCGATCGTCTTCCTCGTCCGGCGATACACCGTCGTGGAGACGCCGTTCCAACAGTAGGGCGAGCGACGACGCGGGCGACCCCGACCGGCGGGCAGTATAAGAAGCGTCCGACCGAACCCCGAGCAAATGAGCCGGAACGACGAGGTCGCCACCCTCTTGGAGGAGTTCGCCGACCTGCTCGAGGCGACCGGAGTCGAGTACAAGCCGACCGCGTACCGCCGCGCCGCCGAGAACGTCCGCGAGCACACCGCCCCGATCGAGAACCTCGCGGGCGAGGGGGAGGACGCCGTCGCTGAGATCGACCGCGTGGGCGACGCGATCGCCTCGAAGATCGTCGAGTACTTCGAAACCGGCGAGATCGGGGAGCTGGCGGAGCTTCGCGAGGAGCTTCCGGTCGACATGGCGGCGCTCACCGCGGTCGAGGGCGTCGGCCCGAAGACGGTCGGGAGCCTCTACGAGGCGCTCGGGGTCACCACGCTCGACGAGCTGGAAGCGGCCGCGGAGGCGGGCGAGATCCGGGAGGTCTCCGGGTTCGGCGCGAAGACGGAGGAGAACATCCTCCAGAACATTCCGTTCGCCCGCGAGGCGCAGAAGCGGACTCGGCTCGGCGACGCGAGGCCCGTCGCCGACGCGGCGCTCGCGTACCTCGCCGGCCTCGACGCGGCCGAGTCGGTCGAGGTGTGCGGGTCGATCCGACGCTGGAAGGACACCATCGGCGACATCGACCTGCTCGTCGCCAGCGACGCGACCGAGCCGATCCTCGAGGCGTTCACCGACTGGCCCGAGGCGGACGCGACGATCGAGGCCGGCACCGGGAAGGCCAGCGTCCGCGCGAACGGGACCCGGGTCGACCTCAGGATCGTCGATCCGGCGGAGTTCGGCGCCGCGCTCCAGTACTTCACCGGCTCGCGCGCCCACAACGTCGCGGTGCGCAACCGCGCGATCGACCGCGAGCTCAAGCTCAACGAGTACGGCCTGTTCGACGTGAGCGACGTCGACGACGCGGACGCCGGAGAAGACGGGGACGGCGCGGCCGACTCCGACGGCCAGCGCGTCGGCGAACGCGTCGCCGGCGAGACCGAGGCCGGGGTCTACGAGGCGCTCGGCATGGACCTGATTCCGCCCGAGCTCCGCGAGGACAACGGCGAAGTCGAGGCGGCCGCGACGGGCGGGCTCCCCGACCTCGTCGCGCCGGACGAGCTGCGCGGCGACCTCCACACGCACACCGACTGGTCGGACGGCGGGTTCGCGATCGCGGAGATGATCGCGGCGGCCGCCGAGCGCGGCTACGACTACCACGCCGTCACCGACCACGCCGCCGGGCCGGGGATCTTCGGCAACACCGGGCTCGACGAGGCCGCGATCGCGGAGCAGGCCGAGGCGGTCGCGGCGGCGGCGGAGGAGGCCGACATCGAGGTGTTCCACGGGATCGAGGCGAACATCGACGCCGAGGGCGCGATCACCACCGACGACGCGACGCTCGCCGACCTCGATCTGGTCGTCGCCTCGCCCCACTCCGCGCTCGGACAGGCCGACGAGGCCGCGACGGAGCGGCTGATCCGCGCGGTCGAACACCCGCACGTCGACGTCCTGGGCCACCCGACCGGTCGGATCATCAACAGCCGCCCGGGCATTTCTCCCGATATCGAGGCCGTCGTCGCGGCCGCGGCCGACGCCGACACCGCGATCGAGGTGAACGCGAACCCGGCCCGTCTCGACGCCGCCGGCGACACCGTGCGCGCCGCGGTCGACGCGGGCGCGACGATCGCCGTGAACACGGACGCGCACTCGCCCCGCGAGCTCGATAACGCCCGGTACGGCGTCCACACCGCGCGGCGCGGCTGGGCCGAGACCGCCGACGTGATCAACACCGGCTCGGCGGACGACCTTCGAGCGTTCCTCGACGACTGATGTCGAGCGGCGACGGCGGGGACGCGGGAGGGGAGTCGACCGGTGACCCCGACCCGCCGCGCGTCCTCCTCGACGCGATGTGCGGGAAGCTCGCGACGTACCTCCGGATGTGCGGATACGACGCGGCGTACGCGCTCGACCGTGGGGTCGAGGCCGACGATCGGATCCTGTCGATCGCGGACGCCGAGGACCGAATCCTCATCACTCGGGACCGCCGGCTCGCCGCGCGCGCCGACGACGCCCTCTGCCTGACCGAGCGCGACGTGCTCGACCAGTTCCGCGAGGTCGCGGCGGCCGGATTCCCGGTGGAACTCGCCTCGGAGCCGACGCGCTGCGGCGCCTGCAACGGCCCGGTCGAACGGGTCGACCCGGCGGGGACCGACATCGGTCCCGACGACCGTCCCGAGTACGTGCCCGACGACGTGGGCGCGTCGCCGGCTGGCGACGCGTCGGGCGGCGACCCCGACGCCGACCCCCGCCCCGCGTGGCGCTGTCGCGACTGCGGGCGCTGGTTCTGGAAGGGCGGGCACTGGGAGTCGGTCGCGGCGCGCCTCGACGACCTCTGAACCGCGACCCGCGGGACCTCCGGCGTTCCCGAGCGTAACTGGCTTGCCCCCGACCCGCGTACGGGTCGGTAATGAACCGGGAGCAGGCGGTCGACCGGCTGGCGACGCTCGTCGACCGGGTCGAGAGCGAGACGATGCCGGTCCCCGTCCGCGAGGTGTGGGCGTTCGGCGACGTCGCGCTCGGGCTCGACCCCGTCGAGCGCCTCGACGTCTACCTCACGAAGGACGTGATCATGGGCGGCGATAGCGAGGCGGCCGCCGCGTTCGAGGCCGAGTACGGCGTGAAGGGGGTCGGAACCTCCGTCCGCGCCGAGTGGGCGGAGGCGCACCCGGACCGCGTGCGCGCGAGCGACAACGGGTACGCCGCCCCCGAGCGGTGCCTCGCGGCCGAGCTCGTCGCCGACGACGAGCCGATCCACCTCGAGGTGTGTAACGCGAGCTTCGAGGACAACGTGCGCCAGCGCCTGAAGGGAGCGCTGGCCCGCGACGCGTACGAGGAGGTGCTCGACCCGCGCGGGGTCTGCCTGTGGGTCGACGGCACCCGCGACGAGGAGGCGTTCGACCGGCTCCGCGAGGCCTCCCTCGCGATGCCGACGCTCCCCGCCGCGCTGGGGATGCTCGGCGCGGACGAGGACGTGGCGCGCGAGGCCGCCGACGTGCTGAAGCGGGAGCGCGCCGCCCAGGAGGGGGCGTCGGTGCGCGGCGACATGGTCTGAGACGGAGTTCCCAGCCGGGAGTTCCGCCACCGGACCGCTTTTTGACCGGTTTGCCGTGTGGACGGTATGCCCACACCTACCGACCGCGTTCGGCGCGCGGAGCGCTCGCGGATCCGCGTGATGTTCGACCTCGCACAGCGTCACGACGGCGACCTCGTCCGGCTGGAGGTCGGCGAACCCGACTTCGACACGCCCGGACACGTGATCGACGCGGCCGCGAGCGCCGCCCGCGACGGGGCGACCCACTACACCTCCAACGCGGGACTCCCCGAGTGCCGGCGGGCCATCAGCGACACGCTCGCGGGCGAGTACGGCGTCGACCACGATCCCGACGAGATCGTCGTCACCGTCGGCGGGATGGAGGCCCTCCACCTCGCGGTCCTCGCGACGGTGTCGCCCGGCGAGGAGCTGCTCGTTCCGGGCCCGACGTGGCCCAACTACGAGACGCAGGCGACGCTCGCGGACGGGACCTTCCGCGAGGTTCCCATGCCTGCCGAGACGGGGTTCGCCCTCGACGCCGACCGCGTGATCGACGCGATGAGCGACGACACCGCGGCGGTCGTGCTCACGACGCCCTCGAACCCGACCGGTCGCGTCTTCGACCCCGACGAGTGCCGGGCGGTCGTCGAGGCCGCGGCCGAGTACGACGCCTACGTGATCGCCGACGAGGTGTACCTCGGCCTCACCTACGACGGCCCGGCCGAGGGGATCGCCGCGTACACCGGCCACCCGGACCACGTGTTGACGGTCGGCTCCTGCTCGAAGGCGTACGCCATGACCGGCTGGCGCCTCGGCTGGCTCGCGGGCGACCGCGACGTGATCGACGAGGTGGTGACGATTCACGAGTCGACCACCGCCTGCGCGTCGAGCGTCGCACAGCACGCCGCGATCGCCGCCCTGACCGGCCCGCAGGAGCCGTTCGAGGAGATGTACCGCGCGTTCGAGGAGCGGCGCGACCTCGTCGTCGACCGGGTCGACGCGATCGACGGGCTCTCGTGTCCCCGTCCGGAGGGGGCGTTCTACGCCTTCCTCGACCCCGGTCTCGACGAGCCCGCCGTCGACGTCGCGAAGTACCTCCTCCGCGAGCACGGCGTCGTGCTCGCGCCCGGCGACGGCTTCGGCGACACGGCCCCCGGGCGGCTCCGGCTCTCCTTCGCGAACTCCGTCGACCGGCTCGAGGAGGGGTTCGACCGGATCGAGGCCGGGCTGGCGGAGTACTGACCGGCGGCCGTCCCGCTGGTCGTCCGCCCCGCCTACCGCATCAGCTCCCCGCCGTTCACGTTCAGCGTCTCCCCCGTGACGAACGTCGCGTCCCGGAGGTAGGCGGCCGCGTCGGCGATGTCCTCGGGCTGGCCGTACCGGTCGACCGGAATCTCGGCCAGTTCCTCGCGTTTCTCCGCCGGCGTCCGATCGTCGGTCATGTCCGTCTCGACGTGGCCGGGCGCGATCGCGTTCACGCGCACGTCGGGCGCGAAGTCGCCGGCGTGGCTACGGGTGAGCGAGAGGAGCGCCCCCTTCGAGGCGGCGTAGTGGCACTCGATCGGCGCGCCGGTGTGCGCGAGGATGGAGGAGACGTTCGTCACCGACGGGTCGTCGTCGGACTCCCGGAGGTGCGGAAGCGCCGCCTTCGTCACGTTGAACGCGGAGTTGACGTTGACGTCCATGACCCGGTCGAAGTCGTCGGGGTCGAGGTCCGCGGTGTACACGTGCTGGTCGATCCCCGCGTTGTTGACGACGTGGTCCAGCCCGCCGAACGCGTCGACGGCGGTCGCCACGAGCCGCGCGGCCGCCTCGGGGTCCGAGACGTCCGCGCCCACGACGACGGCCTCTCGGCCCCGATCGCGGACGTCTTCGGCGACCGCCTCGGCGGCCTCGTCGCTGGTGCGGTAGTTGACGGCGACGTCGTAGCCGTCGTCGGCGAACCGAAGCGCGGTCGCCCGTCCGATCCCTCTGGAAGATCCGGTTACGAGTGCGGCCGGCATACCCGTCGGGTCGCTCCGCGCCGCCTTTGTCGTTCCGGACGCGGCGGGAGCGGGCCGTCCCGTCAGTCCCCCGTCCCGACCCGTCCCACCGTCACGTCGAACGGGACGCGCTCGACGCGCTCGTACTCACCGTCGCCGATCGCGTCGACCACCTCGCGGCCCATCTCGCGCCAGCGCCGGCGGAGGTCGTCGTAGGCCTCCACGGAGGTCGCCGTCACCAGCTCCTCGCGGTGATCCGCGAGCCCGGCGCCGGAGGCCTTCCGCGCCGCGGACGAGAGCGCGGGCTCCGCGTACGGCGGCGCGGTCCGCTTCTCGTGGACGTACCGGCGCGTTCGGAGGTCGCCGATCCCCGCCGCCGCGAACGCCTCCCGCACGCGGTCGCCGAGGGCGACGTCGGTGCCCACGCCGTCCAGGTACGCCGCGCGGGCCTCTCGCTCTAACCGCTCCTCGGCGGCGACGGTGGAGCTCACCGTCACGTCGCCGTTGTCCGGCTCGACCGCGGCAACGAGGTCGGAGGACACCCGCGCGAATTCCCGGACCGCGGCGCTCGGGTCGGGGAGGTTGATGAGGAGGGCCTGACAGACCACGAGATCGACGGCGTCGTCCGGGAGCGGGAGTCGCGTCGCGTCGCCGGCGACGTACGGCAGGCCGGTCTCCTCGCGGGCGACCGCTAAGAGGCCGGGGTCGGCGTCGACACCGATCACGGTCGCCTCCGACCCCGCCTCCGCGTCGAGGACGCGGGTCAGTTCGCCGGTCCCGCAGCCCACGTCGAGGATCCGACGACGGCTCGACAGCTCGAGGTCCGAGAGGGCCTCTCGACCGTCGGCCCACATCCCCTGCCGGGTGTGTTCGAGGTACTCCGCGGAGAAGCGTCGCACGGCCTCGCGTTCGGTGCGAGACGAATTAAACGTGAGGAACTCGTTCGCCGGGCCGGGCGGTATCGGCTCACTCCGCGCCGCTGTCGTCGCTTCCCCCGAATCCCGCGAGGTCCGCGACCAGCGCCACGGTGACGCCCGCGCAGTAGCCGACGAACGCGCCGCTCAGTCCGACGGCCGCGAACGCCCACGTCACCCCGCCGATCGGGGAGTCGCCGGCGCCCACGCCCGGCACGCCGACGACGGTCCCGACGACGACGAGCGCGGCGAAGACGACCGCGGGCACCACGCCCACCGCGAGACACGCCGGGCCGCCGCAGCGCGCGTACCCGCCGACGGCCGCGATCGGGGCCGGCGCGTAGAACACCAAGAGCGGCACGATACGGTCGGTCAGCGCCGCCGCGGTCGAGATGCCGGCGTGCTCGGCGACGACCGCGACCGCGAGCGAGAGCGCCACGAGCGCGGCGAACCCGCCGACCATCGTGAGGGCCAACCGGTGCCGACGACCGATGAGGAGCGCCTCCGTGGTGGTCATAGCCGTGGATCGCGGCCCCGAGTATATAAATACGCGTCGGACGCACGTCACCAACGCAGCGACGCAGGACCCGCTCGATGCTCCTCCGGGCTCAGTCGGCCCGCAGCTCGCGGACGCGCTCGATGTTCCACGCGAAGCTCTTTCCGTTCTCGGTCGGCGTCTCCAGCGCCAGCGGCACGTCACCCAGGGCCGGGTGGTTGAGGATCCGCCGCATCCCCGCCTCGCCGATGTGGCCCTCGCCGATGTGCGCGTGCTCGTCCTTGTGGGTGCCACAGGCGTGCTTCGAGTCGTTGAGGTGGATGTACTCGAGGTGCTCCAATCCGACCACGTCGTCGAACTCCGCGACCGTCTGATCGACCGCCTCGGGCGTCGAGAGGTCGTACCCCGCCGCGAACGCGTGAGCCGTGTCGACGCAGACGTCGATGTCCGTGTCGGTGCGGTCGATGACCCCGGCGAGGTGCTCGAACTCGCCGCCGAGCTTCGTCCCCGCGCCCGCGTCGCTCTCGACCAGGATCGTGACGCCGTCGGGCACGTCGACGTCGTCGATCACCGAGGCGGCGTTGTCGAGGCCGCCCTCGACGCCCGCTCCCGTGTGCGCGCCGAGGTGGACGTTGACGTAGGGGACCCCCAGCTTTTCGGCCGCGTCGACCTCCTTCTGCATCGAGTCGAGCGACTTCTCCCGAAGCCCCTCCTTCGGCGTACAGAGGTTGACGAGGTAGGAGGTGTGGATCACCCACGGGCCTTCCATGTCACGTTCGGTCCCCTCGCGGAACAGCTCGGCCTCCTCGTCGCCGATATTCGGGTCCTGCCAGACCTGTGGAGAGTGCGTGAATATCTGCCCGCAGTTGCCGCCGAACTGCTTCTGTCTGAACACGGCGTTCGCGATGTTTCCATACGGCGGCGTTTCGGGATCGTTGGACGCTCTCGAACCGGAGATCGAGACGTGGGCGCCGACCTTGAGATTCATACCGCTACCACGAGAGCGACTGAAAAAGCCCCTTCGGAACCGGACGGTCGATCCTACCGACCGTTCCCCGGTCGCGTTCGGATCCACCCGTCGTCGCGGTACTTCGTCTCGACGAGCTCCTCGGCCCGGGCGAGCTCCGCGTCCGACCACGACCCGGCGCGGTCGAGCGCGACCGCGCCGCGCCCGTCGTTATTCCCTTGCTCGTCTCCCTTCGATTCCTCGTCTCCCTTCGATTCCCCGTCTCCCCCGCTCCCCGTCACCCACGCGACCAGCGCCGCCTCGACGGCCGCCACGGCGTCCGCGCGGTCGACGTCCGCCAGTCCGTCGATTCCGACGACGCGCTCGCCGAACTCGGCGGGCGTGACCGGCGGCTCAGTGAAGACCCCGAGGTGACGCGCTGCGTCGACCGAAAACGTCAGCGAGCCGTGCTGGATCACGGCGTCGCGCTTGCGGTACTGCGCGTTGCCGGCGATCTTCCGGCCGCCGATCGCGCCGTCCCCGTCCGCGCCGTCGTCGCCCGTCGCGTCCGAACCCCACGCCACCACGTCGTGGGCCGGGTGCAGTTCCCGTAGGTAGCAGGCGGGGTGGTAGAGTTCGGGCACCGGCTCCTCGACGTAGTCGGCGTCGATTCCGAGACGGCCGAACGCGTCGAGGACCGGCTCGCAGAGCAGGTGGTAGCAGTCCAGCAGCTCGCCGGGCACGTCGGCGGCCGGGACCGCGATCGAGTAGGCGATGTCGCCGTGCGCGTCGTGGTAGATCCCGCCGCCGCCGGTCTGCCGGCGCGTCACGTCGACTCCCTCGCGCTCGCAGAACGCCCAGTCGACCGTCTCCGGGTCCTGTCGGTAGCCGAGCGTGAGACAGCTCGGATCCCACCGGTACGTCCGGATCGTCGCGGGGCCGCCAGCCGCCGCGGTCTCCGCCGCGACCTCGTCGAGCGCCATCTGCATCGCCCCCGAGCGTGCCTCCTCCCGGATCAGCCGCCAGTCACCCGTCGGCGCGGTCATGGGCCGCACTCCGCCCGCCGCCGCAAAAGCGGTTGCGTTCGGGGGGCTCCGGCGGGGCGCGCTCGAACGTGCGGCGGCCGAATCCGGATTTGCTATCGCGGAATGCGATTTATATACGGGGCGTTCGGAACGCGCGTCCCTTTTAGGAATCGCCGGAGTAGGTGTCGTATGGTCCGAAACGTCGCCGGCGACATGGCGGAGCTCGAGCCCGAGGACTTCTATCTCCTCTCGGGCGTCGAGCAGGGGATGCGGTTCTCGGAGTGGGTTCGCCGGGACAAGCTCCCGGAGTACGCCAACCTGACGCGCGAGGAGGTCGACTACCGGATCGACCGGTGTCTCGACCGCGAGCTCATCCAGCGGAAGACGATCCAGTACGAGGGGTACCAGCTCACCTTCGAGGGGTACGACGCGCTGGCGCTGCGCACCTTCGCGGAGCGCGAGACCATCGACGGCGTGGGCTCGCCCCTGGGGTTCGGCAAGGAAGGAGACGTGTACGAGGCGCAGTCGTTCAAGCCGCTCGCGCTGAAGTACCACCGCGAGGGGTACACCAACTTCCGCGAGGTGAACCGCGAGCGCGAGTACACCGCCGACCGCGACCACGTCTCCTGGATGTACACCGCGCGCAAGGCGGCCGAGCGCGAGTACGAGGCGATGGAGGCGATGTACCCCGACGTGAGCGTGCCGCGACCGGTCGATCACAACCGTCACGCCATCGTGATGGACAAGTTCGACGGCGTCGAACTCGCGCGCACCAAACTCGACCCCGAACAGGCCGTGGGGGTCCTCGACCTCGTCTGCCGCGAACTCGTGACGGCCTACGACCTCGGCTGGGTCCACGCCGACATGTCCGAACACAACGTCGCGGTCGCGGAGAGCGGGGTCACGATCTTCGACTGGCCGCAGGCGGTCCCCGTCGACCACGAGAACGCCCGGGAGTTCCTCGAGCGCGACGTCACCAACCTCCTGCGGTACTTCGGCCGAAAGTACCCTCACGAAGTCCCCCGAGACGCCGATATCGAGGGTATCGCCGCCGCCATCGCCGACGGTTCGTTCGAGACGATTCGGGCGTTTGCGGCCGAGTAAATCGCATAGCGCGATACGAAATCGAACCCACCGAGGCTTCTCGCTCTGCTCGCTCTCACCCGCCTCTTCTTTCGCCTCATCCGAACGCGAGGCCGCCGCCGAGGGAATCAGTATTTAGGCTGGCCTAAGATCCGAAACCGATTTAATCCTTTAGGCGGGCCTAAATCACATGGCACGAGACGCGGACCGACCCGCCGCGACGCGACGCGACGCGATCAGGTACTGCGGCGCCGCCGGCGCCGGGCTGCTCGCGGGGTGTACCGGAAACGAGTCGACGGACGAGCCGGGATCGAACGAGACCGACGCCGGAGGCTCCGCGGAAGACCCGGCGGGCGAGGACGCGAGCGCCGACCCGTACGCCGTGGAGATGGCGCCGGTCGGCGAGCTCTCGTTCGAGGGCGCGCCGGACCGCGTCACGACGTACTTCCCCGGGTACGCGGACATGTGCGTCGCGCTCGGGGTCGAGGACACGCTGGTCGCGATGGGCGAGAACTACCGGTACCACGACCACCACTACGCGGAGCTCGACGGGGTAGACGTCGACACTGACGGGTTGGAGGACATCGTCCTGGACACGGGCATCGACAAGGAGATTTTCTACGAGCTCGACAGCGACCTCCACCTGGTCGACCCGGAGTGGCTCGTGAACAACTCCTTTTTCGGGCTCGAACGCGACGACGTCGCGGAGATCCGTGACACCGTCGCGCCCTTCTTCGGGAACACCGTCTTCCGCCGGACGGACCCGTGGCACGACTACCGGTACTACACGCTGTACGAGACCTTCGAGAAGGTCGCGCAGGTGTACGGCCGCGAGGACCGCTACGAGGCGCTCGGTGCGTTCCACGACGAGTACGTCGCCGAGGTCCAGTCCCGACTGCCGCCGGTCGACGACCGACCGACCGCGCTCCTGACCTACGGCGCCGGCGACGAACCGGACGAGTTCTACCCGTACCGCGTCTCCGACCGCGGCACGAACAACAAGCAGTGGCACGACCTCGGCGTCGAGGGCGCCCTCGCCGGCACCGGCGTCAGCGGGCTGAGCACCTCCGACCGGGGCACCGTCGACTACGAGACGATGCTGGAGGTCGACCCCGACGCGATCCTCGTTCGCAGCGACACGGTGCGCACCGCGGACGAGTTCGCGGACACCGTCCTCGCGTACATGCGCGACCACGACGTCGCGAGTCGGCTCACGGCGGTCCAGGAGGGACGGGTGATCCGCGGCGGTCCCATCTACCAGGGTCCGCTCATCCACCTGTTCACGCTGGAGGCCGGCGCGCGGGGGCTGTACCCCGACGAGTTCGGTGCGGACGAGGAGCTCTTCGACCGCGACGAGGTCGCCGCGATCGTCACCGGAGGGACCGAATGAACGCCCGCCCGGATTCCCCGGTCGAACGCGACGTGGTCGTCGTCGGCGGCGGCGTCGCCGGGCTCTCGGCGGCCGTCTTCACGGCGCGGCAGGGGCTCGACACCCTCGTCGTCGACCCGGGCGAGTCGATCCTCCGGCGGAACGCGCACCTGGAGAACTTCCCCGGGTTCCCGCTCGGCGTCAACGCCCGGCAGCTGCTCGACCTCCTCGGCGAGCAGGCCGAGACCGCCGGCGCGGACCGGCTCGACGCGCGGGTGACGCGAGTCGCTGTCGTCGACGGCGACGGTGACGCCTCAGACGGCGACGACCCGAACGCCGCCGGGGCGGACGACGAGGCCCGCTTCGTCGTCGAGACCGACGCCGACGACCGAGTCCGGACGCGGTACGCCGTCGCGGCGACGAAGAACGAGGTCGGCTACCTCGACGGCGTCGAGGGAGTCGGCATCCTCGACCGCGGGAAGGCGTACGTCGACGTCGACGAGCGGGGCCGGACCGGCGTCGACGGGCTGTACGCGGCGGGGCGGCTCGCGGAGAAGCCGCACCAGGCCGCGGTGTGTGCGGGTCACGGCGCGGAGGTCGCCGTCACGCTGCTGGAGGACGACGACGCGCCCTTTTACCACGACTGGGTCGCGCCGGAGGGCTACTTCACCGATCGCGGCCGCGACCTGCCGCCGGGCTGCGAGGAGATCGACGAGGACGAGCGCCGCGAGCGCGAGGCCGCCTCGCTCGACGCGACGCGCGAGCGGTTCGCCGAACCGCACCCCGACCCGCAGGAGACGCACCCGAGTCTGGAGGAGTGACCCAATGGGGAGCGTGACGGCGACGTGATCGGGACGACGCTGGTGGCGATCAGCGACCACATCGAGGCGCTCTCGTCCGTGGACGGCGAGTACTCGCTGGTCTGTGCCCGCTACGGCGACCGACCGATCCCCGCCGCCGGGCTCCGCTTCGAGAGCCGCGCCGCCGCGCGCGACGGTCCGCGTCGCTACCGCCGAGGAGGGGTGGCGACTCCGAATCGAGGCCGCCGCCGACGAGGGCCCCTCCGGACTGGCGAGCGCACCGATCCGAGAGTGAGACGGGGTCGGACTACTCGTCGCCCTCGCCGGCCTCGATCCGCACGAGGTCCGCCTCGACGTCCTCGACGAACGCGCCCTTTCCGCCCACCGTGACGGTACCGTCGTCGGTCTCCACGACGAGCGAGTGCTGGACCGGGAACTCGTTGTTCGTCGGCTCCACCATCCCCTGTTTCGCCTCCACGACGCGGCCGTCGAGTTCGGCCGGCTCGTCGCTCTCCGTCCACCGTCCGCCGACGATCACGCGGGGCGCCGCTCCGGCTCGGAGATGCAGGGTCACTTGGAAGAGTGTGTGCCTGAAGTTCGCGTACTCCACCGGCAGCGGGGCCGGCTCCGCGGTCGCGACCTCGCTCGCGGCCGGCCAGTAGTTGCCGAGGAAGGAGCCGACGATGACCGGCGCGAGCTGCTCCTGCGAGAAGTGGATCGCCTGCCGGTCGGTGTCCGACCGCCGGAGGAGTTCGGGCGGCGCGACCACGCCCGCCGCGGAGTCGACCGTGAGCAGCGTGGGCATCGCCTCGCTCCACGTGCGGGCGACGCTGGCGACCCCGTCGAGCGCGTCCCCGTCGAGGTCGTCGTCGGTGAGGTCGTTCTCGGCGTCGGAGACGATGAGGAGCACGAGGACGCCCCGGTCGACGGCGGCCGCCAGCGACTCGCGGATCTCGGGCAGATGTTTCGCCGTGATCGAGAGCGTCACCTCCGACTCGGCCCCCTCGAGCAGCGAGCGGATCCGTTTGATGACGGTGACCCGGGACTTGATCACCTCGAACTGCTCGTCGCGTCGCTCCACCCGCGAGAAGCGCTCTTCTAGTCCGGGTCGGATCGCGTCGACGTCCGAGCGGAGGCGGTTTATCACCTCGTCGGGCGGGTTCGCGCGGATCGTCGTCGGCACGACGTGATCGTTCACCTCCACGAACCCGCGGTCCGCGAGCGACTCGCTCACGCTGTAGACGTAGCGTTTCGACACGCCGGCGGCGTCCGCGATGGTGCTCGCCTTCGCCTCGCCGTGCTCCAAGAGACTCAGATACGTGTCGATCTCCTTGTCCGAGAGCCCGAAACGGCGGAGGAGATCGTTCAGCGTCCGGTCGTCCATACGGAACAGAGGACGAGGACACCACTTATATGGGTCGGAGCGCCGCACCCGCGTCGGCCCCTCGGCCGCGGAGTGGCCGCTCGGTGGAGGTCGGGCCGCTCGCTCGACAGACGCCGCGGCCGCTCGTTCCCCGAACGCCGCGGTCCCTCGCTCGACGGCCAAGCGCCGCGATCCGGTTATTTAAAAACGGCGACGGCGTCGACCTCGGCTTCGGTCTCGACCGCGCGGTCCGCGAACAGGTCGACCTCGGCCCACTCCGGAATCGTGACCGTGGCCGGCCGGCTCGCGAAGTTGACGACGACGAGGAGCGGCCCGCCCTCGTCCTCGGCCGCATCCCCGCCGTCCTCGCCCGCCTCGCCGTTACCCTCCGTCGCTCGGACGTACGCGGTCACCCGTTCGAGATCGCCGTCGACGACGTCCACGTCGGCGGCGGGGTCGTCGAACGCGACGGCGCCCTCGCGGAGGAGCGGCTCGCGCTCGCGGAGCGCGGCGAGGGCGCGGTGGAAGTTGGTGAGGTCGTTGTCCCCGTCGTGCCAGCGTACGGGTCCGCGGTACGTCTCGTTGCCCCGCTCCTGCCCGGCGTAGATCATCGGCGCGCCGGGGAGCGTGAAGACGGTCGCGGCGGCGGCCTTCAGGGCGTCGCGGCCGTACTCGGCCAGGTACCGGTCCTCGTCGTGGTTCTCGACGTAGCGCATCTGCGCGTCCGGATCGTCGAAGCCGAGCCACGCGGCGCGGTCGAAGGCGTCGGCGACCGCGTCCGCGGGCGCCGCACCCGCGCCCACGTCCCGGAGGACCCCGTACAGGGAGGTGTCGTAGTGGAGGTCGAACTCGCCCTCGCCGTAGAGCGGGTCGTGCGGGAGCGTCTCGTCGAGCAGGAGGCAGTCGTCGGGGACGCGGTCGGCGACCTCCTTCCAGAAGCCGTGCGGGACCCCCCACGCCACGTCGGCGCGGAACCCGTCGACGACGGCGGCCCACTCGTCGACCACGTCCAGCAGCCACGCGCGGACGGTCGGGCTGTCGAAGTTGAGGTTGGGGATCCGTCGCCAGTTGAAGTAGTACTCCGGCATGTCGCCGTCGGCGAGCTCCGCCCAGTCGGTGCCGGTCACGTCGAACGCGCCGTCGGCCCGCCGGTAGTGATCGGCGTACTCGTCGACGCCCGCGGCGTGCATCTGGAAGGCGGGGTGGTCGCGGGAGGTGTGGTTGATCACCAGGTCGAAGATCACCCGGATCCCGGCGTCGTGACAGGTCTCGACGAGCGACTCGAACGCCTCGCGCGAGCCCAGATCACTCGCCGTCTCGTAGTAGTCGGTGACGTGGTAGCCGTGCTCCGTCGGCGAGGCGAGCACGGGCGTCAGCCAGAGCGCGTCGACGCGCAGGCTCTCTAAGTACGGCACCCGGCGCTCGATCTCGCGGAACGTCGTCGGCAGGGTGTCGCCCGCGAACGACCGGACGAAGACCTCGTAGATCGTCGGCGGGCCGGCCCACTCGGGGGGCGCGTGGGGGTCGGTGACCGCGATCGACGCGTCCTCGACGTCGTCGCCGGCGGTTCGAGGCCCGATCCGTACCGTCTCGGCGGCCCCGTAGCGCTCGCCGCGCGGAACCGCGTGAACTCGGAGGCCGTCGCCGGCGAGGGCGTCCTCGGGGACCTCGTCGAGCGGCACCGCGAGGACGGCGCCGTCCGCGAGCGACTCGATCCGGGCGACCGTCTCCGGGTCGGCGTCGCGGTCGTCGACGAGGAACTCGACGTCGACGTCGGTGTCGGCGTCACGGTCGGCGGCGTCGGTCGCGGTCTCGTCTACGCCGTCCGCGCCCCCCGCGGGCGGCGCGGAGACGTCGGCCGTCAGGACGACCGTCGGTCCGTCGCCGCCGTTGTCCTCGCCGGTGTCGCCGTCCCCGGCCTCTCCGATCGCCTCCACGCGCGCGTCGAGCGAGAGCCGGGGCCGCCCGGGACCCGGGACCTCGACGACGTCGCCGTGTTCGTTGCTCGGGTCGTCGTTGGCCACGAAGCTGAACCCGTGTCGCCCCGGCGGGACGCGCGTCCGAAGGACCCAGTCGTCGCCGTCGCGCTCGGGGCGGTCGCGGGCGAGCAGCCGCTCGTTGTGCGCCCACATCAGCGAGACGCGGTCGGGATCGGCGAGCGGGAGGTCCGCGGCCGGAACGCGGAGTTCCGTCTCGCGGCGCTCGTCCGGGAAGGCGCGAACGCGCTGGCGATGCGTCCCGTCGGGCGCGTCGAGCGCCAGGACGTAGGTCCCCGGCGCGTCCGGTCGGAGGTGGACGACCGGCGCGTCCGACCGGCGCGTCACGCCGCGGGCGAGGACCGGTGCGTGCTCGTCCCGGTCGCCCTCCGTCCCGGGCTTCAGTCCGACGGCGTCTGTCGGCCCGTCGCCGGCGCCGACGGCGCTCGTTGCGGGCGCGTCGCGGACCGTCCACTCGTACGTCCCGTCCGGATCCGGGGACCGGGGGGCCAGCTCGACCGCCTCGCCGACGCTCGTCGTCCGCGGCGGTCCGGGTTCGTGCATGGGGGTACCCGGGCGGCGCCCGGCTTGAGCGTTTTCGTTCTCCTGAATGTCCGAACAACCATTACACCAAAAGTTGATAGGCCGAGAGGGCGTGTATCCGTCTAATGCAACTCCGCGACGCGCTCGACGATTACAAGCGACACACCGGACACGCCACCCGGTTCCCCGGCGAACGCCGGACCGTCACCGGGCGGTTCTCCGGCGGCCGGGGGCGACTTGTCCACGTCGACGAGGACGGCGAGCTCCGCGACTTCGGCTACCCGCTCACCGGGCTGACCGGACTGGTTCGGTCCCGGATCGGGCTCGCCGTCGGCGACGACGTCACCTGGCTCAACGAGGTGCCCACCGAACAGCGGTACGTCGGCGACACGACCCTGGTCGAGACGGTCCACGAGGCCGACGTCGCGACGGTGACCCGACACGACGTCACGCTCGGTGACGCCCACCTCACCCGGGCGACCGTCGACGTCGGGACGGACGGTCACGGGAGCGTCGACCCCGAGGCGCTCTCGCTCGTCGTCTACGCCCGGTTCGCCCCCGACGGCCGCGACGACCGGATCGGTCAGCTCCGGTACGACGACGCGGTCGAGGTGTACCACGCCGACGAGCGCGACTTCCTCGCGAGCGACACCGGTCTCGACGACCTCCGCGGTCAGCTCCCGGCGACGTTCGCCGAGCTGATCGACGAGACGCCGACGGACCTCCCCCGCGCCCGCGACGGGGACCGCTACGAGGAGGAGCGGCTCTCCGGCGAAGTCGTCGCTCACGTCCCGTTCGAGGACGGGGTCGCCACGGTCGCGTCCCTGCTGACCGACCGCACCGAGACGACGCGCGAGGCGGCCCGCGACCGGCTCGACGGCCTCTTCGCCGACCTCGACGACGTCGACGCGCTCGCCGCGGCCGCCGGCGAGACGACGCCCTCGGTCCCCGAGTCGGTGCCGGCCCGCGATTCCGTGGTCGCCGACCTCCGGGTGCTCTCGCTGCTCTCGGCGGAGTCGGGGCTCCGGATCGCCGGGCCCGACTTCGACCCCTTCTACGCGACCTCCGGCGGCTACGGCTACACGTGGTTCCGCGACGACGCTGAGATCTCGACGTTCGTCCTCGACGCCGACGACCGGCTCGGACTCGGGCTCGACGACTGGCACGCCCGCTCGGCCGAGATGTACGTCGCCACCCAGCGCCCGGACGGCTCGTGGCCGCACCGCGTGTGGCCGCGGAACGGCGCGCTCGCGCCCGGCTGGGCGAACGCCCGCATCGAGGACGGCCCCGACGTCGACTACCAGGCCGACCAGACCGGCAGCGTGATCGCGTTCCTCGCGCAGGCGCGCGAGGCGGGCGTCGACGTCCCCGATCTCGACGCGACCCTCGTCGCCGCGCTCGCCGGGCTCGACGAGACGCTGGCGGACGACGGTCGCCCCGTCGTCTGCCAGAACGCGTGGGAGGACAGCGCCGGGCGGTTCGCCCACACCGCGGCGACGTTCCTGGAGGCGTACAGCGAGCTCGCGCTCCACGGGGAGGGGCTCGACGCCGACGCGCTCGACGCGAGTGCGGACGCCGCCGACGCGGCGGCGCCCGGTGGCGACCTCGACGCCGACGACCTCCCGGACGACCTCGCCGCCCACGCCCGCGGTCAGGCGACCCGAGTGTACGAGGCGCTCGACGACCTGTGGGTGCCCGAGCGCGGCTGTTACGCCCTCCGCGAGACGCCGCAGGGAGCGATCGACGACCGGCTCGACTCGTCGACGCTGTCGCTGGCGAGCGCGCATCGGTCCTTCGACGCGCTCGGCGCGGTCGACGGAGACGGCGAAGGAGGCGCGGTCGACGACGAGCGGCTGGACCGACTCGTCTCGCACGTGGAGACGGTCGTCGACGGGCTCGCTCACGAGAGCGACGCGATCTCGGGACTGATCCGCTACGAGGGGGATAGCTGGCGGCAGGCCGGGCAGCTCTCGGAGAAGGTGTGGACCGTCTCGACGGCGTGGGGCGCGAACGCCTGCGCCGAGCTCGCGGCGCTGCTCCGGGCCCACGACGACCCGCGGGCCGATCGGATGGCCGAGCGCGCCCGCGAGCTCCTCGCGCACGTCTCGCCCGGCGGAACGCTGTGCGAACCGACGAGCTACCTCCCCGAGCAGTTCTTCGACGACGGGACGCCCGACAGCGCGACGCCGCTCGGCTGGCCCCACGCCATCCGACTCGCGACGGTCGCGCTGCTCGACGAAGAGGGGCTCCGCTCGGCGGAGCGGGTCGCGGCCGACGACTGATCCCGGGGCGCCGCCGCTTTCGCGCGGAGCGCGGCTCCGGTTTTCTCACTCTTCATTTATAAACAAGCGGCTGGGACGCTGGAGGCGTTCACCGCCCCACCGATCACGAGCGGATAGCCAGCAATTCTGTGGTGATACCCGGAACCTCGTCGCGGGAATAACGATCTTAAAAACGAACGGAAACGACGTCTTACCGCCACTCCTCGCGCGGCACGCAGTCCGCCTCCCGGACCGTGATCCAGCGCGTCGTCCGCTCGTCGGGATCGCGGTCCCGTTCGAAGAACGTCACCTCCCCGTCTCCGGAGCCGTCGTCCGTCCGCTTGCAGACGAGCTCCGGGCGCTCGGCACGGACACGCGTCGATGACGTGGACATACGTCACGATTCGATCGGCATCAAATAATAACTGTTGGTTTCGATCGATACAATTGGAAACAACGGTAGTTGTAGGCGGACGTTATTTCTCTCCCGAGTAGTATTGACGAGCGTTTCCCTACAATCGAACGGGAACGCCGCGCTCGTCGAGGTACCGCTTCGTCTCCTCGATGGAGTAGTCGCCGAAGTGGAAGATCGAGGCGGCCAGCCCCGCGTCGGCGTTCGCCTCGGTGAACACCTCGTACATGTCCTCGGGGCCGCCGCAGCCGGAGGAGGCGATGACGGGCGTCGAGACGGCGTCGCACACCGCTTTCATCAGCGGGATGTCGTAGCCGTCCTTCGTCCCGTCCATGTCGATGGAGTTGACGAACAGCTCGCCGGCACCGCGCTCCTCGGCCTCTTTCGCCCACGAGACGGCGTCGATCCCGGTGCCCTCGCGGCCGCCCTTCTTGGTGCACTCGAACCACACCGTCTCGCCGTCGTCGTCCTCGTAGAAGTGCTCGCCGCCGTCGTCGTACCGGCGGCGCGCGTCGACGGAGATGACGATACACTGGCTGCCGAACGCCGCGGCGCCCTCCTCGATGAGCTCGGGCCGTTCGAGCGCGCCGGTCGTGATCGACACCTTGTCCGCGCCGGCGCGGAGCGTCTCCTTGATGTCCTCCTTCGTGCGGATGCCACCGCCGACGGTGAGCGGGATGAAACACTCGTCGGCGACGGCGTTCACCACGTCGAGCATCGTCTCGCGCCCCTCCGCGCTCGCGGTGATGTCGAGGAAGACGAACTCGTCGGCGCCCGCGGCGTTGTACTTCTTCGCCAGCTCCACCGGGTCCCCGGTGTACTCCAGGTTCTCGAAGTTGACGCCCGTGTACACCGCCGCGTCACCGTCGTCGTCGAGGTCGACGTCGATACAGGGGATGATCCGCTTCGTGAGTCCCATTCGTTACCGGCCGTAGACGACGGCGGCGGTTAAAAGGCGCGGGGTCACTCCTCCCGCTCTCGGCGGTCGTACTTCGCCACTGGACGGTCGGCGCGCTCCGTGATCCCGTTGGGGTTTCGGGCCGGACTTCGGTCGCGGCCGCGGGCGACGAGCCCGTCCGACGTCCCGCCGGCGAGCCCGAGGAGCACGTCGCGGCCGGTCGCGACCCACCGCGAGGGCGTCGACTCGCCGCGGACGACATCGGCGGCCGCGCCGAACGCGTCCGTCGCGGCGTGTGAGCCGATTCGCGCCAGCACCGTCGGACGAACGCCGTAGTTCTTCAGGAGCCGGTACGAGAGCGCCCGGTACTTCCAGCCCCACTCGCGGGCGCTGCGACCGCCGTCGGCGGCGGTCGGGCTCGGCAGCTCCTTCGTCACGGCGAGGCCGTCGCGCCACGCGACCCGGCGGTCCATCCGCGCGAGCCGGTGAGCCGCGTCCCGCGCGCCGCCGGTCCGGAGGTACTCGTCGAAGCCGTCGAGGTCCCGGAGCGTCTCCCGCCAAAAGGCGACGTTACCCCCCGCGAAGTAGGTCACGTCGCGGCCCGCGATGGTCCGGCGCTCGGGAGCGGCGGCGTCATCGTCCGCGTCGTCGGCCTCGTCGGAAGACGCGTCGCCCGCCTCGTCCGGTGCGGAGGCGTCCGCGGCGGTTTCGCTCGCGGGCTCGATCGGCGTCACCGGTCCCGTCACGGCGTCGGCGTCGGCCAGCCCGTCCCAGACGGCGTCGACCCATCCCTCGCCGATCCGGTTGTCGTAGTCGACCAGCGCGATCGCGTCGCCGCTCGCGACCTCGATACCGGCGTTGCGAGCGACGTTGACCGTGCGGTCGGAGATCTCCACGAGCACGTCGACGTCGTCGCGGTCGCGTACCATTCCGGTCGTCCCGTCCGCGGAGGGGCCGTTGACGACTATCACCTCCGCGTCGGGGGCGTGCGCCGCCAGCGCGTCGAGACAGGCGGCCAGCCGGTCTCGCCCGTTGAGGGTCGGGACGACGACCGAGAGTTCCATACACCCGGGTATCGAGGCGAGGGATTAAAAAGGACTCCGTGCTGGGTAGCGAGCGGTTCGCTCGGTCGGCCCGCTCAGATGGTCAGGTAGTAGACCTGCTTGCGCGCGTCTTTGAAGCTGTAGCGAGAGTCGACGAGCCCCTCCTCCTCTAAGCGGTTGAGCGCGTAGCGGACGGTCCGGTCGGGCAGGAGCGACTCCTCGGCGAGTCCGCCCTGCGAGAGGGGGGAGTCGCCCTCCAGTACCTTCGCGACGAGCTTGGCGCTCGGGGGAAGTTCGCGTAAGCGGTCACGGTACTCGCTCTCAGAAAGGCGGTCCTGGTCGGCGGTCTCAGCTGGACTGGTACTCATACCTCCTCAGAACTCTCGCTTATTGGTAAAGGTTAGCTACATATTGGGGAATCTGATTGGGATAATATAATGTGTTAATATCACGTCTCGGCGGAGTATCACACCCGATCGATCGGGTGGATTTTCCACCGTCCGGACCGTATTCGTCCGCATGATCCCGGAGTCGCACGTCGACATCTTCGAGAGCGAATCGTACGCCCACCTCGCGACCGTGATGCCCGACGGTACCCCCCACGTCACGCCGGTGTGGGTCGACCACGAGGACCGCGAGTACGTCCTCGTGAACACCGCCCGCGGTCGACGGAAGGAGCGGAACATTCGACGAAATCCGAAGGTCGGCATCAGCGTGCTCGATCCGGACGACCCCTACCGATACGTCTCGGTCCGCGGCGAGGCGGAGCTGACCGAAGCGGGGGCGAAGTCGCACATCGACGAGCTCGCCCGTCGCTACTTCGGCGTCGAGGAGTACCCCCATCACGACGAGGAGTCCGGTCCGCGCGTGATCGTCAAGATCCCCGCGGACACCGTCTCGACGAGCGGCTAGCGACCCCGTGACGCCCGGGGGGCGGCAGCCCCGTCCCCGACCGCATCCAGTACGGTTTTGTCGGTCGGGTGTGCAGTACGGACAACGTGAAGGGACAGGACTGGTACCAGGCCGACGAGGTCGCGGAGGAGTACGAGGACGTCCGGTTCTCGGGCGGGGGAGAGCTCATCGACCGGCGCGAGAAGGAGGCGGTGCTCTCCGCGCTCGGGCCGATCGAGGAGGGTCACCGCGTGCTGGAGGTCGCCTGCGGCACCGGTCGGTTCACGACCATGCTCGCGGATCAGGGCGCGGACATCGTCGGGATCGACATCTCCCGCGAGATGCTCGAACAGGGACGCGAGAACGCGGCCGACGCGGGGCTGTCCGACGCCATAACGTTCGTCCGCGGCGACGCCTCCCGGCTCCCGTTCCCGGACGACCACTTCGATTCGGTGGTCGCGATGCGGTTCTTCCACCTGATGGACGACCCGGTGCCGTTCGCGCGCGAACTGCGCCGCGTCAGCGCCGACCAGGTGTTCTTCGACACGTTCAACAGGCGCAGCCTCCGGACGCTGTACACCTGGCTGCTCCCGATGGGGTCACGTCTCTACTCGGAACGCCAAGTCGTCGACATGCTCCGGGCGGCCGATCTCACGCTCGCCGGCGAGGACCACGACTTCGTGCTCCCGTACGGGTTCTACCGCGAACTCCCCGGCCCGATCGCGAGACCGTTCCGCACGCTCGACGAGCTCGTCGGCAACACGATTCCGGGCGACTACGTGGCGTCCGTCTCCTACTGGGACGCTCGCGTCGCTCGCGACTGACGTTCCTCTCGACGGCGACTGGCGCTCCCCTCGACGGCGACTGACGCTCTCCTCGCCGTCCGCCCGTCTCGTCGCGAGCGACGCCACTCGTCGATTTCGGAATCTCCGCACGTCCCGCGCGCAGGCTCAGTACGTGTGGATGACTTCGCCGCACCGGAGACACTCGATCGTGTCGCTCCGGAACAGGCGCTCCTTCTTCTCGGTCGGCCCGTTACACTCCGGACAGACGCCGAGGTTGCGTCCGTCGGCGACGCGCGCGGACAGGTCGAGGAATCGATTCTCCAGCGTCTCGATCTGTTCCGACTGCGCCTCGACCACGGACCGGAGCTCCTCGATCGTCTCCTCGCGTTCCTCCAGCGCCTCCGTGAGCTCCTCGACCGTCTCGTCGTAGGAGTCGAGCGCCTCCATGTCGAGGGACGGCGCCTCTGTCTCCGTCTCGCTCTGCGTCACTTCTTCGGACTCGGTCGTCATTGCGGTCTCCGTCTCGGTCTCGTCGTTCGCCATAGTGGTACTACGGACGCCAACGTGCGTTGTTTTCGGGTCACTGGTAAGGCAGTAACCACACCCTAACGAGTCATCGGGCGGAAACGGGGGCCCTCTTGGCCGAAAATACGGCTCGAATCGCGGCCGCGAACCCGACACGGCGCACCGTTTTCGACGCTGAGTGCTCAGAGTGCGAAACTGTACCTTACTATGCTGTGTCGAAGTTGAATATTCTATAACCGATACATACTGGTGCGCATGGATCCGACAGTACTTCAGGCAGGGGCTGACCTCCTCGGGGACGGTCGGCCCGAAACGCTGTGGCTAGGCATCGGGACGCTATTCATGCTCATCGGGACCTTCTACTTCATCGCGAAGGGCTGGGGGGTCACTGACAAGGAGGCCCGTGAGTACTACGCGATCACGATCCTCGTGCCGGGCATCGCGTCGGCCGCGTACCTGTCGATGTTCTTCGGCGTGGGGTTGACGGAGGTCGAGGTCGTCGGGCGCGGCACGCTCGACATCTACTACGCGCGGTACGCTGACTGGCTGTTCACCACGCCGCTGCTGCTGCTCGACCTGTGCCTGCTGGCGAAGGTCGACCGGATCACCACCGGGACCCTCATCGGCGTCGACGCGCTGATGATCGTCACCGGCCTCATCGGTGCCTTGTCGGAGACGATGCTCGCCCGCTACACCTGGTGGCTGTTCAGCACGATCGCGTTCGTCTTCGTGCTGTACTACCTCCTGACGAGCCTCCGCAGCGCGGCGAAGCGGCGCTCGGAGGAGGTGCAGAGCACGTTCAACACGCTCACCGCGTTGGTGGCCGTGCTGTGGACGGCGTACCCCGTCCTCTGGATCATCGGCACTGAGGGCGCCGGCGTCGTCGGTCTCGGCGTCGAGACGCTCGCGTTCATGGTGCTCGACGTGACCGCGAAGGTCGGGTTCGGGTTCGTCCTGCTCCGCAGCCGCGCCATCCTCAGCGACACCGGCGCGCCCGAGCCGTCGGCCGGCGAGGCGTCGGCCGCCGACTGAGGGAAACGGCTTCCGTATCGACCGCAGAACCGCTGTCGTTCCTTTTCACACTCGTTCACGCTCCATGACCGACGACTCTCACGACACAGCCGCCGTACTGAACACCACGTCGGTCGTCGGGATCGGCGTCTGCTTCGTCCTCGCGGCCGCCGCGCTGTTCGCGCTGCCGACGCTGCAGCGCTTGGGACTCGGCTTCAACACCGCGTTCTGGCTCATCTCCGCGGTCGAACTGGCCACCGCGCTCGGGATCATCTACTTCATCTTCAACCTCCACGAGGAGCCCGAGTAGCATCGGTCCCGAGCGCCTCGGCGGCCCGAGGTGGCATCAGGGCACTCCCGACCCGACACCGGTGGGCCCGAACGCTCGGTTGTCGACGGCGCGGCCGGCCGTCGCACTCACTCCTGCGGCGGAGCCGGGGGGTCCTCGCGCTCGGTCACCGAGGGGCCGGTCTCCGCCAGCGCGCGCTCGAAGTGCTCGGCGCTGACCGCGACGTCGTCGCTCGTCGCGGCAGCGGTCCCGCCGTCGACGATCGTCTCCTCGATGGCGAGCATCGCGGCCTCGCGGACCAGCGCCGCGAGGTCGCCGCCGCTGTATCCCCCGGTCCGCCCGGCCAGCGCACCGAGGTCGACTCCCGAATCGACGGGCGTGTTTCGCGTGTGGATCGCGAGGATCTCCCGGCGCGCGGCCTCGTCGGGCAGCGGGGTCTCGACGGCCTTCTCGATCCGCCCCGGTCGCAACAGCGCCTTATCGATCGAGTCGGGGCGGTTGGTCGCCGCGACGACGACGACGTCCGTCAGGGGTTCGAGGCCGTCCAGCTCGGTCAACAGCTGGGAGACCACGCGCTCGCCCGCCCCGGTGTCGTCGCCGCGACGCTTCGGGGAGATCGCGTCGACCTCGTCGAAGAAGACGACCGCCGGGGCGTTCTCCCTCGCCGTCGCGAACAGGTCCCTGACCGCCTGCTCGCTCGCCCCGACGTAGCGGTTCAACAGCTCCGGACCGTTCACGGAGATGAAGTTCGCGTCGCTGAGGCTGGCGGCGGCGCGCGCGAGCAGGGTCTTCCCGGTCCCGGGCGGGCCGTAGAGCAGCACGCCCGAGGGCGGTTCGATGCCGGCGCGCTCGAAGCGGTCGGCGTACTCCAAGGGCCAGTACACCGCGCGGACGATCTCGCGTTTGGCGGCCTCCAGCCCGCCCACCTCGTCCCACGAGACGGAGGGGAACTCGACGGCGACGTCCCGGAGCCCGCCGGGCTCGATCGACTCCATCGCCCGGTCGAGGTCGGCCTGCCGGACCGCGGTCCGTCCCTCGCGGCGCACCGCCCGCTCCAGCGCCGCGTCGACGAGCACCGCGATGTCGGCGAGGACGAACCCGTTGATCCGGGTCGCCGTCTCCGCGAGGTCGACGTCCGCGGCGAGCGGTACGTCCCGCGCGACGCTCTCTACTGCCTCCCGCCGGTCCTCGACGCTCAGCGGCGCGAGCTCGATCTCGCGGTCGAACCGGCCGCCGCGCCGCAGCGCCGCGGGAACGCGCTCCTCGTCCGTGGTCACCCCGACGACGACCGTTCCGTCCGCGTCCCGGAGAGCGTCGAGCGTCCCGCGGAGCCGGTCGCCGAGCGCGGCGCCGCCGCCGTCGTCGCCCAGGACGTCGAGGTCGTCGAGGAGGACCACCGCTCGCTCGGCGTTCCTCGCGGCCTCGACGACGCGGTCGAGCCGGCGCTCGCGGTCCCCCGCGCTCTCGCCGCGCAGCCGTGCGGCCGAGACCCGTATCAGTGTCGCGTCGACGGCGGCCGCGACCGCCTCGACGAGCGTCGTCTTCCCGGCCCCCCGCGGCCCGTGGAGGAGGAGCCCGAGCGTCGTCGGGCGGCCGGCCGCCGCGAACGACTCCGCCCCGTCGAGCCGGGTCGCCGCCGCCTCCCGGAGTTCGCGGAACGTCGTCGACGGCACGATCCGGTCGGCGTCGGGAACGTCGGGGTCGCGTATCACCGCCGCCGTCTCCCCTCCGGTCACCACGTCGATCTCGGTCTCCTCCCTCACGATTCCCGGCGAGGAGGGGGAGACCTCCTCGACGACGAACGTGAGCGCCAACGCGCCGCCGAGCAGGGTCGCCTCGACCTCGTCGCCGACGGAGACCGCCGTCCCGCCGAGGCGCCGCCGCAGGGCCGCCGCCGCGCGGGTGAGGTCCATCGACTCGTCGAGGCGGAGCGTGACCGTCGACGCCGCGACGGCGTCGACCGGCTCGATCGTGACCGCGTCGCCGAGGTCGGCGTCGGTGTTTTTACGGATCGGTTCGGGGAGACAGGCCCCGCCGGGGTCGCCGTCGACGCGCGCCGCGACCGCGACGGTCGTCCGGCCGCCGCGAACGCTCACGGCGTCGCCGTGTTCGATTCCGAGGTCGGAACACACCGACGCGGAGAGGCCGACGCGGCGGTCCCCGACCGTCGCGTGAGCGTCCGCAACCGGCAGTCGAACGCTCATGCGCGGCATGATCGTCGAGCGTACCGTTCGGTGGCGACACACATCGTCCTCATGGAAACTGATACGCACGGATCGCACATAGAAGCCACGACGGCCCGCGATTCTCGACCGTTACGCCCGGTCCGGCACGGTCGCCGAGTCCAGTTAGCCCGGCCGGGTCGCCGAGTCCAGTTAGCCCGGTCGTGTCGCCGGCGACCCGGGTCCGCTCGTCGCGATCCCTCGCCCATTCCCGTCGGCGGGAGGCCTACTCCTCGACGACCTCGCCGACGGCGAAGTTGGACTTGACCTCCGTGATCTCGATCTTCACGCGCTCGCCGATCTCCGTGTCCGGAACGATGATCACGTAGCCGCGCTCGACGCGGGCGATGCCGTCGCCCTGCTTGCCCAGGTCCTCGATCTCGACGTATCGCATCTCGCCCGGCTCGACCGGGGGCTGGGGCCCGTCGTCGGCGCGGGACGCGGAGACATCGGTGGCGGCGTCGGTCTCGTCGCCCGCCTCGGTCTCCGAGCGCGAGATGAGCGCGACTCGATACGTCTCGCCCGGCTCGAGCGATCCGGTCTCGACCTCGCGACGCGGGACGTCGACCACGTACTCGCCGTTCTCTTCGCGAACGTCGGCGCTGAACAGACAGAGGAGCTTCTCTGAGATCTCCATAGTAGACTCCACCAATACGTGGCGACGGACCAGTATAGTTGTACCGCCGCGTGGGCAACGCCTTTCTCGCGGCCCGCCGAACCGGACCGCGTGAACGACCTCGAGTTCCGATACGGCGCCGTGTCGCCCCCGATCGTGACCCCGTTCGACGCCGACGGCGGCGTCGACGTCGACGCGCTCGCGAACCACGTCTCGACCCTCGTCGACGCCGGCCTCGACGGGATGGTCCCCTGCGGGACCACGGGCGAGTTCGCCAGTCTGACCGACGCGGAACACCGGACGGTCGTCGAGACGACGGTCGAGGCGGCCGACGGACGGGTCCCCGTGATCGCGGGCGCCGCGGACACGACCGTCTCGGGCGTGCTCGACCGGCTCCGGGCGGCCGACGCGGCCGGCGCGGACGCGGGGCTGGTCACGCTTCCGTACTACCACACCTCGACGGCGCCGGCCGGACAGCGGGCGTTCCTCGACGCGGTCGCCGACGACGCGCCCCTGCCGGTGTTCCTCTACGACATCCCGTCGACGGTGGGGGAGCCGATCGACCCGGACGTCCTCGCCGCCGTGGCGGAGCGCGAGTCGGTCGTCGGGCTGAAAGACACCAGCGGCGACATCTCGGCGGTGGACGTCGCCGTCGACCGGACCCCCGAGGAGTTCACCGTCTTCCAGGGCGTCGACGCCCTGCTGTACCCGAGCGCGTCGCTCGGCATCGACGGCGGGATCCACGCGCTCTCGCAGGCCATCCCGGAGGTCTTCGTCGCGCTCGGTGAGGCGCTCCGCGCCGGCGACGACGACCGCGCGCTGACGCTCCACCGCCGGGCGATCGCCCCGCTGTTCGACCGGTGCGGGGACCACGGGTTCGCGCCCGCCACGAAGATCGCGGCCGCCCACCGCGGATTCATCTCGGATCCCCGGGTCCGCCCGCCGCTCACGCTCCCCGACGAGGCGGCGCGCGAGGCGATCGCCGCCGACGTCGACGCGGCGCTCGACGTCGTTTAAAAACTCGAGGCGAGGTATCGCGCTCAGTCCCCGTCGACCGGCGTCCCGTCGGCCTCCTTCGGTCCCTCCGAGTCGAAGACGACGACGTCGCCGTCGGCGCGCTCGGCCGCTCCCGGGTCGTACCCGTCGCGGACGCCGATCGCCTCCTCTAACTCGCGGACCGCGCGCTCTTTGAGCGCCGCGGCCAGCGCCTCGGCGTCGTCGCGGGAGATGTCGCGGCCCAGCCCCTCGCACTCGTGGGCGCGGACGATCCCCTCGGCGTCGACCGCCTCGCCCATCGGCTGGCTCGTCCCGTCGAGCGCGACGCTGAACGGGTAGGTCCGACAGATGAGCGGCCGGGAGTCGTGGACCGTACAGGCGCCCCGGCCGTCCGTCTCCTCGTAGAAGGTGCAGTCGCCGCAGTCGTCGGTCGCGAGCGCCCACTCGAACGTCTCGCCGGTCGGCTCGCCCTCGTCGGTCTCGGAGAGGCCGAACGGCATCGGGCGGGCCACGTCGCGCCAGTCGTACGACTCGCCGGACCGCTCCTCGGCCGCGGCCGCGACCTCGCGGACCTCGTCCGGGAAGACGGTGGCCGTGTGGGGCTCGCGGTCGGTGGGGTTTTCGGCGCCGTCGGCGCCGTGACAGTCGGTGTCGCCCTCGGCTGCGCCCCCCTCCCCGCGTCCCTCTCCCGCCGGCGCACCCCCCGGCTCGTCGGGGGCGTAGCCCGTACAGCAGCCGCCACAGCGCGTGCACTCGAAGCCCATCGCCTCGATGGCGTCGGCCAGGTCCGCGACGGCGAGCTCGCGGGCCCGCGAGAGCTCGGCTTCGAGCGATTCCATGGGAGTCGGTTGCGGCCCGGGCGGGTTAACCTCGTCCCTTCTCGGGTCGGCGGCGACGTCCCTCCCCCGTCCCCGCCGAAGGAGCGAAGTGCGACCGCCCCCTACCGAGCGGGCGTGAAGGAGTACGAGCGGAAGGGACTCTTGGAGCGCGTGAACCGCGAGGCCGCGACGGTGGGCGCGGACATCCCCGAGGAGATCGAGGTCCAAGGGGAGGCGATCGACCTCCGGTCGTTCGTCTTCGAGATCAAGCGGCGCGACTCGGTTCCGTCCGGCGAGCGCGACCGAGTCGAGCGGGCGAAGCGGAACCTCCGCCGGGAGCGACTGGAACGGCTCGAACCCATCGAGGAGAACGAGGTGAGCTACGAGCGCGGCGAGGAGCTCGCGACGTCGATCATCGGCATCGACCGCGCGCTGGAGGCGCTGGAGGGCCTCGACGCGCCGGACCCGGAGACGGAGGAACAGCGCCAGAAGGCCGCCGACCGCAAGCGCTGGATGAGCTTCCTGAAGAAGGCGCTCGGGCGCGACGACGCCGGCGGGGCGAGCGGCCGCACGCGGTTCTGACCGGCGCGGTTCCGACGGAGACGCGGATCGCGCCCACGACGCCCAGTCGGCGGCGCCCGTCAGGGCGCGTCGCTGGCGGCCGACAGAAACCGGAGCTGATAGTCGTAGTACCGGTCCTCGTAGCGGATCCGCTCGGAGCCCGACTCGCTCCACCCCGCGTCCTTCCGAATGTTGCCGTCGAGGTACGGGCGCTCGTGAAACGCCCGAAGGACTTCCGCGTACCCGTCCGAGTACGGGTGCGACTCCTCGTACCCGCCTCGTCTCGCGGCCTCGATCACGTTCCGTGCGTCGGTCGAGAGGTCGTCGTCGCCGATCCGCGCGCCGACCGTGTGCGCTCGGAGGATCGCCTCCATCCGCTCCGGCGACTCCGCGACCGGTTCGGCGACGGCACGGTGCACGGGCTCGTAGAACCGTTCGCGGGCGACCTCGACCCGATAGACGCTGTCCCGGTACGCGACGCGGTCCGGTCCGTTCGCCGCCAGCAGGTCGCTCGCGTCGCTCGCCTCCTCGTCGCGGTAGACGTAGCCTCCGCGCTCCACGAGCCCGATCGGAACGCCGCCCGGGTTCCCCCGCGCCCGCGCCGAGAAGTGCGCGATCTGGACGGCGCGGCGGTCGCCCTCCGGGAGCGCCGATCGCTCGACGACGTCGGCTCCGTCACCGGCGTCGCTCTCGGCGACCTCGAACAGCCGGAGCACGGGGCGGGTCGTTTCCGCCTCGTCGACGACGACGGAATGCAGCTGGTAGTACGTCCCCTCGTGGACAGCGTACGTCGGCTCGTCGGTCGCGGAGGGGAACGGTTTCCGGTACCGCGTGGTGTACCGTTCCCCGTCGCGGGCGGCCGCGAACGCCGCCTCGTCCCACCTTGGGCCGGCTGCCGCGGGGTCGACGACGGCGTCGTTTCGGAGGGTGTCCCCCGCGTCGTCGAGCGTGAGCACTAGGACGCGGTCGTCGCCATCGTCGTCATCTGCAGGGCCGCCCGTCACCGAGCCCTCGAGACAGCCCGCGGTCGCGGCCGCCGCCGCGGCGAGACCGCCGGCGAACACGCGGCGCCGAGAGAGCTTCAAATCGGTCATAGGGGACGTTCGCCGACCAGATATAAATGCGCCGGCGTAACACAAAGAGCCGTTGTCCTTTCCGGGCCCGACGCGCTCGCCGTCTGCGTCGGGACGGTCTCCCTCAGTTTCCGGTGAAATCGATCCGCGAGTCGTCGCTGTCCCCGTCGCGGCGCGAGCGGCCGATCCGGACGAACTCGTAGGCGTCGTCGGTGAGGTACACGCCGTCGCCGTTCACGGCCACGTCGACCGGCTCCAAGACGGCGCCCTCGCAGGGGCCGAAGTTGCAGTAGCCGCCGTCGGCCTCGAACGTCGCGCCGTGCTTCTGACAGAACACCTCACCGTTGCGGACGAACGCCCCGTCGTCCTTGTCGAGGCGCACGTCGGTCCAGTGCTGACAGTAGTTGCGGAACGCGCGCACGTCGCCGGCCGCCCGCGTGAGCATCGCCTCCGCCTCGGGGGTGCCGTCCTCGGCCTCGCCCACGTCGCCCTCGCCCTCGTCGACGCTCTCGGGGTCGACGGGTCGCAGCGTCACGAGCAGCGTACTCTCCTCCGGCACCGCTTCGACGCCGGCTATCCGGCGGCTCTCGTCCATACGAGCGGGAGGCTCGCGGCGGGTTTGAACGTTGTGCGTCCGGGCCGGTCCGCGGTGACCGTGGAGCGGCCCCCGCCTACACGCCGAGCCACTCGTCGTTCCGGATCTCGTATCCGTTCGACCGGCAGAACTTCGCCGCCCGTCGGCGCACGTCCCTCGATCCGGGGATCGCCTCCTTCTCGCTGATCTGCTCGACGATCCAGTCGGCGATGACCCTGATCCCCTCGTCGTCGTCGTCGTCGTCGATCTCTTTGAGCGCCTCGAACGTCCGCTCGTAGGCGTCCCGCTGCGACCTGCCCAACTCCTCGTTCGGGAGCGGATCGCTCGCCTCGACGATCCGCTTCATCGCCGCCGCGATCGTGGGGCGCTGGATTCGGACCCTGACCTCCTCGGGGGAGTCGAACCGCTCCCAGTCGACGGCGGGAACGAGGTCCGCGACCGCGTACGTGCCGACGGCCGACTCGATCTCGCGGTCGCCGACCACCGCGACGATCTCCGCACCGGTGGCCGGGAACGTCAGCGGTTCGAGCTCGGTCTCGAAGTAGGCGAGCTCCGAGGTGTCGACTTCCGGCTCGGGCTCGTCGCCGCGCTCTACCGCCGCGGCGATCTCGCGCTCGCGTTGTCGTCGGTCCTCGTCGCGGGCCTGTTTGTCGCGGCCGCTCTTGTTGTCTCCCATGTCGTCACACTACGCGCTCCGGTCGGATAGGGCTATGGTTGCGGACGACCTCGTCTCACGGCGGCTCGTTGCGCGGTTCTCCTCTCGCGAGCGCCTGCGGTTCTCCCCTCACGACCGCTCGCCGTCGTAGTACCGCTCCTCCACGCGCCGGTCGAACAGCCGCGAGAGCAGGGTTGTCAGGGGCCCCTCGACGCCGTCGCCGTCCCCGTCGACCGCGAGGCCGTCGACCGTCTCGACCGGTCGGATCTCCCACGTCGAGTTGGTGAGGAAGACCTCGTCGGCCCCGCGGACCGCGTCCGGGGCGTACGTCCCCTCCTCCACCGGGATCCCCTCCGCCTCGGCGATCTCGATCACGGTCCGGCGAGTGACGCCGGGGAGGACCGGACCGTCGAGCGAGGGCGTCTTCAGGGACGTCCCGTCCGCGAAAAAGAGGTTCGCGGTCGCCCCCTCGGCGACGTTGCCGTCGGGGTCGAGCATGAGCGCCTCGTCGGCGCCCGTGACTCGGAGCTCCAGCCGAGCGAGGATCCCGTTGAGGTAGTTGTGCGTCTTCGCGTCGGCGGGGAGCGCGCGCGAGGACGGCTTCCGGGTCTTCGTCGTCTGGAGCGCGGCCGGCCCGTCGTGGACCGGTTCCGACCCGACCCCGCCGCGAGGCAACGGCTTCGCGATCACGACGACGGTCGGGTCCACCTCGGGGTCCGGATCGAGCGTCCCCGGCTGGATCCCGCGCGTGACCGAGAGCTTCACGTAGGCGTCGGCGAGGTCGTTCGCGGCGAGGGTCTCGTCGATCCGCGCTTTCAGATCGGACTCCGCGAGGCCGTGGTCGAGCCCGATCGTCTCGCAGGTGCCCGCGAGCCGCGCGGCGTGGTCGTCCCACCGAAAAATGTCGCCGCCGTAGGCCCGCATCGTCTCGAAGGCGGCGTCGCCGTAGGCGAATCCGCGGTCCTCCACCGAGACGGTCGCCTCGCTCGCGGGCACGACCTCGCCGTCGACGTGGTACCGGAGCGTCCCGCCCGCGTCGTCCCCCGTCGGGTCCTCGCCCGCGCCGCCTTCGGTCGGCTCGTCACGCATGCGTCTCGCACACCTCCACGAAGTTCGCCACCATCGCCTTCCCCCGCGGCGTGAGGATGCTCTCGGGGTGGAACTGCACGCCGATATGCGGCTTCTCCCGGTGGCGAACGCCCATCACGACCTCCCGCTCGTCCTCGGTGCGGGCCGTCTCGACGAGCTCGTCCGGGAGATCCGCGCGTTCGACGCCCAGCGAGTGATACCGCCCGACTCGGAGGCGGTCGGGGAGGCCGGCGAACACGCCCGACCCGTCGTGGGTGACCGTCGAGGGCTTCCCGTGGACGACCTCCGGGGCGTGCCCCACGCGGCTTCCGTGGTTCGCGCACAGCGCCTGGTGTCCCAGACAGACGCCGAAGACCGGTCTGTCGAGGTCGAAGGCGGCAGTGGAGACGCCCGCCTCCGCGGGAGTGCCCGGCCCCGGTGAGACGACCACGCCGTCGGGGTCGAGCGCGCGGATCCCGTCGAGGTCGACCGCGTCGTTCCGTCGGACCGCGACCGCGCCGGCGACCTCGCCCACGTACTGGACGAGGTTGTACGCGAACGAGTCGTAGTTGTCGACGACGAGCACTCTGGCGTCGGCGTCGCCGACGCCCGGCCGCCAGCCGGCCTCGGCGTTCGGCCCCGCAGCGGGCGCGTCGGTCATCTGTCGCCCCCGGTCTCGTCGGCGTCGTCCGGGTCGTTCGCGTCGTCCGCGTCGTCCGGGTCGTTCGCGTCGTCGGGTCCGTCCACCGCCATCCCGCCGGCCGCGAGCGCCGCGTCCATCGCGGTCACCAACGCGCGCGCCTTCGCGAGCGTCTCCTCGTACTCCGCGTCCGGTTCGGAGTCGTGGACGATCCCGGCCCCGACGCGCAGGTGGTACTCCGCGGCGTGTCTCACCAGCGTCCGGATGACGATGTTCAGGGTCGCTCGACCGTCGAAGCCGGCGACGAGCATCGAGCCCGTGTAGGGCCCCCGGCGCGTCCGCTCTAACTCGTCGATGATCTCCATCGTCCGGGGCTTGGGCGCCCCCGTGATGGTCCCGCCGGGGAAACACGCGGCGATCGCGTCGGCGACGCTCACGTCCGGGCGCGCCTCGCCCTCGACGAGGCTCACGAGGTGCATCACCTCGCTGTACCGGTCGACGCGGCGGTACTCCGCGACGTCGACCGTGCCGAACCGGGAGACCTTCCCGAGGTCGTTGCGCTCCAAGTCGACGAGCATCGCGTGTTCCGCGCGCTCCTTCGCGTCGGCGGTCAGCTCCGTCTCCAGTTCCTCGTCGGCCGCGGTCGTCTCCCCCCGCGGCCGCGTCCCGGCGATGGGTTCCGTCACGAGGCGGGCGCCTCGGTCGGGGTCGTCGGTCGGCACGCGCTCCAACAGGAGCTCCGGGCTCGCGCTCACGAGGTCGACGCCGGACGGGGCGCCTCCGGCGGCGTCCCGGCTCCCGTCGGCCGCGTCTCCGTCCCCGACGCCCGTCCTCCGCGAGAACTCGATCAGCCCGGAGTACGGCGCCGGGTTCACCGTCCGCAGGGCGTCGTACGCCGCGACCGGGTGGACCGCGGCCGGGGCCCGGAGGCGCTGGGAGACGTTCGCCTGGAACGTGTCGCCGTCGCGGACGGACGCCTTCACCCGGCGGACCGCCTCGGCGTACCCCTCGCGACCGACGTCGCTCTCGAAGGTCGCCGTCGACGCGTCGCGGTCGGGCGCGGGACCGACGCTCGGGTCGCCGGTCTCGATCCGGTCGATCAGCGCTCCCGCTCGCGCCCCTCCCTCGTCGAACAGCGCGTCCAGGGCGTCGCCGTCGGCGACCGGATCGTCGAGCCCCGCGGGGACGCGCGGGCAGGCGGTCACGCGGAGGGTGACGCCTGACGGCTCGTCGGCCCCCTCGGCGCCGACCGGGCACTCCCACGCCGCGACCCGGTCGAAGACCCCGATCTGGAGGCGCGGGAGCCCTCGGTCGTCGACCGCGCCGGGACCGGCCGGCGCGGGCGCGGGGAACGACTCCAGCTCCCGGGCGACGTCGTAGGAGAGCCAGCCGAACGCGCCGCAGGGGTACGGCACCTCGCAGTCGCCGCGCGCGAGCGCCTCCCCGTCGAGGACCCCCTGGAGCGCCGCGAGCGTCGGGCTCGGACGTCGGTAGTCGCCGGTCGGGCTCGCGCCGCCGGCGTTCGACCCCAGACCCTCGGTTCCGCCCGCGACGACCGCTTCGTCCGAGACGGTCAGTCGCTCGACCGGGTCGACGCCGAAGTAGCCCCAGCCGGACTGCCCGCCGGTGGTCTCGTAGCAGAAGCCGCCGGGGCCGTCACGCGCCCGGCGGTAGGCCGCGAAGGGGTCGTCGACGGCGACCCGGCGCTCGACCGGGACGCGGGCTCCCGCGGGCGCCGCGGCGGCGACCTCGCGGAAGCGGTCCCGGTCGGTGTGTACCGATCGCTGCATGTCAGTCGGTTCGGCGGGCGGGACGAAACAGTTGCGGTCGGTGACCTCGGTACCGGTCGCGGTCGGCGGAGTCAGAACTCCTTGGCGCGGTCGATCCACGTCGCGGCCCGCTTCTCGCCGACGCTCGCGCCCTCGGCGACCGCCTCGGGGTCGGCGGCGGCGAGGTCCGCGACGGTCTCGATCCCGATCTCGGCAAGCCGCTCCGCGTATGCCGGTCCGATGCCCTTCAGCTCGTCGACATCGGCGCCCGTCTCGTCGTCGACTGCGCCCGTCTCGTCGTCGACTGCGCCCGTCTCGTCGTCGGCACCGGCGCCCGTCTCGTCGTCGGCATCGATCTCCTCGTCGGCTCCCCCCGCGGCCTCCGCCGGTTCGGCGGCCTCGGCCGGGTCCTCGCTGGCGCCCTCCTCGTCGACCATCGAATCGGTCGAGGCGGCCGCCTCTGTCTCAGTAGCGACGGGTTCGTCATCGGCCGGTTCCTCCTCTGTGGCGGGTTCCTCGCCCGCGACGGATTCCTCGTCATCGGCCGGTTCTCCGTCTGTGACGGATTCCTCGCCCGCGTCCGTCTCGTCGTCCGCCATCTCCTCGTGGGCGAGCCCCACGGCCTCCGCCGGCTCGGCGGCCTCGGCCGGGTCCTCGCTGGCGCCCTCCTCGTCGACCATCGAATCGGTCGAGGCGGCCGCCTCCGTCTCGGTAGCGACCGGCTCGTCGTCGTCCGCTCCCTCGTCCGGGGCCGCGTCGTCGGCGTCGTCCGTCGGTTCCGGTTCCGATTCCTGCTCCGGATCGCTCTCGACGGTCACTTTCGTGTCCGATTCGTCGCGTTCGGCGCGACCGGTCCCGAACCCGAGTTTCTCCTTGATTTTCTGCAGTAGGGCCATCGACGAACCATACGAACGTGGGATATTTAAAAACCCTCGCCGTCGGCGGTTTCCGCCTCCGATCCGCCCCGCACCTGTGGTCGCGGTCGACCGGTTCCCGTTCCGCGTCGCCGCTGCTCCGGGCGGATCCGTCCCGCCGGTTTATAAGTCGGATCGGTTCTTCCGACGGATATGGACATCGTTAACCCGGTCATGTGGTCGCTTCACGTCGGCTTCGCGGTCCTCTGGACCGGCAGCGTACTGTTCGTGGCCCTCGCCGTGCTCCCGCCGGCGCTCCGGGGCGACGTCGACGGCGACGCGCTCGGATCGATCGTCGGTCGACTCCGGTGGATCACCCGCATCGCGGCCCTCGCCTTCCTCGCGTCCGGCGGCCACATGGCTGGCACGCTGTACACGTTCGAGTCGCTCACCGGGACCGCCCGCGGGCACCTCGTGCTGACGATGATCGCGCTCTGGTTCCTGATCACCGAGCTCGTCGAGGTCGCGAGCGGGAAGCTGACCGACGGGCTCGACGCCGGCAAGCTCCGCCAGCCCGCCCGCGACGCGAAGCCCTTCCTCTACGGCGCCGCGGGGCTCTCCGTGGCGCTCATCGGCACCGCCGGGCTGCTGGCGACGCCCGGAGCTATTTAAAACAGCGCTCGACTCGCCCCGCCGTCGACGTCCCTCCCGTTCACTCCAACGCCGCGCGCAGCGCCGCGTTCATCGCCTCGACGGGCGCGTCCCGGCCGGTCCAGACCTCGAACGCCTCGACGCCCTGGAACAGCAGCATCCACGCCCCGTCGACCGTCGTCGCGCCCGCCTCGGCCGCCTCCCGGAGGAGCCGCGTCTCGATCGGCGCGTACACCGCGTCGAGGACCGCCAGGTCGCCGTGGAGGTGCGCCGCGGGCACCGGCGTCTCCTCGGGGGCCTCCATGCCGACGCTTGTCGCGTTGACCAGCACGTCCGCGCCGGCGACCCGATCGCCGAGGTCGTCGAGGCCGCCGCCGGTGGCGCCCGGGACCGCCTCGGCCAGCGAGACGGCGCGCTCGGCGGTGCGGTTCGCCACGTGGACGCTCGCGCCGGCGTCGGCCAGCGCGAACGCCGCGGCCCGGCCGGCCCCGCCCGCGCCCACGACGACCGCCGTCGCCCCGTCGAGCGCCACGCCGTGTCGCGCGAAGGCGCGTTTCACGCCGGCCGCGTCGGTGTTGTACCCCTGCGGTCGGTCGGCCTCGCCGGCGCGCACCGGTCCGAAGTCGACCGTGTTGACCGCGCCGATCCGCTCGGCGAGCGGGTCGGGGTCGACCGCGTCGAGCACGTCGCGCTTGAACGGCACCGTCACGTTGAGTCCGGCGACGCCGAGGTCGGCGGCGCCGGTGACGGCCGCGACCGCCGCGTCGGCGTCGGGTTCGAAGGTGACGTACCGCGCGTCGATCCCGAGCGCCTCGTAGCCGGCCTCGTGGAGCGGCGGCGACAGCGAGTGCCCGACGGGGTTCCCGATCAGTCCGTACACGTCCATGGCCGCTCTCGCGGACGCGACCGACAAAAGAGGCGCGGTCGACGTACGGAGACCGCGGGGAGGGGGCACGGCGGCGCGCGGAGATCGCGGGGAAGGGACGCGGCGGCGCGCGGAGACCGGCGAGCGAACGCGCCGACTCGCCCGCACGACCCTCACTTCCCGTCCGTCTCCCGATCCGCGTCGATGACGTCCTCCAGCGTCTCCGTCCCCACGTCGCTCGCGAGTTTGACGCCGACGAGCGAGACGACGACTCCCGCGAGGATGAACGCCGCGAGCCGCTGGACGGGGGTCACGCCGACGCCGATCGGCTCGAACGGGTCGATCACCGCCTCCTGTGCGAGGAAGTAGCCCGCGAACCCGCGAACGACGAGCGAGACGGCGACGATGACGAAGGGGAGGTTGAGGTACGGCGTCCGGATCCCCTCGTCCCGGATCAGCTCGTCGAGCAGCCGGCCCACGGCCGCGGTCACACCCGCGACCGCGAACCACGGGACGGCGGCGTAGGTGAACTCCATCGCCTCGACGACGCGGGCCGCGCTCTCGAGCTCCGAGGCCGACAGCACGCCGAAGAACCCGCCGACCAAGGCGAGCCCGGCGGCGACGACGTACGTGACGATCGAGACCTGCCCGGCGTACAGCGCCTCTCGGATCCGCTCGGGCATCCCCGCGACGAACCGGTCGATCGCGAGTCCTTTATAAAGCAGCGCGGCGCCGAGCAGGCCCGCGACGCCCGCGACCGCCTCGGCGGCGGAGAACCAGTAGAACAGCGCCGGCAGCAACAGGAGGGCGACCCCGAACGGCACGAGGATCGTCGACCGGAGTTGCTCGTCGGCGAGGAACTGCTTGAGCAGGTAGTACGTCGACTCGATGTCGCGGGCCTGCCGGACGACGACGCGGTCGACGGAGTCGACCGGGATCCGCGACTCCACGATCGGGAGCACCTGCTCGTCCTCGGCGGAGTCGACGACGACGATCGCGGCCCGGGGGTCGTACCGGTCCACGAGGTCGTCGAGCTGGGCGGCGATCGACCGATCGGCGCCGACGGCGCTCTCGCTCTCGGCCGAGACGACCGCGACGACCGCCTCCTCGCGCTCGTCGCGGAGGTCGCGCGCGACCCGCAGCGACTCGAGCAGACAGTTGACGCTGGCGTCCTCCGGGTCGCTGAGTCCGGCGTCGGTGACGAGCGAGCGGACCGCCTCCCAGCCGGCGACCGGCATGGGGACGTTCGTGGCCCGCCCGATCGCCCCGGAGCGGTCGATACAGATGACCAGCGTCGTCACGGGTCGACTCTCGATCCGCCCGAATAAAAAGTTCCCCGTCGGCGGGCCTACCGCAGCTCGACGTCGACGTCGCCGCCCTCGCTCCCGAACGCGCTCGCGACCCCGCTGCCGGCGGCGAACGCGACGCGCTCCGCCCCGAGGCCGAGCCGCTCCGCGATCCCTCGTTCGGGCGTGAACTCGCGGACCTCGGGCTCCGCGTCGATCAGCTCCGAGAGCCGGTCCTCGACGTCGTCCTCGGTGCCGAGCTCGTCGACGAGCCCGATCTCGGCCGCGTCGGTGCCGAGATAGACCCGCGCCTCCGTCTCCCGGATCGACTCCGGATCCATGTCTCGGCCCTCGCTGACGGTCTCGACGAACTGCTCGTAGTAGCCGTCGATGATCCCCTGGAGGTACTCCCGCTCGTCCTCCTCGATCTCGCGCAGCGGCACGCCGGCGTCCTTGTACTCGCCGGCGGTGAACTGCTCGTAGGAGATCCCGAGCTTATCGGCGAGGCCGGACGCGTTCGGGCGCGATCCGACGACGCCGATCGAGCCGACGAGGCTCGCGTCGCGCGCCCACAGCTCGTCGCAGCCGCTCGCGATCCAGTAGCCGCCGGACGCGCAGGTGTCGGTCGCGTACGCCACCGTGGGACCGTCGAAGTCGGCCGCGGCCCGCCGGATGTCGTCGCTCGGGAGCACCTCGCCGCCGGGCGTGTTGAGCTCGACGACGAGCGCCTCGACGTCCTCGTCCTCGTCGGCCGCCTCGATCTGCTCGACGACGTCGTCGGCCGTCGTCCCGCCCGGTCCCGACAGGGGCGAGGGGCGCCCCTTGTCGCGCCGGATCGGTCCGGTAACGCGTACCTTCGCCACGTTGTACTCGTCGCTCTCACCGAAGCGCCCGCGGGTGAGCCGCGAGACGATCCGCTTGCCCGCCACCGTCGCCGTCGCGCCGACCACGGCGGCCGCGAGGAGGGTCCGTCCGTCCGAACGCGCGTCGCTCTCCATACGATCGGTTGAGGGCGCGGCCGTTTATAAGCTGTCGCTGAGGGGATCGGTGTCGGCGTGGGACTCGTGGCGATCGGCGGCGGCCTCACTCCCGGCGGCGCCGTGGCTACGTGAGTCGGGAAAAGACCGCAAAACCGGGGAAAATCGGCGTCCGAACTACAGGAGGCCGGTCTTCTGGAGCTTCATCAGGTCCTCGGTGTCGAGCGTCTCGCCCTCCTTGAACTTCTGGTAGATCTCCTCGGCCTCTTCCTTCTCCTCCTCGCGCTTCTCCGCGCGCTCGTCCTTGCGCTCGCGCTCCTCTTCCTTGTCGAGCTCGCGCAGGCGCTTCTGGACGCGCACGAAGTCCTCGTGGTGTCGGTCGGCGGCCTCCTGGGCCTCCACGAACAGCTCGTGCATCTCGTCGGCCTCGTCGCGGATGTCGTCGGCCTCGCGGTAGGCCTCGATCATCTGGTTGTGGTGCTCCTGGGCCTTGTCCGCGAGCTCCGTCACCTTCTGGTGGTGCTGGGACGCCTCGGACCGGACCTCCTCGGCCTCCTCGACCAGCTCGTCGAGCTCGCTGGTGTCGTCGACCTTGTCCTTCTTCTCGGCGAGCTTCTCGCGCTTCTCGTCGATCTTCTCGATGAGTTCGCGCTCGTCTTCCGCGTCGAGAACCTCCGTCTGCTGTCGGAACTCGAGGTCCTCGATCTCCTCTTTGAGCTCCTCGATGGACTTGCCGGAGCCGAGCTCCATGTCCTGTTTGAGCTCTTCGACCTCGTCGAACAGCTCGTTGGCCTCGGCGTTGAGCTCGTTCCGCTTGTCCTTGTGCTCCTGGACCTGCTCGTTGAGCTCGTCGCGCTTCTCGCGGTGTTCCTGGGCCTCGTCGACCTTCTCGCGCGTCTTCGCGTTGAGGTCGTCGCGCTTGGAGGCGCGCTCGGAGGCCATCTGGTTCAGCTCGTTGCGTCGGTCTCGCAGCTGACCGGCGCGCTTGATGAGCTGTCCTTTCGACCCGTTCTCGAGGTCGTCCTCGGAAAGGTCCACGTTGTCCGCCTCGTCCATCGGTTCGATGTCGTACTGCTTGATGACTTCGTCTTTCGTTACCATTTTTTATCTCTCCATCACCGCTCCGGGGTAGCAATCGCTCGCCGTCGTGCGTCGGGCCGTTCACAAGAGCTCCCGTTCATTTCAGCGTGCGATCCCACCAGCGCCGGAGGCGTTCTGGTACCAAATCCTACCGCAGGCCGACATATAAAGACTTCGGTGAATCGGGTGTAACCCGGTAGCACGGGCCGTATACCCGCCGATCCGTGGCGAACGATCACACACCAATCAGTATTTATGAGACGTCAATCAGCGGACCCCGGGGGGACGCGCGCGGCGACCGCGACCCGCGCGACGCGCGCCGGTCTCACGTCTCTCCGTCGCGGACGTCGTACGAAAGCACGATTCCGTCGTCGAGCCGCTCCGTGTCGACCAGATCGAGCCGCGGGAACGCCTCCGTGAACCCCTCGCCGTCGGCGAGCGTCGGCGCGTCGCGGCCGCCGATCACCATCGACCCGACGTACACGTGGAGTTCGTCGACGAGTCCCGCGGCGAAACACGAGTAGATGACCTCGCCGCCCCCCTCGACCATCAGCCGATCGACCCCCCGCTCGGTCAGTTCGTCGAGTCCCGCCGCGAGGTCGACGCGTCCGTTCACGTCGCCCTTCTCGTCGTCTCCCCCGGCGACGACGATGTCCGCGCCGGCCGCGGTCAGTTCCTCGCGGCGCTCCGCGGGAGTCGCCGCCGAGACGAGTAAGTACGTCGTCGCCGCGTCGTCGAGGATCCGGGCGTCCGTCGGCGTGCGTCCCTCCGAGTCGACGACGACGCGGGCGGGGTGGCCGGATCTGCCGTTCCGCAGGCGCTGGACGCGACGGTCCTCCTCGTCGAGCGTGAGGTGCGGGTCGTCGGCGAGCACCGTCCCGACGCCCACGAGCACCGCGTCCGCGGCGGCCCTGATGCGGTCGACCCGGTCGAAGTCCTCCGGGCCCGAGATACGGAGTTGCTCTCGACGCCGCGTGGCGAGCTTCCCGTCGACGCTCTGCGCGGCGTTGACGACGACGTGCATACGCCCGCGAGACGCGGGCGGGAAATGATCGTTTCGGTCGGCGGAGGGGAACCGGCCCTCGGCTACTCCGCGTCCCCGGTCCCGTCGCCGCCGACCCCGTTCCGCACCTTGACGGCGACGCCGCTCGCGAACGCCTCGGCCTCGGCGCCGGAGAGCTCCGCGCGGCCGACGGCGAACAGCGCGTCGGTCTCGTCGACGACGAGCACCTCGTCCCCGGGGCGGATCCCGTCGTCGGCCGCGGTCACGAACTTGGCGAACGCGTTGCGTCCCTCGCGGACGAACGGCTCGCTCTCCTCGCCGACGACGACCCGGTGTCGCGGCGGGTCGAACGCCTCGCGCACCCGTCGGCCGCCGGCGACGCCGAGGGTGAACCGCCCGTCGGTACCGTACGAGACGAGGCGGTCGCCCTCGGAACTCCCGGGCGTGTCGTCCACGTCCCCGACGATCACCTGCCGCGGGCGGCCGCCGCTCGACCGGCGGAGGGTCAGCCGCTCGTCCGGCGGGAACAGGGCGCGGCCCGCCCCGGCGCCGAACTGGTAGTCGGCGCCGGTCCGCAGATCCGCGAGCGCATCGGTGTCTGTCATCTCTCTACAAGCAGGAAACCACGCCGTTCACGGCGGGGAGGAACGCGACATGGTGCGAATCTACGCCACTCTCGGTTGCTAGCATACTCTCCACTACGAACAGAATTATTATAAATCTACCCTACTACATATGAAGTATGGTGGAGGTACGTCGGACGGTCGTCGTCAAACTCGACATGGACGACAGCGACGCAACTCTCCTCCACGAAACCGTCGATGAGTACTTGTGGGCGTGTAACTACGTCGTCCAAGACGCATGGCAAGACGACTACAAGCCCACCTCGAAAACGAAACTCCACGACCGGACGTACTCCGACGTGCGCGAACAGACGCGCCTCCAAGCAAATCTCGTTCAATCCGCACGCAACAAGGCCTCCGAAGCCATCAAGGGCGTCGTCGCCCGATGGAAGCGCGGTAAGAAGGCGTCACAACCGCACTTCACGACGCCCTCTGTCCGGTACGACAAACGGAGTGCGACATTCCACGACGACCGCGTATCCCTCTCCACGGTGAACGGACGTATCGAAGCCGAATACGTCCTCCCACCGGAGGAAGACAACCCGCATACCACGTACCTGCGAGACGACGAGTGCGAAGTCACGGGTGCGACGCTTCAGTACCGCGACGCGGCGGACACCTTTTTTCTCCACATCGGAACGAAGGCCGACGTGGAGTCCGAGATACCGGACCAAGGCGACGCCGAGAACAGCACAGTCCTCGGTGTGGACCTCGGTATCGAGCAGATTGCCGTCACGTCAACCGGACAGTTCTGGAGCGGAAACTATCTTAACCACCGTCGCCGGGAGTACGAGCGAGTTCGTGGCGACCTGCAACGGACGGGTACGGAGTCGGCCCATCGAACCATCGAACGGATGGGCGACCGCGAGACGCGGTGGGTAAAGGATTACCTCCACCGCATCTCGAAAGCCATTGTCCAAGAGGCGGTCGCACACGGGTGCGACCGGATAGCATTCGAGGAGTTGACGGACATCCGCGACCGGATGCCGGGGGCCAAGAAGTTCCATGCGTGGGCGTTTCGCCGTTTGTACGACTATACAGCATACAAGGCCGAAGCAGAAGGGATCGACGCCACGCAGGTAGACCCGGCGTACACGTCCACACGGTGTTCGAAGTGTGGGACAACGCTGGACGAGAATCGCCCGTCGCAGGCGAAGTTCTGTTGCCAGAAGTGTGGGTACGAGGTCAACGCAGATTACAACGCGGCGAAGAACATCGGGTTTCGGCTACTCCGTGCGGGGCAAAAGTCTCCGCACGGAGGGGCGATCAGTCACCTCGCCCTAAAGTCGGGAACGCTGAACGTGAACGGCGGCTACTCGCCTGCCACCCAGTAGGGTTGGCCAGAACGGGAGTTCACCGACAAGCTCCGCCCTTTAGCGCGGAGAAGGTGACACCCGCACTGTCCCGGCCACGCGCAAAGCCGTTACGAACGCGGTCGCGTCACCGCGCACGGCGTGTCACAGCTCGATCCGGTCGACGATCGCTCCCGAGCCGTCGCCGTTGCTGCGGGTGTTGATCGCGATCGTCCGGATCCGGTCTTCCAGCAGCGACCCCTCGATCTTCGCCTGCAGCAGCGAGTCGACCTGGTAGACGCCCGCGGCGTTGTTCATTCGGATCACGACCTGCGCGGGCGTCTCCTCGCCCTTTCGCAGCGACACGCGTTCGATCGCCTGCGAGGAGACGGTGTTGATCCCGCGGCCGCCCTCCTCGTAGGGGACCCGCGACCGCCCGCGCTCCATGTCGAGCCCGTCGGCGACGCGGACCACCCCGGCCTCCAGCGTGAGCGGCTGCTCTTCGGTGTGGTGACAGAGGATGGCGTGAAGCACCTCCGCTTTCACGCGCACCTGCTCGGCGACGTCGTAGAACGAGGGGAGGAAGTTGTCGAGCAGATCCGCGGCGAGGGGGATCGAGTAGTACGGGTGGTCGTGTCGGTGGACGACGTGGCCGATGTCGTGGAGCGTCGCCGCGAGCGCGATGATCACCGGCTCGTCGGCCTCGTCGAGCCCCTGCTGTCGGGCGCCGTTGAACTCGACGCCGCCCTCCTTCAGCAGGTCGTACAGCCGGAGCGCGCGGTCCCGGACGATCTCGATGTGTTTCGTGCCGTGGTCGTTGTACCCCTTCCGGTTGACGGGGTTGACGTTCTGCGCCTCCAGGTACGCGATGATCTCCGCGTCCGACGTGATCCGGTCGAGGACCTCGTTGAGCCGGGCGTCGGGGAAGGCGTGGTCGGCGTCGGGGTCGTACTCGTGGCGGTCGGCGTCGGTGTCCGCCACGAGGTCGGAATCGGCCGGCGCGTCTCCGTCCGGCGGGTCGGCCTCGTTCGGATCGGGCGCCGAGTCCCCGTGCGGCTGGTCGCGATCGTCGGGTTCGGTCGGTGACTCCGTTGGATCGGTCATGAGATCGATGCAGACGCATCAGCGACCTAAAAAGTGTGTGCCCCCGTCGACACAGATCGGACACGCTCGCCCGGCAGTTTCCACCAGAGACACAACTTATAAGCGCTACAGGCGTTCACTACGGGTGTGAACCGACCCGCGTCCGGACGCGGCTCGCCGACGCCGCCAGCGACGCGACTCTTCTCGAAAAAACGCGCGTGAGCCGTCCGCCGGCGGGAGTGGCGACCCCGTCCCGGACGACCCCCGATAAGCGCGCACCGCTCGTTTACCGACGGCAGACACCGACCACCCGCAGACACCAACCAGTCACCCATGACGGACACCACGACCACGACGCCCTACGGCGCCCAGGACGCGACGGACCGAGAACAGACCGACGAGCCCTTCGAGGGGGTGTACCCCGCGATGACGACCCCGTTCACCGACGACGACGAGGTCGATCACGACCAGCTCGCCGACAACGCCCGATACCTCGAGCGCGCGGGCGTCGACGGGGTCGTCCCCGTCGGCTCCACCGGCGAGTCGGCGACGATGACCCACGACGAGCACGTCGACGTGATCGAGACGGTCCGCGACGCGGTCGACGACATCCCGGTCATCGCCGGCACCGGCTCGAACAACACCGCCGAGGCGCTCTCGCTCTCCGAGCGCGCCGCCGACGCGGGCGCCGACGGTCTCCTCCTCATCTCCCCGTACTACAACAAGCCGGAGCCGCAGGGCTTTCTGAACCACTACCGGACGATCGCCGACGCGGTCGACCTCCCGCAGATCGTCTATAACGTTCCGGGCCGGACCGGCCAGTCGATCCCGGTCGACGTCACGGTCGAGCTCGCCGAACACCCGAACATTCAGGGGTACAAGGCCGCCTCCGGCGACCTCAACCTCATCAGCGAGGTGATCGAGCGCACCCGAGACGAGGCGTTCTCCGTGCTCTCCGGCGACGACGGGCTGACGCTCCCGGTGCTGTCGATCGGCGGTACCGGCACCATCAGCGTGGTCGCCAACGTCGAGCCGGAGCGCTCCTGCGCGATGGTCGGCGCCGCGCTCTCGGGCGACTACGACCGCGCCCGCGACCTCCACCACGAGCTCTCGCCGCTCGTCCGCGAGCTGTTCGCCGAGACGAACCCGATCCCGGTGAAGGAGGCGATGCACGTCCGCGGCCGGGGCGGGCCGCTGGTCCGCCCGCCGCTCTCCCGGCTCTCCGCGGAGCGCCGCGCGGTCCTGCGCGAGCTGCTCGCCGAGTACGACGAGGGGGCGCCCGGCACCGTCGACCCGGGCGCCGTCGAGCCCCCGACGGGGGGCGCGGAATGAGCGGCGAGCCGCTGTCGGTCGCCGTCACCGGTGCCGGCGGTCGCATGGGCCGGGAGGTGATCGAGGCCGCGGTCGACCGGGAGGGCGTCGCCGTCGCCGTCGCGGTCAACCGCACCGCGACCGACCCCGTCGCGGGCGTCGACGTCGCCGACGCCGACCGGCTGGGTGAGCTGCTCGCGGCCGAGGCCCCCGACGTCCTGGTCGACTTCACCGGCCCCGAGTCGGCGGTCGCGTACGCCGCGGCCTGCGCCGACGCGGGCGTCCCGCTGGTCACCGGAACGACCGGCTTCGAGCCGGACCAGCTCGACGACCTCCGGGCCGCGAGCGACGCGGTGCCGGTGCTCAAGGCGTCGAACTTCGCGCGCGGCGTCGCCGCGCTCCGCCGCGCGGTCCGGGAGGCGGTCGCCGCGCTCCCCGGGTACGACGTGGAGCTGACCGAGACGCACCACAACGGGAAGCGCGACGCCCCCTCCGGCACCGCGAAGTCGATCCTCGACGACGTGGAGTCGGTCCGCGACGACCTCGACCGGCGCGTCCACGGACGCGAGGGCGACGCGCCGCGCGACGCCGGCGAGATCGGGGTCCACGCCCGCCGCGCCGGCGACGTCACGGGCGAACACGAGGTGCTGGTGGCGGGGAACCGCGAGACGCTCGCGCTCACGCACCGCGCCGGCGACCGCGGGGTGTTCGCCGAGGGCGCGCTCGACGCCGCCGCCTGGCTCGCCGGCCGCGACCCCGGCTGGTACGGGTTCGACGACGTGTTGGACGCCGGGAGCGAATAACTGCCGGATATACGAATATCGACGAATAAATACCGACACTCATCCATACGATACCTAATGACGCTCCAATCCGACGTATCAGACCTGTGGGACCGCTATCAGGACGGGCTGACAGCCGCCGACGCGACGAGCGAGGACGCCGAGGTCCTCGAGTCGTTCCTCTCGGCGCTGGAGGCCGGCGAGGTCCGCGCCGCCGAGAAGACCGGCGATGACGTGACCACGTGGGAAGCCAACGAGTGGGTCAAGCGGGGGATCCTGCTGAACTTCGGCCTGCGCGAGACCGAGCCCCGCGAGCACGGCGGCGTCACCTACTACGACGTGCTCCCGCTGCGCGACACCGCCGACCTCGGCGAGCGCGGCACGCGCAACACCCCCGACGGCACCGTCATCCGCCGGGGCGCGTACCTCGGGAGCGACTGCATCATGATGAGCCCCTCGTTCGTCAACATGGGCGCGCACGTCGGGGACGGCACCCTCGTCGACTCGTGTGACACGGTGGGCTCCTGCGCGCAGCTCGGCGAGAACGTCAAGCTCGGCGCTAACACGCTGATCGGCGGCGTCCTCGAACCGATCGAGGACGCGCCCGTCGTGATCGAGGACGGCGTCTCGCTCGGCGCGGGCTGCCGGGTCACCTCGGGGTTCCGCGTCGGCGAGAACTCCATCGTCGGCGAGAACACGCTCCTGACGCCCCGGATACCCGTCTACGACCTCGTCGAGGAAGACGTGATCTACGGGCATCTGCCCGCCGACCGCCGGGCGTTCACCCGGATGGTCGAGTCGTCCGTCGGCGACCACGAGCTGTTCGAGGGCGGCGCGTACAAGCCCGCCGTCGTCGCGACCCACGTCGAGGAGGAGACGCTGGAGGCGACGCGCCGAGAAGACGCCCTCCGCGAATGAGTGGCCCCGACGCGGACGGAGAACACATTACCCCCGCCGTCCGGCGCGTGAGCGACTGGGACGCGGACCGCCTCGCCGAACTCGCGGCCGAACACGACACGCCGCTCTACGTGCAGGACCTCGGCCGCGTGCGGGAGAACTGCGAGCGCCTTCGCGACGCCTTCCCGGACGCCGACGTGCGGTACGCCGTGAAGGCCCACACCGGCCGCGTCGTGCTGAAGGCGGTCCGCGAGTCGGGGCTCGACGCCGAATGCGCCTCGGCCGGCGAGGTGGACCGCGCGCTCGCGGCCGGCTTCGGCGGGGAGCGGCTCCACTACACGGCGGTCAACCCGCCCGCCCGCGACCTCGACTACGTCGCCGGCGTCGCTCGGGCGGAGCCCGACCTCACGGTGACGGTCGGCGCGGTCGACACCCTCGACCGCCTCGCCGAGCGCGGCTACGACGGGCGGGTCTGCCTCCGGGTGAACCCCGGCGTCGGCGCGGGCCACCACGAGAAGGTCCGGACCGGCGGCGCGGCGAAGTTCGGGATCCCGTACGACCGCGCCGCGGCAGCGGCCCGCGAGGCCGCCGAGCGGTTCGCTATCGTCGGGATCCACGCCCACGCCGGCTCCGGCATCGACCCGGACCAGCTGGACAGCCACCGCGAGCTCGTCGCGCGGATGGGGGAGCTGGCGCGGGAACTGACCGATCCGGAGGGCGACGCGGACGCACCCGCCTCCCTCGATCTCGAGTACGTCGACGTCGGCGGCGGGTTCGGCGTCCCCTACGAGGAGGACGACCCCCCGCTCGACCTCCCGGCGGTCGCGGCGGCGACCCGAGAGGCCGTCGCGCCGCTGCCCGCGGGCGTCGACCTCGCGATCGAGCCCGGCCGGTACGTCGTCGCCGACGCGGGCGTCCTGCTGACGCGCGTGAACACCGTGAAGCCGACGCCGGAGGAGCGCGTCGTCGGCGTCGACGCCGGAATGACCGACCTGCTCCGCCCGGCGATGTACGACGCGTACCACCCGATCCGGAACCTCGGCGGGGCGACCGACGCGCCGGCCCCCGACGAGCGGCAGGCAACCCCTGTCACGGTCGCTGGACCTATCTGTGAGACCGGCGATACACTGTGTAGGAACCGAGCGCTCGCCGACCCGGCACGCGGGGACCTCCTCGCGGTCGGCGTCGCGGGCGCGTACGGATACGAGATGGCGAGCCAATACAACTCACGACCGCGGCCGGCGGAGGTCGCGCTCGACGACGGAACCGCGACGATCGCCCGACGCAGAGAGACCCTTACGGACCTGACGACGGTCGAGCGGCAGGCGGAGGCGCCGTCTCGGGCGACGGAGGGGAACCGATGAGCACCCACGCCGTTCCGGTCGAGAAGTACCACGGCACGGGCAACGACTTCCTCGTCGTCGACGCGAGCGCGGAGAGCGTCGGCGACCGCGCGGCGTTCGCGCGCGCTCACTGCGACCGCGAGACGGGCGTCGACGGAACCGACTTCGACGCCGCCCCGGAGCGCGACGGCGTCGCGGGCCGGGAGGAGCGCACCGGTCGACGGGGCGCCGACGGCGTCCTCTTCTTACACGTCGAGGAGCGGTTCGACCCGACCCGCGTCGTGATGACGCTCGTCCAGCCCGACGGCTCGACGGCGACGATGTGCGGCAACGGCGCGCGCGTGGTCGCCCGCTGGGCCCACGACCGGACCGGCGACCGCGAGTTCATGATCGACACCCAGGCGGGGACCCGGCGCGCGTCCGTGAACGCGGACGCGACCGCGGCGACCATCGAGATGGGCGAGCCGACGTTCGATCCCCGGTGGGTCCCGGTCGCGCGCGACGAGCCGCTGATCGACGAGCCGATAGCGGGCCTGACCGTCACCGCCGTCCACACGGGCGTCCCGCACGCGGTCGCGTTCGTCGACGGCGGGCGCGACGACCCCGAGGGCATCGACGCGGTCGACCTCGACGCCGTCGCCCCGCCGGTCCGCGGCGCGGACGTCTTCCCCGAGGGCGCGAATGTGAACCTCGCCGCGGTGGTCGACGACGGGAGCGGCGAGGGTCCCGCGGTCGTCGATCAGCGCACCTTCGAGCGCGGCGTCGAGGGCGAAACCCGATCCTGCGGCACCGGCGCGGTGGCGGTCGTCGCCGCCGCGCGCCGGCTCGGCCTGATCGAGGGCGAGTCGGCCGTGAGCCGCCCGCCGGGCGGCGAGCTCGAGATCACGGTGCCGAACGCGGGCCACGCGACGCTGACGGGTCCCGTCGCGCACGAGTTCACCGGCAGCCTGCCCGCCGACCCCCGATGAGCCGGCCGCCGTTCGACCCCGTCTCCTTCCTCGAGCGCGCCGTTCAGACGCCCTCTCACGAGTCCGTCACCGAGATGCGCGAGCTCGTCGTCGAGACGCTGGACCGACACGGCGTCGAGAGCGAGGTCGTCGCCGGCGGCTGCGTGCTCGCGGAGAAGCGCTCCTCAGCGCCGGAGCCGGGGCCGCACCTCGTGTTGAACACCCACCTCGACACCGTGACGCCGCACGTCCCCTTCGAGCGGGGGCCGGCACGCCGGGACGAGCGGGCCACTTCCGCCGCCGACCAAACCCCCTCCGACGTCGTCCGCGGCCGCGGCGCCTGCGACGCGAAGGGGCCGCTCGCGGCGCTCCTGTCGGGGTTCCTCGCCGCCGACCCGGAACGCGGCCGACTCACGCTCGCGCTCACGCCCGACGAGGAGTCGCTGTCGCTCGGCGGGGCGGCGCTGACCGGTCGACTGCCGGGGACGGACGACCGGCTCGACGGCGATCTGTTCCTGGTCGGCGAGCCGACCGGGCTCGACGCGTGCACCGCCGCGAAGGGACGGTTCCAGGGGACCGTCGAGCTGTCGGGGGTCGCCGCCCACGCCGCGGAGCGCGCGGGCGCGAACGCGGTCGCGGCCGCCGAGGGCGCGCTCGCGGCGATCCGGACCTTCGACGCGGACGCCGACGAGCACCCGCAGCTGGGCCCGCCGAAGCTCACGCCGACCGTCATCGAGGGCGGCGCGGCGACGAACCAGGTGCCCGCGGACTGCGAGATCACCGTCGACAGGCGGAGCGTCCCGCCGGAGACGGCCGAGGGATTCCGGTCGTCGCTCGCGGCCGCGGTGCGGACGCGGGTCCCCGACGAGATCGGCGTCGACGTCGCGCTCACCGACCGGGAGTCGCCCTTCTTCGAGGCGTTCTCGACGGACCCCGACCACGAGCTGGTCGAGGCGGTCGCGGGCGCGGCTCGGGCGGCGGGCCGGTCAGGCGGGCTGCCGACCGACCGCGGCGGTGCCGTGCGCCCCTTCGGCGCGGCGACGGAGGCGTCGTACTTCGCGCCGGCGCCGACGGTCGTGTTCGGACCCGGCGACCTCGCCGACGACGCGGGGGCGGTCGCGCACGCCGAACGCGAGTACGTCCGCGTTCGGGAGGTGACGGCGGCCGCGGAGGCGGTCGAGCGGTCGATTACGGATCTGCTCGACGGAGCGGGACCGTCGCGCTGACGGCGGCGACGGTCGGATTTATAATAGGAACGTCTCTTCGTCCTCGGCGAGGTCGACGAACTCGTCGGCGGCCTCGATCAGCTCGTCGGCGGCGGAGGTGCCGAAGCCCATCGCCTCGACGCGGACGCCCTCGTGCCGGAGGTGCGAGCAGAGCCGGGCGAAGTCGCCGTCGCCGGTACAGAGGACGACGGTGTCGACGTGGCCGGCGAGCGAGACGGCGTCGAGGCTCATTCCGAGGTCCCAGTCGGCCTTCTTCGAGCCGTCGGCGAACGTCTTGATCTCCTTGATCTTCGTCTCGAAGCCGATCTCGCGGAGCGCCTCGAAGAAGCTCTCTTCTTCCGGGGAATCGGCGCGGATCACGTACGCGATGGCGCGGACGAGCTCGCGGTCGTCCACCGCGGCCTCCAGCAGACCGGAGTAGTCGATGTTACGCGAGTAGACGCTCTGGGCGGAGTGGTACAGGTTCTGCGAGTCGGCGAGCACCGCGACGCGCTGGTGCGGGTGAATCTCGGTCATACCGCCCCGTTCGCCGGCGCGGCTTAGGGGCTTTGGGATCAGGACCGCCGACCGAGCGGCCCACCGCATCCGAACGTGTCGTCCTACCGAAATGATGTGGCCGTTCGTTTATAAACTGCACCGGCGTGGTACGTTTATACCGGGTCTGTTGCCGGTTTCGTCGGATACGGCTTGATCCTGTCTAAATATCTGAAGTTTTTAGTAGGTACACTCATTGTATCATGGTATGTCACGGCGACACACTGGCGGCGACAACAACGGTCGACGTCTCGGACGTCGACAATGGCTCTCCATGCTCGGTCTCGGCGGCGCGACCGCGCTCGCGGGCTGCTCCGGGAGCGACGGTGGCGACGGAAGCGACGGAAATGACGGAAACGACACCAACGAGACGGACGGGGAGGACGGGTCTGACGGCGAGACCGACGACGACGTGTACGCGACGGCCGCCGCGGCCTCGTTCACGACGCTCAACCCGATATACAACACCGAGAACGGCGCCGGCAACGCGATCGCCCGCGCGCTCGACCAGGGGTACACGTTCGACGAGAACAACGAGTACGTCCCGCTCCTCTACGACCTGTCCACCGAGGACGGCGAGGTGTGGACGTTCGAACTCCGCGAAGGACTGCAGTTCAGCGACCCGTACGGCGAGGTAACGGCGAGCGACTTCGTCTACCTGATCCAAGAGATCCACCAGAGCAGCTGGGCGAACTCGGCGGCGACGACGAGCTGGCAGGGAGTCACGGTCGAGGAGACCGGCGACTACGAGTTCCAGGCCACCCTCGAGCAGCCCTCCCTCCTCTGGCCCGAGAGCTTCGACCCGCTCCTGTACCCGATCCCGCGGGACCTCCTCGAACCGTACGTGGAGGAGGAGGACACGGACGGCCTCCGGCAGGACGAGGAGCTCCTCGAGCTCCAGTTCTCGGGGAATCTCGGACCGTACGTGCTCGACGAGTGGGAGCGCGACGGCGGCACCAGGTACAGCCGCAACGACGACTACTACCTCCGGGACGCCGACGATATGCCCGACAGGTTCAACGACGCACCGTACTTCGAGGAGTCCGAGATCCAGGTGCTCGGCGAGCAGGCCTCTCGGCTCGGCGCGTTGGAGACGGGCGAGGTCGACTCCGCGGCCATCCCGCCCGAGCGCGTCGAGGAGTACCGGGAGGACGACGAGATCTACGTCAACCGGGTCCCGCAGCCGTACAACGAGAAGATCTCGGTCAACATGCGCGACAACGGCTGGACGACGGGGCCGGGGAACATGTTCCGATACACGGAGTTCCGCCAGGCGATGGCCGCCGCGATCGACAAGGAGAGCCTGATCCAGGGCGTCTTCCGCGACTTCGCGGAGACGCACTTCACGTGGCAGCCCCGCTTCAGCGAGTTCTACCCGCCCGAAGACGACATCCCGCAGTTCGGCGTCGGCGACAGCTACGGGAGCGAGGTCGCTCGCGGCCTCGCGGAAGAGGCCTTCGAGCAGTCGGAGTACGACTACGGCTTCGACGGAGAGACGATGGTCGATCCCGACGGCAATCAGGTCCAACTCAGTATCTACCACAGCGCCGGGCAGGAGACCGAGCAGCTGATGGGCGAGTTCATCGCCCAGGAGCTCGGCAACAACCTCGGGATCGACGTGAGCGTCGAGGCCATCGACGGCACCCGCTTCAACAACGAGTACTGGACAACCACCGAGTTCCCGACGCCCGAGCGGAACGAGGACGGAGAGGTCACCAACGTCCCCGACGAACTCGTCGACACGGTGAACGGCGAGGAGGTCGAGTGGACCTCGCCGTCCGCAACGAACCCCGGACCGCGCAACGTCACGGCCAACGAGGACTGGGACATGGAGATCGTGTTCGGGCTGAACACCTACCCGCGGAACCCGTTGACCAACAGCGCGTTCTTCGACGGCGCCACCGCGTTCTACAACCCGGTCGGCTACTACCCCGGCTTCGACGCTCAGGAGCTGTTCGACAACGCCCAGCAGGCGACGAACGAGGAGGAGCTCGCGGACGCGCTCGTCGAGCTGTTCCGGAACCTCGCGGAGGAGCAGCCGTACATCATGCTCGCGTTCCCCGACAGCACGGTCGGCTACCGCGAGGGACTCGAAGGTCCCATCGAGAACTTCTCGAACGGCTGGGACCTGCCGGCGTGGAGATACGAGTAGGTCACCCCGCCCCGCACACTGTATAAAACATCATAATGGGATTCGGAAAGTACGTCGGCGCTCGCGTGCTGTGGGCCGTGGTCGTCTCGCTGATCATCACCACGATCACGTTCCTCCTGCTCGCGGCCGCGCCCAACCCGGCGATCCGCGAGGCGGCGACGCAGGCCGCCTTACAGGGCGGTGACCCGTCCGCCGCGGTCGAGCGGGAGCGGGAGCTCCGCGGCCTCAACCAGCCCCTGTACGTCCGATACATGGACTTCATCAAGAGCGTCTACACGCTCGACTGGGGCTGGTCGGAGAGCCGCAGCCAGCCCGTGACCGAAGCGATGCTGCAGGCGCTCTACTACACCGCGCAGTACTCGATCCCGTGGACCGTCCTCACGATAACCCTCGGGCCGCTCGTCGGCGTCTACTCGGCGGCGAACATGTACAGCTGGCGCGACCACGTCGCGACCGGATTCGCGTTCTTCGGGTACGCGATCCCGAACTTCTTCTTCGGGATCATCCTGCTCCTGATCTTCGGGGTCTGGTTCGAGGTGGTCCCGATATCGTACGACACGAGCGCTCCGGTGTTCAGCCTCCAGAACGTCCGCCAGCTGATACTGCCGGTGTTCGTCCTCGTGACGGGGTCGATCGGCGCGACGATGCGCGTCTCGCGGAACGAGTCGGCGGAGTTCCAGAACTCCGAGTTCATGAAGACGGCGAAGGCGAAGGGCGTCTCGCCGCTTCGCGCGTACGCCTACCACGTGATGCGGCCGACGATGGTGCCGCTGTCGACGACCCTCGTCGGCCAGCTCCTGGCGCTGTTCATCGGCTCGTCGCTGCTCGTGGAGGTCGTGTTCGGCATCCCCGGGCTCGGCAGGCTGACGTTCAACGCGCTCATCTCACAGGACACCAACCTCATCTTGGGCTCGACGCTCGTGTTCACGTTCATCGCCGTCGTCGGTAACCTGCTGGAGGACCTCGTGTTCACCGTGCTCGACCCGCGAATTAACTACGACGACAGATAAGACACTATGGCAACAGAGAAACCGGAGCAGTTCGATCGGGTCGACTGGAGCGAACTCTCCCAGTCGGGTCGGTTCGACCTGTCGATAAACTCGATCGGCATGCTGGTGGCGACGCTGCCGCTGGCGCTCCTCTGGCTGTACGACTCCCAGTTCGTCGGCGAACGCGAGGCGACGTTCCAAGCGATCGGTCTCAGCAGGAACCTCGATCCGCTGGACTACTTCTTCATCTTCACGCTGTTCCTGTTCTTCTTCTACCTGATCCTACCGCTGTACCAGAACCCGCGGATGACGCGGTACTACTGGAAGGAGTTCAGGCGGAACCGCCCCGCTGTCGTCAGCCTCGGATGGCTGGGGATCGTGTTCGTGGGCGGCCTCCTCGGTCCGCTCGTGGTCAGCGCGCCCGAACAGAGCATCCTCACCGGCCACCAGCCGCCGGTGTTCCTCTCGATCGACGAGGCGAACGTCGCGACCTGCGTCGGCGACGTCGTGAACGGACGGTGCCAGGGGACGTGGCAGCACCCGCTCGGGACCACCCGCGGCGGGAAAGACGTCTTCGCCGGCATCGTCTACGGCATGACGATAAGCATGCAGATCGCCTTCATCACGACGACGATCGTCGCGGCGATCGGCATCACCTTCGGCACCGTCAGCGCGTACGCGGGCGGTTGGATCGACGAGGTCATGATGCGGTTCGTCGACATCATCCTCTCGTTCCCGACGTTCCTGATGTTCCTGCTCATCCTGTACATCTACGGGGCGGGGCTGGGGATGTTCATCCTCGTGTTCTCGGCGTTCGCCTGGGGCGGCACCGCGCGGTACGTGCGCAGCAAGGCGCTGTCCGTCTCGGAGGAGGAGTTCATCAAGGCGACCCGGATCAGCGGCGCGAGCACGTACCGGGTGGTTCGCAAACACGTGGTCCCGAACGTGGCGAGCAGCATCATCACCCAGCTCACGCTGCTCATCCCCGGCTTCCTGCTCGCCGAGGCGCAGCTCGCGTTCCTCGGGATCGGCGACTCGGCGGTCCCCTCGTGGGGGCAGCTGATCTCCGCCGGCCGGAGCGACCTCGCGTTCGCCCCCTGGATCGTGTTGGCGCCCGGTATCGTGCTGTTCTTGACCATCCTGGCATTCAACTTCATCGGCGACGCGCTGCTGGACGCCCTGAACCCCGAAGCGGAGGCGGAGAACGCATAATGTCCACCCCACTGCTCGAGGTCGAAGGCCTCAGGACGACGTTCAGCACCGACAACGGAGAGCTCACCGCGGTCGACGGGATCGACTTCTCCGTCAACGAGGGCGAGACCGTCTGTATCGTCGGCGAGTCGGGCTCCGGAAAGACCGTCGCGACGGAGTCGGTGACGCGGATCATCAAGGAGCCGCCGGGCCGCGTCGAGGGATCGGTCCGGTTCAAGGGCCGCGACCTGCTGGCGATGAGCGAGCCGGAGCTCCGAACGATCCGCGGGTACGAGATCGCGCACATCTTTCAGAACCCGCAGGAGGCGATGAACCACTGTTACACCGTCGGGTGGCAGATCGTGGAGGCGATCCAGATCCACCGCGACATCTCCGACGAGGAGGCGAGGGCGAAGGCGATCGACCTGATGGACAAGGTGGGGATCGCGAACGCCAGCTCGCGGTTCGACGACTATCCGCACGAGTTCTCCGGCGGGCAGAAACAGCGCGTGATGATCGCGATGGCGCTCGTCGGCGACCCCGATCTGCTCATCGCCGACGAGCCGACCACGGCGCTCGACGTGACGGTGCAGGCGCAGATCCTCCGGCTCCTCGAAGAGCTCCAGGAGGAGTTCGACATGGGGATCCTCTTCGTCACGCACGACCTGGGCGTCGTCGCCGAGATCGCCGACCGCATCGTCGTGATGTACGCCGGCAAGGTGATGGAGCGCGGCGACGTCCTCGACATCTTCGAGCGCCCCGCCCACCCGTACACGCAACGGCTGCTGAACTGCCTCCCCGAGATCGGCGCGAGGAAGGGCGGGATCCCCGGGACGCTTCCCGACCCGATCGATCCCCCGGACGGGTGCCGGTTCGCTCCGCGGTGCGAGCACGCGGTGGACGCCTGCGTGACCGGTGACCAACCGGAGGAGATCGAGGTGAACCCGGGACAGCGCGCCTCGTGCGTCCACTACCGTCCCGGGCGCGACGACTCGGTCGTCCGGGACGGGATCCCGAACGCGAGCGCCGACGAGGAGGGGGTGAGCTCCGCCGATGACTGAGGAGCCGCTCCTCTCGGTGCGGGACCTCGAGAAGCACTACCCGATCCGGAAGGGGCTCCTCAACCGGACGGTCGGCGCCGCTCGCGCCGTCGACGGGATCAGCTTCGACATCGCACCCGGAGAGACGTTGGGGCTCGTCGGCGAGTCCGGCTGCGGGAAGTCCACCGCCGCCACCTCCATCGTCCGGCTGGAGGACCCGACGGGCGGCGAAGTGATCTTCAACGGCGGCGGACGGGCCGGTGCGACCCGGAACGCCGACGGGACGCACCCGAACGACGTGACGCGGTTCGACGACCGGGAGCTGAAAGCGTTCCGCCGCGACGCCCAGATGATCTTCCAGGATCCCTCCTCCAGCTTCGACCCGCGGATGTCGGTCGGCAGCGCGGTCGCCGAGATGCTGCAGATCCACGGGATGTCGGACCGTCACCGTCGACGGGCGATCGTCGAGGACCTGCTCGAACGCGTCGGCCTCTCGCCCGAGGACTACGACCGCTACCCGCACGAGTTCTCCGGCGGGCAGAAACAGCGGATCGCCCTGGCGCGGGCGCTCGTCTTAAACCCGGAGCTCATCGTCGCCGACGAGCCCGTCTCCGCGCTCGACGTCTCGATCCAGGCGGAGATCCTCAGTCTCATCGCCGACCTCCAGGACGAGTTCGACCTCTCGTTGCTGTTCATCAGCCACGACATGTCCGTCATCCGGGAGATCTGCGACCGTGTGGCCGTCATGTATCTCGGCGAGATCGTCGAGATCGGGCCGACCGACCGGATCTTCGCCGACCCGCAGCACCCGTACACGGAGGCGTTGCTCTCGGCGATCCCGACGCCGGATCCGCGCTCGACCGCCGGGGGGATCGAACTGACGGGGACCGTCCCGAGTCCGACGGATCCGCCCTCCGGCTGTCGGTTCCACACCCGGTGTCACAAGGTGATCCAGCCGGACGGCGTCGACCTGGACCAGTCGAGCTGGCGGGGACTGTTGAACCTCCGCGACGCGCTCGCCGCCGAGAGCGTCGACGTCGAACAGATCCGCGCGAACTTCCGGACCGGGAGCGACGTGGACGCCACCCCGGAGGCGGTGAAGGGCCAGATCCGCCGCGAGTTCGACCTCGAGGGGGACGTCTCCGCCGCCGAGATGGAGTCGCTGCTCGACGAGGCGCTCGACGAGGCGCTCGACGGCGACCTCGAAGGGGCGGCGGCGACGCTCGCTCGGCGGGTGACCACGCCCTGCGAGGAGACCGTCCCGGAGCGGACCGAACACGCGCCCGACCACGAGTCGGCGTGTCTCCTCCACGGCCGGGAGCGGTCGGCGCCGCCGAACCCGGCCGACGACTGAGCGGTGCCGGCGCTTCGTTTCTCTTCTACCGGTCGCCGAGGGACGGAAGCGCCACCGGCCGCGGTTCGCCGTCGTCCCCCTCCAAGGCCACGGTCGGTTCGTCGTCGCTCTCGGCGTCGCCCGCGAGGACGGCGGTCGCACCGACCGCGAGCGGCGCGACGACGCCCGCGGCCAGCGCCCGCGGCTCCGCCAGTCCGCCGCGAAGGACGACTCTGTCGCCCGGGCCGAGTCCCTGCTCGTCGACGACCGACGAGGCCGCGTCGAGGAGCGCGCGGTGGGAGACGTCGCCTGTTCCGTCCGGCGCCGCGTCCCTCGACACGTCGCCACCTTCCGCCCCGCGAAGGACGGGGTCGTCCGGCCCCACCGCGCTCGGCGGCATGCCGGGGTTCTCGCTCCACAGCTCCTGCTCCCAGTGGGTCGTCTCCGGGCGCTCCGGCGGGCCGCCGAACACGGCGAGGCTGGTGCCGGGCGCCGGCTCCGTCGTCGACTCGTCGGCCGCGCGGACGAGGACGACGCGGTCGCCGCGCTCGATCCCCGCCGCGGGGTCGAACCGAACCGGCGCGCCCAGTCCGGCCGCGCCGAGGAAGCCGAGCGTCGTGTGGAGGCCCGGCGTCGGCTCGACGGCGACGGTCGATCCCTCCCGCGCGCCGAGGTAGCGCAGCACGTTCGCCGCCTTGTACGCGTTGGTGATCAGGGCCCGATACGTGCGCTCGCGCCCGTCCGGCGTGACGAGCGCGATGTCGCGGCTCCGTCGGTCGCGCGCGAGGAGATCGCCGACGACGTCCATACCCGCGGCTCGGAGCGGGCGAGACTTAAAAACGCGGAGTGCGGCCGGGATCGCGCCGGCGGGAGACAGTGCCGCGCTCGCGGCGGGGTATCGCCGGGCGGGTCCCGACCTCAGGGGGCGCCGGCGATGACCATCTTCGAGCCGTCGGCGGAGAAGGCCAGGTCGCGCGTCGAGTCGGCGTCGACTCGGACGGCGTCGCCGGGGGCGAGCTCGACGGGCTCGCCGTCGACGGTCAGCGTCGCCGCGCCGTGGAGCAGCACGTACACCTCCTCCTGTCCGGCGTCGCCGTGGTCGTGCTCCATCCCCTCCCAGCCGTCGTCGGCCTCGACCACGGTCACGCCGAGGTTCTCGCAGCCGAGCGCGTCGCGGAGGAAGTACATGCCCGGCGCGCGCGGTTCGACGTCGTCGTAGGCGGTTGCGTCGTAGCCCATACACCGCGGTACGCGGCGCTCGTCGGAAAAGATACGGGTCGAGCGAGGTCCCGCTGCGGGGTCGCGCCGCCTAGAAGGAGCTCTTCAACCGCTCGAAGAAGCCGCCCCCGACGTCGATGTCCTCGCCGCCGGCCTCGGCGAACGCCTCCAGCGCCTCGCGCTGTTCCTCGTTGAGCGAGTCCGGGATGACGACGCCGACCTGCACGTAGAGGTCGCCGCGACCGCGCCGCCGCAGTCGGGGCATCCCCTTCCCTTGGAGGCGGAACGTCTCGCCGCTCTGGGTGCCGGCGGGAACGTCCATCTCGACGGTGCCGTCGACCGTCTCGACCTCGATCGTGTCGCCGAAGACGGCCTGCGGGAAGGAGACCGCCTCCTTCACGCGGAGATCGTCGCCGTCGCGCTCGTACCGGTCGCCCACGTCGACGTCGACCTCGATCAGCAGGTCGCCCTTGGGGCCGCCGTTCTCTCCGGGGGCGCCCTCGCGCTCCATCCGGAGGCTCTGCCCGGATCGGATTCCCGCCGGGATCTCCACGGAGAGCGTTGCCTCCTCGCGGACGACGCCGTCGCCGCCGCAGTCGGCGCAGTCCTCGCTGTACAGCTCGCCCTCGCCCTCGCAGCGCGGGCACGTGGAGGTCTGCTGGACGCGGCCGAGCGGCGTCTGCTGGACCTGCTGGACCTGGCCGCGCCCGTTACACTGCGGACAGGTCTGGACGTCGGCGTCCGGCGGGTGGCCCGCGCCGTCGCAGGTGTCGCAGGTCGTCGGCCGGGTGAGCGTGACCTCCTTGGTCGCGCCCTCGAACGCCTCCTCGAGGTCGATCGTGAGGCCCGTCCGGAGGTCGCGGCCCTGCCGCGGGCGGTTGTCGCGACCGCCGCGGCCGCCGCCGCCACCGCCGAAGAACTGGTTGAAGATGTCCTCGAAGCCGCCGGCCCCGCCGGCCCCGCCGAAGGGACCGCCCGCGCCGCCGGGACCGCCGCCGCCCGTCGCGCCGCGCTTGTCGGCCTCGGTGAAGCGGTCGTGGCCGAGCTGGTCGTACTGGCGGCGCTTCTCCTCGTCGGTGAGTACCTCCTTGGCCTTCTGGATCTTCTTGAACCGCTCCTCCGCGTCGTCGTCGTCGCTGACGTCGGGGTGGTGTTCGGCGGCCTTTTTACGATACGCCTTCTTGATCTCCTCCTCGCTGGCGTCCCGCGAAACGCCTAAGACGTCGTAGAAGTCCTCACTCATTCGTTATCGACTGTAGCCGACTCAGACACTTCAAAAGCCCGGGTCGACGCTCGTCGGGCGCTCACGCCCGACCGCCGGCGAACGGTTAAGTCGACACCGGCTGAATCCGATCCACATGACAACCGACCAGTACGTCCCCGTCGCCGATCTCGACGACCTCGTCGCCGAGGGGCGAGCGGTCGTCTCGGCGGGCGGCCAGGCCGTTGCGCTGTTCCACCACGAGGGGGAGGTGTACGCCGTCGACAACCGGTGTCCCCACATGGGATTCCCGCTCTTGGAGGGGACCGTCGAGGAGGGAGTGCTCACCTGCCACTGGCACCACGCGCGGTTCGAGCTCGAGGCGGGCGACACGTTCGACCCGTGGGCCGACGACGTCCAGACGTTTCCGGTGGAGACCCGCGAGGGTCGGGTGTACGTCGACCCGGACCCGGAGCCGGACGTCCCGCCGGCGACCCGCTGGCGGAACCGGCTCGCCGACGGCCTCCAAGAGAACCTGCCGCTCGTCATGGCCAAGTCGGTGGTGGGACTCGACGACCACGGCGACGGGTTCACCACGCCGCTGGAGACGGCGGTGAACTTCGGGACACGATACCGCGCCGACGGGTGGGGGCGCGGGCTCACGACGCTCGGCTGTCTGGCGACGCTCTACGACCACGTCGGCGGTCGGGACCGCCGACGGGCGATGTTCCTCGGAGTCCGCGAGGTGGCCGCCAACTGCGCCGGCGAACCGCCGCGGTTCCAAGGGTACTCGTTCGACAACCGCGACGTCCCGAAGGAACGGCTGACGTCCTGGTTCCGCGACAACTGCGAGGTCCGCGACGAGGACGGCGCGGAGCGGGTGCTGTTGACCGCGGTCGGGACGCTTCCCCCCGCGGACGTCGCGGACATGCTGTTCACGGCCGCCACCGACCACCTCTACATGAACAGCAGCCACACGCTCGACTTCGTCAACACCGCCTTCGAGACGCTGGACCACGTGGGCTGGGCGGAGCACGCCGACGCCGTCCTCGCCTCGGTCGTCCCGGCGATCACCGACGCGAGCCGGTCCGAGGAGCGCTCCTCGTGGCGGAACCCGATCGACATCGCGGCGTTGTGTTTCGACGCCGCCGACCGCCTCCCCGAACTGGTCGCCGAGGGCGACGGGACGCGATGGGAGCGTCCCGAGGACTTCGTCGAGACGCTCCTCTCCGCGGATCCCCACGAGATCATCGAGGCGCTCACCGACGCGATCCGGTCCGGGGCCTCGGCCGAGCAGCTGGCCGACGCCGTCGCTCGGGCCGCGACGCGCCGGGTAGCGTACTTCGCGACCAACAACGAGTTCGACGACTGGAACACCGTCCACCACACGCTGTCGTACGCCAACGCCGTCCACCGGGCGACGACCCGCGCCGAGACCACGGCGCTGTACCGCGGCTGCTTCGACGGCGCGATGTCGGTGTATCTCGACCGGTTCCTCAACTCGCCGCGGGCGCCGGTCCCCGAACCGGGCGACGGCGACGCCGACCGCGATCCCGAGGCGATCCGCGAGGACCTGCTCGCGTGCTTCGACGAACAGGGCGCGGTGAACCGCGCCGGCAGGCTGGTCAACGACCACTTCGACGCGGGCGGGGACCCCGCGGCGCTCACGCGGACGCTGGGTCGCGGACTCCTCCGGGAGGACGCCGGCTTCCACACCGTCCAGAACCTGGAGGCCGGCGTCCAGCGGTTCGAGGCCGTCGACGACGACCGGGGTCGACGGCTGGCGCTGATCGCGCCGGCTCGATACATGGCCGCCCACTTCCCGACGCGCCGCGAGAACGAACAGACCTTCTCGATCGCGACGCGGCTCCACCGCGGCGAGAAGCTTCACGAGGCGACGTGACTGCCGCTCGAAGGGAGCGTACGGCGTGATCGAACGGGAACTCGACCGCAGATAAGGCGATTCGCGTCGTCTCGCGCTCGGACGAGCACCGCCGCGTAAGAGAACGGAACGGCGGCTACTCTCCGTCGCGTTCGCCGATCAGTTCTCGTCGTCGTCGTCGACGTCACCAGAACTGCGTCGCAGTTCTGGTTGGCTGATGAGAACGACTACTCGTCGTCGTTCTCATCAACGTCCTCGAAGTCGGCGTCGACGTACTCCTCGTCGTCGCCCGCGGCGTCGGCGCCGGGGCCCGCACCGCCCGGACCGGCCGCGCCGCCGGGGCCGGCCGCGCCGCCCATGCCGCCGGGGCCGCCGGCGCCGCCCGGACCGGCCTGTGCGGCCTGGCCCTCGTACATCTGCTTGCCGATCTCCTGGAGCTCCGTCGTGAGCGCCTCGGTGGCGGACTCGATCTCCTCGGTGTCGGCGTCCTCGTCCTCGAGGACCTCCTCGACGTCCTCGATCGCGTCCTCGATGTCGCCGATGAGGTCCTCGTCGAGGTCCTCCTCGTTCTCCTCCAAGAGGGTCTCGGCGCGCTGGATCGACGTCTCGGCCTCGTTGCGGGCCTCGATCCGCTCGCGGCGGGCCTCGTCCTCCTCTTTGTGCTTCTCGGCCTCCTCCTGCATCTCCTCGATCTCCTCGTCGGAGAGGCCGACGCCGCCCTCGATGGTGATCGACTCGGCGTTGCCCGAGCCCTGATCTTCGGCCTCGACGTTGACGATGCCGTTCTCGTCGATGTTGAACGAGACTTCGATCTGCGGGGTCCCGGCCGGCGCCGGCGGGATGCCGGAGAGCTGGAACGCACCGAGCAGCTCGTTCTCGTTGGCGATCTCGCGTTCGCCTTGGAAGACGCGGACGTTGACGGAGGTCTGGTTGTCGGCGGCGGTGGTGAACACCTTCGACTCCTCGGTCGGGATGGTGGTGTTCTTCTCGATGAGCCGCTCGAAGAGGCCGCCCTTCACCTCGATCCCGAGCGAGAGCGGGGTCACGTCGAGCAGCACGATGTCGTCGACGTCGCCGGAGAGGACGCCGCCCTGGACCGCCGCGCCGAGCGCGACCGCCTCGTCGGGGTTCACGTTCTTCTTCGGCTCCTGGCCGACGAGCTCTTCGACCTTCTCTTGGACCTGGGGCATCCGGGTCGACCCGCCGACGAGGATGACCTCGTCGATGTCGCCCTTGTCGTAGCCGGCGTCGGAGAGCGCCTGTTCGGTCGGCTCGACGGTGCGTTCGATGAGGTCCGAGGTGAGGTTCTCGAACGTCGCGCGGGTTATCGACTGTTCGAGGTGGACCGGACCGCTGTCGGTCGCGGTGATGAACGGGAGGTTCACCGTCGTCTCCTTCTTGCTGGACAGCTCGATCTTCGCCTCCTCGGCGGCGTCTTTCAGCCGCTGGAGCGCCTGCCGGTCCTCGCGGAGGTCGATCCCGTGGTTGTTCTTGAACTCGTCGGCGAGGTGGTCGATGAGCGCATCGTCCCAGTCGTCGCCGCCGAGGCTGTTGTCGCCGTTCGTGGCGACGACCTCGTAGACGCCGCCGCCCAGGTCGAGGACCGACACGTCGAACGTGCCGCCCCCGAGGTCGTACACGAGGACGGTCTGGTCGGACTCGTCGTCGAGGCCGTACGCCATGGAGGCGGCGGTCGGCTCGTTGACGATGCGCTCGACGTCGAAGCCGGCGATCTCGCCGGCGTCCTTCGTCGCCTGGCGCTGCTTGTCGTTGAAGTACGCCGGGACCGTGATCACGGCCTTCTCGACGTCGTCGCCGAGGTACTCCTCGGCGTCCCGCTTGATCTTCTGGAGGATCATCGCCGAGACCTGCTCGGGGGTGTACTCGTCGTCCCCGATCTCGACCGTGTAGTCGTCCTCGCCCATGTGCCGCTTGATCGACTGGACCGTGCGGTCGGGGTTCTGGACGGCCTGGTTCTTCGCCGGCTTCCCGACGAGCCGCTCGCCGTCGTCGGCGAAGGCGACGACGGAGGGGGTGGTCCGATCGCCCTCCGCGTTCGCGATGATCTCGGGCTCGTCGCCCTCCATCACCGCGAACGCGGAGTTGGTGGTACCGAGGTCGATACCGAGGATCTTGTTGCTCGCCATCTTAGCCAAAGTTAGCGGCTTGTGTCGGTTAAAGGTTACTAGACGGCGCGATCTTAGTGGACATCCGATCCCGCCTACGTCGTGCGGTTTCGGCGATCGTGTGAACGCGTCGCACCGATGTCTTTATACAGATCCGCAAGCGCAGGAACTCGCGTCGGTCACCGGTGGGAGGCCGACCCGTCGGCCCCTCTGACGATCGGTCCGATCCGTCGGCTCCCCTGACGATTCCGGAGGAAGCGCCGCGTTCAGATCCCGGAGACCAGGTCCTCGAGCGCGGCCCGCGGGTCGTCGGCCTTCGCCACGCCGGAGGCGAGCAGGATCCCCGAGGCGCCGAGGTCGCCCGCGGCGGCCACGTCCTCGCCGGTCGAGACGCCGGCGCCGCAGAACACGTCGACGTCGGCGTCGACGGCGTCGGCGGCCGCGACCGCGTCCTCGACGATGCCGGGGTCGGCCGTCGAGACGGAGACGTCGCCGCCGATGAGCTCCGGGGGCTCGACGGCGACCGCGTCGGGACCGAGCGCGGCCGCGGCGCCGACCTGCGCGGGGTTGTTCGCGCAGACGATCGTCTCCAGGTCGGCGCGCTCGGCGGCGCGGACGGACCCGTCGACGTCGGCGAGCTTCAGGCGCTTCTCGGAGTGGTTGATGAGCGTTCCCTCGGCGCCGTTGTCGGCGACGGCCTCCGCGAGCGTCGACCCGGTGTGGGAGCCGTGGTCGTTCGGCGAGACGTGCTGGGCCCACGTCTCGACGCCGGTGTCCGCGACGCGGGCGAGGTCGGCCGCCTGCGGGGAGACGGCGATCCGAGCGCCGGACGCCTCGGCGACGTCGCGGGCGGCGGTCGCGACTTCGATCGGATCGCACGGGTACGCCTTGAGGTTCACCAAGATGAACATACCCCCACTCGGGGGCCGCGGGCGCAAATACCTTCATGCTTCAGTCGCGCCCAGGTCCCTGCCGGCGCTCCGCGTCTCACGGCTCTCCACCGCCGAGCACGGGGCTCCGTATCACACGACGCCCCACCGCCGAACACGCCGATCGGGCTTGCCGATCCGACCCGTCACACTGCGTGGAGCATAAACGACCTTATACTCCGGTACTGTGGGTCGGAACGAGCAATGTCCCTCATCGAGCTCATCGCCGGCGTGGAGGCGAACGAGCCCACGCTGACCGTCTTCAACGCCGACCCGGCGGTCACGGAGGAGCTCCGCGAGCACTTCGCCGACCGCAACGTCCGGATCAGGGAGGAACGGACCGACGAGGGGCCGGACGGGTACGCCGTCCTCTCGCGCGACGGCGAATTCGTCACGGCCGTCACCGTGGGCGAACTCCTCCCCGGCATGGGCGGCGCGCCGGACGCGCCCGACGACGGTTCGCCCGACGGGGGCGCGCCGGACGAGACGGGGACGCGCGATCGGCGACGGGTCGGCGAGCCGATCCTCGACCACCTCGACGAGACGATGTTCACGTCGTACTCCCACGCCGACATGGTCGCCGCCTCCCGGGAGATCGAGGACCGCGCGTGGCGCGTCGGGGACGGCGAGCTCCACGCCGGGTTCCAGACCCTCGACGTCCTCACCGGGGAGACGGACACCTACGACCTGCTGGGCGAAAAGGAGCGGCTCAGCGTCCACGCGTACGCCGCGAACGAGGGGGACCCGCCGGACGTCGAACACTACACCGTTCACGTCGGGGAGACCGCCGAGATCCGCGAGACGTGGTTCGTCGCGTACGACGGCGGCGGCTACGACGACGCGAAGTGCGCGCTGCTCGCCGAGGAGCGCGCGCCCGGCGAGTTCTTCGGCTTCTGGAGCTACGACCCCGAGACGGTCGACTACATCATCGAGTACCTGACCGACCGGTACGCCACGGACGACGGCGAGATCGAACCCACGGACGACGTCGGAGAAAACCGGGAGTAAAGGGGGCGGCGGTCGCGTGCGGGCTCAGTCCTTCCGCTTGACCACGTCGCCGAGCGTCATGGTCCCCGAGTCGCCGCTGTCCCAGTCGGCGTCCTCGACGGACTCGCCCTCGACGAGCGAGATGTCGAGCGCGCGCTCCAGCTTTCGCTGGACCTCGTCGGTCGGGAGCGTGTCGCCGCGTTCGAGCTTGCGGATGAGGCTGGCCTTCTCGTTGAGCTGGTCGGCCAGCTCCTCTTGGCTGAGCCCCCGCGACTCGCGGGCGTTCCGGATCTGGTCGTCGTAGTCGGTCGCGATCTCGTCCATGTCGTCGAACATGTCGCGCGGCCGCGTCGAGCCGCCGGACGACCCGCCGGTCCCGGACGAACCGGACGAGGAGGAGGACGACTTCCCGGTGCTCGAGCTCGTGGAGTACTTGCTGCCGCCGGAGCCGGTCGACTCGTCGCGGACCTCGGTGCCGAAGTCCGTACACGAGCTACACAGCTCCAGTTCGGCGCCTTCGACCTTCGTCGTCGTCAGCGAGGCCTGGTCGGCGCCACACATCTCACACTGGGGCATACGCGACGGTAACGCTCCCGGTGGTATAAAGGGTGCGCCGGGCGCCGCCGCCGGAAGCGCGGGCCCGCACCCGCGGGGTCGCCGTCCCGCGCTGACCCGGACCGCGGGGTATCGGTCGCACCGAGGGGCCGCCCAATCGTGCCGCGTCCGGTACCGACTTGTCGCCGCGGCCGGCAGGGACGGTATGGACGTCCACGTCACCACCTCGACCGTGCGGGGGACGACCCGCGCGCCCCCCTCGAAGAGCTACACGCACCGCGCGCTGCTCGCCGCGGGATACAGCGACGGCGCGACCGTCCGGTCCCCGCTCGTCTCCGCGGACACGCGGGCGACCGCCCGCGCCGTGACCGCCTTCGGCGGCGCGGTCGAGCCGGAGTCCGGAACCGGCGTCGCCGACGCCGACGCGCTCGTCGTCGACGGGTTCGACGGCCGACCGGCGGTCCCCGACGATGTGATCGACTGCGCGAACTCCGGGACGACGATGCGGCTGGTCACGGCCGCGGCCGCGCTCGCCGACGGCACGACGGTGCTGACGGGGGACGGCTCGCTCCGGTCACGCCCGCAAGGGCCGCTTCTGACGGCCCTCGGCGACCTCGGCGTGCGCGCGGAGTCGACCCGCGGCAACGGGCGGGCGCCCCTGGTGATCTCCGGGCCCCTCGCGGGCGGCGAGGTGGCGATCCCGGGCGACGTCTCCTCGCAGTACGTCACCGCGCTGCTGATGGCCGGCGCGGTCACCGACCGGGGGATCGACGTCGAGTTGACGACCGAGCTCAAGTCGGCGCCGTACGTCGACATCACGCTCGAACTGCTCAACGATTTCGGCGTCGAGGCGACCCCCGTGGGAGCGGACGGGGAGGCGCTCGACGGCGCCGCCGGCGCGGCGGGGTTCGTCGTCGAGGGCGGCCAGTCGTACGCGCCGGCGGGCGGCAGCTACGCCGTCCCCGGCGACTTCTCCTCCATCTCGTACCTGGTCGCGGCCGGGGCGGTCGCCGCCGAGCCGGGCGAGGCGGTCCGGATCGAGGGCGCTCGCCCGAGCGCGCAGGGCGACGCCGCGATCGTCGAGATCGCGGAGCGCATGGGCGCCGACATCGAGTGGGACCGCGATGAGGGCCTCATCACCGTCCGGCGCTCCGACCTCTCGGGCGTCGAGGTCGACGTGGGCGACACGCCCGACCTCCTCCCCACGATCGCCGCGCTCGGCGCGGTCGCCGACGGCGACACCCGCATCACCAACTGCGAGCACGTCCGGTACAAGGAGACGGACCGCGTCGCCGCGATGGCCGAGGAGCTGGAAGCGATGGGCGCCGAGACGACCGAGGAGCCGGACGTCCTCACGATCCACGGGTCCGAGAGCGACCTGCGGGGGACGACCGTCGACGGCCGCGCCGACCACCGGATCGTGATGTCGCTCGCCGTGGCCGCGCTCGCCGCGGAGGGCACCACGACGATCCGCGGCGGCGAGCACGTCGACGTCTCCTTCCCGAACTTCTTCGACGCGATGGCCGACCTCGGGATGGCAGTCGAGCGCGAGGGCACGATCGAGTAGCTGGGATATATAAAACAGCCAGACAGCACGGCAATTGTTTATAAATGGACGGCGGTGCGGTGGCGCGTGCCTCTGAGCGCCCACCGGGCGCGAGGAGCACGCGCGAGGGAGTCGCTGGCTCCCGAAGCGAAGCTGAGGGCGCCAGCGACGAGGCTGGGGCGGCGTGAGGTGCGGTACTGTGCGGTCGGGCGGGACTCAAAGGGGCGGTCGCGAGGACGAAGCCCGGCGACGCAAGGACCGCAGGGAACGAGCGAAGCGAGTGACCGAGGACCACAGCGAGTCGCGCGAGTCGTCGCGGCCGGGGCTTTGGCAGTGTTCACCGTCGATCTCTGGTCAACCGTTTATAAACGGGCGGCTGGGGCTTTGGAGGTCTTCACCAACGATCCGCGATCGGCTATTTATAAACGGGCGGCTGGAGCGTTGGGGAGCGTCGTCGCAGCAGGGCTGGCGTCTCGGACCATCTCATTGTCACAATCAATATCTCACACTTCATTTTCCTCGTAATACCGACGGGTACACAAACGCGCCGCGCCCACCACCAGGTATGGACGATATCGACGTCGAACCCGTGGATCGCGTCGAGGGCCCCAAGAGCGCCGATCACAGGGCCGACTCAGACGCCGACCTCCCGACCGAGACGGACGCCGCCACGGACCTCCCGGAGGGAATCGACGCCCCCGAGTACGTCCTCTACGGTGGGAAGGGCGGAGTCGGCAAGACCACGATGGCGGCCGCGACCGGGCTCTCCTCGGCCGCGGGGGGCGTCCGCACGCTGGTCGTCTCCACGGACCCGGCTCACTCCCTCTCCGACACCTACGAGACGGAGATCCCGGCGGAGCCGAGCCGCATCCGCGAGGACATGCCGCTGTACGCCGTAGAGATCGACCCCGACGACGCGATGGAGGAGGGGATGTTCGGCGCCGACGGCGACCCGCTCGGCGGAATGGGCGAGATGGGCGACGCGATGGGCGGGATGGGCGGCCCCGACGACGGGGGAGCCGAGGAGGGGCTCGGCTCGCTGCTCGGCGGGACGATGCCCGGCGCGGACGAGGCGGCCGCGATGCGTCAGCTGCTGGAGTACCTCGACGACCCCCGCTTCGATCGGGTGGTCGTCGACACCGCGCCGACCGGGCACACCCTCCGGCTCCTCCAACTGCCCGAGATCATGGACTCGATGATCGGCCGCGTGATGAAGCTCCGGAACCGCTTCTCCGGGATGATGGACGGGCTCAAGGGGATGTTCGGCGGCGGGGACGACGCCGCCGACCCCTCCGCCGACCTCGACGAGCTCCAGGAGCGGATCGAGCGCCTCCGGGCCGTGTTACGAGATCCCGCGCAGACCGACTTCCGCGTCGTGACGATCCCCGAGGAGATGAGCGTGGTGGAGTCGGAGCGGCTGGTCGCCCGCCTCGACGAGTTCGGGATTCCGGTGAACACGCTGGTGGTCAATCGGGTGATGGAGGGCGTCGGGGACGTGGCCGATGTCGACCCCGCGTGGATCGTCGAGCCGAATCCCGACACCTGCGAGTTCTGCGCGCGGCGCTGGGAGGTCCAGCAGGCCGCGCTCCGGCGGGCCACCGACCTGTTCCGCGGCCGCGACGTGAAACGGGTCCCCCTCCTGGCGAACGAGGTCCGCGGCGAGGACGCGCTTCGGGTCGTGGCGGCGTGTCTGCGCTAGGACCGCTCGTCTAACGCTCCGTACAGCGCCTCCCGGACCCGCTCCGCGACGCCCGTGAGGTGCGCCTGGCCGAACAGCGCCACGAGGAGCGCGCCCACGGAGTTGTACGTCAGGTCGGCCACGGTGTCGTCGAGCCCGAACTGGGCGAGCGGCATCTCGATGCCCGTCTCGGCGGCGACGATGTCGAGCCCGAACTCGAACAGCTCCCAGACGACGCCGAACGCGAGCACGACCACGAAGATGAAGACGAACGCGAACCGCGACGGGATCCGGATCTCGTCGCTGTGGAGGTCGATGGCGCGCAGCGTCGTGTATCCCGCGCCCGCGACCAGCGACGCCGACAGCGCGTGCGTGAGGTGGTCCCACCACGGGATCTGCGCGTAGAACCACGCCGACCCCAACGTGTGGAGGAACACCGCCGTCGTGATCCACACGCCGAGCCACGGGTCGAGCGGGATCTCGTAGTTGCGTTCGACCAGCGCCGGCACGAACGTGACGAAGAGGCCGATCCCGCCGTTGGTGATCGCCTTCGGCTGGCCGAACGCCGCGCCGTAGACGACGATGGCGACGAGCATGACCTGCATCCCTCTGGTGAGCCGCCGCTGGGTCCGTAGCGACGGGCGAACGCGGAAGGCCCCGCGGACGTTCATCGGCGCACCACCCATCGGATGGCGCGACGCAGCCGCGCTCCGCGACGCCGGAAGTAGGCGTCGAAGAGGATGCCGGCGGCGACCCCGGCCAGCGTCACGTACATCCACTCGATCATCAGCGCCTCGTTCGTCGTCAGGAAGGCGGTATCGAGCAGTCGATCGGCGTTCCACCGGAGCACCGTCCACGCGGCCGCCGTCGCCATCGTCGTCAGCACGACGAAGAGCACCGCGAACCAGTGGGTGACTCGCAACGTGGTGAACATCTGGAGCTCGACCGTGATGATCAGCGCGAACGCGGCGATCGCGAGGTACGTCGCGAACGTCCCCAGTTCGCCGCCGAGGAGCGTGCGAACCAGAATCGGCAACAGCGCGAGTCCGAGGACTTCCCAGGGGAGCATCATCCGCGGATCCCGCGCCGCGACCGCCGGCGCGACGACGACGGCGGTGATGGCGGCGACGAGGACCATCGGAAGGAGGTCGAACGCGAGCAGGCTCTCGACGAAGGTGCCGACGAGCACCGCTATCATCGCCCACGCGACCAGCGCGTTCGTCCGTCCGCTCTGAAACAGCCGCGCCAGCCGGTCCTCGATCGCGTCCCCGTCCGGAATATCCGGTTCGTAATCGGTCGGACCGGACCCCTCGGACTCCGCCCCGCCCCCGTCGAACTCCGCCCCGGCGTCCCCGTCTGGGGCGTCCGCCGCGGATCGGTCGGTGTTCATACCCTTTCTCAGGTCGGCGTCCACTAATATGGGTTGCCTCCGGAGTCGGGTGGACCGCCGCCGCGGCGAGGCGAACGGACGCGCTTTTACCCGCCACGCGCCTCCGTCCGGTATGAACTGTCGGCGGTGTGGCACCACGCTCCGCAAGCCCGGGGACTACTGTCTCACCTGCAACACCGCCAACGCCGACGCCGTCGTCGTCGAGTTCGCCGAGGACCGCGCCCGCCTGACGATGCTCGACGAGGACGCGGTCGTCGGCGAGACCACGGTGACGACTCGTCCCGAGAGCGACGAACAGCTCACCGAGATTCAGCTCCGCAACTTCGCCGGTCGGGTCGCCGACGAGATCCGCCGGAAGCGACCCGACACGGTCTACGCGGCCGGCGCGCGGGAGCCGCTTCGCGAGACGCGCGCGCAGGTCCACCACGAGTTCTACCGGGTCCCCGACGCGCGGACGGACGCGGGAGACGGGCCGAACGCGAACCGCCCCCGCGACCCGACCGCGAACCGTGTCGGGCGGGGCGACGACTCGACCGCGAACCGCGACGTGAGCCCCGTCGTCGCGTGGGTGCTCGACCGACGCGGCGACCGAGCGCTGGAGGTGGTCGAGACCCCGCCGCGCGAGAAGATCGGCGGCTCCCACTCGACGCTGATCGGCGACCGCAAGGGCCGGAAGGCGGTGAGCACGGTCGCGCAACACCCTCACGTCAAGAAGATCGTTCCGGGCCCCATCGACGCCGGCGGCACCGGCTCGCGGACCGGACTCCGCGCGAAGGCCACGCGCGCCGGCACCAACGGGAACGTCCGGCTGCTCCTCCGCGACGGCTCCAGCGTGCAGGAGAACCGGATCGTCACCACCGCGATGGACCGCGAGACGGGCGAGCGCGTCCGCGAGGACCTCAACGAGGCGCTGCGCGAGGCGGAGCTCCAAGACGAGTGACCCGACCGACGAGGGACCCGACCGTCCGCAACGAGGGACCCGACCGACGAGCGATCCGACCGTCCGCAACGAGAGAGCACGCTCCGCGCCGGCACCGGGCGGGAGCGCGCGCTCGCGTGCGGCCGGATGTCGTCCGGTGACTCCCGGTAGGTATTTGAGTCGCCGACCGCGATTCCTTATAAATGCTGAGCGACGTCATGGAGGACTATCTGAAGGCGATCTACGTCCTCCAATCGGAGCAGGGCCCTCCCGTCTCGACGTCCGCGATCGCGGAGTACCTCGGGAAGACTCCCCCGTCGGTCACGGACATGCTGGGGAAGCTGGAGGACCGCGGGCTCGTCGAGCGCGAACCGTATAAGGGCGCGGAGCTCACGGCGGAGGGCGAGGCCGTCGCGCTGGAGGTCGTCCGCCACCACCGGCTGTTGGAGGCGTTCCTCGCCGATCGGCTCGACTACGACTGGAGCGAGGTCCACGACGAGGCCGACGCCCTGGAACACCACATCTCCGAGGAGTTCGAGCGCCGCGTCGCCGAGGCGCTCGGCGACCCCGCCGTCGACCCCCACGGCGACCCCATTCCGGGAGCCGATCTCGAACCCGTCGACGAGGGGAGCGGGCCGCGGCTCTCCGACCACGCCGAGGGCGACCGCGTGGTCGTCACGCGGGTGTCCGACCGCGACGAGGCCGAACTCGACTACCTCGCCGACGCCGGGATAACCCCCGGCACCGAACTCGAGGTCGTCGACGTCGCGCCCTTCGGAATGGTCACCGTGGCGACGGCGACCGGCGAACAGAGCCTGCCGGCGGAGGTCGCCCGGTCGATCCGCGTCGAGGACGCGGACTGAAGGCGTCCGGGCGGGGTCGTCGTCGTCCGGGCCAGGTCGTCATCCGGGCGGGGTCGTCGTCCGTTCCGGAGACTCCCTCCGGGTACACCTTCGTTCATCGGTGTCGGTTTCCCGACCCTGACGCCCACCGTTCCTTCGCGGACTTTTTCACGAAACCGGCCGTTTCGACCGGTGTGTACCTCCTCGTGACGCTCGCGGCGGGGATCGTCTTCGGTCTCGCGCTCGCGGCCCCGCCCGGTCCGATGAACGCCGTCATCGCAGAGGAGTCGGTGTTGCGCGGCCGCGCGGCCGGCGTCCGGGCGGGGCTCGGCGCGGCGACCGCGGACGCGATCTTCTTCGTGCTCGCGTACCTCGGCGTGGTCTCGGTGGTTCGGTCCGTCCCGCGGCTCCAGACCGCCATGATCGCCGTGGGCGGGGGTCTGATGTGTTACTTCGCGGTCGGCACGGCCCGGGACGCGCGCACCTCCTTCCGGCCCACGTCCGGCACTGATCCCATGATCGAGGAGGGGAAGGGGTTCCGAAAGGCGCTGGTGCTGGCGCTGACGAATCCGTTTCAGGTGCTGTTCTGGCTCACCGTCGGCATCGGAATGTTACGTCCCGGCGAGCTCGACATCCTCGCGCCGCTTCCGGTCGTCGGCGACGGTCTCGCGGGCGCGCTGGTCGTCGAGACCGGGTCGCCGGCGCTGCTCAGCGGGTTCTTCCTCGGCGTGTTGAGCTGGGTGACGCTGTTTCCCGTGAGCCTCGTCGCGGCCGAGAAACGCATCCAGGCGATCGGCCCGGTCATCGCCGTCGGATCGGCAGTCGTTCTCGGCGGGTTCGGCCTTTACTTCCTGTACAACGCCGCGACGACGGTCCTCACGTGGTAACGGGGGTCGGTGAGCGAGTTTCGCGCGACGACGCCGAGCCCGCGAACCGCATGGACAACGGCTTTGCCCCGTGAGCCCGACCGCCCGGTATGTTCGAGAAGTCCACGTGGATCAAGCTCCCCCGAAACGTGCTCGTCGGTCACGGCGTGATCGACGACCTCGGCGCCGCGGTCGGCGAGCTGTACCTCACGGGACGGCCGCTCATCGTCACCAGCCCGACGCCGAACGAGATCGCCGGCGACCGGGTGCGCGCGCAGTTCGACGACCCGGCGACCGCCGTGGTCGAGGACGCTTCCTTCGACGCGGTCGAGAAGCTCACCCGGACCGCCGAGGCGGTCGATCCCGGCTACCTGATCGCGTTGGGCGGCGGGAAGCCGATCGACATCGCGAAGATGGCGGCCGACCACCTCAACGTCGGCTTCGTCTCCGTCCCCACGGTCGCGTCCCACGACGGGATCGTCTCCGGCCGCTCGTCGATCCCCGAGGGCGACACGCGCCACTCGGTCGCCGCCGACCCGCCGCTGGCGGTCGTCGCGGACACGACGCTGCTCGCGAACGCCCCGTGGCGACTCACCACCGCCGGCTGTGCGGACATCATCTCCAACTACACCGCGGTGAAGGACTGGCGCCTCGCGCGGCGGCTCCGGAACGTCGAGTACAGCGAGTACGCCGGCGCGCTCTCGGAGATGACCGCCGAGCTGCTCGTCGAGAACGCCGACATGATCCGCCCCGGGCTAGAGGAGTCGTCGTGGGTCGTCGTGAAGGCGCTCGTCTCTTCGGGGGTCGCGATGTCGATCGCGGGCTCCTCCCGGCCCGCCTCCGGCGCGGAGCACCTCATCTCCCACCAGCTCGACCGGATCGCCCCCGGAAAGGCGCTTCACGGCCACCAGGTCGGCGTCGCCTCGATCATGACGGAGTACCTCCACAGCGGCGAGAACGGGCGGTGGAGCGCGATCCGGGAAGCGCTGGCGGAGCTCGACGCCCCGACGACCGCGGCCGAACTCGGCGTCGAGGACGAGGAGCTGCTCGCCGCGCTGACGACCGCCCACGAGATCCGCGACCGCTACACGATCCTCCAGGGCGGTATCAACGAGGAGGCCGCGATCGAGGTCGCGACGGCGACGGGCGTCATCGAGCGGTGAGCCGCCCGCGGCGGCCTCGATGCCCCCGGCGCCCGCGACGGCCTCGATGCCCGACGCCGGGGACTTCTCGCCCCTGACGGCCTGCGACTCTTCGCCCCTGACGGTCCCGGCTCGTCTCGTCCTCGAAAGCGAAATAACCGTCCCGCGACAACCCCCTGTATGTCCACCGCCAGCGTTCGCGACCGGGCCAAGGAGCGGGCCGGCGCGATCACCGTACTCCTCACGATCGTCGGCTACGGAGCGGTCGGCGGCGTGTTCCTCGTCCCCGAGTTTCAGGCGCTGTTCCCGACGCTCTCCCGCGGTACCGTCGACCTGCTCGCACACGGTATCGCCGCCGTCAACACCGTCGCGATCGTCACGCTCTCGCTCGGCTGGTACTGGATCCGCAACGACGAGGTGAAGAAACACGCCGCGGCGATGACGACCTCCTTCGCCCTCATCCTCGTGTTCCTCGGCATGTACCTCCCGAAGGTCGCGGGCGGGGGGACGAAGGAGTTCGTCTTGGACTCCGCGTACGCCTGGGTGCCGCTGTGGGACTGGGTGTACCCCGCGTACCTGATCATGCTCGCCGTCCACATCCTGCTCTCCGTCGTCTCCGTGCCCGTCGTCCTCTACGCGATCGTCCTCGGGCTCACCCACACGGAGCGCGAGCTCCGGAACGAGACGCCCCACCGCCGCGTCGGGCGGATCGCCGCGAGCGCGTGGATCCTCTCGCTCGTGCTCGGCGTCGTCACCTACCTCCTCTTGAACCACCTGTACGACTCGACGTTCGCGGCCGCCGAGGCCGCGACGGCCCTGCTCCCGCTCGTGCCCGGTTTATAAACTCCGGCACCGGCCGCCGCCACCGAAACGCTTGACTCGCCGCCGCCGCACCGACACGCATGACCGACTGGATCGGCGACACGTTCACGAGCGACGCCGGCTGGACCCACCTCGAAGCGCTCGTCGACGTCGGGAGCCGCATGGCCGGCACCGACGGCGAGCGCGAGGGACTGGAACTGACGCGCGACGCCATTGCCGACGCCGGCGCGCGGGACGCCCGGATCGAGGAGTTCGAGATACAGGGCTGGGAGCGCGGCGACAGCGCGATCCGACGCGGCGACGACCCGGTCGCCAGCGGAATGAACGCCTGCATCGCGCTCCCACGGAGCCCGAGCGGCGAGGCGACCGGCGAGTTCGTCGACCTCGGCTACGGCGTTCCCGAGGACTTCGAGGCCGACCTCGACGGCAAAGTCGTGATGGTCTCCTCCGACACGCCCGACGCCGTCGACCGGTTCATCCACCGTCGCGAGAAGTACTACCACGCCGTCGAGGCGGGCGCCGCCGCCTTCGTCTTCGCGAACCACGTCGAGGGGACGCTCCCCCCGACCGGCAGCGTCGGCACGGCGGACGCGCCCGTGGGCGAGATCCCCGCGGTGGGCGTCTCGAAGGAGGCCGGCGCGCGGCTCGCCCGCCGGCACGAGGGCGACGACCTGACCGTCGCCGTCGACTGCGAGACCCCCGACGCGACCAGCGGGAACGCGGTCGCCGAGGTGGGCCCCGACACCGACGAGTACCTCGTCGTCTCCTCGCACGTCGACGCCCACGACGTGGCGGAGGGCGCGATGGACAACGGGGCCGGCACGGCCACGATCGTCGAGGTCGCGACCGCGCTCGCCGCCCGCGAGGACGAGCTCGACCGGCGGGTCCGGTTCGTCGCCTTCGGCGCCGAGGAGGTCGGGCTCGTCGGCTCCTCGCTGTACGCGGAGGGGGTCGACCCCGAGCGGGTCGCGGCCGTCGTCAACGTCGACAGCAACGTGTTCGGCCGCACCCTGAAGCTCGACCACCACGGCTTCGACGCCCTGGAGGCGGCCGGGGAGCGCGTGAGCGACCGCTTCGACCACCCGATCTCGCTCGGCGAAGAGCTGGTGCCGCACAGCGACCACTGGCCGTTCGTCGAGCGCGGGATCCCGGGGTACATGGTCTCCGGCGAGACGGAGGGGCGCGGCCGCGGTTGGGGCCACACCGGCGCCGACACGCTCGACAAGCTGGAGTCCCGCAACCTCCGCGAGCAGGCGATCCTCCTGACCGAACTCGTCGTCGAGCTCGCCGACGAGTCGGTGACTACCGAGCGGCGAGACCGCGAGGAGATCGCGGCGGCGCTGGAACGCGAGGGGAAAGCGACCGGGATGAAGGTCACGGGCGACTGGCCGTTCTAGGGGCAGCCCCCGCCGCGAACCGGGAGGTTTTCACGCGCGCCGGCCGCACCCCTCGCGTATGGAACCGTCGGAACGGCGCGTCGCGGTCGTCGGCGACGATCGGGCGGCGGCGCTCCGAGACGTCCTCGCGAGCTCCCCCTACCGGTCCGCCGAGCGGTCCGTCGCGGACGCGATCGTCGCGGTCGGCGACGACGCCATCCGTGACGTGTTCGTCGACGCTCCCGACGCGCCGGTGATACCGGTCGGCTCGCGGCGACTCGCGGTCGACGCCGACGACGCGGAGCGGCGCGTTCGGACGCTGATCGACGCGGCGCTCCGCGGCGACGAACACGATGACGCATCCCCCGTCGACGGCGCCCAGCGCGCCACACACCCGATCCTCTCGGTCGACGCGGGAGACGGAGCGACGCGGCGCGCCGCCTTCGACGTCGCGCTCGTCACCGCCGAGCCCGCCCGCATCTCCGAGTTCGCGGTCGACTTCGCTGACGGGCCGGACGACTCGTTCCGCGCCGACGGCGTCGTCGTCGCGACGCCGCTCGGGAGCGACGGGTACGCGAACGCCGCCGGCGGCCCGCTCGTGGAACCCGGTGCCGGACTCGCCGTCGCGCCGATCGCCCCGTTCAGCACCCGGACGGACGCGCGGATCGTCGCGAGCCGCCTCTCCCTCTCGGTCGAGCGCGAGACGGAGTCGGTCGCCCTCGTGGTCGACGGCCGAGAGCGCGGCGTCGTCACGCCGCACCGACCCGTCGCGATCGAGGCCGCCGACCGTGTCACGCTCGTGACGCTCGCCGACGCGGGCCGGGCGCGACGATCGGAAACACTCTAATAACTCGTGACCGGATGTGTCGGTATGGACCCATTGCAGTTCCTCGTTCCCCTCGGCTGGCTGTCCGCCGTCGGACCGGTGCTGCCGTACGCGATACTCGTCATGGCGGTCGCGAACCTCGCGACGCGTCACATCGCGTACCGAAGTCACGTCGAACAGGGAACCGACGGTGACGAGGTCGAACCGTACACGCCGCACGCGTTCACGAACATCGGGCTCGTGCTGTTGAGCTTCCTGTTCGTGCCCGTAGCACCCGTGAGCGGCGTTATCCTCTCGGTGCTCGTGATCACGATGCTGGTCGCCGACCTCTTCGAGCTGGAGGCGCGCAACGTCGAGGCGCGAAACGACATGCCGATCGAGGCCCCGAAGAGCTCCATCGCCGCGTCGCTGCTCGTCTTGGTGTTCGCCTCCTACTACGCCCTGTGGTTCCTCGTGGCGGGCATCTGGAACCAGTTCGTCGTCGCGTAGGCGGCGACTGTCAGAACTCCCGGGACCGACGTTCTACTCCGGTCGTCGGGACCGACGTCCTTCTCCCGCCGCCCACGAATCGTCGCTTCCGGTCGCTTCGCGACGGCCGAACTCCCTCCCTCTTCCGTGTCGGTCGCGCTCTCGTGTCGCTTCGCTCTCGGCATCACGGCGTCGCCCTCGCGTTTTCGACGCGTGACTCCTTCCCTTCCGACTCCGCGTCGGCTCACCGCCCGTCGTCGACCGGGATCACGGCGTCGCGGAGAATACGGTGGACGGCCCGCCGTGAGACGCGCTGGACGAGGCGGCGACCGATCCGAGTGAAAAACGAGGCTGTCTTTTAATTCGCGGCGTCGGCGTCGTCGTCGTTGAGGGCCTCGCGCAGTTCGCGGCTCGCCGGGATCAACACCCAGAACGTGAGCGCTCCGAGGATCATCACCCAGAAGAACGCCTCGCCGGCGACGAGGCCGATCTCTCCGTAGACGCTATCGACGCCTTCGGCGGGATTGACCAGCTGCACGACGTCGTAGTACGAGGGCGTCCGGTACCATCCACCGAAGGTGAGCCAGCCGAGGCCACCGAGCGCGAACAGGGCGAAGCCCTTCATGAACTCGTTTGCCATTAGCTTACGATTCGCCGGAGTCGTCTTGAGACTTTCCCATCCCTTGGCCCCGGAACCGCGTCCCCAGCACGTACACCGCCGTCCCCCCGAGGATGAATGCGATGCCCGTGATCGCCAGCACGGCGACCAGCGCGTCGTCCGAGGGGTAGAGGCCGGCGCTGTTCAGGAGATAGACGATCGTCGTCCGGACGAAGCTGATCTGGCGCGTCGCAGCGTCGACGAGAGTGAACCCGATCAGGTACGCAACCACGGCCGCGAGCGTCGAGAAGACGGTGACGGCCTTGTAGATCCGGAACGGGACCACCACCTCGCGCCCGTCGGGCCCGATACGCGGGCCCGTCGGCTCGCTGCGAGGGTCCTCTTGCTCGTCGGCGGCGATGGGGTCGCCCGTCTCGTCGAGCGCCTGTGCGTCGTCGCGGTCGGTTGGTGATGACATCGAAATAGTGGAAACAGGCGGAAACGGTCGGGCGGCGGGTGCGGTTCTGTGTCGTTACTTCGGCGGACGCAGCATGTAGTACCGCCGGTTCAGGTCGTACATGTACCCCTCACGCATCGTCTTCAACACCGCGTAGGTGATGATGCCGCCGACGAGCGGGAGCATGAACGTCAGCGTGAGCAGCAGGTCGAGCGAGATCGGGAAGAAGTTCTGGATCGCGAGTGCCGCGAGCGTGATCGACAGGACGACGCCGGTCACGCCGACGGCCGCCCAGAACGGCTCCTCGACCGGACGCCGCGCGCCGCCCTTGTTGAGGAACGGCACGAGCGTGATGGTACCGAAGACGATCCCGTGAGCGATGATTCCGAGGAACTCGTTGGAGATGGCGATGTCGCCACCGAGCACCGCCAGGCTCGGGTTGATCGGGTTGAGCTTCAGCAGGCCGAACGACCAGTAGAGGTACCAGTCGGGCAGGATGATCGCCGGCGTCGATCCGGGGTTCGCCGGCTCCCCGTAGTGCGCCGGCAGCAGCGCCGCGATGAGGATTATGATCCCGATGAAGAAGCTCGTGATTGCGAGGTTCCGGATCGTCTCGTGGGGCCACGTGGGGAAGCCGAGCACGTCGCGCTCGACGTACGTCGACTCCGCGCGGAGGTCCTCGTCCTCGCGGCGGGAGCGCTCGAAGTATTGGTAGGTGAGCTGTGCGAGCCCGCTGGAGTGCTCCTTGCGCTCTGTCCAGGTCGGGGTCTCGTCGTCCGGCGGAACTGTCGCCGGCGGCCCGCCGTCCGTGCGGGCCTCCTCGTCGGTGCCTCCGTCCGTCATGGGGGTGGTGTCGTCGGTCATTGAATTAGTGCGGCTCCGCGATGCCCTGCACCCACACGATGCCGACGTGGAGGGCGATGAGGCCCGTGACCACGAACGGCAGCACGAAGACGTGCAGGATGTACATTCTCACGAGCGTCGCCTGGCCGAGGGTAAACCCCCCGAACATGAGCTGTGCCGCCCACTCGCCCACGAGGGGCGTCGCGAGCGCCATCTCGACGCCGATCTGTGCGGCCCAGAACGACAGCTGCTTCCACGGGAGCACGTACCCGGAGAAGCCGAACAGCAGCGTCAGGCCGATGAGGATGACTCCGAGGATCCAGTTGACCTCACGGGGCTCCTTGTACGACCCGGTGAAGTACACGCGGAGCATGTGCAGGAACACCGCGGCGACCATGAACTGGGCCGCCCAGCTGTGGATCGAGCGGAGCATGAACCCGAACTGGACGTCCGTCATGATCATCACGACGGAGTCGTACGCGGCCGTCGGGTCGCCCTGCGCGGCGGCGCCGGCGGTCGACGGGGAGTAGTAGAACCCGAGCAGTGCGCCAGAAACCGCCGCGACCAGATACGCGAGGATCGACAACGACCCGAGCGAGTACAGCGGGTACCAGTACCAGAACTTGTTGTCGAGGTCGTACTGTTCCGTGTGGCTCTTCGGCATCTGCATGTTCGCGCGGTAGTACATCGTCTCCAGCAGCTCGAGGTAGTCGACGATGCGTAGCCGCTTGTCCAGCCAGATGAGCGTGGTGAGGAACGCGGTCTCGATGACCGTCAGATCCTGCTTTTTGAGCCACGCGTTGTGGTCCATCTCGTCTTGTTTCTTGAGACTCATTGTCAGTTACTTCTTGTAGTACGGGTAGACTGCCCGTTTGACCGTCTCCATCGCACCGCCGGTGTCTATCCCGACGCCGTCTTTGTCTTCCTCGCGAACGTAGAGGTCCTCCCACTTGCGACGACGCTTCTTCACGATCATCACGTCCGGGAGGAACTCCTTGCGGTACAACAGAAGGATAAACGCGAGGTCGATGAAGATCATCGCCAGCAGCGCGCCGGTGTACATGTTCCCGAACTCCGTCGACGCCCACGCGGACATGAGGCCGTAGACGAACAGCCCGACGAACACGACCTCGATGACGGTGAGGAGCACGATCGCGATCGCCGCGGCCGTGCTCTCACGGGCCGGCTCGTACCGGTGAATGTCGCCGTACGAGGAACCGCCGGAGCTCATTGGTTACCTCCGTGACCGGTGTGAGCCGACTCGCCGTACTTCAACAGATAGAACGTGAACACGAACGTGAGCGAGATGCCCAGGATCGCGGCGATCCCGACCCAGTGGGCGTGGAGCGGCACCCCGACGTGGGCGATGTTCTCCGGCCACCCGTCGGACGCGCCGCCCACCTCGACGGTCGGAACGTCCTCGCCGACGGCGAGGCCGGCGTGCATGCCGACGGCGGTGTGGGGGACGCAGTGGTAATGGGTGATACCGACGTCCTCCTCGGTCACCTCGTACTCGTAGGTGTACCCTTCTTCGCCGACCGGGTCACCGCTGTCGAGGCTGGCTGGACCGCCGTCCTCGACGGTCTGTACGTTGTGTGCCCCGCCGTTTCCGGTCCATTCGAACGTGATGGTCGTTCCCGGATCGACCCACAGCTGGGTCGGATCGAACGCGAGCCCGCTTTCGCCCGCGCCGACCGCCACGGTCACCTCACTCTCACCGCGGGCGTCCAGAGAGGACCCGAGATTCCCGCCGGTGACCCCGCTCGGCCAGTCCGGTTGTACCTCCTGTGCGGCGGCCGTCCCGGTCGCTCCAGCACCGGCCGCGACCGCGGCGGTCGCACCGCCGGCCGTCCGCACGAATTCCCGCCTTTTCATACAAGTTCACTCAGGACGGCGTCTGCTTAAACCCACCGACTGAATCCGCCGACGTGGGTGCGTCTACAGGGGCTCTATCCCGCGATATCGGCACTTTACTTGTCGAGCTCCTCCTCGTCTACGACCCCTCCTTCGACGGGAACGAAGTCGGGCCGCTCCTTCGCCTCGCGGAGGGCCCGCAGCCGCTCGCGGTACTCCTCCGAGCGGAACCGATCGGAGAGCCGCGCGTTCGCCACCATCACGAACAGGAAGAGGCCGATGAGCAGGAACACGATCCCCATCGCGGGCGCCACGATCGTGTTGAGGTCGGTGAGGAACGTGGCGGCCAACAGCGCCACGCCGGCGAGCACCTGCACGATCGCGATCACTTGGACCATGAGATTCCCGAACTCGCCGGACCCCTGGGGTACGGTGTCGGGGTGCGGGAGCGACCAGTCGTCCGGCGGCTCGGGGACGTCGTACGACTCCATCGCCGCCAGCGCGACGATCGGTTCGATGTCGCGCAGCACTGTTCCCTGTCCGGCCACCTCGCCGGTCGGGCGGACGATAGCGTACCCCTCGTCGGAGTAGACGAGGATCCGCTCCTCGCCGTCGGCCCGCACGCGCTCCAACACGCCGAACACCTCCCGACGGGCGATCCGCGACTTCAGCTCCGCCTCGGCGCGCTCGAGCAGGCGGTCGCCGGTGATCCACGTGTCGGGGTCGAAGGCGGCGTCCCACTCCTCTGCGCTCATCCGAGCCATGTCCGACGGCCCGAAGTCGTCGAAGTCGTACTTTTCTTCCACGCGTCTACGCAGTGCCTTTACATCTTCGCGCTCGTCCGAGTCCTCGGGGACCTCCCGCTCGTGCGCCTGTTCGTCCGAGGAGTTACTCATTAACCCGAAGTAAGAACGGCACGCTCCTTAGGGTAACGGTTTCCGAAAGGAGGTCGTACAGTGAGCGTCGGTTTGATACAAATACTCTCTGCGGTCCAGAGACACGGGCGAAAGTCGGCGTCCCGGCCCGCCTCGTCGTCTTCGGTACGTTCGCGCGGCGGTACCGACGCTACCGCCACGTGCGCCGACTGACGTGAGTCTCCGTCACCCGACGGAACTAGCCCTCTTCGTCCCGTCTCTCGATGCCCGCCTCGCGGGCCCGTTCATTCCCGGAATCGAGCTATGGGGCCGGACAGCTGTCGTCCGAAGTGAGGTCGGACGTCTTCACGTCCGCGCTCTCGAACACCGTCTCCTGCCCGCCCACGTTCACGTTCGTGTCCTCGATGGTCGCGTCAGACGTGTCCTCGAACTCGATCCCGTCGGTGTTGGGCATCTGGATACAGCTGTCCGTGATCGTCGTTCCGTCGCGGTCGCGGATCGTGATGGCCGGCTTCCCGGACCCCGATCCCGTGATCGAGACGCCGTCCAGCGTCGCCTCGTACGGCTTCCCCGCTTTGCTCGTCGACTCGCCCTGGATGAGGATCGGACGGATGTCGTCATCGTCGCACTCGATACGAGTGTTTCGAAGTTCTATTCCACCACTGTTGCTGCCGTTTAGGATACCTGCGACGCCGGGACCGGCGTTGTTGATGACGATCTCGCAGTCCTCGATGAGCGGACCAGCGTGCTCGTGTCCCCCGCTTTGGGTCCAGATACCGCGGTTCAGTTCGATACCCTCGGGGTCGGTGACCTCCGAATCCGGGTGGATGTCGTCGATGTCCATGACGATCGTCGTGTTCTTGATCCAGGAGTCCTCTCCTGTCACGCGGACGGCGGAGTGCGCGCAGTTCTTGAAGTAGCTGTCCTCGACACGAATGGTACCGTGCGCCTTCCCGGCGTACAGGCCGGTCTCCGTGGCGTTGTGAATCTCGAGGTTCCGGTACGTGACGTCTCCTTCCGTCCCGTTACCGTTGAGGATGGTTATTTCCGTATTGTTCGGGAAAGAACCAAATTCGCTCGGCCCTCGTCGTTCGAGATCTTCGATGAGTGCAGAGCCATCAGAATCCGTAATATTGAATATAAGTAGTTTCTCGCCGCCTTTCGGCGCCCACCCCTCGACGAGAATATCTTTCACGTATACCTTATCCGAAAAATTCCCCCTCATGAGTGTCAGGGAGCTGTCCCACTCGTCGCGTCGGTCGAGTGTGATCGATCCGACGTAGAACCCGGACCGGTTTCTCGCGAGGAACATGCTGGGTGAACGACCGGATACGGGCTTGAAAACGACGTCTTCGCGATCCCCCGTCGTACTCTCGATTCCGAAGTCATTTTTACGGAGGATTATCGAATCTCTGACGAGATACTCCCCCGGTGGGAACTGTACGAGCGTGTTTCCCTCGTTCGCGACGTCGGCGAGGGTGTCGTCCACTCGGTCCCCGTCGGATATCCCGAGGTCGGTATCCGCGTTTACGACCCGATCGAAGCTAATACCGTTACGTTCGACGGAGTCGTTCGAGGCGGCGAGTGCAGAACCGGAATTGGTACCGATAGCTCCGACTCCTGCCACGAGTGCAACGTACTTACGTCGGTTAAGGAAGCCGCGCTTCGACTGGTCATTCAGCCGTGCAGATTCGCTCCGATCTGGATTTGGATCCATTACGACTGTAGAGCCCTACTAACTCCAATAAATGTTCCCATATTGACATATTCACCGTTCAGTGACTATCGCCGATATTTATTAATTCGAGGCAACAAGAGCGCTTATTCGCCGGTTCAAGCGCGAAAACCCGAAACGGAGTACTAACAGTGAATCCGGCTGGGCGTTAAAGTCGTATTGTTTACATTATTCGCCTCCGTTTCCGCAGTCATAGAGACGAGATCCGAGCAAAGACGGATATCCATTGGATAATACGGCCGTTCGCGGATTTATTTACTACTAGCATCCTAGTTATCACAATCCTATCGAGAACCGATTCAACAGGTCCAGAAATGGAATACCGATTCATAACTGATGAGGATATTAATAAGAGAGATACCGACGGCGCCTCACCTCCCGTCCGGTGCGTCGGGCGACCGGTCCGGCCTCGGCTCCGACTCTGACCCCGTTAAGGCGTCCTCCATCGTCCGACCCTACGGGCTCCGGACGCTACTGTTTCGTCCGCCGTCCACGACTCGACGCCGTCCGAGGCGACGGACGGATCGGGGAGTTTTACGCGCCGGAGCCCGAAGCGTCGATCGATGGTAGACGAGTCGGTCCTGGCGGCGCTCGCAGGCCTGTCGGTGACGACGAGCCTCCCCTTCCTGCTCTACGGGGCGTGGATCATGATCGACGCCGAGACCGTGAGCTGGAACGTTCTCACCCACCACCTTCGGTACATCGGCGTCGGACTGACGCTGACCACCGTCCCGATCGTCGGGTGGATGATCCCCCGGGTCCTCCAGCGGCTGACCGGGCTTGCCGTGATCCACGCGTTCCTCGGACTGCAGGCGTACGCGCTCCTGGCGTTCGCGCTCACGGGTATCGTCCGGATCTTACAGGCGAAGCGCAACGCCGACGCGTACGAGGACCCGGACGTCGACATCGACGAGATCCACGAGGACATGAGCCACTGGCGGGCTCGGCTCCGCGTCGGCGTGGCCGGATTTATGATACTCTGGCTCTGCGCGTGGGTGACGGGGCTCTACCGGTTCTACTCGATCCACATCGTCCCGATGCTCTGATCCGGAGGCCCCTTCGCCCTCCCCGCCCGTCACGACCCGGCGGCCGACGCGCGACGAGCGGTATCGGCCGCCTCTCCGACCGACAGCTTCAATCTCGTTTTGTTCCAACGGACGGTATCGTGGCAGTCACCTTCGACCTGTTCGGCACCCTCGTCGACGTCGAGTACCCGTCCGACCCCGCGGAGACCGTCGCGCGCGAGCTGGAATCCCGCGACGTCGCCGTCCCGGACGACTGGCACGTCGCGTACGGCGAGCGACACGTGGACGCCCCGGCGGGCGCGGAGGTCCCGCTCCCGGCCCACGTCGCACACGCGCTCGCCTCCCGCGGCGTCGACGCGACGGGGAACGTCGTCCGGCACGCCGTCGTCGCGGCGTTCGACCCGGACGTGACCAGGCGCGACGGCGCGCGGCAGGCCGTCCGCGACGCGGCCGCGAACGGGCCCGTCGGGCTCCTCTCGAACTGCGCCGTCCCGGAGCTCGTCCCCAAGACGCTGATCCGCGCCGGGCTCCGCGGCGAGTTCGACGCGGTCACGACCAGCATCGGCTGTGGATGGCGGAAGCCGCATCCCAAGGCGTTCGAGGCCGCTGCCGGCGCCCTCGACGTCGCCCCAGAGACGCTGATCCACGTCGGCGACGACCCCGCCACCGACGGCGGCGTCGTCGACGTCGGCGGTCGGTTCGTGGACGTGACGGAGACGCCGCTGGACGCGGTCGCGGCCGAAATCGAGGCCGAACCGTAGCGCGGATCTCCGGGACAGCGTCGGTTCTCGTATCGCGTCGGTTCCCGTCACTCCTCCCGATCGCGAGCGAGCCGACCCGCCCACTCCCCGTCGAGGCGTCCCTCCGCGAGGAGCTTCTCTAGGTGCGCGACGACCGTCGCTCGCGCGAGGTCAGCGACGCCGCTCAGGTCCTTCTCGTACGCGCGGTCGACGACCGCGTCCACGTCGCTCGCGCCGGATTCGACCGCCGCGAGGACCGCCCGCTCGCGGCTCAGTCGGTGTTCGATCAGCCGGTCGCAGGTATCGCGAGGATCGTTTATGACGGGACCGTGACCCGGGTAGAGCCGGCCGTAGTCGGCGTCGCGGACGCGCTCGAGGCTGTCGAGGTACTCGCGGAGGTCTCCCTCCGGGGCGCCGACCACGACGCTCCCCTCGGCGACGGCGAGGTCGCCGCAGAGGAGCGCACCGGGAGGGCTCTCGCCGTCGTCGCCTCCGCGGCCGTCCCCGCTCCCGCCTCCGACCGCGAAGGCGACGTGGTCCGGCGCGTGGCCGGGCGTGTCGACTGCGCGAACGGTCGTGTCCCCGACGCGCTCGTCGCCGGCGAACGTCCCGTCCGGCTCGACGCCGGTCGCGGCGGTAAACCGGTCGACGTGGTCGGCGTGCGCGAGGACGGGAGCGTCCGTGCGGTCGGCGTACGCGGCGACCGCGCCGACGTGGTCCGGATGCGTGTGAGTGACCGCGATCGCGTCGATCTCGCCGACTCCCGGCTCTTCGTCGTCGCCCGTTCTCTCGTCGGCCGCCCCTCCGAGACCGACCGCGGCGTCGAGGGCGTCGGTTCGGGCGGCCGGGTCGACGAGGAGTCCGTCGGCGACGTAGGCGTTCGTCGTCCCGCCGGGAGCGCGGGTGTCGACCCGGACCGGGACGCGGGTGACCGGCGGTCCCGGTTCCGGTTCCGCCATCGGCTCAGTCCCCGCGCCCCACGGAGGAGCCGTCGCGCCGATCGAGCAGGGAGCGCGCGGACGGGCCGGGACCGGACCCGGCGCGTTCGCGCCCCGGGATCGACACGTCGAGGTCGTCGGCGACGGCGAACCGCGAGAGGTCGGCGACGCCGGCGTCGACCTCCTGGACCGTGTCGTACGGGCGCCCGACGACGATATCGCCCGCTTTGCTCCGATTGATCCCGGGGATCGCGGTCAGCTCGGCCATCGACGCCGCGTTGACGTCGAGCGGGTAGGGGACGCCGGTGACCGAGCGGTAGCCGTGGTCCGTGATCGCGACGTCGATGGCGGTGCCGAGCTCGCGCTCGCCGGGGACGGCGACCAGGAGGGCGTACGTGCCGAGCTGGCGGCCGAACGTCTTCCCGTCCTGGTGGTACTCTAGGTGGACGTCGGGGAGGACGGTCCCGGGCGGGACGACCCGGTCGAGCATCGGGTTGTCGACCGTCTCGCGGACCTCCCGCTTGTACGCCTGGAACTGGTCTTTGTGCTCCTGGGCGATGTCCGCGCCCGTCTCGGCCATCTCCGTGCCGGCGAACGCCATCACCTGCCGGATGTTGATCCGGCGGAGCATCAGCCCCTCGTCGTAGACGGTCTGGAGGAACCGCTTGTTGTGCTCGTACGTCTCCGGGCGCTCGCCGGCGAGCCCGTGGACGAGGTTGATCCCGGGGAGGAGCTTCGGGAGCCGCGGCGAGGCGTCCGGTCCGGTCGAGGGGCCGGTCACCCGGTCGTCGCCGCCGGGCGTCGCCTCCGGCGTGTCGCCCGGTCGCCACCCGCCCTCCTCGTTGACGACGCGGACGGCCTCCAGGCATTCCTCGGCGGTGACGAGCAGGTTGTTCTGCTCTTGGACGACCGGGTCGGCCGACTCGAGCCCGAACGCGGCGGTGTCGCCGGGCGTGTTGTGCGCGGCGATGACGCGGATCGCCTCGCGGGAGGCCTCGGGATAGTCGGTGATCGTCACCGGGTTCATGTTGTCGAGGTGGAGCGTCCGGAGGTCGGGCGCGACCTCGCGGATCCCGCCGTACAGCTCGCGGAGCGCGTCGGGGTTCGGCGCCTCGCCGTCGCCGCCGAACGCGAGGATGTCGGCCTGCCGCCCGAGCCGGAAGTGCTTGACTCCTCGGTCCGAGAGCGCGTCCACCTCCTCGACGACGGAGCGCGCCTCGCGGAACGCCGGGCTCCCGTACAGCGGCTCCGTGCAGAACGAACACCGGTAGGCGCAGCCGCGGGAGGTCTCCATCTCGCAGATGAGGTAGTCGGGGTGGTTCGGGTGCTGCTCGACGACGAACGCCCCCTTCTCGGCCCACCGGTCGATCTCGGCGTTGTCGCGCATGCGGTTGCCGAACCCCTCTAACCCCTCGCGCACGAGGTCGTAGGCGGCCGCCTCCACGTCGCCCATGGCGACGAAGTCGTAGTCGAGGTCGTCGCGCTCGGTCTCGGTCGCGCCCGCGTTCTCCTCGCCGACGCCGAACCGCACCGGCCCGCCGAGCAGGGTGACGCCGTCCGCGGTCCAGCCCAGCTCGCGGACCTCGTCGGGCTCGGCGGGGGTGCCGCCGACGTACTTCCCGGGGACCGTCATCCCGCCGACGTACACCATGAGATCGGCGTCGGCGACGTCGGCGCGCTTCCCCCGGTCGTCGCGCAGCTCGTCGATGGTGTGGTAGGTGATCTGTCCCTCGGGGACGCCCGCGTCGACGAGCGCGCCGGCCGTGTACCGCGGGTACGTCGAAATGTACGGCGGCACGCCGAAGTGCGCCGGCTCGTCGACGTAGCCGTCGACGATCGTGACGGAGAGGTCGTTCGGGTCGGGCGGGAGCGAGCCCCGGCCCGACGCGGGCGAATCGGTCATGTTGCCCTCCCGTAGTCGGCCGAGACGGGAAAAGCGTGCGGAACGTCGGGGAACAGACCGATCGCGTCGGGAGACGGATCGATCGCGTCCGGCGGCGAGCCGACTATTTATAAGCGATCGCGATGATCCGGGACCCGTGCCCGTCGAGGCCCCCTCCACCCGTCAGCGAGTCGGACAGTACGTCGCGTTCGCCGCGATCTGCGCGTACGCCGCGGTGCAGTTCCTCGGTGCCGACCCCAGACCGTGGGGGCTCGCCGCCGTTTGGGCCGCGGCGACCGCCGTCGCCCTGGGGCCGATCGCGTGGCTCGCCCGCGACCGGCTCCCGCCGGACCGACTGGGGACGGCGACGTACGTCGCCGTCGGCGCCGCGATCCTCGCGGTTCCCGTCGGCCTCGGGATCGCGCTCGCGTTCGAGGTCCCGTTCTTCCCGTACGGTCCCGGTTTCCTCGCGGGCGTCGCGTTCGGCGCGACGCTGGTCCTCGTCGCGGAGCGCGCGGTCGTTCCGGAGCGGCTCCGCGGGATGGCCGTATAACGCGGTCCGGCGGTCGCGGCCCTCGCGCGTTGCTGAATCCCTCAGCCGTAGATGTACCCTTCGAGGGCGACCGCGCCCGGGTCGTCGAAGGCGGCGGTCTCGGTCTCGTACCCCCGCTTCCACGCCGCGGACGCCCCGACGCAGGCGGCGACGGCGTCGAGGGCGTCGCCCCCGGCGTTCGCGACCATCGTCCCCGTCATCTCGGACCCGGGTTTATAAACGACGCCGGGCGCCTCGGCCAGCCCCTCGGCGTTCCGCCGGCGCCGGGTCGCTTCCGGTTCCCCTGTGCCCTTGTAGTTCGTCCGGTGGAGGCCGAGCCGGTCCAGCACCGCGGCCGGGTACGTCTCGACCGCCGTCGGCCCCGCCGGCGCCTCGGGCCGCCACCTCCCATCCGTCCGGTCCATCGGTGCGAACCGGACCTCGTCGACCACGGGGGCGAGCACGTCGCGCATGCCGTAGAAGGCGATCGTGTCGGCGATGAACCCGTACGGCGATCGCGCGCCGACGGCGGCGTCCGTCCGCCGTTTGTCGTAGGTCCCCTCTCCGTGGCGCTCGGTCAGGCCCACGCAGCGCTCGGCGAACGCGCGGACCGGATCGCCCGAGCCGCCGCCGTCGCTCTCGCCCGGGTCGCTACGGTCGCTGTCCCCTCCCCCGTCGCCGTCGCTCTCGCGGACCTCGATCGACTTCGGAAACGCGCTGATAAACGATCGCCACGACTCGTTGCCGGTCTCCTCGACGACGAACCGCGGCAGTCCGAACGGGAAGTCGAGGCCGACCACGGCCGTCTCGTCGCGCTCCCGGATCCATCCCGCGAGCGCCGGCAGCGCGTTCGCGCGGCCCGCGTCGTCGAGCCCGGCGATATCGACCAGCGGGCGGAGATCGGTCACGATCAGGTCGTCGCTCTGGGAGTCGACCCGCCCGCTCGCGATCCACGTCTTCCGTCCCGCGTCGATCGCCGCCGCGCTGAAGTCGACGCCGTACACGCGGATCGATCCGTCATCCGTGCGCGCCGACTCACCGTCCGTGCGCGCCGACTCACCGTCCACACGCCCCGGTTCCCCGTCTGCACGCCGCCGATCACTGCCCGGGTGTTCCGACCCCTCGTCGTCGCCGGCGGGATCCATACACGGACGACCGCCGCCACGCCGTTTAAGCCCTCGCCGACACAACGGTGTCGTATATGCCATCGACGATGGAGGTCAAATGTGAGAGCGACGACTGCGAGCTCGACATGTTCGAGAACCACTACACGTACGACGTTCCCGACGACCACGCCGTCGAGGACCTGTCGTGCCCGTACTGCGGCGGGAGCGACCTCGCCGAAATCGAGGTGTAACCCGTGAGCGGATTCGTCGAGGCGGGTCGGTCGGCCGTCCGCCGCGTCCTCGAACGAGCCGGGCGAGGGTGGAGCAAGATGCAGGAGCGTCGCCCGCTCTCGTACGACCTCCTCGAGAGCGACGACGCCTACCTCGTCGTCTTCGACGCCCCGGGCGTCCGTGGCGAGGACCTGAACGTGACCTTCCTCGATCACACCGTCGAAGTCGAGCTCGACCGGTTCCGCGACTTCTACGACGGCTACGAGATGCGGTTCCCCGGGCGGGGCGTCTCGCTCTCCGGGAGCGCGGACCTCCCCCGCGACGCGAACGTCACCCCGGAGGGCGCGAACGCGACGCTGACCCGCAACGGGACGCTGCAGGTGGAGATCCCGAAAAAAGACGACGGGCGGGACGTCGCGGTCGTCGAGGAAGACGACGCCGACGAGCGCTGACGGCGGAGACGCCCGCGCCACCCCGCGCTTCCGCCCTCAGTCCTTGGTCCGACCGTCGACCGACATCCCCTCCGTGATCTCGAACGTCTCGTCCCCGTCGAACCGATCGGGATCGAAGGACTCGATCCACGGCGACTCGGGAGGGCCGGCGGTGGCCCCGTCGAGCGACGCCAACACGCCCTCCGCGACGTGTTCCCCCACTGCCGGCGCGCGCATGAAGCCGTGTCCCTGCCAGCCGGCGGCGACGAACAGGCGGTCCGGGTCGCCGTCGGACCCGTCTGCGGCGTCCGTTCCCCCGCCGACCGGCCCGACGAGCGGGTCGCCGTCGGGCGTCGCCGTGCAGAGTCCGGCCCACGCCCGCTCCACGTTCGGCCCGCCGTCGCCTACGGCGTCGACGCGCTCGCGGAGCGTCGTCGCGACGGACTCGACGAACCAGCCGTCGCCCTCGCGGTCGTAGTCGTCCGGGTCGGCCGCGAACGGCTCGGTCCCGTCGCCGGCCAGCAGCCCGGTCGGGTGCGGCCGGAGGTAGACGCCCGCGGTCGCGTCGTAGACCATCGGACCGTCGTAGGCGACCTCACTCGTCAGCGCCTGCACGCGGTACGGGACGACCGGGACCGCGACCCCGGCGCCCGCGAGGACGTCGGCGGTGTGCGCGCCGGCGGCGACGACGACCGCGTCGAACTCGCGGACCTCGGCGCGGCTCCCCCCTCCGCCGGCCCCGCCTCCGCTCGCGTCGATCCGGAGTTCCGCACCCTCGCCGGTCAGCGAGACCGTCGCCCCGGTTTCGACGGTGACCCCCTCGCGGCGTGCCCGTCGCCCCATCGCCGCGACGTAGCTCGCGGGGTCACACCAGCCGCCGTTCTCGGCGACCGCGGCGACCGCGAGGTCGTCGGTCGCGACCGGGAACCGCTCGGCGAGCGCCTCGGGGTCGACGACCGAGATGTCGCGGCCGTGCGAGCGCATCCGGTCGACCATCGACGGCACGGCGTCGGCGTCCGAGTCGCCCTCGCGGACCGCGATCACGTACGGGCACGGCGTGAACGAAAACCCCGGGAGCGAGCGGTCGAACGCTCGGAACCGCTCCATCGCGCGGGCGGCCAGCGCGGCGTCGACGTCCTCGGCGTACGCGTCGTAGAGGACGCCGGCGGCGCGCCCGGAGCTCCCGGCGCCGAGTTCGTCGCGGTCGTAGAGCGTCACGTGGGCGCCGCGGGCCGCGAGGTCGGCGGCCGCGGTGACGCCGACCGCGCCGCCGCCGACGACTGCAATTGAGAACGTGTCGTGCTCCGGCGCCGAGGCGGATCGAGTCATGCGGTCGCCTCTCACCTCGGCGTAATAAAAACGACGCCGGCGTGAACCGCTTACGTCACGACCGTTCGGGGGTCGAGCTGTACGACGAACTCGGTGTCGTTCGTGATGACGCCCGCGACCGGGGTGTCGTCCATCGCCGGCGTGCGCTTGACGTCGTCCTCGGAGGCGGTGATCACCTGCCGAACGTCCTCGACAAGCCACCCGACGGCGCCTTCGAGATCGGTCAGTTCGTCGCCGTCGAGAACGACGATGTGCGTGCGCTCGCGGTCGTCGCCGACGTCCAAGACGACGCTCGGATCGACGACGGTCGTCGTCCGGCCGCGGAGGTCCGTGACGCCGACCACGTGCTCTGGGGCGTTCGGAATCGACCGGATCTCGGTCGTCGTGACGATCTCGTCGATGTACGCGATGTCGAGGCAGTACCGTTCGCCCCCCAACCGAAACTCGAGGAGCTCCCCTAGGGGTTCGGTCATCGTCTCACTCCTCCTCGATGAGCCCCTGGAATCCCTCGTTGACCTCGGAGACCATCGACGACTGTTCTTCGACCGCGGCGCTGATGTTGTCCGTCTCGTCGCTTATCTCCTCGGCGTTGGAGGCCGTCTGATCGATCATCGAGGCGATCTCCTCGGTGCTCGCGGCCTGCTCGTCGGTCGCGTGCGCGACCTCCTCGATGCCGATGTTGAGCTCGCCGACCGAATCGCCGATATCCTCGAACATCGTCAGCATCGACTGGACCTCCTCGATCCCGTTCTCGACCGCATCCTCGTTGTCCGCGAGCCCCTCGACGGCCCGATTGGTGTTGTGTTGGATCCCGTCGACGAGCTCTTCGATGTCGTTTGCGCGCCGCTGGGACTTCTCGGCCAGCGACTTGATCTCCTCGGCGACGACCGCGAACCCCGCCCCCGCATCGCCGGCGCGGGCGGCCTCGATCGACGCGTTCAGCGCGAGGAGGTTCGTCTGGTCGGCGATGTCGTTTATCACCGCCACCATGTCGTCGATCTCCTCGACGCTGTCTTCGATCCGGTGGACCCGTTCGTTCACCTCGGTGGACGAGTCGTCGATCCGCGTCATCGCCGTCCTCGTGTCGCGCGCGGCCGAGCGCCCCTCGGAGGCGAGTTCGTTCACCTGCTCGCCCTCGCTCGCGACCTGCTCGGCCGACGACGCGATCTCCTCGACGGCCGCACTCATGTCCGAGACCTCGTTTCTGACCTCGCTCATCCCCTCGGCCTGCTCGCGAGATAAGGCGGCGATCTCTTCGGTTCGAACGGCGATATCCTCCGACGCGTCCTGTAGCTCCGAAAGCGCGTACGCCGCGTTTTCGACGTCGTCGTCCTCGTGGTCCTGCGCCAGCTCGACGGATTGGTCGTCGGTCTCCGTGGTAGCCATTACGTCGGCGCTTGGGTGCAGTTAGTACTTAGATATGTTCGCCGGTTTGATACGTTCGATAATCGGTGCTGGACGCTCGAACGTAGCTATCAGAACGGATACTGGGATTGGTCATCGCTGCCGATGTCGGGGAATCACCGACCGCGATTCGTCGCCCCGAGCACGGCCGAGAGAAGCGCGTCGGTTCCGCGACGGAGCCGCTGTGAGACTGCGGAGTCCGAGACGTCGAACTCCTCGCTCAGCTCTTCGAGCGAGACCTCTCGGGGGACGCGGAAGTACCCGACGTCGCGCGCGGCCCGGAGCGCGGTCTCCTGTTGTGGGGTAAGTACGGATTCGACGCGTTCGGGCCCGGAGAGCGGCTCGTAAACGCGCCCGACGCGAACGATGTCGCGTTCCCCTCCACACCGTTCTGTGAGTTCGTGGAGAGAGTCCCGGTCGGGAGCACGAACGCGAAACAGCCACGCCTCGGTCGTGCCGACCGCCTTGACAATTTCGACGTCAGACTCGGTGAGGTGCCCGATCGGGGACTCGGAGCGGAGCGGAACCGTGATCGAGACGAGCAGCGAATCTGCGACGTGATCGACGACCCGGACGGACGTTACCCGTTCCTCGTTACGGAGTGATTCGGCTGTCGACTTGGGGTCACTGCCGTCGAAGAGCGAGTACAACACGAGCGAGCGGTCCGTACAGAGCAGGAACGGAACGCGATACACGCGATCGGTGTCGGACCCGACGAGCGCGTCGAGCGGCGAATCAGTCGGCGCGATTTCGACGTTAGCGAAGACAGTCATCGTTGAGGAGTGTGGTTATCATACCAGTGGTACGGTTCACAGAATCACGGCAATATCCCACGCGCCCGCTCATAAATATACATACTGGCGCACCACAGACGTCGGCTCCCGATCGGTGAATTCGGGCGTGCTGTCCGCGTGAGAGACTCGGGTGAGAACAATCGACCCCGGTGACACGCACGTCCCCGCCCACGTTATTGGCGTCGAACCCGTACGGCGGGTATGAACCAACTCGTCGACGGCGAGTGGCGGACGGACGCGTACGAGGCGACGGACGGGGACGGCTCGTTCCAGCGCGGGGAGACGACCTTCCGGAACTGGATCGCCGGCAGCGACGTGCCGGCCCACGTCGACGCCGAGCCCGACGACCGGTTCCAGCCCGAGGCGGGCCGCTACCACCTGTACGTCTCCTACGCCTGCCCGTGGGCGCACCGCGCCCTGCTCGCGCGGTCGCTCCTCGGCTTGGAGGACGCGATCGGCGTCTCGGTCGTCGACCCGTACCGCGCCGAGGACGGCTGGCAGTTCACCCCGGAGAAGGCGGGCTGTACCCCCGACCACCTCCACGGCAGCGACTACCTTCGCGAGCTGTACGTCGCGGCCGACCCCGACGCCACCTGCCGCGTGACCGTCCCCGTGCTGTGGGACACCGAGGAGGAGACGATCGTCAACAACGAGTCCCGCGAGATCCTCCGCACCCTCTCGACCGCGTTCGACGGCCTCGGCAACGACGCGTCGCTGCTTCCCGGTCCCGACGACGAGGCGACCGTCGCCGACGTCGACGAGGTGATCACCGAGATCTACGAACCGATCAACAACGGCGTCTACCGCGCCGGGTTCGCGACCTCGCAGTCGGCGTACGACGAGGCCGTCGGTGAGCTGTTCGACGCCCTCGACCGCTGGAACGACCACCTCGCGGACCAGCGCTACCTCGTCGGCCACTCGCTCACCGAGGCCGACATCTGCCTGTTCACCACGCTGGTGCGGTTCGACCACGTGTACCACACCCACTTCATGTGCAACAAGCAGTTCATTCACCAGTACGAGCACCTCTGGCCGTACCTCCGCGACCTCTACCAGACCGAGGGCGTCGCCGAGACCGTGAACATGTCTCACATCAAGGAGCACTACTACACGACCCATCCGGACGTGACGCCGTCCGGGATCATCGCGCGCGGCCCGGACCTCGACTTCGAGGCGCCCCACGACCGCGACGCGCTCGGCGGCGAGGCGCCGACGCCGGACGCGGCGGACTGAGCCGCGAGCGCCTCGCGCGACGACCGGACTCTCTCTCCATCCCTTCTCCGCGGTACGCGCCCGAGGGTCCGGCGGTCGACAACGGCTTCAAGTGCGCGCTCGTCCGACCGGAGAGTAGCAATGGAGCCGCCGAACATCGAGCGGTTGGACGAGCGCACCGTCCAGCGCATCGCGGCCGGCGAGGTCGTCGAGCGCCCGGCGAGCGTCGTCAAGGAGCTGATCGAGAACAGCCTCGACGCGGGCGCGAGCCGGGTCGCCGTCTCGGTCGAGGCCGGCGGCACCGAGGGGGTCCGCGTTCGCGACGACGGCGTGGGGATCCCGGCCGACCAGCTGGAGGCCGCGGTCGCGGAGCACGCCACCTCGAAGATCGGCGACATCGAGGACCTCGACCGCGGGGTCGGCACCCTCGGCTTCCGCGGCGAGGCGCTGTACACCGTCGGCGCGGTCTCGCGGCTCACCGTCCGGTCGCGCCCGCCGGGCGCCGAGGCGGGCGCCGAGATCACGGTCGAGGGCGGCGACGTCGGCGAGGTCCGGCCCGCGGGCTGTCCCGAGGGGACGACCGTCGAGGTCGAGGACCTCTTTTATAACACGCCCGCGCGGAAGAAGTTCCTCAAGCGGACGACCACCGAGTTCGACCGCGTCAACACGGTCGTCACCGGCTACGCGCTCGCGAATCCCGGCGTCGCAGTCTCGCTGGAGCACGACGGCCGCGAGACGTTCGCGACCGAGGGGAACGGCGACCTCCGCTCGGCCGTGCTGGCCGTGTACGGCCGCGAGGTCGCGGAGGCCATGGTCGACGTGGAGTGGACGCCCGAGGGGACCGGAGAGCGCGAGACCGCGTCCGACCCGCCGGTCCGCCGCGTCACCGGGCTCGTCTCGCACCCGGAGACGACGCGCTCCACCCGCGAGTACCTCGCGACCTACGTCAACGACCGGTACGTCACCGCGAGCGCGCTCCGCGAGGCGGTGCTGGAGGCGTACGGCGGTCAGCTCGCGCCCGACCGCTACCCCTTCGCGGTGCTGTTCGTCGAGGTGCCGCCCGGCGACGTGGACGTGAACGTCCACCCCCGTAAGCTGGAGGTGCGCTTCGACGAGGAGCCCGCCGTGCGCGCCGCCGTCGAGGAGGCGGTCGAGAGTGCCCTGCTCGACCACGGGCTGATCCGCTCGACCGCGCCGCGAGGCCGGTCGGCCCCGGACCAGACGGCGATCAGCCCGGAGGGCCCGGAGACCGAGGCCGTCGGCGGCGCCGGGACCGACCACGAGCGCGCGGCGCTCCGCGACCGCGATGCAGGGGGCGAGGGCGTCGAGAGCGACCATGACACCGACACCGGAGCCGCACCCGCGATCGACCGGGACGACCCCCGCGAGACCGCGACCGGGGCGTCCGAACTGGACCCGACCGACGAGGACGCGTGGGCGGTCGGCGACGTGAGCGCTGACGCCGCCGCCGACCCGGATGCTCCCTCCGCCGACCGGACGGTCGGTACCGGTTCCGCCGGCGACCGACCGTCCCCGCGGAGCTGGCAGTCGGCGCCGGACGACGCCGAGGCCGATGCGGGAGACGACGGCGGAAGCGCGGCCGCGGCCGAGACCGACGCCGAAGAAGCGGACGGGCTCGGTCGGTTCGGCGACTCGGGAGCCGCTGTCACCGACGACGCCGCCACCGATTCCGCCTCGGACTCCGACGTCGACTCCACGGGGGACGCCGGCGTCGACCCCACAGCGGACCCCGCTACCGACTCCGTCACGGACGGCGCCGCCACCCCGCCGAGCGAGCGACGAGAATCGGTGACGGAACCGACGACCGAGCCGCGCTCGACCGCGACCGCCCAGCGGACCCTCGCCGGCGACACGACCGAGGCCGCGGAGCGGACGTACGACTCGCTCCCGCCGCTGCGGGTGCTCGGGCAGCTCCACGAGACGTACGTCGTCGCGGAGGCGCCGGACGGGCTCGTACTGATCGACCAGCACGCGGCCGACGAGCGGGTGAACTACGAGCGCCTCCAAGACGCCTTCGCCGACGGCGCCGACGCCCAGGCGCTCGCGGAACCGGTCCGCGTCGAGCTCACCGCGCGCGAGGCGGCGGTGTTCGACGACTTCGCCGACGACCTCGCGGCGATCGGGTTCCGCGCCGAGCTCGCAGGCGAGCGCGAGGCCGTCGTGGAGTCGGTTCCGGCCGTCTTCGACGCCGCGCTCGATCCGGACCTCCTCAGGGACGTCCTCTCCGCGTTCGTCGGCGAGGCCACCGAGGGCGACGAGCCCGTGACCGACGTCGTCGACGAGCTGCTCGCGGATCTGGCGTGTTACCCCTCCGTGACCGGCAACACCTCGCTGACTGAGGGGCGGGTCGTCGACCTGCTCGACCGGCTCGACGCCTGCGAGAACCCGTACTCCTGCCCCCACGGCCGACCGGTCGTGATCCGGCTCGACCGCGACGAGATCGGCTCGCGGTTCGAGCGCGACTACCCCGGCCACGCGGGCCGGCGCACGGAGTAGCGCTCCGCCGTCGCGGGCGACGCTGACGGGGCGACGGCGACCGCAGAGAGATACGTTTTAGGCGGGCGCCGTGGACCCACCCGTATGGAACGCGTAGCGATCATCGGCGCGTCGATGACCCGGTTCGGGCAGCGCGACGCCTGGGTGTGCGAGCTGCTGGCGGAGGCGGGCGCGGCCGCGCTCGACGACGCCGGGATCGACGGCGACGAACTCGACCACCTGTACGTCTCGAACATGGCCAGCGGCGAGTTCGAGGGGCAGACCGGCGTCCCGAACGCGCTGGCTCACGACCTGGCCGCCACTCCGGCGTACACCGCCCGAATCGACCAGACCTCCTCCTCGGGGGGCGCGGGCGTGTACGCCGCGTGGCAGTCGGTCGCCTCCGGCGCGAGCGACCTCACCATGTTGGTCGGCGGCGAGAAGATGACCCACCGGACGACCGCGGAGGCGACCGACGTGATCGCGTCGCTCACGCACCCCGTGGAGTACAAACACGGCGTCACGCTCCCCTCCTTCGCGGGGCTCACCGCGCGCCTCTACCTCGACGAGTACGACGCGCCCCGCGAGAGCCTCGGGAAGGTCGCGGTGAAGAACCACAGGAACGGCGTGGACAACCCCCACGCCCAGTTCCAGAAGGAGGTCGACCTCGACACGGTGCTCGACTCCCCGATCGTCGCCGATCCCCTCCGACTGTACGACTTCTGCCCGATCACGGACGGCTCCGCGGCGCTCGTGTTCTGCCCGGAGTCGGTCGCCGAAGAGTACGTCCCCGAGGACGAGTACGCGGTCGTCTCGGGGATCGGCGGCGCGACCGACACCCACGTCGTCCACGAACGCGCGGACCCGACGACGATGGGCGGGGTCGTCGACTCCTCGGAGGTCGCCTACGAGATGGCCGGGATCGGCCCGGACGACGTCGACGTCGCGGAGCTCCACGACATGTTCACGATCCTCGAGTTCCTCCAGAGCGAGGACCTCGGCTTCTTCGAGAAGGGCGAAGGGTGGAAGGCGGTCGAGGAGGGCGTCACCGACCGCGACGGGGAGCTGCCGATCAACACCTCCGGCGGGCTCAAATCGAAGGGGCACCCGCTCGGGGCCAGCGGCGTCGCACAGGTGTACGAGATCTATCAGCAGGTCACCGGCAACGCCGGGCCGCGGCAGGTCGAGGCGGACACGGGCCTCGCCTGCAACGTCGGCGGGTTCGGGAACTGCGTGACCACCGCGATCCTGGAGGGAAGCCAATGAGCGAGCACGAAGCCGACGACGCGACCGGAGCCGACGATCAGGGGAACAGCGCCGACCCGACCTTCGAAGCGGCCGAGTACGCGGACGGGACGATAACCTACCCGCCGCACACCGTGAGCCCGAACGGCGCCGAGCGCGTCGGTACGGTCGATCTGCGAGCGTACGAGGGCCGCGTCGTCACGTGGACCACGTCGACGGCGACCCCGCCGGGCGTCCGCGAGCCGAACACCCTCGCGATCGTCGAGTTCGACATGGGCGACGACTACGACGGGCCGGTCGTCCGCGCGCTCGGGCAGGTCGCACCGCACGGGGACGCGGACGACGATGCGGGCCCCGACGCGCCGGGCGACGTCGACATCGACATCGGCGACCGCGTCGAACCCGTCTACGCCGACGACCTCAGAGAGCCGGGCGCGGGGATCCGCGAACCGGAGAGCCAGGACTGGGACGGCTTCCGCTTCCGGCCGGTCGAGTAGTCTCGCGGTCGGCGGTCCGCCGCCACCTCAGCTTTCTCAGACCCGAAACCGCGACGCCTCCGAGTCGGTCAGTTCGCCGAGCACCCCCTCGTGGACTCCGTCGAGCGTGTACACGTCGGGCCGGTACCGGATCTCCTCGGTCACCCCGTGGGCTTCCCTGAGCCGACGCCGGACCCGTTCGACGTCGTCCCGGTCGAAGTAGTTCGGCGTGAACACGAGCACGGCGTGGTCCGTCTCGCCGAACGCCTCGCGGCCGGCCCGGGTCGTGACCTTCGCGTCCCAGAACCGCTCGGCCGCGACGTCCTCGACCACCGCCTCCCAGAGATCGTTTACCCTCTCCGACGGGCGCTCGACGAGCCACTTCCCGCTCAGGTACGTCGTCTCGAGCGCGAGCCCGTCCGCGTCGGCCACGGTCGCGGCGTCGGCCGGGAGCGACTCCTTCGCTTCGTCGCCCACCGGCGGCAAGTCCGCCTCGGTCGTCGCCGCCGGACGGGTCACGCCGTGGCTCGGAAAGTAGCCGTCGCGGGCGTTTCGCGGGAACCCCGTCACGTGCTTGACCCGGAGCCAGTGCCACCCCGCCTCGTCGATCTCGGTCGGCGCGCGGTCGACGACCATGACGCCTCTTCGGCGTCCCGAGAGAAAACGCTCCCGCCGCGGGCGGCGAGACGGGTCGGGACGCACAGGCCCGTCCTCAGATCCGCCGAAAGTCGCCGAGTCGCGTCCCGTTCAACAGGTACGCCTCGCCGGCCGGGAGCGCGTCGGGGAGGAACGGCGCGAGGAACGTCTGTCCGTCGACGTTGACCCACGTTCCCCCGGAGCGCTCGTTGAACGCCGGAAAGACGACGAGTTCGGGCGGGTCTCCGGCGGCGGTCGCGTCCGGATCCCCTCCCTCGACGAACGCCGCCGGGTCGATCCGGCCGCGGAGCCACGCCCGCTCCACGCGCGAGCCGCCGACGGAGTCCTCCAGCCGCACCTGCGGGTGCTCGTGACCCATACACACCACGTCGGCGTCGAGGAGCGCCGGGTCCGGCCACGTGTGACCGTGGAGGACGCCGACACCGCCGCGGACTCCGGTGTTCTCGTCGCCGCGAGCGCCCGCACCGATCACGCCGCCGCCGGTCCCGATCACGTCGAGGTCGGCGGCGAACGCCTCCGCGACGCCCGCGTCGTGATTCCCTTCGACGAGCGTCATCGGGACGCGATCGGTCACGGCCCGGATCAGGGTTTCCAGCTCCTCGCGCTCCTCGCCCTCCGGCGCCGCGATGCGATGGGCGAGGTCGCCGAGGACGACGAGCCGGTCGGCGGCGGTCTCCGCGAGGAGGCCGCAGAGCCGCTCGCGGCGCTCGTCCGCCCGATCGTCGAGTTCGACGCCGCGCTCGTAGCGGAGGCCGACCTCGATGCCGGCGTGGACGTCGGCGACGAGCAGCGCGCGCTCCCCGCCGAGGTCGGCCACGGCGGCCGGTTCGCCGACGATCGGTTCGACGGCAGCCGGATCGCCGCGCCCCATCAGATCGGCTTGAGCACGCCGTCGCCGGGCTCGTAACACTTCCCGCTCATCAGCGCGTCTTGGATCGCGTCCTCGACGGCGTCGGCGGCGACGCCGTGCTCCGCGACCACGCGGTCGACGACCGCCTCGCGGTCGGCGCCGTCGCCGTCGTCGAGCGCGGCCATGGCGTCGACGGCGGCGGCCTCGATGTCGACGTCGGCGTCGTCGTCCGAGTCGTCGGCCGCGTCGGAACCGTCGGACTCGTCGCTCGCGTCGGCCGTCTCGCCGGCGTCGGCGTCGAGGTCAGTGGCCGCCGCGTCCTGGGGCGTCTCTTGCAGGTCTTCGGGGTCGGGCACGTCGATGTCCGCCTCGCCGGGATCGTCGACCTCGGAGCCGGTCGCGAAGTCGGTACCGAACTCGGACTCGATCTCCTCGCGCTCCTCGTCGTCGAGTTCGTACATCTCGTCGCCCGCGGGGTCGGCCGAGGCCGCTGTCTCGTCGGTTCCGTCGTCGGCGTCGATCGTCTCCTCGTCGGTGTCGATCGTCTCCTCGTCGGTGTCGAGGTCGTCGCCGCCGGTCTCGAAATCGCCGAGCCCACCCTCTTCGTCGGTCGCGGCGGTGGACTCCGCGGCTGTGTCGTCGGTCGCGGCGCTCTCGGCGGTCTCAGTCGTCTCACTCCCGTCGCTCTCGGCGGTCGCGCTCGACTCGATCGAGTCGGACGTACCACCGGCGTCGACCGCAGCGGTCTCGGCGTCGGCGGTCGCCTCTGCCTCTACGTCGGCGGTCGCCTCTGCCTCTACGTCGGCGGTCGCCTCTGCCTCTACGTCGGCAGTCGCTTCGGCACCCTCCGACGGCGCCGCCGCTCCGGTCGGCGCCTCGATCGTCACGTCCGTCTCCGGGAGCGCGCCGACGGCCGCGTCGCCGCCCGCGTCGGGGGCGAGGTCGAGCGCGCGGACCTCGTCGCGGTCGCCGGCGATCAGCTCCAGCGCGTCGACGGCGAGCCGTCGAACCGCCTCGACGTACGCCGTCGAGGTGTCGTAGTGGGCGATCGCCTTCGGGATCCCCGCCGCCAGCGGCGCGGGCGCGCCGCCCGTCTCGAGGGCCGCGCGGAGCTCGTCGCCGCGGAGCTCCGAGTCGAGGGCCTCCGCGAAGACGGCGAGCCGGTCGAGCGTCGCCTCCGCGGCGGAGACGACCCAGCGGTCGCGGGTGTCGGCGTCGACGTCGTTGAGGCTCTCGGGGCGGACCGAGGTGAACACGCGGTCGGAGTCCTCCGGCTCGAATGTGCGCGCCTTCCCCGTGAGCGCGACGAACGACGGCGGGTCGGCCCGCTCCAAGAACGCCTGCGCCTCCGGCTGGTACTGGCCGGCGTAGGTGACGAACGCGCCGGAGGGGTCGACGACCCGCCCGCGGCGCGTCTCGTCGTTGACGCGCTCGACCTCCGTGAGCACGCCGGCGACGAACAACCGATTCACGCGCGCGCCGGTCGGCGTGACGACGTAGTTGGGGGCGCGCTCCTCGTCGCTCTCGGAGTACGAGAGGGAGGCGTCGTCGAACTCGGCCGCGAACACCCGGTGGGCGACCTCGCGGGCGCCCGGCCCGTCGTCGCTCATTCGCCCACCTCCGCGAGCGCGGCGCGGGCGGCGTCCGCCGGGTCGTCGTCCGCGAGCGCGAACTCGCTCGCGTCGAGGTTCGCGCCGTAGTCGTCGACGGAGAGGTTCCCGCGGACGCGGTACGCGCGCCCGACGAGCGAGTCGGCGATCGCCTCGGCGACGACCCCCTTGTCCATGGCGTCCTTCGCCGCCTCGAGGGCGTCGTCGAGCCCGCCGCCGTACACCTCGGCGGTGAGCTCGTCGTCGAGGACGACGGTGACGGTGTCGGTGCCGTCGTCGACGATCGCCTTCACGCGGAGATCGTCCTCGCCGTCGACGTCGCCGTGGCTCCGGCACTGGCCGTTCTGGACGACCCGCCCGCACTCGGGGCAGCGCTCGATGAGCCCGGAGCCGTCCCGGATCTCGAGGACGTTCCCGACGATCTCGACGTCGAACATCCCGCCGGAGGCCACCGCCTCGCCGATCGAGAGGCGAGGGGCGTCCTCGGCGACCTCGACGGGGTCCGGGAGCGGCGTCACCGTCGAGAACTCGGTGAGGTTGATCGAGGGGACCCCGCGGAACTCGCGGACGTACACGTCCTCGATCCGGAGGTCCGCGCCCGGCTCCAGCTCGGGTCGCGGCTTCCAGTCGGTGAAGGGGAGCTTCGCGGTCGCGTCGCCGACGACGCCCTCGAGGATCTCCGTCTCGCCGTCCCGCCCGGAGATCGTCTTCTCGTCGACCTCCAGCACGCGGACCTCGACGTTGCGCCCGCGGTCGCCCGCGGCGATGTCGACGAGGTTCCGGTCGCCGCCGACCTCGCGGTCCACCTCGACCGGCTCGTCGGCGATGGCGACGGTGGTGGAGTCGTTGAGGTTGAGCTCCGGCTCGCCCTCCCACTCTCGGACGCCGGCGTTGCCGATCGTCAGCGAGTCGCCGGGCTCGAACCCGAAGTCCTGCCAGGCGGTGTAGGAGATGACGCCCGTCTCGTCGGCGATCTCCCCCTCGCGGATCGTGAGGTCGTCGCCCTGGTACCGGATCGTGCGGGTCCCCTGTGTGAGCACGCGGACGGTGACCGTCACGCCGTCGTGGTCGGTGGTGATCTCGCCCACGTCGACCGCGTCCGGCGTCGGCGTCGAGCCGCCGCCGCCGCCCCCGTGCTTCCGGCGGACGCTCTGTTTCGCCTCGTCGATCGGGACGCTGTACTCCAGTAAGTTCTCCAGGTCGGCTTTGACCTCCTCTTTGTCGACGCCGAGGTCGGAGGCGAGCTCCTCGGCATGGCTGTTGACGTCCATCGGAATCGACTTCGACGCGACCGCACAAAAGGATTCACCACCACCCACGCCGACGGCCGGTAGTGCTAAACCGCCCCCGTCCGCAACGTGTGGCATGGACCAGATCGATATCGACGCGCGTGTCACGGGGGAGCGGACCGTCATCGACGTAAGCGGGACTCGCGACGTCGCGGTCGTCGTCCGGTCCGGTGGCGGCGAGCGGATCTACCTTCCACCGGAGGGGTTCGACGAGCTCACGTCGGCGTCGCCGTACACCTCGCCGTATCAAGGCGGGAGCGGCGTCGACGGCGAGGAGAGCCCGTACGGCGGCGGTTCCGGCAGCACCCGCGGCGTGGTCGAGACGGCGGACGGCTTCCGGATCAGTCACCCCGAGGCGGCGACCGAGTTCGACGTGTATCGGGGCGACGAGGAGTAGACCTATTTAAACGGCCACGCCGAGAGGCCGCGGCCTACGCCACGTCCTCGTACACCGCCAGCGTGTCCTTCGCGACGTCCAGCCACTCGCGGCGCTCGTACTGCGGCGGCTCCTCGCGGTCGAGCGCCTCGATGAGGCCGTCGACGATCGACTCCGAGTCCGTCTCGACTTCCACGAGACAGCCGTCGGGAAGCACCTCGGCGACGCCCGAGGGCGTCGCGACGACCTGCGTCCCCGCCTCGAGCGCCTCCGTGATCGTGATCCCGAACGGCTCCGCGTACGAGGGCGAGACGAACGCGTCGGAGGCGGCGTAGTAGTCGCCGAGCTCCGCCTCGGGGACGTAGCCCACGAACTCGACGCGGTCCTCGATGCCGACCAGCTCGGTGAACCGCTTCAGCTGGTCGGTCTGGTGGCCCGACCCGCCGACGACGAGGGTGACGTCGCGGCCGCGGAGCTTCTTCATCGCGTACAGCAGGTGCGAGATCCCCTTCTGGTCGGTGTGTCTGCCGACGAAGAACAGCATCTCGCCCTCGATGTCGAGGTCTTCGCGAACGTCTTTCCCGGAGAATTTCGGCGTCGAGAAGCCGTTGTACACGACGCGGGAGTCGGCGTCGTACAGCTCCTTGATGTCGCCGCGAACGATCTCGCTGACGGCGATGTTCGTGTCGGCGGCGTTCGCGAGCCGGCGCTCGGTCTCGACCTCCCGCTTGGGCGGATTGATGTTGCGGTCGCTCGCCAGCGAGTGGAACGACGAGACCCAGGTGGCGTCCGACGCGCGGGCGGCCTGCCGGCCCGGCGCGTAGCCGAACCAGTCGTGGGTGTGGATCACGTCGTGGTCGGGCGCTAGCTCCGCGAACCGGTCGCTGAGTCGCTCGACGCGGGCGGCGACGTCGCCGTCGCCCGTCTCTACCGGTTCGAGACCCGGCTCGTCCTCCGGGGCGAACTCCGCGGGCAACACGAGCGTGGCCTCCACTCCGAGGTCGTCGCGGAGCCCGGTGAACAGTTCGCCGACGTGGACGTCGAGCCCGCCGGTGATGTTCGGCGGGTACCCCCATCCCAGCATGAGTACGCTCGGTGGCATACCCTTCCGTTTCTGGAGTCGGCACTTAGGTATGCCCCTCGTCCGGCCGGCCGAGCGGCTCGCGGGGCGGAGAACGGATTCAAAGAGCGCTCGGCGGGCGTCGTCGAACCGCTTCAGGCGGCCTGCACGGCGTCGCGCAGCGCGTCGGTCCGGTGGGTGATCGCCTCGGCGGCGTCCGCGAGCAGGTCGAGCGGGTCGTCGGACTCGGACTTCACCGTCAGCACCGGCTCCGTCTGGCCGCCGGACTGCTCGGGGTTCATGTCGTAGGTCGCGGCCGCGACGCCGTCCGTCTCCAGGAGGACGCCCTTCAGCACGTTCATGAACGTGTGGTCCTCGCCGGCGATCTCGATGCGGAGTTCCGTGTCGGTCTTCTCGATGACCCGCAGTTCCATACTTGTGCGGTCGGGCGAGCGGCGTTTCAAGCTTTCGTCTCCCGGATATCCGGGGATGCGGACGATCCGCACGCCACGGCAGTCTTTTTAATTCGCGTGGACGCAGTCGGCCGCGTGGAGATCCGACCCCTCCCGACCGACGACAACGCCCTCCGCCGCTACGCGGCCGAGCTGTGGCTCCCCTATCACCGCGAGCTCGCCGATCGGGTCGACGCGCACGCGCTCGCCGACTGGCCCGACGAGCGGTTCGTCGAGCGCAACGTCGAGTTCACCCGGGCCCGGCTCGAAGACGACGGTGACCGGGGCTGGGTGGCGGCGACGGCCCCCGCCGACGCCGGCGTCGACCCCGCGACCGCGCCCGTCACGCATCACGACATCGAGCTGACGGGCCTGCTGGTGACGAGCGTCGACGCGTGTCCCGACCCGTTCGATCGCCCGGACCGGCTCGTGGTCGGCGAGGTCTACGTGACGGAGCCGTACCGCGGCACCGGGCTCGCCGACCGGCTGATGGAGCGGGCGGCCGCCGACGCGCGCGAGCAGGACTGCGGCGAACTCCGACTCGACGTCGACGTCGACAACGAACGAGCGATGGCGTTCTACGAGAAGCAGGGGTTCGAGCCGTACCGCGAGCAGCTGACGCGATCGGTGGAGTGAGTCGGCGACCGGGGGGCTCCCGGCACGCGACCCCTTCCCCGCTCGCCGCTTCGCTCGCCGAGTATCGTCGAGCAAGCGACGTTACCGGTCCCGCCGTCAGGCGGTATCGGAAGTCAGATCCGCGCCAGACGCGCCGCGAAATCCCTCCCGTTTCTTATGAATTACTGCGGATTCGCCCAGTAAGGTTCGCATAGGTACCGAGTGGGAACGTCACCGAATCGGTGGCGCCGCCTCCGCGGACGGCTGCCGAAGCCACCGATGCGATCGCTGACGCCTAGTTACGAGCCGACCGTCTCGTTCGAGCCGGCCGTCTCGTTTCCGCTATCGGACGCGTTCCCAGACGGCGTCTCGATCTCGCCGTCCGGCGTTTCGTTCGTATCGCCCGACGTCTCGTTCGTCTCGTCCGGCATGTCGATCTCACCGTCCGCCGTATCGTCCGAGCCGTTCGCCGTTTCGTTCGTCTCGTCGGCCGTCTCCTCCTCGCCCTCGCCGACGATGAATCCTCCCGCGAGTTCCAAGACCTCGGACCGAGTCCTGGGCTCGTCGATCTCGTTCGGGAAGCCGGTCTGGCCGGTGACCGTCCGCAGGAACGAGGCGTGGCGCGCCTCGACGCTGTGAATCCCGAGAGCGGGCTCGACCAGGTCCTCGTTCTCGATGTACGGCGCCGCGCCCGCGTACGCGGAGACGCCGATGTCCTCGAGCTGGGCGGCCGTCGAGAGGAACGCCATCGGGTACTGAACCGCGAGCCCGAAGTCGAACTCCGGCTCCTCGACGGGCTCTCCGCCGAGACTCTCGATGGTCGAGACGAGCGTCTCGACGTGGGACTCCTCGTGTTCCTGTATCGTCCGGAGCTCGTCGAACACCTGCTCGCCGAGGTAGCTGTCCTCCTCGAGCGCCCTGCAGTTACAGAGGGCCTCCTCGCCGATGTTGTCGAGGCCGTCTCGGTAGAAGCGCGCCTCGAGGTACTCCAGCGTCAGGGCGTAGTTGAGGATGGCGACGTCGTCTTCGAACTCGGGGTCCTCCATCTCCCCCCCGTCGTCTTCGCTGTCATCGGCTTCGTCTTCGCTCTCCTCCTCGTCGTGCTCGTCCGCGAGCACGGATCCGGTGAACGCGCCCCCGACCGCGAGCGCGCCCAGCGCGCCGACGGATCCGGAAACGAACTGCCGTCGCGTGTTGTCGTAGGAGTTGCTCTCCGCTTCGCCGCTGTCGCCTTCGCTTGGATTAACCACACTCCACCTACGCCCAGCCGAAGTATCGTTATAACTGACGTATCGTTTGATCGATTTGGTTATCAATAAATAGATGAATATTTAAAATTTATTTTGCTGAGAATAAAACTACCTAACTCCCGGAAGCAGGGTCGGACGCCCCAGAAAACGCCGGATCGGGCGGAGTTCGGAGTGACGGTCGGTTAGGGGGCGGTTCGGTCCGTCGAGCACCGCGACGCCTCCCGCCTCGGGCCGCGGCTCCGCTCTGCCGTCCCGTGCGCCGTCGTCGCCGGGAACACGACGTCGCGCTCCCGGGAGACGCCGCTAGTCGTCCTTCGCGCCGGCGTGGTCGGCCCCGCCGCTACGCGGTTGATAAACGGAAAAGTCGCGTCGATGCGTTCGACGGGGCGTTACTCGTCGGCGTCGACGGCCACTTCGTCGGCGTCGACGTCGACGGCGGCCTCCTCCTCGGCGGCGACCTCGCGCGGACGCGCCTCGAGGGTCAGCTTCTGGACCTCGACGCGGCGCAGCGGGTAGATCAGCTTCGCCTCGCCGTAGATCGCAGACGAGAGGTTCCCGTCGACGATCGCGTCGACGAACGCCTCGAAGGTGCGCTCCTCGGCGGCCGCGTGGACCTTGTCGATCATGACGCGGCGGATGGCCTTCTCCTGCGAGCGGTCGGCCTTCTTCGTCGTCAGCGCGACGGGCTGGACGCGGATGCGGTAGTCGTCCGTCGTCAGCACCGTGATCGACGCCTCGACCTTCGAGGCGCCGCGGCGGACGAGCGAGCGCAGGTAGTCCCGCGTGAGCTCGTACTTGATGAACTCGGTGTACGCCGCGTCGCTGCCGACGTCGGTGATCTTGAACGTCAGCTTCGTGTTGTTCGCGCCGGAGTCGCCGGTGAGCTCGCCCAGCGTCGTCGTGATCGTGCGGCCGACGACCTGGTCGGGCTCCTCGGCGAGCGTCTCGCCGAGCTCCTGCCGGTCGAACTGTTCGGGCGCCAGCACGGTGTACCAGCGCTTCTGTTCTCTGCTCTTGGATACGGATCGTTCGCTCATGTGTTGGTGTTGGTATCGGTGTTGGTGTCGGAGGGCCGTCCTCCGTCGTCGGCCGCGAGGTGCGTCCTCGCGCGCTCGACGAGTCGATCTGCGACGTGCAGGTTCACGACGTGGTCGTCCACGGTCGACCGCAGGCCGCCGGTCGTCGGTCGCTCGACGACACATTCGATCGTGTCGCCGTCGACGCGGGTGGCCATCGAGTCGGTCTCGTCCGGAGCGAGCGCGGCGGCGACCAGGCCGGCGTCGGCGTGGGTCGTCCGGACGGTCGCCGTCCGGGTCCCCCCGTCGCCGCGCGTCTCGTCGCCCCGGGACTCGTCGTCCCGCGTCTCGCCGCCGGACGCGCCGGCGTCGGTCCGCGTGTCGTCCCCGTTCATAGCGCCTCCCTGAGCGCGGCGAGCGCGCCCGTGATGTCGCCGTCGGTCTCGGTTCCGCGGCCGTCCTCGCCCGCGGCGACCGCGAGCCCGCCGCGCTCGGCGGCCCCCCAGCCGTCGCCGCCGAACTCGGTCGCGACCGATCGGCAGGCGTCGCCGAGCCCGAGGGGTTCGGTTGCGGCCGCGGCCAGCCGACCGGCCCGTTCGTCGACCGCGACCGCGACCGGCTCGGCCGACCGGAAGTCGCGGACGAGCCGGGCGACGGTCGGGAGGACGGCGGCCGCGTCGGGCGCGGCATCCTCCCGCTCCGGGGCGTTCCCTCCCGCGAGGTCGACGCGGGCGACGACGCAGCCGTCGTACCGGCCCGTCGTCGCGGCGTCGAGCGCGCGGTGCGCCGCCAGTCCGTGCGACCGCCACGCGTCGAGCGCGGCCGTCCGGAGGTCGTTGATCGGGTCGGCGTCGAGCGCCAGCGCGACCCCCGTACCGGGGGCCTCGCGGGCGAGCGCGTCGAGGACGTCGGCGTAGCCGCCGACCGTCTCGAACGGACCGTCCGTCGCGTAGGGGCGCAGGGCGCGCTCGACCGCCGCGGCCGCTCGCGCGCTCGCGCCGTCCGCGTCGGCGACGTCGACGGCGACCAGCGACGCGAGGCGTCGCTGCGCGTCGTCGTCGAGGTCGGCCGGGAGCCCGAGTTCCGCGAGCGCGGCGCGCGCGGCCTCGGGATCGCCGGAGTACGGCGTCCGGACGAGCGTCGAGGCGGCGAGCCCGTCCGCGAGGTCCGCGGTCGGAATCGCGACGCCGGGTCGCCGGCGGACGCGGTCCGACGCCTCGGCGGCGTCGAGCGCGTCGCCCGAGCCGTCCGTTCCGGGGACGGAGCCGGCCGCGACGACGCCCGCGAGGGCGACGACGGGGTCCGGCTCGACGCCGAGCGCGCGCGAGATCGCGAACGCGTCCGTGCTCGCCGGGCGTCCGGCGCCGGAAATGGCGTGCGGGCCGCGCGCGGCGCCGACGGTCACCGCGACGCCGTCGTCGCCGTCGTCGGGAACCGGATCGGCGGAGATCCGGACCTGGAACGGCGTGCCGACGGCTCGCAGCGCCCGTGCGAGCAGCCCCGCGGCTGCCAGCGCGTCGCCGTCGTCGGTCGCGACGAGCCGCGCGAACGGCGCGTCGGCGAGGACGTCGGCGAGGGCGTCGGGGGCGGACGTGGCGGACGTCGTTTCGGTCATCGGGTGGGTGGTGCGGTCGTGGGCGGTTCTCGTCTGCGTGTCGCGTTGCGGTCGGTTACTCGTCGGTGCGTCTCGTCGGCGTCGTCACTCGTCGCCGACCAGCTCGGCGGCGAGCTCGTAGGTGTACGTGAACTCCTCGTCGATCTCGTCGCCGCGGTAGTAGTTCGCGAGGCGGCGGATCTTCGACTCGGTGTTCTGAAGCGCGCGCTTGTTCTGGTGGTCCTGGCCGTTCTCTGCCATGTGCTCGCGGAGGCGGACGGCGCGTTCCATCAGCTTGCGGAGGTCCTCGGGGTACTCCGCGTCGGCGTCGTGCTCCTCGAGGATCTCGGTGAGCTTCTTGCCGGTCGCCAGCTTGACGTCGGGCACCGGAACGCCCTTGACGCCCTCGTCACGGAGCTTGAGGCCGATGACGCTGGGGTCGTGGCCCTGCTCCGCCAGTTCGACGACGCGGGACTCGATGTCCTCGGCGTCGACGTCGCTCCACTCCGGGTTCTCGTCCGTCGCCGGCTTGTCCGAACCGGACGAACCGCGACGGCGCGTGTGCATTCGTGCCATTGTCTGAAATTGGAACGGCACAACCACAACGTGACCGCGGCTCCGCGCGGCGCGGCTGTCGGGGCTCGCGTCGAGCGAGCGGTCCGAGTGGACGGTCCGCTCGTGCGGACCGCCCGAGCCGCGACGCCGGAGGCGTCGGTGCACTGCTACATTCCCAAGCCGCGGGCGAAAAGGCCCCCGGCGCGTCGGATCTGCAGCTGTGCTGTTCCCATCCCGGAGGTCGCCGTCGGGGTTCTTAAGCGTGTTCTTGTGGCTCGCGGCGGGCTCGGACCGAACCGGTCGCCCGTCGGATCAGCCGCGCGCGAAACGAGGGTTATAGGTGGATCCTCCGTCACCGAGCGCGTAGGAACGACACATGACTGGCCCACCTGACGACGGCTCGGCGGATCGAACCGACGACTCGGCATTCCCGAACGACCAGCCGCCGGACGGCGGACCCTCCGATTCCGCGCCCGCGGCGCCGCCTCGCCTCGCGACCCCCGAGCGGGACGACGGTCCGGTGCCCGTCACCGACGGCGGTTTCGCCGACGAGTCGGGAGCGTCGAACGAGCCGCGGATCACCTTCTACGGCGGCAAGTGGGCGAGCACGGTGCCGATCGCCTTCTTCATCCTCTGGGCGATCGTCCAGAGCGGGGTCCTCGGCATCGGCGACACGAACGGGCTCGTGATCGGCGCGCTCGTCGGGACGATCCTCGGGATGTTCTTCGTGCGCGGGGACTGGAAGGCGTACGCGGACACGATCTTCGAGGGGATGACCCAGCGCGTCGCCGCGACCGCTATCGTGGCGTGGCTGTGGGCGGGCATGTTCGCCGAGACGCTCCAGGTCGGCGGGTTCGTCGGGGGACTCATCTTCGCCGCCGACGCCCTGAACGTCGGCGCGGCGACGTTCCCGGCGGCCGCGTTCGTCCTCTGCGGACTGCTCGCGACCGGCATCGGAACGGGATACGGCGCGACCGTCGCGTTCGTGACGCTGTTCTTCCCGGCCGGCGTCCTCATCGGCGCGAACCCGGTACTGCTGTTCGCCGCGATCCTCTCGGGCGCCGTCTTCGGCGACAACCTCGCGCCCGTGAGCGACACGACGATCGTGAGCGCGGTGACGCAGGACGCCGACATCGGCGGCGTCGTCGCCTCGCGGTTCAAGTACGCGATCATCGCCGCGGTGCCCGCCTTCGCCGCGTACCTGATCATGGGCTCGGTCCTCTCGGGGGCGAGCCTGGAGGGCGCGGCCGCGCTCCGCGAGTCGGCGACGGCGCCCGGACTGGTCCACCTGATCTCGATGGGCGTCGTCATCGCGACGGCGGTCGCGGGCCGGCACATCGTCGAGGCGATCTCGTGGGGACTCATCGTCGCGATCGCGTTCAACCTCGCGTTCGGGCTCTCGTCGGTCGCCGACATCCTCGTGTTCACGACGACCGACCCCACGCCCGCGACGGCGCTCCCGTTCGTGCAGGTGGGGGAGGCCGCGGGCGTGGGCGGCAGCCTCTACGCCGGCGCGATCGGCTTCTTCCCGCTGATCGTGTTGACCCTGCTGATCGTGTCGATGGCGCAGATCATGATCCGCGGCGGCGGCTTCGAGGCGATCCTGGAGTTCCTGCTCGACTCCGTCGCGACCACCGTCCGGCGCGCGGAACTGACGATGGTGCTCGGCACGGCGGCGATCAACGGGATGATCACGATCAACACGGCCGCGGAGATCGCGATCGCCCCGTACATCGCGCGGCTCGGCGAGAAGTTCAACATCAACGGCTACCGGCGCGCGAACATCTTAGACGCCAACACCTCGGCGCTCGGGTACATCTTCCCGTGGGCCGGCGGCGTCCTGGTCGGCTATCAGGTGATGGTCGGGCCCGACGGGCTCGGCGAGCAGTACGGGCCCGAGATGGTCGTCAACCCCATCGAGGTCGTGCCGTACGTGTTCCACGGCTGGTTCCTCGTGATCGTCTTCCTGTTGGCCGCGATCACCGGCTTCGGGCGGGAGTACATCCCCGACCGGATCTCCGAGGAGGTGTCGCGCGCATGAGCCGCTTCGAGAAGTTCCTCGCGGGCTGGTCGCTCCGGAGCTCGACCCCGAGCTACGATCCCGGGGACGTGATCGAGGTGATGGTCACCGGCGACGCGGACGGCGAGACGGTCGCGCGCATCGGCGACTCGACGCTCCGGATCGAGGGCGCGCCGGCCGACGCGCTGAACACGCGCGTCCGGGTCGAGGTCGAGACGTGGGACGAGACGGCCCACCGCGGCACCGGGACCTATCGCGAGACGGTCGGCGGGAGCGCGTTCTGACTGCGGCGCGAGCGCGCTGTCGGGTTCTCCCGGTAGCACCGACCCTCCTCTTATATACGGCCTCTCGGACCGGCAGCGAATCTCCCCGAAGCCTCGGCCGCGGGTGTCATTTAATACCACGTCGCCGGCGACGGAGCATCTGCGGCGGTCGGACTCGCCCGGCCGCGGACCGGGGCGCTTTTTAAGACGACCATCGAAACGGAGAGCGTGCTATCGGTCGAGCTCCACACGCACTCCGCGCTGTCTTACGACGGGCGCGACCCGGTCGACCTCCTCTTGGAGCAGGCGGCGGCGGTCGGGCTGGACGCGCTCGCCGTCACCGACCACGACGAGATCGACGCCAGCATCGAGGCGGCCGAGATGGCCCCCGACTACGGCCTCGTCGGCATCGTCGGTATGGAGGTGACCTCCGCGGCCGGTCACGTCCTCGCGTTCGGCATCGACGAGCGCGTCGAGAGCGGACTCCCCTTCGACGAGACCCTCGACCGGATCCGCGATCAGGGCGGGATCGCGGTCGTCCCTCATCCCTTCCAGAAGTCCCGCCACGGCGTCGCCGCACACATCACCGACGAGCAGCTGGCGGACGCCGACGCGATCGAAGTGTACAACTCGCGGCTGTTCACGGGTCGCTCGAACCGGCAGGCGGAGAAGTTCGCGATCCGGAACCGCCTCCCGATGACCGCCGGCAGCGACGCCCACATCTCGGAGATGGTCGGCCAGGCGGTGACCGAGGTCGATGCCGACGAGCGCTCGGCCGACGCGATCCTCTCCGCGATCCGCGGCGGCCGGACCAGCGTCGTGGGGAAGCGAACCCCGTGGCGCGTCTCGCTCCGCCAGTTCGGCGGCGGCGCCAAGCGCCGCGCGCTCCGCGCGCTCGACGCGCTCCGCTGAGCGCGATGGCAGGCTCTCCGTCCGACACCGACCTGCGGGGCGCGCCGTCCGGCCGCGTCCGCGACGCCCTCCGCAACGGCGACCCCCTCCCCGGCGGACGCGGCTTCGCCGGGCGCCTCACCGACCCGCCCGACCGCGACGGACCGGTCCTCGTCCGAGACGTCCTCGGGCGCCAGCCGCTGTTCGTCGAGCGGGAGGCCGCCGCCGCGGCGACTCGTCCCGCGCCGCCCGACCCCGCCCCGACCGATCCGGGCGCGTGGAGCTTCGACCGCGCCGCCCTCTCCGACCCGACGCCAGTTCCGGCGGGGAGCGTCGCGTCCGCCGACGGCGTCGAACGGGTCTGGACGCTCCCCGACGAACCGCCGGCCGACCCGGAGACCGCGCAGGCGGGAGTCGACGCCGCGATCGACGCCGCGATCGGGGAGCTCGGCGACGACACCGACGGCGTCGGCGGGACCGGCCGGCTCGCGGTCGCGTTCTCCGGCGGCGTCGACTCCGGGGTCGTCGCGGCCGGCGCCCCCGACGCGCCCTGCTACGTCGCCGGCTTCGAAGGCTGTCACGACGTCGCGGCCGCCCGCGAGGCGGCCGCGGCGATGGACCGGGATCTGCGCGTCGTCGAGATCACCCACGAGGAGCTCCTGCGCGCCGTCCGGGCGGTGGCCCGCGCGACGGGGCGCCGCAACCCGATGGACCTCGCTATCGCGGTGCCGCTGTATCTCGCGGCCGAGGCGGCCGCCGCCGACGGGATCGCCCGGTTCGCCGTCGGGCAGGGCGCGGACGAGCTGTTCGGCGGGTACAGCAAGGTCGTCGATCCGGCGACCGACGACCGCGTCGAGACCGACACCGTGCGGGGGGCCTGCACTGAGACGGTGCGGACGCTCCCCGACCAGCTCGAACGCGACGTGCTCGCGCTCCGCGCCGCCGGGGTCGAGCCGGTCGCGCCGCTGCTCGACGACCGGGTCGTCGCGAGCGCGCTCGCCCTCCCGGGAGCGCTGCTCGCGAGCGACGGGGAGCGGAAGGTCGCGCTCCGGCGCGCGGCGGCCGGGCGAGTGCCCGAATCGGTCCGGACGGCGGATAAAAAGGCGGTCCAGTACGGAACGTACGTCTCGCGCGAGCTCGACCGCCTCGCGCGGCGGGCCGGGTTCAAGCGGCGCATGGACGACCACGTCGGGCAGTATCTCGAGGATCTGTTGACGGACGACTGACGCCGGCGCGTTCCTGGCCGCGCTCCGGCGCCGTCGCTCTGCGATTGACGTGTGTCGACGAAAAACGGCCCGTGAGGGCCGCTGCTGACCAAGCCGCCGTATGGAGTACCAGTCCTACGGCCGACGCCCGATGGTTCGGGCGTCTGATTACGAATAACGGGGACTGGTATAAAATCCGGGGAGTAGTGACAAATATGACTGTCGCGCTCGGCCTATTACTGACGATCAGGCACCGGAACGCCGATTTCGATCCGGATGTACCGATCCACGCGTCGGAGGAGGGACGAAACCGCACGAGCATCCGACCGGCGGTCGACGCGCGGTCGATCGAACGAGCCGGTCTCTGCCCCGGTGCTCACCGAACGAGGTACGGGTCGCTCCCGGCCATGAAGCGTCCGAGGTCGCTCTCGCGGCGGAAGTCGGTCGACTGTAGCTCCCGGAGCGCGTCGACGAGTCTGTCGCCGTCGCCCGCCTCCCACTCGGCGGGGTCTTTGATCGGAACGACGAGCCACCCGGAACCGAGGAGCTCCTCGGCGTGAAGCGCGTCCATGTCGATCTCGGTCTTCCACGCCCGCGCCGTGTACTGTTCGAGCACGTGTTCGGTCGCGCGGGCGCCGACCGGGAGGAGGACGTGCGCGGCGATCGCCCGGAGCTCCGCGTCGAAGAACCGCTCCATGTCGTCGTACGACGCCGCGGTCGGCTCCCCGTCGGGCACGCACATGTGGAGGTACGAGAAGTACGTGCGCTCGGTGCGGACCGGCTCGGACTCCGCTCCCCGTCCGTCGGTCGCCGCCGCGTCTCCGTCGGTCGCCGCGGCCGTCTCGCTCGACGGCGCGATCGTTCCGTCCGGCGCCGCGCCGTCGGCGAAGCCGGCGATCAGGCCCGCCTCGGTCAGCGCCGAGAGGAACGCCGCCGACCACGGCTCGCCGGTGAACGGAACGCCGGTCTCGACGCCGCCGTGGACGCCCGGGTGGTCGCCCACCACGTGGAACTCGGCGTTGGCGTCGCCGTAGCCGGGGACGAACGACCGACAGTCCGGCCGCATTCCGAAGGGATTGCGCGTCCGGTCGGTAACGTTCTGCACGCCTCACCGTACGAGGCGCCGCGGATAAATCCCGTTCGGTCTCCGTCGGTGCCGGCTCCGCGTCGCGTCTCGACGGCGGTCGCGAGGGGCCGGATGCGAGGCGCATGAGGCCGAGTGGATTCTGATAACTTATGGAAACGAGCGGGGTCCTAACCGTCGTGGATATCCCGATCGTGACGGTCGACCGACTATATTTCATAATCGTTAATCTATGATTCGAAAACGCACGACAGCGTCGAGGTGACCGAACCGAGAACCCCGGAAACTATTTATATACCCCGCCGTTCCGGTCAGTCGAAGACCCATGTTCGACCGCATCCGCTCGGCGGCCCTCTTCGGAATCCACCAGGCGACCATCGCGATCGGTATCTCGCTGTTCCCGGTGGCCGTCTTCGCTCGCAAACGCCTCGGTATCAACGTCCCCGTCGGCCGGCTCGTCGAGACCACCGGCGAGGTGTACGAGCGCACCGACGAGTAGACGACCGTTCTCGACCGTTCGTCACCACCTCCCAGCGGCGCCGCCGGTGGCACTACACGGAGCGGCGATACCGCCGAGAGAATCCACCGACTCGACGGTGACGCGCGACCCGCGTCCGTCCGCGACGAATAGGCCCGTCGGAACCGGCGGGCGGTCCCCGAAGGGTTGCCTTTATCAGCGCGCCGGGCTAATCGAGGCGTAATGCGAACACCGACTGGCGACCTCTCCGAGGGGCCGGCTGACGAGTTGGGCCGTGACCAGCCCGTCTTCGGACCCGAACTCGGCGAGTTCGAACACAGCGAGCGCCGTGCGGCGCAGTCCGACGGCGAGGGCGAAATGAAGACCGGGACGACGACCGTCGGCATCCGCACCCCGGACGGCGTCGTGATGGCGACCGACATGCGCGCCTCGCTCGGCGGCATGGTCTCCTCGAAGGACGTCCAGAAGGTCGAGGAGATCCACCCCCGCGGCGCCCTCACCATCGCGGGCTCCGTCTCCGCCGCCCAGAACCTCATTTCCACGCTCAAAGCCGAGACGAGCCTCTACGAGACCCGTCGCGGCAAGGACATGTCCATGGAGGCGCTGTCGACGCTCACCGGGAACCTGCTCCGGACGGGCGCGTTCTTCATCGTCCAGCCGATCCTCGGCGGCGTCGACGACGAGGGCGCCCACATCTACTCGATCGACGCCCTCGGTGGCACCACCGAGGAGGAGTACACCGTCACCGGCTCCGGCTCCCAGTACGCGCTCGGTGTCCTCGAACAGGAGTACCACGACGAGCTCAGCATCGACGAGGCGAAGACCATCGTCGCGAAGGCGATCCAGTCCGCGGTCGAGCGCGACCTCGCGTCCGGCAACGGGATCAACGTCGCCGTGGTCACCGACGACGGCGTCGACATCACGCGGCACAAAGAGTTCGACGAGCTCCTGTAGTCCGAGCCCGCCGAAACCGCTCGACGACCGCCTCTTCTTTCGCACCGCTCCCGTCGCGTAGCCACCGGTCTCCGTCCGGGAACTCAGGCCCGGCGCTCGCCGGCGTTGCCCGGGGACGACCGGATCCCGTCCCCCCAGTAGAACCAGGGACCGAGGAGGAGATAGCCGCACGACAGGAACAGCAGCGCGAACGCGAATCCCTCGCCGATCCACGGCGGGAGCGCCGCGGTGGCCATGTGACCGACCGGCGTGAGGATGACCGCCGCCTGGACGACGCCCATCACGAGCGCGTCCTGCGCGTGGAGGTCCGGGTACGTGACCGTCGTCCCCATGAGCAGCGCGAACGCGGCGGTCACCGCGACCAGGAGCACGGGGTTGGTGTAGCCGGCGATCACCGCGGCGGCGAGGATCGTCGCCGCCAGCGTGGTCGGCACGCCGACCGTCTCGCGGGCGTCGCTGTCGTACGCCGTGTACAGCCCGAGGCGAGCGACTGCGGCCGCGACGAACAGCGCGGGCACGCCGACGCCGACGCCGACGAAGAGGGGATCGCTCGCGAACGACGCCGCGTCGAGGACGACGACCGCCACGAGGGTCGCGGGGGCGACGCCGAAGGATGCCACGTCGGCCAGCGAGTCGAGGTAGGGGCCGGCCTCCGTCGAACCGCGGTGCCGGGCGACCACACCGTCGAGCCCGTCGGCGACGGCGGCGAGCAGCACCAGTCGAGCGGCGAGTTCGAGGTCGACGGTGGCCGCGACGGCGGCGAGGAAGCCGACGGCGGCGTTCGCCACCGTCACCGCGTCCGCGAGCCCGAGCCGCCCGACGAACCGGAAACGCATACCGGATCGGTCGACGAGCCGGGTTTTAGGGCTTGTTATCTGTGGAGCGGTCGGATCGCCGCGCCGGTCTCAGGGGACGTACCAGATCCCTCGCCCGAAGTCGAGCCACTCGCCGACGACCACGTGCGGAAGCGCGATGATACAGACGAAGATGGTGTAGAACGCGACCGCCCCCGGCAGCAGCGAGGCGCCGGCGAGCGGGTTCGGGGCGATCACCCACAGCGACGTCGCGACCAGCGCGGTCACCAGCGCGCCGACGACGAGCACGCCCCACGCCATCACGACCGAGACGCCCTCGGTCCGACTGGGTCTCGCCTCCTCGACGACCATGCTCCGGGCGGACTGTCGCAGCGAGTACCACAGCGGGAAGTACAGCCCGATGGCGATCACCACGGGGACGAAGACGAAGAAGGCGACGAGCAGCAGCGTCTCGAAGGCGTCGAGCAGCCACGATTCCGTGACCCCCCCGCCCGCCGCGAGTCCGCCGCCGAGGTGGAGGAGGACGCCGAGGCCGTAGGCCGCGCCCAGCACCGTGGTGACCGTTTCGGGCGAGCTCGCCGCCGGACCGACGAGCCGTCCGTCGAACACGGTCAGCATGTACCCGGTGAACCCGTAGAACGTCTCGGTCCACGCCACCGCCGGAACGATCATCACGGCGCCGCCGCGGACGAGCGCCGCGAGGGCGCGCTGCGGTCGCGAGACCAGGTGGTCGGTGCCGACGAGCGCGTCCATCACGTGGAGGTCACCGTGCCCGCCCTTCGCGACCGCCGTCCCGAACGCGAGCGCGAGCGCCGGCAGCGGCGCGACGACGAACAGCCCGACGAACCCGACGACGAACGAGAGGTACAGCGCCACGTACCGCGCACCGAAGGGGAGCCCGCGCCGCCTGAGGTTCGAGAAGTGCTCGTAGCCGCCGTGCGGGAGGTTCAGCGCGACCATTCCGACCAAGTACACGAGCATCTGCGTGCGCAGAGTCGGTTCGGTACCGGTCGCGTACAAGCCGGCGAACGCGACGGTGAGGACCGCCAGCGCGGCACGCGACGCGTCGACGGCAGTCTGCTCCGGTTCCCCGAAAAGTCGACGACGGGCATGGCTCACGGCTCGCGTGGACATACCCACATGTACGGGTGCCGGCATGTTGGGCACACACCAAAATTATACAGCGTTTTAATAGGCCCCGCTCGCGCCGACAGCATCAAACCTTAATTTGACGGCCGACGAACAGAGAGTCATGCCGGGTTCTCGGACCCTGTTGGTCCATCCCGAGGAGGGGAGCGATCGCATCACATCAGCGCTCGGCGCCGCCGGATTCGACGTGACGACGGTCAACAACGCCACGTCGGCGATCGCGAAGGTGACTACTGGAGAGTACGACTGCGTCGTGAGCGAGTACTCTCTCCCGGGCGACGACGGCCTCGCGCTCGCGGAGGCAATCGAGGAGTCGGACGCTCAGGTCCCGGTCGTGATGTTCTCCGCGGTGGAAGACGAGGAGATTCTGGAGGGCGCCTTCGAGAGCGGCGTCGACGAGTTCCTCCACAAGAACGGGTCCGCGTCGATCGATCGGCTCGTGACCGACGTCTCGACGGTCTGTTCCGCCGAGCGGGCACCGGGAGCCAAACAGGACATCTCCGGCCACGAACCCACCGCACAGGAGGTCAGCCGGGCCGTGGGCGAGGCGCCCGTCGGCGTCAGCCTCAGCGACCCCGAACTCCCGGATTACCCGCTCGTGTACGTCAACGACGCGTGGGAGCACCACACGGGGTACCCGACCGAGGAGGCGATCGGCCGGAACCCGCGGTTCCTGCAGGGGCCCGGGACGGACTCTGAGACTGTCGAACGGCTCTCGACGGCGATCTCGGAGGAGGAGCCGATCACCGTCGAGATCCGGAACTACCGCCGCGACGGGACGCCGTTCTGGAACGAACTGACGGTCGCCCCGGTGTACGACGCCGACGGCGACCTGGCCCACTACGTCGGGTTTCAAAACGACGTCACCGACCGCAAGCAGGCGGAGCAGCTCGCCGAGGAGCGCGCGGAGAAGCTCGCGACGGAGCGCCGGGTGCTCGACCGGGTTCTCGGTCGGGTGAACGGACTGCTCAGCGAGATCAGCCGGATCCTCGTCGAGAGCCGAGACCGAGAGACCATCGCCGAGCGCGTCTGCGAGGAGATCGCCGACGAACCCGGCTACATGGGCGGGTGGATCGGCGATATCTCCTCGGCGACCGGGCGGCTGGACGTGACCGCGGCGAGCGGTATCCCCGTGGACGCGGGGACGTCGTTCTCGCTCGAGGAGGCGCCACGGGAGGTCGGTCAGGCGGTCGAGACCGAAGAGATCCAGGGGTGCTCCGCCGGGAACGCCTCCGGCGGTCCGCTCGCCCCGGGCACGGTCGGCGCACCGCGGCTCCTCGTCGTCCCGATCACCTACGGCCACCGTCGATACGGTCTGCTCGGGATCTACAGCAGCGAGGGGAACGCCCTCGACCGACGCGAGCGGAAGGTGTGCGAGTCGGTCGGGAAGATGATCGCGAACGGAATGCACTCGGTGGAGACGACGCGCATCCTCACGACCGACCGGGTCGTGGAGCTCTGCGTGGCGATCGGAGACCCCTCGTTCTCGCTCTCGCGGGTGGCCGACGCGATCGGCGGGCCGATCGAACACCTCGGGACCACGCGCCTCGACGACGACGCCTGCGAGCTGTATCTCAGGGCGACGGACCCGACGAACGACGTGAGCGCCGTCGAGGAGCTGTCGTTCGTCGATTCCGTCCGAGCGGTATCCGAGCGGAACGGCGACGTGACCCTCGCCGTGACGGCCACCGAGTCGCCGCCGCTGACGCGGCTCGCAGAGTACGGCGGTGTCGTCGTCGAGGCCACCGCGGACGCCACGAGCGCGAGCCTGACCATCGAGGCGCCGCCCGAGCAGGACGTGCGGAGGATGCTCGACGTGTTCCGGACGGAGTACGACGGCGTCGAGCTCCGCTCCCGCGTCGAGCGCGAGAGTCGGGACCGGAGCCTGACCGAGTTCGCCTCCGCCGTGGACGAACGGCTCACCGACCGGCAGCGGTCGGCGCTGAAGACGGCCGAACTGAACGGATACTTCGAGTGGCCCCGACCGGTCGACGGCTCGGAGATCGCCGAGCGGATGGGGATCACTCGACAGACGTTCCACCAGCACCTCCGGGCGGCCGAGCGCAAGCTGGTGGAGGCGTACGTCAACCCGCGCTCACGGAACTGAGGTGGGAGCTGAGCCGATGTTCATCGCGCGCGACTCCGTCGACATCGACGCCGACGTGGACGCCGTCTTCGCCTTCCTCGACGACCCGCACAACCACGCCGCAGTCACGCCTCGACTCGAGGACGTCAGGGACGTCGAGCGACTCCCGAACGGCGGCAAGCGGCTGTCGTACACCTATCGGATGGCGGGGCTCGGATTCGACGGGGAGATCGTCCAGACGGCTCACGAACCGAACGAGCGGATGACGTTCGAACTCCGTGGCCGCCTGACCGGGACCATCGACCTGACGTTCGAGCCCGCGAACGGCGGGACGAGACTGACGTACGCGGCGGAGTACGACCTCCCGGAGAACGCGCTGACCGCTCTCGGTGAGCCGGTCGTCAGGCGCTTCAACGAGCGACAGGTCCGGGCGACGCTCGACGCTGTCGCGGAGCGGTTCGAGACCGGGACGGCGTGACCCCGTCACCGCGAATCGAGCGCCGATACCGCCGTGTATCGGCGGATCGTGCGGCCATCCGGGCGAAGTATTAAGAACGACTTGGCCTAACCTCAGGGCATGGACTCGGTCACCCTCCAACTCGGTTTCGACTTCGGCCTGGTGAGCATCGGCCTGCTCTTCCTGTTGCTCGTGATCGTCACGCTCTGGCAGTCGTTCGAGATCGTCGACGCCTACGAGAAGGAGGCGCTCACGGTGTTCGGCGAGTACCGGAAGCTGCTGGAACCGGGTATCAATCTCGTTCCGCCGTTCGTCTCCCGCACGTACGCGTTCGACATGCGGACGCAGACGCTCGACGTCCCGCGGCAGGAGGCGATCACGCGGGACAACTCGCCGGTGACGGCGGACGCGGTCGTCTACATCAAGGTGATGGACGCGAAGAAGGCGTTCCTCGAAGTGGACGACTACAAGAACGCCGTCTCGAACCTCGCGCAGACCACGCTTCGCGCCGTCCTCGGCGACATGGAACTCGACGACACGCTGAACAAACGCCAGGAAATCAACGCGAAGATCCGCAAGGAGCTCGACGAGCCGACCGACGAGTGGGGGATCCGCGTCGAGAGCGTCGAGGTCCGCGAGGTCAACCCCTCGAAGGACGTCCAGCAGGCGATGGAGCAGCAGACCTCCGCCGAGCGTCGCCGTCGCGCGATGATCCTGGAGGCACAGGGGGAACGCCGCTCGGCGGTCGAGCAGGCGGAGGGGGACAAACAGTCGAACATCATCCGCGCGCAGGGTGAAAAGCAGAGCCAGATCCTCGAGGCGCAGGGGGATGCGATCTCCACCGTGCTGCGCGCTCGCTCCGCGGAGTCGATGGGCGAACGCGCCATCATCGAGCGCGGCATGGAGACCTTAGCAGAGATCGGGAAAGGCGAGTCGACGACGTTCGTGCTCCCGCAGGAGCTCACCAGCCTCGTCGGCCGCTACGGCAAGGCGCTCTCCGGCTCCGACATCCAGCAGATGGAGGGGTTAGAGGGCCAGGAGTTCGACGACGAGACCCGGAAGATGCTCGGGCTCGACGACATCGACGAGATCCTCGGGCAGATCGAGGAGTCCGCCGAGATGGACGTCGAGGAGTTGGAGAAGGAGGCCGAGGCGGTCAAGAGCGGCGGCGCCGGCGCGGACATCAAGTCCGCGGACGAGGTCATTCAGGAGATGGACGAGGAGCCCCCCGAGGGCGAGGTCGAGCGCGAGACCTGATCGGGCGCACCCGGCCGCAACGGACCGGTTCGTGCATCGGAGCCGCCGATTCCGCCCCGAACGAAGTGCTTTTGTCGCGCCGTCGACTATCCTCTCGCGTGACTGAGGGGTTCGACGGACGGAAGCGCGAGACGCTCCGGCGGTTCGCCGCGATCGGAGCCGCCGCACCGTTCGTCGGGACCGCGAGCGCGAGCGGGGGGGACGACGCCAACGAGACCCGCGAGGCGATCCGCGGGTACGTGCCGACGACCCCCGGCGCTCACTTCTCGAAGCTCCGCGACGACCTCCGGCTCGGGACGGGCGAGGCGCAGTACCACCTCCGGAAGCTGGAGGAGGCGGGCGAGGTCGAGTCGACGAAGGACGCCGACTACCGCCGGTACTTCCCGGCCGGTCGGTTCGACGACCTCGACAAGCGCGCGCTCGGCTACCTCCGCCGTGACACTCCACGAGGTATGGTGCTCGCGCTGCTGCGCGACCCGGACGCGACCGGCGCGGAACTGGCGACCGCCTTGGACGTCTCGCGGCCGACGATCAGCGCCGCGGCCGCGGCGCTGGACGACGCCGGGCTGCTCGACCGGACCGACGGCTACGCGCTGACCGAGCCGGAGCGGCTGCTCACGCTCGTGGTTCGGTACGCGGACTCGTTCGACGCCGACGCCGTCTCGTTCGCCGACGACGCGGCGGCGTTCGTCGCCTACGACCCCTAGCCGACGCCGTCAGCGACGGGTTCCCGGCCCCTAGGCCGTGACCATCCACGTCGTGCCGGAGGAGTACCCCCACTTTTCGACGTCGAGGTCTTCCGCCGCGTCCGCGACGGCGGTCATGTTCGCGCCGACCTCCTTCGCGGAGAGGTCGAGGTCGTCGGCGATAAGTCGCGATTTGAAGTACGTCCGCTCGCCGGCGTTCTCGCGCAGGTAGCGCAGGATCCGCGCCTGTTTCGCGGAGAGGGCGGCGGGCTCCGCGGCGACCGTCTCCGGTTGAACCGTGCTCATACCGGACGGACGCATCCTCCGTGCATAAACGGGTTGGTAGGTCCGGTTAACACCTCGCAGTCTTGCGGTTTCACCACCGAGCGGCCGGGTGGGTCCCGGGCCTCTCTCCGATTTCGGTACGATCATCGAACGATCGGCGGTCCGCTCCGGCTCGGTGGGAGCGACTCAGTACAGGTCCGAGACGAACGGGCCGAGCGCCCCCGCCACCGCCGCCGCCAGCGCGTCGGCGCGGTCGACGCGGCCGGCGGTGAGCGCGCCCGCGGCGCCGCCTCGCCTCGCGACCCCCGTCGTGCCGAGGACGTCGTCCATCACGGGGCCGAGCTCCGCGCCGTCGTCGATCCGCGCGGCGACGTCGGCCGGGAGCTCGAGGCTCGGCCCGGCTCCGCGGCCCGTGCGCGACCCGTCCGAGACCGCGGCCCACATGACGAGAAAGAGCCCGTCGGTGCCCTCGAACCGCGCGACGCCGCCCTCGATCCCGACCGCGAGGTCGTAGTCGGCCGTCTCGAGGACCGCCTCGGCGCGGTTCTCCGCGCCGGCGACCGTTTCGGCGTGACCCGTCGGCTGCTCGCTCACGCCCGATGGGACGGGAACTGACTCGACCGCGACGGTCGTCGGATCGCCGTCGAGTTCGCCGACGAGGTCGGTCCCCCGCGGCGATTCGAGGACCTGTTCGACCGCGCGTCGCTTCACCGGATTGCCGCTGCCGACGCCGACTCGCATACCGGGGGTTAGACGACGGGACACGAATAGGCGTCGGGTCGATTCCGGGCGGCGACAGTCGGGTCGCCCGTGCGGCTACGGGGAGGTCTCCGGGAACGCCTCGGGGTGAAAGAGCCTCGCCAGCCGCTCGACGCCGTCGATCAGGGCGGGGCTCGGCTGATTTAAGAGGGAGTCGTCGATCACGTGGACGGGCGCGTCGACGGCCCAGTCGCGCTCGGAGACGGTCGCGGGATCGACGCGGTCGCCGTGACCGCAGACGTGGACGACGAGGTGGTCGGGGTCGGACGCCTCGACGCTCGCCGGGTCGACCTCGCGGGACCGCTCGCCGGGGTCGACGAAGGGGTACTCGCCGCCGGCGGCGCGCACGGCGTCGGGCACCCAGTTGCCGGCGGCCATCGGCGGGTCCGACCACTCCTCGCAGTAGACGGTCGGGCGCGGACGGTCCGCGACCGCCTCGGCGACGCGATCGAGTCGCTCGCGGGCTTCCTCGGCGAGCCGTTCGCCGCCCGCTGGGTCTCCGACGTCGGCGCCGCGGGCGGCGAACGACGCGACCGCCTCGTCGAGCGTCGCCGGCTCCCGGTGGCGGACGTCGAACCCCCGGTCGCGGCACTCGTCGGCGAGGTCGGCCTGTAACCCGTCGCTCGTGAGGACGACGTCGGGCTCGAGGTCGGCGACGCGGTCGAGATCCGGGTTCAGCCACCCGCCGACGGCGGCGGGGAACTCCCCGCCGTGCGCCGACCCCGCGTCCGCGGCCGGGTCGCAGTGGTGAGTGACGCCCACGAGGGCCTCGGCGGCGCCGAGGGCGCTCACGGTCGCGGTGGCGCTCGGAGCAAGCGAAACGACGCGGGGAGCGGTCATCGGCGTGGACTCGGCGCGCCGGCGTCCCAAGCGTTTCGATCGGTGCGACTCGGCGGTCGCGTCACTCGCCGAAATCACCTGATAGATCGTGTCCTTTCGTCGGGTTTCCGGCGACGCGTTTCGGTCGTTTTAAGTTCAGTTCCGCCATTTACTGGGTAAGATCGCTCTCGGATCCTGTTCAGTTGCCGAGAGGGGGTTTAGCCATGAGTGAACGACTACACACGCGGGGGAGTCGCTCCCGAACCGAGACGGACGAGGAGGAATCGGAACGAACCGACGAGGCGCTCAACTGTCCGGAGTGCGGCGGGAACGTCATCAACGACGAGGAGCACGGCGAGAGCGTCTGCGCCGACTGCGGGCTGGTCGTGGAGGCCGACTCGGTCGACCGCGGGCCGGAGTGGCGCGCGTTCGACTCCCGCGAGAAGGACGAGAAGAGCCGCGTCGGCGCCCCGACGACCAACACGATGCACGACAAGGGGCTCTCGACGAACATCGACTGGCGCGACAAGGACGCGTACGGCCGCTCGCTCGGCGCCCGTCAGCGCCAGAAGATGCAGCGGCTCCGCAAGTGGAACGAGCGGTTCCGCACCCGCGACTCCAAGGAGCGCAACCTCAAGCAGGCGCTCGGCGAGATCGACCGCATGGCCAGCGCACAGGGGCTCCCGGACAACGTCCGCGAGACCGCGTCGGTCATCTACCGCCGCGCGCTCGACGAGGACCTCCTGCCCGGTCGCTCCATCGAGGGCGTCTCCACCTCCTGCGTGTACGCTGCCGCTCGGATGGCCGGCGTCCCCCGCTCGCTCGACGAGATCGCCGACGTCTCCCGCGTCGAGAAGGCCGAGATCGCGCGGACGTACCGCTACGTCGTCCGCGAGCTCAAGCTCGAAGTGAAGCCGGCCGACCCCGAGCAGTACGTCCCCCGATTCGCCTCCGACCTGGAGCTCTCCGAGGAGTCCGAGATGCGCGCGAAGAGCCTCCTGCGCAACGCCAAGGAGAAGGGCGTCCACTCCGGCAAGTCGCCGGTGGGGCTCGCCGCGGCCGCCGTCTACGCCGCCGCCCTCCTCACCAACGAGAAGACGACGCAGGCCGCGGTCTCGGAGGTCGCCGACATCAGCGAGGTCACCATCCGGAACCGGTACCACGAGCTGTTGGAGGCCGAGGACGGCCTCGTCGCGTAGGCGCCCCGTCCCCCTCTTTTCCCGACTACTCCGCTTCGGTCGGACGCACACAGCTAAGTCCCCGGCCGCGGAACGCCCGCGTATGTTCGAAGAGTTCGTCCTGACCGCGAGCACGGCCGACCTCTCGGAGGAGCCGCGCGCCCGCGAGCACGCCGACGCCGTGGAGTTCCGGATGGACCTCGCGAGCGACCCGCTCACTCAGCTCGACGGCTACGAGGGCGCGCTCCCGCTGCTCGTCACGAACCGCGCGTCGTGGGAGGGCGGCGAGGCGGAGGACCTGGGGCGATACGACGCGCTCTCGACCGCGATCGGGCACGACGCGGTCGCCGCGGTCGACGTCGAGCTCGCCGCTCTCCGCGGGAACGCGCCCGAGGGCGAGCGGTCGCACGCGACCGCCCTCCGCGACACGGCCCGCGAAGAGGGGGTCAGCGTCGTCGTCTCGGTCCACGATTTCACGTCGACGCCGGAGCCCGCCGCGCTCGTCGACCTGCTCACCGACGCGGCGGGCGAGGGCGACGTGGGGAAGCTGGCGACGACGGCGGCCGCGCCCGAGGACGCGCTCGCGATGATCGAGGCGACGCACGAGGCGACCGCGGCCGGCCACCGCGTCGCGACGATGTGCATGGGCGAGCCCGGCCGCCACACCCGCGCGGTCACCCCGATTTACGGCTCGAAGATCGGCTACGCGCCCGTCGACCCCGCGAACGCGACCGCGCCCGGCCAGTACCCGCTCGCGACGCTCCGCCGGCTCGTCGACGGGCTGCGGGAGGGCGAGACGGACGGCTGACCTATCTATAAACAAATGATGTGGTGGCGTCGCCGGCGCTACGCGCCGGCTGCAAGCGAGAGCTTCGCTCTCGCCCTGCGCGCCTCCGAGCGGCCGCTCTTGGCGGCCGTGAGGAGCGTGCGCGACGAGGCTGGGGAGGCGTGAGGTGCGGTTGCGGTGCGGTCGGGCGGGACTCAAAGGGGCAGCCGCGGGGACGGCGTAGGCGACGTAAGCACCGCAACGAGAGAGCGAACGAAGTGAGCGACCGAGTGAGGCGCGCAGCGAGCGTACGCCGTCCTCGCGGCTGGGGGCTTTGGAGGTGTTCTCTGCATCGGCAACGAGTTATATACAATCAGTCGACACTACGTCGGCGCTCACCGATGGACCGCCGTTCTGTATTTATAAGCTGTCATCGTACCCACCAACCGCCTCTCCACGTGCCGAGTCAGAGAGCCAAACCGCTTTACGAGCGCCCCCGTAAGGGCAGGTAATGGCGACGTGCGACGTGTGTGGGGAGTACGAGAACCTCCCGTACCAGTGTAAGCGGTGCGGCCGGACGTTCTGCGCCGACCACCGCCTTCCGGAGAACCACAACTGTCCGGGGCTCGCCGAGTGGAACGACCCGGGCGGCGTGTTCGACAGCGGCTTCGACGGGAGCGTCGAGGTCGAGGAGTCCGGCGACGCGTCCGCGGGCGTCGTGCACCGCGTCAAGCGCCGCGTCGACCGCGAGACGAGCACGGGTGGGCTCGTGAGCTACTTCCGCGGCAACGCGACGTACGCCCTGTTGGCGGCGATGTGGATCACCTTCCTCGCGCAGTGGGTCGTGACGCTCACCCTCGGCGACGCCGCCCACAGCCAGATCTTCGTCCTCCGGTCGGACGCGATCGGGCGCGTCTGGACGTGGGTGACCTCGGTGCTCTCGCACTCCCGGCTCCAGCTGTTCCACATCATCGGCAACAGCATCGTGATCCTGTTCTTCGGCCCGCTCGTCGAGCGCGCGGTCGGCTCCCGCCGCTTCGTGGCGTTCTTCTTCGCCTCGGGGATCCTCGCGGGACTCGGCCACGTCCTGTTCGCCGTCGCGACGGGCGCGCCGACGACCGGCGTGGTCGGCGCCAGCGGCGCCGGCTTCGCGATCCTCGGCGTGCTCACCGTGTGGCGCCCCAACATGCAGGTGCTGCTGTTCTTCGTCGTCCCGATGAAGATCAAGTACCTCACGTGGGGGATCGCGCTCATCTCGGCGGTGCTCGTGATCCAGACCGGCACGGGCGGCGTCGGCGGCATCGCGCACCTGGCGCACCTGATCGGCTTCGCGATCGGGCTCGCGTTCGGGAAGCGCAACGAGAGTCTCGCGCGGTCCGCGGGCGGTCCCGGCGGGATGAACATGGGCGGCGTGCGCGGCCCGCGCGGGCCGGGCGGGCCGGGCGGTCCCGGCGGACGATTTTAAATGTCACCGTCGGATTCGTCGCCGACCCCGTCGGATTCGCCGCCGGTCGATCCGGACGCCCTCGCGCGTCCGGAATTCTTCCCGGACCCCGCGCTTTCACGGGCGGAGATGGAGTCGCTCCAGCGCGAGCTGGCCGCGACGGCGGCGTTCGCGGACGACCACGACCTCGATGCCGCCGCGGTGGCGATAGACGAGCCGTTCGACCTCGCTGACGGTCTCCCGCCGGCCCGCCCGAACGCGGGCGCTCCCGGCTCGCGGATCGACCCGGACCTGCCGGTCGGGCCGGACCCGGACGCGCCCGTCGTCGTCGGCGTCGATCAGGCGTTCCTGACGCCCGACGACGGCGAGGACGCGGCGGTGTCCGCGGCGGTCGCGATCCGGGGCGGCGTCGTGATCGAGTACGCGAGCGCGGTCACGCCGCTCTCGATCCCCTACATCCCGGGCCTCCTCTCGTTCCGCGAGGGGGAGGCGATGCTGGCCGCGCTCGCCGCGCTCGACGCCGAGCCGGACCTGCTGGTCTGTGACGGCTCCGGCCGGATCCACTTCCGGGAGGCCGGCATCGCGACCCACGTCGGCGTCCTGTTGGACGTGCCGAGCGTCGGCGTCGCGAAGCGCCTGCTGTGCGGCGAACCGGACGAGTCGACCGACGGGCGACCCGAGGGGTGGCGGACGCCGATCCGCGCCGACGAGTCCGTGGAGACGGCGGACCCGAACGCTGGGACCGTCATCGGCTACGCCGTCCAGTCGCGGCAGTACCCGACCAGCCGTCGCGTGAACCCCCTGTACGTCAGCCCCGGTCACCGGGTCTCGGCCGAGACGGCCGCCGACCTCGTCGAGGCGCTGTGCGCGGGGTACAAGCTGCCCGAGCCGACCCGGCTCGCAGACGCGTACGCCGACGTCGTGAAGCGAGGACGCGGATAATCGGATCGGGAGCGCGATCAGGTCGCGGGGGGCGACCGGACCGGGAGAATGACCGGAGCACCGACTCGGACGGTCGTGACACCGATTGACACAGACCGTCGGTTTATATAGGCTGGCCCGCGAAGCCGAACCCATGGGAGACGAGGAGACGGACGGACCGATGTCTGCCGAGGAGTTCCGCTCGCTGCGCGACGGCCTGGTGCGTCAGAGCTCCGGCGGGGGGACGACCGTTTATAAAAACGCCGCCGGCGTCGGCTGCCCGAACCCCGACTGCGACCGCGGCGTATTCCAGACGCTGTTCGTCAGCGACCACGGCTGGCAGCAGATCGGCGCGACGCGCGACGGGATCGACCTCTGCCTGTGTAACACCGAGACGAAGCGGCTCGTGTTCATCCACGACGAGTGACGAACGAGGATGAGGGAGCAGTGACCGACGAGTTCGACCCGGTCGCGGCGTTACACGAGCACCTCGCGGCCACCGAAGAGCGTCCCGTGGAACGCGAGGCCGGCTGGCGGCTCGGCGAGGCGCAAGCGCTGGCCGCGGAGATCGCCGGCGGCGGGGTCGACGACGCGACCGTCGTCAGGCGGGCCGACGAGATCCGAACCCTGCTCGCGGAGATCGACCGGACCGGCGACTCCGAGGCCGACGACCACGTCGCCGCCGCGCGAGAGCTCGCGAACCGAATCGCGAATCGGACGGACGGCGAATGACCGACGGCGCTCGGCTCGGAGCGCGCGTCTCGGTTCCGAGCGGAGCGGACGCCGACGGCCGGTCGCGTCCGACGACCGACGGTTCAGTCGTCCGCCGTCGACTCGCCGCCCGCGTCGGCGGCGCACCGGTTCGGACCCAGCTCTAACTCGATCGCCGCGGTCTCGTCCGGCGGCGACTCGACGCCCCGGTTGGCCGCGATGACGCGCTCGTAGTTCGGCGGCTTCTCCGGCAGCGTCGCCGTGATCCGGTCCACGAACGCCTCGCGGTCGAGGCCGAGCACGTCGAGCCCCCGGCGCGCCGCGCCCACCGTCGTCGTCACCGGCTCGCCGGGCACGACGTCGCCGGTCGTCCCGTCGTTCGCGACCGCGAAGTGCCCGGGACAGACGACGACGCCGTCGGGCTCCGCGAGGAGCGTCCCGTGGAGCGAGTCGTAGAGCCGCTCGGCGCCGGTCGCCGCGCCGGCGGTCTCGTTTTCGTCGTCGACCGCGTCGCCGTCGTCGCCGCCCGCCGCGAACTGCAGCTCCGTCCGGCCGACGCTGTCGGTGAAGAGCGTGTCGCCGGTGAGAACCGCCGACCGCCCGACGAGGTAGCTCGCCCCGTCGTCGGTGTGGCCGGGGGTCGCGAGCGCCTTCACGTCGACGCCGCCGACGCCGAGCGTCTCGTTGCGCGCCAGGGGTTCGAACGCGTACGCCACGTCGCGCTCGGCGGCCGCCGCCGGGAGGTAGTAGGGCACGCCGAGCTCGTCCGCGAGCGACCGGCCGCCGGAGAGGTGGTCGGCGTGGACGTGCGTGTCGAGGACCGCCGCGATCGACGCGTCGCGCTCGGCGGCGGCCTCCCGCCACTCGTCGCCGTGTCTGGAGACGTCGACGGCGATGGCGACGCGGTCGGAGCCGTCGGGATCGGGGACGGCGACGCGGTCGGAGCCGTCGGGATCGGGGACGGCGACGCGGTCGGAGCCGTCGGGATCGGGGACGGCGACGCGGTCGGAGCCGTCGGGATCGGTCTCCGCTTCGGACGCCCGCCCGCCCACCACGAGGTACCCGAGACACCCCTTCGCGCGCCGCTGGATCTGGACGACGTCGAGGGGGTCGTCGCCCGCGTCGGGGAGCGGCACCGCGGTCCGGTCGTAGACGCCCGACCAGCCGCGCATCCCCTCCGCGACGACGGTGACGTCGTCGTAGCCCGCCGCTTCGAGCTCCTCGGCGAAGTCGAGCGAGGCCTTCCCCTTCGCGCAGGCCGTGACGATCGCGTCGTCCGAGTCGAGGCCCGTCTCGGCCTCGAAGTCGTCGACGTCGAACTCGTGGAACGGCTTGTAGAAGTAGTGGATCGAGTCGGCGATCCGCCAGCTCTCGTAGCTCTCGCGGGGTCGCGTGTCGACGAGGGCGAACGACCGCTCGCCGCGTCGGCGCTCGTCGATCCTGTCGCGGAACGCGTCGGCGTCGATGACGGTTGGCATGGCCCACGATTAGCGCCGAACGGCAAAACGCTGTGCGGTGGGAGTCGGATCGCGTTCGGGGCGGGATAGGGGTCGCGTTCGGGGCGGGATAGGGATCACGTCCGCGGCGGGATCGCGGCCGCGTCCGCGGGTCCACTCCCGCCTGTGATGGACAGGTTTTAGCCGAGCGACCGGACAGATGGGCGCATGGTCGAGGCGTTCGCGGTCGCCAGCGGGAAGGGCGGCACGGGCAAGACGACGAGCACGCTCGCGCTCGGGATGGCGCTGGCCGACGAGCACGACGTCACCGTCGTCGACGCCGACACCGGGATGGCGAACCTCCTCTTTCACACCGGACTCGACGACGCGACGGTCACCCTCCACGACCTGCTCGTCGAGGGGACCGCGACCGACGTCGCCGAGGCGACGTACGACCGCTTCGGGCTCTCGGTAGTCCCCTGCGGTACGTCGCTCGCGGGGTTCGAGGCGGCCGAGCCGGGTCGACTCCGCGACGTGGTCGCCGAGCTCGCGAGCGACACCGACGTGCTCCTGCTCGACTCGCCGGCCGCGCTCGGCTCGAAGTCGGCGGTCCTGCCGGTCGTCCTCGCGGACCGCGTCGTCGTCGTCGTCGAGCCGACGATCCCCGCGCTCTCGGACGGGCTGAAGGTCCAGGAGTACGCCCGGTCGTACGGCACGGAGACCGCCGGCGTCCTCTTCAACAAGGTCCGAGACGACGCCGCCGACGTGGCCGAGCAGGCCGAGCGTCACTTCGGCGGGTCGGTGCTCGCGCGCGTCCCCGACAGCGACGTGGTCCGGGACGCCCGTCGCGCCGGCGAGCCCCTCCTGGCGCACGCGCCGGAGAGCGACGCGGCGGCCCGCTACCGGCGGGCGGCGGCCAGGCTCGACGTGCGCGACGGCGACGGCGGTGCGGTGGCGGACCGCTTCCGGAGCGCGGTCGTCCCCGACACGCCATGACGGACGCCGCGGGCGGCCGGAACGGAACGAGAGAGTCGAGGGCCGACGGGGCCGAGTCGACAGACGCTCCGGAGCTTCGGATCCCCCGCGGGACGCTCCTCCGCTCGCGGGTCGTCTCCGACGTGGCCACGACGCTCTCGCGCGCGCTCGACCGCGGCCTCACCGGGTACGCGACGCTCGTCCCGCAGGAGACGCTCCTGCTGGAGGGGGACGCGCGCGGCGTCCTCACGTTCGCGGACGGGGTCCCGGTACTCGCGTACAACACGGTGAGCGACAGCGGCGGGCCCGACGCGCTCGCGGAGCTCGCGGTGCCCGGTCCCTACCGGGTCGAGCTGTACGCGGTCGACGACGAGGGGCTCGCGGCGGCCCACGAGGAGGACGCGCTCCGCGTCGCGCCGGGCACGGCGGCGACCGAACTCGCGGACGATCCGACGCTCGCCGACCGCACCCGCGAGGCGGCGCCCGACGAACGGCTGGCCGACCCGGAGGCGGACGACGCCGACGCCGTCGCGGCGTTCCTCGCGGACGACGACCGGATCGACGCGATCCGCGAACAGGCGCGGGCCGAGGCCGCCGAACGCGCCGACGAGTGGGGGCTCGACGCGGCGCTCGCGGACGACGCCGGCGGCGACGTCGGTTCCGAGAGCGGCGGCGACGTCGACCCCGAGACCGACGGCGGTCGCGGCCCGGAGCAGTGAGCAGAGCCGTTTTGTCGCTCGCGGACCTACCTCGGGTATCACGGTCCTCCGACTCCTCCGGCTGACGACGCCCGCCGACTTCGCCGACTGGTACGCGACGAGCCGGGCGTACACCCGGCACGTCGCCGACGGTATGGGTTTCGAGGGAGTCGACGCCATCGACGGCGCCCGAGTCGCCGACCGGCTCCGGACCGACCACGCGACGCTGTCACCGCCGGAGGCGCGGTCGGTGGCGGCGACGCTGCTCGCCGACGGTGCCTTCTCCGAGCCGTACTGCGAGTGGCTGCCGACGTGGTACGAGCTCGCGCTGCTCGCCCCGGTGCGCTACGGGGACTGGCGCCTCCGCCGCGTCGCCGCGACGGTCGCCGGGGCGGCCGGCGTGACGGTGACGGCCCCGCGGTTCTCTCGCCCACGGGACGTGACCATCGACGGTCGCCCGGCGCTCGCCGGCGTCTCCGGGTTTCGCGACCGCTTCCTCCTGGCCGACGCGCTGTTGCACATCGAGTGGTTCGTCCACGCCGCCGCGGCCGACGGGATCGACGTGCCCGCCGACTTCGTCGAGCGGACCCGCGAGGAGTCGCTGTCGTACTACGGCGGCGACCGGGAGTCGCTCTCGCCGCCCGTCCGTCGGTTCCAGCGATTCCTGTTCGCAGACGACGCGTGGGTCCAGGGAGTGAACGACCGGTACGGCCTGAACAGCCGGCTGTTCGACCTCTGGGAGCGCCTCCTTCGCGCCGAGCGCGAGCGACTCTCCGACGCGTGACCGGTCGGGCGGATAGATGTTACAATACCTGTAACACGTTACCGGATCGGACTCGACTGTCCGGAGGTAAGTATAGGCGACCGACGACCGTAGGAAGGGATACGAACCAGCCGACGGTTCGTCTCTCCCCGCACACTTCGGCCCTCTGTACGTCCGATCGCCACGGTCCTCTCGGCGTGCGACCCGTTCGGCTCCCTCTCCCCGCGAGCGCGCCCGACGGATTCTGGTCGCTCACGGTGTGCCGATGGCAGAGCCGAGCACCGATACTCACGTGAGCGGATTCGACGACGCGTGCTTTTTAAATTCGATCCGGCGACGCGGTCGACCTCCGGACGGACCGTGCGTCGACCCGTAACTCGGGTCTGAGTAATCTTTTATTCACCGATGCAGCGGCCGGAAGCTTCTTAGGCTGGCTCGCGGATCCTCCGAGTACACGAATGGCAGTACTCTGGCTGGAGGACGTCGACGCCGACGACGTCGGAACCGTCGGCGGGAAGGCGGCTTCGCTCGGTGAACTCATCGGTGCCGGACTCCCGGTTCCCCCGGGATTCGCCGTCACCGCCGCCACGTACCGCACCTTCATCGAGGAGGCGGGGATCGACGAGGAGCTGTTCTCGGCCGTCGATGTCGACCCCGAAGACTCCGCCGCGCTCCGCGCCGCCGAGGAGCGCGCCGAGGAACTCATCCTCGAGACGCCGTTCCCCGACGAGGTCCGCGAGGAGATCCTCGAGCGGTACCGCTCGATGGGCAGCGAGGGCGACGAGGCGTTCGTCGCCGTGCGCTCCTCCGCGACCGCGGAGGACCTCCCCGACTCCTCGTTCGCCGGCCAGCAGGAGACGTTCCTCAACGTCCGCGAGGACGACCTCCTGCGGCGGGTGAAGGAGTGCTGGGCCTCGCTTTTCACCCAGCGAGCGATCTACTACCGGCAGCAGCGGGGGTTCCCGCACGCGGACGTCGACATCGCGGTCGTCGTCCAGCGGATGGTCGACGCCGAGAAGTCCGGCGTGATGTTCACGAGCCACCCGTCGACCGGCGACCCGCAGATCACCATCGAGGCCGCGTGGGGGCTCGGCGAGGCGGTCGTCTCCGGCACGGTCTCGCCCGACAACTACGTCTACGACCGCGGGCGCGGCGCCGTCGACGAGGTGACCCTCGCGGACAAGAAGGTGGAGATGGTGAAGGACCCGGAGACCGGCGAAACCGTCCAGCTCGACGTCGAGGAGGAGCGCCGCACCGCGCGGGTCCTCTCCGACGAGGAGATCGAAGAGCTGGTCGTGCTCGGCGAGCGCGTCGAGGACCACTACGGGACCCCCCAAGACGTCGAGTGGGCGATCCACGAGGGCGAGATCTACATGCTCCAGTCGCGCCCGATCACGACGATTCAGGAGGGCGATGGCAGCGCGACCGAGGCCGAAAACGACGCGACCGCCGCCGGAGACGCGGTGTCGACGCAGGCCGGCGTCGCCAACGGCGACGGCGCGGAAGACGAGGCGGACGTCCTCGTCGACGGGCTCGGCGCGAGCCCGGGTGTCGTCTCCGGCGCGGTCCGGCTCGTCCACAAGCTCGACCACCTCGATCAGGTTCAGGAGGGCGACGTGATGGTGACGGAGATGACGATGCCGGACATGGTCCCGGCGATGAAGCGCGCCGCCGGGATCGTCACCGACGAGGGGGGAATGACGAGCCACGCCGCGATCATCTCCCGCGAGCTCGGCGTCCCGGCGGTCGTCGGGACCGGGAACGGGACGCGGGTTCTCAAGGACGACCAGCGGGTCACCCTCGACGGCGACAAGGGCACCGTCCGCGCCGGGATCGACGAGGAGGCCGAACCCGGCGAGGAGTTCGAGCCGGTCGAGGCGGCACGCCCCGAGACGCCGGTGAAGCCGATGACGGCGACGGAGGTGAAGGTGAACGTCTCGATCCCTGAGGCGGCCGAGCGCGCCGCCGCGACGGGTGCCGACGGGGTCGGGCTTCTCCGGATCGAACACATGGTGCTCTCGCTCGGGAAGACGCCCGAGAAGTACATCGACGACCACGGCGCCCGCGCGTACCAAGACGAACTCATCGAGGGCGTCCGCCGCGTCGCCGACGAGTTCTACCCGCGGCCGGTCCGCGTGCGCACCATCGACGCGCCCACCGACGAGTTCCGCGAGCTGGAGGGCGGCGAGGGCGAGCCGAACGAGCACAACCCGATGCTCGGCTGGCGCGGGATCCGGCGAAGCCTCGACAAGCCCGACCCGTTCCGGCAGGAGCTCGCGGCGTTCGCGCGCCTCTTCGACATGGGGTACGACAACCTGGAGGTGATGTTCCCGCTGGTCAACGACGCGGCCGACGTCGAGGGCGTGAAAGGCCACATGCGCGAGGCCGGAATCGACCCCGAGACGCGCCGCTGGGGCGTGATGATCGAGACGCCGGCGAGCGCCCTGCAGATCGAGGAACTGGCGGCCGTCGGCATCGACTTCGCCTCCTTCGGCACGAACGACCTCACGCAGTACACCCTGGCGGTCGACCGCAACAACGAGCACGTCGCCGACCGGTTCGACGAGCTTCATCCCGCCGTGCTCCAGCTGATCGGCGACACGATCGAGACGTGTCGCGAGCTCGGCGTCGACACGAGCATCTGCGGGCAGGCCGGCTCGAAGTCGGAGATGGTCGACTTCCTCGTCAACGAGGGGGTCTCGTCCATCTCGGCGAACATCGACGCGGTCCGCGACGTGCAACACGAGGTGAAACGGACCGAACAGCGGCTCCTCCTCGATTCGGTCCGCTGACGACGCCGACCTCTTTTGCGGTCGCGAGCCGCGGTCTCCCTCCGTGCGGTCGCGAGCCGTGATTCCCCCGTCGCGCGGTCCCGAAACCGGAGAGCGGAACGGGTAAGACGATCCGCGGTAACGATTTTTCGAATGCAGCAGCCCGAGCCGCAGTCGTTCGACCGGGTGCTCTCCTCGATGTGCACCGAGCCGCACCCCGCGGCGCGGGAGGCGGCCGAACGCTACCTCGCGACGAACCCCGGCGACCCGGCCACCTACGAGGCGGTCGCGTCGCTGGAGGAGCGCGCGATCGAACTGCTCGCGACGCTCGCGGACCACCCGACGCCGACCGACGCGGCCGGCTACGTCACCTCCGGCGGGACCGAGGCGAACGTGCAGGCGGTTCGCTCCGCGCGAAACCGCCACGACGCGAGCGACGTGAACGTCGTCGTCCCCGAGAGCGGCCACTTCTCGTTTCACAAGGCCGCCGAGGTGCTCGACGTCGAGCTCCGGACGGTCCCGGTCGACGGCGACCACCGGACGCGGACCGACGCGGTGGCGGCCGCGGTCGACGACGCCACCGCGCTGGTCGTCGGCGTCGCCGGCAGCACGGAGTACGGGCGCGTGGACCCGATCCCGGCGCTGACCGAGATCGCCCACGACGCGGGCGCGCTCCTGCACGTCGACGCCGCGTGGGGCGGGTTCGTGCTCCCGTTCGCGGACCGGACGTGGTCGTTCGGCGACGCGCCGATCGACACCCTGACGATCGACCCGCACAAGTTCGGGCAGGCGCCCGTGCCGGCCGGTGGGTTCCTCGCCCGCGACTCCGCCGCGCTCGACGCGCTCGCGGTCGACACGCCCTACCTAGAGACGCGGTCGCAGGCGACCCTGACGGGAACTCGGAGCGGCGCCGGCGTCGCCGGGGCGGTCGCCGCGATGGAGGCGCTGTGGCCCGACGGCTACCGCGAGGCGGCCGAGCGCGCGACCGAGAACGCCGCGTGGCTCGCCGACGCTCTCGCGAAGCGCGGCTACGACGTCGTCGAGCCGACGCTTCCGCTCGTCGCCGCGGCGCTTCCCGAGTCCGAGTTCGACGCGCTCCGGGACGTCGGCTGGAAGGTGTCGCGGACGGCGGCGGGCGAGCTCCGCGTCGTCTGCATGCCGCACGTGACCCGCGACGCGCTCCGAGCGTTCGTCGCCGACCTCGACAGGATTCGGGAGTGAGCGCGGTCCCCCCCTTCTCGGGCGGCATCAGGTGGCGATGAGGACGACGGCGACGGCGCCGAACACGACGCCGAGCGCCTTCTTCGCCGTGACCGCCTCTCCCAACACGACGGTTCCGAGGAGCGCGCCGCCGACGAGGAACATCCCGAAGATGGGGACGACGACGCTGACGGGCCCGGTCGAGAGCGCCCGGAAGTACCCGACCACGGCGCCGGCGAGACAGACGCCGGCCGCGAGCGCGAAGCCGACGGACCGACCCGCCGACGCCGGGACCGACCACTCGCCGAACACCGCCGCCACGCCCGTCGCCCCCACGGCCAGCGTCCCGACCGCGATGGGCAGCACGGTGAACGCGGAGAGCCCCTGCATCGCGAGCTTCATGAACAGGAACGCGAACGAGTAACAGCCCATCGCCAGCAGCGCCCACAACACGTAGCTCACGGGCCTCACACCTCGAACTCGCGTCCGGCCGTTCCGTCTGATCGGCGGGTCATCGTGTCGTGTTAGCATCGGTAGACCGCAGTAAAAAACCCCACATCCGATCGGTCGACGGCGGATCCGTTCGAGCGACGGATCGGCGGGCGACGCTCGGATCGGGGACTCACTCCCCGTCGGCGGCGTCGCGACTCACTCCCCGTCGCCGGCGGCGTACGTCTCCAGCGCCGCGAGCCGCCCGTCCGTCACGTCGAAGACGTCGACGAACGCGAAGACCTCGTCGCCGTCGGCGTCCAGCAGCCGCCCGCGAACGGCGACGCCGGGTCCCGCCGGGTACACCGCGTCGACGACGTGGGTCGTGTCCGTCATCGGCCGCTCGTCGCGCATGAACGTCACGAAGCGGTCGCGTCCCTCGAAGGTGCGGTCCGGGCGGCGCTGGACGAACTCGGGATCGAGCAGTCCGCGGAGCCGCTCGTAGTCGCCGGCGTCGAGCGCGTCGTAGTAGGCGCGGGCGAGCGCCGCGGGATCCGCGGTCGACGGGGTAGTCACGACGCGAGCGCCTCGAACTCCTCGGCGGAGGTACGGGTCCCCTTCGCGATCACGGCGTCGCCGGCGCGGAGGACGGTGTCGATGTCGTGACCGATCAGCCACCCGTCCTCGGGCCGACGGATCGCGATCACGCTCGTCGAGACGTCGGTCGTCGGGATCCCGTTTTCCACGCTCGTGCCCGCGAGGGCGCTCCCTTCCCGGACCACGGTCCGCGTGATGATCTCGTCCGACTCCTGGACCGCCATCTCCACGACGGGGTGGACGCCGAGATCGCGCGTGACGCCCTCGGTGATCTTCACGGCCGCGTCCGATATCTCCTCGGTCGCGACGCCGAGGTGGATCAGTCCGCGGAGCGAGACCGGGTCCTCCGCCTCCCGCGCCGCGCGGAGGGTCCACGCCTCGAACCGCGATTGGAGCGAGTCGACCTCTATCTCCAGGTTCCGCACCTCCTCCGCGAGCTCCGCGTTGTCGAACAGTATCGAGCCGTACGCCAGGTCGACCGCGAGCTCGGAGAGGTTCTTCATCAACACGATCGAGTCGACCGCGCGCTCCAGGTCGTCGATCGCGGGCTCGTCCGGCTCGTCGGGATCGAACGGCTCGCTGGCCAGTTCGGGGTACGCCTCGGCGACCCCCGTCTCCGGGCCGCGCAGGAGCGTCACGTCGCCCGCCTCGAGCCGGGTGTTCGGCCCGGGGTTGAAGATCCAGTCGTCGTCGCGCCGGATCGCGATGACCCGGACGCCCGTCTCCGACTCTAGGTCGATGTCCTCGAGCGTGCGACCGGCGTAGCCGGAGTCCGCCGCGACGGTCCCGCGGACGAGCGTCTCCACGCCCTCCGTCAGCGCCCCCCGCATCGCGTCGGGGAGGCCGATCTCCTCGGTGACGATCTTCGCGATGTCGCCCGCGGCGTCGGAGATCTTGTCGGCCGCACCGATCACGCCGAGCACCGGCGCCAGCGTCTCGGCCTCGTCGGGGCTCCGCGCCGCGAGCATGAGGCTCATCCGCGCGCGCATCTGCAGGACGTCCATCCGGTGCTCGAGTTCGACGACTTCGCGGGCGATCGTCGGGCTCCCGTGGAGCACCGCCGAGTACGACAGGTCGATCAGCAGCTCGGCGGTGTCTTTCATCTCCACGAGCAGGTCCTTCACGCTCGTCGGTTCGTATCGAACCGAGAGCGGCGACTCTCGCCGATCGAATCGTCCCATGCAAACGATCTCTCCTGCTCCGAGTAAAAGGCTTGTCACGGGGTAGTCACGCCGGTTTTCGGCGCGAGCCTCCCCGGCGAGAGTCTCGGGGCAGACAGCCTCCGCGGCGAGGGTCTCGGGGTAGGCGGTGTCCGCGGCGCCGACCCCGGGCAGACGGCGTCCGCGGCGCTGGCTCCGGTTCAGGCGGCGTCGCCGGCGACGTAGGCGGCCGAATTCCCCGGACCGCCGTCGTCCTCTCCGTCGACGCGTTCCGCGAGATCGACGAGCGCGAGCCACGCCAGCAGCCGGGCCGACCGATCGCGCCACGTCGCCTCCCACTCCGGGTCGCGTGCGCGGTCGTGCCGCGGGACGGACTCGCGGGTCGCCTCGAACAGCGCGTCGGGCGTGAGCGGGTCCGCCGGCGTCGCCGCCCGCAGGGCCGAGAGCGCCTCGGGCACGAGCAGGACGCCCTCGCGGAGCCCCTCGCGGACGAGCTCGGGGGTCGGCTCGGCGTCAGATCTGACGAACCCGCGCGAGGTCTCCCGGACGAGCCCGAGCGCGCGGAGGAACGCGAGCCAGTCGTTCGCGGTTTGCCGGTCGGGAAGATCACACCGGTCGCGGAGGCGGGCGCAGCAGTCGTCGGTGCTCCCGGGCACGAGCGGCACCGCCCGCTGGAGCTCGCGGAGGTCGTCGAGAGCGGTCGGGGGGTCGGGGACGGGTTTGAGTCGCACGTGGATCCTCGTCTGGTTCGGGGGTTCGACCCGCGGTCAGCGGTAGTCGAACGACTCGGCGAGCATCTCCTCGTCCGTCTCGCCGACGGTGTAGACGGGGCCGTCGACGACGTCGACAGTCACCTTCGCGGGCGCGAAGATGCGTTCGTCGACCTCGTAGAAGTCCCAGTCGACCGCCTCGAACACCTCGACGAAGGGGGTGCCGTACTCCTCGCGGGCGGTCGAGACGATCTGGTCGAAGCGGTCGTCGTCGCGCGCGACCTGCAGGTGGACCTCGCCGCCGTACGCCAGGGCGTCGTTCGTCCGCCCCATCGCGAGGTCCTCGTCGCGGGTCACGGGCGCCATGGGCGCGGCGCCCGACGCGTGGAGCACGTCGGTCGGCTCGTAGCCGAGCTCCAGCAGGCGGAAGACGGCGAGTTCCGCGGCGCGGGCCGCGGTGGCGACCGAGCCCGCGGTCGAGCCGGTCGCGTACGCCGGGAGGAACACGCCCTCGGGGTCGACCTCGGCGAGGTCGGCGACGTGCTCGGCGACCTCCTCGGTCGGGAGCGCGGTCGATTCGACCGCGAGCGTGGCGAACTCGGAGGAGTCGTAGTAGCCGACGCGCTCGAACTCCGCCTCCTGCCCGACGAGCGCGCGGGCGGGCCCGGAGCCGAGCCCTTCGTAGCCGGACTCGAAGTCCAGCTCCCAGCCGGCCTTCTGCGAACAGAGCAGCGCGACCGAGGGGTGATCAGTCGACAGCTCGACGTACTGGCGCGGCGCGCCCGCGACCTCGCCCATGCGGGTGCGGAGGTTCGCGAGGCCGGCGGTCTGGATCTCGGCGAGCAGGAGCCCCGCTTCGACGCCGCCGGCGGCGTCGATTCCGAAGTCGACGACGGTGGCGCCGTTCTCCAGCTCGTAGCCGACGACGTCGAGCTCGCCGGCGAAGTCGAGCGCCTCGTCGACGAGCTCTATCGCGGTGCGATTGATGCTTTCCATACCGAAGCCTTCTCGCTCCCGCATTAAGGGGTTTGTTTGTTGGCGTCGTCCGCCGGGCGACGCCGCCGCCCGCTCCGGTCAGCCGTCACTCTGGTCAGTCGCCGCTCCGGTCAGTCGTCGTCCCCGCTCGGGAGCGGTTCCACGCGGAAGACGTACTCGTCGTACGCGCTGTCGAGATTGGCCGGCCCTTCCGCGGCCGCGTGGTCCACACAGAGGAGGGCGGTCGCCTCCACGGCGCCCTTTCCGGTGTCTTCCTGGTATCGCTCGATGACCACGAACGCGGCGGGTTCCTCGCAGTCGCGTCGATAACACGTCTGCGGACCCTCCTCCGGCGGCTCCGACTCGTCGCCCCGCTCGCGGGCCTCCGAGATGTCGCGCTCGATCCGTCGACGCTCCTCCGCGCGCGCCTGGTTCTCGCGGCCCGACTTGGTGTCCGGCATGGCTGATCTGTCGCGCGTCGCGGTGATAATAGTACGGTCGGTCGCGGTAGCGCGGGTCGCGGAGCGGTCCGCGGTGCGGCCTACCAGAACCCGCCGTCCGAGCCGTCGGCGTTCCCGATGCCGCTCGGTCCGCGCGGGCCCCGCGGCCCGCTCGGCCGCGGATCGGGGTCGATTTCGACCAGCTCGCTCTCGGCGCGCGGATCGACCTCGCGCCCCTCCTCGTACCGGACGAACGAGAGGTAGAACGGCTCGCCGCAGCCGGAGTCGTCCGCGTCGCCCTCGACGTCGTCGGCGAGATCCTCGTCCGCGTCGTGGTCCTCGACGCTGTCGTGGTCCTCGGCGCTGTCGTGGTCCTCGGCGCTGTCGTCGACCGCTCCCCCGAGGTCCGTCCCGCGCACTCCGTCGTGCGGGTCCCAGACGACGCCGTCGCTCTCGCCGCAGACGAACCTGACGCCGTCGACGCCGTCTTCGTCCTCGAACGGCTCCGCGGGAGCGACGTACGTCCACCCCTCGAGGGGATACGGCGTCACCGCCTTGTCCGCGAGGTAACCGTCGCGCTCGAGTTCGACGAGGGTTCCGCAGTGCGGACAGTAGTAGGTGACCGGGTAGCTCATGCCGGAGATACGGGCGCTGGTTTTATACGCCCGTCGGCGACGCGCCGGTCTTCGTCCCGACCGCGGCCCGCGAACCGGCCCGCAGTGGGCCCGTGCGACCCGCCGAAAACGCTTACTCCGGCGCGTCCGCAACGCGTGGACGATGGTATCCAACGGCGACACCGCGCCCGACATCTCCGCGACGATCGGCACGAGCGACCACGAGCCGTTCGAGCTGTCCGAGCACCTCGGCGACGGTCCCGTCGTCCTCGTCTTCTTCCCGGCGGCGTTCGCGCCGGTCTGCTCGAACGAGATGGTCGCGATCGAGGAGCAGTTCGACCGGTTCGAGGCGGCCGGCGCGACCGTGTTCGGGATCAGCGCCGACGCCGCCTACTCGCTCGACGCGTTCAGCGACGAGCACGACCTCTCGTTCGACCTCGTCAGCGACATGCGCGGCGACGCGCTCCGCGCGTACGGCGTGGAGACGGACGTCCCCGAAATGGGGCGGTACGGCATCGCCAAACGCGCCGTCTTCGTGATCGACGAGGAGGGCGAGGTCGTCTACGACTGGGTCGGAGACGAACTGGCCGACGAGCCCGACTACGAGGCGGTCGTCGCGGCGGTCGAGGACGCGTAGCGTCGGTCGCCTCGTCGACCGCGACGCCCGAGACCGGATCAACATATTCACTACAACCCGTCACAAACCGGGGGGTATGAGCTCGGACGACGTCACTCGGCGCGCGTTCATGCGGACCGCGGGCGGCGCGGCCGCCGCCGCCGGGGCGACGACGGCGACGGCGGGGACCGCGGCGGCACAGGAGGAACAGCCGGTCTGGCCGAGCGGGGCCAGCAGCGGGAACGTCGGATCCTACCAGGACGCCCGCGGCGAGAGCGAAGTGACCGTGCAGGTCGGCGCGGGCGACCAGGGGCTCGCCTTCGACCCGACGCTCCTGTGGGTCGACACGGGCACGACGATCACGTGGGAGTGGACCGGCAACGGCGGCGCGCACAACGTCAAAACCGTCGAGGGCGGCGGCCCGGCCTCCCTCGACAGCGGCGACCCGGTCGGCGAGGAGGGGGCGACCTACGAGTACGAGACGAGCGAGGACGACGCCGGCATCACCCACTACCACTGCGTCCCCCACACGTCCGTCGGTATGCACGGCGGCCTCGCCGTCGGCGAGGACATCGAGACCGAGTCGACCGGTGGCGGTGGCGACTCGAACGCCGTCTTCGTCCCGCAGGGCGCCCGCGCGCTCGGCGTCGCGACGTTCATCGCGATGGTGAGCACGCTCGGGCTGGCGTTCGTCTTCATGAAGTACGGCGGCACGATCACCCGGGAGGAGTAGTCGGAGTCTGCGGCGGCTGTGGGGCTTCCCCGCCGTCGCGAGCGCGGTCCCTTTTAATTCACTCGCCGGTCAGTCCCCGGTACGCGCGGACGTACCGGTCTACCACCGGGTCGTGGTCGTACTCCGCGAAGTCGGGGTCGACGGTCCGTCTCGGGAGGTCGCCGACGGCGACGAACTCGTCCGCGAGCTCGGCCGGACTCGTGACGAGGCGGCCGCGTTCGCGCCCCTCGACGAGCTCGTGAGCGCTCGAGTCCGCCTGGTACTCGACGAGGGCGACGCAGCCGCACGCGAGCGCCCACAGCAGCTCCGTCGCGAACGCCTCCCACGTCGCCGTCGCGGCCACGACGTGGGTCCCTTTAAAAATCTCGACGCGCTCCCGGCGCGAGAGGTCGCCGAGGAACGACACCCGGTCGTCGATCCGGAGGTCGCTCGCGGTCGCCTCGATCCGCTCGCGTTCGGGCCCGTCGCCGATTACGGCGGCGGTCCAGTCGCGCCCGCGGAGCTCCGCGAGGCCGAGCAGGAACGTCTCGACGTTGGCGTGGCGGTCCAGCCGCCGCGCGTACACCGCGTCGAACCGGTCGTCGACGCCGGCCGACTCGACGAGGTCGAAGTCGACGCTTTCGGGGACGACCCGCACGTCGTCGCCGTCGGCGCCGTGTTCGCGGACCCGCGTCTTCGTCGTCCGCGAGGGGGCCGTGACCGCGTCGGCACCTCTGGCGAGGAGGCGATAGCGCCGGGCGGCGTCCGCGGGGTGGTCGCGCCACCAGTCGACGACGACCGGCGTCCGCGCGAGCGTCCCCGCGACCGCCGCGCCGAGCCCCGGCGTCGGGGGGCTGTTGACCGCGTGGACGACGTCGGGACCGACCCGGCGGAGCGCGAGCGGGAGCCGGGCGGCGAACGCCGTCGGCGACGGGTCGACCGTCACCGACCGGTACTCGATTCCCCCCTCTTCGAACACGTCGTGGTCGCCGCCCCACCAACGCGCGCAGAGCCACACGACCTCGTGGCCGCGGTCGGCCAGCCCGCGGGCGACCCGTCGCGTTCGGGTCCGAGCCGGCGCGTCGCCGTGGCCCGGAGTGAGAAGCGAGACGAACGCGACGCGCATACGCCGACCGGACGGCGGGACCGAATAAAAAGACACGGCATCGCGGGGAGAACGGCGCGGCACTCGTCGGGCGGGACGGACCGGTCGTGTCACTTCTACTACCCGAAACGGTTTCCCACCGCGGACGGAATCGGACCCCATGCACCGATACGATATCGAACGGTACCTGAACGTGCGGAGCGCCGGCGGGGCGGACCTCGGCCCCAACGGGCGGCTCTCCTTCCTCTTGGACACGACCGGCACCGGGCAGGTGTGGTCGCTCGAGGAGCCGCTCGGGTGGCCCGAACAGCACACGTTCTTCGAGGAGTCGGTCTCGTTCGTCGACTCCTCGCCCGAACGCGCGGAGGCCGTCTTCGGCATGGACGAGGGCGGCAACGAGCGCGCCCAGCTGTACCGGCTCAACTACGAGTCCGGCGAGGTCGTCGACCTCACGAATCGCCCCGAGGCCAAGCACCGGTGGGGCGGCTGGGACGGCGAGGGCGACCGCTTCGCGTTCGCCTCCAACCGGCGCGACGAGTCGGTGTTCGACGTGTACGTGCAGGAACGGGACGCGACGAGCGACGACGCCGAGCTGGTGTACGAGGGTGACGGCTGGCTCTCCGTCGCGGGCTGGTCGCCGAGCGACGACCGCCTGATCGTCCACGAGGCGTACTCCTCGTTCGACCACGACGTGTACACGCTCGACGTCGCGTCCGGGACCGTCACTCACCACACGCCACACGAGGGCGACGTCCGGTACGCCAGTCCGGAGTGGGGGCCAGACGGCGAGTCGCTGTACCTCGTCACGGACCGCGACAGCGACACGCTCCGGTTGGAGCGGCTGCACCTGGAGACGGGCGACTTCTCGCTCGTCGCCTCCGGGGCGGGCGACGACGAGGAGGAAGACTCCCCCGTGAAGCCCGGCGGCGACGACGGCTGGAACGTCGACGGCGTCGCGGTCCACGAGGAGTCCCGCCGCGTCGTCTACTCTCGGAACGTCGACGGGTACACCGAGATCACGGTCGGCGAGCTCGTCGAGCCCGACCGGATCGATCCCTTCCCGGCTCCCGAACTCCCCGAGGGCGTCGCCGGCGGCGTGAGCTTCGGGCCGGAGGGCGACCGCTTCGCGATCACCGCGGCCGGGAGCGCTCACAACGCGAACGTGTACGTCGTCGACGCGAAGACCGGCGAGACGGAGCGCTGGACCGCCGCCTCGACCGCCGGCATCCCGCCGAACACGTTCGTGGATCCCGAGCTCGTCCACTACCCGACGTTCGACGGCCGGGAGATCCCCGCGTTCTTCTCCGTCCCGGAGACGGATCCGCCCGAAGGCGGCTACCCCGTCGTCGTCGACATCCACGGCGGCCCGGAGTCGCAGCGCCGCCCCTCGTTCTCCTCGGTCAAGCAGTACCTCCTGAACAACGGCTACGCCGTGTTCGAGCCCAACGTCCGCGGGTCCTCCGGGTACGGCAAAGCGTACTCCGCGCTCGACGACGTGGAGAACCGGATGGACTCGGTCGCGGACATCCGGGCGGGCGTCGAGTGGCTCCACGACCACCCCGAGGTCGACCCCGACCGCATCGTCGCGATGGGCGGCTCCTACGGCGGATTCATGGTGCTCGCCGCGCTGACCGAGTTCCCCGACCTGTGGGCCGCCGGCGTCGACATCGTCGGCATCGCCAACTTCGTCAGCTTCCTGGAGAACACCGGCGACTGGCGCCGCGAGCTCCGAGAGGCCGAGTACGGCTCGCTGGAGGGGGACCGGGAGTTCCTCGAATCCATCTCGCCGATCAACAACATCGAGGCGATCGAGTCGCCGCTGTTCGTCCTCCACGGCGCGAACGACCCGCGGGTGCCCGTGGGCGAGGCCGAACAGATCGTCGAGAAGGCGCGCGAGCAGGGCGTCCCCGTGCGCAAACTGGTTTTCGACGACGAGGGGCACGGCTTCGCGAAGCTGGAGAACCGCATCGAGGCGTACCGGGAGATCGTCGACTTCCTCGCCGAGTACGTCTGAAACCGGTCGGACCCGCGTCTCGGATCGGCGGCGTCGACGACTGCGTTCCGGACGCGACGCGGCCGAAACGGCGGCTCCTCGGCGGTGAAGTGTCATCCCCTCGACTAAACGGCCAGATACGGCCAGCTATTTATATACACCACCGAACGTCCGTACGCAATGGGAATTCTCGACGCCTTCGGCTCGTTAGCCAGTGCACTGCTCGCCGGGTTCGTTATGCTCGCGTTCGCCGTCCTGAGCCTGTTCGTCACGGTGTTCGTCGTGGATATCGCGGCGGCGATCGCCGGGCTGAATCCGGCGGACGGGTTCGTCGTGCTCGGCGCGACCGTCCTCGCCGGGACGGCGATCCTCGCCGGCGGCGTCGGGTTCGCGCAGCCCGAGGACGGCGCGTAAGCCGGCAGCTCGCGAATCGACGTTTCGCTTTTCGAATCGGGACGAACAGAGGTCGTACGTGGCTGAGACGACTCGACGGTAAACACCTCCAAAGCTCCAGCCACTCGCTTACAAGGGGTCGATTGTGGATCATCGGAGACTACCTCCAAAGCCCCAGCCGCTCGACGGTACACGAACGATGACGCTGCGGTGAACACCTCCAAAGCCCCAGCCGCGACGACTCGCGCGGCTTGCTGCGCTCCTCGCTCAGTCGCTTCCGCTCCTTCGCTGCGGTGCTTACTGCGCCGTGCTTCGTCCTCGCGGCTGCCCCTTTAAGTCCCACCCCGTCCCGCACGGCACCGCAGCCTCACGCCTCCCCAGCCTCGTCGGCCGGCCTCCGCTTCGCTCCGGCCGACCGACTCCCTCGCGCTCGGATTCGCGAGCCTCCGGCTCGCTCACCGGAGCGCGCCACCGCAGCTATTTAAAAAGGATTTCGCGGAGTTTACCAGTCCGGGCCGAAGTCCGGGTTCAGCTGGCGATCCGTCCGCCCGATGGTATCGATCTCCTCGACGTCCTCGTCGTCCAGGTCGAGCCCGAGGCTCGCCCAGTTGTCGGCGATGTGCTCTTCGCCCGTCGCCTTCGGAATGGCGGTGACGCCCTTCTCGCGGAGCCACGCGAGGCTCACCTGCGCGGCGCTGACGTCGTGCTTCTCGGCGATCCCGCCGACGGTCGGATCGTCGAGGATCTTCCCGCGGGCGAGCGGCGAGTAGGCGACGAGCTCGACGTCGTTGGCGTCGGCGTACTCGCGCAGCTCCTCCTGCCGGAGGAGCGGGTGCATCTCCACCTGGTTCGCGAACGGGGACTCCCCGAGCGCGTCGGTCGCGGCGTCCAGGTGTTCCGGCTCGAAGTTCGAGACGCCGATCCGGTCGACCAGCCCGTCGTCGCGGAGCTCCGCGAACGCCGGCAGCGTCTCCGCGGGGTCGTACGCGCCCGCCGGCCAGTGGACGTACAGCAGGTCGACGTACTCGGTGCCGAGCTTCTCTAAGCTCTCGCGGGTGGACGCGATCACGTCCTCGGGCGCGAGCTGGTCGATCCACACCTTCGTCGCGAGGAACACGTCGTCGCGGTCGACGTCGGCCGCGGCGATCCCGTCGCCGACGGCGGCCTCGTTGCCGTAAATCTGCGCGGTGTCGACGTGGCGGTAGCCGGTCTCCAGCGCGGTCGTCACCGACTCGGCACACTGTGCGGGGTCGTCGTTCTCCCACGTGCCGAGCCCGAGGACGGGCATCCCGTCGCGGGTCGGAACGTCGAAGGACTGCTGTCGCTGTGACATGGGCGAAGGTACTCGGCTGAGCGGAAAGGCCCTTGCGGTCGCGGTGGGCTTGGCGGGGGACCGTGGACGTCCCCGCCCCGATCAGTCGTCCAGCAGCGCCCGCGAGGAGTTCGTCACGACGAGCAGGCTGGAGGCGCCCATCGCGAGCGCGGCGAACAGCGGGTTCAGGAGGCCGGTGACCGCGAGCGGGATGGCGACCGCGTTGTAGAGAAACGCCCAGCCGATGTTGCCCTTCACGCGCCGGCCGGCCGCCCGCGAGAGCTCGAAGACGGTCGCGACCGAGCCGAGGTCGTCGTCGACGATCGCCACGTCGGCGGCGTCGGCCGCCATCGCCGTGCCGCCGCCGAGCGCGACGCCGAGGTCCGCGGCCGCGAGCGCCGGGGCGTCGTTGGTTCCGTCGCCGACCATTACGGTGAGCCCGCTCGCCTTCAGCCGCTCGATCGTCTCGGCTTTCCCCTCGGGCGGAACGCCCGCGAACACCGAGGAGATCGCGCCGTGCTCGCGGAACACGGTCGCCGCGCGCTCGTCGTCGCCCGTCAGCACGACCACGTCGACGCCCGCGTCGTCCAGCGCGGTCACCGTCTCCTCCCACCCCTCGCGCAGCTCGTCGCCGACCACGACGACGCCCTCGGCGGCGCCGTCGCGGCCCACGGCGACCGGGACTCGCCCCACGTCGCGCGCCTCGGTGACCGCCTCCCGGATCTCCGCCGGCACCGTCCAGCCGCGCTCGTCGAACAGGGCGGGGTGCCCCACGACGACCTCGACGCCGTCGACGACGCCGGAGACGCCGCGGGCGTGGCTCTCGAAGCGCTCGACGGCGAGCGGCTCTCCGGCGTCGCCCTCGGCGGTCGCGACTCCGCCGTCGGCGACCGCGGTCCCGTCGCTCGCCCCCTCGCCGCCCGCGAGTGCCGACGGCGCCTCGTCCGCGCTCGCTCGCGCCGCGGCGATCGCCTGCCCGACCGGGTGCGCCGAGCGCTCCTCCAGGGCGGCCGCGAGCCGGAGCAGGTCGTCGTCAATGTCGGCCCGGATCACCTCCATCTCGCCGGTGGTGAGCGTCCCCGTCTTGTCGAAGACGACGGTCTCGGCGTCGCGGATCCGCTCGAAGACGGTGTCGTCGAAGATCACGATAGACCGTTCGAGCGCGTCGCGGATCCCCGCGGCGACCGCGAGCGGGGTCGCGAGCCCGAGCGCGCACGGACACGAGACGATCAGCACGGTGAGCCCGACGAGCATCGCTTCGGTGACCCCGTTGCCGAGCGCCAGATTCGCGGCGGCGGCGACGACCGCGACCGCGAGGACGACCGGGACGAAGACGGTCGCGAGCCGGTCGGCGAGCTTCTGGACGCCGTGGTTCCCGCTCTGGAGGTCCCAGACGAGCTCGGCGACGCGGTCGAGGCTGGAGCTCGCGTCCGGCCCGACCGCGACCGTCAGCGAGCCGTCCGCGACGACGGAGCCGCCGACGACGTCGTCGCCGGGGGTCTTCCGGACCGGCATCGACTCGCCGGTGACGACCGACTCGTCGACCGCGGCGTCGCCCGCGACCGCCTCGCCGTCGACCGGGACGCGCTCCCCGGCTCGCACGAGGAGCCGGTCGCCGGGTTCGAGCGCGTCGATGGCGACCTCCTCCGTCTCGCCCGCGCCGCCGGTCACGTCGGGGCTCGCCTCGCCCTCGGCGGCGGCCGCGGCTCCGCCGTCGACGATCCGCCGGGCGCTGTCGACCTGCACGGCGGTGAGATCGGAGAGGAGCTCGGTCGCACGCTTCTTTATCGAGTCCTCGTAGCTGTTGCCGACGGTGACGATCACGATGATCGCGACCGTCACGTCGTAGTAGATCGACGGCGACTCGACGAAGATCACCGCGAGCGTGCTGTACACGTAGGCGCTCACCGCCGCGATGGCGACGAGGAGGTCCATGTTCGGCGACCGCGTCTTCGCGCTGACGTACGCCCCGCGCAGTATCGGTTTGCCGGTGAAGAGGAGGACGACGGTCGTCAGGACCCCGATCACGATGAAGAAGTACGTCCCCGAGGACGACGACATCGCCTGGTTGAGGTACTCCAGGGTGCGCTCGTCGTAGAACGGGAACGCGAAGTACGTCGGGTAGATGATGACGATGTACTGGAGCATCACGGCCATCCCGACGAGCACGCCGGCCGCGAGCCGCGCCGTCGCCATGTTGTCCGCCTGCCGACGCGCGAAGGCGTCGTCGCGGGGGTACGCGCTGTAGCCGAGCCCGCTGACCGCCTCGGAGAGGTCGTCGACGGAGACGTCGTCCGGGTCGTGGTCGATCCGGACCGTGTCCGTGACGTAGCTGGCGCTGGCGGCGCTGACGCCCGCCGTCCGGGTGGCGACCGTCTCGATGAACGCCTCGCAGGTCGCACAGTGCATCCCGTCCACTTCGAGGAACGCCGCCTCGTGGTGGGCGGGGACCTCGTCTCCGGGGTCGCCTCTCGTCTCCCCGTCTTCGCCCTCCCGTCGTCGCTCGCGCACCGCGTCCGCGTCGACGTCGACGTCGACGTCGCCGAGGGCCGCGTACACGTCCCGACAGCCGGGACAGCAGAACTCGTTGCCCTCGTCGTCGACCACGTCGACGCCGTCGGTCGGGAGCTCACACAGGGTACAGTCGGGCGCGCTCATCGTCACATTCCCCCCGCGCCCGCGACGTCGAGGGGGTTCCAGAACGGGAGCCGCGGGTGCGGCACGTGGATCCCGACCGACATCAGCCCGTGGGCGAACAGGACGTAACCGAGCGCGACGAACGCGACGCCGAGCAGGCGGTGGACCCGACGCCGGTGGACGGCGTCGACCCCCTCGATCACGGTGCCGTAGAGGAACACCGCGGGCATCGTGCCGACGCCGAGCGCCGCGAGCGCGACCCCGCCGCTGACCGCCGAACCGCTGGCGAACGCGTAGAGGTACGCCGGGTAGAGGATCGGACAGGGGAGGAGCCCGTGGACCGCGCCGAGCCCGACGATGCCGGGCCCGTTCGCGAGCCGGTCCACGTGGCCGGTGAGCCAGCCGGTGACGCGTTCGAGCCCCGGGAGGTGGATCCCGCCGGTCGCGCCGCCGAGCGCGTACCGGATCCCGACGAGGATCACGGCTGCGCCCACGCCGAGGCCGACGACGCCGCGGACGAGCTCCGCCGCCCCGGTCAGCGTCGCCGTGGTGACGAGGACGATCCCGCCGAGCGCGCCGAGCGCCGCGCCGATGAGCGTGTAGCTCGTCGCGCGCCCGAGGTTGAAGAGGGCGTGCTGGCGGACCTCGTAGGTGGTCAGGTGGCTCCCGCGGGAGGCGTCGGTCGAACCGGCGGTCGCGCCGCCGCCGTCGGTCCGACCGCCGTCGCGCATCCGGCCGGCGTACACCGTGACCAGCGGGCCGCACATGCCGATGCAGTGGGCGCCGCCGAGCAGCCCGATGGTCAGGAACAGCAACACGTCGGTCCCCAGCAGCGTCGAGATGTTCATGCGTGTCAGTTACCGCGGGTTGGTGTCGCGGGCGGTAATGGGTTTCGTCGGGCGCGACGCCGACGGTCCGGGGCGATGCCGGCGCACGTCACTCCTCCACGTAGACGGTCGCGTACATCCCGCCGGTCTCGTGCGGGATGCAGACGTAGTCGTAGCGCCCGGCGACCTCGAAGGTGTGCGAGAACCGGTCGCCGGTCTCCAGCGCGCCGCCGAAGTCGGACTCCCAGGCCTCGCGGGCGCTCTCCTCGTCCTCGTAGCCGCCGGAGGCGAAGTACTCGGCCGCGTCGGGGATCCCTCCCTCGTAGGCGGTGACCGTGTGCGCTCGCGAGCTCGTGTTCTCCCAGACGACGGTGTCGCCGACGGACACGGTCAGCTCCGCGGGTCGGTACCCGGACGCGACCATTCCGATGTCGTATCCGGGGTCGCCGCCGACGCCGGTACACCCGGCGAGGGCGGTCGTCACCCCGGTACCGAGCCCGGCTACACCGACCCGCCGGAGGAGCCGTCTGCGATGCATACCTCATCTCGGGGTTTCAATCGTTTCAATATCGCGGTTCACCCCACCGCACGGGAATCGCCCTGCCGCCCGCGGACGACACCCGTCACCCTCACGGGAGCCGCTGGGTACCGTGGCGGACACTCACGAGGGCCTCGCGGTGCCGTCGCGCAATCCCCCGCGGTGTACGTCACGGGTCCACGAACTCGCCGAACACCTGCCGCTGCGCGGCCGCGAGGTGCTCGGAGAACGTCGAGCGCGCGATCCCGACGGCGGCCGCGACCGCCTCCGCGTCGGTCTCGCGGGGGTACTCGAAGTACCCGAGTCGCTGGGCGGTCCGGACGACCTCGCGCTGTCGATCGGTGAGCCGGCCCCGGTCGATGACGACCGGGTCGCACCCGCCCGACCCGCCGGAGCGGGTGAGGCGTTCGAGCGTGACGGACGCGCCCGTCGCCTCCACGGCCGAGACGATCTCGTCGATCGGATCGACGGAGGGCAACGAGAGCGTGAGCAGTATCCGGTCGGGGTTCGTCCGCACGCTGACGTCCGAGACCGGATGGCCGAGCGACTCGATCGACCGGCAGGGGTACTGCGTCGTCGCCGGGCTTCGGATCCGGTAGACGTACTCGCCGTCGGCCGCGAACACGGGCTCGGTTCCGATCCGCCTCTCGGTGCGGAACTCCGAGACGACGGCGTCGTCGACGCGAACGCGCTCCACGCCGGTGGCGACCGACCCCTCGGGGAGCGCCTCGGCGACCGGCGCGTGCGGCGGCTCGTGAACGGCGAGACGTGCGCGGACGCCACGCGAGCGACCGGTGGTCGCTCCGTCGCGATCGTCGTCGGGCGCCCCGTCCCCGTCGGCGGCGGAGTCGTTGGTGGACGGATCGGCGGAGTCGTTGGTGGACGGATCGGCGGAGTCGTCGGTGGACGGATCGGCGGAGTCGTCGGTGGACGGATCGGCGGAGTCGTCGGTGGGCAACGAGCGACGTGACCTCCGCGACATGATTGAATCATGTCCACGGACCGGTAAAAGAACGCGCCCGAACGAGTACGTCTGCGGGTGAGGTTCGACGCATCCGTTTATAAAATCCCGTCGTGGGAGGGACACGATTCTCCCGGCGGGAGGCCCTCTTTTCGACGATGACTGCGAGTGGGCTCGACGGTGTCTCGATCGGCGTCGTGGGCGGGGGGGTCGGCGGGCTCTCGGCGGCCGCGTACCTCGCCGACGCCGGGGCGGAAGTGACGCTGTACGAGCGCCAGGAGCGCGTCGGCGGCGTCGCCGGCCGACTCGAGCGCCGCGGATTCCGGTTCGACACCGGTCCCTCGTGGTACCTCATGCCGGACGTCTTCGAGCGGTTCTTCGAGCGGTTCGGACACGCGCCGGGCGACTTCTACGACCTGGAGCGGCTCGACCCCCACTACCGCGTGTTCTGGGACGACGGTGACCGGGTCGACGTCCCCGCGGACCCCGACGCGGCGGCGGACCTGTTCGAGTCCTACGAGACGGGAGCGGGAGACGCGTTCCGCCGGTACCTCGACGACGCCGAGACGGCGTACGAGGTCGGGATGGAGGGCTTCGTGCGACCGGGTCGCTCGCGGCTCCGCGACTACCTGTCGACGGACGTCCTTACCAGCGGTCGCAAGCTCAACCTGCTCGATACGCTCGACGAGCACGTCGCGTCGTACGTCGAGCACCCGAAGCTTCGCCAGCTGCTCCAGTACACGCTGGTGTTCCTCGGCGGGTCGCCGTACAACACGCCGGCGCTGTACCAGCTGATGAGCCACGTCGACTTCGGACTCGGGGTGTACTACCCGCTCGGCGGGATGTACGAGGTGATAGAGGCGATCGAGTCGGTGGCGACGGAGCGGGGCGCGGACGTCCACACCGACGTCTCCGTCACGGGTATCGATCCGGGGCCCGACGAGGTCGCCGTCGAGCTGGGCGGCGACCGCTACGTCCACGACCGGGTCGTGTGCAACGCGCCGCCCGAGCACGTCGAGCGCGAGCTCCTCCCCGACGGCGCGGTGCCGCGAGTCGGCGACTACTGGGGGCGTCGGACGTACGGGCCGAGCGCGTACCTGCTGTACCTCGGGGTCGAGGGATCGCTCGACTCGCTCGCGCACCACACGCTCGCGCTGCCGACCGACTGGCGGCCCCACTTCGACGCCGTCTTCGAGTCCCCCGCGTGGCCCGAGAACCCGACGGTGTACGTGAACGTGCCCTCGCGCACCGACCCGTCGGTCGCGCCCGACGGTCACGAGACGGTCGTGACGCTCGTGCCGCTGGCCCCCGGGCTCGACGACGGACCCGACCGCCGGGCCGCGTTCCGGGAGCGCGTCCTCGACGCGGTCTCGTCGTACACCGGGACGGACCTCCGCGACCGGATCGTCGTCGAGGAGTCGGCGTGCGTCTCCGAGTTCGCGGAGCGGTTCGACCGCCCGGGCGGGAGCGCGCTCGGCCTCGCGCACACGGCGACACAGACCGGACCGCTCCGACCCGGCCCGCGGGTCAGAGGGGTGGACCGACTCTACTACGTCGGCGGGAGCAGCAACCCAGGAATCGGCGTGCCGATGTGCCTGCTGAGCGGCGAACACTGCGCCGGCGCCGTCGCGGCGGACGTCACCGACGGCTTTCTCGACGGCCTCCCGCTCGTCGGACGGTGAGGTCCCACCGGCAAACCGAACGGACGGGTACGGCCGACCGATACCCCGGAGCAGTTCGAACGGTCTGCGTCGCCGGCGAGAACGGGTGAAGCCTTACCTGTCAGGTTAGTGCCTTTAATTACTCGGGGCTGTAATTGTAAGAGAAGCATGATCGAAACAGCAGCGGCCGACTTACTCGCAAGCGGAACGGTTCCGCTCGAAATGACCCAGACGGAAGTGTTCCAAGCGATCCAAGAGAACGGGCTGTTGGCCTCGTCGCTCTGGATAAACATCGCCCTCGCGGGCTTGGCGATCCTCCTGTTCGTGTACATGGGACGGAACGTCGAGGACCCGCGGGCTCAGTTGATATTCGTCGCCACGCTGATGGTGCCGCTGGTGTCCCTCTCGAGTTACACCGGTCTCGTCTCCGGGCTCACGGTGAGCTTCCTCGAAATGCCGGCCGGACACGCGTTGGCCGGCCAAGAAGTGCTCACGCCGTGGGGACGGTACCTCACGTGGGCGCTGTCGACGCCGATGATCCTCATCGCGCTCGGGCTGCTCGCCGGCTCGAACATGACGAAGCTGTTCACGGCCGTCACGGCCGACATCGGGATGTGCGTCACCGGCCTCGCGGCCGCGCTGACCACGTCCTCCTACCTGCTGCGCTGGGTGTGGTACATCATCAGCTGCGCGTTCTTCGTGGTCGTCCTGTACATCCTGCTCGCCGAGTGGGCGCGGGACGCCGAGATCGCCGGCACCGCCGAGATCTTCAACACGCTGAAGATCCTCACCGTCGTCCTCTGGCTCGGCTACCCGATCTTCTGGGCGCTCGGCGCCGAGGGATTCGCGGTGCTCGACGTCGCCATCACCTCGTGGGCGTACAGCGGGATGGACATCATCGCGAAGTACCTCTTCGCGTTCCTGCTGCTTCGCTGGGTCGCCGACAACGAGAGCGCGATCGCGAACATGGCGCCCGGCCTCGGCTCCGCTTCCCGTAGCGGCGCGACGCCGGCCGACGACTGAGTCGAACGACCGCCGTGCGGTCCGAATCCGTTTTCACACGTTTTCAGCCCGCTAGTCACCGGTCCGGTCGAGAGACAAGCGCTAAACCCGCGGCGGCGGTGGATCGGGGCATGAAACAGGCCATCGTCGCGCGGACGGACATCGGCATGGGCGAGGGCAAACTCGCCGCGCAGGTCGCGCACGCGTCGCTGTCGGCGTATCAGGATGCCGGGCGACGCGCCCGGAAGAAGTGGCAGGGCGAGGGACAGAAGAAGGTCGTGCTCAAGGGCGACTCCGAGAGCCAGCTGTTCGAGCTGGCCGACAAGGCGGACAAAGAGGGGCTCCCGTACGCCATCGTCCGGGACGCGGGCCACACGCAACTGGAGCCGGGGACCGTCACCGCGCTCGCGGTCGGCCCGGCCCGCGACGAGAGCGTCGACCGCGTGACCGGCGACCTCTCGCTGTACTAGATGGCCCCCGAACGCGGACTCCGCGAGGCGCACCCGACCGAGCGCGCAGTGGGCATCGAGTACTACGTCAGCGACGCGGACGGGATCGGCGGTCGGCTCCGCGCCTCGCCCGAGGACTTCCGGGTCCGCGAGCTGGAGGCGTTCGACCCGGAGCCGCTCGGGGCCGACCCGGGGAGCTACCCCGAGCTGGTGGTCCGCGTCACGCTGCGCGACTGGGACACGAACGACTTCGCGCGTCGGATCTCGGACGCCCTCGGTATCAGCCGCGAGCGCGTCTCGTGGGCCGGAACGAAGGACAAACGCGCCGTCACGACCCAGCTGTTCACCCTCCGCGAGGTCGACCCCGACGACCTCCCCGCGATCCGCGGCGCCGACATCGAACCGCTCGGTCGCGCCGGACGACGGCTCTCGTTCGGCGACCTCGCCGGCAACGCCTTCGACATTCGCGTCGCCGAGGCGGTCGCGGAGGCCCCCGAGCGCGTGGCCGAGGCGGTGCGCGACCTCGCCGCGTTCGCGGGTGGCGATCCCCCGGGCGGCGACGACGCTCCGACCGAGGCGACCGTCGGCGTGCCGAACTACTTCGGCCAGCAGCGCTTCGGCAGCCGGCGGCCCGTCACCCACGTCGTCGGACTCGCGATCGCCCGGAACGACCCGCGCGAGGCGGTCCGGCTGTACGCGGGCAACCCCGCCGACACGGAACCCGACGACACCCGGGCCGCGCGCGACCGCGTCGACGCCGCGTTCGGGGTGGACGCCGCCGTCGCCGGGGAGGGTGTCGCCGTCGGGGTCGACGACGCCGAGCGGTCCGCCGCGGACGGCACCGGCGACGGCGACTGGAGCGCCTGTCTCGACGCGATCCCCGGCAAGCTCCGGTTCGAGCGGTCGATGGTCCACCGGCTCGCCGACCGCGACGTCGACCCCGACGCGCCGCCCGACCACGACGACTGGTGGCACGCCTTAGAGGCCGTGCCGTCGAACCTCCAGCGGCTGTTCGTCAACGCCGCCCAGTCGTTCCTCTTCAACCGGGTCGTGAGCGAGCGGCTCCGTCGGGGGCTCCCGTTCGACCGTCCCGTCGCCGGCGACGTGGTCTGTTTCGCCGACGGCGACGCCCCCGGCGAGCTGTACGCGCCGGACACCGACCGCCTCCAGCGGGTCGACGCCGACCGCGTCTCCGTCGTCTCGCGCCACTGCGAGCGCGGGCGGGCGTTCGTCACCACCCCGCTCGTCGGCACCGAGACCGAACTCGGAGACGGCGAACCCGGCGAGATCGAGCGCGAGGTCCTCGCCGACGCCGGGATCGAGCCGGGCGACTTCGCGCTTCCCGGCGAGTTCGACTCCGCGGGCACCCGACGGGCGATCCTCCTGCGCACCGACCTCGACGTGTCGTTCGCGGACGGCGACCCCCGGTTCGCGTTCGCGCTCCCGAGCGGATCGTACGCGACCGTGCTCCTCCGGGAGTTCACGAAGAGCGGTCCGCTCGACCTGTGAGCGACGTCGCGCTCCCCGCCCGTTCTGTACGCGGAGCGTCGCGCCTTCCGTCCGACCGATGATTAAGCCGTAGAACGGCCGAATGATCCACGTTCGTGTATTATAAAGGGACTACAAAAGCCGAAACCACCACGATACTGCGCCTCGTTCCGAGCCGTTTTTGTGCGGGAGCCGTCAATCGGGGTCATGACCCGGATCGTCGTCATCGACCTCCACGGCCAGTTCACGCACCTCGAGCGGCGGGCGCTCCGCGACATCGGCGTCGACACGGAGATCGTCTCGGCGGACACGCCCGCCGACGAGGTTGAGGCCGACGGGATCGTCCTCTCCGGCGGTCCCGACATGGACCGCGTCGGCAACGCGCCGGACTACCTCGACCTCGAGGTCCCCGTGTTCGGCATCTGCCTCGGAATGCAACTGATCGCGACCGAACTCGACGGGGAGGTCGGCGGCGGCGAGTACGGCGGCTACGCCGATGTCGATGTGGAGATCACCGACGAGGATGACCCGCTCGTCGGATCGCTCGCGCCCGAGACCCGCGTCTGGGCGTCTCACGCCGACGAGGTGACGGAGCTTCCGCCGGGGTTCGTCCGCACCGCGACCTCCGACGTCTGCGACATCGAGGCGATGTCGAACGTCGAGGCGGGGCTGTACGGCGTCCAGTGGCACCCGGAGGTCGCACACACCGAGCGCGGCGAGGAGGTCTTCGAGAACTTCGTCGCGATCTGCGAATCGGCGTAAGTCACCCCCGTTCACTCCTCCGACTGCCTACTCTTCCGGCCGCTCACTCCTCCAGCCGCGCGGTCAACACCGGCGTCTCGCTGTGTCGCACGACCCGTTCGGCGACCGACCCGGCCGCGAGGAACCGACCGACGCCGGTCCGGCCGTGGGTCCCCATCACGATCAGGTCGGCGTCGTAGTCGCTCGCGGCGTCGAGTATCTCCTCGTGGGGACGGCCGCGCCGGAGGTGTCTCTCGACCGGGACCCCGCGCTCCGCGCCGGCGGCGGCGACGGCGTTGAGCGCGCGCTCGCCGCGCTCCTCCTCGCGCTCGACGACCACGTCCCAGCCGTCGGCGCCCGCGATCGTCTCGTCGACCACGAACAGCGCGTGGATCCGCGCGTCAGCCAGCCTGGCGATGTAACACGCGTGCTCCACGGCGGCGTCGCTCCCGGGGCTCCCGTCGGTCGGACAGAGGATCTCGTCGTACATCGCGGCGGGGCCTTCCGGTTCGGCTCAGAGCCGGTACCGCCGGACGTGCTCAGTCCCGCAGCTCGGGCACTCCCGACGGTACTCGACGGTCGCCCCCGAGGTGGCCGCCTCCCACTCGCACTCGTCGTCGACGAACCCGCACTCCTCGCAGGCGTGCGGGCGTTCGTCCAGCCGGGTGCGAAGCCGCTCGAACGCCGATCTGCCGCCGTAGCTGGATGACATATGCTAATGGTACACAATAGCACGATTAATAGTTATCGATGAGGGATCCGCGCGAACCGCGCCGCTCGCGACCGTCGCGTTCGGCGTCGAGAAGCCCGCAGTCGTCGGTTCCGGTGGACTCGATGTCGCTCGGCGTGGACTCGTCGAACGGGAGAAATCGGCCGCCTACTCCGCGAACAGCTCGTCGACCGCCTCGCCGGCGGTCTCGGCCGCTTCGCGGGCGACCGCGTCGGGGTCGGGGTCGTCGGGGGCGTTCAGGTAGACGTCGACGTCGAGCACGCCCTCCTCGAACGTCACCGTGACGTCGAGGTCGGTCACCGCCGACTGGTCGTAGTGGGCGAAGACGACGCCCTCCGCGGCCTCGGCCGCGGTGCGGACCACTTCCTCGTCCGTCGGCTCGTCGCTCATCGATCGCTTACGCGCCGCCCGCGCCCGGACCGCCCGGGCCCATCGGACCGCCGCCGGCACCGCCCTGAAGCATCTGCTGGAGTTCGCCCTGCAGGTCGTCGAACTGCTCCTCGACGCGCTCCTCCTGCTTCTGGAGCTGCTCGACGCGGACCTCGAGCGAGTCGACCTTGTTCTCGAGGTCGTCGTAGGCGGACTCGTAGTCCGTCTCGACGAGGACCTCGCCGATCTCGCGGTACATTCCGGCGTCCTCGTCGACGTCTTCGAGGGCGTCGAGCGCCGTCTTCGACTCGTTGAGCGCGGTCTGCGCCTGCTCCTTCTGCTGGGCGACCTGCTGTGCGGTCTCCTGCAGCTCCTGCAGCTCCTCGATCTTCTCCTGTGCCTCGGGCGGCATGTTCCCTTGCATGGGCGAAGCGAGGCGACCCGGACGGAAAAACCCACGTCTTCTGGTCCGTCGGCCTCACAACCCGCGAGAGACCGCGAACAAACGGATACCGGGCGATGACGGGACTGAATCGACGGCCGCCCGGGTGCGGTTCCGGACCCGACTCGCTCCGCGACCTCACCGGGCTCCGACTCGCTCCGCGACCTCAACGAGCCGGGACCAGCTGTTGATGCCGGCTCGGAGGGCGACGAGGTCGTCCGCCGCGACCCGGACCCGGACCGCGTCGCCGTCGCGGGAGACGGTCGCGGCCGAACGGGCGTCGTCGATCTCGCCGACTTCGGGCGCGATGGCGGCGGCGACGAGCCGCGCGCGCCGCTCGGAGGAATAGGTGAACGAGAGGACCGTCTCGTGTGGGCGGGACGCCGTCACGGTCTGTTCGGACCGAACGGTTACTCGACGTTCACTTCCTTCACGTCGCCGCCGCGCTCCTTCAGGAGGACGCGGTGGCCGCAGTACGGACAGCGCACGCCGCCGTACTCGTCGAGGGTGACGTCGCGCTTACAGCGGGAGCACTTGTAGCTCATCGTCCTACTCCTCGTCGGCGAGCGCGGCGCGGATGGAGCGGCGGACGGTCCGACCACCGGGGGTCTCGGGGCGGTACGCTCCGCCCGTGAACGTCTCGCCCGTCTTCTCGTTCACCCAGATGCCGGTGCCCTTGCGCGTGACGTCGTCGCCGTCGACGGTCGCGTTGCGCATCTCCTCTTCGATGTCCTGGACCCGCTTGCGGGAGACCCGGCCGTAACGGGCGCCGAATCGGCCCGCACTACCGGTGCTTCGTGCCTTGTCCTCAGCCATAGTGAGTCCGTCTACCGCCAGCGCGGGTAAAAAGGCTACGAGTCGGGGGCGTCACGGGGGACGACAGGGCGGCCGGACGTGAGCGCCGAGGCCTCGACGTTTCGACGGCGATGCGGTATTTAAATATTCGATCCCGACGACGGCGATTATTTAAAAATAGATGAGGCGGTGGCGCGTGCCGACGAGCACCCGAAGGGTACGAGTTGCACGCGCGAGGTCGCCGGCGCTACGCGCCGGCTGCCAGAGAACCTTTGATTCTCGCTGGAGGCGGCGGGCCGGCGCGGCCCCGCCCGCGCCGGTCCGTCCGCCGAGGCTGGGGAGGTATGAGGCGCGGTGCTGTACGGGTGGGCGGGACTCAAAGGGGCAGTCGCGAGGACGAAGCACGGCGACGCAAGGACCGCAGGGAGCGAGCAGCGCGAGCGACTGAGGACCGCAGCGAGGCGCGCGAGTCCTCGCGACTGGGGCTTTGGAGGTGTTCTCCGTCGCGTCATCGAACACGTACAGCCGAGCGGCCGGAGCTTTGGAGGCATTCGCCGCCGATCCCCAGTCAACCGCCTCTCGATCAATCACGACGACATCGTCCGGACCGCAACGCCTTTCACAACTAAGTAATATTACTAAGTTGTATGCACGGATTCGACGGCTTCAGCGACGTGAGCGAGACCGACGTGACGAAAGCGATCGGGAACGAGTGGACCGACGGCTTCCTCGAGTTCACCGACTCGGAGGTGATCGTCGTCGGGGGCGGCCCCTCCGGGCTGATGGCGGCCAAGGAACTGGCCGAACGCGGCGTGAAGGTGATGATCGTCGAGAAGAACAACTACCTCGGCGGCGGCTTCTGGCTCGGCGGGTTTCTGATGAACACCGTGACGGTCCGGGACCCCGCACAGCGGATACTCGACGACCTCGACGTCGACTACGAGGCGGTCGAGGACGTCGACGGCCTCTACACGGCGGCCGGTCCCGAGGCCTGCTCCGGGCTGATAAAGGCGGCCTGCGACGCCGGCGCGCGCGTCCAGAACATGACCGAGTTCACCGACCTCGTCGTCCGCGAGGACCACCGCGTCGGCGGGATCGTGATGAACTGGACGCCGGTCCACGCGCTCCCGCGCGAGATCACCTGCGTCGACCCCATCGCGGTGGAGTCCGACCTCGTGATCGACGCGACCGGCCACGACGCGGTCGCGATCAGCAAGCTCGACGAGCGCGGCGTCCTCACGGCGCCCGGCATCGAGCACGCGAAGGAGCATAACACGGGGATGGACCAGACCGGCGACGACCAGTACGGCGCCCCCGGGCACGACTCGCCCGGTCACGACTCGATGTGGGTCGGCGAGAGCGAGGACGCCGTGGTGGAGCACACCGGCGTCGTCCACGACGGGCTGATCGCGTCCGGCATGGCGGTCGCCACCGCCCACGGCCTCCCGCGGATGGGACCGACGTTCGGCGCGATGTTGGTCTCGGGGAAGCGCGCCGCGCAGGCGGCGCTCGACGAGCTCGGCGTCGAGGGGCCCGCGGTCCGGCTCTCCGCGGGCGACGCGCCGGCCCCCGCAGACGACTGAAGCGCGCTGCCCCCGCCGACGCCCGCTTCCCCCGACGGGTTTATTATCGAAATCCACCGAGCGTCGCCCATGTACTGGCGGGGCCACGTCGGGATCGCCCTCCTCGCGTACGCGCCGGTCGCGGGGGCGGTCCGCGTCGCCGGCGAGCCGGAGCTGGCGACCCTCGGCGCGGCGGTCGCCGTCGCGTTCGCGACGCTTCCCGACGCCGACCACTGGCTGCCGATCGCGCACCGCGGGGCGACGCACACGGTCGCGTTCGCGGTCACAGCGGGCGCGCTCGCGGCGGTCGTCGCCGGGCTCGTCCTCCCCGGGGGGGCCGACTCCGTTCTCCTCGCGAGCGGCGGGACCGCCGGCCCCGCGGCCACCGGCGCCGGTCTGCCGCCGTGGAGTCCGACCTTTCTCGGCGGTGTCGTGACCCTCACGCTCTGTTCGCACGTCGCCGGCGACGCGATCACGCCGATGGGGATCCGGCCGCTGCGCCCGTTCCGGGGGTGGCACGTCACGTTCGATCTGACGCCGGCCGCGAACCCGCGCGCGAACCGGCTGTTCTTCGGCGTCGGCCTCGCCGCCCTCGCGCTGTCGTTCGCGCTCACGCCCTGAGTCGTTCGCTCCGGAGCCGCGAGTTCGTCTCAAAACCGCGCCCGGGCACCCGACGAACGTCACGAACGTTCACTCGACCCCGACTCAACCGTGTGCCTTTTTGCGCCCCTACGCCGAATCCGGCGGTATGCGCAACGCCAAAATCGTCTGTACGATCGGTCCCGCGTCGGACGACCGGGACACGATCCGCGCCCTCGCAGACGCGGGGATGTCCGTCGTCCGGCTGAACGCCAGCCACGGGACGACGGCCCACCGCGAGAAGGTCATCGAGCGGGCTCGCGCGGTCGACGACGCGATCGACGAGCCGCTCGCGGTGATGGTCGACCTGAAGGGCCCGGAGGTCCGAACCGCCGAGCTCGAGGAGCCCATCTCGCTCGCGACGGGCTCTGAGGTGACGTTCGTCGAGGGCGACGACGCCACGCCCGAACGCGTGGGACTCACCCACTCCATCGCGGCTGCGGAGGTGGGCGATACGATCCTCCTCGACGACGGACGGATCGAGTGCCGCGTCGAGGGGGTCGACGGCGAGTCGGTCGTCGCCACCGTCGTCTCCGGCGGGAAGCTCAGCTCGCGCAAGGGCGTCAACCTCCCGGGGGTCGCCATCGACGTCGACCTGATCACGCCGGCGGACGAAGACGAGCTCGACCTGGCCGTCCGGGCGAACGCGGACTTCGTCGCGGCCTCCTTCGTGCGCGACGCCGACGACGTCTACCGGATCGCCGACGAGCTGGAGAAGCGCGGCGGCGACGACATCCCCGTCATCGCGAAGATCGAGCGGGCCGGCGCGGTCGAGAACCTCGACGGCATCGTCGACGCGGCGGACGGCGTGATGGTCGCGCGCGGCGACCTCGGCGTCGAGTGCCCGCTGGAGGACGTGCCCGTCATTCAAAAGCGGATCATCCGGAAATGCGTCAACGCCGGCGTTCCGGTCATCACCGCGACGGAGATGCTCGACTCGATGGTCCACTCGCGGCGGCCGACCCGGGCCGAGGCCTCGGACGTCGCCAACGCGGTCCTCGACGGCACGGACGCGGTGATGCTGTCGGGCGAGACCGCGATCGGCGACGACCCGGTGAACGTGGTGGAGACGATGAATCGCATCGTCCGGCAGATCGAGTCCAGCGACGAGTACGCGGAGACGCGCGAGCAGCGCGTTCCGGCCGCCGCCGAGGGCTCTCGAACCGAGGCGCTGGCGCGTTCGGCCCGCTACCTCGCGCGCGACCTCGGGGCGTCGACCGTGGTCGCGGTGTCGGAGTCCGGCTTCACGGCCCGCAAGACGGCGATGTTCCGTCCGGGCGTCCCCGTGGTCGCGACGACTCCGAACGACCGCGTCCGGCGACAGCTCGCGCTCTCGTGGGGCGTTCGTCCGGTGTTAACGGAGTACGCCCACGACATGGAGACGATCCTCGACAACGCGGTCGACGCCGCGCTCGACACCGGCGGCGCCTCGTCCGGCGACACCCTCGTCGTGCTCTCCGGGATGCTGACGGAGCTAGAGGGAACGAACACGACCAACACGCTGAAGGTCCACGTCGCGGCCGAGACGCTCGTGACCGGGAAGGCGGCCGTCGCGGGCCGCGTCGCCGCCCCCGTCCACCGGACCGACGACGGCGACCTGAGCGAGATCCCCGAGGGGTCGATCGTCGCGCTCGGGACGGGATTCGAGGGCGAGTTCTCGGGTAACCTCGACGCGATGGCGGGGATCATCGACGCCCGCGAGGGGATGACCGGCTATCCCGCGGTCGTGGCCCGCGAGCTCGGCGTCCCGATGGTCTCCGGCGCGACGCTCCCCGAGAGCGTCGCCGACGGGACCGTGATCACGCTCGACGGCGAGCGCGGCATCGTCTACGACGGCGACGTGATCGCGGCGGCTCGCCAGCGGTAATCGCGCGCACGCCCCGGTCACCCGGAGTCCTCGGGTCGAGCCCAGCTCTCGGGCCGAGTCCGGCCCTCGGGTCGAGCGGACGCCTCGCCGACGCGTCTCTGGCCCACCCGCCAGTCATTTACCACCGACGCGCCTACCGGCGGGTATGGGAACCGACGACGACGCCGACGGCAACACGCGGAGTCGGGCGAACGAGACCCGGAACGCCGACGGCGATGAGGAGCGTCAGTGGCGGTTCGCCGTCGACGACGTCGGGCCGGACGGTATCACGGAGGACACCGGTACCCCCGAGGACGAGCCGATCGAGCCCGGATCGATCGACGTCGAGAACGCCGTGTTCGTCGCGCTCGGCGTCGCGATCACGGTCGGCGTGCTGTTGTTCGGCTTCTGAGCCGGCGTGTCGCTCGGCTTCTGAGTCGACGCCGACTCGCGGGCGTCGCGCCGGGTACCTGAGCCCTCGAGATCCCGCGCTCGCACCACCACTTATACCGACGCGGCCGTACGTCCGGACATGGATCTGCTCTCGTGGTCCGGGTCGCTCCTCCAATCCGGACTGCTCAGTCCGGACACGCTCCCACTCCTGCTGTTGACGGTCGGCCTGCTGCTCTCGATGGCGGAGGCGCTCGCACCGGGCGCGAACTTCATCGTCGTCGGTATCGCGCTGATCGGGGCCGGGCTCGGCGGGCTCCTGCTGGCGTCGCTCGGCGTCACGGGGGCGGTGCTCACCGTCATCATGGCCCTGTTGACGCTCGTCTTCGGCGCGGCCGCCTTCTACGGCTACCACGAGTTCGACCTGTACGGCGGGAAAGGCCAACAACAGACCAGCGACAGCGACGCGCTGAAGGGGAAGACCGGCACCGTCACGGAGACGGTGACGACGTCGGGCGGCGAGGTGAAGCTCTCCGGCGGCGGCTTTAACCCCTACTACTCGGCCCGCTCGCTTGAGGGCGCGATCGAGGAGGGCGAGGAGGTGATGGTCGTCGACCCCGGCGGCGGTAACGTCGTCACCGTGGAGTCGATGGGATACGTCGAGGACGACATCGACAGGGAGCTCGCGGCGGACCGGGCCCGGAAAGAGGCTATGGAGGACGCAGACGAGGGAGATTCCGAGCGTGACGACGCAGAGGCCGAACGCGAGACCGACGCCGAGACCGAACGCGAGTGATCCTGCACGCGGGGAGCGATCGCGCTCCGTACCGGCGGGACGGACAAGACATTTGTCTCGCCCCCCGGATCTCACGGTCATGCCCTCCCTCTCCGAAGCCGTCGGTTCGCTCCTCGACCGCTCTCGCCGCCACTTCGAGACGGTCCGGTCGCGCTCGGGTGCGATCGCGATCGGACTCGTTCTGCTTGTCACCGTCTCGATGGTCGTCGGAATCGTCGCGCTCGGCGCGGCCTTCGACGCGACGATCGACCGGGAGGTCACCGTCGACAACCCCGACCGACCGCCGGAGGCGACCTGCGAGTCGTTCGGCGACGACGACTCCTTGATCGGCGAGCGGTGCGACCAGCCGAAACAGGTCGACGTCGACGTCGGTGAGGAACTCCGGAGCGCGACCGGCGACTACGTCGCGTACGGCCTGTTCGGGGTGCCGATCTGGTGGGGGATCTTCGCGCTCGTCCTCCACGGCGGCGCGCGTCTCGCGGGCGGGAGCGGCTCCCTCGGCGATTCGTTCGCGATCGCGGCGTGGGCGCTCGTCCCGGAGATCCTCCGACTGGCCGGCGGGCTCGCCGCGATCTGGTACGCGCTCTCGACGACGACGGTCGGGGGCGAGACGATCGAAGCGATAGCGAACGAGATCGTCGCCGCGATCGGGGCGATGGAGGCGCCATTGCTCGCCGCCTCGGCGGTCGTGATCGCGGTCCAGTGGGTGATCGTCACCGGCGGACTGGAGGCGGCGCACGACCTCGACCGCGGGACCGCGGGGACGGTCGCCGGCGCCTTCGCCGTGCTCGGCTTCCTGCTCGCGGCGGTGTGAGGGCCGGCCTCGCCCTCCCGACGTCTCGTGAGCCCTCCGCCGACGCATTCGGGAGTTTTTAAGCCGACCGGGTCCCGTCTCCCGACATGATCCTGTCGGACGCGGACATCCTCGACCGGCTCGCCGACGGCGACCTCGTGGTCGAGCCGCTCGGCGACGTCGACCAGCAGGTCCAGCCCGCGAGCGTCGACCTGCGGCTCGGCGAGCGCTTCCTGGAGTTCCAGCGCACCAACATCCCCTGCATCCACCCGACCGAGGCCGACGAGGTCGGCGAGTACGTCACGGAGACGACCGTCGCGGAGGGCGACGAGTTCATCCTCCACCCCGGCGACTTCGTGCTCGGGACGACGACCGAGCGCGTCGAGATCCCCGACGACCTCGTCGCGCACGTCGAGGGGCGCTCGTCGCTCGGGCGGCTCGCCATCGTCGTCCACGCCACCGCCGGGCTCTGTGATCCCGGTTATAAAGGCCAGATCACGCTCGAACTGTCCAACCTCGGTACCGCGCCCGTCGCGCTCTCGCCGGGGATGCGCGTCTCTCAGCTCACCTTCACGGAACTGAAATCGCCCGCCGATCGCCCGTACGGCGCGGAGCGCGGCTCGAAGTACCAGGACCAGGACGGCCCTCAGGCATCCCGGATCGGCGACGATCCGGAGTTCGACGGCGACGGCGACGGAGCGGCAGGGGACCGGACATGAAGTTCATCGAGGAGGTCGTCGTCGACGAGTTCCTCCCCACGGTCCGCTCGATGCTGGCGGAGGACCTCCGCGACCGCGGCTTCACGCAGCGGGAGGTCGCCGACGCGCTGGGCATCTCTCAGTCGGCCGTCTCGAAGTACGCCCACGGCGACGTCGCGCGCCACGAGCGGATCGTCGCGGACGAGCGCGTCCGCGACCTGGTCGCCCGCGTGGGCGAGGGGCTCGCCGCCGGCGACCTGAGTCCCGTCGCCGCCCTCGTCGAGATCGAGGTGCTGATCCGGCGGTTAGAGGAGGGCGACCTGCTGGCGGAGCTCCACGAGGAGGCGATGCCGGCGCTCGCCGACGCCGACGTGGAGTTCTCGGTCCACGACCCGGACAGCGGGCTCCGCGAGCGCGAGCGCGTCCTCGGCTCGGTGCGGCGCGGCCTCCGCACCCTGACGAACGCCTCCGGCTTCGCCGCGCTCATCCCGAACGTCGGCGCCAACGTCGCCGAGTGCCTCGACGACGCCCGGACCATCGACGACGTCGCCGCGGTACCGGGGCGCCTCGTCGACGTGAAGGGACGGGCCATGGTCCCCGGCGAGCCCGAGTTCGGCGTGAGCGAGCACGTCGCGACGGTGCTGCTCGCCGCACGCGAGGCGGGATCGACCGCCCGCGGCGCCGTGAACGTCCGATACGACGCCGACACCGTCGAGGCGCTCGCCGCGTCGCACCCGACCGTCGAGTTCGACGCCGAGCGCCCGACTCGCGAGGCGGTCGCCGACGCGGTCGCGGGCGCCGATCCGAGCGACACGCTCGTCCTCTACCAGACCGGTGCGGTCGGCATCGAGCCGATCGTGTACGTCCTCGCACCGACCGCGGCGGAGGCGGCCGCGATCGTCCGCGAGATCGTGTAGGCGAGGCGCAGCGGGCCGTCGCGTTCCGCTTCCCCCGCGATCCGTGGCAGGCATTCATTATCATGCCCGCCCAATGTCACGTATGACGGGTCTCGACGCGGTTCAGATGGCGGACGACGAGCGCGACGAATTCCTCGGGCGGTCGGGGACGGGAGTGCTCTCCCTGTCGACGCCCGGCGACGACCCCCCGCACTCGGTCCCGGTGTCGTACGGGTACGACCCGGTCGAGGAGGTGTTTTATTTCCGACTCGCGGTCGGGCAGGAGAGCGGAAAAGCGAACCCCACCGATCGGGGTACCACGTTCGTCACCTACGGGGAACGCGACGGGCAGTGGAAGAGCGTGGTGGCGAGCGGTCGGTTGGTGTCGACGACCGACGAGTCCCTCTCCACGGAGTCGCTCGCCGGGCTCGAACGGACCCGACAGATACCGATAGTCGACGTCTTCGGCAAGCCGACGAGCCAAGTGGAGTTCGAATTTTACCGGCTCGATCCGGACCGACTCACCGGCCGCGCCGAACGATCGATGGACCCCTGAGTCGCGTCCTGTCCGGACCGTCGCCGAGAGGACGCGTGCGAACCCCGTTCGGGCGCTCGGACGTGGCGCCTTCGGGCGATCGAACCTGACGTCTCACCGGCGCGACCCTTCTCTCGATCTCACCCGAAAATCAGCGGGCTTTAGGCCCGTATCCACGACAACTCGATACACACCACATGAGCCACGAGGACTTCCCCACCGACGACCCGGCGGTGGTGACCTGTGGACTGCCGTACGCCAACGGCGACCTCCACATCGGCCACCTGCGCACCTACGTCGGCGGCGACGTGTACAGCCGCGCGCTCGAACGACTCGGGCAGGAGACCGCGTTCGTCTCCGGCTCGGACATGCACGGGACGCCCGTCGCGGTCAACGCCGAGCAGGAGGGCGTCTCTCCCGAGGCGTTCGCGCTCGACTGGCACGAGCGGTACGCCGAGACGTTCCCGAAGTTCAACGTCGAGTTCGACAACTACGGCCACACGCACGACGAGACGAACACCGCGATCACCCAACAGCTGGTCAGCGACCTGGAGGACGCCGGCCACGTCTACGAGAAGGAGATCATGGTCGCGTACGACCCGGTCGACGACCAGTACCTCCCCGACCGCTACGTCGAGGGGACCTGCCCGTACTGCGGCGCGCACGCCCGCGGCGACGAGTGCGACGAGGGGTGCCAGCGCCACCTCGAACCCGGCGAAGTCGAGGACCCCGAGTCGACGATCACCGGCAACCCCGCCGAGTACCGCGAGCGCACCCACAAGTTCTTCGCCGTCTCCGAGTTCTCCGAGTACCTCTCCGGCTTCCTCGACCGGCTGGAGGGCACCTCGAACGCTCGGAACCAGCCCCGCGAGTGGATCGAGCAGGGGCTCCAGGACTGGTGTATCACCCGCGACATGGACTGGGGGATCGACTACCCCGGCGAGAACCCGCAGGACCTCGTCTTATACGTCTGGGTCGACGCCCCGATCGAGTACATCTCCTCGACGAAGCAGTACTCCGAGCGCGTCGGCACCGACGCCTTCGACTGGGAGGCCGCGTGGAAGGAGGGTGCGAGCGACGACCATCCCGACGGCGGCGAGATCGTCCACGTGATCGGCCGCGACATCATCCAGCACCACACGATCTTCTGGCCCGCGATGCTGGAGGCGACCGACCACGCCGAGCCGCGCGCGGTGATGGCGAGCGGCTTCGTCACCCTCGGCGGGAAGGGGTTCTCGACGAGCCGCGACCGCGCCGTCTGGGCCGACGAGTACCTCGACGAGGGGTTCCACCCCGACCCGCTGCGCTACTACCTCGCGACCAACGGCGGCTTCCAGCAGGACGTCGACTTCTCGTGGGAGAAGTTCCGCGACCGCGTCAACACCGAGCTGGTGGGGACCGTCGGCAACTTCCTCTACCGCTCGCTCCTCTTCGCCCACCGCAACTACGAGGACGCGCCCATCGCGGACGCGACGAGCGAGGAGGTGCAGGAGCGCATCGAGGAGGCGATCGCCGACGTCGAGGCCGCGGTCAACGACTACTCCGTGCGCGCGCTCGGCGACGCCGTGACCGGGCTCGCGCGGTTCGGCAACGAGTACATCCAGCGCAGCGAGCCGTGGAACCTCGTCGACGAGGACCCGGACGAGGCCGCGCAGGTGATCCACGACTGCGTCGCGATCGCGAAGGCGATCGCGGTCCTCTTCGAGCCCATCGCCCCCGAGAAGTGCGAGCGCCTGTGGGACCAGCTCGGCGAGGACGGCTCGGTCCACGAGGTCACCGTTGACGCGGCCCGCGAGGGGCCCGCCGGCGACCTCGCGGAGCCGACCGAGCTGTTCGAGCAGATCGAAGACGAGCGCGTCGAGGCGCTCAACGAGAAGCTGGAGTCGCGGGTCGCCGAGGCGGAGGCGGCCGACGGCGACGAGGGAGGGGACGCGGACGAAGACACCACTGGCGGAGACGCGACGGACGAGACCACCGACATGACCGACATCGAACCCATCAGCGACGACCGCATCAGCTTCGACGACTTCCAGGAACTCGACATCCGGGTCGGCCGGATCGAGGACGCGGAGGGGATAGAGGGCGCCGACGACCTCCTGAGGCTCCGCGTCGACCTCGGCGCGGAGACCCGGACGATCGTCGCGGGACTCAAGCAGCTCCACGACGTCGACGACCTGCCCGGGACGAAGGTCGTCGTGCTCGCCAACATGGAGAAGGCGGAGCTGTTCGGCGTCGAGTCGAACGGGATGGTGCTCGCCGCCGGCGACGAGGCCGACCTCCTCACTACCTACGAGGACGCCGGTCCGGGCACGAAGGTGAAGTGAGGATTCGAGCGCGGCGTCGAACCCGCCGCGATCGGGCTCAGGCGTCCAGCACCTCGATCAGATTCCCGTCGGGATCGACGACGAACAGGATCGTGGTGCCGCTCTCGGTCGTGCGCGGCTCGCTGAGCGTTTCCACGTCGTCCTCGAGGGTCCGATAGAATCCTTCCACGTCGTCGACGGAGAGGCCGAGGTGGATCGCGCCCGGTCGATTGAGTTCCGAATCGGGCGTCGGCTCGCCTTCGGGCTCGTACGCGACGAGTTCCACGATCGTCTCGGCGCCTTCCCCGTCGGCGACGAGGTGCGCGAAGTCGGCCGACGCGCCGTCGACGGCGACGGCGTCCGCGAACGCCTCGCCGCCCACGGCGAACTCGGCGGCGACGGTCAGGCCGAACGTTTTGGTATAAAAATCGACGGCGCGGTCGAGGTCTGAGACGGTGACGCCGACGTGATGCGGAGTCGGATCGGACATGACTCGACCGACGGCGACCGATTTCAAAACCGTGTCGACCGGCGGTCGCGGCGACCCTCGTCTGTGGGCGTCTAGAGGAACGCCGCGAGTCCCATCGCGTCCGCGAGCGGGACGCCGGCGGCGACGGAGCCGATCAGGTAGCCGCCGATGGCGCCGCCGTTCAACAGCGGGAGCCCGGCGTGAGGGCGGCCCTTGATCACCCAGCTCATCAGCACGAGGAGCCCGGCGAGGCTCCCGACCATCGCGAGCAGCGCGGGGAGGTTGATGCCGATCAGCGGCACCGCGATTCCGGCCGCGGGAGAGAACGTCGCCGCGCTCGCGACCAACACGGCCGGGATCACGGCGTCGCCGAGCCCGATGAAGAACGCGTCGCGCTCCTCGATCGGCGTGGGGTCCGAGACGTCGGCGCCCTCGCTCTCCTTGGCGCCCTCGCTCTCTTCGACGTCGGTGTCGTCCTCGTCGTCACCGCGCACCTCCTCTGGCTCGTCGTCGTCGCTCCCCCCCTCTTCGTCGTCGCTCTCCCCTTCCTCGTCGCCCAGAAGCGAGAACGACAGCGACAGCGGGATCACGAGGACGACGGGGATGTTCAGGTCCATCACGCCCTCCGCGAGCGACAGCATGTGTTCGGTGCCGTACACCGAGACGGCGTCGTAGACGGCGAGGACGGCGAGCAGGATCAGCGCCGGGAGCAGTCCGAACGAGATGCCGAACAGCCCGGCCGCGCCGGCACCCATCAGCACCCCGGCCGTGTCGATCACGTACCACTCGGGGTGGACGAGCAGGCCGACGCCGACCGCCGCCGCCGGCACGGCCGCCGCCAGCGGCGACACCAGCGCGGAGAAGACGTACCAGGAGAGCCACGCGGAGACGCCGACGATGAGGAGCCGGATCGCGCCGTCGAAGTTGTATTTAAATGCGGCGAGCATCAGGGTCGTCATGACGAGGATCGCGAGGACGTACACGACGCTGTTCGTGGGGTCGTTCGGGTTCTCGACCGCCTGATAGCCGCTCTCGGCGAACTCGGGGACGAGCGCGAGCGCGCCGAGCTGGACGGCGAGGAACAGACCGACGACGAAGGCGACGCCGCGGTACTCGCGGGGGAACATTCGACCGCCAGTTCGGGATCGGGGGGTTTCGTCCTTGCGCTTCGGACCGGCCGCCCGGATTGTTGGTGCGTGCCGCAGAAGGGTTCGGGTACGGTGTGGGAGCTGATCGGACCCGAACCCGAGAGCCGACGGACGGTGGAAGCGAGCGCCCGGTCGACCCGATCGAAACTGACGGGCCGGCCGGTCTCGTCCGCGGCGTGTACGGCCAGTCCGATCCGAGACAAGAAGCTACCGCTCGAATTATCGCGTTCGATACCGGTGCGAGCGGCGCATCTGGCGGGCGCGGTCGACGGAAAGGGGAGCGGCGAAAGGCGAAGGTGGACGGGAGGCGGGCGGCGGCGACCGAACAGCGGACCCCCGGGCTGTCGACGTCGCCGCCCGAGTGGTCGGGACGGGCGCGTGGTGTTGTCGCCGAACTCCAACGAGAAAAGCGTCGGACTTCGGCAATCAAGCCTTGTCGCTTCTCCGGTATAAACCAGACGGTCCGTGGTAGGTGTGCGCGGCCGCAGTCCCGAGGTCACTCGACCGCCGCGCGGGGGAGCCGATCAGCGCCGGTCTCGCAGCGCCGGGAACTCGTCGCGCACCGCCGCGACCCGCTCCGGGTCGACCTCGGCGGTCACCGTGGTCGGCCCCTCGCCGGCGGACGCGAGCGTGGTGCCCCACGGGTCGTAGACGGTCGTCCGACCGCACAGCGCGTCGCCGTCGAACGCCCCGCTCCCGTTGACGGTCGCGACGTACGCGAGGTTCTCGATCGCCCGCGCCCGGCCGAGCGTCCGCCAGTGCTCCACGCGCGGGTACGGCCACGCGCTCGGCACCAGCACGCACTCGACGCCGGCTTCGACCATCTCGCGGAACTGCTCCGGGAACCGGAGGTCGTAACACGTCGTGACGCCGACCCGCACGCCCCCCAGATCGACGACCGGGACCCGTTCGCCGGGGACCATCCGGTCGGTCTCCTCGGAGCCGTAGCCGAACAGGTGGTGCTTGCGATAGACGAGCCGGCGCTCCCCGTCGCGGTCGAAGAGGACCGCCGCGTTCGCGAGCCCCTCAGCCGCCGGGACGTCGATCCCGTCCGCGGCGGAGGCGGCGAGGTCCTCGACGACGGTCCCCGCGAGGAGGTTGACGTCGACCTCGGCCGCGACCGCCGCCAGCCGCGACAGCCGGTCACCGGCGAGGCTCTCCGCCGCGCGGGCGTAGGCGTCGAACGCGAAGTAGCCGACGTCGAACAGCTCAGGGAGGACCACGAGGTCCGCACCGTCGGCCGCGGCCGCCCGGACTCGCTCGACCGCACCGTCGACGTTGGCCGCGACGGCGCCGCCCTCTACCCCGAGCTGGACGCAGGCGACTCTCATGCCGTGGGGCCGAGCGAGGCGCGGAGCGCGTCCTCGAGGTTGTCCAGCTCAGCGTCGAAGTTACGCTCGAAGAACGACTCGACGCCCGGCAGGCGGCCGTCCACGACGAACTCGTTGGCCAGCCGACACCCGCTCTCGGTCTCGGTGATCGTGTGCTCGCCCGTCACGCGGAACGCCTTCGACTTCCCGACGAACTTCACCCGGTTCGGCGGGTCGCTCACGACCTCCTCCGTCTCGACGGAAATCGTCGAGCGGATCATCGGGATCGGGAGCGCGACGTGCCACGTCGCGCGCCCGTCCCCGTGGACCTCGAAGGTGTCGACCACGCTGATAGCTCCGGCGCGCTTCTCGGCGTCCGAGATGAACGCCCACACGTCCGCCGGGGGCGCGTCGAACTCGAACGTCCGGGAGACTCGGACAGTCATACACCCCTGTAGGTGCCACGGGGGTTAAAAACACGCGAGTCGGCAGCAGCGATCCCGGGGGTCCGAAGGGCGGTTCGGACCGGAGGGAGTCTCCGGTTCGACGCCTGACTCAGCCTTGCGGGGTCACCCGCCACGTCGTCGACCGGGCTCGACCCCACTTCTCGATGTCGACGTCGTCGGACTTCTCGGCGAGCCTGGGGAGACGCGAGCCGACCTGTTTGGCCGTGAGGCCGATGGCGTCGGCGATCGTCTTCGAGCGGACGTACCGCTCGCCACGGGTAACGCTGTCCGTGAGGTACGCGAGGATTCGCTGCTCCTCCTCGGTGTACTCGCTCATACCGCTAACGTAGGCGTCTGACGTTCTTAACGGTTTCTCGTTTCCGCCCGCTCAGTCGAACACTTGCACGGCGACGACCGCACAAGTGGCGAAGACGAACGCCGCCGCGAACCCCCACGCGCGGCCGAGCTGCGACGGGTACCCGAACATCAGCGCCGTCCCGACGAGCGCGACGGCCCCCAACGCGAGCGCCACGCCGATCTCCATGTCCGACTCGATGGATGCCTCGCTCATACCCGACGCTTCGCGGGCCACTACTTAGTTCATGCGAAGGAGGTGACCCTCACACGAGCGACGGACGCGAGAACGGTGAGACGGTCTCTCAGATGATCTCGACGTGTTCGGACTCCTCGTTGAGCGCGAGGTTGGCTGCGATCTCGGCATTCCGCATCGCGTATTCCGCGGTGTGCTGGAGGCTGACGAGCACTTCGCGGGTCATCAGCAGGGTCTCGTTGTCGAGGTCGTCCGGGAGCTCGCCGAGGATCTCCTGCTCGCGGTCCTCCAGCCGGGCGAAGAGGTCGCGGCACTCGACGGTGAGGTCGTAGTCGCGCTCGACGACCGCCCTGACGGCGAGCGCCGTCAGGTCGTCCACCTGATCGGTGAACTCGCGGATCTGGCGCATCGTCGCGCTGTCGACGTCGAGCGTGTGTCCCTCGGCCTCCATCACGATGTCGGCGATGTCTTCCGCGTTGTCGGCGGTGAGCTCCAGGTTCTTCGCCACGGACCGGTAGCCGATGAGGGGGAATCCCTCTTCGAGACCCACCGCGCGAGCGAGGTTCGGGTTCTGGTACGCCGTGAAGATGAGCCGGAGCAGGAGGACGAAGATCTTGTTCGCCTGCCGCTCGCGGTTGAGCGCCCGCTGCGCGAGGTCGGGGTTCCCGTGAGCCAGCGCCTTCACCGCCTCGCCCCGCATCGTCGATCCCGTGTTCTCCAGCCGCTCGAGCAGGTTGTCGAGGGTGAAGTCCTCGGGGTCGACCGAACAGCGGATGGAGATGTCCTCCGGCGTCTCCTCGATGACGCCGAGCCCCATCAGCTGCGTCTCGGCCTTATAAACCGCGTTGATGTGCTCGCTGTCGAGCGTCCCTTCGCTCCGGACGTGGATCACGCGCCGCCCGAGCACGTACTGCGCGACGATGGCTCGCTCTAACGACCTGGCGTCGAGCCCGTCGGCGTTGATGACGGCCTCCGACTCCTCCGTGCTCACCGACTCGGGGAGGACCGTGAGCGTTCCCTTTCCGCCCATCCGCAACGAGACCTCGTCGCCCTTGTTGACGCCGTGTTCCTGTGCCCACTCGGCAGGGAGGGTCATCGCCAGCGTCGACGGACCCAGCCGCTGGACCTTCCGCGTTTCCATGCGCAAGAGTATCGCGGGATCCACCTTAACCTTGTTCCTATGTTCATTATACGCTTCGTCGAATATGTAAGGGATTGTAGCGCGAGGTGGGAGGCGGCTTTCGGGGGTCGTTCGACGTCGTCGGCGAGGCGGAGAACCGAGCAGATGTCGTGGAGCCGTTCGAGGCGCGGCGCGTGACCGGGGGCCGCGTTCCGGACGCCGTGGTCGCGGCGCGTACGGGCGTCGATCACACGAGAGGGGGATAGCGGCGGTGGAGGCCGGCCTCGACGGGTACGCCACGAAGCCGCCCGACTCCGACGAGCTCGTGTCGGAACCGAAGTCGTGTCGGAGCCGAAGTCGTGTCGGAGCCGAAGTCGTGTCGGAGCCGGAAGAGTCGACCCGCCCGATCGCTGCCGCGGCCGAGTGTGGACGGGGACCGGCGTCGCGCCCGACCTCTCGGCGCGAAGGTGCGGCTTCAGACCGGATCGAACGACCGCAGGATCGACGAGAGGGCGCTGGCGAGCTCCTCGAACCGATCGATCTCCATCGAGTCGGTCGTTACCCAGACGCCGTGTTCCCCGGCGATCACGCGCGTGAGGTACCCGTTCTCGAACACGCGAACGGTGAACTGGTAGTCCCCCAGCTGCGTGTCGGCGTACAGCGACTGCGAGTGGAACCCCTGCCGTTCGTTCTCCGCGAACCCGACGAGGTCGGCGGTCCGGCTCAGGTCGCTGCGGAGGTACAGCTGCGTGACCTCGTCTTGGGTAAAGTACGCGAGGCTCCGGAGTTCGTCGCCGGTCGCCGTCCGCGCCGCGCTGAGCAGTTCTTCGACGTGAGGGTCGGGTGGGTGCGACATAGTACCACGATCAGTCGTCGGATACATGAGCGTATGGGTGGCCGCAGATGCGACGGCGTGTCGACGGCTCGGATTGGCCGCTGTGTCGTCTTCGGTCCGTCCGACGCTCACCTCCTGCGCCGGAAGGGCAGAGTTTAGGGACTCGCCCGCCGTCGACCCGCCATGAGCGACTACGACGACGTCTGCGTCCTGCTGCCCACGATGGACGAGGTCGAGACGGTCGCGCGCGTCGTCGAGGCCTTCCGCGACGCCGGGATCGGAAACGTCCTCGTGATCGACGGCGGGTCCGCCGACGGGACGCGGACGACCGCCCGCGAGGCCGGTGCCCGCGTCGTCGTGCAGTCCGGGCACGGGAAGGGGCAGGCCGTCCGCGAGGCGGTGCGCGACCACGTCGACGCCCCGTACGTCGTGATGGCCGACGCCGACGCGACGTACGACGCGGCGGACGTCGACGCGATGCTCGAACCCCTGCTGGACGGCGAGGTCGACCACGTCATCGGGAACCGGTTCGCCGACATGCGTCCGGGAGCGATGACCCGGCTGAACCGAATCGGAAACCGCGTAATCAACCTCGCGTTCCGCGCGATTCACGGAGAGGGGTACCGCGACATCCTCTCCGGGTACAGGGCGTTCACCCGAGAGTCGTTCCTCCGGCTCCACCTCACCGCCGACGGGTTCGGGATCGAGACGGAGATGGCGGTCGAGTGCGTGAAACATCAGATCCCGGTCGCGGTCGTCCCGATCACCTACCGCGAGCGCCCCGGCGGCTCCGCGACGAACCTCCACCCGATCCGCGACGGCGGCGTGATATTCCTCGAACTGTACCGCAAGGCGAAGACAAACAACCCCCTGTTCTACTTCGGGAGCATCGGCGCGGTGTCGACGGCGGCGGGCGCGGTCATGACCGCGTACGTCCTCTACGAGTGGTTCGTGTTCCGCGTGTCACACGAGGTGATCACCGTCGGCGCCGTCGGCGCGGCGATCCTCGGTATCCAACTGCTGATATTCGGCGTGCTGGCGGACATGATCCTCTCGCTCCACCGCGAGCAGGTGGCGCGACTCGAGCAGGCGTTCGAAGACCGCGACGCGGAGGACCCGAAAGACGTGGGCGACATCGAGCGGACGACCGACGGCGACGCCGACTGAGAGCCAGCGACGGCGAACGCGGCGATAGACGGTCTCTCCCGCGCTGATCGGGGCACACCCTTTATGTCGGTACGTGGAAACAAGCCGTCATGGACGAGAAGCGGTTGCTCATCGCCCTCTTCGGCCTCGCGGTCGCGCTCGTCGTCGCGTTCATCGGCTATCAGTTCATCGCCCCGCTCACGGTCGCCGTGTTCCTCTACTACTCGACGCGACGGCTCTTCCACCGGCTCGACCGGTTCCGGCTCCCCGCCCGCGTCCGAGCCGTCCTCTCCCTGTCGCTCATCGGGATCCCGCTGATCGGCCTCTTGGGGTACACGGTGCTGCTGGTGCTGATCGAGGCGCGCCGGTTCATCGACCGGTATCCGGTCGCCGAGACGATCGGCGCCGACACCGCGTGGGTCGGCGACCTGGCCGAGCTCTCGAACCCCTCCCTCGACGAGTTCGTCGCCGCGTACCGCTCCGGGCAGCTCGACCCGTTCATCGAGTTCGTCTCCGACCAGGCGGGACTGTTGGCGAGCACGCTCTCGGGACTGGTTCTCAACCTTCTGATCGTCGTCGTCGTCGCGTACTACCTGCTGCTCGACGGGTCGAAACTCCACGAGTGGCTGCTCACGCTCGACGACGACGCGGTGATTCGGGAGTACCTCGAAACCGCCGACGCCGAGCTGGAGGCGGTGCTGTACGGGAACCTGCTCAACGTCATCGCCATCTCCATCATCGCGGTCATCACGTACACCGCATACAACGTGGTCGCGCCGCCGACCGTCGAGATCCCGTACCCGGCGCTCGCGGGCGCGCTTACCGGGATCGCGAGCCTGATCCCGGTGATCGGGATGAAGATCGTGTACGTCCCGTTGGCGGTGGTTACCTCGGTCCCGACGGTCCTCGGCGACGACCTCGCCCTGCTCGCCTACGTCGCCGGGTTCCTCGTCGTCGTGGCCGTCGTCGTGGACACGATCCCCGACATCCTGCTCCGGCCGTACTTCAGCGGGAAGACGACCCACGTCGGGCTGCTCATGCTCGCGTACATCTTCGGACCCGTCGTCTTCGGCTTCCACGGGCTGTTCCTCGCGCCGATCGTGTTGGTGCTGGCGCTCACGTTCGCCGACACGGCGCTGCTCCGACTGCTCGGCCGCGACCCGGACGAGACCGGCGCCGAGGGGGAGTCCGCGGCGGTCCCCAGCGGACAGCGGCGGCTCGACGAGTTCTGACCGGCGGCGCCGCGGGCACGCGGGTTCATCCGCGCCGCCGAGCCGAAGGGATCTCGGCGCCGCCGAGCCGAAGAGATAAGCCCCCGCTCGCCGACCGGGGTGACGTATGCGTGTGCACGTCATCGGTCTCGGCGGCGCCGGTGGCCGGATCGCCGACCGGCTCGCGAGCGATCACGGCGACGAGCGCTTCCTGCAGGGGATCAACGCGTTCGACACGGACGCGGCGGCGATCGACGCCCTCCGGTCGATCGACGAGTCGCGTCGGTACCGCTTCGGCGACGCGGCCGACGGGAGCGGTCTCGACGGCGACCTCCACGCCGCCCGGCGGCTCGGCGACGCCCACGCGAGCGAGCTCGGGCGCGTCATGGACGACGAGAAGCCGTCGACCGCGGAGGCGTTCGTGCTCGTCGTCGGTCTCGGCGGCGGCGCCGGAGCGGGCGCCGCGCCGGCGCTCGCCGAGGAGCTGTCGCGGCTGTACGACGCCCCGGTGTACGCCGTCGGCCTGCTCCCGACGCCGGCGGAGTCGTCCGCCAGCGAGGTCGACCCCGTCCGCGGGAGCGCGACCGACCCCGCCGAGCGCGAGCCCGAGCGCCCGCTCGCGGAGAAGAACGCGGCCCGGACGCTCGACGCCCTCTCCGACCACTGCGCGGCGCTGTTCCCGTTCGACAACGCCGACTGGCTCCGTCCCGGCGAGACGCTCGACGACGCCCGGGACCGGCTGAACGGCGTGGTGGCGGAGCGGATCGCGGCGCTGTTCGGGGCCGGCGAGGCGGACGGCGGGGCGTCGACCCCCCAGCAGGTGCTGGACGCGAGCGACGTCGCTCGCGCGGCGGGCGACGACGGGGAGATCGCGGCGATCGGCCTCGCGACGCAGGCGGTCGAGGCGCCGGCGTCGGGGTCGCGGTTCGGGCTCGGGCTGTTCGGCTCGGGCGAGCCCGCCGAGGTCGACACCGGCGCCGCGGTGTCGGCGGTCGAGACGACGATCCGGAAGGCGACCCGCGGGAAGTCGACCGTCGAGGTCCCCGAGGGCCGCGCGGACCGGACGCTGCTCGTGGTCGGGGGACCGCCGCCGTGGCTCAACCGGCAGGCGATCGCCGACGGTCGGCGGTGGCTCGCCGAGGAGACGGGATCGGACGCGATCCTGAGCGGCGACGCGCCGGACCCGGACGCCGAGGCGGTGTTCGCCGTGGTGCTGCGGTCGGGGATCGACGAGCCGGCGCGGATCCGGGAGATCCGGGAGTCGATCGCGTGACCGCCGGGCGCGGGTCGGACGCCCTCCCCCGACCCGAACCGATTAACCGCTTGTGGCGCCCAGTTCGGCCGTGACCACCCACGCCGACCTCGGACTCGACCTCGACGTGCGCGACACGGACGCGGTCGCCGACCGGCGCGACGAGCTCGTCGCCGCGGTCCGCGACCACGCCGGAACGATCGCCTACCAGCTCGCCAAGCTCCAGGGCGGCGACTACGGCCGGCGGGAGCTGTCGACGCCGAGCGGGACGTGGACCGTCAAACACGAGGCCGGGGAGCTGGAGTTCCTGTTGTTCTCGCCGAAGTCGGGCTCGGACGTGTACGTCGTCTCGACGAAACAGCCGCCGGATCCGGAGGACCTCGCGGCCGCGCTCGGCGACTACGCGAACTTCGTCGCCGCCTGGAACGAGTACGTCGCGTCGCTGTCGGGCGTCCTCGACGGCGTGAGCGCCGAATTTCCGGAAGCCGCGTCGACCGACGGGGTCGTCGCCGAGCGCGACCGCGTGCTGGACGCGATCCGCGAGGCCTGCACCGTCATGGCCGGCGAGATCCACCGCTACGAGGGCGACGACTACGGGACCTACACCGCCCGCGTCGACGGCGACCGCTGGGAGCTGAAGTGGGACGAGGGGACCGTCTCGTACCTGCGGGTCGGCGGCTCAGGCGGGCTCTACCTCCTCTCGCAGTACGAGGCGCCCTCAGCGGCCGACGTGCGCGAGTACGCGGAGCCGTTCCGCGGGTTCGTCGAGGCGTACAACGAGTTCGTCGCCGAGCTGGAGAGCGACCTCGCGACGGTCGAGCTGTAGGCGCGTCGCTCGTTCGTACTCACGAAATAGCCACGATCGTGCGTATTGTCCCGCCCGATGTGGGAATATTTATGCAGCAACGTCGGGTACGAGCCGCGTATGTCGATTACTCTGCCGGGACCGACGCTCGGCGTCGTCGGCGGCGGACAGCTGGGTCGGATGATTGGCGAGGCGGTCGCGCGGCTCGGCGTCGAGGTCGTCGTGTTGGACCCGACGCCGGACTGCCCGGCGACCCCCGTGGTGAGCGACCAGATCGTGGGCGACTTCGACGACCCCGATGCGGTCCACGAGCTGGCGAGCCGCGTCGACGCGCTGACCTTCGAAATCGAGCTGGCCGACCCGGACCTGCTGGCCGAGGCGAGCGCGGAGCACGACGTGCCGGTCCAGCCGGACCCCGCCACCCTAGAGACGATCCAGGACAAGCTGGTTCAGAAGGAGGCGCTCGCCGACGCCGGGATCCCCGTCCCGGAGTTCGTCGCGGTCGCGACCGCGGAGGGGCTCGAACGCGTCGTCGAGGAGTTCGGCGGCGTCATGCTGAAGGCCCGCGAGGGGGGCTACGACGGCCGCGGGAACGTCCCCGTCACGGACCCCGCGGACGCGGCCGACGCGCTCGACGAAGTCGGCGGGAACGCGATGGCGGAGGAGCTCCTCGACTTCGAGCGCGAGATCGCCGTGATGGGCCTAAAGGGCGCCGACGACGAGACGCGGACGTACCCCGTCACGGAGACGATCCACCGCGAGGAGATCCTCCGAGAGAGCGTCGCGCCCGCCCGCGCCGACGACGCGGTCGTCGCGGAGGCGGAGTCGGTCGCTCGCGACGTGCTGGCGTTTCTCGACGGCCGCGGCGTCTACGGGATCGAGCTGTTCGAGACCCGCGACGGCGAGGTGCTGGTCAACGAGATCGCGCCGCGCCCCCACAACTCCGGGCACTGGACGATCGAGGGCGCGCGGACCTCGCAGTTCGAGAACCACGTCCGGGCCGTGCTCGGGTGGCCGCTCGGTCCGACCGACCTCGTCGCCCCGTCGGTCACGGCGAACGTCCTCGGCGACGTTCACGAGACGCGACCGGCGACCCTCCGCGGCGTCGAGGACGTGCTCGCCGCGCCCGACGCCGCCCTCCACTGGTACGGGAAAGAGGACGCGCGCCCGCTCCGGAAGATGGGACACCTGACGGTGACAGATCGGGACGCGGAGTTGCCGGCTGACGCCGACGGCGACCGCGACGCGCTGCTCTCTCGGGCGCGGGAGCTCCGGGACGGGCTGACGTTCCGCGACGCGTAGCCGCCGCACGTGACCTCGTATCAGCGGCCGTTTTAAAACGACGCGAGCAACGGCGACGACTATTTATAAGCGAACGACGTCAACGCTCGGAGAATCCGCTCCCCGACGGCGACTGCGGCCTGATTATCGTCCGTTCGGTCGCCGCATCCGGCACTTCCTTATCGGCCTCCGTCGAACGCACGCCTATGACGACGGTGCAGGACCTCATCGACCGGCTCGAAGCGGAAGCGAACGCCGACGCCGACCCCGAGACCACCCCGGACGTCGGGATCGTCATGGGATCGGACTCGGACCTCCCCGTCATGGAGGGCGCGTACGAGGCGCTCGACGACCTCGGCTTCGCGGAACAGACCGACTTCCACGAGGCGCCGGACGCCCGGTTCACCTACGAGAGCTACGTCGTCTCCGCGCACCGGACCCCGGAGCTGATGTACGCGTACGGCGAGACCGCCGGCGACCGCGGGCTCGACGTGATCATCGCCGGGGCCGGCGGGAAGTCCGCCGACCTCCCGAACATGACCGCGTCGATCGCGTACCCGATCCCCGTCATCGGCGTGCCGGTCCAGGAGAAGTCCGTGAACTCCGTCATCGGGATGCCGACCGGAGCGCCGATCGTCGCGGTCGACGCCGGGAAGTCGTACAACGCCTCCCTCTCGGCCGCGCAGGTGCTCGCGCGCGAGCACGACGCCATCGAAGAACGACTGATCGAGCTCCACGAGGAACAGAAGGCGGGCGTCGCGGACGTCTCGACCGGCCTCCACGACCTCGGGATCGACGGGTTCCGCGCGCGGGACGAGGAGTAAGTCGCCGACCGACCCGCGATACCGGCCGACGGAGAAGGGCGGATCGCCCGTTCGGCCGTCTCGCGGTCGTCTGCGCCCTCCCTGGGGCGGTGTCGTAAAGACTCAACGCTTATGAGGGGCCGGTTCAAACCCCAGCACGTTACGGAGAACTATATGAGCGATTGGATAGCGATTGGCGCCTTGGCGGCCGTCGGCCTGCTCATCCCGATAGGGATGATGACCGTGTCGGCGTTGCTCCGTCCGAGCGTGCCTGAGACCGGTAAAAGCACCACCTATGAGTCCGGTGAGACCCCGACCGGCGGGACGAAGATCCGGTTCAACATCCAGTACTACATGGTCGCGCTGTTGTTCGTCGTGTTCGACATCGAGACCGTGTTGCTGTTCCCGTGGGCCGTCATCTACCGCCCGGCGATCCAGGCGGGCGTCCCGATGACCGCCCTGCTGTGGCCGATGTTGGCCTTCGTCGGGATCCTCGCGATCGGGCTCGTCTGGGCGTGGCGGTCGGGGGCGATCAGCTGGGCCCGCAGTCCCCGCGCGACCAGGAGAAAAACGGAGCGTGACCTCAACTAATGAGCAGCGATCAACCATTCATCACCGACGAATCGCAAGTCGTAACCGAGACCCGAGACGCCCGGATGACCGGGCAAGGGGACCGGTTCAACTCGCGGCTTCGTGAGGCGTTCGGCTCCTCACCGTTCATCCTCACCAAGTTCGACAAGTTCCTGAACTGGTGCCGCGGCTCCTCGATGTTCATGCTGCAGTTCGGTATCGCCTGTTGCAGCATCGAGATGATGCACACCTACGCGGTGAAACACGACCTCGACCGGTTCGGGAGCGGGGTCCCCCGCGCGTCGCCGCGCCAGGCCGACGTGATGATCGTCCCCGGGACGATCGTGTCGAAGTTCGCGCCGCGGATGAAGCGCGTGTACGACCAGATGCCCGAGCCGAAGTTCGTCGTCGGCATGGGCTCGTGTACCATCTCCGGCGGTCCGTTCCAAGAGGGGTACAACGTGATCAAGGGCGCCGAGGAGGTCATCCCGATCGACATCCACGTCCCCGGCTGCCCGCCCCGTCCCGAGGCTCTCGTCTACGGCGTCGTGAAGCTCCAAGAGCGCGTCGCCAACGGCGAGGCCTCGCCCGTGACGGTCAAGCCGTACGAGCTGGAGCAGTTCTCCGACCTCGAACGCGACGAACTCGTCGACAAGCTGGTCGACCAGATCGACGACGACGAACTCGTCATGCGGTACAATTTCGCTGATTCACCATGAGCCTCGAACGACCGGACACCACCGACGACGCGGCGATCGAGCGGTCCCCCGACGAGCTGGAGGCCCTGTTGGGCAATCTCGTCGTCAAACGCGACGACCATCTGAACGCCCCCGGCTTCGTCATCCGCCCGGACACCGTCCAAGAGACGCTCTCGATCCTGAAAGAGCAGGCGGGGTACGACCACCTCTCGCTGGTCTCCGCACAGGAGTACGAGAGCCGCTACGAGTCGATATATCACCTGAAGAAGTTCGACGACCCGACCCAGGAGGTCAGCGTCGTCGTCCCCGCCGACAAGGACGACCCCGTCTCGGAATCGGCCGAGCCCGTCTTCCGCACCGCCGACTGGCACGAGCGGGAGGCGTACGACCTGATCGGCATCGAGTACGACGACCACCCCGACCTGCGCCGGATCCTCCTGCCGGAGACGTGGCAGGGCCACCCCATGTCGATGGACTACGACAGGGATCGGCCGCAGATCGCCACGCTGCCGAAGCACGCGAACCCCCTGCAGGAACACTACAAGGACTCCGAGTCCGACACGATGTTCCTCAACATCGGTCCTCACCACCCGGCGACCCACGGGGTGCTCCACCTGAAGACGGTCCTCGACGGCGAGCAGGTCGTCGACGTCGAGCCCGACATCGGCTACCTCCACCGCTGTGAAGAGCAGATGGCGCAGTCCGGGACGTACCGCCACCAGATCATGCCGTATCCGGACCGCTGGGACTACATCTCGGCGGGACTGCTCAACGAGTGGGCGTACGCTCGCGCGGCCGAGGACCTCGCCGACATCGAGGTGCCGGAGTACGCGCAGGTCATCCGGACGATGGGCGCCGAGATGTGCCGGATCGCCGCGCACATGCTCGCGCTCGCCACGTTCGCGCTCGACGTGAACGGCGACTTCACGGCGACGTTCATGTACGCGATCAACGACCGTGAGCGCGTGCAGGACCTGCTGGAGGACCTGACGGGCCAGCGGCTGATGTTCAACTACTTCCGGCTCGGCGGCGTCGTCTGGGACCTGCCGGAGCCGCGCGAGGAGTTCTTCTCGAAGACCCGTGACTTCCTCGACCAGCTGCCGGGGTCCGTCGAGGAGTACCACGACCTCGTCACCTCCAACGAGATCTTCCAGATGCGGACGATCGACACGGGGATCCTCCCGCCGGAGGTCGCCAAGAACTACGGCGCCACCGGCCCGGTCGCCCGCGGCTCGGGGGTCGACTACGACCTCCGCCGCGACGACCCGTACGGCTACTACGACGAACTGGACTGGGACGTCGTCACCGAGGAGGGCTGCGACAACTTCAGCCGCCTGCTCGTGCGGATGCGCGAGGTCGAGGAGTCCGCGAAGATCATCGAGCAGTGCGTCGACCTGCTCGAGGACTGGCCCGAGGACGAGCGTAACATCCAGGCGAACGTGCCGCGTACGCTTCGCCCGGACGACGACGCCGAGATCTACCGGGCCGTCGAGGGCGCGAAGGGCGAACTCGGCATCTACATCCGCTCCGACGGCACCGACAAACCGGCCCGGTTCAAGATCCGGTCGCCGTGCTTCTCGAACCTCCAGACGCTGCCGGAGATGGCCAACGGCGAGTACATCCCCGACGTCATCGCGGCGCTCGGGAGCCTCGACATCGTGCTCGGGGAGGTGGACCGCTGATGGGGACGGCACCCGCACAGCTGTTCCCCGAGTTCCTCGTCGAGACGTTCGGGCTGCCGGGCGTGCTCGGCGAGGTCGTCGCCGCGCTGATCGCGGCGGCCGTCGTCGGGAACATCGTCCTCGCGTTCACCGGGGTCGCCGGCCCGTGGGCCAAGCGGAAGATCACGGCGGCGTTCACCGACCGCATCGCGGTCAACCGCGTCGGCCCGTTCGGGCTCCTGATCATCCCGGCGGCCGCCGTCCAGCTGCTCGCGAAGGAGCTCATCGTCCCCGAGGGCGTCGACCGCCCCACGTGGGACATCGCGCCGGTCATCCTGCCGGCGTCGGCGCTGCTCGGCTTCTCGGTGATCCCGATGGGGCGGCTCGGCCCGATCAACTTCCAGCTCGCCGACCCCGAGGTCGGGTTCGCGCTGGTGTTCGCGTTCGCCTCCATCGCCTCCGTGTCGCTGGTGATGGCCGGCTACGCGTCGAACAACAAGTACTCGCTGCTCGGCGGGCTCCGCGCGGTCGCGCAGAACCTCGCGTACGAGATCCCGCTCATCGTCACGGCGATGTCCGTCGTGATCTTCGCGGGCACGCTCCAGATGAGCGGCATCGTCGGGGCACAGACCACGACGCTGGTGACGATCGCCGGGATCGACATCCCGGCGTGGTACGCGTTCGTGAACCCGTTCGCGTTCGTGCTGTTCGTCACCGCGAACATGGCGGAGGTCGGGCGGAACCCGTTCGACATTCCGGAGGCGCCGACGGAGATCGTCGCCGGCTACCAGACCGAGTACTCCTCCGCGTACTTCGTCCTCTTCTACCTCGGCGAGTTCGTCCACATCTTCCTGGGCGGCGCCATCCTCGCCGTGACGTTCCTCGGCGGCGCCTCCGGGCCCGGCCCGGAGAGCATCGGCTTCATCTGGTTCGTGGTGAAGATCTGGGGCTTCTTCCTGTTCACGCAGTGGGCACGCTCCGCGATGCCGCGCGTCCGCATCGACCAGCTGATCGAGATCGGCTGGAAGGGTATGCTGGTGCTGTCGTTCGCGAACCTGGTGCTCACGGCCGTAATCGTGGGGGTGATCGCGTAACATGATCGGACTCATGAAATCCATGGCGACGACGATGAAACACGCACTGGACGGGAAGACGTTCACGGTGGAATACCCGGAGGACGCGCCCGAGGTGAGCCCCCGGTTCCGCGGGGTACACAAGTTCAGCCAGGAGCGGTGTATCTGGTGTCGACAGTGCGAGAACGTCTGTCCGAACGACACGATTCAGATCGTGCAGGACGACCAGCGCAACGGCGAGCAGTACAACCTCCACATCGGGCAGTGCATCTACTGCCGGCTCTGTGAGGAGGTCTGCCCCGTCGACGCCATCCTGCTGACGCAGAACTTCGAGTTCACCGCGGACACGAAGGACGACTTCGTGTTCAACAAAGAACAGCTCAAGAACGTCCCGTGGTACAAGGGAATCGACCCGCTGGAGTCCCGCAACCCCGATCGCAGCGCATGGATCGGGGAGGGCGACGGCGAGATCGACTACCAGTAACGGGCGCGTCTCGAAATCTTCAAAGGGGTTCTCATAGGAGACAAACACAATGGTTTATGCTACAATCGCGTTCGGGCTGTTCGCCGCGGTTACGCTGGCGTTCGGCCTCGGGGTCGTCCTGGCGCGCGACGTGTTCCACGCCGCGCTGCTTCTGGGCGGAGCCCTGACGAGCGTCGCAGTACACTACGTGATGTTACAGGCGGAGTTCATCGCCGCCATGCAGATCCTCGTCTACGTCGGCGGGGTTCTGATCTTAGTCACGTTCGGCGTGATGCTCACGCGATCGGACACGGAAACGGAGGTGAATAGCGCATGAGCGACGGAGACTCGAAGCGTCGCGGACGCATCGTGCCGGCCGTTGCGGTCGGACTTCTCTTCGGAACGATGGCCTTGACGGCGCTGTCCGCGGACTTCGCGGCCGAAGGAGCCGGTTTCCCGGCCGACGCATCTGTCGTTCACAACATCGGGTACGCCCTGTTCAACCTCGGCGCGTACGACATCGCGACGATTCCCTCCGAAGGGTTCCTCGCCGCGTTCCTGATCGCCGCCGTCGCCCTCGACGTCGCCGTCGACGGCGCGGTCTACCTGGCGAAACGCGAGGAGGACGGCACGATCATCGCCGCCGTGGGTCAAGCGTTCACCGACGGGGGTGAGCGGCAGTGACCGCCGTCGCCTCCTCGATCCCGCCGGAGTGGTACCTGCTGCTCGCGGCCGCCGTCTTCTGTATCGGCCTGTTCGGCGTGCTCACGCGGCGTGACGCGCTGTACTTCCTGATGAGCGTCGAGCTCATGATGAACGCGGCGAACATCAACTTCGTCGCGTTCGCGCTGTACTACGGCGACCTCACGGGCCAGGTGTTCGCGCTGTTCGTCATCGCGCTCGCCGCCGCGGAAGTCGCGATCGGCATCGGTATCATCCTGGTCCTGTACCGCAACTTCGGGGTCACCGACGTGACCGTTCCAACGGAGATGAGGTGGTAACATGATAGACGTGTTCTCATACGTTCCGGCGATCGTACTCCTGCCGTTCTTCTCGTTCCTGATCGCGCTCGGCGCCGGCAAGTACCTCCCCAAGGGAGGCGCGTTCGGTGGGATCGCGGCAACCGCCGGCTCGTTCCTGCTCTCCCTCTGGGTGCTCGCGACGGTCGCGGGCGGCGGGGCGGCGAACCGCACCGTCTACACGTGGGCGAGCGCCGGCGGGATCGGTCCGACGGACGTCGAGCTCTCCTTCGGCATCCTCGTCGACCCGCTGTCGGCGCTGATGTTAGTCATCGTGACGCTCGTCGCGCTGCTCGTGCACGTGTTCTCGCTCGGGTACATGAACGACGAGGGCGAGACGGGCCTCCCGCGGTACTACGCCGGGCTCGGCCTGTTCACGGCCTCGATGCTCGGATTCGTCGTCGCCGACAATCTGCTGATGGCGTTCATGTTCTTCGAGCTTGTCGGGCTCTGCTCGTACCTGCTCATCGGGTTCCACTTCCGGGAGCCCGGACCGCCGTCGGCGGCGAAGAAGGCGTTCCTCGTCACCCGCTTCGGTGACTACTTCTTCCTGATCGGCGTCGTCGCCGTGCTCGCGACGTTCGGTACGGCGCAGTTCGGCGGGCCGGAGTCGTTCCCGGCGCTCGCCGAGGCGGCGCTCGCCGGCGAGGGCTCGGTCGCGTGGACGCCCGGCGGACTCGACCTGCAGACGTGGTTCACCGTCGTCGGGCTGCTCGTCTTGGGCGGCGTGGTCGGGAAGTCGGCGCAGTTCCCGCTGCACACGTGGCTCCCCGACGCGATGGAGGGTCCGACGCCCGTCTCCGCGCTGATTCACGCCGCGACGATGGTCGCGGCCGGCGTCTACCTCGTCGCGCGGATGTACGGCTTCTACGCGCTGACGCCGACGACGCTCGCGGTGATCGCCTTCATCGGCGGGTTCACCGCGCTGTTCGCGGCGACGATGGGGCTCGTGAAAGACGAGCTGAAGCAGGTGCTCGCGTACTCCACCATCTCGCAGTACGGCTACATGATGCTCGCGCTCGGCGCGGGCGGGTACGTGGCCGCGGTCTTCCACCTGACGACCCACGCGTTCTTCAAGGCGCTGCTGTTCCTCGGCGCGGGCGCGGTGATCATCGCGATGCACCACAACGAGGACATGTGGGACATGGGCGGGCTGAAATCGAAGATGCCCGTGACGTACTACACCTTCCTCGCCGGATCGCTGGCGCTCGCGGGCATCTTCCCGTTCGCCGGCTTCTGGTCGAAAGACGAGATCCTCTACGAGGCGCTCGTCCACGCGCCCGGCGAACCGCTGCTGTTCGGCGGCTACCTGATGGGGCTGCTCGCGGTCCCCGTCACCGCCTTCTACACGTTCCGGATGGTCTTCCTGACCTTCCACGGCGACCCGCGCAGCGACACCGCACGCGACCCCGAACCCGTTCGCTGGAACGTGAAGGGGCCGCTGACCGTGCTGGGAACGCTCGCAGTCGTCACCGGCCTCATCAACATGGTGCCGGTCCAGAAGGTCCTCGGACTGGAAGGGATCGACGTGCTCCACCGCTGGCTCGACAACGAGTGGGGCGGCATCGAGGGGCTCTCCTCGCACCACTACGGCGACATCGGGCCGTACAGTAGCGAGTACATCGTCGGCGGCGAGGTCGCCACGGTGCTCGTCGGCGCCGCCGTCTCGCTCGGCTTAGCGCTGACCGGACTCCTCGTGGCGTGGCGGCTTTACAACGTTCCGTCGCCGACGGAGCACACGGCGAAGCTCGGCGGAATCAAAGACGTGCTGTACAACAACTACTACCTCGACGAACTGCAGGTATGGCTCGCGTATCGCACCGAGGACGTCGCCGGTGGCGCCGACACCTTCGATCAAGGGATCGTCGACGGCGTCGTCAACGGCGTCTCCTCGGTGAGCCTCATCGGCGGTGACCGGATTCGCCAGGTCCAGAACGGCGTCGTCTCGCAGTACGCCGCGCTGCTCACGCTGGGGCTGGTCGCGCTGATTCTCGTGCTCGGTGTCACCGGGGGGTGGTTCCTGTGATACTCGAAGCGCTCATCGGAGTCACGTTCGTGAGCGCGCTCGTCGTCCTGCTCTCGCCGAACGAGTGGGCTGGACGGCTCGCGTTCGCCCTGAGTCTGATTCCGTTCGTCGGGTCGCTGTACCTCTGGTCCGGCTTCGACGGCTCCGGAAACGCCCTCACGGGCGGTGAAATCGCGTATCAGACCCAGATCGAGTGGCTCGAAGTCGGCGGTCGCGCGGTCTCGTGGTTCGTCGGGCTGGACGGCATCAGTCTCCCGCTCGTGGTGCTGACGACGTTCCTCGTCCCGCTGGCGATCCTCAGCGCGTGGACGCCAATCGACTCGCGCCAGAGCCAGTTCTACGGGCTCATGCTGTTCATGGAGGCGAATCTCCTCGGCGTGTTCACGGCGCTGGACTTCTTCCTCTGGTTCGTCTTCTGGGAGGCCGTCCTCGTCCCGATGTACTTCCTCATCGGCGTCTGGGGCGGTCCCCGTCGGAAATACGCCGCGATCAAGTTCTTCGTCTACACGAACGCGGCGTCGCTGCTGATGTTCATCGGGTTCATGTCGCTGACGTTCGCGCTCGGCGACTCCGTGACCTCGTTCGCGCTCCCGGAGATCACGGGCGCGATAGCGGACGGCGGCCTCGGAACCTGGTTCGGGATCGCGCCCGGGACGATCGCGATGGGCGCGTTCCTCGCGATGTTCCTCGGGTTCGCGGTGAAGGTCCCGATCGTTCCGTTCCACACGTGGCTGCCGGACGCTCACGTCGAGGCACCGACCCCTGTGTCGGTGCTCCTGGCGGGCGTGCTCCTGAAGATGGGGACGTACGCGCTGCTCCGGTTCAACTTCACGATGCTCCCCGAACAGGCGTCCGCGCTCGCGATCCCGATCGCCGCTATCGCCGTGATCAGCGTCATCTACGGCGCGATGCTGGCGCTCGCACAGAAGGACCTCAAGCGCATCGTCGCGTACTCCTCCGTCTCGTCGATGGGGTACGTCATCCTCGGCCTCGTCGTGTTCACCGAGTACGGCGTCGGCGGCGCGACGTTCCAGATGGTCGCACACGGCCTCATCTCGGGGCTGATGTTCATGGCGGTCGGCGTCGTCTACAACGCGACGCACACGCGAATGGTCGGCGACATGGCCGGGATGGCGGACCGGATGCCGATCACGGTCGGCATCCTCGTCGCCGGCGCGTTCGGCTACATGGGACTCCCGCTGATGGCCGGCTTCGCCGGTGAGTTCTTCATCTTCGTGGGATCCTTCTCCGCGCCGGCGCTCCCGTACGCACCGGTGTTCACCGCGCTCGCGATGTTCGGAATCGTCATCGTCGCCGGCTACCTGCTGTCGGCGATGCAGAGTACGCTGTTCGGACCGTTCGAACTCGCGACCGACTACGAAGTGGGTCCCGCGCCGTTCCACGACGTCGCCCCGCTCGCGGTGCTGCTGGTGGCGATCATCGTGCTCGGCGTCGCGCCCGACATCTTCTTCGAGATGATCCGTGACGCTGCTATTCCCGTGGTCGAGGGGGTGACCGTCGATGGTTAACACCCTCCCGCAGGTGGCGGCGCTGCTGCCCGTGCTGCTGCTCGGGTTCACCGGGCTCGCGCTGCTGCTCGTCGACACGATCAGTCCCGACACGCGGTCGAACACCTCGATGGCGGTCGTGAGCGCGCTGGGCGCGCTGGCCTCGCTCGCCGCGACGGTCTGGTTCGTCGCGTCCGGTACCGGCGGCGCCGACACCGGCGGTGCGATCACCCTGCTCGCCGACGCGATCAAGGTGGACACGCTGGGGCTGTTCTTCATCGCCATTTTCGCGTCGGTGACGTCGCTCGTCGTCGTCGCGGCCCACGACTACTTCCACGACCACCCGAACCCGGCGACGTTCTACTCGCTGACGCTGTTCGCGGCGACCGGCATGTCGCTGCTCGCGGTCGCGAACTCGCTCGCGGTCGTGTTCGTCGCGATGGAGATGGTGTCGCTGCCGTCGTACGTGCTCGTGGCGTTCCTCAAAAAGAACCGCGGGAGCGTCGAGGCGGGGATGAAGTACTTCCTCGTCGGGGCGCTCTCCTCGGCGATCTTCCTGTTCGGCATCTCGCTGGTGTACGCGGCGACGGGCTCGCTGATACTGGCCGACGTGGCCGAGGTCCTGGGCGACATCGCCGCTGGCACCGACGGCCTCGACAGCCGCAGCGGGATCGCCGGCCTCGGGATCGTGATGATCCTCGGCGGCGTCGCGTTCAAGACGGCCTCCGTCCCGTTCCACTTCTGGGCGCCGGAGGCATACGAAGGCGCGCCCGCGCCCGTGAGCGCGTTCCTCTCGTCGGCGTCGAAGGCCGCCGGCTTCGTGATCGCGTTCCGCGTGTTCACGGAGGCGTTCCCGGTCGGCGTATCGCTGTCGGCCGACATCAACTGGGTGCTCGCCTTCGGAATCTTAGCGGCCGTGACGATGACGCTGGGCAACTTCGCGGCGGCCGTCCAGGAGGAGGTCAAGCGGATGCTCGCGTACTCCTCGATCGGTCACGCCGGCTACGCGCTCATCGGCGTCGCCGCGCTCTCGGCTGACGGGAGCGGCAACGGCGCGGTGATGGGCGCGGCGATGGCGCACCTGCTCGTCTACGGCTTCATGAACACCGGCGCGTTCCTCTTCGTCGCGATGGCGGAGCGGTGGGGCGTCGGTCGGACCTTCGAGGACTACGCCGGGCTGGCCAAACGCGCGCCCGTCGCCTCGACGGCGATGGCCGTGTTCATGTTCTCGCTGGCCGGGCTCCCGCCGTTCGCGGGCTTCTTCTCGAAGTACTTCCTCTTCATGGGAGCCATCGACAACGGCTTCCTGTGGCTGGCGGCCATCGGCGCGATCAACAGCGTGATCTCGCTGTACTACTACAGCCGGGTCGTGAAGGCGCTGTTCATCGACGACCCCGCCTCGTCGACCGCACTGGACACGATCGACGTGCGGCCGACGGCGCTGTACGCCGCGGTCGTCTTCGCGGCGGTCGCCACGGTGCTGCTCCTACCCGGCTTCGGCCCGGTCATCGAGACCGCTGAAGCGGCCGCGTCGGCGCTGTTCTAGCGCCCTCGCGGCCCGCTGCCGTTTCTCAGTCCGTTCCGTTCGGTTTCTCGGTCCGTCCCGCTTCGATCGCTCGTCCGGTACCCCCAGGTATTCCCGCGTCCGGTCCCTCGATCCGGTATGAGTAGAAATCGAACGTACCGCTGTCTGAACTGTCTGGAACACACCGTGAACCGCGAGTTCGACACGTCGCACCTCTCGGTGACGTGTCCGAACTGCGGCTCGTTCGAGCGGTTCGTCAACGACGCGGTGTTTCAGCAGTTCCGCGCGTTCGAGGAGTCCCCACCCGCGGAGATCGACTGGGAACGGCTGGACCGGCCGGAGAAGCTGGTCATCTCGGAGCGGCTCGTCCGCTCGACGAAGACGCTGGCGGACTTCGCCATCGCCGAAGGAAAAGCGTTGGCCCGAAAAGGGGGAGCGTCGGCCGGGGGCTGAGTCAGCGCGCGTACAGTTTCCCGCCGACGAGGGCCGCGAGACCGTCGCCGTCGTTCGGCGTGACGGCCACGTACGGCCGGTCGACGGGACCGAACACGTCGACGACGCGGCCGACCGTCGAGAGCGACTCGTCGACGACGGCCGCGCCGATCCGGGGCGGTTCTTCGCCGCGCTCGCCGCGGGCGATAGCGAGCCCGCCGGCGGTGCGGACGACGGTACCGACGCGCCGCATCGTCACTCTCGCATGATGCCGAGGTAGGCGGCGACCGCCTGCACGAGGTCGTTCTTCGCGGTGTCCTCCGTTCCCTGCACGATCACCGCGCCCCGGGGATCGAACTCGCGGGAGTACGTCTTGTCGCGCTCTATGACCGCGTCGTACCCGACCTGCTGGACCGCCTTCGCGATCTCGTCGACGGTCGGATCGTCGATCGCGAGGTCCATCGGCACGCGACGGCCCTCCGAACGCGACCGCTCGGCGTCGAAGTAGGCGGGATAGACGACGTTCTCGACCATATCGGAGAGCCGAGCGCCCGGCGTAAGGTCGTTTCGGACCGCGGCTGTTGTCCGGCTCGCGTCGCGATCGGTGACCTCGCCGACGGTCTCGACTGCGCTGCCACCGCGTTCGAGCGTCACCGTGTTCGATACCGCTTCGAAACACGTCCGCCAACAGCTCGCGGGTTCGGACGGGGTCCGCGTCCGCGTCCGCGTCTCCGTCGTTCGCGGAGTTCGAGGCCGCCCCACCCCGGAACCCTTTTGCACGAACACGGGTCACATTGCGGTAATGAGCGATCTCGAAGCGGAGTACCGCCTCGATTACTTCGAGGAGGAGGGGTTCGTCCGAAAGGAGTGTACCTCCTGTGGCGCGCACTTCTGGACCCGAGACGTCGACCGCGAACTCTGCGGGGAGCCGCCGTGTGAAGACTACAGCTTCATCGACGATCCCGGCTTTCCGGAGCCGTACTCGCTGTCGGAGATGCGAGAGGCGTTCCTCTCTTTCTTCGAAGAGCACGGCCACGAGCGGATCGACCCGTACCCGGTCGCGGCGAACCGTTGGCGGGACGACGTTCTGCTGACGCAGGCGTCGATCTACGACTTCCAGCCGCTCGTCACGTCGGGGCAGACCCCGCCGCCGGCGAACCCCCTTACCATCTCGCAGCCCTGTATCCGGATGCAGGACATCGATAACGTCGGCAAGACGGGCCGACACACGATGGCGTTCGAGATGATGGCCCACCACGCGTTCAACACGCGCGAGGACGCCGAGGAGGAGTACGCCTACGAGGGCGAGGTGTACTGGAAGGACGAGACGGTTCAGTACTGCGACGAGCTGTTCGAGAGCCTCGGCGCCGACATCGACGAGATCACCTACATCGAGGACCCGTGGGTCGGCGGCGGCAACGCCGGCCCGGCGATCGAGGTCATTTATAAGGGCGCCGAGCTGGCGACGCTCGTCTTCATGTGCATGGAGCAGGACCCCGACGGCGAGTACGAGATGAAGGACGGGAACACGTACTCGTTCATGGACACGTACATCGTCGACACCGGCTACGGGCTCGAACGGTGGACGTGGATGAGCCAGGGGACGGCGACCGTCTACGAGGCGGTCTACCCCGACGCGATCGACTTCCTGAAGGAGAACGCGGGTATCGACCACGACGAGGAGGAACAGGCGCTCGTCCACCGCGCCGCGAAGCTCTCGGGCCGGCTCGACATCGACGACGTCGACGACGTGGAGGACGCGCGCGGCGAGATCGCCGACCGGCTCGACGTCGACGTCGACCGGCTCCGCGAGCTCGTCGAGCCGCTCGAGGCGATCTACGCGATCGCCGACCACTCGCGGACGCTCGCGTACATGTTCGGCGACGGGATCGTCCCCTCGAACGTCGGGACGGGTTACCTCGCCCGGATGGTGCTCCGTCGGACGAAGCGGCTGGTTGACGAGGTCGACGTCGACGCCCCCCTCGACGAGCTCGTCGACATGCAGGCGGAGCGGCTCGGGTACGAGAACCGCGACACCATCCGCGAGATCGTCCGCACCGAGGAGCGAAAGTACCGACAGACCCTCGAACGCGGCTCTCGCAAGGTGGAGTCGATCGCAGACGAGTACGCCGGGACCGACGAGCCCATCCCGACCGAGACGCTCTTAGAGCTGTACGACTCCCACGGGATCCAGCCGGACATGGTCGCCGATATCGCCGCGGAGCGCGGCGCGACCGTCGACGTGCCGGACGACTTCTACGCGCTGGTCGCCGACCGGCACGAGGAGGCCGACGCCGACGAGGGGGCCGACGACGTCGACGAACGGCTCGGCGACCTTCCCGAGACGGAGAAGCTGTACTACAACGACCAGGGCCGAACCGAGTTCGAGGCCGTCGTCCTCGACGTCTTCGAGCGCGAGGAGGGGTACGACGTCGTCTTGGACCAGACGATGTTCTACCCGGAGGGCGGCGGCCAGCCCGCCGACCGCGGCCAGCTCACCGTCGGCGAGACGACGGTCCACGTCGTCGACGTACAGGAGACGGACGACGTCGTGCTCCACCGGACGGACGCCGATCCCGGCAAGGGCGAGTTCGTCACGGGACAGGTCGACGGCGACCGCCGCACCCGGCTCCGCGCGCACCACACGGCGACCCACCTGATCGGGCACGCCGCCCGCGAGGTGCTCGGCGATCACGTCCGACAGGCCGGCGCGCAGAAGGGGATCGACTCCTCGCGGCTCGACGTCCGCCACTACGACCGGATCACCCGCGAGCAGGTCAAGCGCATCGAGCGCGTCGCCAACGAGCTCGTCCGCGACGACGTGCCGGTGCGACAGGAGTGGCCCGACCGCAACGAGGCCGAGGCGAAACACGGCTTCGACCTGTATCAGGGCGGGGTCCCGCCGGGGACCAACGTGCGGCTGATCCACGTCGGCGACGCCGACGTGCAGGCGTGCGCGGGTACTCACGTCGATCGGACCGGTCAGATCGGCGCCGTGAAGGTGCTGAAGACGGAGCCCGTTCAAGACGGCGTCGAGCGCATCGTGTTCGCCGCGGGCGGCGCGGCGATCGAGGCGACACAGCGCACGGAGGACGCGCTGTACGACGCCGCCGACGTGCTCGACGTCGACCCGCTCGACGTCCCCGAGACGGCCGAGCGGTTCTTCGAGGAGTGGAAGGCGCGGGGCAAGGAGATCGAGTCGCTGAAAGAGGAGCTCGCGGCCGCGCGCGCCTCCGGCGGCGCCGACGTCGAGGAGGTCGACCTGGGCGGCACCACGGCGGTGATTCAGCGGCTCGACGGCGACGCCGACGAACTGCGTGCGACCGCGAACGCCCACGTCGACGACGGGAAGGTCGCGGTCGTCGGCAGCGGCGCGGACGGCTCCGCGAGCTTCGTCGTCGGCGTCCCCGACGGCGTCGATGTCAACGCCGGACAGGTCGTCGCCGAGCTCGCCGGTCGCGTGGGCGGCGGCGGCGGCGGTCCGCCGGACTTCGCGCAGGGCGGCGGCCCCGACGTCGACGCCCTCGACGACGCGCTCGCGTCGGCGCCTGACGTGTTGCGCAGCCTCCAGGAGGCCTGACCAGCGGGTTCCCCATGCCACACGCGAACAACGGCGGCGTCTCGATACGCTACGAGGTCGACGCACCGGAGGCCGGCGACCCGGACGAGGCGGTCGTGTTCTGCGGCGACGTCGGGCTCGGCGCGTGGCAGTTCGGGTGGCAGCACGCCGCGCTCGCGGGGCCGCACACGGTGATCACGCCGGAGACGCGAGGCGTCGGCCGGTCCGACGCGCCGCCCGGCCCGTACGCGATCGGGGACCTCGCCGCGGACGTCGACGCGGTGTGCGCCGCGGAGGGGATCCGCAACGCCCACCTCGTCGGCTACGGGCTCGGCGGGATGGTCGCGCTCACGGCCGCCCTCGGCTCGGCGCGCCCGGCGAGCCTGACGGTCGTCGGCACGCCTCCCTCGGGCGACGGCTACAATCCCGACGGCGTGTGGGCCGACCCCACCGATCCCGCGGCGATCAGGGGATCGCTCCACGGGCTGTGCTCCGTCGACTTCCGCGAGGCGCACCCCGACGCGCTTTCCCGGATCGTGGAGTGGCGCCTCGCGGAGGACGCCGGTCGCGAGACGTTCGAAGCGCACCGCGCGGCCGTCGAGTCGTTCGACGTCACCGACAGCCTCTACGAGATCACGACGCCGACGCTCGTCGTTCACGGGACCGACGACACCGTCTGTCCGGCGCCCGCTGCGGAGACGCTCGCGGAGGGACTCCCCCGCGGCGACCTGCACACGGTCGAGGGCGCGCGCCACCTCGTCGGCGTCGAGGCGTCCGCCGCGGTCAACGACGCGCTGGTCGGATGGCTCGCGGAGCACGGCGCCGACCCGCTCTCCGGGTAGTCCGGTTCCACCCGCTGTCCGGGTCGTCGGCTCCGATCCGCCGAATCGACCTCCCGCGCCCTCCGCGAGACCGGCCGCGTTTCCCGCCGCCGTCGCAACCGTTTTGCATCCGTCGCGTCTCAGTGCGATCGATGACACGGCTTCGGTTCGCTCTGCTTAATGCGGCCCACGACGGCGCAAACACCCGGCGAAATTTCCGCCGGGAGCTCGACGCCGACCTCGTCGAATTCGACGCGACCGACGGTCACCTTCCTGAGAACACCGATTTCGACGGGGTCGTGGTCACCGGGTCCCGCTCGTCCGTCTACTGGGACGAGCCGTGGATCCCCCCGCTCGTCGACTACGTCGCTGAAGCGGCCGAGGCCGGCCTGCCGATCCTCGGGGTCTGTTACGGCCACCAGGTGCTCGCGGAGGCGCTCGGCGGGCGCGTGGCGGGCATGGACAGCTTCGAGATCGGGTACAACACCGTGTATCGTCGCGGCGACGACGAGCTGTTCGACGGGATCAGTGAGGAGTTCACGGCGTTCACCACTCACGGCGACACGGTGGTCGAGCTCCCACCGACCGCGACGCTCCTCGCGGAGAACGAGTACGGCGTCCACGCGTTCCGCGACGGCCACTGTTGGGGCGTGCAGTTCCATCCGGAGTACGACGCCGACACCGCCCGGGAGGTCGCCGAGGGAAAGCGCCACCGGATCGGAGACGCGCGGGTGGACGCCATCCTCGAAAAGATCTCCCCCGAAGCACACGCCGCCGCCTGCGAAGTGAAGGGACTGTTCGACAACTTCACCGAGTACGCTCGCCGGCTGCGAGCGGACCGGAAGTCGCCGACGGCCGCCGACAACTGACCGGACGCGGGCCGAGCGTCGTCGCGGCTCCGGTCGCTCGCTCTCCCGACTCTTGCCGACAGCTACTTTTCTCGCCGGTGTCTCCTGTCCCATAATGATCGTTCGGAGGGCGAGCGAACTATTGGACCGGGTCAGGTCTGAGCTCCACCGCTCGTTCACCGACGAGTTCTCCCCTCGGGAGACCGCCGGGAGCTTCTCGCTCGGCGTGTTCATCACGATGCTGCCGACGCTCGGGACGGGGCTGCTCGCGTTCGTCGTGCTCGCGTGGGCGTTCGACCGGATCAACCGGATCGCGATGTTCGCGTCCGTGATCGTGTTCAACCCGGTCGTGAAGTGGGGCGTGTACGGCAGCAGCTTCACGCTCGGGACGATGTTACTCGGTCCCGTTCCCGGCGTGTCTCCCTCGACCGTGTCGTTGTCGGCGGGGCCGGCGATCGTCACGCGGCTCGTCGTCGGAAACCTGATTCTGGCGGTCGTCGCCGCCGCGGGCAGCTACGTCGCGGCCCACCGGGTCGTCGTCGCGTACGAGCGGCGGCAGTTCGGCGTCGTCGACGCCGTCACCGACGTCGTCAAGACGGACGGCGACGGATCGGCTCCGTCCGACGCCGACGAGGGATCGGCACCGTCCGACGCCGACGAGGGTTCCCGTTCGCCCGATGGCGACGGTGATTCCCGCGCCGATGCGAGCGAGGGGAACGACGCGGTCCGCGAGCGGCTCGAGTGACGGTCGCGAGCGGACGCCGCTCCGGTCGAACACGCTTATACAGTTCCCGCCCGGACTCACCGTATGAACGTAGTACCGGACACCAGTGCGGTCATCGACGGTCGCGTGTCCGAACACGTCGCGGACGGGACGTACGAGGGGGCGACCGTGCTCGTCCCCGAGGCCGTCGTCGGCGAACTGGAGTCGCAGGCGAACGACGGGCTGGAGTCGGGATGGGACGGACTGAGCGAGCTCAAGCGCCTCGCCGACCTCGCCGACGACGGGACGATAGAGCTGCGCTACGTCGGCGAGCGGCCCGGCGGTGACGCCCGGTCGCACGCCCACGAGGGCGACATCGACGCGCTGATCCGCGAGATCGCCGCCGACCACGACGCGACGCTCCTCTCTAGCGACATCGTGCAGGCGGAGGTCGCCCGCGCGAAGGGGATCGACGTCGAGTACGTCGAACCCGTCGCTCGCGGCGTCGTCGACGAGCTTCCGATCCAGGACTTCTTCACCGAGGAGACGATGTCGGTCCACCTCAAGACGGGGACGAAACCGAAGGCGAAACGCGGGAGCCTCGGCGAGATGCGGTACGTCGCCATCGACGAGGAGCCGACGAGCGAGGCGCAGATGGACGAGTGGGCGACCGCGATCGTCGATCTGGCGCGCCAGTCCAAGGACGGGTTCATCGAGCTCTCCGACGACGGCATGGACATCGTCCAGTTCCGGAACTACCGGATCGCCGTCGCGCGGCCGCCCTTCGCGGACGGGATCGAGATCACGGCGGTCAGACCGATCGCGAAGACGACGCTCGACGACTACGAGTTCGCCGACGAGCTCCGCGAGCGGTTCAAAGAGCGGAAGCGCGGCGTGCTCATCTCCGGATCCCCCGGCGCCGGGAAGTCGACGTTCGCGCAGGCGGTCGCGGAGTTCCTCAACGACAACGACTACGCCGTGAAGACGATGGAGAAGCCGCGCGACCTCCAGGTCGGGCCGGAGATCACCCAGTACGGCGCGCTCGGCGGCGAGATGGAGAAGACGGCCGACTCCCTCCTCTTGGTCCGACCCGACTACACCATCTACGACGAGGTGCGAAAGACGAACGACTTCGAGGTGTTCTCCGACATGCGGATGGCCGGCGTCGGCATGGTCGGCGTCGTCCACGCCTCCCGCGCCATCGACGCGCTCCAGCGGCTCGTCGGCCGCGTCGAGCTCGGGATGATCCCCCAGATCGTCGACACGGTGGTGTACATCGAGGCCGGCGAGGTCCACACCGTCTACGACGTGACCACGGAGGTGAAGGTGCCCGCCGGACTCACCGCCGAGGACCTCGCGCGCCCGGTTATTCAGGTGTCCAACTTCGAGACCGGTCGCCCGGAGTACGAGATATACACGTTCAACCGGCAGGTCGTCACGGTCCCCCTGAACGACGAGGACGGGGCGGGCGAGAGCGAGACGGGCGTCGGCCGCATCGCCAAACAGGAGATCGAACGCGAGATCCGGTCGGTCGCCCACGGCCACGTCGACGTCGAACTCAAGGGCAACGACGAGGCGATCGTGTACGTCTCCGAGGGCGACATCGGGACCGTGATCGGCAAGGGCGGCGGTCGCATCGCCGACATCGAGAATCGGCTCGGTATCGAGATCGACGTTCGAACCCACGGCGAGAAGCCGAACGACTCCGCCGGTACCGGCGGCGGTCGCAGCGCGAGCGGAGCGGACAGCGGACAGGTCGGCGAGGAGCGTGGCACCGTCGTCCAACCGGAGATCACCTCTCGTCACGTCGTGATCGACGTCGACGACGGCGTCGGCGAGACGGTGGAGGTGCGCGCGGACGGCGAGTACCTGTTCACCGCCACCGTCGGCCGCGGCGGCGAAGTGCAGGTGTCCCGCGGCTCCGCTATCGCGGAGGAGCTGGAGGACGCCGTCGACCGCAAGCGGACCGTGACGGTCGTTCCGGCGCGCTGACGCGGCCAACACGGGCGCCTCTCTCTCAGACGCGTCGTTCGACTCCACGGAGTTCGTCGATCGTCGAATTACATCCCTCCTGAAAGATAACGCTTTTTTGGTGGTGGTCGGAACGTCAGAGCATGTCAGACGAGTTAAAGCGCGGGCTCGAAGGCGTCCTCGTCGCGGAGTCGGAACTGAGCCACGTCGACGGCGAGGCCGGCACGCTCGTGTACCGTGGGTACGACATCGAGGACCTCGCTCGAGGCGCGAGCTACGAGGAGGTGCTGTACCTCCTCTGGCACGGTTCACTGCCGACGCGCGAGGAGCTCGACGCGTTCACCACGGACTTGGCCGCTGAGCGGGCTATCGACGACGACGTGCTCGACACGGTCCAGATGCTCGCCGACGCCGGCGAGCGACCGATGGCCGCCCTCCGGACGGCCACGTCCATGCTGTCGGCGTACGACTCCGACGCGAACGACGACGAGGGGGACGACGACGTCACGGAGACGGCGCGCCGTCAGGGCCGCCGGATCACGGCGAAGATTCCGACCGTCCTCGCCGCCTTCGAGCGAGAGCGCCAGGGCAAAGACCCCGTCGCGCCGGACCCCGACCTCTCGTACGCCGGGAACTTCCTCTATATGCTCACCGGCACCGAGCCCGACGCCGTCAGCGAGGAGACGTTCGACATGGCCCTGACGCTCCACGCCGACCACGGGCTCAACGCCTCGACGTTCACGTCGATGGTGATCGGCTCGACGCTGGCCGACGTCTACTCCGGCGTCACCGGCGGGATCGGCGCGCTTTCCGGATCGCTCCACGGCGGCGCGAACCAGGACGTGATGGAAGTGCTCCACGAGATCGACAACTCGTCGAAGGACCCGGTCTCGTGGGTGAAGGACGCCCGCGAGGACGGTCGGCGGATCCCCGGGTTCGGCCACCGGGTGTACAAGGTGAAGGACCCCCGCGCGAGGATCCTTCAGGAGAAGCTACGGGACCTCTCGGAGTCGTCCGGCGACACGAAGTGGCTCGACTACACCACCGCGATCGAGGAGTACCTGACCGAGGAGGGACTGCTCGATAAGGGGATCGCCCCGAACGTCGACTTCTACTCGGGCTCGGTCTACGACTCGCTCGGGATCCCGGTCGACATGTACACGCCCATCTTCGCGATGAGCCGCGCCGGCGGCTGGATCGCCCACATGGTCGAGTACCAGGCCGACAACCGGCTCATTCGCCCGCGCGCCCGGTACACCGGCCCCGAGAACGCCGAGTTCGTCCCGATCGACGAGCGATAGAACAGGTCGGCGCGGGACGTCCGACTGGTGTTTACGCAGACGACTTACGAGGCCAACCGCTCGCGGGCGAACTTCGCCAGCAGCGGGAGGTCGTCGAAATGGAGCAGCTTCGCCATCGCGGTCTTATCGCCCTGATTCGCCTTCTCTAAGGTGTTGTCGTCCGTCCGGCGGAGGTCCTCCATGAACCGGTCGTACCGCTCGTTCGGTGCGAGGTACAGCAGCCGAGTGAGCATCAGCCGGGAACGCATCCGCGGGGCCACGTCACGGTGCCAGAGCCGCTTGTAGACGGCGAGGCTCTCGGCGTCCACGCGTCGCTCCGAGTCCGTGAGACACCGGTCGATGGTGGACGCCGCCGCCCGGGCCGACTTCATCCCCTTGTGGATCCCTTCGCCCCAGAGCGGGTCGATCGTGGGAACGGTGTCGCCGATGGCGAGGAACCGGTCGGTGTGCATCTCGTCGGGCATCTGGATGTGCGCGGAGCCGCGGTGGACCGTGTCGTCGATCTGCTCGGCGTCGGCGAACCGAGGGTCCCGATCGATCCAGTCGTTGAGGTAGCCGTCGACGGTCTTGCCCTCCTTGGCGAACTCGCGGTGGCTGTCGTTCTGGATGTAACAGATGCCGACCTTCGCGGTGTCCTCGCCGGTCGCGAAGATCCACGAGTAGCCGCCGGGCGCGATGTCGTGGTCGAGCCGGAGCATCATCGCCCGCCGGAGGTCGGCGTACTCGGGGTGGTTCATCTCGACGCCTTCCATCTCGTACTCGATGCCTATCGCCTGGTTCTCGCGCTCCAGATCGACCACGTCGAGCGCGCTCGCGATCGGCGCGGCCGGTCCGGTGGCGTCGACCACGACCTCGGCGTACACCTCCTCGTCACCGTTGTACCGAACCCCTTCGATGACGCCGTCGTCGTCGAGGATCGGGCGGGAGACGCGCGCGTCGAACCAGTACTCCGCGCCGTTCTCGCGGCCGTCCTCGACGAGGAAGCGCTTGAAGTCAGCGAACTCCAGGACGGCGCCCGGCTGATAGCTCTCGTAGTAGCTGTTCGGCGACTCCAACACCACGTCGTCGGTGTACGACATCACGACGTCGTCGGGGATCCCGAACGCGGACATCATCGACGGGAACGTCCCCGCGGTCGACTTGTTGCTCTGACGGGGGAATTCGGCCTCCGGCTCCGTTTCGAGAACGACGACGTCGTAGCCGCGCGTCGCCAGGTCGCGGGCGCACTGCGCCCCCGCCGGTCCGGCGCCCGCGACGACGACATCGTAGCGATCAGTCATATACCACGTAATTCGTACCCACGTAATTAGGCTTGCTGAAACGGGTCGCGAACGGGGCCTGACCCGGCTCCATCGGCGGAATTTGGCTATCGAGGGAGGTCGGAATATCTCCCGCTCGCCGGGGTCGATGACCGCGGAAAATGAGGCGTCCCGACGGACGCGGCGTCAGTAGAACTCGCGGACGAGGTCCGTCGCGCCCTCGGGCGCACCGTCCGGGATGACGGACATGTCCTCGTCGACGCCGTGCTGCTCGTGGTACGGCACCGAGTCCTCGTCTTGGTAGATGACGCCCTGGTACTCCTTCTCGGAGTCCAGGATGGCGTCCTTCGCGTCGCCGCGGTCGGTCGGGTCGTGGTCGGTCTCCTTCAGGTCGACCAGCGAGTCGCGGAAGTAGTCGTACGTGTCGACGTCGTTGAAGGTGACGCAGGGCGAGTAGACGTTCACGAAGCCGAACCCGTCGTGTTCGACCGCCTGCTGAACGATCTCCTGGTGTCGCAGCGCGTCCGAGGAGAACGACTGCGCGATGAACGTCGCGCCCGAGGCCAACGCCAGCGCGTGCGGGTTGACCGGGGGCTGTTTCGGCCCGTCGGGACTCGTCGAGGTCTCGAAGTCCTCGCGGGAGGTGGGCGACGCCTGCCCCTTCGTCAGCCCGTAGATGCGGTTGTCCATCACGACGTACGTCATGTCGACGTTGCGCCGGACGGCGTGGACGAAGTGGCCCGCGCCGATGGAGTAGCCGTCGCCGTCGCCGCCCGCGACCATCACTTCGATGTCGGGCCGCGCCATCTTGACGCCGGTCCCGACGGGCAGTGCGCGCCCGTGAACGCCGTGGAGCGCGTAGCTGTGCATGTACGTGCCGATCTTTCCGGAACAGCCGATGCCGGCGACGACGAAGGTGTTGTCGGGGTCGTTGCCCGTCTCCGCGAGGGCCTTCATCATGCCGTTCATCGTCCCGAAGTCGCCACAGCCAGGGCACCACGTCGGCTGTTTGTCGGACTTGAAGTCGGTGAATCGAATGTCTGAGCTCATTGGTTACGCCTCTACCCCCGCCGCGAGGGTCGCTTTGATCTCCTCTGCGAGTTCGTCGGCCTTGAACCGCACGCCTGTGTATTTGTTCACGCGGTCGACGCGCTCTAAGACGTCGTGTTCGACGAGGTCCGCGAACTGTCCGCTCTCGTTACACTCGACGACGATGACGTTCTCGGCCGCCTCCACGTCCTCCGTGAGGTCCGGTCGCGGGAAGATATACGGGACCGAGAGGATTCGCACGTCGATTCCGTCGTCGGCGAGGAGGTCGAGCGCCTCGACGAGCGCGCCCTCGTTCGACCCCCAGGAAATGACGAGATTCTCCGCCTCGGCGTCCCCGAACTCGCGCGGGTTCCAGTCCTCGCGCTCGCGCGCGGTCTCGACCTTCTGGTTGCGCTTGTCGACCTGCGCGACGCGCATCTCGGTGTCCTCGGTCCGGCGTCCCTGCTCGTCGTGTTCGAGGCCGGTGGACATGTGCGCGCCGTCGGCGGTGCCGGGGAACGCCCGCGGCGAGATCCCGTCGTCGGTGATCTCGTGGGGCTGGAAGCCGCCCGACTCGCTCATGTGGTCGTCGATGTCGGCCTCGTCGACGACGAAGCCGCGGTCGATCTCGACCGCGTCCATGTCGAAGGCCCCCGGAGCGAACGTCTGTTCGGTGACCGCCAACGAGAGGTCCGCGGTGAGGTAGACGGGGATCTGGTACTTCTCGGCGAGGTTGAACGCCTCGACCGTCTTCCAGAAGCACTCGTCGATCGTCGTCGGCGCGAGCACGAACCGCGGGACCTCGCCGTGGCCGCCGTACAGCATCTGGTTCAAGTCGCCCTGCTCCTGTTTCGTCGGCATCCCGGTCGAGGGACCGGAGCGCATCACGTTACAGATGACGAGCGGCGTCTCGGAGGTGGCGATGAGCCCGAAGGTCTCGGTCATCAGGTCGATCCCGGGGCCGGACGTCGCAGTCATCGACCGCGCGCCGCCGCGGGCGGCGCCGAGCGCCATGTTGATCGCAGAGAGTTCGTCTTCCGCCTGTACGACGTGGCCTCCGTAGTGCTCGATTCGGCCGGTGAGGTACGTCATCACGTCGGTGGCGGGCGTGATCGGGTAGCCGGCGTAGAAGCGGCAACCGGCCGCGATGGCGCCCATCCCGATGGCCTCGTCGCCGTTGAGGAGGACGTAGTCCTCGTCCGTGGTCTCCAAGTCGTAGTCGAACTCGTGGTCGAACTCCTCGGCGACGTACGACTGCCCCGCGCGGGCCGCCTCCTTGTTGTTGTCGACGAGCTTCTGCCCTTTGTCCTTGAACCGCTTCTCCAGCGCGGAGTCGAGGTTCTCGATGGGGAACTCGGCGACCTCGCAGGCCGCGCCGAGCGCGACGACGTTCCGCATGATCGCCCCGCCCGCCTCCTCGGCGAGGCGCTTGAGCGGGACGTCGATGCCGACCATCTCGTCGGGGATCTCGACGTCCTGCATCGTGGTCCGTTCGCCGTCGTAGATGATCACCGAGCCTTCGTGGAGTTCGTCGAGGTTCTCCTCGATCGTCCGGGGCGTCAGCGCGATGAGCACGTCGAGCCGATCAACGACGCTCTGTACCTTGTCGACGGACGTCCGCACCTTGTAGGCGGTGTACCCGCCTCGGATCCGCGATGCGAAGTCCTTCGACGTGAACACGTGTCGACCCGCCCGAGAGAGCGCTTGCGCGAAGATCTTCCCGGTCGAGTCGATGCCGTCGCCGGCCTCTCCGCCGACGGCCCAATTGAAATCCGCGGCCATACTATGTCGCAGGTTTCGCCGGACTCATCAAAAGACTTCTGGAAGGAGCCACCGACAGACTTTCGAACATTCGTACACCACCTCGCGAATATTGTCACTTTTAGACCGATGTATACAAATTATTCGGGTTTTGAGTGAACGGACGTTTTCCACATTCCTCACGATCGACCCACTTCGTCGCATCTCATTTCGACGTTCGTCGAACGCACACTGCCGTCGTCCGGCCCTTCGGCACGGGTGGCACCGACGCGGACGGGAACACGTTTGTGTCCGCCGACCGGATCGCTCGTATGGACACGACAGCGACGGTCAGCGCGGTCGAGACGGTCGGCCGCGACACGTACGCCCTCCGCTTCGACGCGCCCGAGGGCTTCGCCGCGGAGCCCGGTCAGTTCGTCAAACTCGGCACGGATATCGACGGCGAGTCGGTCGCTCGGTTTTACACCCTCTCGTCGCCGACGGTCGGCGACAGCTTCGAGGTCACGGTCGGGATCGACCCCGAGGAGGGCGGCGAGTTCTCCGCGTTCCTCGCGGACGCCGAGGCGGGCACCGAGATGACGCTCTCCGGGCCGTTCGGCGACCAGTACTACGACGGCGAGTCGCGCGCGGTCGTGATCGCCGGCGGCCCGGGCGTCGGTCCGGCGGTCGCCATCGCCGAGCGCGCGCTCGACGACGGCGCCGAGGCCGCGATCGTCTACCGCGACGACCAGGTATCTCACGCCGACCGCCTCGACCGGCTGGCGTCGCGCGGCGCCGCGATCCACCTCCTCGACGCCGACGAGGCGCTCGACGACGCGGTCGCCGAGGTACTGACGGGGGCCGAGGGCGAGACCGTCTTCGTGTACGGCTTCGCCGACCTGGTGGCCGACGCCGAGGCCGCGGTCGAGGCCGCCGGCGGCGACGCCGACGCCGCGAAGGTCGAGAACTTCGGCTAGACGCGATTCGAGACGTTTTGACGGGTGATTTAAAGGCGAATACCGCTAGATAAGCGGAGAACACCTCCAAAGCCCCAGCCGCGAGGACTCGCGCGGCTTGCTGTCGTTCGAGACGCCTCCGGCGTCTCGTGATGACGAGAGAGCTTTGCTCTCTCGAACCACGCTCCTCGCTCAGTCGCTGACGCTCCCTCACTACGGTGCTTACTGCGCCGTGCTTCGTCCTTCCGAGAGACTCCGTCTCTCGTCTTCTCGCTCGCGTTGTCGCCGGCGGCTTCGCCGCCGGCTGTAAGAGGGACCTCCGGTCCCTCCCTGCTCGCGAGAATCGCGGCTGCCCCTTTGAGTCCCGCCCCGCACACCAACCCCACCTCACACCTCCCCAGCCTCGCCGCGACGACGTTTATAAACGCCGTCGCGGGCTCCCTCGCGCGCGCTCCTGCGTGCCCTCCGGGCACTCGGAGGCGCGCGCCACCGCGGATGCTTCCCGGATCAGTCCCCGAAGTAGTCGGCCAGCCGCTCCGCGGCCTCGACCGCGCGGGGGGTGACCAGGGCGAACCGGATCCACTCGTCGCGCGCGGTGCCGAACGCCTCGCCGGGCATCCCCGCGACGCCCGCCTCGTCGATCAGCCGCTTCACGTTCGCCATCGTCCCCGGGAACCCCTCGAAGCGCGCCAGCACGTAGAAGGCGCCCTCGGGACGGCTGTACTCGGCGCCGGCCGCGTCGAGCGCGGCGGTGAACGCGTCCGTGCGGTCGACGAGCATCTCGCGGGCCTCCGCGTAGTACTCGGGCGGCGTCTCGGCGAGCGCGTGCTGGACCGCGTACTGCGAGGGCCGGGCGCCGGCGACGTTCACGAGCATGTGTCGCGTCTTCGCGTCGCCGACGTGTTCCTCGGGGAAGAGACCGTACCCGACCCGGAACCCCGTGATCGCCATCGACTTCGAGAACCCGCTGGTGACGATCACGCGGTCGGACCCGAGCGTCAGCGCGGACTCGAACCCGCCGGCCAGGTCGAAGTGGTCGTACACTTCGTCGACCACGACGATGGCGTCGACCTCGTCCGCGATCGCGACGACCTCGCGGACCGCGTCGAGGTCGTAGACGGCTCCCGTGGGGTTGTTCGGGGTGTTGAGGACGATCAGCGCCGTGTCTGCACTCGCGGCCTCGCGGATCGCCGCGACGTTCAGGCCGCCGTCGCGCTCCGTCGGGACGAGCGTCGACTCGCCGCCGAGCATGTCCACCTTCCCGGGGTAGTACGGGTAGACGGGGTCCATCAACAGGGCCTCGTCGCCGGCGCCGCGCCCGAACGCGCGCGCCATGGCGAGGTAGTTCGCCTCGCCGGTCCCGTTCGTGACGACGACGCGGTCGGGGTCGACGTTCCGGCGCTCGGCGATCGCCTCCCGGAGCACCAAGAGCCCCTCGCTCGGCGGGTACTGAAACGCGTCGGGCGGGAGGTCGGCGTACTCGCGGAGCGCCTCCCGCAGCGCGGCCGGCGGCTCCCAGTCGGGATTGCCGCTCACCATGTCGATGACGTCGCCGTCGGCCGCGGCCGCGTACTGCATCACGTGGAAGAACTTCGGCTCCTCGTACTTCATACCGACCGCTGGGGAGCCTCCGCCGTGGCTCTTTCGGCCGAGCGCCCCGCGTTATGGTGACCTTATTCCCGACCGCTCGGATCCGATGGTTTCACTTACGGCCCCGGCCACCCGGTGATATGAACAAACGCGGTCACGTCCTCAACGCCCTCCTGCTTGCACTCGGGCTCGGCTTCGTCATCGAGCCCGGGCTCGACACGGCCACGGCGCGGACCACCGCCCAGATCACCGTGCCGATCGTGTTGGGGGCGCTGTTTCCCGACGTCGACACCGCCTTCGGAAGCCACCGGAAGACGCTCCACAGTCTCCCGGTGCTCGCGGTCTTCCTCGCGTACCCGATCGTCTTCGGCAACCTCCAGTACGTCTGGATCGGCGTGTTGACCCACTACGTCCTCGACATCGTCGGGAGCCGCCGCGGCATCGCGCTCTTCCACCCCCTTTCCGACAAGGAGTACGGGTTCCCGACGGGCGTGACGACGAGCAGCAAGTACGCCGACCTCGTCACCGTGGTCGTCACCGCGCTGGAGCTGGCGGCGTTCTGGGCGCTTCACACCTACGTCGTGACGCTGGATCTCGACCTCTCGACGGCCGTCTCGGAGGCGGCGGCCGGGCTCGGGCTCTGAGCCGGACTCGATCCGAATCGCGGTGAAACGCAGACCGGTTCACTTCGGCCGGTAGTCCGACAGCGCGCCGGAGTAGACGCTCACGTCGTTGAACCGGCCCTCGTAGGCGACGTTGGTCGGGAGGGTCGGCTCGTCGCCGGAGAGGAACAGACGGTCGAGCTTCTCCCAGGTGTTCTCGTAGCCGAGGTGGGCGAACTCTACGAGCCCGCGGAGCTGGTGGCGAGCCCCGCCGCGGTGGACCACCGTCCGGGGTCCCGCCTCGCGGAAGGCGTCGACGACCGCGTCCGCGTCGTCGAGGTCGCCCGGGAACTCGGTCCACGCTTCCCCGACGGTGCCGGGCAGGTGCGCGTACGAGGAGCCGAAGCCGGGCATGTCCGTCACCTCCGCGATCCGTCGCGCCCGGGCGTTCTGATGCGGGAGGAGCTTGGTGTTGTACGTCTCCACCGCGGCGAGCCGCTCGCCGTGAGCCGCGATCTCCGGCCGGGTGAGCGAGATGGTGGCGAAGCCGGGATGCGGGACGAGCGCGACCGCGTTCTGCCGCTCGAACTCGGCCATCGCCGCCTCGAAGGTGATGTAGTCGGGGACGGGCTCTTCTAAGCCGAGAACGAGGAGGTGCCGGCGGTTCCCCCAGTCGCCGGTGAACACCTCGCGGGCGGGGACGATCGTCAGATCGTCGTCGGCGTACCGGGCGGCGCGCCCCCGGACCGTCGCGAGCCGGGTGAAATGCGGCGCGTACACGAGCGCGTCGATCCCCCGCTCTTTCGCGAGGGCCACGACGTCGTCGTCGAGGACCTTCACGTGGGCGTCGACGCGCGTTCTCGGTCGGGTCACGAGTGATCGATATGCGTCCCCGAGCAAAGGCGTATCGTTCGACCGCGAACGGATCCGGCGCCGGCGAGCGGGGTCGCGTCCGGTGACCCTGCCCGCGCGCCCCGGGGGAAACGGTTAATCCCTCGCGGGAGCCACGGGGGAACATGCCCCGCTGGATGTGCGGAATCGACGGCTGTGACGCCGCCTTCGACGACGTGGAGTCGGCCATCGTCCACCAGACCGACGGCCACCAGCGCCACGAGTGCAAGGTGTGCGGCACGATCGTCCCGGACGGCTACTTCGCGATTCGGCACGCGTTCGAGGAGCACACCAGGGCCGAGTTCGTGCGCGCGTACGACGCCGACTCCGCGGCCGTCAGGCGCCGCGAGGAGATCAAACGGGAGATCGAGCGGGAGGCCGACCTCCAGCGAGTCGTCGACGAACTGGACCGCGGCGTCTAAGAGCCCATCGACCGACCGGGTCTCCTCACAGCACCCGTTTTCCGAACGCGCTCGCCGCCAGCTCCGTCGCGAGCTCCGCCGTCTCGTTGTGCTGGTCGAGCGTCGGGTTCACCTCGACGAGCTCCATCGACCGGAGGCTGTCGGCCTCGGCGACGGTCTCCATCGCGCGGTGGGCCTCTCGGTAGGTGACCCCGCCGCGGACGGGGGTCCCGACGCCGGGCGCCTCCTTGGGGTCGAGCCAGTCGAGGTCGAGGCTGACGTGGACGCCGTCGACGCCCTCGCCCGCGGTGGCCATCGCCTCCTCCGTGATCTCGGTGATCCCGCGTTCGTCGATGTCGGACATCGTGTACGCCGCGAAGCCGTGGTCGCGGATGGTCTCTATCTCCGCTTCGTCGACGGATCGGAGCCCGACGAGCGCGACGTTCTCCGGGGTGAGCCCGGGCGCGTTCGCCCAGTCCGAGTCCGCGAACTCGTCGAACCCGAGCGCGGCCGCGAGCGGCATCCCGTGGACGTTCCCCGAGGGGGTCGTCGAGGGCGTGTTGAGGTCGGCGTGGGCGTCGAACCACACCGCGCCGATGTCCGCGTCGCGCGCGGATCCCGCGAGCGAGCCGATGGCGATCGAGTGGTCGCCGCCGAGCGCGAGCGGGACCGCCCCGTCGGCGAGCGTCCCGCTCACCCTGTCCGCGAGGCGGCGACAGACGTCGGCCGTCTCCCGGAGGAACTTCGCTTTCCCCCTGCTCGGGGCGTCGGTGTCCGGGTCGCGCTCCTCCGCGCGGGGGACCGCGAGGTCGCCCGCGTCGACGGCCTCGACGTCCGCGCTCGCGAGCTGATCGGCGAGTCCGGCGTACCGGATGGCCGACGGCCCCATGTCCACACCGCGTCGGTTCGCCCCGTAGTCGGTCGGTGCGCCGATGATCCTGACGGTAGTCATACCAGAAGGCGCAACGCCTCCACCCTTGAATGGTGGGGTCCCGCGACGGCGATTCCCTCGCCGCGATCGCACACGGTTTTGTCGCCCCGTCCCGTTCGCACGGTATGAGCGGTCCTCAGGACGGGGACGACACCGGTACGGATGCGGACGACACCGACGACGCGCCCCTCGGAGCCGACCCCGGTGGCGTCGACGCCGCCGACATCGACCCGCTCGGCGCGATGATCGCCGTGGCCTTCACCGGAGCCGTGATCGGACTCGTCGGCGCGGGAATCTCCCTGTTCGTCACGGATCTCGGACTGGCCCTGATCGGGGTCGGCGTCGTCGTGGCGCTCTCCAGTCCCATTGCCTACCTCCGGCACAGACGACGGTACGGATCGTGAGATTCCACACGATCGTTTATAACTAGCTTCCATCGCCTTTAAGCGGTGTCGTCCTCTATCCGAAACCATGTCATCCATCGAGCTCACGTCGAGTCAGAAGAGCATCCTCACGGCCCTCATCAACCTGTACGGGGAACAGGAAGACGCCGTCAAAGGCGAGGCCATCGCCGAGGAGGTCGATCGCAACCCCGGTACGATCCGCAACCAGATGCAGAGCCTGAAGGCCCTTCAGCTGGTCGAGGGCGTCCCCGGCCCGAAGGGCGGGTACAAGCCCACCTCGAACGCCTACGAGGCGCTCGACATCCAGCGCATGGACGAGCCCGCCGACGTTCCCATCTTCCACGAGGGCGAGGAGGTACCGGGCGTCAACGTCGACGGAATCGACCTCTCCAGCGTCCACCACCCCGAGCTCTGCCGCGCCGAGATTCACGTCCAAGGCTCCGTTCGGAAGTTCCACGACGGCGACTCTGTCACCGTCGGTCCGACGCCGCTCTCGAAGCTCGTCATCGACGGGACCGTCGACGGAAAAGACGACACCGCCAACATCCTCATCCTCCGGATCGACGACATGCGCGCGCCCGACGAGCCCGCCGAGCACTGACCGCTCGTCCGCGAATCGATATCGCTCCGTCTCGAAGTCGCCGATAGCAGAGCCGCTCTCGCCTCAGAAATTCGCCGTCAGAACGCGCGTCGCGCTCGCCGTCGTTACATGTCGCCGAACGCGCTCACGCCGCGTCCGGTCGAGGAGACCTTCGCGATCCACCGAACCGCGATGGACTTCTTCAGCAGCTTCGCGGGAGTGCCCCCGAACGTCTTGATCGGGACGCCCACCACGTCGTGAGCGACCGCCTCCTCACCGACCGAGATGACGGTCCCCTTGTCGGTGTGGTCCCACGACTGGAGGGGGGCGCCGCGGGCGGCCCGCGCGAGGTTCTCGCCGGCGACCTCGGCGGCCTGCCAGGCGGCCTGCGCGGTCGGCGGCGCCACCTCGTCGTCGCCCTGCTCGACGAGGGCGGTGTCGCCGATGGCGAACACGCGGTCGTCGCTGGTGGTGAAGTCGGAGGCCGCGTGGACGCGGTTCGAGCGCTCGTCCTTCTCGACCTCGACGTCAGCCAGCTCCGGCTGGCCCGTGATGCCGCCGGTCCAGATCAACACGTCGTAGGTGAGCTCCTCGGGCTCCTCGTCCTCGCCGCCGCCGAGGTAGACCGCGTCCTCGTCGGCCTTCGAGATGAAGTCGCCGGTGAGAATCTCCACGTCGGCGTCCTCCAGCCGCTGCCGGAGCGCGCCCTGCAGCTGCGGGTCGTTCCCGGGGAAGACCTCGTCGAGGCCCTCGACGAGCTGGATGTTGATGGGAGCGCGGTGCTTGTCGCGGTACTCCGCGATCTCGCCCGCCGTCTGGATGCCGGAGAGCCCGGCACCCCCGACGATGATCTCGACGGGGTCGGAGCGGGTCGCTTCGGCGGCGGCCGACCGCACGTCCTCGTGGATCGCCTTCGCGTCGTCGAGGCTCTTGAGCTGGTGCGCGTGCTCCTTCAGGCCGTCGATGCCGAAGAAGGCGGTCGTGGAACCGACGCCGAGCAGCAGGTAGTCGTAGTCGACGGTCGTTCCGTCGTCCGTCTCGACGACGCGCTCGTCGGTATCGACGTCGACGACGCGGCCCTCCACGAAGTCGGACTCGGACGATTTGATCTCGTCGACGGGGATCGTGATCTTGTCCGCGACCGCCGGGTTGCGGATGGCGCGGTGGACCTCGTGGAGGACGAGGTGGTAGTCGTGCTCCGAGATCCACGTGAGCTCCGCCTCACCTTCGCCAACCTCGTCTTCGAACGCCTTCACCGCCCCTGCCCCGGCGTAGCCGGAGCCGACGACGACGACCTGTGTAGTCATGCGTGTCGTTCCGCAGTGCGCGGGTAAAGTCGCTTTGGAACGTCCCTAGAATGGTCGACAGTTTGGGGCCCGTCGCCGCCCTACAGCGAGAGCCCGGCGTGCCAGCGATCGACGCCCGCCTCCCGCTTGATCTCGTCCATGCGCGCGAGGAGCTTCACGGCGAGGCTCGCGGTCTCCGCCGCCCGAGACTCGCCCTCGGTTCGGAACTCGCCGGTCACGCGATTCGCGTAGACGGAGCAGACCGCGCCGGCGCGGAGGCCGTACACGCTCGCGATGGTCAGGATCGCCGACGCCTCCATCTCGATGTTCTTCACCTTCGCGTCCCGCAGTTCCGCGACGAGTTCGTCGGAGCCGGCCGCCTCGAACCCCTCGAAGCCCGGACGCCCCTGCCCGGCGTAAAAGGAGTCGGCGCTCATCGTCACGCCGGTGTGATAGTCGTATCCGAGCCGCTCCGCGGCGGCGACGAGCGCCGAGACGACCTCGCCGTCGGCGGCGGCGGGGTAATCCTCGCGGACGTACTCGTCGCTCGTCCCCTCCTGGCGGACCGCGCCGGTCGTGATCACCAGGTCGCCGACGTCCATCTCGGGCTGGATGGCGCCGCAGGAGCCGACCCGAACGAACGTGTCGACGCCCGCTCTGGCGAGCTCCTCGACCGCGATGGCGGCAGAGGGAGAGCCGATCCCCGTCGACGTCACCGAGATCGGCGCGCCGTCGTAGGTGCCGGTCGCGGTGCGGTACTCGCGGTGACGGGCCACCTCCTCGTGGTCGTCCCACAGCGCCGTGATCTTGTCGACGCGCTCGGGATTTCCCGGGAGGAGGACGGCGTCGGCGACGTCGGCCGACCCCACCTCGACGTGGTACCCGGCCTCGTCGTTGGGGTCCTCGCTGTCGCTTACGCCGCCGTCGCGGTCGCCGGCAACGACGTCTCCGTCGGAAGCCTCGTCGTCGGTCATGTCCCCGACGTTCGGGAAGCCGTTTAAAAGTAGTTCCGTCTCGCGACGCGTCGGTTCCCGCTCTCAGGCGTTCTTGGCGTCGTCGAGCGTCCCCTCGGAGATGGTGTTCGGGAGCAGTTCGCCGAGCGTGTACTCGCTGGTCTCGCCGTCGCCCTCGTCGCAGACGACGACGAGGTCGTCGGCCGCGAACTCCGCGAGCGTCTGCCGACACATTCCGCAGGGGGTGACGCCGTCGCGGACGCCCGAGGCGACGGCGATCCGGTCGAACTCGCGGTGGCCGTTCTTCACCGCCTCCGCGAGCGCGACCTCCTCGGCGTGGAGGCTGTTGGAGTAGTTCGCGTTCTCGATGTTACAGCCGGTGTAGACGGTGCCGTCGGCGGTCCGGAGCGCGGCGCCGACGCGGTACTCGGAGTACGGGACGTGCGCGTCAGAGAGCGCGCCGCGCGCGGCCTCGATCAGGTCCATACCGAGACGTCGACCGGCGGGGCGTTAAGCGGTCTGATCGTCGGTCGGCGCGTGTGTGCGATCGGTTCTTCGCCCGACGATCCCGCTCGTTCCTTCGCCCGACGATCCCGCTCGTTCCTTCGCCCGACGATCCCGCTCGTTCGCCCCTACCGACCGGTGTCGTACTTGTACGTGGCCGTCTCGGGATCGATCCCGAAGTCCTCGGGCGACTCTGTCGTGTCCTCGTCGGCGGAATCCGCCGGCTTGGCCTGTTTGAACGCCTCGCGGAAGCGATCCGGCATGTCGAACTCGTCGACGGTGAGCCGCAGCCCGACGACGCCCCCGCCGAGGAACTCGCGCTTCTCGTCGAGGCGGTCCGAGAGCGCGGGCGGGAGGTCGTCGACGTCGACCTCGCCGAACCCGAACTGCGTCAGGTACTCCGGCTGGTCGGTGAGCACGTACACCGTCTCGAACCCGTCCGCGGCCGCGGTGTCGACGAGGCGCTCGACCACGTGCGCGCCGACGCCGCGCCCGCGCCACTCGGGGAGCACGCCGATCCCGGTGAGCTCGATCCGGTTCTCCTCGCCGTCGTCGCCGCGGTGGAGCCGGAGTCGGCCGAACCCGGCTCGGTCGCCCGACTCCTGATCGACCGCGATCACGTAGTCCCGTGACCGGAAGGCGACGTCGTCGAGCCCGAGCCGCTCGATCGCGTCCAGTAACCACGCCTCGTCACGGTTCTTGGCGTCGCGGACGTACATACCCGCACGTACGCGGGGCGACGTGAAAACGGTTCCCCAGACGGGACCCGCGGCGACGACCGAGCCTAGATCCCCTGGCCCATCAGGTGGCTGCGCAGCACGTCCGGCGTCTTGAGCCCGGCGTCGCTGTTGACGAGGACGACCGTCTCGTCGCCGTCGAAGAAGCCGTCCTCCGCGAGCGCCCACGCGCCGGCGGGCGCGGCGCCGCCGGTGGCGCCCATCTCCATCACCTCGTTCTGGGCCACGGCGACCGCGCTCGCGAGGATGTCCTCGTCCTCGACGCCCACCGCCGTCCCGCCGCTCTCCGTGACCGCCTCGATCGCGGCCGCGCCGCCCGCGGGGTCCGCGATCTCCAGCTCGCCGCAGATCGTGTCGGGCGTCTCCCACGGCTCCGGCTCGTCGAGCCCGCGCTCGACCGCGGCCGCGATCGGCGCGCAGCCCGCGGCCTGCGCGGCGACCACCTTCGGGACCGCGTCGATCGCGCCGACCCGCTCCAGCTCGGTGAATCCCTTATAAATCCCAGCGACGACCTCGCCGGAGCCGGTCGGGACGACGACGGCGTCGGGCGCCGCGTCGAGCTCGGCGACCAGCTCGAACGCGAGGGTCTTGACGCCGTCGTGGCGGTACGGCGTCGCGAACTCGCCGAGGTCGGTGTAGTCGGTCTCCAGCTGTTCGTCCACCGCCGCGGCCGCGTCGGGGAACCGGCCGCCGACCACGCGCATGTCGCCGCCGTGGACGTTCGTCATCGCCTTGTTCGAGAACGCGCACCGCGAGGGAACGAACGCGTACGAGCGCAGGTCCGCCCGGCCCGCGTACGCCGCCATCGACTGCCCGGCGTTACCCGGGCTCGCGCACGCCAGGGGCTCGACGTCCTGTCCCTGGGCCGCCTGCCTCGCGACCGCGGTGAGCGCGACCGAGAGCCCGCGGTCGAGCACGGTGCCCGTCGGGTTCCGCCCCTCGTCTTTCACGTAGACGGCGTCGACGTCGAGCTCGTCCGCGAGCCGCTCCGTCGGGACGAGCGGCGTGGCGCCCTCGCCCGCCGAGATCGCCGTCTCGGCCGGGAACGGGAGGAGCGCGTCGAAGCGCCAGTGGCCGCGCCCCGCCCCGGCCGGCCCGTCTCGCGGGGCCCCGAGCAGCGTCTCCGGGTCGACCGCGTCGTAGTCGTAGGCGGGGTCGAGCCCGCGCGCCTGTTCCTCGGCCGACACCGTCGTCGGGTCGGCCGTCTCGTGGACGCGACCCGACGCGCGACTCTCCAGCCCGCGGAACGCCGTCGTCGTCTCCGTCGACTCCATACGAACCCTTGCGGCGGCGGCGACTAATCGCTTCCCTCTCGGCGACGGACCGCGATCGAAACAGCGCCCGGCCGTGCGGCGGCGGCGCGACGAGGCTGGGCTTCGGAGGTGGTCACCGCCGATCCGCAGTCAACGACTTATCAACCCGCAACACAATAATCCACGTATGAGTAGAGACGCCACCGTCGTCGGCGGCGGGCTCGCCGGGCTCGTCGCGGCGGCCAGGCTCGCCGAGGCGGGCGCGGACGTGACGCTGTACGAGCGACGGCCCGAGGTCGGCGGGCGCGTGCGGACCGAGACCGTCGACGGCTTCACCCTCGACCGCGGGTTCCAGGTGCTGTTCACGAGCTACCCGGCGGTCGCGGCCGAACTCGACGCCGACGCCCTCGACGTCCGGCGCTTCGCCCCGGGCGCGACGATCTGCCGCCCGGGGTCGCGCTCTGTCCTCTCGGACCCGTTCCGCGACCCCCGCGGGGCGGTCTCCTCGCTCCTGAACGACGAGGTCTCGTTCTCCGACAAGCTCCGGACGCTCGCGCTCCGGTACGACCTCTCGAAGCGCGACGAGGACGAGTTCTTCGTCGGCCGGGACGCCTCGATCCGCGAGTACCTGCGCGACTGGGGGTTCGCCGCCGACTACGTCGAGAACTTCGTCGAGCCGTTCTACGGCGGGATCACCCTCGACCGGAGCCTCTCGACCTCGAAGCAGGCGTTCGAGTACACGTTCCAAGCGATGAGCCGCGGGTCGATCGGCGTCCCCGCCGAGGGGATGCGGGCGATCCCCGAGGCGCTCGCCGCCCGCGCCCGCGAGGCCGGCGTGGCGATCGAGACCGGCGAAGACGTCGAGTCGGTCCGGACCGCGGGAGAGGGGAGGGTCCCCTTCCGGACCGGGAACGCCGACGCCGAGGGCGCCACCGTCGAACTGTCGGACGGGTCGACTCACGAAACCGACGCGGTCGTCGTCGCGACGACTCCGCCGGAGGCGCGCCGGCTCACGGGCGTCGAGTCGATCCCCACGGAGGGCGTTCCGAACGTGACCGGCTGGTACACGCTCCCCGCGGGCGAATCGTTCGAGACGGGCAAGCGCATCCTGCTTAACGCGGCCGACGAATCGCCCAACGCCGTGGTGCCGATGTCGGAGGTCGCGCCCGAGTACGCCCCCGACGACCGCGCGCTGCTCGCCGCGACGTTCCTCGGCGAGGACTCCCTCGATCGCCCGGCGGAGGCCCTCCGCGACGACGTCCGCGACGCGCTGGCGACGTGGTTCCTCGAGCAGGACTTCTCCGAGCTCGAGACCGTCGACGTCCACCGGATCCGGTTCGCGCAGTTCGCGCAGCCGCCGGGCGTCTACGCCGACCTCCCCGCCCCCGACGACCCGGAGGGCCCGGTCGTGCTCGCCGGCGATTACACGGAGTGGTCGTCGATCCAGGGCGCGCTCGAGAGCGGACGGACGGCGGCCGACGCGGCGGACGAGTATTTATAAATAGAGCCGACGCCACCGCTCCGCCCTCTCACGCCGCGTGCTCCGCCTTCTCGCGCCGCGCGCTCCGTCTCCTCAGCTCCCCGCCCCTACTCCCCGCGCTGGAACGACGCCTCGCCGTGCTCGTCGATCGCCGCGAGTAGCTCGTCGCGCTGGCGACGGATCTCGGGCGGGAGCTCGGCGTACGCGTCGTCGAACATGTCGCTCGGCTCTGCCTCGATCGATTCCGCGACGTCGATCGCGTCGGCGACCGCGTCGTCGGCCTCCTCGCGGATCGCCGCGACGCCCTCGTCGTCGATCCGTCCGGTCTCCCGCAGGAAGCCCTCCATGCGGTCGAGGGGATCGAGCGCGCGCCACGGGTCCACGTCGTCCGGGTCGCGGTACGCGGTCGGGTCGTCGGCGGTGGTGTGCGCGCCGAACCGGTACTCGACGAACTCGATCAGGGCCGGACGGGGGGCGGCAGGGTCGTCGCCGCGGGCGCGCTCGGCAGCCTCCCGCGTGACCGCGTAGCTCGCGAGCGGGTCCATTCCGTCGACGCGGACGCCGTCGAAGCCGTAGGCGGTCGCCTTCTGGGCGAAGGTGTCGCTCGCGGTCTGGCGCGATTCGGGGATCGAGATCGCCCAGCCGTTGTTGTGACAGCAGAAGAGGACGGGGGCGTCGAAGACGCCGGCGAAGTTCATCGCCTCGTGGAAGTCCCCCTCGCTGGTCGCGCCGTCGCCGAAGTGCGCGACGGAGATCCGGTCCTCGTCCCGGTAGTCGAACGCCCACCCGGCGCCGACCGCGTGCGGGAGGTGCGCCGCGATCCCGATGTTCAGCGGGAAGATATTCCCCTCGGCGATCGCCTCGGTCCCGGACTCGTGGCCCATCCAGTAGGGGAGATACTCGGCGAGCAGGTCGCGGGCGACGACCGCGCCGTGCTCGCGGTACTGGTAGCTTATCAGGTCGCGGTCGGCGAGGGCGTGCGTCGACCCGACCGCCGACCCCTCCTGTCCCGCGCAGGGCGCGTACGTTCCGATTCGCCCCTGTCGCTGGAGGCTGACCGCGCGCTCGTCGAAGCGGCGCGTGGTCACCAGATCGCGGTAGAGCGCGCGGAACTGCTCGTCCGACAGGTCGGGAACCGTCGCGTCCGGCAGGGGGCTGCCGTCCGGCCCGAGCACGCGGTAGACGTCCGCGTCCGCGAGCGGGTCGGTTGGCGAATCGGGTGATTCGGCGGCCTCGGCGCCGTTCTCGTCCATGGGCGATCGGTGTGCGCGCCGGTCACAAGGAGTTAGCGGTCCCGGCGGCGTCCGAGCGCCTCCGGCTCCGCCGACGCACGTACGTGATCGGGAGGCCGACGAGGACGCCCGCGACGGCGACCGCACCGAGCACGAATCCGACCAGCAGCGGGACGGGCCCGGCCGTGAGCATCTCCAGGCCCCAGACGGACACGAATCGAGCAGTCCAGAGGATGCCGGTGACGAGCGCGGTGAGTAGCCCGAACGCGGCTCCGCGAGGGTAGGTCGGGGCTCCCCACCGTTCGACGAGGAGCCACCAGAGACCCCCGCCGACGACGAGCGCCGGCGTCGCGAGAAGCGGCATCGCGAGCGCGGCCGGCAGGCCGATCACCTCTGCGAAGATACCGAGCGCGTCGGAGAGCAGGAACGCCGTGAGGGTCGCACAGCCGAACGCGTAGACGCCGGCGAGCAGCGCCCACCGCTGCGGCGACGACAGTCCCGACGCGGGCCGGTGAGCGTCGTTCATACCCGATGGTCGCGAACGCGCGAAGAAAGCTTTTCCCGAGGGTGAAACACCGGTTTAAGCCTCCGCCACCGTGCCGTTCACATCCCCGAAGTCGCCGCCGACAGCGCCCTCGCTCACTCGACCGCGATCGCCAGCTCGAACGGGTACATCCCGCGTTCGTCCGGGGTCTGGCCCGGAACGCCCCAAGAGACGCCGAACAGCCCGCGGCTCACGTACGAGCCCGCGGGGAGCGACTCCGGGACGGCGTACGTCGCGACGATCGCCTCGCCGGCGTTGAGCGACTCCAGCGCCTCGCCGTCGGTCCGCTTCGGTCGCGGCCCCTCGACGCCCTCCAAATCGACGATCTGCAGGGAGCGCCGCTCGCCGCCGTGGAGCACCCAGAGGGCGCTCGGCAGCGCGCCCAGGCTCGTGAACGTGTACGGCCCTTCGACGTCGCCGCCGGCGCTCTCGGGCGCCGGCGAGACCGACAGCGCGAACTCGCGGTCCGCGTCCTCGTTTGCCGCGACCGAGACGGACACCGGGAGCCGGTCGTACCGCGGTTCGCCGACCCGGATATCGTACACGGTTCCGTCGATCCGGTAGTACGGCGGATCCTCGTACTCGGCGGCGAACTCCTCGTAGGCGTCCGGCACCTCGTCCGTGAAGTACTGGCTGCGGTCGGGGCTCGTCAGCGCGGGGGCCCGGTGCCGCGACGCCAGCGCGCGCTCGAAGAACGCCACCACCTCGTCGTCGAGCGCCGACGCGCCGATCACGGGTCTGTCCCACATGTCCGCCTCGGTCAGCTCCCGCGCCGTGATCGCGTACGGCGGGTCCTCGTTCTCGACGGCCGTCTCGATCCGGGAGACGCCCAGCACGTCCTCCAGGTAGTCGTACTCGTCGAGAAACGCGGCGACGGATTCCGGGCGGATGCACCGGCGGTACTCGCCGCGCGCCACGTTCGCTCCGTACGCCGTCAGCGCGTTGACGAACGTCTCGACCGCCGCCGAGCCGAGGTCGTCGCGTCCTCTCGACTCTCGGAACACGCGGTCCTCGTCGTACTCCTCGGCCTCCTCGTCGACGAGTTCCGCGGTGAACGTCGGGAGCGTCGGCTCGAACACGTAGCGCGTCCCGTCCAGCTCGACGTACGGCTTGAGCTCGCCGCGGTCGTACACACGGAACTCGTCGATCGCGGCCAGCAGCGCGTCGTCGGGGTCGTCGGTCTCGAACCGCCCGTCGCGCGCCTCGGCGAGCGGCTCGCGCAGCGCGGCCGGGATCTCCCCTTCGGGGACGACGTGGTCCGGATCGATCCCGCGGCTCGGCGACGGCTCGTACGCGGTGACGACGTGCGGCACGGTCCGGAGTTCGACGGCGAGCGGCTCGGCCGTCCCGTCGTCGTCCGACGGCTCACCGTCGGTCCCGGTCGACCCGTCGTCGGTCCCGGCCGATCCGTTCCCGGTCCCGTTCGCCGTCGGATCCGCGCCGGCGTCGTCCTCGACGCACCCGGAGAGCGCGACGAGCGACCCGCCGATCACTGAGAGGAGGGCTCTGCGGTCCATGGCCGGGGAGTCCGTGACGAATCGTAAAAATCTTCTGTGGGTCTCGGTCCGGTTCCGCGGTCGATGGGACCGGAGGCGACCGCGCCCGTCGGGCGCGCCCGGTCAGGGCGTGATCACGGCGCGTCCGTCGATCTCGCCGTGTTCGAGCTTCTCCGCGACCGTGTTCACGTCGCCGAGGTCGTACCGGCTGGTGTGCAGGTCGACGTCGCCCTGCTCGACGAGCGCGACCAGCTCCTGGAGCTCCGCGTACCGGCCGACGATGTTGCCGACGAAGGAGAACTCCCCGTTCACGAGCGCCTGCGCCGGCTCGTGGATGTGCCCGCCGTAGCCGATGATGTGGTGGTCGCCGCCGGCGGCGGTGATGTCCGGCGCGTACGCGGTGGTGACGTCCTCACCGACGAAGTCGAGCACCTGCGTGGCGCCGTTTCCGTCCGTGATCCCGTCGAGCTCCTCCCGCACGTCCGCCTCGCCCGGGTTGACCACGTGGTCGGCGCCGTAGCTCTCCGCGAGCGACAGGGCGGACTCTTTTAAATCGACCGCCGTGATCCGTGCCGCGCTCATCGAGTCGAGGCACTGCAGGCCGATGTGGCCCAGTCCCCCGACGCCGATAACGACCGCGTGGTCGCCGGGATTGAGCTCAGCGACCGCCTTCTTGGCCGCGTGGTACGCCGTGATCCCCGCGTCGGCGTGCGGGGCGATGTCGATCGGCTCGACGCCGGACGGCAGGGGGATCACCGAGCGCTCGCTGGTGTGGAGGTACTCGGCGAAGCCCCCGTCGACGGTGAGCCCGTTGAACGCGTTGTTCTCGCAGTACATCGTCTCGCCGAGTCGGCAGGGGCGACAGGTGCCGCAGGTCTGGACCGGGTGACAGATCACCGGGTCGCCTTCCGAGACGATCTCCACGTCCTCGCCCGTCTCCACGACGGTACCCGCGTTCTCGTGGCCCAGAGTCATGGGGAGCTCCTGCGGCACGTACTCCTCCCACATCCCTTCGATGATGTGGTTGTCCGTCTGACACCACCCCGCGCCCTCGACCTCGACGATCACGTCGCTCGCGCCCGTCGCGTGTGGCCGGTCTACCTCGTCGATCGTGAGCCCCTCCGTCATGTCGTGGGTGTACTCGTGCAGTCTGGCAGCTTGCATGTGTTTCACACTCTCGCATCCTCCCACATAAACATTCGTTATGATTTTTCGGCGTAGTGATAAACGATGTACACGTAGGCGACGAATCCACTACCAATGGTAACTAACCTGAATGATCCTTATAGTTATATGTGAACAACTCTCACAAACACGTGCATGTACGAGAAGGACGGCGAGGAGATCTTCGTCATCGACGGACACGTCCACCTGTGGGACGCGCGCCAAGAGAACATCGTTCACGAGGGAGGCGAACAGTTCCTCCAGTGTTTCTACGACTATCACACCGGGTTCACGCCGGAGGACAAGCAGTGGGACATCGACACGTACCGACACTACGGCGCCGACAAGATGACCGAGGACCTGTTCGGGAACGCGGCCGCCGACATGGCGATCTTCCAGCCGACGTACCTCTCCGACTTCTACGACGAGGGGTTCAACACGACCGAGCAGAACGCCGAACTCGCGGAGGAGTACCCCGAGCGGTTCGTGCTCAACGGGAGCTTCGATCCGCGCGACGGCGAGGAGGGCCTGCGCTACCTCGAACACCTGAAAGAGGAGTACGACATCCCCGGCGTGAAGCTGTACACCGCCGAGTGGCGCGGCGAATCGAAGGGGTGGCGGCTCGACAGCGACGACGCCTTCGAGTTCTTAGAGAAGTGCGCGGATCTCGGCATCGAGAACATCAACGCCCACAAGGGGCCGACGATCCGCCCGCTCAACCGCGACGCGTTCGACGTGAAGGACGTCGACGACGCCGCCTCGTCGTTCCCGGAGCTCAACTTCATCGTCAACCACGTCGGACTCCCGAGGCTCGACGACTTCTGCTGGATCGCGGCCCAGGAGCCGAACGTGTACGGCGGGCTCGCGGTCGCCTCCGCGATGTCGACCCACCGCGAGCGGAAGTTCGGCGAGATCATGGGCGAGCTGCTCTTCTGGCTCGGCGAGGACCGGATCCTGTTCGGCTCCGACTACGCCCTGTGGAACCCCGACTGGCTCGTCGACCAGGTGATGAACGCCGAGCTCACCGACGAGCAGAAAGACGAGTACGGGGTCGAGCTCGACGTCGACACCATGAAGAAGATCATGGGCGAGAACGCCGCGGAGCTGTACGACATCGACATCGAGGAGAAGAAACGCCAGTTCCGCGACGACGAGATCACCGAGCGGTTCGACCTCGGCGCCCACTACGGCGGCGACGCGGGGGCCGCGGCGGACTGATGTCGGGGAGCAGCGCAGGCCCGGCCGGCGACGCCGGAGACGACCCGACGGCCGATGCCGGCGGCAACCCGACGGGCGACGTCGGCGACGACCAAACGGACGACCGACGCGGGACCCGGGCGGTCAGGGCTCGACTGGACCGCGTGGAAGACCCGGAACTCGCCCGCTCTATCGTCGACCTCGACTACATCGACACGATCGGTATCGACGGCGACCGCGTCGAGGTCCAGTTCACGCTCCCGACGGCGTGGTGTTCGCCCGCCTTCGCGTGGATGATGGCGACCGACGCCCGCGACGAGGTCGAGGCGCTCGACTGGGTTCGCGAGGCACGGATCGAGCTGTGTGACCACATGCACGGCGAGGAGATCACGACCGGCGTCAACGCCCGCGACACCTTCGGCGAGACGTTCCCCGACGCGGACGGCGGCGTGGCGGAGGTGCGAGCGGCCATCGCCGACAAGGCCCGCGTCTCGACGCAACGCGAGGCGATCGAGACGCTGCTCGACGCCGGGATCGACCCCGAACAGGTCGTCGACCTCGACCGGTCGGACGTCGACCTCGCCGGCGAGGCGGCGCACGTCTCGCTCGACGGCCTCTCCGTCGTCGTCGACGCCGCCCCGCTCGACGACTACCTGAATCGGGCGACCGAAAGCGGCCACGTGACCGACTCGGACGACACGCTGTTCCTGACGCCGGAGGGCGAGCCCATCGACGCGGACCGACTCGACGTCGTCCAGAAGCGCTCGCGGCTCGCCACCGTCAACATGGGCGGGCAAGGCGCGGTGTGCGACGCGCTCCACCGGGCGCGACACGGCCCGGACGGCCCCGGGTCGTAGGGAACCCAGTCGACGCCGTCACCGAATCGGTCCGAGCCCGCCGAGCCCGCTGCCCCCCGGGCGACCGTCCTCCTCTGGCTCGCCGTGCCCCTCCTTCTCCAGTCCGTGCCGGCCGCTCGCGGCCCACGCGTCGCGGTCCCACCCGCACGCCGGGCACTCCCCCTCGCCCCAGTCGAAGGACTCGCCGCAGCCGAGACACGCGTTCTCCGTGTTCATGACTCACACTACGCACGGTCGAACAAAAGCGTTCACAACAACCCGCGGAACTCCCCGAGCGGGGGGAACTGCAGGGCCGTCCCCGCGTCTCCCGTGTCGCCCGTGTCGCTCGCATCGTCCACGTCGTCCGCGTCGTCCGTGTCGCCCGCGTCGCCCGCCCCCGGATCGTACACGACCGGTGCCAGTCGGTCAGCGTCGGTAACGAGCGGGGAGTCGAACGCCCCCGTTCGCATGTCGTTGACCGCCACGCCCGGGGCGAGTCGAGTGAACGCGGGCAGCATGAGGAGGTCGGCGCCGCGGTAGGCGCCCTCGCCCCGGAGGAAACAGGACCGGCGGTCGCCCTCGATCTCGATCGTCGGGTGGACGTGACCGATCACGTAGCGGTCCGCCGCCGTCGACGGTGCCTCGTGACCGTGGCAGACGACGGTCCGGGACGCGGCGGGGTCGATGTCGGCGGCGTCGAGGACGTACTCCCCGTGAACCGGGCCCTCCCACGCGTTCGCGAGGGCGGTGTCGTGGTTCCCGGCGACGAGTTCGAGTTCGGCACCGGTCGCCTCGCAGACGTCCCGGAGCGCCGCCAGGGTCCCGCGGCTCCGGTCGCTCACTCGGTCGAACGTGTGGACGACGTCGCCGGCGACGACGACGGTCGCGGGGTCGAACCGTGCCAGGAGTCCGGCGAGTCGGTCGACGAGGTCCTCGCGCTCGCCGAGCGGAAGCGAGACCGCGGAGGCCTCCCCGCGGCCGACGTGAGGGTCGGCGAGAACGAGCGCGTCGTGACGGTCGAGGTACGCCGCGCGCTCGCCGAACGCGACCCCCGTCACCGACCGAAGCCCGTCGGCGGATCGGTGCGGTCGGTCCGGGCGGCCGGGCGACCGCGGCCGGCCGCTTCGTCCGCGTCGCCGGCGTGGTTGCGGGCGGTCGCGTACGCCTCGCGGACGCGGCGGAACGACTCCTCGTCGCCGCCCTGGTCAGGGTGGGTCTCCTTGACGCGCTCGCGGTAAGCGTGTTTCACCTCGGCGGCGTCGGCGTTCCGGTCGAGGTCGAGCTCCGCGAACGCGGCGGCGACCGGGTCGCGACCGCGGCTGCCGGACGGTCGACTGGGGCCCCAATCGGGCTCGATCACGTCGAACGGGAGGCGGCGGCCGAGGCCCCGCCCCGGCATCTCGTGTTCGCAGAGGACGGTGTAGACGCCCTCTCCCTCTAATCTGAAGTAGTCGTGCGCGTCGAACGTGATGGCGACCTCTCGCTCGGGGAGATAGAAGGGGACGGCCACCTCGCCGAGCGCGTGATTCTCGCGGAACCGCTCGCCGATCGCCGTCAGGTACTCGCGGATCTCCCGGCGGCGCCGCTCGTCGCCCGCGGTGGCTCGGTCGTCGCCGGCCGCGGCGACGCTCGGGGCGACGAACCGGTTCCCGAGGTAGAACGCGAGCGCCACGAGCACCGAGGCGATCCCGCCGAGCGCGGCACCTAACAGGATCCACGGCGGCACCGCGCTGGTAAGCTCGACGACCACGACCGCAGTAACGGCTCGGTGCGTATCAACCTCTCGCCGACGTCCCGGCGTCCGGCGAGCGACGCGCTCGGGGCGGGCGATGATCTGTCGGAAGAAGCGAGGCGCCGGTCTCAGATCATCCCCTTCGACTCGAGCCCGTCGAGGATGTCGTCGACGAGTTCCTCGGGGGTGTCGTAGGGGAACTCCTGTTCGCTGCCCAGCTTCGCGGCCAGTTCCATCGCCGTGAGGCTCACGTCGCCGGCCTCGAACTTCGTGGCCGGGCCGTTCGGAAGCGCCGGGACGAGGTCCATCTGGTTCTCGACGGGGAAGTCGGCGCCGCCGAACGCGTCGAGGAACTGTTCGCGGAGTTCCGCTCTTACGTCACTCATACACTCCCATCCTGTGAGCCCCCGCAAAAGCGTTGCGGAACAACAATAAATTAGTTTGAGGTTTTTGAATGACGACACGGCCCTGAGGGGACATCCGCGGGCGGCACACGAGAACGCCGACGACCGTGCCGGAACCTCCGGACCTTTGTCGCTGGGCGCCAACCGTCGGCCATGTCGTTCGATTTCGACTTCGACCTGCTGCGAGAGCTGACCGAGGCCCGGGGGGTCCCGGGGTACGAGGACGACGTCCGCGAGATCGTCCGTCGGGAGTTCGCAGACCTCACCGACCGGGTCCGCACCGATGCGATGGGGAACGTCGTCGGGACGATCGAGGGCGACTCCGACTACTCGGTCGCGGTCGCGGCCCACATGGACGAGATCGGCTTCATGGTCCGGCACGTCACCGACGAGGGGTTCGTGCAGGTGGACCCGCTCGGCGGCTTCGACGCCCGGGTGCTCCGCGCCCAGCGCGTCACCGTCCACGGCGACGAGGACCTCACCGGCGTCATCGGCTCCGTTCCCCCCCACACGCTCACCGAGGAGCAGAAAGAGGCGGACGACGAGGTCTCGGACGTGTTCATCGACCTCGGTCGCGACGCCGAGACGGTCGAGGAACTCGTCGGCGTCGGCGACCTCGTCACGCTCGACCAGACGACGACGCGCATGGGCGACCGGGTGACCGGGAAGGCGCTCGACGACCGGGTCTGCGTGTTCGCGATGCTGGAGGCCGCCCGCCGGATCGACGACCCGGACGTGACGATCCACTTCGCGGCGACCGTCCAGGAGGAGGTGGGGCTTCGGGGCGCGAGCGCGCTCGGCGTCGACATCGACCCCGACCTCGCGATCGCCTTGGACGTCACCGTCGCCAACGACGTCCCGCAGATCGGCGAGCCGGCCGACGCCGTGACAGAGCTCGGCGAGGGGACCGCGATCAAGCTCAAGGACTCCTCGGTGATCACCAGCCCGAAGGTCCACGGTCGGCTGACCGACGTGGCCGAAGCGGAGGACATCGATCACCAGCACGAGGTGTTGCCCGCGGGCGGCACCGACACCGCCGGGTTCCAGAACACGGCCGGCGCGAAGCCCGTCGGCGCCGTCTCCATCCCGACGCGGTACCTCCACACCGTCACCGAGACCGCCGACGGCGACGACATCGCCGCGACGATCGACCTCCTCACCGCGTTCCTCGACTCCGAGACCGGCGAGCACGACTACACCTTATAAATAAATCCGCGGTGGCGTGCGCCTGTGAGCGCCCCTTCGGGCGCGAACAGCGCGCGCGAGGGACGCGGTGAGCGCTCGGAGAGCGCGAACCGCGAGGCTGGGGAGGCGTGAGGCTGCGTTCCCGCGAGCAGGGAGGGACCTGAGGTCCCTCTTGCAGCCGGCGGCAAAGCCGCCGGCGACAACGCGAGCGGGAGCACGGAAGTCGCAGCGCCGAGCGAAGCGAGGCGACCGTCTTCCGGTGGTCGCTGTGCGGGGCGGGACTCAAAGGGGCAGTCGCGCGGACGAAGGCGCGCGACGCAAGGACCGCAGGAACGAGTGAAACGAGTGACGAGGACCGCAGCGAGCGCACCGAGTCCTCGCGACTGGGGCTTTGGAGGTGGTCACCGCCGATTCGGTGATCGCTACTTATAACCGAGCGACTGGGGCTTTGGAGGTGGTCACCGCCGATTCGGTGATCGCTACTTATAACCGAGCGACTGGGGCTTTGGAGGTGGTCACAGTCGTGTCCTTTCGCGTCCTTCACGCTCGCCCGCCTGCCGTATTGTCTTCGTCTTATCGCCGGACCGCTTATTACGCGCCGCCCGAACGAAACCCCGTGGACGAACTCGTCGTGAGCACGGAGGTGTACGCCGACCCGGAAGAGGTGTACGAGTTCCTGCTCGATTTCCCGGGCTACGCGCGCTACTCGAAGTACCTCGACAACGTGGCGACTATCGAGGGCGACGGCGGTCCAGGTACCCGCTACGCGCTCAGGTTCGCGTGGTGGAAGATCACCTACACGGCCCACTCGCGCGTGACGGGCGTCGACCCGCCCGAGCGGATCGACTGGGAAATCACGAAGGACATCGACGCCGGCGGCTGCTGGCGCGTGACGCCGCGGGATCCGGACGACAGTAGCGGAACCGACGCCGCCGACTCCCCCGTCTGCGAGGTCGCGCTCGAAGTCCAGTTCGATCCGGGGTCGGCCAGCCCCGACGCGCTCGATCTCCCGCGGCTCGTCTCCTTCGACTGGGTGGTGAAGAAGGCGGTCCCGCTTATCAGGAAGGAGGCGGAACGCGTCGTTCAGCGCGCCGTCCGCGACCTGGAGGACTCGACCCGCGACGTCGCGCTCGACGTGTACGTCGACTCCGAGCGGATCTGAGCGGTGGACCGCGGGCGTGCGGATCGGTCTCGGCGCCGTCGTCGAGTCGAAGGCCTTAATATATCCACCGGGGAACGATGGAACGCGTACGAGGGCTCGTAGATCAGTGGTAGATCATCCCCCTGGCACGGGGAAGGCCCGGGGTTCAAATCCCCGCGAGTCCACTCGACTCACTTCGTTCGTCTCGTTCCCTCGCGTGGTCCCGTTCGCTACCGCTCGCGGGACCCCCGCGAGTCCGTGTTTCTGCGCCGCGAGCAATATCGCGAGCGGCGCATCCCCGCGAGTCCACTCCTTCACTCACTTCGTTCAGTCGGTTACGCGCCGCTGAGCCAGCGTAACACCTCGTCTCGCCGGGCGAGCAGGGTTCCGAGATGGTCGGTCTCGGCCACGGTGAGGGTCGCGTCGCTCTCGTCCGCGAAGGCCCGAACGGCCGGTAGCGGCGCGTTCTCGTCGCGCGTTCCGTGCCAAGCCCGAACCGGGACCGACAGGCGGTCGATCCCGGCCCACTCGTTCGCGAACGACCGGTTCTCCCGGGCGACCGCCGTCGCGCCCCGCCGCAGGGCCTCGTGGAAGTCGTCGGCGACCGCTTTCGAGACGGCCGCCGGTACGGATCGATCGGTGTACTGTCCGACGACCGCGTCCGGTCCGGCGACCGACGCGAACGCGCTCGACAGCCGGAAGAGGAGGCGAATGGCGAACGGAATCCGCGACAGTTTCACGAGACCGATATCGGCCGGGGGGACGACGGCGCTGACCAGCCCGACGCGACGCACTCGGTCGCTCGCCGCGGCCGCGAGCGCGAACGGTCCCCCGCCGGAGAAGCCAACGACTGCGCATCGGTCGACCGATTCGGCGTCGAGGAGCGCCGCCACGTCGCTCCGCCAGTCCCGCCAGCTCCACTCGTCCGGCGGTGGCGACGACCGGCCGTATCCCGGTCGATCGGGAGTGAGGAGCCGGACGCCCGCCGCCGCCGCGGCGTCGGAGAGAAGCGACGCGAACAGCCGCGATCCCGGTGTCCCGTGGTGCGCGACGACCGGCGTCCCGTCCTCGTCCCCGCCGACGGTGTACGCGAGCGTCCGGCCGTCCGAGAGCGTACAGGTCTCCGTCGAGAGCGCGGCGCGTCGGTCTTCTCGTTGCACGCCTCGGCCTTCCGCTCCGGCCGGTATAACGGGTCGGGAATCTCAAATCACTCTGTTAGTTACCGCGGATTGATGCGGGACGCTCCCGTGGATCTCCGTATGTCGACGTACGAAGCCGCGGCGGAGCGTCCGAACCGCCCACTGCACGCTATCGGGCGGGAGTTCTGACGGCGCGATGAGCCTCAGATCGGCCGTCCTCGATTTCCTCGCGTGCGACGAGGCGAACGTCCGGAGCGCGCTCCGGACTCTCCTCGCGGAGAGCGACGATGTCGAGCGCGTCCGCGGGCTCGACCCCATCGACTCCCGCGAACGCGCTCGGCGGTCGCCCCGCCCGCGGCGCTCGCCGATTCCGACGACCTCACCGCCCGCGACCGCCGCCTGATAGAGCGCGTCAGGCTCCTCGACGACGCGCCGCTCGGGATCACGCTCTGCGGCCCGGCGTACCGGGACACGCCGATCCGATACGCGAACCGGACGATCCGCGAGATCACCGGGTACTCGCTCGCGGAGCTTCGCGGTCGCAACCCGCGACTCCTGCAGGGACCGAAGACGGACGGCGCGGCGGTCGCGGACCTCCGCGAGGCGGTGTCGATCTGGGAACCGGTGACGGTCGAGGTGTGGAACCACCGGCGCGACGGCACCCCGTTTTTAAACCGCGTGTCGCTCCGACCGCTCTCCGGCGCCGACGGGACGATCACGCACTGGGCTGCCGTGCAGGCGGCAGTGGACGGATCGGACTGAGCGGGTTTGGGCCGAAGCGCGTCTACCGCAGCGTCGACGTCGGCACCACGGAGGGCAGGACGCCGTCGCCGGCGACGTCCTCGATCACGGCGTCGGCGACGTGCTCGCCGCTCAGGAGGCACATCGGCATCCCGATGCCGGGGTTGGTGTAGGCGCCGACGTAGTAGAGCCCCTCGACCCCCGGCGCCCGGTGTGCCGGCCGGAGCGGACCGGTCTGTCCGAGCGTGTGTGAGAGCGCGAGGGCGGTACCCTGCGGCGCGTTGAAGTGCTCCCGGAAGTCGGAGACGCACGCGGACTCCTCCAGCACGATCCGGTCGCGGAAGTCGACGCCAGCGTGCGCCGCGAGGTCGTCGAGCACCAGCTCGCGGAAGCGCTCGCGGGTCTCGGGGTCGTCGTCGAGTCCGGGCGCCAGCGGGACGAGGACGAACACCGCCTCGTGCCCCTCGGGCGCCGCTTCCGGGTCCGTCTTCGACGGGACGTGGACGTAGTACGCCGGGTCGTCGGGCCACGCCGGGTCGTCGAAGATCGTCTCGAAGTGGGGCCGCCAGTCCGTCGGCAACACCAGCGCGTGGTGGTCGAGGTCGACGTCGCCCTCGACGCCGAAGTACAGGAGGAACGCGGAGGGGGCGTACGTCCGCGACTCCCAGTACGCCTCGCGGCGCGCGTGCTCGTCCGGGAGGAGGTCGCGCTCGACGTGGGGCGGCGCCGCGTTCGCGACCACCCGATCGAACCGCCCGGCCTCGAGTCCGTCACCGTCTCCGGTTCCGGCCCCGCTCTCGGTCGTCACCTCGAACTTCGGTTTCGCCGCCGCGATCGAGGGTTCGACCGCGGTCACCGGCGTCCCCGTGCGGATCTCGGCGCCGAGGTCGGTCGCGAGCGCGGCCATCCCGTCGACGACACTGGCGATACCCCCGGTCGGGTGGTAGACGCCGAGGTTCATGTCCACGTGGCTCATCAGCGTGTAGATCGCCGGCGTGTTGTACGGCGATCCGCCGAGGAACACCAGCTTGTACTCCGCGATCTGCCGTAGCTTCTCGTGGTCGAAGTAGTCGCCGACGTAGTCGTCCATCGTCCGGAGCTTCGGGAGCGCGCGCCCCGAGCGCACCACGTCGAGGTCGACCATGTCCCGGAGCCGAGAGCGGCTCGGGTAGACGAACCGGTCCATCCCGAGCTCGTACGCCTCCGCGGCGTCGTCGAGGTACGCGTCGAGCCGGTTGCCGGCGCCCGTCTCGTACGACTCGAACAGCGACTTCTGTCCCTCCCGGTCGGCCGGCATCGTCGCGCGGTCGCCGTCCTTCCAGACAACCTCGTAGAGGGGGTCGAGCTCCGTCAGCTCGTAGAACTCGTCGGTCGACCGCCCGAACTGCTCGAAGAAGCGGTCGAACACCTCGGGCATGAGGTACCACGAGGGGCCGGTGTCGATCCGGAAGCCGTCGCGCTCGATCCGGCCGGCGTACCCCCCGGGGTGCTCGTTGCGCTCGAAGACCGTCACGTCCGCGCCGGCGTCCGCGAGGTACGCGGCCGCGGAGAGGCCGCCGAACCCGGCGCCGACGACCGCGATCTCCGCTCCGGCGAGGCGCTCGTCGTCACGTGAGCGAGGGCTCATTGGGAGTCGGTACGGCCCCGACGCCGTTCACTGCCCCCCCATACTATGTTGGGGCCGTCGGGCCGCGGTCGACGAGTTCACCGCTCGCCGTCGGCCGGCGTCCGATCCTGCAGCCGCCGGGCGGCCAGCACGAAGAGCCCGGTCCCGATCAGGTAGAGCCGCCAGCCGGCGTTCGCGATCGGAAAGATCCGGTTGACCGGCTCGTCCGTCACCTCGTCGGGGTCGCGCGGCTCGACGGGGTTGTTGACGTGGACGGTCTTCGTGGTCCCCGTGGCCCCCGCGTCGACCGTGCGCGTCCCGGTCTCCGGGTCGGTCCGCAGATCGACGAACGTCTGGACGAACCCGTCCGCGGTCGAGAGCAGGATCTCGCCGTCGAGGGCGTAGAACCGGTCCCGAAGCGGCCAGAAAGCGTTCACCCCCTCGAGGTGAATCCAGTCGAGCGAAACGTGCGCGAAGGCGTGGACAAAGAGTCCGACCCACGCCACCGCGATCCACCGGTCGGCGAGGCGCTCGCGGAGCGCGGACCGCTCGCGAAGGCGGGTGTCGTAGTAGAGCAGCGCCGCGGCGGCCGCGGGCAACACGAGGTTGTGACCGACTGTCCGATGAGCTCCGGGCATAACGAATCCGAGGAAGCTGTCCGCCTCGGGGACAACGACGACCACGAGCACGACGGCGAGCGCCCGCCGGTCGTAGTAGTCGCCGAGCAGCCCGGCCGCGAGCAACAGCGCGAAGCCGGCGTGGACGACCGACGAGACCATCTACCGGCTCACCTCCGCGACGTCTTCGGCCGGGTTCGTTCGACCCTCCCGCCGGAACCGCACCGCCAGCGACGCGACCGCGCTCGCGACGACGACGAGCTGCCACCCGGTCCGGACGAGGGACAGTTCGCGCTCGGCGCCGAGCGAGAACCCCGGTCGACCGTCGGGGTTCGCGAACGTCGGGATGGCGTACGACTCGGTCGTCCCGAGCGTCTCCAGCGGGAGGATCCCTGGTCCCTGCGCGCCGACCGAGACGAACGTCTGGACGACCCCGTCTCGCGTCGAGACGACGAACCCGCCGTCGACGAGGTAGTAGGCGTCGTGGAGCGGGTACAGCAGGTTCACCCCCTCGCCGCCGAACAGGTCCGGGCCCACGCCGGCGACGAGGAACGCCGCGAGCGCGACCCACGCGACCCGGACGCCGCGCCACCCGACCCGCTCGCGGAGCCGCGAGGCGTCGCGCAGTCGGGTGTCCCAGTAGAGGACGCCCCCGGCGGCGAGGGGGAGCCAGACCGCGTGGAGGAGGGCGTTCGTCGCGCCCGGGACCGCGAGGCTCGCGACGGCGTCGAGGTCGGGGAGGACCGCGGCCGCGACGACGATCGCGACCGCGCGCCGGTCGAACGCGGCGCCGAGCAGGGCGGCGGCGATCAACGCGCCGAAGGCGGCGTTGACCAGCGTCGGTGCCATACCGCCCCTGACGACCGCACTCGAATAAGTCGCTCGGAGGATCGTTTCGGATCAGGGAGTCTCGTCGCTGCGGCGGTCGGCGGAGTCGCTATTGCGGTCGGCGGGGTCGCTATTGCGGTCGGCGGAGTCGCTGTCGCGGTCGGCGGGATCGTCCACGAACTCGAACCCGCCCGCGGGGTCGATATCGTCGCCGGCGGAGCCCGCTCCCCCGTGGCTGTGGGCGCCGCCGCCCGTCGCCGACGCCGGTGGCGACGTCTCCCGCGCTTCGTGACCCAACAGCGCGACGGCCATCTGCCGGGCGACGTAGGCGACGAGGTTCGCGACGTGGAGCGCGAGGAGGACGCCGGCCACTCCGACCGCGAGCGCGACCAGCGCCTCCGGGAGCGTGTCGACCGTCCACGTCGCCGGCTCGCCGTTCACCTCGCCGAAGTCGGCCGCGTAGGGGTACCGAAGCGGCGCGGCGATCAGCGGGAGCGCGCTCGACAGGATGACGAGGGGCACGAGCGCGAACAGCGACACCCAGAACTTCAGCGAGAGGAAGCCGAGCCCGGTCCACGTCGAGCGCGCGTCGACGTACGTTCTGACGCCCGCGAGCGCGCCGTCGGCGTCGGCGAGGTCGTCGGGTCGGGACAGGTCGGTCCCCAGCAACGCGTTCGCGAGGCGCCGCTCGAAGCCCGCGACCAGCCGGGAGCCGATCAGGAGCACGAGCAGGACCACGAGCCCGACGAGCACGAACGAGAGGGCGAGCCCGAACGCGAGGCCGAACGTGAAAACCGTCGAGTAGACGAATCCGAGCGGCACCGCGAGCAGCAGGTACAACAGATTCCTGTAGGTCCGGCCGTCGACGAGAACGCCGACGACGGGGAGGGCGGAGGGGGAGGCCATGCACGCCCCAGATCGGTTGCGCTGTCGACATAAATCGGTCGCTCGTGGGGGCTCTGAACGAAGCTCGAAGGGGGTCGTTGGCGCCGCGGCCGTCCCGACCGCTCAGCCGATGAAGAAGTCGATGGCGTTCCCCGTCGACTGGCCCTTATAAAGCTCCGAGTAGCCGCAGTTCGCACAGGAGACCACGACGAACGAGCGGTTCTGCACGTCGAACATCTTGGTGAGACCGGTCCCGCTGGTCGCGATCTCGTCCGTCTCGGTCTCCGTGCTTCCGCACTTCGGGCAGCCGTCGTCGGCTCCGGCCGCCAGCGACTCCGGCCGTTCGCCCGCTCGCGCCGACTCGGGGTCGGCGCGCCCGTCGTCGTCCGCGCTGGCCCACTCGTCGCTCGGCTCGTTCCCGAAGACGGAGTACTCCGTCTCGTCGGTGTCGTCGTCGGAGGGCATCGGCCACACCTGCTCACGCGACGGATAAACCTCTTGTGGCGGCGATCCGGGGCTCTCGCGGTCGTTCGGGGTGGCGGCCTACTCGTCGATCTCGTCGACGAGGTCGTCCGCGACGCCGACGTACCCCGCCGGCGTCAGCGCCCGCAGCTCCTCGCGCACGCCCTCGTCGACGTCGAGGTCGCCGAACAGCTCGCGGAAGTCGTCGAGCGTCACCGACCGACCGCGGGTCAGCTCCTTCACGCGTTCGTAGGCGTCGGTGTCGCCCTCGCGCCGGAGGATCGTCTGAACGGCCTCGCCGATCACCTCGGGGGTCGCCGCCAGCTCCTCGCGCATCACCTCTTCGTTCGGCACCACCTTCGCGAGCCCGTTCTCGGCCTTCCCGTAGCCGATGAGACAGTGCGCGAGCGCGGCGCCGACGTTGCGCTTGACCGTGGAGTCGGAGAGGTCGCGCTGGAGCCGCGAACTCGTCACGTAGTCGCCGAGGAAGGTGAGGTCGCTGTTCGCCTTCGAGAGGTTGCCCTCGCTGTTCTCGAAGTCGATCGGGTTCACCTTGTGCGGCATCGTCGAGGAGCCGGTCTCGCCCTCGACCGCCCGCTGGCCGAGGTAGCGGTCGGAGACGTAGAGCCACGCGTCCACGTCAAGATCGAGGAGGACGTTGTTGACCCCCCGCAGCGCGTCGAACAGCGCCGCGAGGTCGTCGCAGGGATTCACCTGCGTCGCGAGCGGCGTGTGCTCCAGATCGAGGCCGTGCACGAACGACTCGGAGAACGCCTGCCAGTCGACGTCGGGGTAGGCGGCGTCGTGGGCGGCGTAGGTACCCGAGGCGCCGGCCAGTTTCCCGGAGAGGTCGCCGTTCGCGACGACGACGCGGCCGAGCGCGCGGCCGAGCCGCGCGGCGTACACCGCCATCTCCTTGCCGAACGTCGTCGGCGTCGCGGGCTGGCCGTGGGTGCGGGCGAGCATCGGCGTGCCGCGGTGCGCCTGTGCGAGGCCGACGAGCGCGTCCCGGACCTCCCGGACCGCGGGCACGAGCACCTCGCTCACCGCGGGCTTGAGCAGCAGCCGATGCGCGAGGTTGTTGACGTCCTCGCTGGTGAGCCCGAAGTGGATCCACGGGTACAGCGCCTCCGCGTCGGCGACGGTCCCGGCGTCCTCCGATTCGTCCAGTCGCACCCGGAGGAAGTACTCGACCGCCTTCACGTCGTGGTTGGTCGCGGCGTACCCCTCGGCGCCCTCGACTTCGAGCGCCTTTATCAGGCGCGCGTCGTCGGCCGAGAACTCCTCGTAGACGCCCCGCAGCGCCGCCTCGGCGTCGTCGTCGAGCGAAATCGGCGTCGCGTCGAGCGCGGCCAGCTCGATCAGGTACTCGACCTCGACGCGGGTCCGTGCGCGCATGAGCGCGGCCTCGCTGGCGTACGGCGACAGCGGGGCGGTCCGCGAGGCGTAGCGTCCGTCGAGCGGCGAGACGGCCGCGAGGGGGTCCGACCGCGACAGGCCCGAGATGGCGTGGTCCGTCATGTCCGCGACTGCCCCCGGAGCCAGCAAAAGCGTGTCGATGGCGTGACGCACGGACGTGGATAGGTCGCTCCTCTTTTTGCGCCCGGATGGCCGATACTATCCGCGAACGTGGATATTCGGGCGATGCGGACCGCAATCGATATACGCGATCGGTCGGACCACTGGCGTATGAAGATCGCCGGACTCGCGAGCAACCGGGGACGGAACCTCAGACACATCGCCGACGTCGCGCCGGGCGGCGCGGAGCTGTCGGTCGTTCTGACGAACCGAGAGCAGGCGCCCGTGCTGGAGGCCGCGACGGAGCGCCGGATCCCCACCGAAGTCGTCGAGCGCGAGGAAGACGAATCGCGCGCGTCCCACGAGCGTCGGATCCTCGACAGGCTCGAGAGCTACGACTTCGATCTCGTCTGCCTCGACGGGTACATGCGCGTGCTCACCGACGAGTTCCTCGATTCTGCGCCGACGACGCTGAACGTCCACCCCTCGCTTTTACCCGCGTTCCCCGGCATGGACGCCCACGAGCAGGTGCTCGACGCCGGAGTCCGAACGACGGGCTGTACCGTCCACGTCGTCACCGAGGAGATCGACGGCGGCCCGATCGTCACCCAGGAGCCGGTCCCCGTCTACGGCGACGACGACGCCGACTCGCTGAAAGACCGGGTGCTCCGCGACGCGGAGTTCACGGCGTACCCGCGGGCGGTCCGGTGGTTCGCCGAGGACCGGGTGACGGTCGAGCGCGACGACGGCGAGGCCGTCGACGTGACCGTCGACGGCGACGCGGGCGGCGACTTCCCGGAACGACGCTTCGTCTCCGAGGAGCGCGCCGAGACGCTCCGCTACGGCGAGAACCCGCATCAGGACGCCGCTCTCTACGCCGACGACGGCTGCGAGGAGGCCAGCGTCGTCGGCGCCGACCAACTCAACCCCGGCGCGAAGGGAATGGGCTACAACAACTACAACGACGCGGACGCCGCCCTGAACCTCGTGAAGGAGTTCGACGAGCCCGCCGCCGCCGTGATCAAGCACACGAACCCCGCGGGCTGCGCGACGAGCGACACGCTCGCGGACGCGTACGACCGCGCGCTCAGCACGGACGCGAAGTCGGCGTTCGGCGGCATCGTCGCGTTGAACCGCGAGTGCGACGCCGACACCGCGACCGCCGTCGCCGACTCGTTCAAGGAGGTCGTCGTCGCCCCCGGCTACACCGACAGCGCGCTCGACGTGCTCCGGGAGAAGGGGAACCTCCGCGTGCTCGACGTCGGCCCGCTCGGCGAGGGCGAGGAGCGCTTCGCCGAGCGGTTCACCGAGAAGCCGGTCGTCGGCGGGCGACTCGTCCAGGAGCGGGACCGCCAGTCGCCGACCGCCGCGGACCTCGAGGTCGTCACCGAGCGCGAGCCCACCGACGAGCAGGTGGAGACGATGCTCTTCGCGTGGAAGACCCTCAAACACGTCAAATCGAACGGGATCCTGTTCGCGACCGGCACCGAGACGGTCGGCGTCGGGATGGGACAGGTGTCCCGCGTCGACGCCGTGACGCTCGCGGCGATGAAGGCCGAGAAGGACGCGGAGGGCAAGTCCGCCGAGGGCGCCGTGATGGCCTCTGACGCCTTCTTCCCGTTCCCGGACGCGATCGAGGAGGCCGCCGAGGCCGGGATCGAGGCCGTGATCCAGCCGGGCGGCTCCGTCAACGACGAGGACGTGATCGCCGCCGCCGACGAACACGACATGGCGATGGCGTTCACCGGCTCGCGCTGTTTCCGTCACGACTGAGCCGCGGCTCGGACAACCGCGGGCGACGCCGGGAGGGCACACCGTCGTCGGCCCGGCCGAACCGGCCGAATCGACCGAACCGGCTGAACCGGTCGAACCGACCGAAGCCGTCGGATACATGGGGCTCGCACCGCTTCTCAGTCCATGGCCGCCGACGACCGCAACGCCTTCGAAGTGTACCGCGACCGCGTCGACCGGCCCCTCCTCCGGCTGTTCCGCGAGTACGGCGCCCCCGAGGCCCATTGGCTCGTGATCGGGATGGCCGCGAACGTCGTCGCCCGCGTCGCCGGGCTGGTCCCGCCGGTCGTGCTGGGCGTCGCCATCGACGCCGTGTTCACGGGCGACGGCCCGTACACCCTCCCGGTCGTCCCCGACGCGTGGCTGCCGACCGCGGGGCCGGCGCAGTTCCGGCTCTCCGTCGTCCTCATCGTCGGCTCCTTCCTCGTCACCGGCGTGTTCACGTGGATCTACGGCATCGCCGCGAACAACTTCGCGCACCGGGTGATGCACGCGGTCCGGACCGACTCCTTCGACCGGATGCAGCGGCTCGACATGACCTTCTTCGACGACAAGCAGACCGGCGAGGTGATGAGCGTCCTCAACAACGACGCCTCGAACCTCGAGGTCTTCCTCGACAACGCCCTCCAGAACTCGGCGCGGCTCGGCGTGATGGTGGTCGGCATCGCGGGCGTCCTCTTCTACTACAACTACGAGCTCGCGTTCGTCACCCTCTCCGCGATCCCCCTGATGATCCTCTTCACGCTCTGGTTCATGCGGGCCGTGGAGCCACGGTACGTCGCCCAGCGCTCCGTGGTCGGCGACCTCAACACCGCCCTCGAGAACGCCCTCTCGGGCGTCGAGCTGGTGAAGACCTCCAACACCGAGCCGTACGAGAGCGAGCGGGTCGAGACGGCCTCCCACCAGTACTTCGAGCGGACGATGTCGATCCTCCGGCTCAACTACGTCTACCGCCCGGGGATGGAGCTGTTCGCCGGCCTCGCGTTCGCCGCCACCTTCGCGGTCGGCGGCTACTGGCTCTCGGCCGGGCCGCCGGGTCCGTTCACGACCACGCTCACGGTGGGGACGTTCGTCACGTTCGTCCTGCTCACCCAGCAGTTCGTCGCTCCGCTCGCCGAAGTATCCAATATCATCGACCAGTACGAGAACGCGAAGGCCTCCTGCGAGCGCGTGTTCGGTCTCCGGGACATCCCGATCCGGATCACGGACGGCGCCGACGCGGTCGCGCTCGGGAGCGGGGAGGAGACGGACGCCGACCACGGCGGCGTCGCCGGCGCGGTCGAGTACGACGACGTCTCCTTCGCGTACCCCGAGAACGCCCTCGTCGACCCGACCGACGCCGACGAGGAGGTCATCAGCGGCGTCTCCTTCGCGGCCGACCCCGGCGACACCGTCGCGCTCGTGGGGCCGACCGGCGCCGGGAAGTCGACGCTGCTCAAGCTCCTCCTCCGGCTTTACGACGTCACCGACGGCGCGGTCCGGGTCGACGGCCACGACGTGCGCGACCTCACCGTCGAGAGCCTGCGCTCCGCGGTCGGCTACGTCGCGCAGGACACCACGCTGTTCGACGGCACCATCGCCGAGAACATCCGGTACGGGCGGTTCACCGGGGTCGACGAGGCGATCGAGAGCGACGCGGTCCGCGAGCGGGTGATCGAGGCCGCGAAGGCCGCCGAAGCGCACGAGTTCATCGACTCGCTCCCGAACGGCTACGAGACGCGGATCGGCGAGCAGGGCGTGAAGCTCTCCGGCGGGCAGCGCCAGCGCGTCGCCATCGCCCGGGTCGTCCTGCAGGACCCCGCGGTCCTCATCCTCGACGAGGCGACCTCCGCGGTCGACACCGAGACGGAGATGCTGATCCAGCGCTCGCTCGACGAACTCGCGGCCGACCGCACCACGTTCGTCATCGCGCACCGGCTCTCGACGGTGACCGACGCCGACACCACTCTCGTGTTGGAGGACGGGGAGGTCGTCGAGCGCGGGAGCCACGAGGACCTGCTGGCGGCCGACGGGCTCTATGCGAAGCTCTGGGGCGTGCAGGCCGGCGAGATCGAGGAGCTGCCGGAGGAGTTCGTCGACCGCGCCCGAGAGCGCCACGTCGACCGCGCGGTCGAGCGGGCGGTCGAGCAGGAGGGCGTCGAAAGCGAGACGCTCGACGACTAATTTAAAAAAAGAGCGGCAGTCAAGCCGACCCGGTCGGACCGCCGTCCGATTCAGTCGTCGCTCGACGCCTGCCCGGCGGGGTCGCTCGCGGCGCCGGGGACGGCTTCCGCCGCCGCCGGCGGCTCGTCGCGCACGTCGGCGCCCTTCCCCTCGGCGATGACGTTCGCGTACGCGTCGGGGAAGACGCGCACGAAGTCGCCCAGCGTCGCCGCCCAGTCGTCGAGCAGCTCGGCCGCGCGGTCGCTGCCGGTGTACGCGCGGTGATTCTCGACGAGCCGCCGGAGCATCTGCTCGTCCGACTCGTCGAGCGTCTGCGAGACGGATACCATCCCGCGGTTCACCCGGTCGGCGAACCGGTCGTCGGGGTCGTACACGTAGGCGACGCCGCCGGACATCCCGGCCGCGAAGTTCCGGCCGGTGTCGCCGAGCACGGCGACGACTCCGCCGGTCATGTACTCACAGCCGTGGTCGCCCACGCCCTCGACGACCGCCTTCACGCCGGAGTTGCGGACGCCGAACCGCTCGCCGACGACGCCGTTGACGTACACCTCGCCGTCGGTGGCGCCGTAGAGGCCGACGTTGCCGGCGACGACGTTCTCGGCCGGGTCGTAGCCGGCCTCCTCCGGCGTGTTGACCACGATGCGGCCGCCCGAGAGCCCCTTCCCGAGGTAGTCGTTGGCGGCGCCGGTCAGCTCGAGGGTGACGCCGGGCGCGAGGAACGCGCCGAAGCTCTGGCCCGCGTAGCCGTCGAACCGGCAGGTGACGGTGTCGTCCGGGAGCCCCTCCCCGCCGTGCTCGGAGACGACGCGGTTCGAAAGGGTCGCGCCGACCGCGCGGTCGACGTTCTCCACGTCGCGGGTGAGCGCGACGGGCGCGCCGTCATCGATGGCCGGGGCCGCCTCGTCGATGAGGTCCCAGTCGAGCAGCGCCTCGATGTCGGCGTCCTCCTGCTCGCGAGTCTTCGTCCGGGCGTCGCCCGCGGGCTCGGCGATGACCGCCGAGAGGTCGAGGTGCTTCGCCTTCTCGTGGTCCGTCTCGCGCTGCGAGAGCAGCTCGGGGCGCCCGATGAACTCCTCGACCTCGGTGTAGCCGAGCTCGGCCATGAGCTCGCGGAGCTCCTGGGCGATGAACGTCATGTAGTTGATGACGTGGTCCGGCTGACCGGGGAAGCGCTGGCGGAGGTCCTCCCGCTGGGTCGCGACGCCGACCGGACAGGTGTTCTCGTGGCACTGCCGGGCCATCACGCAGCCGGCGGTGACGAGCGACGCGGTGCCGAACACGTACTCCTCCGCGCCCAGCGCGGCGGCGACCGCGACGTCGCGGCCCGTCTTGAGCCCGCCGTCGGCGGTGACGCGGATGCGGTCGCGCAGGCCGGTCGCGCGGAGCATCTGGTTCGCCTCGGCCAGTCCGAGCTCCCACGGGAGCCCCGCGTTCTTGATCGACGTCTTCGGGGACGCCCCCGTTCCGCCGGAGTGGCCGGAGACGTGGACGACGTCCGCGTTCGCCTTCGCGACGCCCGCCGCGATGGTGCCGATGCCGGCCTCCGACACCAGCTTCACGTTGACGTCGGCGTCGGGGCTCGCGGCCTTCAGGTCGAAGATGAGCTGCTTGAGGTCCTCGATGGAGTAGATGTCGTGTTGCGGCGGCGGCGAGATGAGCCCGACGCCGGGCGTGGAACACCGGACGTGCGCGATCATCTCGTTCACCTTCTCGCCGGGGAGGTGGCCGCCCTCGCCGGGCTTCGACCCCTGCGCCATCTTGATCTGCAGCTCGTCCGCGCTCGCGAGGTAATCGGCGGTGACGCCGAAGCGGCCGGAGGCGACCTGCTTGACGTTACACTCCTTCTCGGTGCCGAACCGCTCCGGCGGCTCGCCGCCCTCGCCGGTGTTCGACTTCGCGCCGATCCGGTTCATCGCGATCGCGTTGTTCTCGTGGGCCTCCGGAGAGATGCTCCCGAGGCTCATCGCGGCCGTCGAGAAGCGCTCGACGATCGACTCGACCGGCTCGACCTCCTCGACCGGCACCGGGTCGCGGTCGGACTCGAACTCCAAGAGGCCCCGCAGCGTCTGGAGCTCCTTGGACTGGTCGTTCACCAGCTCGGCGAACTCCCGGTACTGCTCGTAGTCGCCGCCCCGGACCGCCTGCTGGAGCGTCCCGACCGTCTGGGGGTTCCAGCCGTGTTTGATCCCGGAGGAACGGTGCTCGTACTCGCCCGTGGTCTCCAGTTTGGGGTCGGCGCCGAACGCCATCGCGTGGCGCGTCCGGAGGTCGTCTTCGATCTGCTCGATGCCGATCCCCTCCGTGCGGATCTCGGTCCCCTCGAAGTACTCGGCGACGAACTCGGAGGCGAGCCCGACCGCCTCGAAGATCTGGGCGCCCTGGTACGACTCCATCGTCGAGATGCCCATCTTCGCCATCGTCTTGAGGAGCCCGTCCTCCAAGGCGCCGCGGTACGCCGCGAGCGCCTCGTCCTCGTCGGCGCCGTCCGGCCCCGCCACGACGTCGGCGATGGAGTCGTACGCGAGGTACGGGTCTATCGCGTCGGCGCCGTAGCCGACCAGCGTCGCGATGTGGTGGACCTCGTGGGGCTCGCCCGACTCGACGACGACCCCGGCGCGGTTCCGCAGCCCGTTCCGCACGAGGTGGTGGTGAACCGCGCCCGTCGCGAGCAGGCTCGGGACGGCGAGTCGGTCCGGGCCGACCGCGCGGTCCGAGAGGACGACCACGTCGGCACCGTCCTCGATCGCGGCCGCGGACTCCCGCCGGATCCGGGTGACGGCGTCGACGAGCGACCCCTCGCGGTCGTACGTCACGTCGATCGTCACCGAGGAGAACGCTGGCCCCGCGCCGTCGACGGGCTCGCCGTCCAACGCCTTCAGCGCGGCCGTCTCCGCGTCGGTGAGTATCGGCGAGTCCGAGACGATCTGCTCGGCGTGTTCGGGGGTCTCGTCGAGCAGGTTCCGCTGGTTCCCGATCCGGGTCTCGAGCGAGGTGACGAGCTCCTCGCGGATGTAGTCGATCGGGGGGTTCGACACCTGCGCGAACAGCTGCTTGAAGTAGGTGAACAGCGGGCGGTCGACGTCGGCGAGCACCGACAGCGGGGTGTCGTCGCCCATCGACCCGACGGGGTCTTTCCCGTCCCTCGCCATCGGCTCGACGAGGTGGTTCAGCGAGTCGGTGGTGTAGCCGAACGCGGCCTGGTGGGACCGGACGGTCAGCCCGTCGTCGCTCTCGGCTTCGAGTTCGCGTCCCTCGTCGCTCTCGCCGTCGACGCCGGCCGCGACCTCGTCGAGGTCGATCTGACGCTCGTCGACCCACTCGCCGTACTTCTCGTCGGTGAGCTCGCCGAACACCTCGTCGTCCGGGACGATCCGTCCCTCCTCGGGGTCGGCGACGAAGATCTCTCCGGGCTGGAGCCGGCCGCGCCGTCGCACCTCGGCGGGGTCGGTCGGCAGCGCGCCGACCTCGCTCCCGACGACGAGCCGGTTCTCGTCGGTCACCTCGTACCGGCACGGGCGGAGCCCGTTGCGGTCGAGGACGCCGGCCACGCGGTCGCCGTCGAAGCCGATCACGAGGGCGGGGCCGTCCCACGGCTCGACGAGCGAGGCGTGGTAGTCGTAGAAGTCGGTGCGGGCCGCGTCCATCAGGTCGTCGTCGCGGAACGCCTCCGGGATCAGCATCCGGAGGGTGTGGGGGAGGTCGCGGCCGGCCTGCAGGAGCAGCTCGACCGCGTTGTCGACGCTCGCGGTGTCGGACTGGTTCGGGTCGTCGATCACCGGCTTGATCGTGTCGAGCTCGGCGCCGAACGCGGGGTGATCCAGGTCGTTCTCGCGGGCGCGCATCCAGTTGACGTTCCCGCGGATCGTGTTGAACTCGCCGTTGTGGACGATGTTGCGGTACGGGTGCGCGAGGTGCCACGCGCCGAGCGTGTTCGTCGAGAACCGCGCGTGGACCAAGGCGACGTGGCTCGCGAAGCGCTCGTCGGCCAGGTCCGGGTAGTAGTCGGCGAGCTGCGAGCCCTTCAGCAGTCCCTTATACACGACGCGCTGGCGGTCGAGCGAGCAGACGTAGAAGCGTCCGGCCCCGTCGACGTCGCTGACCGCGTTCTCGATCTCTCGTCGGGCCGCGTACAGCGCGCGGTCGAAGCCGAGCAGCTCCGGGTCGACGTCGTCCGGTCGCGTCTCCTCGCTGGTGAACCGCTCGGCGAGGCCGGCGCCCTCGACGGGCGCGGCGAACAGCTGGGCGACCTCCGGCTCCGAGTCGAGCGCGGTCGCACCGAGGTCGGCGTTGTCCGTCGGGACGGAGCGCCACGCCAGCACCTCCAGCCCGTAGACTGAGAACACCTCCGCGATGACGTCGTGAATCTCCGCCTGGACGCTCTGTTCGGTCGGCATGAAGACCGAGCCGACCGCGTACTCGTCGGGGAGATCGGCGTCGACGACGTCGTCGAAGAAATCGTCCGGGCGCGCGACCATGATCCCGGCGCCGTCGCCGGTGTTCTCCTCGGCGCCCGTGGTCCCGCGGTGTTCGAGGTTCTCCAGCAACCGGACCGCGTCGGTCACCGTGTCGTGGCTCGGGTCACCGTCGAGGTCGACAATTCCGCCGATTCCGCAGTTCGATCGCTCGTCTGTTACTGCCGCAAGTCCCCCACCGTGGCCCGAGGAATCCGAGCTCCCTCGGGTGTCACTACGTGGCTCGGTCATGGACACCACTCACGAGTGATTGCTTAAAGGTATAACCCTGATACGGGTAGGATCCCTCGTACACACATTAGGGAATATAAGGTAATTATTCATCAGGGGTGAATAACCCTTGGCACGCTTGTCGTTCGATCAATTACGCTCTGATATTCTCCCAATAATATCTAGTAACTGGTGTATTTCACGAAGAGACGGGTGCTTATTTGACGAGCGAGACGCGTATCGTCAACTCCGATTCGGTCGTCGGCGATCGACGGCGAACCCCTCACGCCGAGATCGGCTCCGTCGTCGCTTCGTGCGCGGCGGGCGTCACTCGCGGAGCGGCGCGAACGTCCCGTTGATGTCCCACTCGTGGATGCAGTAGACCTCGCCCGGCTCGTCGGCGATCTGCCAGCCGACGGCTTCGTCGTTCCACCGCTCCCGGCGACCGCACAGCTCGCACTCGCGCTTTCGTGGCGGGGTGATGGTCGCGCTCATGTTCGACGGATGGGGGCGGTCCAGCAAAAGGATACCGCCACCTCGCCACGGTGTCGGTGGATCGGTCCACACGAGCGCGGGCGTCACCGTCGGCGTGCGCCGAGTCGCCCGGCCACCAGGAGCGCGATCACCGCAGCGACCGGGCCGAACCCGGGCACGTCCTCGGCTGTCGCTCGGATGGGCGCGTCGTCGTAATTCGGCGCGGGCGGCTCCGCCCCCGTTGGGTCAGACTCCGTCGCCGACTCGTCGGTCGTGCCGGACGCGCCCGCGGCGCCGTCGGACGACGACGCCTCGTCCTCGCCGGCGGCGGTTCCCTCCGAGCCTGCGCCGCTGCCCGTCGGATCGCCGTCGGGCGTGCCGGCCTCGCTTCTGGACGGATCGTGCCCCACGCGGGTCGGTACCGCGGGGACCGAAACAGCCGCCGACGAGACGTCCGAGTCGCTGTTCGCCACTCCCCGGACGTCGGGTGCCGGACGGACCTCGACCCGACCGCCGATGACTCCGAGGCCGGCCCGCGCCCCGTCGTCGCTTCGGTCTCCCGCCGAGCCAGTCGACGGAGCATCCCCCGCCGGTGTCGTTTCGGGGCGTCCGTCGTCGGGGGTCTGACCGCCGTCCGAACTGTCCGTGCCACCGGTTCCGGAGCCACCGCCCCCGCCGCCGGTCCCGCTCCCGCTGGCTCTGCCGGTGCCAGCTCCGCGCTCGTCTGTTTCGCCGCCGGTTCCGCTCCCCTCGGCGTCACTCAGCGAGTCGTCGACCCCGGATACCTCACCGTCTGACTCCGGTGCTTTGAAGGTCACCGTCACCGAGGCGTCGTGGTCGGTCGTCGAATTCGACGCTGCCTCGCGCAGACGGTCGTCCTCGACGCGGAACTCGGCGGTGAACGCCTCTCCGTCCGTGGGTGTCTCGTCCGTTGCGAGCGCGTCATCGCCGTCGCTGACCAGAAAGAGCCCGCTCTCGTCGAGGTGGACGGACGAGTTCGCCGGCACGGACTCGTCAGCACCGGTCGTCGTCGACGCGTTCGACCGGACGTCGAACGCCAGTCCGTCGAGCCGAGCGAGGTCGGTGCCCGTCTGCATCGTCGCGTTCCGCGCTGTCGGGAGCCCGGTCAGTCCCGTGGCGTTCGCGGCGTACACCACGGTCTCGTCTGGGGCGACGGACGACGTGGGCGAGAGCGTTCCGTTCCCGATCGCCCGTCGCACCGCGTCGGCCGTCCCCAAGTCGTCACGACTGAGGTCGGTCGTGGCGTAGGCGGTCAGTCCGTTCGTTGACCGATTCCCGATCGTAACCGTCGCCTCGTCCGCCGTCGTGGCGAGGCCCTGTTCGGAGCGGACGGCAACTCGGTACGTTCCCGCCGGTAGCGTCCCGTTCGACATCGATGCGTTGACCGATTCGACCGTCGCATTTGACCCCGCTGTGAAGACGCGGTCCGTCAGCGACTCGTTGCCGAGCGCATACGTGTTGAGGCCGATTGTGGTGCGGCCGGGAGCCGGTGTTGTGAGGTTAGCGGTTGCGAGTGTGGTATTACTGGAATTCTCTAGCAAGTCTAGTTTGGAGTTATTATAACTAGAATGGACCTCAACATCATATCTTGTTCCTATACCGCTTTTATCTGGATCAGTATCGAAACTGAGTGTTAAATTTCTATCCTCCAAGATACGCACCGACCGTCTGGTTGTCTCTCCAGAATGTACATCTTGTATTTCCAGATCGTACTCTCCCGGTTCTACTATCCCAATTGATATATTCTCTTTCTGTTTTCTTTCTATATTCGCTACTCTCGTCGTTACAGTTGTGCTACTACTGTTCAGAACGCTTAGCGTGATATGTCTATTTAAAGGAGATGACTCAAAACCTATCTTAATCCCCCTTGATTCGACTGTTGTCGGGATATTTGGAGATAATGATGCCTCTATTATATTGATCTGACTTCCATTTGTTCTCGATTCTGATTCAAGAGTATATTCTCCAGCAGGTAGCTCTGACGTATCCACAACCTTGTTATGATTATAATCTCCTGATCCACTGAGATCAAGTGATTTATTTTCAGAAAATAATCTAATATCTTCAGACTCATTTGATAAAATTACTATTCTCTCTCCTTTTGCGATAGTTTTGTCTGTCGTGTTTGATATGTGACTACTAACTCTACTGGAGTTGTATGTGTCTTGAGATATTTCCTCTCCGCCATAGGCAGATTTCACTCCGTCAATGGAAATATTCTGTATGTAATCTTGTGACCCACCGTTCTCCGTAGAATTGAGAAATAGATAGACTTCATCATCAAACACCGCTACATTATCCGACTGATTTTCGATAGTAATTCTAGATGTAGTTCCATTCAGATAGTTAATATTTATGTGGCCTTGATTTTCTCTTATATCTGTATTAAATTCAAAATAGACCGATTCTGAATATGTTTGATCTAGATTCTCGTTTTTTGGATAGTATATTGGCTCTTGTAGTAATTTAGCAGATATAGGTGCTGTAACACTTGCGAGATCTGCTGCATAGATAATTTCTGTTGAATTTGCCCACTCTGGCTGAATTGTAACTGCAATATTTTCTTTACCCTTGATCGAATCGTTGTTGATTGTAATTGACTCTTGACTCCCCTGAGTGGTTGCTATCCTTTCTGTAAGCTCTCCACCCGATGATCTTTTCCAGACAACTATCTGATTAGTTGTATTGTTAACCAATTTAATGTCTTCAAATTTGATCGTATTCGTCTCATTATCATAAGGATCGGATTTAAAACTAATATTAGTGGACGCTTCAATGGAAAACTTCGTTTTATCCGATTCGCCTGCTTGTGTTGTCACATACTCATGATCATAACTTATTTCCTCTAATTTATTATTGTATTTTCTTATTCCAGTCGTGTTTATGTTCCTGATCGTGACGTCGAATGAACTTGTGTTATCTAACGCGGAGGATCTTACGATAATAGTTGCATTTGTTGTGTTTGGATTTCTGATATACACTTCTGATTCGTTTGCGGTTTGTCCATTTTTTAGATCATAAGAACTGGAATCCTCATCAAACTCAGCACCTGCATCAACAAGGCTTCCGACGCGGATCTTTACGGGATCATCCTCACTGTATACCTTGATCCCGCTAACTGTCTGGTTTTCGCTAGGGCCAAGTGAGATGTCATCTACCTGATCAACATTCCAAAGAAACCCACTTACTGGTGTTATTCCTACAATCAACGCCAGAATTGTAATGATAATAACACAGATAATGAGAACGTCTACCGGCCCAGGTGGGATTGAGGTTCTTCGGTCCATCGTGACGGGCCACGATCGACGGAGTTGCGGCTGGGGAAGCGCGCGATTGACGGTGTTCGACGTGCTCGCGACCTCGCCGCCGTCTCGTGTCGTGGAACACCCTCACTCGGTCGATAAATTACTAAATGCGTTACGGAGACGGAAGCTTCCGCTCGCAGAAACGTCGCCGACCGATCGGCTCACGTCGGGCGAATTGAGCGGTCGCTCCGCGGCGTTCGAGGACGTCCAAAACGGGACGGTGCAGCCTCAGGCCGAGGTCGGGTGTTCGACCTGCTCCATCAGCGAGATGACCGAATCGCGGGCGTCGACCGCGGTCGGGTGGACGCCGATGAGCGCGATCACGTCGCCCTCGTGCTGGACGGTCGCGACGTAGAGGAAGACCGGTACGTCCTCGACGCTGCCGCTCTGGCCGTCGCCGGCGTCCACCTCCGCGTCGATCGTGGTTTCGAGAATCGACACCTCCACCTCCTGATCGAGGACGGTACGCGTCTCCGAGCCGCGGCTCTCGATGTCGTCGGCCTGTACCTCGGTGCCGTCACCGCCGATTCCGCGCTCATTGGCCTGTTCCAGCAGCCGACGGATGAGCTCCGCGTCGTCCGCGCGGACGAGCGGGTTGACCGACTGCCCGCCGACCGACGCGTTCGGGGTGCTCGCCACGAACAGCGCCGAGCCGTTGTCCTGGTTCTCGTACCCGGCCACCCAAGTCGTCGCCGACACCTTGGCGTTCGCGCCCGCCACCTCGAACTCCTGCTCGATGGTGAACGACTCCGGCTCCTCGCCCTCGTACCCGGCGGCCGAGGCGGCTTCCGACGGGATACGGGCGGGCTCCGCGTCGTACTCGTAGCTCCCGTCCTCGCCCCCGGTGCACCCGGCGACGGCGACGGACGTTGATGCGGCGATCGCCGCAAGTAGGCCGCGTCTGTGCATGAGCGATGGTAGGCCCAGTAGAACGGTTAAGCGTGTCGGCCCGGGGATATCCGTTTGATAATCGGAGCTTACTGACAGACGGCCGAACGAAGGCACAAAGTTCACGGTGGGGCGTGCGCGAGTTGAGCCAAATGGAACGCCGAGGACAGACAGGACTGGTGGAAGCGCTCCTCCTTGACGTGGTTCGACTCCACGAGACGTGGATGGAGGTGGTCTTCCCGAGACAGCTCGATCCGAGCGCGGTGCTGGGAAAGTGGAAACCGGAGACCGCCATCCAGACGATCGGGTACTACCTCTGGGCGATACTCGGCGGCCCGCTGGTCGCGGTCACGTATCCGCTCCTGCTCGTCGGGTTCGCCACGCGGTACTACGCCGCGAAGCTCGACTCGGCGGTCACGCGCTTCGGGGTGATCGGTGCCGTCCTCGTCGCGACGCTCGTCTGGGGGTCGCTCACCCTCCTCGCACACTTCCAACTGCCGACCGAGGTGATGCTCGGAATCGGCGGCGCCAGCGTCGTGGCGGTCGTCTCCGCGGGCGCGGCCGCCGGGTTCTCGAAGGTCGGCGGACGGTTCGTCAGCGTCCTCCTCGCGTACCCGTTCGCGATGACGGCGATCTTCCTCCCACCGGTGGTTGCCGCGCTTCTCACGCCCTCCATCTCGAATCTCGTGCTCGACCCGAGCTACGAGCTCGCGCGCTGGATCCTCGACACGTTCCTCGCCGTGGGCGGGATCAACGAGACGCTCCGGGGCGCCTTCGACCTGGAGACGTTCGGCGAGCAGTGGGGCGTGGCCGGCCTCGGCTACGTGCTGATGTGGCTCGGGATCTCCGTCCCGCTCGGGTGGTTCCTCGGCGTGCTCGTCTCTCTCGCGGACCTGATCCGTCCGAAGCCCGACACCTGAAGAGAAAGCGGCTCGCTGTAGCCGGCGGCGTCGGGCTTCGGCCGGGCTACTTCTGCTCGTCGAAGCGCTCGCTGGCCGTCTCGAAGGCGGACTCCGACTGTTCCTTGCTCCGACGGCTCTCTCGCGCTGCCGTCGCCTCTGGATCCGGACTCGCGTCGTCGTCGATCCGCGCAAACGACTTGTGGACCTTCGTGTGACACCAGCGGCACAGCGCGACGGTGATCTCGTGGGGGCCGGCGTCGACGGGGTCGTTGCCGTCTTCGAGCGATTCCGCTCCGTCCGCGCTCCCGTACGAGAGGTGGTGTTCCTCCACCAGCGGTCGGGTATCGTCGTGGGCGATTCGGACTTCTTCGAGTCCGCATCGGCGACACTCGCGGCCGTCGGTCGTCGAGCGGTAATGGGGACACCGACGCCACGCGTCGTCGGGACCGACGTGGCAGGCGTAGCCGTCGGCGCGCCGCGCCGCGGCGAACTCGGGATCGTCGCCGGCGCGCGTCAGCGCGAACCGACACCGGCCGTCGTCGGTCAGGTGGTCGCAGACGCCGGCGACCGCGTACGGGTCGTCGACGCCGACGGGGGTCCCCTCCGGCGTCCGTTCCATCTCAGATCAGGCTCGCGCCGTCGAGGTCGGTCCGACCGTAGTCGACGTCGAGCAGTCGCAGGAGGGTCGGCGCGACGTCGAGGAGGTCCGCGTCCTCGATCTTCGCGTCCGGATGATCGACGAACAGGGCGGCGTCCTCGAAGGTGTGCATTCCCGTCCGCGGGCCGTCCGGGTCGAACACCGTGTCGTGCGGGCGGAAGCCGGACTTGAGGTCGAATCCCTCGTTCGGGATGACGACGAGGTCCGGCGCGATCTCGTCGTGGTCGCCCCGGAAGACGGTCTCGCGCTCGACGACGCGCTTTGCGACCGGTTTGCCGTTCGGCCCCTCCCACGCTTCGAGGGCCGCCTGCAGCTCGGCGCGGACGGACTCGTACTCCGACGCGGGCACGGTCCCGTCCGGCTCGCGCCCCTTCAGATTGAGGTAGAACCGACCGGGGACCAGCGAGTAGGCACGGGCGTCGTCGCCGATGTCCGTCAGCGCGCCGTGGTCGTCGGCGTCGGCGTACGAGAGCCACCCCTCTCGTTCCAGCCACTCGTTACAGTACACGTCGTAGCGGAGCCGCGTGAACCCGTGGGAGGATCCCACGACGAGGCGGACGTCGTCGGGGAGGGCCGTTCGGACCGCACCGATGTGCTCGTCGAGCGCGGCGTAGAACTCGAAGAACTCCTCGTGGTACTGACCGGACTCCGCGTAATCGCGCCACAGAAAGTGGTTGATCCGGTCGGGCGTCGAGAACACGCCGACGAACAGGTCCCAGTCGTCGCGCTCGACGTACCGGGAGAACGCGGCGGCGCGGGCGTCGAGCGTCTCCCGGGCGTGCTCGATGAACTCGGATTTGTCCTCTTTGTGGCCGAGCTTCGCGTTCACCGACAGCCGGTAGTCGCTCTCGGTGAGGTACTTCCGGAGCTCCTCTGGGTGGGCGGCCTTGTCGACGTCGGGCGAGAGGTAGCCCGACACCATCCGTTGGACCGTCCGCTGTGGCGGGAACGTGACTGGGACGTTCATCACCGTCGCGTCGAGTCCGGCCTCGGTCACGCGGTCCCACACGCGGGAGGCCTGGACGTCCCGTCCCATCGGCACGTAGGTGTCGTAGGAGCCGACCTCGCGGTCTTGAAAGCCGTAGACGCCTGTTTCCCCGGGGTTGACGCCGCTGGTGAGCACGGGCCAGCACGCGCTCGACTCCGGTGGCACGATGCTGTCGATCGGCCCGTCGTCGCCGTTGTCGGCGATCGCCGATAGCGTCGGAAACGTGTCCGGGTTGTCGTCGACGAGACCGTGCGGGAGACCGTCGATCCCGAGGAACGCCACGCGCGGGGTGTCGTTCCCGCGCAACCGATCGAAGAGGCCCATAGGGGTCCATCCGGCGTGGAGGGCAAAAGGGTTGACATCGGTTGGCCCCGGACCGATCGTCCGGTCGACGCGGGAGCGCTTCCGCGCCGCGGCGGCTCGGGAGCCTTTTGAGTGCGCCCCGAGAGGGGTACGCATGGAGACGCGACGCGCGCTACTGGTCGACGCGTTCACGGACGAACCGCTGGCCGGGAACGTCGCCGGCGTGGTGCCGGACGCGGCGGGCCTGAGCGACGACCGGATGGGGAAGATCGCCGCCGAGCTCGGCGCTTCGGAGACCGCGTTCTTGTTCGACGCGGGCGACGGCGCCGACGAGCGGATCCGCTACTTCACCCCCTCCACGGAGGTCGACCTCTGCGGCCACGCCACGATCGCTAGCTACGCCGCGCTGTCCGTCGCGGGCGCGATCGACGCCGGGGAGCGCACGCTCCGGACGAACGTCGGCGACCTCTCGATTCGGATCGACGACGACGGCGCGGTCTGGATGCGACAGAACGCGCCGACGGTCGACCCGATCGACGAGGGCGAACTGGGGGCCGACCGCCTCGGGGAGGCGCTCGGGATCGACCCCGCGGCCCTGCGTGACGTCGGCGCCGACCTCCCCGTCGCCGTCGCCTCGACCGGGCTCCCGTGGCTGGTGGTTCCCGTCAACTTCCTCGAGCGGCTCGGCGAGGCCGACCCCGACGCGGCCGCCGTCGAGGCGATCTCGGACGAGTACGACGTCGTCGGGATCTACGCGTTCACCTTCGACGCGCTCGACGCGGAGTCGACGCTCCACGGTCGGGCGTTCGCCCCGGCGGTGGGCGTCGCCGAGGACCCCGTGACGGGCACGGCGAGCGGCGCGGTCGGAGCCTACCTCCGGACCACCGACGCCTTCGACGGCGAGCTTCCGGAGGAGCTCCGGTTCGAACAGGGCCACTTCCTCGACCGTCCAGGGTACGTCAGGGTCCGAGTCGACGGCGACGAGGTCTGGGTCGGCGGCCGCGCCGTCGTCTCGACCGAGGGCGAGCTGACGCTGCCCGAGGAGCGGGACGACGACGACATTATCGAGGCGTGAGCGGGCCGGTCGGCGGCGGCGGGACGTTGCGGCGGCCCTCCGGCAGCGGCTGGTCGTTGCGCCGGTCCTCCGGCGGCGGCGGAGCGCTCTGCCGGCCCCCTGAACGCGGCGCAGTCACCGACATCGAGCCGAACGTTTAGGCCGTCTCGGAACGTATCGGCGGTATGGAGTTCGACCTCCCACGCGCGGCAGCGCTGCTGGTACTGATCGTCGCGGTCGGCGCCGCGGGACTGATCGGAAGCGGGATGATGCCGTTACAGACCACCCTGATGATGGTCGTCCCGTCGATGCTCGTCTTCGGAGTGGTCGCGTTTGCGATCGGCGTGAAACACGGTCAGTTCCGGTCGACCCACGCCTGAACGACTCCCGCGGCTGCGACACCCCGACGCGTCACGCCGCGTCGGCCGGAACCACGGTACTTTTTGAGAGCGGGCGGTAACCCGAACGCGTGTTACTCGGGTCGCCGCTCACCGAACTGCTACTCCTCGCCGGGGGGGTCGTCCTCCTGTACGCGGGCGCCGAGCTGCTGGTCACGGGCGCCGGCGAGCTGGCGCTCGCCGTCGGGCTCAAGGCGTCGACGGTCGGAGTCACCGTCATCGCGTTCGCGACGACCGCGCCCGAGCTGTTCGTCTCGCTGCTCGGCGCCGTCACGGTGTCGACGGACGTCGGGCTCGGGACGATCCTCGGCTCGAACATCGCCAACATCGGCCTCGTCCTCGGCGTCTCGGCGATAATCCGTCCCCTCGATATCTCCGACACCGTGTTCGAGCGCCAGGTCCCCTTCATGGTGCTCGCCGCGCTGTTGCTCGTCGGCCTCGGCTGGAACGGCCGCATCGGCCGACCGGGCGGGCTCCTCCTGCTCGGGACGCTCGTGGCGTTCACCGCCGTGATCATGCGTCGTATCCGGCAGACGCAGTCCGGGATCACCAGCGCGGAACGCGCGCAGATGCCGGACGCGAGCCTCCGCGACGTCGCCTCCGTGATCGGCGGCATCGTCGCCCTGGTGCTCGGGTCGCGGTGGCTGGTCAACGGCGGGGAGTCCCTGCTCTCCGCGGCGGGTTTCTCCGATATCTTCATCGGGCTCACGGTGCTCGCGCTCGGCACCTCGCTCCCCGAACTGGCGGCGAGCCTCGTCGCCGCCGTCCGCGGCGAGGCGGAGTTCAGCGTGGGCAACGTCGTCGGGTCGAACATCTACAACATCCTCGCGGTCCTGGGGATCGTCGCGGTCGTCCGACCGATCGGCGTGAGCCCCGGCGTCCGCGGGTACGAGTTCCCCGCGCTGCTCGCGTTCACCGCCCTCCTCGTCGGACTCATGTACCGCGGCGAGAAGATCTCCCGCGCCGACGGCGCGGTCCTCGTCGCGGGCTACGTGGTCTTCGTGTACCTGCTGTTCCCGTGACCGCGTCCCGACGTCGCGCCGCGCGGAACTGACGCCTATTGTCGCGCCGCGCGGAACCGACGCCTATTCGGCCGCCCGTCTCCGACCGGGACCCGTGATAGCGATCGTCGTCAGCCGGGCCGACAGCGCCTCCGAACACATCGGCGAGCGCCTGCTCGCGGTCGGTGACTGGGAGCGACGCGAGGACGACACGCGTCCCGACGCCGCGGGCGGCGGGACCTACTATCGGACCGACGGGTTCGAACTTCGCGAGTTCGACGACCTCCACATCGAACTCGACGACCCGGCGGTCGCCTTCGGAAGCGGTGCGGACGACGCGAGTGATGTGAACGGGGACGACGCGAGCGGCGCGAGCGACGAGACCGATGCCGACGCCGAGCCCGACTTCCTCGTCTTCGTCTCCAGGCACGCCGGAGAGACGGGGAGGCTCCTGACCGCTCACGTCACCGGGAACTTCGGCCCGGCGCCGTACGGCGGCGAACCGGAGACGCTCGCGAACGCCGCCTCCGGCGCCGAGAAGCGCGTCGTCGAGGCGCTGGAAACGCACGCCCCCGAGGGGTACGACGTCGGCATCGAGTGCACTCACCACGGGCCGACGAGCGTCTCCGTCCCCTCCCTCTTCGTCGAACTCGGGTCCGACGAGCCGCAGTGGGCGGATCCGGAGGCGGCCGAGGCGGTCGCGCGCTCGGTCCTCGACCTCCGGGGTACCGGTCCGGACCTCCGGGACGACGGCGGAGTCGACACGGCCGACGGGAGGGAGGACGCGGCCGACGCCCCGGGCGAGCGTCCTCGCCACGTCGTCGGTTTCGGCGGCGGCCACTACGCGCCGCGGTTCACTCGGATCGTCCGCGACACCGCCTGGGCGGTGGGCCACGTCGGCGCCGACTGGGCGCTCGGCGAGATGGGCGCGCCGGGAGCGAACCGCGAGACGATCGCGCAGGCGTTCGAACGCAGCCGCGCCGACCGCGCCGTGATCGAGGGCGACAGGCCCGAGCTGGCGGCGGTCGTCGAAGATCTCGGGCACCGAGTGGTGAGCGAGACGTGGGTCCGCGAGGTCGGCGATCGCCCTCTCGCGCTGGTCGAGCGGCTGGAGGCCGACCTCGCGACCGTCGACGACGGGCTTCGGTTCGGCGAGGTCGGCACCGCGAAGCTGAGCGGGGACGCGGTCTCGATCCGCGACCTCCCGACCGCTCTCCTGTCGCGAGCACAGGGGATCGATCCGGATGCGGCGCGCGGCGCGGTGGCGGCGAACGCGGTCGCCTTCGACACCGAGCAGGCCGGCACCCGCGCGGCGAGCGCGGCCGCCTTCGCCGACGGCGCGGACGCGCCGGGGTACGCCGACCTCGTCGCCGACCTCGCGGTGGTGCTCGCGGACGGCTACGACGCGGTCGAGGTGACGGACGGCGCGGTCGTCGCCCGCGAGACCGCGTTCGATCCCGCCCTCGCGCGGGACCGCGGCGTCCCCGAAGGACCGGCGTTCGGTCGACTCGCGGACGGCGAGACGGTCGAGGCCGACGGGGAGACGGTGACCCCGGACGACGTGTCGCGGTCGCGGACCGACCGGTTCCCCATCGAGATCGACGCCGACGATCGGGGGATCGTTTCCGGTCGAGATCGGTGATCGAGGGGCGCGCCGTCGGTGGCAGGCGAGAGCGAGGGCCGAGCGCGACCGAGCGGCCGCGAGGACGCCTGCTCTCCCGCGTCGGCGACGATCGCTCGGCGTCTGACCTACGTCAGACGATCGGGCAAAAATAAATACGTCCGGGTCGCAACCACACCACATAATGGACTCTATCGTAGAGGACGCCATCGACGAAGCCGAGGAACCTCCGGCGGACGACGCCGGAGGAGCCGGCGCCGGCGCGACCGACGGGACGGCCGGTGCCCCGCCACAGTCTGGAACGATGACCGACGACGAGCTGCAGGACGTCCTGCAAGACCTCCAGACGAACATCACCGTCGTCGGCTGCGGCGGTGCCGGCGGAAACACGGTCAACCGGATGACCGAGGAGGGGATTCACGGCGCGAAGCTGGTCGCCGCGAACACCGACGTCCAGCACCTCGTCAACATCGAGGCCGACACCAAGATCCTGATGGGCCAGCAGAAGACCCAGGGACGCGGCGCCGGCTCCCTCCCGCAGGTGGGCGAGGAGGCCGCCATCGAGTCCCAAGAGGAGATTCAGGACGCCATCGACGGCTCCGACATGGTGTTCGTCACCGCCGGGCTCGGCGGGGGCACGGGGACCGGTTCCGCGCCGGTCGTCGCCAAAGCGGCCCGCGAGTCGGGCGCCCTGACCATCGCCATCGTCACGACGCCGTTCACCGCCGAGGGCGAGGTCCGGCGGACGAACGCCGAGGCCGGCCTCGAACGCCTCCGCGACGTGAGCGACACGGTCATCGTCGTCCCCAACGACCGCCTGCTCGACGCGGTCGGGAAGCTCCCGGTCCGGCAGGCGTTCAAGGTGTCCGACGAGGTGCTGATGCGCTCGGTGAAGGGGATCACGGAGCTCATCACGATGCCCGGACTGGTCAACCTCGACTTCGCCGACGTCCGGACGGTCATGGAGAAGGGCGGCGTCGCCATGATCGGCCTCGGCGAGTCCGACTCCGAGTCGAAGGCACAGGACTCCGTGAAGTCGGCGCTCCGATCGCCGCTGCTCGACGTCGACATCTCCGGCGCGAACTCCGCGTTGGTCAACGTCACGGGCGGCACGGACATGTCCATCGAGGAGGCGGAAGGCGTCGTCGAGGAGATCTACGACCGGATCGACCCCGACGCCCGGATCATCTGGGGCACCTCGGTCGACGACGACCTGGAGGGCGAGATGCGAACCATGATCGTCGTGACCGGCGTCGAGTCGCCGCAGATCTACGGCCGGAACGGCGAGCCGCCGGAGGGGGCGGCGGCGGAGATGGAAGACATCGACTACGTCGAGTGACGGGTCACCGACGCGCCGCGCCTCGATAGAGTTCCTTCTCCCGTTTTCGCCGCGGATCCGACGGATCGCGTCGCATCAAAAGGTAAAAACCGCCTCGCCTCGAAGCCGGTCGTAACATGGACGTTCCGTACGACCTCAACAGCTACGTTCGGGTGCTGAAGCTGGCGAGCACGCCGAGCACAGACGAGTTCCTGCAGGTGTCGAAGATCGCCGGTGCCGGTATCCTCCTCGTCGGCTTCATCGGCTTCCTGATGTTCGCGATCATGAGCCTCCTGCCGGGGGTCGGCGTCTGATGCCGATCTTCTCGGTCAAGACCACCGCGAGCCAGGAGCGGACCGTCGCCGACATGCTCGCGGAGAAGGAGATGCCCGAGATCCAGGCGGTCATCGCCCCCGACCAGCTCACGAGCTACGTCATGGTCGAGGCGTCCGACGGCAGCGTGTTCGCCCGGATCCTCGACGAGATCCCCCACGCCCGCGGCGTCATCCAGGGCTCCGAGGGACCGGCCGAGAGCCCCTTCTCCGAAGTCGAGCACTTCCTCTCGCCGACCCCCGACGTCGAGGGGATCGCCGAGGGCGACATCGTCGAGCTGATCGCCGGGCCGTTTAAAGGCGAGAAGGCCCGCGTCCAGCGCATCGACGAAGGGAAAGACCAGGTGACCGTCGAGCTGTACGAGGCGACCGTCCCGATCCCGGTCACCGTCCGCGGCGACCAGATCCGAGTGCTCGACTCCGACGAGCGCTGACCGCCTGAGCTTCGTTCCTCCCCGCTCCGCATCTCTCCCGCTCTCGGTCGAGATACCCGACGGACCGTCGGCAACGACAAGGGCTTTATCCGACGACGACCGACGGTTCGGACATGTTCGGTCCCGGCGTGCCGGCGATCCTGAGCCTGATCCCCGACACGTTCACCTTCGCCTGGCTCGTCGCGATCCTCTTCGCCGCCTCGTGGCTGCTCGACAGCCGCGGACTGGCGGCGGGCCGCTCGCTCGCGGCGGCCACGTGGGGGTTGTTCGGCCTCTTCTGGCTGACGACGGTGCCGTACTTCGCGTTCGAACACCAGAGCTACGTCGAGTCGATCCTCGCGCTGGTCGGCGTTCCGGCCTGCATGTACGCCGGGTATCTCCTGTACCACGGTCGCGCCTCGCTGTTCACGCTCACGCGGGCGATCGCGATCATGCTGTTCATCTACCTCCCGTTCGAGACGATCCCGGCGTTCTCCGTCGCCGGCGTCGCGTTCCCCGAGCCGCGCCGGATCCTCATCGAGGCCGTCGCGACCCAGACCGGGTTCCTCATCGACCTGCTCGGCTACGCGCCGGAGCGCGTGACGAGCTACGAGGGGTACGACGCGGCGTACGCGTGGACGCTCGCCGACGGGCACACGGTCACGATCCACGTCGTGTTGGCGTGCACGGGACTCGGGAGCATGGCGATCTTCGGGGGACTCGTCGCCGCCGTTGAGGCGCCGCTCACGCGCAAGCTCCGCGCGCTCGCGGTGTCGATCCCGCTCATTTACGTGCTCAACATCTTCCGCACGACGTTCATCTCCGTCGTCGCGGGCAACCAGTACATGCAGTGGCAGACCGACCTCGTGCTCGCGATGTTCGGCGCGACCGACCCGTACCGGGTCTCCTTCCTCATCTCCGACCGGATCATGAGCCAGCTCCTCGCGGTCGTCGCGCTGATCGGGATCACGTTCCTCGCGGTGCGCGAGCTCCCGGAGCTCGCCGTCATCCTCGAGGACGTCCTCTACCTGCTCACCGGCGAGGAACACGACCTGACGGAGTCGCTGGACCTCCCGCGGGAGCCGACGAACCGCTGACCTCGCCGGGGCGGACCGCGAGGGTCGGACGGAGCGACCTTCATGACAACATATAGGGCCGACTGTGCGATACATCGGGTCATGCACGCGACGACTCGGTCGGTACGGCGACGCCGCCGTGGGAGAGGTGTCCCGCCGTGTTGACCGCGCTCGATCCCCTCGTCTACCTCCAGACGAACGTCGCGAAGCTCGTCCTGGCGACCGCGCTCGGGATGTTTCTGGGGCTCGAACGGGAGTGGTCACAGAAGTCGGCGGGGATCCGGACGTTCGCGCTGATCAGCCTCGCTGCGGCGGTGTTCTCGCTGCTCGAGGAGCAGGGCCTGCTGATCGTCGGCGGCGTGCTGATCGTCGCCACCGCGGTGCTGCTCGCGGTCCGGAGCTTCGTCGAGCCGGACGTCGACGGCCTCTCGCTCACCACCTCGGTGTCGATGCTCGTCACGTACGGGGTCGGTGCGCTCGTCGCCGAGGAGTTCTTCATCGAGGCGGTGACGGTGGCGGTGCTCTCCTCGCTGCTGCTCGTGTTGAAGCGGGAGCTCCACGAGTTCGCGTGGGGGCTCTCCCGCGAGGAGGTCCGCAGCGCGGTGGAGTTCACCATTCTCGCGTTCGTCGTCTTCCCACTGCTTCCGGCCGAGACGGTCGACCCGTGGGGGGCGGTCCAGCCGCGGCTCATCTGGTCGCTCGTCGTCGCCGTCAGCGCCATCGGCTTCGTCAACTACGTGCTCGTGAAGCGGTATCAGGGGCGCGGCTACGCGGTCACCGGCTTCTTCGGCGGACTCGTGAACTCCACGGCGGTCGTCGCGGAGATGGCCAAACGCGCGAAGGGCCGGACCGACCTGACCGACATCGCCGTCGGGTCGATCCTGCTCGCGAACGCCGCGATGGCCCTCCGGAACGCCGCGGTCGTGGCAGCTTTCGTCCCCGAGGCCGCCTTGGTGGTCGGCGCGCCGCTCGGCGCGGTCACCGTCGCCGGCGTGCTCGTCGCCGTGTGGCGGAGCGACTGGCGGACGACGATGGAAGCGGAGCTCACGTCGCCGTTCAGCCTCCGGAACGCCCTGACGTTCGGCGCGCTGTTCCTCGCGGTCCTCCTGGTCTCCGCCGGCGCGGAGCGGACCTTCGGCGCCGGCGGGTTCGTCGCCACGTCGTTCCTCGCGGGGCTCGTGTCGTCCGGGACCGCGACGACGACGGCCGTCTCGCTGCTCGGTACCGGACAGATAACGGTCGACACCGCGGTCGCGGGGGTCGTCGCCGGGACGGCCGCGAGCATCCTCGTCAAGACCGCGTTCGCCGCGAGCATCGCCCGCGAGCTGGTCCGACCGGTGTTGTTCTGGAACCTCGTGCTGATCGCGGTCGGGGTCGCGGTCGGCGCCCCTCTACTCCTGTTTTAACTGGAGACGGGGCGCGTTTCGGGAGCGCTCGACTCAGGAGAGGTGCGCCGCCACGTCGGTCGACGAGACCATGCCGACGTAGTCGTCGTCGACGACGGGGAGATGTTTGACTCCGTACATCGTCATCATCGCCGCGACCTCCTCCATCATGAGGTCGGGCGTCACCGTCTCGACGTTCTCGGTCATGACGTCGCGAACGACGGTCTCGTCGAGATTGCGACCCGCCGCGACGGCGCCGACGACGTCGCTCTGCGTGATGATACAGCCGCCGCCCGTCGTCACGACGAGTGCGCTTATATCGCCCTCGGCCATCCGACGCGCGGCCTCGCGGAGCGGCTCGTTCGCCCCGATCGTCTCCAGCGGCGTCGACATCACCTCACTGACGCGGGTTCGGTCGTTCAGGTCCATGCCGTGGTATGTGCTAGCAGGTCTGATTACTCTTCCGGAACGCGCAACGGATCGGAGTCCCGGGCGCCGGACGTCCCGCTGTCGGCGTCGCTCGCCGTCGCCGGCCTCAGTGCCGGTGTTCCGAGAGGTACGCCGTCAGGTCGGTCGTCGACAGCATCCCGACCACCTCGCCGTCCGCGGCGACCACTGGCAGGTGCGTGTACCCCCGGTCCGTCGGCTCCGCGAGCTCCTCGACGGAGTCGTCGGGGGAGACGGTGACGACGTCGGTCGTCATGAACGCCTCGACGGGAGTCACGTCGTTCGGATCGTTCCGCCGGACGAGCGAGACGAAGTCCGTCGCGGTGATCAGGCCAGACAGGTGTCCGTCGTCGTCGACGACCAGGACGGAGCTCACCTCCGTCTCCAGCATGCGTTTGGCCGCGTCCGCGGCGGCGGCTCCCGGGGCGATCGTGACGAGTCGGGTCGACATCAGCTCCTCGACGGGAACGTCTACCATGTGGTGTGATAACGCGAGACCGGAATATCAAACGACCGGTCGAGCCCGATCACTCTCCGAGGAGGTCGGCCGGCGCTCCGGCCAGCCCGGCCAGCGCGTCGGCTTCGACGTGGTGCAGGTCACCGGGGATCACGAGGAGGTGCAGCGGGTCGCCGAACTCCCGGTCGGCGAGCGCGCTGAGCCGGTCGGCGGCGACGACCGCGTCGGGCGAGCCGGCACGGGCGACGACGACGGCGAGCTCGTCGCGCCAGCCCTCGGCGAGCAGGCCCGCGGCGACGTCGGCGGTCATGTACTCCTCGTGGTCCGGGTCGGGTCCGGTCGGCCCGGTGCCGACTTTGATGTCGAGGTAGACGACGGTGTGGAGCCCCCGCTCTCGGTTCGCTTCGATCGTCTCGACCACGCTCGCCGGGACGTCGTCGCCGCCGTGAGCGTACGGGAAGGGGAGCGTCGTCGCCTTGCCGAACCGGTAGTTCTGGAGTCCGGTGAGGCTCGACGCGGCCGACTGAGCCGTTACCCCGTGGATCACGCGCGTGTCGATCCCCCGTTCCTCGGCCCGCAGCCGGAGGTCCGTGTGCGTCGTCGAGATCATCGTGTCGCCGGCGGTGCAGAAGGCGACCTCGTCCTCGGCGGCGGCCGCGAGGATCGGCTCCGGGTCCCGCTCGACTCCCTCGCGGTCGCGGACCTCGATCTCGACGCCGTGGTGCCTCTCCAGGTCGTCGACGTCGGCGCCGACCAGCCGGCTGGTGTAGAACTCGGCGAAGACGCGGTCCGCGGCGCGCAGCGCTTCTTGCCCCTCGACGGTGACCGACCGCTCGTCGTAGAGGCCGAGTCCGATGAACGTGAGCATGCGTTCCGTCGGTCGGGCGACGGTTAAAACTGCGCGGAACGGACTGGCGGCCGTCCGCGTCGGGTACTACCTAAAGGTCTTTCATGATTGTTCCTTGTGATTCCATAGCAAGCCCTAAGAGGTAACCACCACAACCACAAGGCACGAGGCCCTCACGGGCTCACATACCACTATGACTGACGACGAACTCATCTGGCGGATATCGGGGGGATCCGGCGACGGGATCGCTTCGACGAGTCAGAACTTCGCAAAGGCCTTGATGCGATCGGGGCTCAACGTGTTCACGCATCGCCACTATCCGTCCCGCATCCGCGGGGGTCACACGTACACCGAGGTCCGCGCGTCCGCGGACCCGGTACGATCCCGCGGCGACGGCTACAACTTCCTGCTGGCGCTGGGCGACTCGTTCGCTCGGAACCCCCAGGAGGAGGCAGTCTACGGGAACGAGGAGATCAAACCGCTCTCGGAGAACCTCGACGAGCTCCGAGAAGGCGGCGTCATCGTGTACGACGAGGGGCTTCTCGACGCCTCCGAGATCCCGAACTTCGACGAGCGCGTCGAGGAGAACAACTGGCACGTCTACCCCCTCGACCTCCGCGGGCTCGCCCGCGACATGGGTCGAGAGGTCATGCGCAACACCGCCGGCGTCGGCGCCACCTGCGCGCTGACCGGCATGGACCTCGACCACGTCGAGGACCTCATGCGCGACGCGATGCCGGAGAAGATCCTCGATCCGAACCTGGAGATCCTCGAGACGGCGTACGACCAGGTACGCGAGGAGCACGACGTGGACGCGTCCGACGTCAGCGTCCCCACCGGCGAACACGACGAGCCGCAGCTGCTCATGTCGGGCTCGGACGCCATCTCCTACGGCGCCATCGACGAGGGATGCCGCTTCATCGCCGGCTACCCCATGACGCCGTGGACCGAGGTGTTCACCATCATGACCCAGAACCTGCCGGAGCTCGGCGGGATCTCCGAACAGGTCGAAGACGAGATCGCGGCTGCGGCGCTCGCGGTGGGCGCCTCGCACGCCGGCGTGAAGGCGATGTCCGGCTCCTCCGGCGGCGGGTTCGCGCTGATGTCGGAGCCGCTCGGACTCGCGGAGATGACGGAGACCCCCGTCGTCCTCGTCGAGGCCATGCGCGCCGGTCCCTCGACCGGGATGCCGACGAAGCCGGAGCAGTCCGACCTCGAACACGTCCTGTACACCTCGCAGGGCGACTCCCAGCGCGTCGTCTTGGCGCCCGGGACCGTCGAGGAGGCGTACGAGCAGTCGCGGATCGCCTTCCGGCTGGCGTACGAGTACCAGATCCCGACGATCCTCCTGTACGACCAGAAGCTCGGCGGCGAGCTGGTGAACGTCCCCAAGAGCCACTTCGACCGCGAGCCGAACCCGACGCTCGGGAAGACCCTGAGCGAGGACGCGCTCGCCGACGAGCCGCACTCCGGCGACGGGAAGTTCCACCGGTTCCAGCACGAGGTCGACGACGGCGTCTCCCCGCGCTCGATCCCCGGGCAGAAGGGCGGTCGCTTCCTCGCGACCGGCAACGAGCACGGCCCGGCCGGCCACATCAACGAGTCGCCGGACAACCGCGTCGCGCAGATCGACCGCCGGACCCAGAAGCTGGAGGCGATCCGCGCCGACCTCGACACCGTCGACACCGGCTCGTACGCCGGCCCCGACGACGCCCAGTACGGCATCCTCACGTTCGGAAGCCAGCAGGGCACCGTCGAGGAGGCCGTCGGCCGGCTCAACGACGCCGGCATCTCGGTGAAGTCGTACAGCGTCTCGGACATGCTCCCGTTCCCGACGGAGCAGGTCGCCGAATTCATCGAGAGCGTCGACGAGGTGCTCGTCGTCGAGATGACCGCCTCGGGACAGTTCCGCGGGCTCGTCCAGAAGAACCTCGGTCGCTACGGCGAGAAGCTGTCGAGCCTGCTGAAGTACAACGGGAACCCGTTCGAACCGGCGGAGATCGTCGACGGGTTCGAGGCCGCGGTCGTCGAGGGCGACGGCGACGCGTCCGGCCATCAGACCACCTTCGTCCCAGCCGCAGGTGATTAACCAATGAGCACGTTTTCAGCAATCGGAGAGGAGCGAGAAATCGACCGCGACGAGTACACCCCCGCCGTCGAGCCGCAGCCGACTTGGTGTCCGGGCTGCGGGGACTTCAGCGTCCTGAAGGCGCTCAAGCAGGCGCTTCCGGAAGTCGGGCGCACGCCCGAGGAGACGCTGCTGTGTACCGGGATCGGCTGTTCGGGCAAGCTGAACAGCTACCTCGACACGTACGGGTTCCACACGATCCACGGGCGCTCGCTGCCCGTGGCCCGCGCCGCGAAGCTCGCCAATCCCGACCTCGAAGTCATCGCCGCCGGCGGCGACGGCGACGGCTACGGGATCGGTGGGAATCACTTCATCCACACGGCTCGGGAGAACCACGACATGACGTACATCGTCTTCAACAACGAGATCTTCGGGCTCACGAAGGGGCAGACCTCGCCCACCAGCCCGAAGGGTCACAAGTCGAAGACGCAGCCCCACGGGAGCGCCAAGGAGCCGCTCAAGCCGCTCTCGCTGTCGCTGAACGCCGGCGCCTCCTACGTCGCTCGGACGGCCGCGGTCAACCCGAACCAGGCGAAGGAGATCATCATCGAGGCGATCGAACACGACGGGTTCGCGCACGTCGACTTCCTCACCCAGTGTCCGACCTGGAACAAGGACGCGCGCCAGTACGTCCCGTACATCGACGTCAACGAGTCCGACGACTACGACTTCGACCGAACGGACCGCGTCGAAGCGGCCGAGATGATGCGCGAGACCGAGGAGTCGCTGTACGAGGGCAAGGTGCTCACCGGTCGGTACTACGTCGACGAGGACCGCCCGTCCTACGGCGAGGAGAAGCGCGCGATCGGCGAGATGCCCGAGGAGCCGCTGGCGGAGCGCTACTGGGACGACGAGTACGAGTGGGAGCGCTCGTACGACCAGTTCCTCGACAAGCACGCCTGACGCGGGGATCCGCAGGCGATCCCGGTGCGATTTTCACTCCGTTCGTCTCGTTTTTTGATTCGCAAGGTATTTTTTCCGTGGTGACAAACCAATCGGTATGAGCACGGTATCGACGGAGGAACGGATCCTGTCGGTGTTAGAGGAGGATGCGCAGGCCTCCTGTGCGGAGATCGCCGAACGGGCCGACGTCTCGAAGCCGACGGTCCGAAAGTACATCGATCGCTTGGAGGAGCGGGGCGTGATCGTGGGGTACTCGGCGGAGGTCGACCCGAAGAAGCTCTCGTCGCAGTCGATCGCCATGGTGGGAATGGACGTCGACTCCGGCGAGTACGTGGGCGCGACCCGCAAGCTGAAAGAGCTCGACGAGGTACAGGCGCTGTACACCTCCTCCGGTGACCACATGCTGATGGCGGAGGTCCGCGCCGGCGACGGCGACGAACTCGGTGAGGTCATCTCGGAGAAACTCCTGGCGATCGACGGTGTCACCGCCGCACACCCCTCGTTCCTGCAGGAGCGTCTGAAGTAAGCGCGGAGCGGTCCACCGGTTCGCTCCCGTCGAGCGACCGCTCCCGGTACGCGAGCGCGACCAGGAGGGCCCCACAGAAGTCGACGGAACCCGTCCTCAACGGGTACGGGTGGATCCGCCGATCGATTCGCTTCGCCCGACGCGGACCGCGCGCGTCACCGGAGCGCGTTCACGTCGGCGGTGACGACCGACTCGTCGCCGGCGGGGCCGCGGCGGGTGCCGCGCGGATCGAACCCGTGCGCGGCGAAGAACTCCTTTGCACCGGGGCTGTCGCCGGGAACGCTCGCCCGCAGCGTGTCGACGCCGCGTTCGGTCACGGACGACGCGACGCGCGAGAGCAGCTCGTCGGCGACCCCCTCTCCGGCGTGACTCGGATGAACCCACAGCGCGAGCAGCTCCGCTTCCGAGCCCTGGTCGTCGGGGTGCGCGATGGCGACGCCGACGGGGCCGTCGTCGCATTCCATGAGAAACGACCACTCCGCCTCGGCGGCGGCCTCGCGGACGCCGGCGGCGGACACGTCTAGGAGAGGGGATCCGATGTCGTCGAACACGGTCGCCTCGCGGGCTCGCGAGACCGCCGTCCGTAGCGCCTCCGCGTCGTCGGGCCGCGCCGCCCGGACATGCATAGTCGACCATGAGTAAAGAACTCACGTATAGGTTTCGGGATGCGAATAGTACGCACGGTACCGGCGCGTATCGCGACCGCTGAGCCGTCGGTCCGGCGGGACGCGGTTTCGGGGTCCGAACCCCGGGGACGGCTACGCGACCGGTTCGACGTTACGCGACCGGCTCGATTCCGATCGTGACGACGACGTCCTCGACGTCCCACTCCTCGACGAGGCCGTCCTCGCCGTCGGCGGCGTCGCGCGGGTCGTCGAGCCACCCGTCGGCGCGCACTTCACCCGCGATCAGGTCCGCGTGCTCGTCGACGAAGCCCCCGACCCGGTCGTCGTCGATGTCGACCCCGACCCGGATCCGGGCCTCGACGTCGAGGTCGAGCTCCTTCCGCATCTCCTGTATCCGTCGGATCACGTCGCGGGCGTACCCCTCCGACTCGATCTCGGGGGTGAGCGAGGTGTCGACGTAGACGGTGCCGCCCTCGAAGTCGGCGCCGGAGACGTTCTCGGGGGGCTCGGCGACGTACTCGACCATCGCGTCGTCGAGGTCGACGGGCTCGCCGTCGACCGTCACCTCGCCGCTCTCCACCGCGGCGCGGGTCGCGCCCTGCACCGCGCCCATCACCTTCTGCGCGTCGGCGCCGAAGGCGGGGCCGATCTCGGCCATCTGCGGCTCGGCGGTCTCGACGAGCTCGTCGAACGCGTCGGTGACGGTCACCTCGCGGGCGTTGACGCGCTCGCCGATCAGGTCGGCGAGGCGCTCGACCGCCGCGGTCACGTCCTCGTCGTCGCTCTCGACGACGACGCGCGGCACGGGCCACCGAAGCTTCCGGCCCGCCTGTTGGCGGGCGTTCGCCGCGGCCTCCTCGACGTCGCGGAGGACGGTCACGTCGCGCTCCAGTTCGGGGTCGCGGAGCCCGTCGTCGGGCTCGGGGTAGTCAAGCTGGTGGACGGTGGCCGCCGAGCCGTCGAGCGTCTGGTACATCCGCTCGGTCAGGTACGGCGCGACGGGCGCGAGCAGCCGGATAACCTCGTCGAGGACCGTCGCCAGCGTCGCGTAGGCGCCGCGCTTCGAGGCGGAGTCCGCCTCCTCCCACATCCGGTCGCGGACCGCCTTCACGTAGAACCGCGAGACGTCCTGCGTGACGAACTCGATGACCGCGTTGACCGCGTCGCTGACGCGGTAGTCGGCCCACGCCTCGGTCACCTCCGTCTCGACGGACTGGAGCCGGGAGAGCACCCACTCGTCGACGAGTTCGAGCTCGCCGTCGTCGAGGCTCGCGGCGGCCGGGTCGTAGCCGTCGAGCTCCATGTACTCCAGGGGGAAGCGGAACACGTTCCAGAGGATGTTGAGCTTCCCCTGCAGCTCGCCGAGTCCGTCCCACTCGAACGCGAGGTCGACCCCCTGCTGGTCGTGGCTGAGGAGGTAGGTTCGGAGCGGGTCGCGACCGGCGCGCTCGATCGCCTCCTCCGGCGTCACGATGTTGCCGACCGACTTCGACATCTTGCGGCCGTCTTCGTCGTTGGCGAACCCGTGCATCAGCACCTCCTCGTACGGGACCTCGCCGACCGCGGCGGTTCCCATGCCGAGCTGTGACCAGAACCAGCCGCGGGTCTGGTCGTGCGCCTCGACGATGAGGTCGGCCGGCCACAGCTCGTCGTGCGCGTCCTCGCTGGACGGGTAACCGAGCGTGCCCCAACTGGCGACCGAGGAGTCGAGCCACACGTCGAACACGTCCTCGACGCGCCGGTAGGTGGTACCGTCTTCCACGATCGTCAGGTCGTCGACGGCGGGGCGGTGGAGATCTATCGTCTCGGGGTCGACGTCCTCCTCGACGCGCTCCGCGAGCTCCTCGCGGGTGCCGATGACGATCATGTCCTCGTCGAGGTCGCTCCCGTCCGCGTCCTCCGGCACCCAGATCGGGATCGGAATCCCCCAGTACCGCTGGCGGGAGACGTTCCAGTCGGGCGCGTCCTCGATGAAGTCGCGGAACCGGTTGTCTCGCGCCCACTGCGGGTGCCACTCGGACTCCTCCATGTTCTCGAGGAGCTCGTCTTTGACGTCCGTGATCGAGATGAACCACTGGTCGGTGACCAGCTGGATGATCCCGGTGTCACAGCGCCAGCAGTGACCGTAGCTGTGGTCGACGGTGCCGTGCGCGAGCATGTGTCCGTCTGCGACCAGGTCGTCGACGATGTCGTCGTTGGCGTCGCGCACGAACTGGCCGGCGTACTCGCCGGCCGCCTCGGTGAACTCGCCGTTCGGCGCGACCGGACAGAAGATCTCCAGGCCGAGCTCGGTGCCGCGGTGGAAGTCCTCCTCCCCGTGTCCCGGCGCGGAGTGGACGAGCCCGGTGCGATCGGCCTCCACGTAGTCGGCGGCGTACACCCGCCCGGCGCCCTCGAAGTCGGGGTACTCGGCGACGTGGTCGGCGAGCGGGTGGTCGTACTCCCAGCCGACGAGGTCGTCGCCCGTCAGTTCCGCCTCGATCTCGTACTCCTCGTAGCGCCCCTCTTGGAGGACGTCCTCGACGCAGTCGGCGGCGACGTAGATGAGCTCGGTCCCGCCGTCCTTCTCGGCGCGGACGGCGTTGTACGTGAGGTCCTCGTCGACGGCGACGAAGGTGTTCGCGGGGATCGTCCACGGGGTCGTCGTCCAGATGACGAGGCTCCCCTCGCGGTCGGCGAGCGGGAACTTCACGTAGATAGAGGGGTCCTCGACGTCCTCGTACTCGACCTCGTTGTTGGCGAGTCCGGTCTCACACCGCGGGCACTGCGAGATCGAGCGTTTCCCCTGCTCGACGAGCCCGTTGTCGGCGACGTTGGAGAACGCCCACCACGCGGCCTCCATGTACTCGGGATCGATCGTCTCGTAGGGGTCGTCCCAGTCCATCCACACGCCGATGGACTTGAAGTCCTCGTCCATCGCCGCGCGGTTGGTGACGGCGAACTCCTTGCACTTCTCGATGAACCCCTCCATCCCGTACGCCTCGATGTCCCGCTTGTTCTCGAAGCCGAGCTCCTCCTCGACTTTCACTTCGATCGGGAGCCCGTGCATATCGTAGCCCGGGCGGTCGGTGACGCGGTGGCCGGTCATCCGCTTGTGACGGATGATCGCGTCCTTCAGCGTCTTGTTCCATGCCGTGCCGAGATGCATCTGCCCGGAGGTGTACGGCGGCCCGTCCACGAAGAAGAAGGGCGGGTCGTCGGCGTGGGCCTCCTTCGCCGCCTCGTAGGCGTCAACGTCGTCCCAGTACTCGTCGACCGCCGACTCGACGTCGGCGGGCGTATACTGGTCGTCGATCTGCTCCATACGCGTTGGTCTTCGCGCGCGTATTTGAATACGGCGGAGTCGGGGTCGGGGGACTCGTCGAGCCGGCGTCGACCGTCCCGTCGGCTCGTGGTCGGCGGTCCCGATTCGGAGTCGGAGGTCCCGACTCGGGGTCGGAATCGACGCTCCCGATCGGAGTGGCGTCGCGGACGATTCGCCTACCGAACCCGTAACTCGCGGCCTCGCTCCGGGCTCGGAACGAAGGGGATCCGCTCGAAATCGGACACGTGGCCGTACTCGATGTTGATAAGCAGCCCATACCAATATATGGCCGGGCTGTTCATTGTCTCGTATATGAATGTCGCACGTGTGGCTCTCGTCGGAGCCGCGGTACTGCTCGTCGCGGTCGTCGCCACCGGCGGCGCGGTCGGCCAGGACCAGGTGACGCTCACCGTCTCGGTCGCCGATCAGGACGGCGACGCCGTCGGCGGCGTGGCCGTCGAGGCCGAGTGGGAGACCGAATCGGGAGAGACGGGGACCGCGACGGGCACGACGGCGAGCAACGGTCAGGTGCTCCTCGACGTCCCCGAGGGATCGAGCGTCGAGCTTGACATCGACGACGACACCTACGTCAGGAACACGCCGCTTCGGATCGACAACGCGACCGAGAGGGACGTCGACCTCGGCGTCTCTCGGAGCGGGACCGCGACGGTGTCGGTCGTCGACGCAGAGAACCAGTCGCAGGCCGACGCGAGGGTGACCGTCCGATCGAACGGGCGAACGATCGACCGCGGCGACACCGATTCGGAAGGCCAGTACGAGACGGCCCGTCTCGAGCGCGGCACGTACGAGGTCAACGTCGTGAAACCCGGCTACTACGAGACGGAGCGGGAGGTGACGGTGTCGCGGAACACGGAGGTAACGGTCGGCATCGAGCGGGGGACCGTGACGCTCGACTTCCGCACCTTCGACGACCACTTCGACCCGCCCCGGCCGATCGAGACGGGGTCGGTCCGGGTGTCGTCGTCGGTGTACAACGCCGAGGTGAGCGTGACGGAGGGCTCCGCCTCGCTCAACGTTCCCGTGAACACGGCGTACACGGTCGAGGTCGTGAAGGACGAGTACGACGCCTCGCCCGAGCGGATCAGAGTGCGGGAGTCCCCGACGAGCCTGAACGTCACGGCCCAGCGGACTCCCACGCTGTCCGTCACGCCGGCGAACGACCGCGTCCTCGTCGGCGAGACGACTCGCGTGACGGTGCGGAACGCGTACGACGAGCCGGTGGCCAACGTGACGGTCGCGGTCGACGGCGAGGAGGTCGGTGAGACCGACGAGCGCGGGGAGATCGACGTGCCGATCTCGTCCGCCGGGAACCGAACGATCGTCGCGCAGGACGGAGACGTCGAGTCCGACCCGGCGACGGTCGAGGGCGTCGACACCGCGGCGGAGGCCGATCCGGGCGCGAACGGTTCGAACGGGAGCGATACGGACGACGACGACTCGGCGGACACCGACGACGGCGCTCCCGGCTTCGGCGTCGTCGCCGCGGTCCTCGCGCTCCTCGCCGCGGCCGCCGCCGCCGGTCGGCGTCGCACTCGCTGACCGAGACGAACGATACCGGACGCTCCGGTCCGGCGGGGATCGGGTGGACCCTCTCACCTCGCCTCCGTTCCGCCGTCACCACGCCGCGCGCAAGACGCCCTCTATCGCCTCCGGCGTCGCGTCGAGACCCGCGGGGGCGCGGTCCATACACCAGTCGTCGACGATGTACTCGGCGATCGCGGGGAGATCTCCCTCGTCGGTCTCCGGCACGTCCCGGAGGCGTCCGGGGATCGGGAGCGCGTCGCGGACCGCGGCGACCGCCTCGACGACGTCCTCGGCGATCGCCTCGTCGCTGCGGCCGTCGACGTCGACCCCCAGTCCGGCGGCGAGCGCCCGCCGGCTCGCGTCGATCTCGTCGAAGAGGTACGCGAGGACGTGCGGGGCGACGATCGCGTGAACGGTGCCCTGCTGGACGTCGTAGCGGCGCGCGAACCCGTGGCCGAACGCGTGGATCACGGAGATGCGACGGTCGAGCTGGACGAGCAGCGCGCCGACCACGGCTCGGTCCATCGCGGCCTCGCTCCCCGGCCGATCCTCCGCGACCCGCGGGAGCGCGTCGGACAAGAGGCGCAGCCCGTGGATCGCGGTCGCGTCGCTCACGGGGGTCGCGTCCCGCGCGTACGGCGTCTCGATCCCCTTGTCGAAGCCGTTCATCGCCGACCCCGCCAGCACCGACTTCGGGGTCGTCTCGAACAGCGCCGGGTCGGCGAGGTCGACGATCGGCATCGCCCCGCCGCCACTGACGGTCATCGGCTGACCCGTGGGCGACTCGTCGGCCGGGAGCACCTCCAGCGATCCGCCCGTCGAGAGGTCCGCGCCGGCGAACGTCGTCGGGAGCACCACGACCGGGAACGAGGGACCGGTTCCCGGAGCGAGCGACCCGAGTGCGTCGGGACCGGCCGCCGCGTCGGCGCGGAGCTCGGTGATGTCGCGACCGTCGACGTCGAGCATCGCCGCCTGTCGGGCGACGTCGAGGCTGCTTCCCCCGCCGACCGCGACGAGGACGTCCGCGCCGACCTCGGCCCGCTTGTCGAGGAGGTCGTACGCGGTCTCGACGCGCTTGTCGGGGGTCGTGCCGTCGAAGACGCCGGCGAGCCGGTCGCCGAGCCCCTCGCGGATCGGGTCCATGAGGTCGTCGTTGGCGCCGACGTTGGAGCCGCAGACGACCAGCGCGTTTTCGAGTCCCCGGTCGCCGAGGACCGCGCTCAGCTCGCTCGCCCGGCCCCGTCCGTACAGGATCTCACAGCCGCGGTAGTCGTGCTCGAACGCGTCCGCTATCGGTAGCATTGCGAGTCGATACGGCTGGCGGCCGCTTGTAGCTGTGGGACCCGGGCCGTCGGGCGGGGGGACGCGACTCCCCAAGAGCCAACTCACTGCGGGGCGGAGCTTCCGATCCGGTCCTCGAACGGTCGCAGCCGGACCACCACACCATGCGCCAGTTCCCGCCGCTTCCCGACCTCGACGACCCGAACGCGCCGGACAACCTCCTCGAGGGGCACCTCTGGCTTCTCGAACTGATCGACGGGACGGGCCTCCGGTTCCGCATGGACGAGTCCGGACTCCTCCGGTTCGGCAGTCTGGAAGCGACGTACGCCGACCTCGACGCCGTTCCGCTCGCGCTCCGCCCCGCGGTCCGACACGTCCGCGGCCGGTTCGACCGGGAGGCGCTCCGGGAGGCCGTCGCCGACCCCGCCGGCGTGACGTTCTTCGGCGTCGCCACCCACCGTCGCGGGACCGACTACGACTGGGACCGGATCCCGCCGTTCCTCGGCACCGACGTGTGGGTGGGATCGGGCGGCGAGACGGACGGAGACGGCGAGGCAGTCCCCGACGATGAGGCGAGTGGGGCGTTCCGGCCGCCCGACGCCGCCGCGGCGATCTTCGACGGGGTCGGACTCGACCCGGTCAACGCGGTGGCGCGGGAGGTGAACGCCCGCGATTTCGACCCCGGGGGATACGCGATTCCGGCGTCGTCGTGGCGCGACGGGCCGGCCGCGGGCGTCGTCGTCCGGAACAAACGCGGCGGACGCGGGCGGGTCGCGAGGGAGACGGGCGACGACGACCGCGCGGAAGGCGGCAGCGCGGAAGAGATCGACGCGGAAGAGGGCGACGTGGGGGACGACGGGGTCGGCGATCCGGTCGGCCCCGACGAGCTCGCCGCGACCCACGCCGGGCGGGAGCGGTTCGAGCGAATCGTCGCGGCCCTCGAACGGCGCGGCGAGCCGGCGACCGTCGACGCCCTCGCGGACCGAACCGTCGAGGCGGTCGCCAGGGAGACTCCCGTCAAATTCGGGGCAACGGGTCCCGCCGGAGTCGACCCGGTCCGATTCCGCGCGTGCGTCGTCGAGCGCGCTCGGGCCTTTCTCGACGCTCGTCGACGGTGAGCACGCGGCGGACCGAGCCGCGACGGCCGATCCGATTTCACGGACGGGAGCCGAGTCGGTCGGCGCCGAGTCCGAGATGCCGTCGAGGTCGGCCGCTTCACGCCCGCGCGCGTGCGTCGGGTTTATAACCCGTCACGAACTAAATTCGGTAAGTTCTATGTCAGAGCAGAGTGAGTACGGAGCCGGCCAGATCCAGGTCCTCGAGGGCCTTCAGGCCGTCCGTAAACGTCCGGCGATGTATATCGGGTCCACGGACGGTCGGGGATTACACCATCTCGTTTACGAGGTCGTCGATAACTCTATTGACGAGGCCCTCGCGGGCCACTGCGACGAGATCACCGTTACGATCCACGGGGACGGGTCCGTCAGCGTCAGCGACGACGGACGGGGGATCCCGGTCGACACCCACGAGAAGTACGACCGGCCGGCGCTCGAAGTGATCATGACCGTCCTCCACGCCGGCGGGAAGTTCGACTCCAAGTCCTATCAGGTCTCCGGCGGTCTCCACGGCGTCGGCGTCAGCGTCGTCAACGCTCTCTCCGAGCGGCTGGAGGTCGAGGTGAAGCGAGACGGCGGCGTCTACCGCCACGAGTTCGCCCGCGGCGAGCCCGTCGAGGGCGGGTTCGAACGCGTCCGCGACATGGAGGGGGGCGAGGACACCGGGACGTACATCCGCTTCTGGCCCGACGGCGAGATCTTCGAAACGAGGGAGTTCGAGTTCTCGACGCTCGCCAACCGACTCCGCGAGCTGGCCTTCCTCAACTCCGGCGTCGCCATCACGCTCGCCGACGAGCGCGGAGCGGAGAGCGACGCCGACGACGCGGGCGACGAGCAGACGTTCCTCTACGACGGCGGCATCCGCGAGTTCGTCGCGTACCTCAACGAGACGCGGACGCCCATCCACGACGATGTCATCTACTTCGCCGACGAGGACGCTGACATCCACGTCGAGGTCGCGATGCAGGCGACGGAGGAGCTGCAGGGCTCCGTCCACGCGTTCGCGAACAACATCAACACGCGCGAGGGGGGGACCCACCTCACCGGGTTCAAGACGGCCCTGACCCGGACCGTCAACGACTACGCCAACGAGCACGGGCTCGTCGACGACCTGGACGCGAACCTCAAAGGAGAGGACGTTCGGGAGGGCCTCACGGCGGTCATCTCGGTGAAGCACCCCGACCCGCAGTTCGAGGGGCAGACGAAGACGAAGCTCGGCAACAGCGAGGTCCGCGGCATCGTCGAGTCCGCGACCCACGAGAAGCTCGGCACCTTCTTCGAGGAGAACCCCGACACCGCTCGGAAGGTCGTCCACAAGGCCGCGGAGGCCGCACGGGCCCGGAAGGCCGCGAAGAAGGCCGAGGAGCTCACCCGCCGGAAGTCCGCGCTGGAGTCGACCGCGCTGCCCGGTAAGCTCGCCGACTGCCAGACGCGCGACCCGGCGGAGGCGGAGCTGTTCGTCGTGGAGGGCGACTCCGCGGGCGGCTCGGCCAAGCAGGGCCGGAACCGCGAGAACCAGGCGATACTCCCGCTCAAAGGGAAGATCCTCAACGTCGAGAAGCACCGTCTCGACCGCATCTTGGAGAACGACGAGATCCGCGCGCTGATCACCGCGATCGGCGCCGGGATCGGCGAGGAGTTCGACATCGACGACGCCCGGTACAACAAGATCATCCTGATGACGGACGCCGATGTCGACGGCGCTCACATCAGGACCCTCCTCCTGACCCTCCTCTACCGCCACATGAAGCCCCTGCTGGAGGCGGGCTACGTGTACGCGGCCCAGCCGCCCCTCTACCGCGTCCGCTACCGCGGCGAGACGTACGACGCGATGACGGAGGCGGAACGCGACCGGATCGTCGAGGAGAAGTGCGACGGGAACCCCGACCAGGTCCAGCGGTTCAAGGGACTCGGCGAGATGAACCCCGACCAGCTGTGGGACACGACGATGGACCCGGAAAACCGCATCCTCAAGCAGATTAACATCGACGACGCGGCCGCGGCGGACCGCATGTTCAACGTGCTGATGGGCGACGCGGTCGAGCCGCGCAAGCAGTTCATCAAGGAACACGCGACCGAAGCCGAGTGGGTGGACATATGAGCTCCGACGTCCCCGACGTCAACCCCGACGACGTTCCCGCCGCGCAGGTGACGAACGCCCGCATCGAAGACGAGATGGAGCAGTCGTACATCGACTACGCGATGTCGGTCATCGCGGGTCGCGCGCTCCCCGACGTCCGCGACGGGCTCAAACCCGTCCACCGGCGCATCCTCTACGCGATGCACGAGGCGGGCGTCACGAGCAACTCCTCGCACCGGAAGTCCTCCTCCATCGTCGGCGAGACGATGGGTGACTACCACCCGCACGGCGACAGCGCCATCTACGACACGCTCGCCCGGATGGCCCAGGACTTCTCGATGCGGTACCCCCTCGTCGACGGACAGGGGAACTTCGGCTCGGTCGACGGCGACCCGCCGGCCGCGATGCGGTACACGGAGGCCCGGATGGCCCCCATCGCCGAGGAGCTCCTGGCCGACATCGAGCGCGACACGGTCGATTTCACCGCCAACTACGACGACCGGCTGGAGGAGCCGGAGGTGTTGCCCTCGGCGGTGCCGCACCTGCTCGTCAACGGCTCCTCGGGGATCGCGGTGGGGATGTCGACGAATATCCCGCCGCACAACCTCGGCGAGGTCGTCGACGCGACGGTCGAGCTGATCGAGAACCCGGACGCCACCGTCGAGGACCTGATGGCGCACGTCAAGGGGCCGGACTTCCCGACCGGCGCGAACATCGTCGGCCGGAGCGCGGTCCACAAGGCGTACAAGACGGGTCGCGGTCGCGTCCGCGTCCGCGCCGAGTTCGAGGTCGACGAGGAGGAGGGACGGATCGTCATCTCGGAGCTCCCCTTCCAGCAGAACAAGTCCCGGCTCGTCGAGCGGATCGCCGAGGACGTCAACGAGGGCGCGATCGAGGGGATCCGCGACCTCCGCGACGAGTCCGACCGCGACGGGATGCGCATCGTCATCGAGCTCAAGCGCGACGCGATGGCGGAGGTCGTGAAGAACCAGCTGTTGGAGAGCCACCTCGAGCGCACCTTCGGCGTCATCAACCTCGCCTTGGTCGACGGCTCCCCGCAGGTGCTCGATTTAAAAGAGACGCTCCATCACTACGTCGAACACCGCCGCGAGGTGGTGCGTCGGCGCTCCGAGCACGAGCTCGCGGAGCGCGAGGACCGCGCGCACATCCTCGAAGGGCGGCTGAAGGCGCTCGAACAGGTCGACGACGTGGTCGAGACGATACAGAACTCCGACGACCGCGACGCCGCGAAGGCGGCGCTCGAGGCCGAGTACGAGTTCAGCGAGGCGCAGGCGGCCCACATCGTCCGGATGCAGCTCGGGTCGCTCACCTCGATGGAGACCCAGGAGATCGAGTCCGAGTACGAGGACGTCACCGCCCGGATCGAGCGGCTGGAGACGATCCTCGCCGACCCCGACGAGCTCGACGCCGTGATCGTCGACGAGCTGCAGGAGATGAAGGCGGAGTACGGCGACGAGCGCCGCACGAGCTTCATCGAGGACGTCGGCGACGTCACCCACGAGGACCTCATTCCGGAAGAGGAGTGCGTCGTCGTGATGAGCGAGGACGACTACATCAAGCGGATGTCGCTCGACACCTTCCGGGCGCAGAACCGGGGCGGCAAGGGGATCATCGGCACCGGGCTGAAGGAGGGCGACCGCGTCTCCTCGGTGTTCGCCGCCAACTCCCACGACTATCTGCTCGTCTTTACCAACCGCGGGCAGATCTACGAGCTGAAGACCTACGAGATCCCGGAGATGTCCCGGACGGCCCGGGGGAAGTCGGCGGTCAACCTCCTCGATCTGGACGATGGCGAGGAGATCGAGGCGGTGGTGAACACCGACGACCTCGACGACGACGAGTTCCTCACGATGGTCACTCGCGACGGGTACATCAAGCGGACCGCCGTCGACCAGTTCGGCAACATCATGTCGACGGGGATCCGCGCGATCCGGCTGGAGGACGGCGACGAACTCGTCGACGTCGAGGTGACCGACGGCGACACCCACATCGTCATCGGGAGCCGGAACGGGATGGCGATCCGCTTCGACGAGTCGGAGGCGCGCGCCATGGGGCGGACCGCCCGCGGCGTGATCGGGATCGACCTCCGGGAGGGCGACGCGGTCGCCGGCGTGGCCGCCATCGACGACGAGTACCACAACTGGGTGCTCACCGTCACGGAGAACGGCTACGGCAAGCGCTCCGACCTCGACGAGTACCGCCCGCAGTCCCGCAACGGGAAGGGGCTCGTCGACATCAAGACGGGCGACCGCAACGGCGAGGTCGTCGCCATCGAAGCGGTCACCTACGGCGACCACCTGCTCGCGATGAGCGGGCAGGGACAGATCATGCGGACCCGCGTCGAGGAGATCTCCACGGTGGGCCGCAACACGATGGGCGTCATCGTGATGAACCTGGAGCCGGACGACGAGGTCGCCTCCGTGGACATCGTCCCCGAGGCGACGTACGGCGACGAGCCCGCGAGCGCCGAGGCGGTCGCCGCAGACGAAGACGGGTCGGAGAGCGACGTGCCGGCCGAGGCCGGCGCCGAGTAGCTGTCGCAGGGCGAACGCGCGGGGCAACGACGGTTCCCCGCGTCCGACCGATCTTATAAACGTCCGCGTCGCGACCTCCAGAGCCGCGTGTGCGGGATTCAAGTTCTGCGGCGACGAGGCGACGGCATGAACCGACGCAGCGTCCTCGCCGCGGCGGGCGCGACCCTGAGCGCGACGGCGGTCGCGGGCTGTCTCGGCGGAGGGGACCCGGACCCCGGCCGCCTCGACCTGACGGTGCGCAACGACGGCGACGAGGCGTTCGACGTGGACGTGGTCGTGCGCGGCGAGGACGGGACGACGTACGAGGAGACGTCCGACCGGATCGACCCCGGCGTCTCTCGCGCGTTCGAAGTGGTCGTCGGCAGGACCGGCCGTCGCGAAGTGGTCGTGACCGGACCCGACTGGGAGGGAGGGCTCGCGTGGGAGGTCGACAACTGCGGCCTGTACGACGCGACCGTCGCCGTCGACGCCGCGGCCGTCGAGGTCGCGGGCGAGTGCGTCGACCCGCGGTAGGGGATCGTTCAGGAAAATTACTTAACATCACCGCGAAAACGGCCGAACGAGATGGACGAGTACGAGGGGATAGACGAGATCGTACACGAGCCGAGCGAGGCGTTCGCCGCGTCGACGAACGTCGCCGCGTTCATGCGCGAGTACGACATCGACGACTACGAGGAGCTGATCGAACGCACCACGAGCGAGGTCGCGGGCGAGCCGGCCTCCGGCGTCGACTGGTTCTGGGACGAGATCGTCGACTACCTCGATATCGACTTTTATACGGAGTACGACGCGGTGCGTGACGACAGCGACGGCCCGCAGTTCACGGACTGGTATCCCGGCGGCGAGATCAACGTCGCGCACAACGTCGTCGACCGACACGCCGCGGTCGACTCGCCGACCCGGAACCGGGTCGCGCTGATCTGGGAGGGCGAGCCCGGCGACGTCCGCGAGGTCACGTTCCACGAGCTGGCACGCCAGACCAACCGCGTCGCCAACTACCTGGCGTCGGTCGGCGTCGAGACCGGGGATACCGTGGGATTGTACATGCCGATGGTGCCGGAGGTCGTCTCGATCCTCTACGGTTGTCTCGCAGTCGGCGCGGTCGCGGTGCCGATCTTCTCCGGCTTCGGGACCGACGCGACGGCGACGCGAATCGCCGACGCCGAGCCGTCCGTCCTCTTCACGGGCGACGGGTTCTACCGCCGGGGCAGCGAGGTCAGGCTGAAGGCGACCGCCGACGAGGCGATCGCGGAGGCGGGCCGTATCGAGCACACCGTGGTGTACGACCGACTGGGCGCGACGCCCGGAGGGGACGCCGCGGAGCCGGTCCCGTGGAACCCCGATCGCGACGTGACGTGGAACGAGGCGATCGCGTCGCAGCCGACCGACTACGAGACGAAGCGGCTCCCCAGCGACCAGGAGTCCATGCTGCTGTACTCCTCGGGGACGACGGGCGAGCCGAAGGGGATCGTCCACACCCACGCGGGCGTTCTCACGCAGTGCGCCAAGGAGATCCACTTCGGCTTCGACCAGAAGCCCGCCGACCGGTTCTTCTGGGTCTCGGACATCGGCTGGATGATGGGCCCGTGGACGCTGATCGGCAACCACGCGTTCGGCGGGACCGTCGTGATGTACGAGGGCGCGCCCGACCACCCCGAGCCCGACCGCTTCTGGGAGCTGATCGATCGGCACGGAATCACGCAGTTCGGCATCTCGCCGACGGCGATCCGCGCGCTCCGCAAGCACGGGGACGAGTGGGTGGCGGACCACGACCTCTCGTCGCTCCGCATCCTCGGATCGACCGGCGAGCCCTGGGACCCGGAGTCGTGGCGGTGGTTCTACGACGCCGTCGGCGGCGGCGACTGCCCGATCATCAACATCTCCGGCGGCACCGAGATCTGCGGCTGCTTCCTGATGCCGATGCCGAACCAGCCGCTGAAGCCCTGCACGCTCGGGGGGCCGGGGCTCGGGATGGACATCGACATCGTCGACGAGACCGGCGAGTCGGTCAGAGACGCCGGCGAGCGCGGCTACCTCGTCGCCCGCGACTCCTGCCCGTCGATGACGAAGTCGCTGTGGTCCGGCGACGAGCGCTACCTGGAGGAGTACTGGTCGACGTGGGAGGACCTCTGGGACCACGGGGACTTCGCCCAGAAGGACGCGGACGGCTTCTGGTTCCTCCACGGCCGCGCCGACGACGCACTGAACGTCGCCGGCCGGAAGGTGGGCCCGGCCGAGATCGAGGGCGTGCTCATCGACCACGACGCCGTCAATCAGGCGGCTGCGGTCGGCGTCCCGGACGACACCACCGGCACCGCGGTGGTCGCGTACGTCGTCCTTGAGCCCGACGTCGACCCGAGCGACGAGCTCCGCGAGGAGCTGCGGACGCTCGTCGGCGAAGAGCACGGGAAGCCGTTCCGGCCGCGCGAGCTGCTGTTCGTCGACGCCTTCCCGAAGACGCAGTCCGGGAAGATCATCCGGCGCGCGATCGGGTCGGTCTACCGGGACGAGGACCCGGGCGACCTCTCGTCGATGGAGAACCCGGAGGCGCTGGAAGACCTCCGCGACCCCGCCTGACGGTCGGGTTCGAGGCTCGCGGGATCCCCGTCCGGCCGGTTCACGCGGCCGCGTCGGCCACCGCCTCCGCCAGCGCGTCGTAGTCCGGCTCCTGCCCCGAGTGCGCCGCGAGCCAGCGGTACGTCACGACGCCGTCGCCGTCGATCACGAAGACGGCGCGCTGTGCGACCGTCTCGACCCCGTAGTGTTCGAAGTCCTCGATGACGTCGTACGCCTCGATCGCGCGGTGGTCGGGGTCGCCCACGAGCGCGAACGGGAGGTCGTACTGCGTCCGGTAGGCCGCGAGCGCGTGCGGGAGATCGGTGCTCACGCCGAACAGCGTGCAGCCGTCGCGGTCGAATTCGTCGCGCAACGCCTCCATCTCGTCGGTACAGGTGTTCGAGAAGGCGGCCGGGAAGAAGGCGAGCACCACGGGGTCGTCGCCGAGGTGGTCGGCCAGCCGGAACGGTTCGATGTCGTCGTCTACGAGCGATCCGGTGAAATCGGGGGCATCGTCGCCAATGGCCGTCATATACCTGGATTGCACGCCGAGTCTATGACGGTTTCGGCGTCGCTTCCTCGCGTTCTCGGTACGGCGCGGTTCCGGGCGTGTTACCCCAACAACGCCGACGCGAACTCCGCTCATCAAGGCAAAAAGACTATAATCGCCAGAGGGTTACAGCCGGATAGAGATGGCAAGTGCGATTCCACTGATCGGCGGTATTCCGGCGGGTCCGGAGCTCCTCATCATCCTGCTCGTGCTGGTCCTTCTGTTCGGAGCGAACAAGATTCCGAAGCTCGCTCGGTCGACCGGCCAGGCGATGGGCGAATTCAAGAAGGGGCGCGAAGAGGTCGAGGACGAACTGAAACAGATGCAGGAGGGCGACGAAGAACCGGTGGTCGAGTCGGACTCGACCGTCGAGTCGGACTCGACGCTCGACGACGACGAGGAACTCGAGGACCTCGAGACCGAGAAAGAGACGAGCGCGTAGACGGCTCCGCGACGCCGACCGATCTCCGCCGCGACGTTTTCTCCGACCGCCGTGGGCACGTGGCCTAGCGGACAGGGCGAGAGGTTCCTAACCTCTCGATCGCGGGTTCGAATCCCGCCGTGCCCGTTCTTTCGCTTCGCTCAGTCACGGACACGGCTGACCCTCGCTCGCTCACCTGCGTTCGCTCGCGAGGATCCCGCCGTGCCCGTTCTTTCGCTTCGCTCAGTCACGGACACGGCTGACCCTCGCTCGCTCACCTGCGTTCGCTCGCGAGGATCCCGCCGTGCCCG